>ENA-UOOH01000011-UOOH01000011.1-fermentation-metagenome-genome-assembly--contig:-NODE-11-length-195341-cov-106.864614_pt1 | contig 195341 bp, 160 predicted proteins | sample MGYA00245778_ERZ724025 | MGnify/ENA primary metagenome ERZ724025 (study PRJEB28704, sample SAMN03018313) | fermentation metagenome | biome: anthropogenic terrestrial biome; feature: soil... | reverse complement strand
CAGCAAATTCAAAAATCTATTTGCAAAGTTATGAAATTTTTAATATTCTTTTATAAGAATATGTTTAAAAATTTACATAAACTCTTTTTAAAATAGATTTTTGTATGGTCTACATGGATGTTTGGAAAGGAGTGTTGTTTCAAGAGTCAACTTTTTTCAGGTAAAGGTATACTATTGAAAATTCAGCATTTTTTTTCAACCATACAAATAAGTTTCGTGATAGTGTATGATATTGCAATTTGTACCGGATCTTCAAGTTTAACTTTTTAGCTATATAAAATTAATACTTCGTTAAAACTTCATTTATAATGCTGACAGTCAACAATTTATATCAGACCCTCTAAAAGTGCCATACTCTATTGATATTCAGTGAATTACAAGAACTATTTAAAAAAATTACCGAAGTATTATAAAATTAAAATTGAAAAATAAATGAACGAGTCTCCTCCAATAAGTCTTTTTTCTTAAAAATTTCACAATATGATCATTGATATTCAATAAGTTGCAAACCGATAAAATTGGGTTTTGAGGTTTTCGGAGAGGACTCATGAATAGTTTAATAAAGACTTCCCGATTGAAATTTCTTCAATCGGGAAGTTGTATATAATGATTTACGTCGGTAACGCTTGAGATAGGTTGACCCTTTTATTGTTCAACTGTGCTATCCCGGGGATCAAAGACAAAAGTCATTTTATTACCTGAGCCAAATAGTTGTTTAGCCAGATTATGTATCCTTGCTGCATTAACCTCATCCAACAATTCAGAATCATTAGTATCCAGAAATTCTTCATTTAATATTGATTGGGTAATGATGGTAGACCAGGGAATAATCTTATTATTATTCAGGGCTTTTTCCCGATATTTCTTTACTTCATCAATCTCTTTTATGGTAGGTCCATCCTTTGCTAATAGATCTGCTTCATGCTGTACAACTTTCAATAATTCAGGAATCATTGAAGAATTAGTCTCAAATTCAATCTTTACAACAAGTTGCGATTGAGGGTGTCTGATGAGTGATGCGGATACAGCGACATGATAGGTGCCTCCTCTGTCCTCGCGAATGCTTTGATAACATCTTCTGGATAATATATCACGTAAAAACAGCGTGTTTGCATAATTTGTTGAGCTATATTCAATATCTGTATGGTAAGTGATAGATACTGAAGCCTTCGATGTTATTGTGTTTTTCGCATTATAAAAAAGTTCTACTTTTCCTCTGTTTAATTCAGGATCTTTGTATTCCAAAATTTTTTCTTGTGCGTGGTGATTGACAGCAATAGAGGCTAAATATTTTTCTATTAAAGGGACAGCATCTTTAACAGGCATAGGGCCGGTAAATATGAATGTAAACTCAGCTGGATTACAAAAATGACGCTTATAAAGTTTATTTAATTTTTCCGTATTAATTGACTGAATATATAGAGTATCGAAGTTAGTTTTAAGAGGATCGGAAGAGTAGCTAAGTCTCTTAACTGAATCCTCAAATAGTTTTGTTTCATTTTTTTCTTCTCCGATAGTCTTTAAAAATAGTTGTTGGAACTTACTGAGCTCTGTTTGGTCTGCAGAAACGTCAGTGAAATGGGAGTAGAGCAGTTTAAAGAAATTTTCACTTTTTTGCGGATAAAAATCCCCTGAATAGTTATCTGTTCTTCTGTTGACTGACTGGCTTAATCTGATGCTATTGGTATGTTTCCATTCCCTCAATTCATTCCAGTTTAAGTTGGCTACATTATAGTACCTCATGTAATTTTTCAGAATCATAATCTCCTCTATGGAGTGAGGACGAGCATAACCTCCCGGAGTAAAGGCTGATAGCCTAACTTTTTTACCGTTTCCGTACGATTCTTTCCATATGACCCTTGCTCCATTTTCAAGCTTGATCTCAGTGGTTGAATCAAGTGGTACTTTATATTTAATGCCAAAGTCAGCTGCACTTATCTGGCGGAAACCTGAAATTCTACCTGGATTTATTGGTACTGAGAGAGCAAGTTCTTTTTTGATCACAGGGTTATATTGTTCTAGAGCTTTATTTTGGACTGATTTAACGAGCCCTAACACCTCAGTGGCTGAAGGAAGTGATTCTTTGTCACTTTCCGGTGCAGCAAAGATTATTATCCTGTTGCTTTTATTTAAAAAGACTTCAATGTTGTCATTAATATCTGAAATTTTCATTTTGTCTAACATTGAGTATGTCAGATCCATTAATTCTGTATGATTCACAAGTGCCTTGTTCCGTGTAAAGTTTTCTACTGCAATATTAACAAAATCTTTGTTGGCCGGTTTTTGCACTTGATTAGATTGTTTTTTTCTGATGTTTGCTCTTACAATATTTTTAGCATTATCCAATTCTAATCTTGTCATTCCATGTTGCCTTATACGTTCAACTTCTTCTAAAACACCATTGAGAGCTGTGTATAGATCTTTCCCGTGTGCAGGCATAGCAGTTGCAGTAAAAGTTTTACATGTATAATCAATTTCACCGAATACCGGAACGATTACGCGAAAATCAGCACCGGTCTTTTTGGCTCTTTCCGTACATCTTGATTTAAACATCTCTAAAAATAGTTCTTCCACAAGCTTATCGTATACAAATGCATGTGTTTGCCTTTCGGCAACAGAGCGATGCGGTATTTTTACAGTCATCCTTACTGAGCTCGCTTTTGTTTCAGGATCAGTGAAAAATCCAACAATGGGCTCCTTGTTATCGGGAACCGTATAATATATCTTCTTCGTTTCATTTTCAGGATTTGGGATTGTGGAAAACCTCTCTATGATTTTTTTTTCGATCTCTACGGCATTAATATCTCCTACAACAATTACTGCTTGCAGGTTAGGCCTGTACCATTTATGATAGAAGTCGATTAAATCTTGATGGTCAAAGTTTTCTATCACTTCAGCTAATCCTATAGGGGTCCTTTCGGCAAAACGTGAGTTGGTACGTTGAATTTTTGATATGGTCTGCATTGTTCTTGTCAGCGGGTTGTCACCTCTTCGCATTTCTTCACGAACTACTCCTCGCTCACTTTCAATCTCTTCAGGCAGACAGTTGATGTAGTGTGACCAGTCGTGCAGTGCCAATAAAGCAGTATCAACCACTGAACTCCTGGTTACAGGTACTTCCGATATATTGTATACAGTACGGCTCATGGAAGTGTATGCATTTACATTTACCCCAAATCGTACGCCTATACTTTCGAAATAGTTGAGCAATTGCTTACCGGGAAAATGTTTTGTACCGTTAAAAGCCATATGTTCTAAAAAATGGGCCAATCCGCGCTGGTTTTCCTCTTCCTGCAGAGAACCTACATTGTGGACAATAAAAAAATCAGCTCTGTTTTCACTTAATTTGCTCTCTCTGATATAATAGGTAAGTCCATTTTCTAGCCGACCTGTAATAAATTCTTTATCGACAGGCAATGCTTCTGATATATCGAACGATTGTGCAGCTAAGAATGCAACCTGAACGAGCAATCCAATTATAAGAAACGTTTTCTTATTCATATTATACTTGTTAATAATGTAGTATTTCCAGTAATTTATTTATTTTCGATATTAAAACCCAGCGTAAAAGCAAGATAAGGCCGGTTCTCGTAAATCCAGTTTTTTCTGTCTTTACCCAGTAAATTATCCATTCCTATAGCAATACCTGCCTTTAGGTTGTTGTAACCCATATAGACGGCAATTCCTTTTTGTAACACTACCCCGTCGTACTCATCATCTATAGCATGATCTGTGGTGGTTGGGGATATAAAAGTGTTCCCTATTCCCATAAACAGGCCGTAAAAGAATTCGTAGTTGGAGATATTTCTTACATATAAGCCAGACTTGTGGTTTAAATAATCAATATTATATCTGTTTTTCGAATATCCGGCACAAATTGAACTGTTAAAATCGCAATTTAGCTGATGAGAAACTTCCTTTACAGCAGGTCTTAATTTAAGCGGGAGAATAATGAAATTCATTTTAAAGGCATTTTCATGGAAAGTTATTCGCGGCAAAATGTTTTTTTCGCATAAAATTAATGGGTAGATTTCTACTGTCGAACTATCAAAATCACATGTGAAGTTCTTGCTGTTTATCCGGAATATTTCCACTTGATCTTCATCACCCTTAACAAACAGATCTTTCGAATCAGTCCTTCCGGCCTGTTTGAAAAATCTGTTGTTAATTTTTCGGGTTGATGTGTTTTTCAATGTCCAACATCCCGGTAATACAATTAGTGCAGCAAGAAGAAAGAAGGGAAACAATCTTAGACACATATTACAACTATTGATACTTGCTATTTGGCTGCTATTTCATCCAAAAGATATCCAACATCAGTACAATTGTCGATATACCAAAGTACATACCGGATATCAACCGAAACACAGTTTGTCATCTCATCCTGATAGTAATACTTTGAAGCCAAGGACTCTTTGTTTCCGTCGAATGCCAATCCTATCAGCTCGCCTTTCCCGTTCATGACAGGGCTTCCCGAATTGCCGCCCGTAATGTCATTGTTTGTAAGGAAGTTTACATGCAATTTTCCATCCTTTCCATATTTTCCCCATTCTCCTCTTTCAATTATATTGAGAATATTTTCAGGATATGCAAAGTCATAATCATAAGGATTATACTTGTCAATAATGCCTTGCGTGGTTGATATATAGTTGTAATTGATTGCATCAGATGGTTGCATTTTGCACACATTTCCATAAGTAAGTCTCATGGTAAAATTGGCATCCGGATATTGTAATATACCTGCACTTTTTTTCTTGTTGTACAATGCTTTTTCATAAAGACCGTCCATTTTGTACAATGACACTTTACCCTTTAATATCTGTGTTTCATCTTTGCGTAAATCAGATATTTTTATATCTCTAGCCAACTTAACTGCTGGATCTTCCATGAAGAGCTTAATGTTGTTTTTTTCTTTCGCTGCCTCTTTAAATCTATTGGGATCCAGCATAACAGAATTATCGAATATCTCACTTGTCATTGCTGCGTAATTGTCTTCGAACTTTCCTGTCAGATACTTTATAAATGGCCCCCAATATTTTTCAGGTACGTTTTCGATAAATAGTCTCAGTTGATACTCCATAAGCTCTTTTTCTACTCGGGCATCATATTCAGTAAATAATTTTTCAACCCTTTTTACGAATGAGTCATACGATTGATTGTCGTCAGGTTTTAAAGAGTTTACCCTGTTCCCCAGTGCAATAAATCCCTTCCCTGAAACGAGCGATTGGCGGTAGTATGTCATATATTTTTCGATTTCTTCCACATCTTTGTATCCTCTTTCCATCATCGACAGGAGTGAGGCGTCATTTTTCCAGTATTTGTTTTCTTCCTGCCTTTTTTTCTCTACAACATCAAATCTTCGTGTGCAAGCAACCTCACCTGCCAGGGATTCCTGTACGTTGCTTAAACCAAAAAATATATTTGAATATTTCTTGCGTATTTCGGAATCTCTGTTCATCCATTTTCTGATAATTTCCATTTTTGTCCCCATAGATTCCACCATTATAGGCCCAATTATTCTTTCATTCATATCTACTTTGAAAGAGGAACTGTATCTGTCGGTTCTCCCCGGAAAGCCAATTATCATAGCAAAGTCGTTCTCCTGAACACCATCCAGTGAAATCTTCAGAATTTTTTTGGGTTTAATTGGAATGTTTTTATCTGAGTAAGCTGCAGGTCTTCCATTTTTATCTCCATATATACGATACAGTGCGAAATCACATTTATGTTGAGGCCATTCCCAATTATCAACATCGCCTCCAAACGCTGCGACCTGAACAGGGGGGGCGCCAACAAACCTTATGTCGGTATAGGTATCATAATAATACATATAATACTTGTTGCCATTCCACATGGAAGAGCACGAGGCTTCGTATCCGCTTTGCTGCTTGTGTTTATTTTCGATAATACTAAATACACGTCGCGAACCGCTTGGCTGTTTTATTTTCTGTAAAGAATCTCTGACATGGTTCAATTCGTTTGTGCAATCTACCACTTTTCTTAGGAAATAGATGGTTTTCCCTTTTACAGGTATCTCCTCGGAGCTGTTTTTTGCCCAGTATCCATTCTCCAGCAGGTTGTTTTCAGGGGTACTTAGATTGAAAATATCATCATAAGCACAATGATGATTTGTTATTAAGAGTCCTTTATTGGAGATCATACTGCCGGTGCAACCAAAATCTAATGAAACAACGGCATCTTTCAGAGAAGCTTCATTTTCACTGTATATAACTTCTGACCCAATTTCCAATCCCCCGGTTTCCATGCGCTTTTGCAGTTCATTATTCAGAGCTTGTATCAGCCACATGCCTTCGTCTGCCTTTACTGTGTTTGCACTTATACCTATTAAAATTATCAAGATGATGATATATTTTCTCATATCAGATTTTCTTTTGTAAAATTTCTGTTTATTTAGTATTGTTATTCTGTTTGTTGTTTCTTGTCCTTGAAATCTAATCTTGCATCTATTTCTTTGATCTCTCCACTTGTCATTTTTACACTCCATTTATCCGAACAAAGATTTTCCCATAATTTCTCTCCGGAAATTACTGAAGGGACATAGACTATTTTCATGGAAGGAGTATCATTGTCATCTAAAAATGTCTCCAGTCTCAAAACTCCTTCGTTTAAAGAGAGGTAACTAGATAAATAGGGAATATTTCTCGAATAGATTGGTTTGTCAAGTTCAGGAAAGGGTACCACCAATGATGCAGAGTCTAATCCGGCAAATTTCTTAATATTCTCCTTATAACGTGAATTGTATTTATTGAAATGCCTTTCCAGAAAATCTCTCCGTGTAATAGTATCGGTTTCCGTTTCAATTTTCACAAATTCAAAATTCAAATCTCTTATATTCTCTTGCCCATCGGCCGAACGAATGATAAGCTGCCTTTTCTCTACAATATTTTTTAGGAACTCTTTATCAACGGGTTCGTCAATATCCATATACAGATGTACGGTTAGCGGACATGAAAACTTGGTCTCAATTCCAAAATACTTATCATTTCCATATTGTCTGAACTGCATTCCGAGATAATTCGGATCTAATTTATCGTACATCTTTTCGGTATACATTGTAATTACTTTAATCAGACTGTCTGATAATTCGGGATTTACAATCTTGAACTTTACAGGCGTATATGTTGCTCCCATGATCTCCTCTTCGCTTGTTTGAGTTGGATCGTAGAGGATGTTTGCAGTTTGAGTTTTAACAAAAGTAGATACACCATAAACACCGGGAACACGACGTAACTTTGCGGAAAATGCTTTTGAACTACCGTAACAATGTACAGAGCTTAGTCCTTCCATTTTGAATGTTTTAAGCTTTACATCTTCGATGTTATCACCCCATGTTTCATTGATTGTAGGCATTTCCCACTTAGAACCAATAATCAATGCAATGATAAATAGAACTATTGTTAATATGGCCGGTAACCAGCGGTTATATTTCTTCTTGTTGAATGTAAGTGCATCAGAAGGACAAGCCGATAGACACTCGCCGCATAGAGTACAATCCACTTCCTTTACAACTTTGTTTTTGTCAACAGGGAGGTTGTAGGGGCATTTTTTGGAGCAAAGTCCGCAGTCAGTACACTTTCCCTCATCCTTATTCACCTTTATCAATGGGAAGACTTTGGGTTTTACCATGAAAACTTCAAGGATATACCCCATAAGGCAGGCTGTTATCAAAAGATATAACCATGGAATATTTAATCCTAACTGAATAAGAATTATATATAGGATTATCATGGATAAGAACGAAATGGTAAACTTGAACAGGTTACTTAATGCGCCCAAAGGACAAACATATTTACACCAGAACAATTTAATGAAGAAACTTCCTAAGAACAGGATTACTAAAGAAGCAACTGCCATCCATAATGTGATCTCCCCATGAAATCCGGTAGCAGCTGCATAGTAGGGATCGAAATTCTTACAGAATAGTTCAGATGTACTCAATGTCATGTAAAAAACGATAAATAGGAGTATGTATTTTACCGATCTGAGAATTTTATCTACAACGGTTCCGTTCGCAATTTCAATCCCTTTAATCTTTGTCTTTTTTCGAAACTTAAACATATATTCCGAAACCAATCCTACAGGGCATAAGTAACCGCAGAACAACTTGCCAAAGAGAATTACTCCCACTCCAAGTGCCAGGCCCATCAAAACCTGAACTGTGGTCATACTGCAGGCTAAAGTTTCGCTGGATAGGTAAGATCCAAAAGCTTGAAGGCCGCCAAAAGGACAATACGCTTCCGGATCGGAAGAAGTTTTAGAGAAAACATTGGTCATTGTGATGATTATTGCAAATAATACACCCCATTGCAGTAGATGTCTGAACCAATTTTTTTTGAAATGTCTCGAAAATAGTTTCATAATTTATTTTATTGTATTAATATATTGTTGTATCGTTATTCTTTTCGCTGTTTCTTCTAAAAAACATAGCTCGTTGATAAAGACAGAAATGATCTCTTCTGTTTGTTTTTAGCTACTATCTTGTGGTATTTCATACAGAATTCTAAAGCATAATTTTTATCCGGATTCAATAAGTGACGATACCTTGCTCCAACATTGATGTTTGTTCTGGAGGCATTACGGTATTGATAATCTATTTCCAACAATCTCTTATTTAGTTGCAGCATGCCTAAATTGCCTGAGCTTTCCGAATTTAATGAGTTTCCTTCATCTGAACCTTTAGAGAATGCTACCCCGGCTTCCAGTTCAATTATATTTTTTTGCTGAGGATAGAAATACTTCCTCCCCTCAAAGTACAAAGTATTGATGTTAAAATGTTGATTGTAAGTCTCGGGGAAAATTTTGTAAGTTTTCTCGTTAATCATCCTGTTAAACCCAGCTGTTAGGTTGAAATTATATTTCCAGTCGGTTTTTTTATAGCAAAAGCGATAAGCAGCATCTAGTTCTTTAATGGAAGTCATATATCTTAAAACGCTCCCTTTTTCATAATATTCCCACGATTTAATTTCTCCCGGAACCTGCTCATAATTATTAATTATGTAATTCGAAGCCCTTTCGTTGCTGTTTAGATTAAATTTTATAAAATGATTGGAGCTGTTTCCTAAAAACTTGATAGAACCGCCATAATGGTAGTTTAGCAACTCTTCACGACTGTACTTTTTGGTAAGAGATATCCCTTCGTAGTTGTTGAGTTTCCCATAATTCATTTCTAATTCATTGAACCACTCGAGATTATTGTTATTGTAGTCAAGTTGAAATGCCCCTCCAAGTAAATTAAAAAAATAGCCTCTTTTAAGAATGGTTGCTGAAGTTATTCCTGATTTGGCCATAAAAAACAGTCCTTCCATGTAGTATATGTTTTTCCCTGTCAAATCTCCGATAAAATCATAGGTCACTCTGTCTACATCGTACTTATAGTTGAAGTTCAGACCTGTAGTGAAATTTGCAGTTTTGTGGGTAACACCAGGTTTTATACATATTGACGAATATACATTCGAGTTTCTTCCATCAGTTCTTTTTGCCATTGTTGCAGTGTGATAACTAATGCCAATTCCCAATGCTGTTTTATTAGTCAGGGCATATGCAATTTTTCCGGACATGTCGTAACTCTCGCTTAGGACTTTCCCCGGAATTGAGTCCAGCATAGGGTTTGTTGTAAAGTCAGGTATGTAGTTGCCTAGCCAGGTTTGATTCTTTTTGGTGTCATATTTGTATGTGAAATCACCATAAAAAAGCAGTTTCTTAACTTTCCTATAAGCTTGTGTAGCAACTCCGAAATTAAATAAATTTTCAGCCGAATTGTAATTTCTGTAATCACCACTCTCAGAATTGTAAAAGCCTCCAACAGAAGCATAATCCTGAAACTGATAATAGGCCAGTCCCGAAACATTATCAGAAACAGCCCATGGAGCACGTAATTGTATTTCTTCTAATGTGTAGTCAATTTTTTCATTTTTATCGCTTGCCTGTGCGAACATGTTGAATGTCATTAACTGCCATGATACCCATGCTCCTAGTATAATTATATATCTTTTTTTCATGAAATAAATATTTAAAATATAACGGGTTAAATAACGCCAGCTTATTGATTATATAAAGTAGGATGAGGTATAACTTCGAAATCGTTGGATGAATTGTTCGTGTCCATATATACTATTCTTCCACCTGTTTTTTCCGTTTCTTCATTGTCGACTTTTCTTATGATACTCTGTCCCTGACCCGATCCTGATATCATTGCAAATCCGTTATCAATCTCTGGCATGAATCTTTTGGTATCTGTGGGATTTCTAAGGCATTCAACAGCATCTAAAATAAGATTTTTATCAACAAGCAAAGCGCTTAAATTAATGTTTGAGGAGTTCGGATTTAACGCGTAATTGTCCAGAATATACTGTTCAATACTCTTTCCACCCAGGGTAAATATAAAAAATCCTGGACTGAAATTAGAAATTACAAAAGCTTTTGCACTCCCAATTTTCCAAATCCCCTCAAGTAATTTGACACCCGCTTCGGGAGTAGCATGGCTAGGGGTCATGATGGGATCATAAATGGCCCAATATCCTGGTCTCCCTAAGTTTACAGAGGTTTGCACAGATGCGGAGTGATCTATAGCATTGAGTGCTAAAACCACTTCCCGGCCAGGTTCAAGAATGTTGTCTTTACCGGTTCCGGGAAACATCCATACCATGGATGCTGCCGGAATGGAATCTCTCAGTTCCGAGGTCCCCGGTTTTACCCAATCAGACAAACGTCCGTTGGTGGGAGCATTAAATGGATAAACCACACCTAAACACAATGAATCAAGGTATGCGTCCTGATCTGAGTTATTATATAGGATAATGTATTTGTCAGTAGTATAGCTTTTGCCTGTTTCTTCGTTGAAACATCCCCCAAAATACAACTCTTTGAATACAATCTGACTCGATTTCGATGCTGTAAGCTCAATTTCAACGCTGTTTGACTGGGATATCGCATCAATTTTTTCAGACATTCCGTTAAAGAGGTAAAGGATTCCTCCCGAATCTCTAAAGGATGTTTCGGTTGACGCTATGTAGTAACCTGGAGCAACTCTGATTTCTGCAACCCCCTGTTCATCGGTAATGCCTTTAAACTGAAGACCTGCTGTGTTATCGTAAAGTATAACCTTTAATCCTTTTACAGGATAATCATATCCTTCTGGCATTTTTACGCTTACAATAACAGTTCCACTTAATTCTGCTTCACTGAATTCATCTGATCTGATATTCTCGAGGCAAGAAGGAATAATTAAAATGAAGCTTATAGAAATAATACTGTATAAATATCTTTTCATTTTATTTGATTTTAATGTTTTTGAAATTTTTCTGGCGCTGTGTTTGCACCCAAGTATCTGATGATCAAAATTTAAATTTCACTTCTGCTCCAAAATATATATCTGAATTTAATCGGTTCCCAATTGCATTAGGACGTGCTTTATCCTTCATGATCGGCGTATGATTTGTAAAATTATTTGCATAAAACGATAGGGAGGTGTTATCGCCAATTTCCTTTGTCAGTCTTATATTAGCCATCATATATGGTTTATATCCTGTTGGCAGAAAGTAGTAGCTGTTGTTTGTAGTTTCCCTTAAAAGAGCGAGCCGAGTTTTTAACACAGGATCGTTGGTGGTGTGAAAATCTGAAAACGGATGTCTGTTTCCATCAAAACCTATGTAATATGTTGGATCTCTATAGATATCCTGCAGCACATTTTTGTTTGAAAAATCGTCATATATCGGCTTCCCATTCTGATCTTCAATGTATGAGTTTGCCGGATCAAAAATATATCGCGATTGATTGAACCAGATAAACTGAGTGGTTAATGAAACAATCATTCTAATTGCAGGAATGTTTGTTACAAAATTCAGATTGGTGTTAAACCTTCTGGCACTGTTACCGATATTGCTGCCGGTATTTTTGTCGAATACTGCTAAATAGGGGAAGACCTCCTGTGGATTTACCGGATCGTTACTGTTTATCTTTTTAAGTTCTTCTCCATCTTTACTGTCTTCCGTTTTCAGGTAAGCACCGTTAAGAATAACCGTAGTGTTCAGTGCCTCGATTTTAGGGAATGACATTGAATATTCAATGCCCCATTTATCTATTTTACCCCGGTTATCCGGCCTGCTAAATAATTTAAAATCATTTCGGAGTGTATGGGATACTTCAATGTAATTTCCTGTTTCATCTTTTGCATATACGGTGCCGTTCTCAAATTTTGGATCAGCATTTTCTCCGGTCAAGGCGTTATAATATTTAATAGTATTAGTCTTGAAATTAACATTTTGGGTAATACCATCAACCAGTTTTTCTTTAAAATAGGTAATCTGTGCATTAATTCCGGAAATGTTTACATCAATACCCATCTCCATATTATAGGTCTTGTTGGGTTTTAAGTTATATGGCAGCAGTTCATCAATAATATCGGTCTGTATTACCGCAAGTGACTTGTTGGCTTCCGTACTGCTATAACGGAATAGGTTATAATCCATATAAATCGGTGCAGGATACAGATAACCGATCGATGGCAACTTTTCCATTATTCCCCAACCACCCCTGAAGTTTAATTTTCTCAGGCCACCCCTGAATTTAGGTTTGAATAGTTCGTATCTCGCATTAAACCTGGGCTCAACAGTAGGATTATAATTATATCCTTCCAGTTTCATTTTGGTTATACGAGCTCCACCTACAAGTTCCAGAGTGGATTTTTTTATTGGTATTTTAATTTTTTCTTCGGCGAATAAGCTGATGTTGTCCATGAAAGGGATCTCTTTATAATTACGTTCTCTGAAAAAGGGAGGAGTTGCATCGGTATAATAACTACCCCTTCCTTTGTTTCCATCATGGTTATATTCAAATCCAAGTAAACTGGCGAATAGGGTTTTTCCCATCAACTTATTAAGATTCCCATGAATTTTGGCATTAAAGGAAAGTGGAACACTTTCCAGCCAAAAATCTTCCTTATAGAGAAGTTCTGTAAAATAGCCTTCTGATATTCCTGGCACTTTAGTGTTTGTTGTTGGAGTGGGGGTTCTGTTTATGACGGTGTATTGATTTGTTTTTTGTTTTTGATAGACTGCCGAAATATTGTAGTTTAGCACAGAAATGTAGGGTTTATTAAGCATCCAGGACCCATAAATGGATGTGTTTAAATTATTTGTAGAGGACTTGGAAAAGTCTTCTTTTGAGACATCCGGATCTTGTGTGACATTATTGGAGGTAAAGTTACCATTAACCTTGAAATTAAACCTGAATGGCGTTTTTTCTTTATTGAAAGTATTGGAGTAAGTTAATCCAATCGTTGTCCGGTCAAAGATATCAACAGGCGAGATATTTTTCTTGAAAGCCTTGGCGTAATCCATGCTCACGTTTAAAAATCCCACGTTATATGGCAGCCTGTATCCTTTATTAATTGATCCAGCTTTTGTCCTTGGATCAGATTTTATCCTCACTTCGTAGGGTGTCATACCTGCCTTGGTTTTCACTACAATCGCGCCTGAGGTCATATCACCATACTGAGCCGAAAGTACTCCTGTCATAACTTCTACCGATTCGATATTGTCAGTTGGGATTTTTCTGTAGTCGAATGTGGCACTTTCTACCTCTGCATTATTGGATACTTTATTACCATCAATCAGTAAGCCTACTCCGGCAGCATTTAACCCGCTAAAATCCTTGATGCTCCTTATGGTTATTTTGTTCTGAGTAGTTAGATTGGGATTGTTTGTAAGTGCACCCGGCATAAGTTGCATAACATCTGCAAGGCTCGATGGCTGAAGGTGATCAATAGAAGCCTTTTCCATTATATGAGATGAGTTTATTGCCCCTCCTGACTGAGCTGTAACTATAACATCATCAAGTAACAAATTGCTGGGCTCCAGCAAAATATTCAATTTTGAAATATCCTTTGTTACACTTATCGGGATAGAGTAGGTGACATAGCCCATACTCGATGCTTCAAGAGTATATTCACCGGGAAGGACGTTCTGGATGGAAAATTTACCGTTTTTGTCACTCGTTGCCCATAAATTGAGCTCTTTTAATACTACGACGGCAAAAATAATTGTTTCTCTATCTTTGGAATCGATTATTGTACCGTTAATGGCAAAACCATTTTTTTTGGTTTCCTTTTTTTGATTAATTGGTTTTTCAAAAACGATTTGTTCTTTTTCTTCGTCCAGGTAAAACACAATTTGTTTATCGTAAATTTTATAATTAAAATTGCTTCCGTATGTGATGATGTGTAGGATATCTTCAATTGATTCATTCTTGACGTTGATATCAATTTTTTTACTCATCTCATCGTTCAGATTACCAGGTATAAGAAAAATGAAGTCGCTTTTTTTCTCAATTTCAGAAATCACTTGCTTAATGGATACATTATCAAGCCTGATGCTGATATAAGTCTCCTGTGAAAAGGTTGTTGCGTTTGCAGAAAGAATTACAGCAAGTAGTAATACATTCAAAACCTTGAACATTTTAAATACCATTTTGGCATTATCAGGTTTTCCCTGTTGTCTTATACATTTATTCTTCATGCGAAATACTTTTATTGGTTACATTGTGTGTGATAATATAATGATTGAAAAGTATGGTTATGTAGATGATAAACAATGAGATGATAATTATTTTAGCCATTTATACTGAAAACATTTTGTTAGTTGTAATCTATTTTGCGATCTTTTTATTATTTCTTATGTAAATTGTGTTATTTTCTTTCTTATATGTTGTGTTAGATAGTATTGCGATTGATTTCATTACATTGTCTATATTATCAGAAAGATATAGTTTCCCATTGCATGTAAGACCTTTCAGGTTTGTAGCATTTGTACATTTTAACGAGAAATTATAATTTCGTGCTATGTAATTCAATAAATCCTCTACGGGCGTTTCATTAAGTATTATATACCCTTTAGTCCAGGTGATATATTGCGATGCATCAACCTGACGCTTGCTAAATGAGTGATTGTTATTGAGTAATGCCATTTCGTTTGGCATAAGCAGAAAATCTATATCTTTTTTTGTTTTTTTTGCCATTAAATTCACTTTGCCTTCCACTAGTACAACAGTCTGTGGCTGTTTTTCATACGCCGAAATACAAAATTTTGTTCCTAACACGCTGACACAAAAATCGGATGTTTTAACAAAAAAAGGTGCTTTTTTATTTTCAGCCACTTCTATATACATCTCGCCTGTTATTGATATTTCGCGCTTATTTTCTTCGAACTCTGAAGGGAAGGTCAGTGTAGAACCTGAATTGAGCCAAATCTTTGTTCCGTCGTAGAGGGTAACTGTTGTACGTTTTCCGTAAGGTACTATAAGTTTATTGAGCCCATTCTTGCTCATTGCAATTTCAACCTCTCCCCCTTTGTTATCATCTGGGATTCTTGCTATACCCATTTTATCAATTTGCAAACTGATATTTTTATCAAACAATGTTGTCTTACCAGTAGTTATAAGCTGAATACTTTCAGTCTCATTTTGATAGATTGATATTTGTCCGGTGGAGCCAGATTGAGATATTTGATATATAAACATTCCTATTAATAGCAGAATTGAAGCTACTGTCCCGTAACTTACTAATCTTAGGATTCTCTCTCTCTTTTTCTCTTTGTTTTTTCTTTTTTGCTGTACTGAAAATAATATCTCCTGAAGGATTTTTTCTTTTTTCTCTACTTTGAGATATCTTTTTGGAAAAGACTTTTTTTTCAGGTATCCATCAGCAATATCAATTTCCTTCTGTAATTCAAGATTTTGTTTTATCAATACATTCCAATATCTGTCTAATTCTCTTGAAGGAGAAAATCGCCACAATAGATATTTTTTATCTCGTAGCAATTCAGAATGAGTTTTATGAAAAGGGCGACTATTGCTTATCATAATTGGGGAAAATTTTGTTGATAAAATCTATTTAAAGATTTTATAACGTATTAACAAGACAGATAAAACTTGGGAATGTCGCCTGTATTTAGTAAAAATAATGATAAATTAACAAATCCACATCCTTTGCATACAAAATCCAGAAGAATAGTTCACTATTGCAGAAGAGGAGAAGGGAAATGAAATGGCGCTGTGGATAATTCATATATCAAGTATGTGAAATAAATAATAAATATTATACCATCGTATTTATTACGTAAGGTTAACAAGGCTTTATATACCAATTTACGGCAATTATCATAATTAATATCCATTATCTCCGCTACATGTTTATAATCCTGTTCCTGAATAAAGTGAAGATAGATGATTTCTCTTTGTCGCGGAGATAAGAGAGAAAGCATTTCTTCAATCTTTTTTTCGATCTCATCTGACTCTTCCCCTTTAATTAACCTGCTTTCCGGTGTGTTTTGAGTATCAGTAAAAAGAGTGTCAAGTAGAGTCGAATTGTTGAAGGTTATTGTGAAGCTCTCTTTTTTATATAAATCTATCAGCCTGTTGCGAAGAGATTTAAATAAATAGAATTTTATGTTTGAGATCTTTTTTATATCTCTATTTAGTTCACATAGATTGACAAAAACATCTTGTATAGCATCGATGATATCGTATTCTTTAAAACCTAAATAAATGGCGTAAGTATACATGTCATCCACATAATTATTGTATATTTCCGCAATATTTCCACAACTTGGCATACGTACAAAACCCTTTAATACACTTGCTGAAAAAAGTCAACAATTGTGCTGCTTACATTTGACTATATAAATGTCATGCAAAAATACAAATATATGTTCAAAAGTTTAAATAAAAGTTGCATTCGACTTTCTACCTGTGTATTTTCCTTGTATTGATTGATTTAATATCTGTTTTTCATTTTTGCCCCCGCTGTTTCAAGAGTCAACTTTTTTCAAGAGGAAGTCATTTTATTTGCCATTAAAGATATAAACTTTGTTTTTTTTAATTGAATACTTAAATTTATTTGTTTCTGCCATTATTCCAAGTATCTCTTCCAGATTATTTGTTTCAATAATGAAGCTCCCGTGGAAAACTAAACTCTCAAGGCCCTCAGATTCAAATGAAAATGCCACATCAAACTGTCGTTCGAGCTCTTTGGAAATTGTTAATAAAGGGATTTCATCCCAAAAAACTTTATTATTAATCCATTGCTCAGCATAGTCGGCGTTTTCAGCCAGTGTATAAATCTGATTTACTTTATTAAAAGATATTGTTTGATTGGGTTTCATTATGTACTCCTTATTAGCACCTGATAAAGCTATAGACCCCTCCAGCAGCGAAATTTTCATATAATCCTCGTCACTGTAATTCTTGATATTGAACTTTGTGCCTAAAACTCTAATTTGTGTGGAGTCTGTTTGTACAATAAATGGATATTCTCCATGTTGTACTTCGAAGTATCCTTCTCCTGTTAATTGAATATTACGGTTATTCCTGCCAAATTTCTCAGAGTATGATAATTTAGAGTCGGCGTTCAACCAAACAACGGAACCATCGGGTAGCTTCATTTTTAATTTAGATTTTCGAGGGGCATATACCTCAGAGATAAGCAAATTTTCAGGAGTGTCCTTAAATACGTTGGTTATTAGTGTGGTAGTGACCAATAGTAAAATTATAGCTGCTGCATACCCGGCATATCTAACAAGCCTATCCTTTCTTTTAGTAACCTCCTTTTTGCGAATCCGCTCCAAAAATCTGGCGTATGCACCTTCAGCATAAAAATGGTTAGTATCATGCCCGGAAGATAAAAGCCAGATGTGTTTCAGCTTTTCAAAATGTTTTTTATTTTCCGTGCTTGCGTGCACCCAGTCATTCAACTTGTGTAGATCTTTCTTGGCAATGTTTCCGGAAAGAAAATCATATATCAATTTTTCAAATTCTTCTTTCATATAATCATAAACTTAATTTTCTTTTGAAAACTATATCTGTGTCACAGATAAGACAGTTTTTCATTATAGTAAGTATAGTGAATTTTATGGCATTTAATATTAATTAAACATATTCATCATAAAAAAAATGATAAAGGGAAGATATAACTCCATTGATTCCTTTAATTTTTTTAATGCGCTCCCCATGTGATATTTTACGGTGTGTACAGTTATTCCCATAATTTCTGCAATCTCCTTTTGCTTTTTATTTTCAAAACGGCTTAACAGGAACACCTGTTTGGTTTCAGGCGACATTGTTTCAATTGTGTTTCTGATGATTGACACTAGCTCTGCGTGCTCCAGATCTTGAAGAGGATTGTCTCCCATTGACCACAAATCACTGAAGGCTTCTATATCATCCTGTGAACAGGATGTTTCTCTTCTCACGTATTCAAGTTGAAGATAATTTATGCATTTATTGGCCACACTTCTGAAAAGATAACTTCTCAACGAAGTGTGAATTTCAATTTTAGAACGATTTTCCCATAGGCTATATATTAAGTCTCCAACTATTGATTCTGATAAATAAGAATCTGCCAGATATCCTTTTGCAATACGGCAGAGATCTGAATAATAGATTTTGTAAATATATTGAAATGCTTCCTCTTTACCTAATTTCAAGCCTTCAATAATATCTGTTTCTAGGTTTTTCTCCATAGCTTAACTAAAAGTTGCTTTTTTGTTTTTACCACTTTCATAATTGTATTCGCCAATAATATATTCACAAAATATTTTTGAAAAATAGGACAAATACACTTATAAACAAAAGTATTTACTCGAAAAACATATAATAATTTCGAAAGTATTAAATGAAAAATTCAGGTGTGGAAATTCATATTTTTTATAATTAAGTAAATATCAGCTCATATTATGTGTTAATAAACCAATTGACGAACCCAATACCAAACCATAAAGGTACAAATATTTTTAAAACTCAGATACTTTTCCATGTACTGCAAAGAGTCAAGTAAAAAAGGAGGGAAGCAATAAAATATTGCTCCTGACAAAAAACACTACTGATAAAAATGCACTTCTCACTATACCTTGAAGTGATACATCTGTCTTTATAGTGAACCGGGGAAATAAAAACCTGGTAGATGAATTATAAAAAACCATTTGAAGTAATGCGTGAAAAGCTGATAAGCTTAAAATTGAGATTAAAATTATTTGAGAAAAAAGGAGATTGAAAATCAGATATTTTATTAAAATTATTTTGTATGAAAAACTCATATTTTTTATTAAGCCTGTTTCTTGGGCTTATGCTTATTTCGTGTAAAGATGATGAGGTAAAAGTCTCATTATCAGAAGATCCGGGCTATGTTGTAAACCCGTTGATCTCTATTCAAGCTGAAGACGGTTCAGGGAACTGGATTGATGGAGTAATCGACCAAAACGAGAGGACGATTAATTTTGATTTCCGTATTCTGGAAGATCAAAGTGTGGTAAATGTTAAGTTGGAGTTGGACGAGGAATGGGCAAAGGCGGTCGATCCAAACAAAACAAATGCAGTTTTAGATTTAAGCAGCGGTATAACTCGTATCAGAGTGAATGACGGCGCCGATGATGTTGAATATACAATATTCGGCAAACATATTCAGTTATTGCAAAGAGTAGATGCAGTTTGTAATACTGAACATGTGACTGGAGATTTTGTGAATGGCTCTGCTTATCTGCGTTTCAAGCAAAACAGTGATTTTTCACGAGTAATCTTGGCTCCCATATTGAGTGATAAAGTGGAAATTGTATCAACAACCCCGTCGGGGAGTATTGATGAAAACGGGAATCTGATTGTAAATCTTGTAAATAATTTGACAATCACAGTTAAAGATAATATCACAAATATGACCAAAGACTATTTGGTTAGTGCAGTAAACGGCATTATTAATGCCGGGGATAACTGGAGAAATGTTACTGCAGATTTGAAAAATCAGTACGCCGGCATTGTTATTCCAGATTTCATGCAGATTTATGAAAATAATAATCTACATGGCAGAAACGGGAATAAAGGATGGCTGATTACTATTCCTGCAGGAAAAATCAACATGAAAGTTAGCTGGGATATGAGTATTGACAAAGGGGGATGGGATATGCCAAGCCCTGCACATCGTACAACGGCTATTATGGAGTCAAATACAGACTATTCTCTATTTATTCCGGGATTGTCAGGCCAGTTATGGTCGCCTACATTCTATTGCCTTGCATTGAACGACAATCAACTGTTGTCTGCACCGCATATCGGATACAATCCGGCCACAGCAATCAAAAACTGTCCGGGGACATTGGGTATTTCGGCCGAAGGAAAAGCAGAAATATCATATGCTGAAGTATTTGACAATGTACTGTATAAATTCTCAAACGGAGGGACAAACAAACAGGTTTCGAATGGAACACCCTGGACTCCTGTAACTGCTGTCAGCGGCTATTCTTATCCTTTGCAGGGAGGATCGGTAATGATTGGTGCTGAAAATAAATCGTCATATCAGACTTTTGCTACAAATGAAGGAAGGCATACTCCAATACGAAACGCTGCTTTGTCGGGCCATATCAATGGAAGTAATCCGTGGATATCAGACCGCTCTATACCTGTTGTAGACGGAGTTCCCATGAGCAGGCGTGCAGCAGGAATCACCCCCGATGGTGATCTGGTGTTTTTTGTAAGCAACCGATTCAGCAATACCTATAATATGGTTAAAAACGAAAAGGTGAATTGGAATACTCCCAGCGATGGTTCTTCATTGCGTGAAGTGGCCGTAGCCTTGCAAGAGGTAGGCTGTACAGATGCGATTGTTTTCGGAGAAAGTTATTTTGCACCGGTTGTCATTAAAGATAGCGAAAGAGGAATACCTTTAGGAAAGACCGCAGGAAGGTACGACTGGGAGCTAACCGGTAAAATTAAGAATCCCGACCAGGAAGGGACTACACAATCCTGGATGATGTTTAAATAAAAAATTAACAATCAGTTCAAAATACTAAAACAAATATCAATGAGTAAAATTATTAAACACTTGTTTTTCGTCTTATTGGCAGCGTTGCTTCCACTGTCAATCTATGCGGAGAAGGATGACCTGCATTTGCAGAGTGCGACATTAATTACAACTACCGACAATGGAGACGCTTTGAAGCAAGTGACCCTGAATTTGCAGAGCACAACAGTACGCGAAGCACTACAAGAATTGGAGGTTAAGGGAAATGTATTCCTTGTTTATGAGAAGAACGATATTGATTTATCACGTAAAATAACCGTAAGGGTTAATAATCAAACTGCTAGAGAAGCTCTAAATCAAATACTGCAAGGGCAGGAATTGGAATACAAAGTTAAAGGTGATCATATTATCATTACCCGCTCTGTAAAACAAAATTCGAATGAAAAAAGACGTATCAACGGTATTGTAACAGATCCAAATAATGAACCTCTTATTGGTGTTACGTTAACTATTCCGGGTACTAATACCGGTACAGTGACAAATGCAAATGGCAGGTTCGAACTGGAGATACCGGCAGATACAAAAACAATACAGGCTTCATATATTGGCTATGCAACACAAAAAGTTGGACTGACCGCCGGCAAAACCACTTTCAATATTGTATTGGATGAAGATGTTGCTCTTCTTTCCGAAGTAGTGGTAGTAGGTTACGGCACGCAGAAAAAAGTCAATCTCACCGGATCGGTAGCTACAGTAAATCTGGAAAAAGAATCCCGTTCACGTCCCCTGGTCAGTGCTTCACAGGCACTTAGTGGTATGACTGCCGGGTTGCAGGCAATGCAGGGCTCAGGGACTCCATATGGAGAAGGTTTCTCATTCAATATTCGTGGCGTGGGTACACTGAACAGTTCTTCACCGCTTGTACTGGTAGATGGAATGGAGCAAAGTTTGAATAACGTAGATCCAAACGATATCGCCTCAATTTCAATTTTGAAGGATGCTGCATCATGTGCCATCTATGGTAATAGAGGGGCAAATGGTGTTATTCTTGTGGCAACCAAAACCGGGAAGGCCGGCAAAGTGAGTGTGTCTTACAATACATTATTGTCTCTCAACCAGCCTACCAAATTAATTAAGACTGTATCTAATTATGCAAAATACATGGAGTTAATGAATGAATCGGCAATTAATATTGGCGAATCAGCTCCCTTTAGTGAAATAACTATAAATGAATGGCGTGAAGCAGAGAAAGATCCGAATGGAATTTCACTATCAGGATACCCTAATTACGTAGCTTATCCTAATACCGATTGGTATGATGAGATATACAGCAACGATTGGATGATGAAACATTCTTTGTCGGTTACAGGACAGGAGGGGCGCACAGGTTATAATCTCTCAGTATCTTATATCGATAACCCGGGCTTAATAAAGAACACAGGGTATCAGCGATACTTTATGCGCACAAATGTATATTCAGATATTACTAAATGGTTGCGTATCGGTACCCGTATGTGGGGCTATCACACAGATCAGAAGAAGAGCGATACAAATTCACTCAGAAATATTACTACCCAAAAAATGGTACCGGGGGTTTATCCCTTTTATGACGGGAAGTATGGTGCCCCCGAAGCAAATGAGGAAGATCCTCAGTCACATAACCCTTTGTGGGATATGGCTCAGTCGGAAGGACATATCAAGAATACGCAAATGTTTACTACCTTCTATACCAATATAAAGTTTTTGGAAAATTTATCATACGATATCAACTTAAACTATAAAGACTATCGCCATGAATTTATGGCTGTAGATACTGATTATGGGAAATATAGTTTTAAGAGTGACCAGTGGATTGCATCTCTGAAAGATCCTGCCGATCTGTACACACGCATGGGATATATTCGTGAGAATGACTGGAAGCTTACTCAACTACTCAAATATAACCAGACATTTGACAAGCATGATGTGAGTGCTTTGATGGGGTTTGAAGAAGAGCGCTTTATGAAGAGAGTAACAAACACAACCAAGTTGGGACTCATTGATGCATCGGTAGGTGATCCGAGTTCGGCTACTACCCCTTCAGACATTAACGGCACAGGTGATGAGTTTACTTCACGTTCATATTTTGGACGTATAAATTATGCATTTGATAACCGCTATTTATTTGAAGCAAACATGCGTTACGATGGTTCTTCACGCTTTTCGCCCGATAACCGTTGGGGGTTATTTCCGTCAGTTTCTGCCGGATGGCGCATAAGTGAAGAAGCGTTTATGGAGGAACTTCCCGTCGATAATCTTAAACTGCGTGTTTCATGGGGAAAATTGGGGAATAACGCCATTGGAAACTATGAATGGCAATCTGTTTACAACTCCGCCAAATACGCATTTGGCAGAACCCTCAGCAATGGCTTGGCAGTGACATCTATCTCAAATAACCTGCTTGAGTGGGAAAGTACGGCAATTACGAATATAGGGGTCGATTTTGCTACATTTAACAACCGGCTGATATTTGAGGCAGACTATTATAATAAAGTAACCGATGGAATATTATACCGTCCCGATATGTATATGGTAATGGGAACTGCCAGTGGCCCGCGTCAGAATATCGCGGAAGTGACGAACCGTGGAATTGAAATGACATTAAACTGGCAAGACCGCATCGGTAAGGTGAATTATCGAGTATCGGGGAACTTTGCTTACAATAAGAATGAAGTAAGCAAATACAAAGGTGAACTTAAAAGAGGCTGGATGACAGACGAAAAGGGAAACCGGTTTTATCAAAGCAATATTGGAGATGTATCAACCGGAGGTATCACCCGTGTGATTGAAGGTAAGATTATTAATGAATACTATATGCTTCAACCATACAATGGCAACGGGAATCACTTTAATGCTGATGGTACCGTAAATATTAATGGTGGGCCCAAAGACGGTATGATTCGTACTGTTGATGACATGAAATGGATAAGGGCAATGGTTGATGCCGGTTATCAGTTTTACCCGCGGCAGAATGTCAGCAAGAATGGTATCTGGTATGGAGATTATATCTACGCCGATTTAAATGAGGATGGTGTGTATGGTAACGATGCAGACAATGATTTTCAGGGAAGTTCAAACGTGCCTAAATACAACTTTGGTTTTCAGGCTAGCGCAAACTGGAAAGGCTTCGACCTCTCAATGAACTGGTCTGGAGCAGCGGGATTCAGCCTCTACTATTATCGTTTGGCCTTGAACAGCAGTGCTACCATCAAAGGGTATGCCATCGGGGAAAAGATTGCGAACGATCACTATTTCTTCGATCCTAAAAATCCGGACGATGTTCGTACTAACATAACATCCAAAAACCCGCGTCTTACTAATAACTCGGGTAGCGATCAAAGCGGGATGAGACACTCGTCTGTTCACCTGCAAAAAGGAGACTATCTTAAACTGAAGAACCTGACTCTTGGCTATACTCTGCCTGAGACGATGTCGAAAAAAGTATATGCGCAAGATATACGATTCTTTGCATCAGGTGAAAACCTGTTTACCATTACCGGTTTTGAAGGGATGGATCCCGAAATGCGTACTGATATCGGCTACTCTACAATGCGTCAATATGCTTTTGGAGTAAATATTACATTCTAAAATAAATTTTAAAAATAATTTCATTATGAAAAGCAAAATAATAATATATCGGAAACTGGTAAAATGTCTATTTTTTGTTCTGCTTTTTTTGCCGTTTGCCGGATGTGAATCTGACTTTTTAGATACCACGCCGACGAATAATGTAAATGGCAATAATATCTGGACCAAAGCAAGCCTGGCACGCCAGGCTGTAAGGGGTGTGTATAATGTTTTTCTTGATCAATATTGCCCCCCCTCCGGTTCCGGCTTACTTGACTCCCATCGTATTCCATGGGATGCATATTCTTCTGTTATGGATACTGATAAAAACTGGATTAAACGAATGCCAAACTGCACTGGTGCTGCTACTCCTTCCAGTGGCTTGTTCAGTGATATATACAGACGTTACTACACCTTTATCTTTCGCGCCAATGATGTTATAGACAACATCAGCAAGGTGCCCGATATGACTGAGGAAGAGAAGCAACGCTCCATTGCAGAATGTAAATTCATTCGCGCATTTACCTATATGAGGCTGAATACTCTTTACAAGGGGGTTCCTTTATATATGAATGCTATAACAAGCCCGGAAAACGGTAACAAGTCCCGTTCTTCTGAAGCTGATGTGTGGGATGCAGTAATACAGGACCTGACAGACTGTATAAACGAATCGCACTTTCCCGATAAGTATAATTCGGGAGATCCAGAATATGGGCGTGCAACAAAAGGAGCAGCCTACACATTACGCGGCTTGGCATATATGTGGCAGAAAAACTGGGAGGAGGCTGTTAACGACTTCAACGCTGTAGGTAATTGTGGATTTGGGATCTTTAATCAAGGGAAAGACAGTTACAAAAAACTGCTTAAAATTGCCAATGAACAATGTGAGGAAATGATTTTTTCTGTACAGTGCATCAATCAATACGGATATGGAAACAGTAGAAACGTTACTTATGGCAATCGTTGTACAGCTGGTTCGATGTGGAATAATTATTTGCCTAACCCTCGATTTGTGGAATCATTTGAAACAGCAAATGGCGAAAAATTCAACTGGGACAACTATATTGAAGGATATAGTGCAATGAAAGATAAGGAACGTGTTGTATTCTTTTTGCGTGATGGGCTTACTCCAAAAGAGAAAGAACGTATGGCCGCTTATGGAGCGGATATGAGCAAGTATCTGGAAAGCGGCAATGAAGAGCGGATCAGAAAGGCATATCAAGACCGTGACCCGCGCCTGCAAATGGCTATTATTACTCCGTATGAACAGTATCACGGTGCCGCATCAGGAGTGGCACATACCTATACCCTGCGCTGGCCCTACCGGGGCTCTGACAATGCTGCTCCTTTCGATATCCGTACCGATACGAATGACAAGTTGTATTATCTCTGGAGAAAATTTGTTCCTGAAGGGTTGGAGCATACCGAACGCGATACGTATCCATTGGACTTGCCGTTACTGCGTTATGCAGAAGTGCTTTTGCTGAAGGCTGAAGCATTGAACGAATTGGGAGAGGCTCGTGCAGCAGAGGCTATTAGTTGTGTGAATGAAGTAAGACGCCGTGCCGGTCATGTTGAGTTGAACAGTGATGCATTCCCCGGTACTAAGGTTAACGGGCAGGAAGATCTCCGCAAGCGTATTCGTAACGAATTTTATTGGGAGCTGGGTGGTGAAGATTCTATGTATTTTCACGAGCTTCGTTGGGGAGTATGGAAAGACAAGAAGTTCGACAATAACAGGAACGGCCTGATGCAAATGTGGGGAGAAACAACCTATAACTGGTTCTGGTTAGGCGATCAATGCTGGACCTGGCCTATCCCTGCCAAAGAGATGGAGATGAATCCAAATCTTGTACAGAACGAAGGCTGGATAAATTAACGTTGATTTTAACAGTAAAAAAATAAAATTATCGAATGGAACTAACATTTAAACAATTACATCCAATAACATGATTGTTTGCGAGTTTCATAAGTTATAATGAAAAAAATTATTGAATGAAAAAAACAATATTTTTATTTGTAATATTATTGTGTGTTGTGATAGGTTGCTCAGGCGGTTCAGGTGAACTGCCGGGCAAACCTGATGACGGCGACAATGGGAACAAAGGTGGTGATACAAATTCCAATCCAATATCTTTTTCTAACCCGGTAGTGGGGAAACAGTTGCCTGACCCATCTGTGATTCGAGCAAAGGACGGATTTTTCTATCTCTATGCAACACAGCAGGAATATGCCTTTATGCCTATTTATAAGTCATCTAATATGACACAGTGGACATTCGTAGGTTCAGCTTTTACCGAAAAGCCGGATTGGCAGCCCAATACGCGTGTATGGGCACCTGATATAAACTATATTGACGGAAAGTATGTACTTTACTATAGCCTGGGACATTGGGACAGCCCAAAAAACAGCAGCATCGGCGTTGCCGTAAGCGATACCCCTGCAGGGCCATTTACCGATCAGGGGAAGCTGCTCGACTATAACACCGGTAATATGCAATGTATAGATCCCTGCTTTTTTGAAGAGAACGGGAAGAAGTATCTTTTATGGGGTAGCTTTGGTACAGGTAGTTATGAAGGAGGCATCCGTTATGTGGAGTTAAGCAATGATGGCCTCTCCATTAAGCCGGGAACGATGTCCGACAAAATTGCCGGTCCTTTGGTTGAAGGTATTATGATACATAAGCGTGGAAGCTACTATTATTTATTCGGATCCACCGGCACATGCTGTAGTGAAGCCAAGAGTACCTATCGTGTAGTGGTAGGGCGTTCCAAAAATTTAGCAGGCCCTTATGTGGGTAAGAACGGGACTCCTATGAAAAATAACGAAAGTTATAACGAGGTTATTTTACAAAGCAATAATCTTTTTGCCGGAACAGGACATAACTCTGAGATTATAACAGACGATAACGGTAACGACTGGTTTTTTTACCATGCCTGGCAGAAGTCTAAAATTGATAAGGGGCGCCAGCTCATGCTCGACAAGATACAGTGGAGCAGCGATGGATGGCCCTATATCACCAACGGTGCACCATCGTCAGTATCACGGTCGCCAGTTTTCAAGAATGAAGAAAAATAGCTGTCAGCCTGTTTTTTATAGACTACTGTTTTGACTCAGGGATAATGATACGCCTCTTTTTTAGAGGCTCGATGTTGAAGATTGAAAAAAGAGGGTGAAATCATACTTTGATTTCACCCTCTTCTGTTTTATACTCATTGCACGAGAACTATACTAGATATTCAACTCTTAGAGGCTGATTCTCTATTTTAATAGACTTAGAACCAGGCCTCTTTAATTATTGTTGATAACCGTTTATTGTACTTCATTACTTCACTTCTTCAAAAATAGCTACTGCTGAAAATCAATTAAATATGCTTCCATGGTACAAATAAGGTACAGATAATAACATTTTTGATATCGGTTAGATTGCGTTTTTTTCTTTACACAATAGCTTCCTCTTTGAATAAATGCAACCGATTTTTCAATAATTCAATGTATTTTATCTGATTTTCCGGTGATAGGAAAGAGGATTTTATCGTTTGTTTCATTATTATTTCTGCCTTTACAAATCGTTTAAAGGTATTTTCAATCTGTTTTTCGGTCAATTGAAAACTCAATCCCAAGTTTATAAAATCCAATTTTGTCAGTTCCCTTCTCTTTCCAGCGATAGTAAGAGCCATTTCTTCTGTATCTTCCGGAAGATGCAGGTTTACGTTCAATAAATCATACGCCGGAGCAAATACCCAGCTTTCATCATTCAAAATCATCGAGAAATTCTTCAAATGCATATCGTTATTTCCCGTGATATAGCTGAAAAGCACTACTTCAAAAAGTCGAAGTAAATCGAGTAGTGTGTTGGATGAATGTTCGGCAACTGCCTTACCTATTTTCTCCATGGAACTTTTGTATTTATCAAAGGCTTCCAATATCTGAAACATATCCAGCATGTGGATTTTCTCTCCCGTTTCCGTGCGGTCTATCCGTTTGGTGATGTAAGAAAGTTCGCCCGATTTTAATCGTATCAACGAAGAAGGAACCACGGGGATGCCACAAAGTCCCGCCATCCGCATGGTAAGATGTTCGTTTTCGGGCATTTGTGGATAAATCTCATTCTGTGGTTTGAGAATATAGTTTCCACCAAAAGCACCCATTACGGTTAATCGTCCCCTGCCTCCATCTTGCAAAACATTTTTGATAAAGCCCAGCGAGAGTTTTGGCTGTACTCCAGGGACGGTTACCGAACTCTCGACCACCTGTTTGGCTAATTCAGCCATTTCAGCCATGGTGTAATCTAAAATCGGGGGTTGTGAATTTTCAAAAAACCGGGTACTGCAAGAAAGATGAAAATCTCCCTGCTCGTCAAACTTCTCATAGCAATATAAACACTTTTTACTCATCGCTTTCATTCGTTATCGGTATTATACTTACTGCACCGATGCAGTTTCTACAACACGCCAAAAGTAAACCCATACGGTCATTCTGATTGAGTTTCCAGCTTTTGGTAGCGATTTCTAACAACCAACCTTCGGGGATTAATCCTTCAAAAAACGGGAATAACCGATTATCCTGATACACTTTATCCGAAACAGGCATGGAAAACGTTAAGGGTTGATTTGGGAAACGTTGAATATATGCTTCGTCGTACTCAAACTGATATTCGCCCTCGTGGGTTTCTGTGATGATGCCGGCAAAATCATCTTTATAGAATACTTTTCCCTGCCTCATGGCTCAATCTCCTTATGATTTACGGGTGCAAGTTTATTTCCAAACATCATCAACACTTGGTTTACTTTTGCTAAACTCAGATTTTCTTTACCTTGCTCAATTTTCCGAACAACGGTAAGTGCTACACCCGCTCTTTCGGCAAACTCCTGCTGGGTAAGGTTGGCTTCTTTTCTCTTTGTTTTAACAAATGTGGCTAAACTTAATGACATTATTATATGTTTTTGTAGTTATTTCGATGCAAAGATATGAAATTATATCTAAATACATATAGATTGAGGCGTAAATAGTGTTTTATATGCAATGGAATATAATCATTTTTTTGGTAGTTTCACCCTTTTTTTGGTGTTTTCTTGGATGTTTCTTGGGTAGTACCACCTGTTTCTTGGGTAGTTTTCTGGGTAGTTTCAGTTCCAAATCCTTCTCCCAAATATTTCATCGAAACATTTTCTATTACCCTAAAAGCCGGTTACAACCTGAATAAAATAATGGCACGCTTGGCAGATACCCCCCCCAAAAAAAAGCTGGGTGGCATCCATCGTGTTCGTGATGAATATCCTGCGGGCAATGGAGGATATTTTTTGTCAAATTTTCAAATAGCGGTTTTTGTATAAGTATTTTCAAACAAGGCTGACTGATAACTTATTGTTGGCATACAAACTTGTAAAAGTGGCGTGAAGTTTTTCAGCAGACCCTACATTAAATTAGAATTTTTTTATTTGTAGTTATCACTACCGACTTTTGCCAGTGAACTAAGGATTTTCGTATTCATTCTTTGAGTCCACTTTAATAAGTCGTTTTGTGAAAATATGATATTTGATTTTCAAGTGATTATGATATCAAATCTTCTAATTTGAGACTTTTTCAAGCAGACTCTTCTTTTAATTTATAAATTATAATCAACGGATTATCATCTTCCTTTGTGATGTCTATAAATCTTTTAAATTGAGGCGATTGAGAGAAGTCATTAATCAATATATCGGGTGTAAGTTCTTCAATTAGGTAATTATCGTTACCCCATCGAGGGAAAAAACGAAAGCTCTTTATTAAATCATTATTTACTGAACCTGAAACATTCATGTTATTCTCCCTGTCATATATACAATAATATCTTTTCATGTCTTTGATGTAATCGAAGATCATGTATTTTTTTGAGATATAAAAATTGTGCTTTATTAAGTAAGAGAAATCAGGATCTGATATATCATAGTTATTTATATTTTCCTTACCGGGAAGTCTACGCTTTTTAAAATCAATATAAAACTCTGGTTGTATGTTATTATTAGTAATACGGTATATTGTATCAGTATATCTGGGGGATAAATATTTTTCTTCGCCATTAATACAGAATACATTGACTCCTGTCCAATTAAATTGATGGTTTGCTGAATTTCTTGATAATACATCAGATATTTTGTCACCTTTTTTATCTAATGCTGTGAATTGATAATCGGGAACTTTTCCGGACGGCTCATTGTACACCCAATAAGAATTATTTTGGTGGATAAAACTGCTCCCAAAGTTTTGTATTCTGATCTTATTTATAAAGTTGAAATCCTTATCATATTCAATTATTGCTTGTTGAGTATAATCCAGAATAAATAGATTCTCATTTTCAACATAAAAATCTGTGAGTTGTATGTATTCTCCCGGTCCTGCTCCCTGTTTGCTGAGCTTTTGTTCAAGCTCACCAGAATTGTTAAAAATATAAATACAATTCCCGGGCATATCTAAAATGAATACTTTCCCGTTTTTGTATTGAACTTTCGAAATCCGGAAGATTAGGGTTTTATTACTTGTAGAAAGTTTAATAATTTTAAAATGTTCAATAAACGAAGAAGTATTTATTTCTTGCGTAGTGTTGAAATCTACAACAATTTTATTGAAATATTGCTCCTTTTTCTTTTCGCAGGATAAAAAAATGATGATTATAAGAAAATAACACCTTAGACTTTTTTTCATGATGAACAAAGACATATAAAAGTGTCTAAAAAATAATTAGACACTTTAAATTTAATAATTGTGAATATGTATCTATCTAACAGCTGGTTGATGTGCAACTGTCCAAATAACCAGTCTTGATGCAGCTTATGTATGTTTTTCCAGTTGGATTTCCATTAGAATCAAGACATTGGAAGCTCATTTTAGTCCATTTGTCACGTGAAGGTGGATCATTCTCATACTGTGCCAATGCCTCAACATTCGCTAATGCCAGATCTGAAAGACCGGTATCACTTTTCATACTTTTGTTCACACTGTAGCCTGTTGCTGCCAGAATTGCAAGGGCAAACAGTCCCGATAAAATTCTTTTTTTCATACTCGGAAATTTTAATTAATAAATCACTTATGTTTTCTTTCAATGAAAGAGTCTTTATTGGTTTTCATTTATTGCGTTTTTTGTCGTATCGCGAATGTAAAAATGCCGAAACTTATCATTATAACCAGTTTTTTTAACTCATTTATAACTCATTTTTTGTATTTATTTGTAAATTAATTGATTGTATTGATCTGCTTTGTCCAATTTAAAAAAATGTTTCAATTGGATACACCTCACTCAGAATTTAGCCAGCAAGTAAACAGAAAAATAGTTACTCAGCTAAGAATAAATTGTTAAGATTCTGTTTCAATTCTGTTTTGTGCCTATTTTATACTCTTCATGAACCGATTCCATCTGAATGTATTAGAATATGGATTCATCGATTTCCATACCAATGATGCCTTTCCCACGATCAGGTCATCGGGAAGCAATCCCCAATAACGGGAGTCCTGCGAATTGTCTACCTTATCCCCTTCCATAAAGTAATAATTATGGGAAAATGTATAAGCCGGTAAAGGTTCTCCTTTATCCCGCAATGTATCGTTTTCCAATGGTAGAAAATAGCCTTTGCGGGCATTGCTGCAAGGGAGAGTTCCCGGAAGAGGTGAACGCTCCCGTATCCTTCGGCCCCAACATCATGGCGATGACATCCTACATCAGCACTTACCAAAATGTTCCGTTCAAGCGACTCATTCATCTGTTCGAGACCATCTTCGGACTCCACATCAGTGAAGGCTCCGTATCGAACATGCTGAAGGCCATGCGGAAATTCTCCAAAACGCCCTACGTAATGATCCGTCAGAAAGCTGCAGGTGGAAAGGTTGCCGGGGCGGGCTTGTATCCATACTACTATGGCTTCTGCTGACTTCTCACGGCAAGCTTTGCTCCATGCTTCCGAAAAAACGTCCACACGTTCGTGAGACCTCCCGTGGTAAGATAAATAACCTAATGGTTGGCGATTATGAACCCCCACAGTGGACTTGCACCACCAAGTGATTTGTCATGCACGGCACATAACAAAAATAGCGATAAGACATTGTCTTACCGCTATTTACTGATTGTTTGTAATCGTTTATAATGTTAAACTATTTGACTTCTTCAAAGTCAACATCGGTGACATCATCGTTGGAGGATTGGCTGGTTCCCTGTGACGACTGTTGTCCTGCATCTGCACCGGGTTGAGCCCCTGCCTGCGCGTTGGTTGCATTGTACATCTCCTGCGATGCGGCCTGGAATGCCGTGTTTAACTCATTTGTAGCGGCGTCTATACCATCAAGGTTCTGTGCTTTGTGAGCCTCTTTCAGCTTGTTGAGAGCCGCTTCGATTGGCGCTTTTTTGTCTGCGGGTATCTTGTCACCCAGATCTTTCAGCTGTTTCTCGGTCTGGAAGATGGTTGAGTCGGCATGATTCAGTTTATCTATGCGCTCTTTTTCTTTCTTGTCGGCTTCAGCATTGGCAGCTGCCTCCTCCTTCATTCGTTTGATTTCATCATCGCTCAGTCCCGAAGAAGCCTCTATCCTGATCCTCTGCTCTTTGCCGGTTGCCTTGTCTTTAGCCGATACGCTAAGAATACCGTTTGCATCGATATCGAATGTTACCTCAATCTGAGGTACACCTCGCGGAGATGGTGGAATGCCATCGAGGTTGAACACACCAATTTGTTTGTTGTCGCGCGCCATTGACCGTTCACCCTGCAATACGTTAATCTGAACTGAGGGCTGATTGTCGGCTGCTGTGGAGAACACCTCACTCTTCTTTGTAGGGATGGTGGTGTTTGCATCAATCAGCCTGGTCATTACGCCACCAAGTGTCTCAATTCCGAGTGAAAGTGGGGTTACATCAAGTAGAAGCACATCCTTTACCTCTCCGGTAAGTACGGCACCTTGTATAGCTGCTCCAATAGCAACCACCTCATCTGGGTTTACTCCCTTATGCGGTTTTTTGCCGAAAAGTTTTTCAACCATATCCTGAACGGCAGGGATGCGGGTTGAACCGCCCACAAGTATAACCTCATCAATATCGGAATTTGATAGGCCGGCATCTTTCATTGCGGTCTTACATGGCTCGGTGCATTTTTGCAGCAGATCATCTATCAGCTGTTCAAATTTAGCCCGAGTGAGCGTTTTTACCAGGTGCTTCGGAATGCCGTTCACTGGCATAATGTAAGGGAGGTTTATTTCGGTTGTTGTGGCGCTGGAGAGCTCGATCTTGGCTTTTTCAGCAGCCTCTTTCAGGCGTTGCAGAGCCATAGGGTCCTTACGCAGATCCACGCCTTCATCATTCATAAACTCTTCTGCGAGCCAGTCGATGATACGGTGGTCGAAGTCGTCACCTCCAAGGTGTGTATTGCCATTGGTTGATTTTACTTCAAAAACGCCATCTCCCAATTCCAGAATAGATATATCGAAAGTACCTCCACCAAGGTCGAATACGGCTATTTTAGAATCTTTGTTCTGTTTGTCCAGACCGTATGCGAGGGCTGCTGCAGTAGGCTCGTTCACGATACGGCGAACGGTGAGCCCGGCAATTTCACCTGCCTCTTTGGTTGCCTGGCGCTGTGCATCGCTAAAATATGCGGGCACCGTGATCACTGCTTCTTTTACCTCCTGTCCTAAGTGGTCTTCGGCTGTTTTTTTCATTTTTTGCAGGACGATTGCCGATATCTCCTGTGCGGAATAAAGATGTCCGTTGATATCAACACGAGGGGTGTTGTTATCACCACGTACAACTTTATAAGGTACGCGCCCTATCTCTTTTTGTACCTGGTCGAATGTCTCTCCCATGAATGTTTTAATGGAAGATACCGTATGATTGGGATTGGTGATGGCCTGACGTTTGGCAGGATCACCAACTTTGCGTTCTCCGTTATCCATAAATGCAACTACCGATGGTGTAGTGCGTTTGCCTTCATTATTAGGAATTACAACAGGCTCGTTCCCTTCCATTACAGAAACGCACGAATTGGTTGTTCCTAAGTCAATTCCAATTATTTTTCCCATAGTTTATTATAATGTTTAATTTTATCTGTTTCTTCTTTTTATCAAATGTTTCATCGGTCTTGTACCGATGGATTTATGATTACACTATACCTTTTTCAAATGTTGTGCCAAGTTTTCCTGTTAAATAGTTTTTCTGCCAATATGTCGGATTGACTTGTATCAAATGATAAATTTTTATTCTTCTTAATGGATCCAATCAGGAAGTTTTTTCTATCTTTGAAAGAGTGTCTGCAAAATAACGCTGTGGCGTGGCAGTAGAGCATCATTTTTGTATTTAGCAAATATTAAACCCAATTTGATATGTATTCAAAACAAGATTTAAAACAACTGCAGGAGAAGGGGATACAACAGGCTCAAACAGATGAACAGTTGAATTTTTTTATTACCGGGTTTCCTTTCCTGCCCATTGTTGCAGCTGCATCAGTGGGTAAAGGAATCATGAGAGTGAGTAAAGATGAGGAAGAGTCTTTCCTGAAGACCTGGAATGACTTCCTTAAAGGCGACAAGAAGGTTACTAAGTTTGTTCCAGCATCGGGTGCAGCCAGCAGGATGTTCAAAGATCTGTTTGCTTTCGTCGATGCAGATTATGATGTGCCAACAACCTCATTTGAAAAAAACTTTTTCAGCGGTTTAAAAGAGTTTGCATTCTTTGATTCTCTCGATAAGACATGTAAGGAGATGTTCGGCAAAGATGCCGGCTCATTGTGTAACGAGGGACGTTACAAAGATGTGGTGGAAGCCTTGCTTCGTCCCGAAGGATTGGATTATGGTAATATGCCCAAAGGACTTCTCCTGTTTCACAGCTATCCCGATGAAAACCGTACGCCTGTTGGTGAGCATCTTTTTGAAGGAACATTGTATGCCAAAAATGCAGATGGTAGTGTTAATATACATTTTACAGTTTCTGAAGAACATAGGCAGATGTTTGAGAAGCTGGTGGCAGCAAGAAAGTTGATCTACGAAATAAAACTTGACACATCCATCTCTGTATCATTTAGTATTCAGAAACCTAATACTGATACAATAGCTGTTGATATGAACAATAAACCTTTCCGTGACGAGGATGGGGCTCTGCTGTTCAGGCCGGGAGGGCATGGCGCATTGATTGAGAACCTGAACGATATCGATTCAGATATCATCTTTATCAAAAATATTGACAATGTCGTACCCGACAGGTTAAAAGATAATGAAGCACATTATAAAAGGCTTTTGGCAGGCATTCTGGTAACCCTGCAGCAACGTGCTTACGATTATTTGAATAGGTTGGAGTCGGGGAATATTGTTGAAAATGAAATGCAGGAGATGCTGGCCTTCACCGAAAATGAACTCTCTGTCTCTCACCCTGGAGAGTTCGCGTCGGTAGATGAGTTGAAAGAGTATTTGAAAAGGAAGCTCGACCGCCCGTTCCGTGTGTGCGGAATGGTGAAAAATGTCGGTGAACCGGGTGGAGGCCCGTTTATTGCGGTCAATCCCGATGGAACGGCATCACCTCAGATACTGGAAAGCTCTCAGATTGACAAGGATAATGCCGGTGCAATGGAAGCATTCAAAAACGGGTCCCATTTTAATCCCGTGGATGTGGTCTGTGGTGTGAAGAGTTATAACGGGAATAAGTTCAATCTGACAGATTTTGTGGATCGGAATACAGGTTTTATATCTTACAAATCGAAGAACGGAAAAGAGCTGAAGGCTCTTGAGTTGCCGGGGTTATGGAACGGGGCCATGAGCGACTGGAACACGATCTTCGTGGAGGTACCTATCAGCACTTTTAACCCGGTGAAAACGGTGAACGACCTTCTCAGGCCCGAACATCAGTAATTCAAATTTCGCATCTATACATAAATAAGTTTACGCTAAAAATGCAGTTTTGAATCCAGGCATTATATCAATTATCTTGATTGTTGCGTCTCTTATGATTTCCTGTAATCAGGTCAACCTGAGCGATGCAAGGTCGCTTTATCTGCGTGGTGAGTATTATGCCGCGGGAGAGGCTTATAGGAATCTTTACCGGAATACGCCGCGCGAGCAGCGTGCAATGAAGGGGGTTGTAGCGTTTGAGATGGCGGAGAACTATCGAATGCTCAACCAGTCGGCACGTGCTGTTACCGCTTATGGTAATGCCATTCGCTATGAATACCCCGACACGATGCTGTATCTTCACTACGCACAGATGTTGCACAGGGAAGGGCAATACGACGAAGCAGTAGAGGCATACCATGAGTTTTTAAAATTGATGCCTGGCCATTCATTGGGGGTAAGTGGACTTAATGGTGCTGTTTCTGCAGTTGCCATGAAACGGACCCCGGCCAGATATGTGGTAAAAAGGATGGACATTTTCAATTCCCCGCGGGGAGAGTTCAGCCCCTTGCTGGCTAATATCGATGAGACCCTTTATTTTACCTCATCGAGAGACGATGCCCTTGGAGGGAGAAGTCCCGTTACCGGTATAAAGTATAACGATCTCTTTTTCTCTGTGAAGAATGTCCGGGGTGAATGGCAGAAACCTAAACGTATTGAAACTGAAATAAATGGTGATTTCGATGAGGGTACGCCAACTATCACAAGTGACGGGGAATATATGTACTATACATTCAGCCTGGCAGATGAAGAGGCCCCTACTACCCCTGAAATCTATTATTCAAGAAGGGTCAATGGCTCGTGGACTGTGGGTCAGCCTCTTAAAATTGCAGAAAACGATTCTTTGTCGCTTTTTGCACATCCGGCTGTTTCACCATCGGGGCAGTTTCTCTATTTTGTGTCTGATATGCCGGGCGGATATGGGGGAAAAGATATCTGGCGTGCCGCAATCACGGAAAGCCGAGAAGTGCTTTATGTGGAAAACCTTGGTCCGGAAATTAACTCAAGGGGAAATGAGATGTTCCCTTATGTGAGAAACGATACTCTCCTTTACTTCTCTTCCGATGGCCATCCAGGAATGGGGGGACTGGATCTTTTTGTGGCAAACTGGTCGGGAGAGAAGGGAAAATGGGAGGTGAACAACTTGAAGCCGCCGCTAAACTCTTCGGCTGACGACTTTGGAATCACTTTCGAACAGGGAGCGGAGAAAGGCTTTTTCAGTTCTAACCGGGATGATGCACGTGGTTATGACCATATCTATTCTTTTGAATATACGGATGTAAATACCGTTATTGAAGGGTTTGTGGTTGATTGCAATGATGAGTTTATTCCGGATGCTGTAATTGCCGTTGTAGGGAGTGACGGCTCGCAGCACCAATTCACAACTAACCGGCAGGGAGAGTATCGGCTTAAAGCAAAAAGAGGGGTGGAATATCTGTTTATGGCAAGTGCCGAAGGTTTTCTAAATCAAAAAAAAAGCCTTCGGACAGCTTCTGTTGAGAAGGATACACTCTATTATGTGGATTTCGAGATGGTTCCCTATAATAAGCCTGTTATCCTTGAAAATATTCTTTACGACTTCGACCGGGCTGCCCTTCGTCCTGAAGCGATAGAGGAGCTGAGTGGGCTTATAGCTCTGCTGAATGAACATACGGAAATATTGGTTGAGCTTTCGGCACATACTGACAGGAAGGGAGGAGACGACTATAACCGGCAGCTCTCGCAGCGTCGTGCACAGTCGGTAGTAGATTATCTGGCCGAACACAACATAGACAGGAACAGGCTTTCGGCAGTAGGATACGGGAAAACACAACCGAAAAGGGTGAACAAAAATATAGCTTCCAGATATGATTTTCTGAATGAGGGGGATCTCCTTTCTGACGATTTCATAAGGCGACTTACTCCGGAACAGCAGGCTATCGCAGATCAGATTAATCGCCGTACAGAGTTTCGTGTGATTGGCTTGGAGCTCTTTTCTCCTTAGATTATGAAGAACTGCTTCTGGATGAAACTTGATTTTTGTGAAAGCTACCCGGTTTTATGTCGCAGTAATCTGAAAATTCCAGACTCCAGGCAGCTTATTGTGGAAACAAGCAGTGGAAAAGAAATCAATTGACGGAAAATGAATTCTCCGAAATAATGTGTATTTTTGTTTGTTGAAGGCTTCGCAAATGTTTTGACTGTAATATCTGCTATAAGAAAATGATTAAGGCATTTTGGGAATATCTGTTTTTAGGGATATTCTGTGCGGTAGGTGTATATCCACTCTCCGCGCAGGAGGTGAATGCTACGGTGAAGGTGAACAGCTCTGCTGTTCAGGGGGCAAACAGGCAGCTGTTTGTCTCACTCGAAAATGCGTTGCATACCTTTATTAACGGCAGAAGATGGACTGAAGCCCATTACGGGGAGAGTGAACGGATAAAGTGCTCTTTTAACCTTATCGTCACGGAAATGCTCCCTTCAGGCTCTTTCAGGGGAGAGCTTTATGTGCAGTCGCACCGCACTGTACTAAACAGCAATCGCTATTCTCCTTTGCTTAACCTGCGTGACAGGCAGTTCGAGTTCGATTACAGAGAGTATCAGCCTCTCGACTTCGACCCGACCTTTATTCAGGGAAACCTGACAGCGGTCATAGCATGGTATGTTTATCTTATTATAGGGCTGGACCTCGATTCCAGATCCTCACTTGGAGGCACTGCATGCTTCCGGCAGATGGAGGTGATTGCTACGGGAGTGCAATCCTATGGCTGGAGTGGGTGGGAGACTTCGGGTAACAACCGGAGCCGTTATATCATGGCTGCTGCATTTAATGATGGCTCACAATCAAAATACCGGCAGATGTGGTACGATTATCACAGCGGGGGACTGGACCGGATGGCCGGTGATATCCGCGAAGGACAGGAGAAAATAGCTTCATCATTAGTGCTTATACCGTTGCTTTACAAACAGAGGCCGGAATCAGTATTGATCCTCCTTTTCGGTGATGCAAAGCTGCATGAGCTTGTGGATATTTTTTCAGAGGCAGATCTACAGATGAAACAGCAGGTTTACAGTGTGATGAACGAGGTCTACCCCACGCACAGAGTGGAGCTTAACAAGTTGAGATAAAAGGAGTATATGTTAAAATCGTTATCAATACAGAATTATGCACTAATCGATTCGCTGAATATTACCTTCGATTCAGGCTTTTCAGTGATTACAGGCGAGACAGGTGCGGGTAAATCCATTATTCTGGGTGCATTGTCTCTTATCCTTGGACAACGTGCCGATGCACGAAATATTAAGCAGGACGAAACAAAGTGTGTAATAGAAGGTGTTTTCAATATATCAAGTTATGGGTTAAAGCCTTTTTTTGATGAACTCGATTGGGTTTACGAAGGTGATGAATGTATATTACGCCGTGAAATTTGGCTGAACGGGAAATCACGTGCATTCGTGAATGATTCGCCTGTCTATCTGAACGATCTGAAAGGATTGGGGGACAGGCTTATCGATATACATTCCCAACATCAGAATCTTTCGTTGAACGATAATCTGTTTCAGTTGAATGTTGTGGATGTGCTTGCCGGTACTGCGGAAGAAAGTGAGGATTACAGGGAAGCGTTTGCTGAATATCGTGCCTCGGAAAAAGCATTGAACGATTTACGGGAGGAGTCCAGAAGAAATAAAGAGGAGGAGGATTACATTAGGTTTCAATACACCGCATTGACAGAGGCTGCTCTGCAAGCAGGGGAGCAGGAACTATTAGAGCAGGAACTCGAGGCTATCACCCATTCCGAAGAGATTAAGTCGGCACTTTTTTCTGTTACTTCTAATCTTTCGGGTGATGAACAGAACGTGGAAACGATGTTGCGTTCGGTAAGAGATGCTCTTCAAGACATAGATAAAGTATATCCCAAAGCTAAGGAGCTTGCGCTGAGAGTAGAGTCGGCATATATCGACCTGAAAGATGTGCGTGAAGAGGCCTCGCGTTATTTTGAGGAGGTGGAGTTTGATCCTGCACAGCAACAACTGCTGGAAGATCGCCTCAGCACCATTTATGAGCTCCAGAAGAAACACTCTGTCACCACGGTAGAAGAGCTGATTAACCTTCGCAATGAAATGGCACTGAGGCTGAAGAATATTGATTCGCTCGATGAACGGCTGACTGGCTTAGAGAAGGAAACAGAGAGAAAAAGGGAGACGATGCTTGCTAAAGCATCGCAGTTGAGCAAAAAGAGGCAGGTGGCGGCACCCGGAATTGAAAAAGGGATTATGGAGAGGCTGGCCTACCTGAGAATGCCCAACACCCGGTTCAGGTGCGACTTCAAGCGCAGAATGAGCCCGGATGAAACGGGTGCGGACAATGTGCAGTTTCTGTTCTCTTCAAATAAAAACAGTTCGTTGCAGCCGGTCTCGGATATTGCTTCAGGGGGAGAGATATCACGACTGATGCTCTGCATAAAGGCGATGATAGCAGGAGCAACCGCGTTGCCAACCATTATTTTTGACGAGATTGACACAGGTACGTCGGGTGAAGTTGCCGACAGGGTGGGAACTATTATGGAAGAGATGAGCAAAAAGATGCAGGTGATAGGCATCACGCATCTGCCGCAAATTGCGTCCAAGGGGCATACACATTTTGTGGTATACAAAAAAGAGACTGACGATGCGGTATCTACACATATAAAAGAGTTGAACAGGGAGGAGCGGGTGAATGAAGTTGCGCGGATGCTGAGTGGTGCTGAGGTATCGAGCCAGGCGGTAGAGAATGCACGGGTGATGCTGGGTGTTACAGATTGAAGGCGGTTGTATTTGAAAAGAAAAAAATGTATGAGAGAAAAAGAGATGATTTTTGGCATCCGTGCCGTGATTGAGGCTGTGGAAGCGGGGAAAGATATTGACAAAGTGCTGGTAAAGCGTGAGCTAGCTGGAGAGCTGTTCTCTGAACTTCAACAACAGTTACGAAGATATGAGATTCCTATGAAGAGGGTCCCGGTGGAACGGATAGACCGTATTACCAGAAAGAACCATCAGGGGGTTGTTGCCTTTACATCGGCAGTAACCTACCAGAAACTGGAAAATATTGTACCGCTGCTCTATGAAGAGGGAAGAAATCCATTGATTATAGTACTGGACGGATTGACCGATGTCCGTAATTTCGGTGCTATAGCCCGCACCTGCGAGGTTGCGGGTGTGGATGCTATAGTTATCCCTGCAAGAGGAAGCGTGTCGGTGAATGCCGATGCTGTTAAAACATCGGCAGGGGCATTACATACTATTCCTGTTTGCAGAGAACAGAACCTGAAAGAGGCGATACTTTTCCTTAGGAACAGTGGAATAAAGGTGGTAGCTGCAACGGAAAAAGCGGCGAACTTTTATACCGGGACAGATCTTTCGGTGCCTACAGCAATAGTGATGGGAGCGGAAGATGCCGGTATTGCACCGGAACATCTTCGTATCTGTGACGAATTGATTAAAATTCCACAATTTGGTACCATTCAGTCTCTCAACGTATCTGTGGCTGCCGGAGTATTAATTTACGAGGTGATCAGACAGAGAAAATTAATGTAGAGTGACAGTATTATGACGATATGTGACAAATGCTCGTTGAATTTGAACGCTGATTAACATATTTGTATGGTGTTGCTTATTGTTGTTTTAACAGTGGGTAATAAAGTTACGGTATATAAGATAGTTCATTTACTGCAGAAAATTTGGGTTTATTGATGCTTTTTTTGACGTTTATCTGTGATTGTTTGCAGTTTAAAAAAATATTTGCCTTAGTATTATTGGTTATAAATACATATAAAAATGAAAAAAGTAATTTCTACAGAAAAAGCTCCTGCAGCTATTGGCCCATATAGTCAAGCTGTTGAAGCTAAAGGATTGGTGTTCCTGTCGGGACAACTGCCCATTGATCCTTTAACCGGTGAATTTGTTGCCGGCGGAATAAAAGAACAGACCGGACAGGTATTCAATAATATCCGCTCCATTCTTGCAGAAGTGGGATTGAATATGGATAATATTGTCAAATCGACTGTTTTCCTGGAGGATATGTCGCTTTTCGGCGATATGAACGAAGTATATGCAACTCAGTTTAGTGGCACATTCCCTGCACGTTCGGCCTTCGCGGTTAAATCTCTTCCCAAGAACGCGATGGTGGAAATAGAGGTAATTGCAGTGAAGTGAAGACAATAGGAAATATCATCTGGGTTGTTTTCGGCGGGGCACTTATTGCCATCGAATATATAATGGGTAGCTTGGCGCTGATGATTACCATCGTTGGCATACCTTTCGGACTTCAGTCGCTGAAGCTGGCAGAGGTAGCTTTGTGGCCCTTCGGAAAAAAGATTGTTCACAATGAATCTTCCTCAGGCTGTCTTTCCATGCTTATGAATGTGATCTGGTTTTTTGTGGGCGGACTTCCCATCGTGCTGACTCATTTGTTGTTAGGCCTGCTTTTTTACATCACCATTATCGGAATTCCTTTCGGGAATCAGCACTTTAAACTGATGAGGCTGGCGCTAACACCTTTTGGAAGAGCGGTTTCAAGTACCGGCAGATAGCCGGCTGCGCCTTTTACTTTTCTCAGTGTTAAGGCTTTATTGATTTAAAGGGAGCTCTTTTACTCGAACAGCACCGGAAGGTCCTCTTCCTCCTCCTCTTCTGGAGGATCTTTTTTAACCACAAAGGCACTGATTTCCCATAGCATATAGATAGGTATTGTTACTACGAAAAGAGAGAATGGATCGCCGGAAGGAGTGATTAATGCAGCTGCCAGCAGTGAGCCTACAATGGCATGACGGCGGTATTTGCGGAAGAAAGATCGATAGATAAGTCCCAGCTTCGATAACAGCCAGAATACCAGTGGCAGCTCAAAAACCAGCCCCATCACCAGTATGAGGGTGTAGAAGTTGTTCATGTACGAATCAAGTGAGATCATGTTCTCGATAGATTCACTCAGCTCAAAAGTGATGAGAAAACGGAATATCAGAGGGAAAACAATAAAATAACCTACAAGGCATCCAATGACGAACATTACACCTCCGAATCCGAAAGCGGTTTTTATCCCCTTGGCTTCGTGTTCGTACAGAGCCGGGCTGACAAACCTCCACAACTCATACAATATATAGGGAATAGTGCACAGAACGCCGAATGAAAATGAGGTGGAGATATAGGTCATGAACTGTGTTATCATGTTGATGTTGAGGATTTCCACGTTGAATGACCCGGCGGAGAAATCAGGCATAAAAGGAAGGTACTCTCCTGCTTTTTCAAAAAGCCTGTAGGTGATAAAATCTGACGATCGTGGCGCGAGAATTATTGAATCAAAGATCTTGGGGATTATAATAAAGCCAGCAATGGAGAATACTATAACAGCTACGATAATGCGAATCAGCGTCCATCTAAACTCCTCCAGATGATCCCAAAAGGACATTTCTTTCTCTGCCATGTATTCCCTGAGCTATAAATTTTATTCCCCGAAGGTTTCAATAAGCCAACCCATCGTGTCTGTGATACGATATATATTTGAGGTGTCTCCGAAAAATCTTCTTGTAAGTTTACTTGTTCCCAGTTGTGTTCGAATTACGATCAGTCGGGTCGGCTTTAATATCTTCTTCTAAGTCATTCAATCCTTTCTTGAAGCTATTAATACCCTTGCCTAATCCCTTCATGAATTCAGGAATTTTTTTGCCTCCGAAAAGGATCAAAATAACCAAAACAATAATGGGTATTTCCCAACCGTTCAAATTAATAAGAAGTGGATTCATAGGTTTTATATATTTTGGATGTTCATATTTACAATACACTTATTAAGACACAAATGTATGATTAATTTATTGAAGTAACCAAGCATTTTAATATAAAGTTTGAAAATTTCGTTTTTATTTGATTTATTCCCTTATAAACAGATCCATATATACTGGTAAATGGTCGCTGAACCCACCGATATATCGGGGTCCCAGATTTGTCCTGTATGGTTTTTTACCTGTATAGCGCACATCATCTTCAAGCAAGAAACCGGCATTGTAAATATATGCTTCATCATTTATAACCTGTATCCCATTATTTTTTATCAGCATATTTCCACTCACTATGAACTGATCAAACAGATCCCATTTTCCCTTATATTTGTATGACCCGAAATTGCGTTCTTTTACTCGGTGCAAAAACAGATTATATAGTTGATCACTCCTCAGGGGGGAGTGAATACTCTTTGCTCCCAGAGTTTTAGAAATGCTCTTGTTGTTTGGGTTGTCGTTAAAATCGCCCATGATAATTATATTGGCACTCTTTCGAAGGGAAAAAAGGCTGTCTGTTTTGCCCCGAAGAAGCGAGGCTGCTCTAATCCGGGCCGGCTCAGTTTCCCGAAGCCCGTTGCTCCGTGAAGGGAAATGACAGACAAATACATCAAGGGTGTCGCCACTTACAACACTGCCAGTGGCGTGAAGAATGTTTCTAGTAGGCCTGGCATTCTTATCATCAGAGATGACTTCGTACTCTTTGAATTCAATCAACCTGAACTGATGTCGTTGATATAACAAAGCAACGTTTATTCCCCGTTCATCAGGTGAGTCGGTGACAATATATTCATACTCCTGTACCCTCAGCGGCGATCGTTTTGTGAGATCAAACATCACACTGTCATTTTCAACCTCGCATAAACCTGCAAGAGCAGGAGACCGCATGCCTCCTACGGCAGTAATCACACGGGAGATGTTGCGCAGCTTTTCCCAATATTTCCAGGGGGTCCATCGCATGAAACCATCCGGAAGAAAATCATCGTCGTTTTTTAGAGGATTGTTTTCGGTGTCGAATAAGTTTTCAACATTGTAGAACATGATACGGAAATCGTTCTGAGGAACGATTTCCGTAAAACAAACTACCAAAAACAGCAGAATAAAGAGTAAACGACGCATTACTTAATAATATTTGGACCAACTTGAAAAAATTATTTTCTCATAAATTAGTATTAGTTACCACTTCAACAAATTGTTTTGTGATAAATGATTCCATATTTTAGAGTGATTATGATGTCAAATCTTCTAATTTGAGACTTTTTCAAGCTGACTCGTATTATGAAATTAAGTCAGATAAGTATCAGAAATTCAGATTGAAGACATTCTAATTGAGGGGGCTCATGAATAAAAAGCATATCCTGTCCTTTAACTCATTTCCGCAGGAATGTTTTCAAGAATCTTTACCAGGAAATCCCAGAATTTGCCAACTGAGGAGATCTTCATCTTTTCATCCGGTGAATGCACGTCTGTAACATCCGGCCCTATGGAGATCATATCGAGATTTGGATATTTCTCAAGGAACAGCCCGCACTCCAGACCAGCATGGATTGCTTTTACAGCTGCTTCTTTATTGTAAAGAGCTTTATATTCTTTTTTAGCAAGTTGCAGGATGGCCGAATCGGGGTTGGGTTGCCATCCGGGATATCCTTCACTATGCTTAACCCCTGCCTCAGCCAGATCAAAAACAGAAGTCACCATGTTTACTGCATAATCTTTCTGAGACTCAATCGAACTGCGCTGGCTTGTGCCAACCTCAATCAGATGGTCAGGGAGCATTTTTACTGAAGCCAGGTTGGTGGATGTTTCAACCAGTCCGGGAATATCATGGCTCATTCCGAGAACACCATGCGGACAGGCAAGCAATGCTAAAACCAGTCTCTCGGCAGTACCCCTGTTCATAACCTTCGATGGTATCTGAACCGACTCAAGATGAATATCAAGATGTGGATCAGTGTGTTTGTGCTCATCCTGCACTTTAGCCAGAAAGGTGTTGAGTTTCACACGTATCTCCTCTTTGTATTTTTCTTTTACACCCACCACGGCGTGTGCTTCGCGAGGAATAGCATTGTGGAGATTTCCACCTCCAATCTCAGATAAAATCATGCCATACTTTTTGCGGGTAAGTGAGTACAGAAAACGGGTTAGCAGTTTGTTCGCATTCCCGGATCCTTTGTCGATATCACTGCCTGAGTGTCCGCCACGAAGCCCCTTTACCTGTACTTTGAACCAGAAATATTTTTTTGGGGAATCTTTCTCCTTGTATTTGAAAAATGCTTTTGTGGTTTTTCCTCCTGCACAGCCGACATAAATTTCACCTTCCTCTTCAGTATCAAGATTAATGAGGATGTTGCCTGTAAGAAAATCTTTCTCGAGTGCATAAGCTCCTGTAAGCCCTGTCTCTTCGTCAACGGTGAAAAGTGCTTCGATTTTCCCGTGTGAAATATCATCAGCAGCCAGTACTGCAAGCTGAGCTGCTACCCCTATACCGTTGTCGGCACCAAGTGTAGTACCTTTGGCTTTTACCCAATCACCATCAATAATGGTCTCGATGGGATCATTGTCAAAATCGTGAGTCACATCTGAGTTTTTCTCGCACACCATGTCTACATGTGATTGCAATACTACTGCTGGCACATTCTCCTTGCCTTCAGAAGCTGGTTTGATGATAAGAATGTTCCCGGCACCGTCCTGCTTTGCTTCCAGATTGTGCTGCCTGGCAAAATTGAGTAGATAAGCAACTATTTTTTCTTCTTTTTTCGATGGCCTGGGAATTTGTGTAATGTCATAGAAGTATCCCCATATTGCTGAAGGTTGTAGATCTTTTATAGTCATAATCTTAATTTTTGATATTTTTATAGCTGATAAAAATAGTGGAAAAAATGTGCACGAGCAAAAATTTTGTATCTTTAATGAGAAAAATTGATGTTTGAATGGCTATTTAGACTATCTTTGCGGGTAAATAGAGAGCATGTTATGGTAAAAATACTCGTTTTGGGCATTCTAATCTCATTCATTGCCGTATTATTACTGGGCGTTCGGGTTTTCTTTACAAAGAAAGGCGAATTTCCATCTTTACATATAGGGTCTAGCCGGGCAATGCAGGACAGGGGCATTCACTGCGCTTCATCGCAGGATGCGGAAATGTATAACAGAGAGAACCTGTTGGAGAAAATATCGAAATCCGAAAATTAATAAATCTCATAAAAAATGAAGAATTCTACTCCTTACATCGTCAGCGGAGTGTTGGCGGTAGCATTAATTATTCTTTACATCTTGTTTTTTAATTCGAACCAATCATCTAACGGAGCATCAGGGAAAAATCTTTCCCTGTTACTGAATGACTCATCAGTTACTTTGCCAATTGCATTCGTGAATGTTGATTCACTGCTGATGAATTACAATTTTGCCAAAGACCTCAACGAGTCATTGTTGAGAAAAGAGGAGAGTACCAGGGCTACATTAAATCAGAGACAGGGGCAGATCAATTCCGCAGCACAGGAGTTTGACCGTAAATTACGGAATAACGCCTTTCTGAGTCAGGAGAGGGCACAACAGGAACAGGAACGGATTCTGCAGATGAATCAGGAGTACCAGCAACTGGCAGAAAGGTTGACGCAGGAGTTTATGATTGAACAGGAGAAGCTGAACCTTCAGATGGAGGATACAATTAAAGCCAGAATGAAGGAGTTTAACATGAACAAAAACTATGAGATAATCTTGAGCAACAGGACTACAAGCACTATCCTGTTTGCAGACGATAAATATGATATCACTGATGATGTGGTTGAGTTCCTGAATAGTAAGTATGGTCCGGCAACCTCAACCACTACGCCGCAGGTTAAGAAATAATCCCTTTCCAGGGACATGAGAAAAGGTTCTTTTAAACAAAGAGCCTTTTTTTGTCACTTTTTCAACCTGTTTGTGGCTTTTGACAGATCAATTGAATCGTCGATCTGTTAATTGAAAGTTCTTTATTTAGCGAAGTGTATGAAACATTGGAAAACATATCTTGAAAAACAAAAACCTGAATATATACGCAAAATATTCCCTGAAGAATGTTATGCGGATATGGTTGTGGTTATTCCCTGTCATAACGAACCCGATCTCTTTGAAACCCTGGATAGCCTTTTTGAATGTATTCGCCCGGAAGCGGGCGTACTGATCGCTATTATATTTAATTCTGGAGTAAATTCGGATGAAAAGGTTGTTTTGCAGAACAGGGTTTCATATGAACAAACATTGCTGTACGCGGAAAAACACAATGTGCCGGAATTAAGCTTTTTCCCGTTGCTGTTTGAAGGGTTGCCGAGAAAACACGCAGGTGTGGGGCTGGCACGCAAAATAGGGATGGATATTGCTGTGAGACATTTTTTGCAGAACAAAAAAAACCGCGGTGTAATAGTTTCTCTGGACGCTGACTGTACGGTGTCAGCCAATTTCATGATTGATATTTATAAGGCTTTTTCAAGAGATAATCGATTGAATGCCACTGTGCATCAATTTTATCACAGAGTCGAAAACCACAATCCGGCAATAGAAAATGCAGTGAGGCAATATGAGAACTATATTCGTTATTTTAGGGAAATGATGAAGTTTACCGGCTTCCCATATTACTATCATACCATTGGTTCAGCTTTCGCTGTTTCTGCAGATGCATATGTACGTGTTGGCGGAATGGGACGCCAGCAGGGTGGGGAGGACTTTTACTTTTTGCAGAAAGTTTTCGCTTTGGGTAAAGTTGATGAGTTGGAAGGGACATATGTTTATCCAATGGCCCGATTTTCTGAACGCGTACCTTTCGGTACAGGGCCTGCCTTGCGAAAAATATTGGATGAACCTGACGGTGTGTTGAAGGTGTACTCGATAGCTGCCTTCAGGGAGCTGAAAAAACTCTTTGTTCTTAAAGATTCATTATTCAAGAAAAATGATAGTGCAATATTGTCGATGATGAGCGGGGTGCATCCCTCGCTGATGCAATTCTTGCAAGAGATGGATTTTCAGGGAGTGATACGAGACTGTAATGCTAACAGTGCTTCTTTAGCCACGTTTCGGAAACGTTTTTTCCACCATTTCAACGCTTTCAAGATAATAAAATACCTCAATTATGTTCATCCTGATCCGTTTCCATTTGATACGAGCATAAGTGACATTCACAAAACTTTCAGCAATGATTAACAAATAACATTCGTTCACTTTGAGAGGGAGTCTTTATTTTGTATTTTTGTAGTCAAAATGAAAGGGAATTCTTTCATTATTCTAAAACAATATAGTTATGATGGCTATCAGCTTTCTTGAAATCGTTAGTGCTTTTTTGGTATTGTTCGCAATAATTGATGTAACTGGGTCAGTACCAATATTTCTGGACCTGAGGAGCCGTGACAAGACGATTCATCCGGAGAAAGCGGCCTTGTACTCATTTATTATTCTTGTTGGATTCCTTTTTATAGGAGAGTGGATACTGAAGCTTTTTCAGTTGGATATTTCCTCATTTGCTGTTGCTGGAGCCGTTGTTCTGCTTATTCTATCGATAGAGATGATTTTCGGTGTGGAGATATTTAAAAATGACAGTTCAAGCCCGGACAACTCTTCCACTCTTTTTCCAGTAGTATTTCCATTGATAGCAGGTCCAGGAAGTTTTACCACACTGCTCTCAATGAGGGCCGAGTATTATACGGTAAATATTATTATAGCGGTGATTCTGAACCTTATAATTGTATACTTAGTATTGAGATTCCTTGATCCTGTGAAAAGGTTGCTGGGTGAAAGCGGTGCATATATACTCCGTAAATTTTTCGGCGTCATTCTGATGGCTATCGCGGTGAAACTGCTAACATCAAATATGAGTACACTCATTGCTTCAGTAAATGTGTGAGGTATTTAAAATGTGTATGTGATGTATAATAAAATATATACTATCTGTTTAGCAAAAAAAATCGTATATTTGTAAGTGCGATTTATTAGATATGTTTACAGTTATCGGGCTATTATTTAATCAATTAGGATTAGACAATTTATTTATTTTATAAAATTCAACAACATGAGAATTGTAAGTGTTTTAGGACGAGAAATTTTGGATTCAAGAGGGAATCCAACCGTTGAGGTGGATGTATTGACAGAATCAGGTGCATTCGGCCGTGCTGCCGTACCTTCGGGGGCATCCACAGGAGAAAACGAGGCTTTGGAGCTTCGCGACGGAGATAAAGGGCGTTACCTGGGAAAAGGTGTGTTGAAGGCAGTAGCAAACATCAATGATGTAATAGCTCCCGCTCTGCTGGGTATGAATGTGTTGGAACAGACTCAGATTGATGCTAAACTGATCGAACTGGATGGTACAAAAACAAAATCAAACCTAGGTGCAAACGCCATGCTTGGTGTTTCGCTCGGGGTTGCCAAAGCTGCAGCTAACTATCTCGGATTGCCCCTTTACCGTTATATCGGAGGTACTAACACTTATGTGCTGCCTGTTCCTATGATGAACATAATCAATGGCGGTTCGCACTCCGATGCACCTATAGCATTTCAGGAATTCATGATCCGCCCGGTGGGTGCCGATTCTTTCAAAGAGGGATTGCGCATGGGAACTGAAGTATTCCACTCGTTGAAGAAAGTGCTTCACGGAAAAGGTTTAAGCACTGCCGTGGGCGATGAGGGGGGATTTGCCCCTAAGCTGGCCGGAGGGACCGAAGAGGCTCTTGAATCGATCCTCACAGCTATAAGAAATGCAGGATATGAACCGGGTAAAGATGTAATGATTGGTCTTGATTGTGCTGCTTCCGAATTCTATAAAGATGGTGTATACGACTACTCAAAATTTGAAGGGGCTGCAGGTAAAAAACGTGATTCTGCCGAACAAGCCGATTATTTGGCAGAGTTGATAGCCAAATACCCGATTGACTCTATTGAAGATGGTATGAGCGAGAACGACTGGGACGGATGGAAGCTACTTACCGATAAGATTGGCGACAGGTGCCAGTTGGTGGGTGACGACCTCTTTGTAACCAATGTGGAGTTCCTGGAAAAAGGAATAAAACTGGGTTGCGCAAACTCTATACTCATTAAAGTGAATCAGATTGGAACGCTTACCGAAACGCTCAACGCTATTGAGATGGCACATAGAAACGGATATACAAGCGTAACATCACATCGTTCGGGTGAAACCGAAGATGCTACCATCGCTGATATTTCGGTGGCAACAAATGCCGGACAGATAAAAACCGGTTCGCTGAGCCGCTCAGATCGTATGGCCAAGTATAACCAGCTGCTTCGTATCGAAGAGGAGCTGGGCGATAGAGCTGTTTACGGCTACAAGAAAATCAGGTAAATTATTTAATTTACGATATACTCAAAAAGCCATCCTTAAAGGGGTGGCTTTTTTTAAAATCCGATATTTTCTTATTTTTATGTGATGATTAAAAAAATAAAAAGTTGTTATTTATTGAATAAAATACATAACTTTGTTTTCATCTTATTAGATCATCAACGTAATATATGGATACCATAGGATAATAATGCAGGAAAATAACAGGTATATTGTAGTTAATAAATATTGGAAGGAATTTTTAGCAAATAAAAACGGATATGATGCTTTTTCTTTCATCTACAATTTTTATGTTAATGACCTTTTATCTTATGGGCTAAGTCTGGGATTCGATGAAGAGACATGCAGGGATGCGGTGCATGATGTATTTTGTAAGATTCTTATTGATAAGAGCAAGTTCCTTAAAGTAAGAAATTTAACTTCATATTTATTTAGATCATTAAGAAACAAACTTTTTAATATTCAGAAAAGGAATTGTAAAATTTCAGATTCTTTTTTTGAAAATATACCATTTTCAACCGAAATAACAACATTAGAATCTCTTATTAGCCGTGAAGATACTGAAAAACTAAAACAAACCGTTGAAAATCTATTGAATGAGCTTACACCACGCCAAAGAGAAATTATTTATTTACGATATATGCAAGAGCTGGATTATGAGGAGATTGCTATCCTTATGGAAATAAATTATAATTCGGCAAGAAGGCTTGTTCATCGGAGTATTGAGCATTTAAGATCTATGAATAAAGATCCGGAAAGGCAATTATTTGTTATTTTAGTGGCTCTTACCTATTACCACTATTTGTAATTATCCCTATAAAATGTTAATATATTGGTTTCGCTTTTATTTTTGACTACAAAATAAAAGTTCAATTGTCTTTAATATGTAGTTATATAAGTTAATTCGGGTGAATGAATAAATCTAAAAAAATGAAAGAGAGTAAATATATATACAATCCTTTTTTCCTGGAAAACAAAAAATTTATCCAATGGAGGTTGACTCGAACGTCTCAGCTGGAAGATTTTTGGTCCTCTTTTATTCACGAAAATCCAGATCTTGAAGAAGAATTTAAAATTTCAATTGAAATATTTGATAAAATAGCAATTAATAAAAGGATTTTCAACGATACCGATATATTATATAAACAAATTATTGAAAGTGTCTTGTACAAAAAGAAAAGGAAGAAAAGGATTATTTATTACATTTCGAGTGCTGCCGCTATCGCTTTGTTATTTCTTATTACTACTTTATATTTTATTAGGAAAGACAATAACTCAATGATGGCAATAAGTGCTGAAGTTATTGGTAAAACTCTTCCCGAACAGGAGGTGAAACTGTTAGCGGGAGGAAAAGAGATAGTCCTGAATCAAAATGTTACGGTTCATCTAAATGATGGGCAAATCTCATATACCGATAGTGCCGATATCGAAAAGACGCTTGAGGTGAATAATGTTCAAACCAACAAGCTTATTGTTCCCAACGGAAAGCGCTCTTTTCTTATCCTGGCTGATGGAACCAAGGTCTGGATAAACTCGGGAACGGAGTTGGAATTTCCAACAAATTTTTCCGGGAAAACGCGCGATATAAAACTTGCAGGAGAAATATATCTGGATGTTGCTCAATTGAGCAAACAACCCTTTATTGTCCATACTCCGGATCTGGATGTTCAGGTATTCGGGACCCGTTTTAATGTGTCGGCATATACTTTAGATAAAACATCCTCGGTTGTTTTGGTAAATGGAAAAGTACAGGTGAAAACCAAAGATAACAAGTCAATTATGATGAATCCTAACGAAATGGTTGAATTCCGTGATGGAAGTATTTATGCAGAAAAAGTAGATGTTTCTTTCTATACTAGCTGGGTAAATGGAGTTTTCATGTTTGACAGTACTCCGGTTTCAGAATTATTCAAAAAAGTAGGGCGGTATTACAATGTTTCTTTCGAAAATATTGAAAGTGATAAAAAAATTACCGGAAAACTATATCTCTCGGAAAATCTACGGGATGTTGTATCATCCATTTCTCTTTTGACCGGACAGGAATATATTATTGAAAATGATGTTATCAAAGTAATAAGATAATAATAAAAATTAATTTGCCTATGGACCCATAAATAAAACCAAAAAAGTAGGCCGGAAGATGTTACCGCATCTCCCGACCGGAAGAAGATTAATTCACAAGATAATCCTAATTATTTCGTAAACTAAAATTCATGACAAATGTATGAAACAAAAAATTAACGATGAAATTATTATACCGAAAAGATATAATAGAATTCTAAAAATCATGAAGATCTCTACATTATTCTTTTTTCTGTGTACTTTTTGTGTATTAGGGGAAAATATTTTTTCGCAGAGTAATGTTGTTTCCCTGAATCTAAAAAATGTCGCGATTAAGGATGCTATCTTTGAGATAGAGAAAGAGACAGGCTATGTTTTTATTTTTAATGAAGATGTTGAAATTAAAATGAGAGATCGGGTAACCATCGATACTCAAAATAAAACAATAGAAACTATTTTAACCCAACTGCTAAAAGACAGAGACTTAAATTATAGTATCATTGGCAAGCAAATAACGATTTATGTAAAAAACAAGAGAGAGGATATACAAATTGCAACAGCTCCAGTACCTTTGAAAATTGAACCTCAACAACAAGGAAAAACAATAAAAGGAAAAGTTATTGATGAACGAGGTGAGTCTCTACCTGGGGTAACAGTCGTTGTAAAAGGGACATCGATGGGCACAACAACAGATATTGATGGTAATTATATTTTGCATAATATCCCCGGTAGTCCTGTTATCATTTTTTCGTTTGTCGGCATGTATGCACAGGAGATTACCGTTGGAAATAGAACCACTATCAATATAACCATGAGAGAAGAGACCATAAGTTTGGGGGAAGTGGTAGCAGTGGGTTACGGTGTACAAAGGAAAGAAAGTGTGGTAGGTGCTATTTCTCAGGCCTCGTCTAAAGAATTGACGAGAAAAGGGTATGCCTCTGATTTTAAACAGGCTTTGGCCGGTCAACTCCCCGGGTTAGTCACAATTACATCTTCGGGAGAACCGGGAGGTGTTAAAGGTGAAAGTGCTACTTCAATTTTTATACGTGGGCAGAATACGTGGAATGGTGGACAGCCATTGATCCTGGTTGATGGGGTTGAAAGAGATATGAGCAATGTGGATGTCAATGAGGTTCAAAGTATATCCATATTAAAGGATGCGTCGGCCACTGCTGTTTTTGGCGTAAAAGGAGCTAATGGAGTGATATTGATAACTACGAAAAGAGGAGAAGAGGGGAAAACAAACATCTCATTTTCATATAATACTACAGCTCAAATGTTGTCAAAAGTGCCTGAAACGTTAGAATCTTTTGATGCAATACAGATAAGAAATCTAGCTATTGAACGTGAAACACCACTAAATGAACCTTCATGGTTGGATTATATCCCGTATGAAATTTCAACCCGATATAAATCACCGCGACCAAAGGATTACGAGATGATATATCCGAATGTAGATTGGGAAAAAGCGATGTTTAAAGATGTGGGATTTTCCCATAAGGCTACGGTAAGTGCTTCAGGCGGAAATAAATTTGTACGTTTTTTCGGTTCTTTGGCATACTTGCATGAAGGAGATATGTTTAAGGACTATGATAATCATAAAGGATACAATCCCAATTATAATTTTGATCGTTTTAATTTCAGGAGCAACCTCGATTTTCAGGTTACCAAAACCACCAATATGAAAATGAATCTCTCCGGGTATTACAGCCAAAAAAATTCAAATTATAATGGTACGGAAGGTAGTCATGACTATCTGATGTGGCAGTCCATTTATTTTATGCCCCCCGATGTGTTTTTACCTCAGTATCCCGATGGGCGTTGGGGATGGACACCATTGGTAGGAAACCTGTATAATCCTGTGTCGGTAGTTAATAATGTAGGAGTTAGAAAACTAAGGCGGACACAACTGAATATTGATGTTGAATTAATCCAAAAGCTCGATTTTATTACAAAGGGATTAAGTACAAAGGCTGTATTAAACTATGACAATACCATTACAGGTGAAGGAGGAATATATGATTCTACGAATTCAGTATGGCCTCTTATGGATACGAGCAATACACCTTTTGCAGTTATCAATCCGATGTTATATACCGGACCCGATCAGGATCCAAGTGAATATACCACCTATTATCCTATTGGAGGATTATATAAGTATGACTGGGTTCAGCAACCCTGGACAATTCGTCCTGAAAGCATAGGCTCTGGAGTAACCCGAAGATTGAAGTACCAAATTCAATTAAACTACTTACGGCAATTCGGACTGCATAATATAACTGCCATGGGAGTTTTTACGAGAGACGAATATGCAAGCGGGGATATGTTTAAAAATTACCGTGAAGATTGGGTATTTAGGACTACCTATGATTATGACACCCGTTATTTATTGGAGATAAATGGTGCATATAACGGTTCAGAACAATTCGGCCCAAAATATAGATTCGACTTCTTCCCCTCGATAGGTATTGGATGGAATATCTCGAGTGAAAAGTTTTTCAATATAGATTGGATGAACAAGCTGAAATTACGCTATAGCTTGGGATATGTGGGTGACGACAGGGTAAACGCCCCCAGATGGTTATATTCCACTCGGTATTCATACGGAGGAGCTTCGAGACTGGTTGATAATATATCGAGTACAAGCCCTTATTTGTGGTATAAAGAATTGGCCGTTGGGAATCCGGATATTCACTGGGAAAAAGCTCAAAAGCAGAACTACGGAGCTGAAGTAGGGCTGTTAGATAATCTAGTTACTGTTAATTTTGAGTATTTCAAAGAAAAAAGGACTGATATTTTACTTGCGGGGGGCGGTAGAAGCATTCCTGATTTTTTTGGTGCTACACCTGCTCCCGCAAATGTTGGACAGGTAAATTCGGGCGGTTACGAACTGGAGCTAAAGTTTAATAAACGATTCCGTGAGTTGTACTTGTGGTCATCATTCGCTTTGACTCATGCGAAAAATGAAATTAAATTTGCAGATGATCCGGTATTGTTTCCCGATTACCAAAAAAAACAGGGATTCCCCATAGGCCAAATAAAAACGCAATTAAATACTGGATTTTACAATAACTGGGATGAAGTATACGCGAGTGTCCCGACAGAGACAAATGATTTAGCTATGCTCCCCGGATATTATGACCTGCTCGATTTTAACGCTGATGGAGTTATAAATAGTTTTGACGCCGTTCCTTATGGTTACTCCGAGGTACCTCAAAATTCTTTTAACAGTTCACTAGGTTTTGAATATAAGAATTTTAGCGTAATGGCGCAGCTGTATGGCGTGACAAATGCATCGCGCGTGGTACCTTTAATGAATTTTGCAGCAAACACAAACGTGGTTTTTGATCATGTAAGGGATTATTGGTCAAAAGAGAATCAAAATGCTACCTCTTTTCTGCCCAGATGGAAGACGCGGGGAGAGAATATTGGGGATTATTATTTATATGATGCCTCTTATATCCGTCTTAAAACAGTTGAATTGGCTTATCTTTTTAACAGAAATGAAAATAGATGGCTTGAAAATACGGGAATAACCTCTCTTAGGATGTATGTGAATGGAGATAATTTGTTTTTTTGGTCAAAACTTCCCGATGACAGGGAGGCTGCATGGTCTGGAGGGTCTGCAAATACAGGTGCTTATCCTACAGTTAAAAGAATAAATTTTGGTATTAACCTAACATTTTAAAAACAAGCGAGATGAAAAAAACAATATATATACCACTATTCATATTTTTGATATTGATCACATCCTGTGAAAGCTACCTTGATAAGGCTCCTCAATCCGATATTGAGGAAAATGATGCTTTCAGAAATTTTATAAGTTTCCAGGGATTTGTGGAAGAGATGTATAATTGCATTACCGATTATAACAAAGTTGGTGCATGGAATGCATATCTGTTTGCCGACGAAACATTATATAACAACCCTTATGCATTTGATTTAGGAAACTATTGGGCTCAGGATCGCCCGTTTATGGGGAGAACTGCTGATACAGGCTTTAATCCTAAAAATAAGAGAGTATGGCCGTTGTGTTGGTATGGCATCCGGAAAGCTAACTTGGGACTAAGCAAACTTGATTTATTGACCGATGCAACCCAAGAGGAAAAAGACCTCATCAAAGGGCAATGTTTATTTTTCCGTGGATGGTTCCATTTTGAATTAATGCGCTATTGGGGTGGATTGCCCTATATCGATAAATACTTGTCTTCAGCGGATGATTTAAAGTTACCCAGATTAAGTTACAGGGAAACAGCATTAAAGGCTGCTCAAGATTTTGAGGCTGCGGCAGAATTATTGCCACTTGACTGGGACCAAACTGTTGTTGGAAAAAGAACGTTGGGAGACAATCGTCAGCGTATTAATAAAATTCATGCGTTGGGTTTCTTGGGCAAAGATCTATTGTATGCCGCAAGCCCAATGATGAATGAGGAGTCCACTGGACATAATTCCTACGATGCTGAACTGTGTAAACAGGCGGCAGATGCTTTTGGAAAAGCGATCGATCTTTGTGATAAAACAGGAGTGTATAAATTACAAAGTTGGAATAACTGGACCGATAATTTCTGGGTGTGGTCTCCCAGTAATACGAAAAATTCAGGAGGTACGGAAGTAATTATGAATCCGACCGTATATGACCGAGGCAGAGTGCGTTGGTCAACCGTTTGTGGAACTCTACCCACACAATTCGGAGGAGGATATGCTGGAGTTGAGGTTCCTGCACATAACTTCGTTAAAAATTATGCGATGGCAAACGGATTGCCGATCGGCGATCCTGAATCCGGATATAATCCGAATGATCCGTGGGCCGGGCGTGAACCGCGCTTTTATTCGGACATTATTGTTGACGGTGATCAGATGGTTGTAAGTGCTGCAGGTGGAAATAATCGCTTTGCCCAATTATACAATGGAGGATTTCATCGGGCAACAACAGGTGGAAGTATTTCCGGTTATTATTATAAAAGGTTTTCGCCTATAGGATGCAATCCTTGGGACAAGGGATGGAATAATTTTCAGGCGTATGTTCCCTATCTACGTCTTGCAGATGTATATTTAATGTATGCCGAGGCTGTATTACAAGGATATGGCTCCGCCGCTTCCAGTTCCACCGTTTTAAGCCTTACGGCCGAAAGCGCTGTGAACAGGATTAGAAACAGGGCGCAACTTCCGAATCTCGTCTCAAAATATACTGCAACTAAAGAGGCGTTTATGGGAGAGATTATTCGTGAACGTGCTGTAGAGTTAGCTTATGAAGCTCATCGTTTTTGTGATCTTCGCAGATGGAACTTAAACGGTGAGATTGAATATAGAGAAAAAACGGCTATTGATTTTGATCGTGGAATAGATGGCAAACCTATCAATTTACAAGAAAGGATTATTATTACCAGGGTTGTTGAAAAAAAACACAACTGGTTGCCATTACCGCTTTCAAACACTAATTTATATCCTGAATTTCCTCAGAATCCGGGGTGGTGATTCTAATATAATTATTTAAAATTGCGAAAAATGAATAATAAATATTTCAGAGCATTAGCCTTGTTCGTCTCTATAACCTTATTTTTTTACGAAGAGGCATTTGCCGAAAAAACAATAAATATTACTGAACAGGTGAATGAAGTTCAATTTTTACCTGTCAATGGAACAGCTATTTCTACGAATGATATCCTAAATGATACTGTAAATATTGCTTTTGGAAAAATAAGGCGCGAAAATATTGTAGGATCGGTAAGTTTTATTAATTCAGAACCAATATTAAAAAATGACAATGTTCAATTTACTTCTGATGCGATGCTTGCTCGTATTCCCGGCTTACTGGGTTTTAGCAATATACGGGGTATCGGTAAAGCTTTATTTATAGTTGATGGTTTGCCGCGGGATATATCGACAATCAACTTTGCTGAAGTAGAACAGGTAACTGTATTGAAAGATATCAATTCGTCGGTACTATATGGTAGTGCAGCTGTAAATGGAGTGGTTCAGATCACTACAAAAAGAGGCAATGCCAGAAAAAAACAGATTAACGTTACCGGTTATTACGGTATTTCGACACCCTCAATACTACCCAATTATTTATCATCGGCTGATTATATGACTTTGTATAATGAAGCACGTCAGAATGATGGCTTGTCAAAATTGTATGACGACGAATTGATAGCTAAATACCGTAGTGGAAGCAATTTATACATGTATCCCAATGTTGATTATTATTCTCGGGAATATCTCAGATCATTCAAACCGTTTTTCAAAACGATGGCTGAATTTTCTGGAGGTAACAATGTGGCAACTTACTATTCAAATGTAGGTTGGGAACAGATTGGAAGCATATTAAATTTTGGTGAAGGGAAGAAGAATCAAATGAACAGATTTAATATCAGAGGCAATGTAGATTTGAAAGTAAATTCCTTTATTACAGGGGCTATAGATGCCGTTGCCGTAATAACAAATGAGAAAGGGTCCATTTCAGATTATTGGGCCGGAGCTGCAACGCTGAAGCCCAATTTATTCACGCCACTGCTTCCTATAGACAACATAAGCCGGGAATTGAGAGAAACTTTGTTGTCATCCCGCAGAAACGATGTAGATGGGAAATACATCCTTGGTGGAACACAAAATTATTTAACCAACCCGATTGCCGATACCTATTTTGGTGGAGAAAACGTAAATGTACAAAATTATCTATCTTTCAATAACAGGATTAAGGTTGATTTAAATAAAGTGTTAGAAGGTTTATCTTTTCATACCAATTTCAGTTTTGATTACTTGTCACTCTATGATCAGTATATAGAGAATACTTATGCAGTATACGAAGCGAAAAAATGGGAAGGCGATACAATTGTAGAGCTTTCAAAATATGGTAATGACACGAAGCCTGGAGTCCAAAAAATTAGAGATGCCAGTTATCAACGAAAGATAGGCTTCTATGGTATGTTTGATTATAAAAGAACATTGAATGAACGCCATCAGTTATCTGCTTCATTGTTGGGAATGGGTAATCTATATAAGGTTGCGGAAGATTATCAGAGTAACAAAAACTCCAATTTAGGGTTGAGGCTAAATTACATTTATAATCAAAAGTATATATTTGACTTTAGCAGTGCTTATACGCATTCGGTGAAATTAGCCGAAGGTTCCAGAAATGCTTTTTCGCCAACTTTCGGGTTTGCCTGGTTGATCAGTTCGGAGGATTTTATTACACGACTGAATTCAATCGATTATTTAAAGATTAAATTAACCGGAGGCATCATCAACAGCGATGCCGGGATAAATGGTTTCTATTTCCATATTAATCCATACGAATACAGCGGAAGTTATTCCTGGCAAGAAAAAGCATGGATGCAACAAGGGGTGAGGTCTCTTTACGGAAGTAATAAAAATTTAGGTTTTGAAAAGCGGAAGGATTTGAATTTAGGTATCGAAGGCCTCTTCTTCAACCGGATGCTCGGATTGGAAGCAAATGTTTTTTACAGCTACTATTCAGATCAGGTCACTTTTTTTAAAGCAATGTTTCCCAGTTTTTATTCGAATTTCGTACCGTATGTAAATTTTGGAGAAAATGCTTACAGGGGAGCTGAAGTCGGATTGTCCTTTAATCACAAATATAAAGATTGGGAGATCGCTTTGGGAGCCAATGCTTTATATACAACATCTGACGTGAAGAAAAAAGATGAAATATACGCCAACGATTATCAGTATCGTAAAGGCCATCCGGTTGATGCTATCTTCGGATTGGAAGCCGAGGGGTTCTTCACGGATGAAAATGATATTTCTAATCATGCATTCCAGGCGTTCGGGATTGTGAAGCCGGGTGATATAAAGTATGTTGACCAAAATAACGACGGAGTTGTGAACGAAGATGATGAAGTTCCAATCGGACGCGCACAGGCCCCGTTCTCTTACGGGTTGAATCTACTGTTGTCTTATAAGAATATTTCACTGTTTACTATTGGTAATGGGCAGCTTGGGGCTGATTCATATATTAATGGCAGCTATTACCGGACAGATGGAGACAAGAAATATTCAGATTACCTATTGGGGCGTTGGACAGAAGAAACTAAAGCAACGGCAACTTATCCGCGCCTTACTACAATGGAAAGTACAAATAACTATCACAATTCAACTTTCTGGCTTTACAAAGATGATTATTTTACCTTGCAAAGAGTACAGCTGACTTATCAATTTCCTTCTAAAATAGCGGAATCACTGTTTATGAAAGGCCTGAATTTTTATTTTGCAGCTTCTAATCTTCTGACTATTTCTAAATATAGAGATATAAAAGAGCTAAGAATAGGTAGTGAACCTAATTACAGATCATTCTCGTTAGGTATGAAAATAATATTTTAAATCAAGAACGATTATGAAACATAATAAAGCATATATATTCATTATATTGATTTTATCAATTCCATTTATCTCCTGTGAGAATATATTTGAAGCAGAGGATGAGAACTTAGGAACAATGGACAGAATTTATCAAAACCCAGCTTTTGCGGAAGGTTTGTTGATGACTGCATATATTAAACTACCTACAAATGGATTATCCTTTAATGATTTAGCCACAGACGATGCGGTTAGTAACGATGAATCGAATGGATATCGCCGAATGGCCACGGGACAATGGTCTGCACAATACAATCCGGCAAGTTTGTGGGATAGCTCAATTTCTGCGATATTTTATCTTAATAAGTTTATTTCTGTCATAGACACAGTTACCTGGAAATGGACTGACAGTGAATTAAACAGGTTGTATAAAGTACGCCTTAGAGGTGAAGCGTATGCATTAAGGGGGCTTTTTGAATATTACCTATTAGTTACAACCGGAGGCATAGGAGGTGGCGGGGAGTTGTTGGGAATTCCGCTTTATAATAATTTTATTGAATCAGACGGCAATTTTAATATTCCAAGAGCAAGCTTCAGAGAATCTGTTGATCAGATTTATGCTGATTTCGATAAAGCATTGGAATATCTCACGATGGATGATTATGGGGATATTAGTTCCCTAAGCGAACTTCCTGAAGGATTAGAAGATATTAAAAGTGTTGCAAACTATAACCTCGTTTTTGGGAAAGATATTGTCCATCGTATCAGCGGAAAAATAATCAAAGCGCTTAAAGCTCGTGTTGCATTATTGGAAGCAAGCCCTGCTTTTTCAGCAGGAGATATTGTTTTATGGGAAAAGGCGGCAAATTATGCTGCAGAGGTGTTGGATAAGATTGGAGGAATATCAGGACTTGATCCGAATGGCCATCGTTTTTACAATGGTAGTTTTATAGATGCGATCGATATGTCGAAAGGTAAGGATCAAAAAGAAGTGCTTTGGCGAAATGCAAAATACTCTTCTCTATCGTTGGAAACCAGGCTTTTCCCTCCTTCCTTGTACGGACAAGGTGATGTAAATCCAACCCAGAATTTAGTAGATGCCTTTCCTATGGCGAACGGATTTCCCATCACCGATCCAGAAAGCCTTTTCGATCAGGAAAAGCCTTATGTAAACAGAGACCCGCGTTTATCATTGTATATTTTACATAATAATAGTGTTCTGAAAGGGGAAAATATACAAACTGGAGCAGGAGGCGGGATCAACGCGAAAGATTCTATTTCGCAATCGACACGTACAGGCTATTATATTCGCAAGTTACTAAGAGAAGATGTGAATTTAGACCCTGTGGCACGGATATCTAAAGACCATTATAGTATTCACATGCGTTACACTGAATTGTTTCTTATTTATGCCGAAGCGGCTAATGAAGCGTGGGGTCCAGAAGGGGTAGGTGCGCACTCATATTCTTCAAAAGATGTGATAAGAGCAATTCGTAAGCGTGCCGGTATAACACAACCTGATTTATTTCTGGCTTCTGTATCCACCAAAGAGGAGATGAGAGAGTTAATCCGTAATGAACGAAGGATTGAGCTCTGTTTCGAAGGTTTCCGGTTTTGGGATCTGAGGCGTTGGAAAGAAGACTTGACAGAATCGGCAAAGGGAATAAATATCAGCGATTCGAACTATACCATTGTTCAAGTGGAAGATCGCAAATACGATAATTCTTTCATGATCTATGGACCGCTTCCATACAATGATATACTGAAATATAATTCCCTTATTCAAAATAAAGGCTGGTAGTTATTGAAGTAAACACATTATTTATAGAAATTCATTATGAAAAAAATATTAATAATCATAACGCTTGTTGTTATGTTGATCGCTTGTAATAATCAAGATGTTGACTTTCCTGATTTTGATTATACCGCTGCATATTTTCCGCGTCAATATCCGGTGCGAACACTAATTTTAGGTAATGACATATATGATAACACGAACGACAATAATCATAAGTTTCTCATCTCTGCAAGGTTTGGTGGAGTTTATAAAAACAGTAAGGACAGGCTTCTCAAAATAAGTGTTGATGAGAGTTTATGCAATAATGTATTATTCAAATCATCATCTGAACCGATACTTGCATTACCTCATGAATATTACAGTTTGAGTTCAACTGACCAGTTGATTATTCCGTCAGGTGAATTCTATGGCAGCATAGAGGTACAACTTACCGATGCTTTTTTTAACGATCCCTTAGCCATTGAATTGGCTTATGTTATCCCTTTACGTATTGTTAGCTCGAATGATGTTGATTCGATTTTACAGGGAAAGTTGCGTAATCAAATTCCCGATCCTGACTACAGAATAGCAAGTCAGTGGGAAATAACGCCAAAAAATTTCACCATGTTTGCTGTCAAATTTATCAATCCATATCATGGACATTATCTTCATCGCGGAGTAAGCGCCGTAAAAAATAAGGAAGGAGAGTCACTCGAAACGATATCTTATCGCACAACTTATGTAGAACAAAATGAAATTTGGAAGCTTATAACTACGGGGAAAAATCAGGTGTCTATCAAGGAGAATACCCATTCTTCCAAATTTACCGGAGGCCTGAATTTATTGCTGGATTTTTCAGAGGATGGAAATTGTACTGTGAGTGGAATTAGTTCAATAAAAACAGATACGGAAACAACTATTGATTATCCTGTGACCGGCAATGGAACTTTTATAAATGATGGAGATGCCTGGGGGGGATCGAAGCGAGATGCTATTCATTTAAAATACCAATTTACGGATGGAATCAACACTTATTCCGCTACCGATACTTTGGTAATCAGGGATAGGGGCGTTGTCATGGAGGCTTTTGAACCGGTAGTGATCAATTGATTAAATAACATCATAATATTTATATTTGCTTAATCGTGTGTTTAAATATGCGGTTTCATTTGACAAGATTAGCCGTTTCATTATTATGAGTATTTCAAAAAGCTTCTATAAATAATATGCAACTATATAACTATTAGTGGATTGCATTATATTAAAGCTTCATGACGTTTATTCTTGATCGCTAGAAGTTTATATATATATTAATCGAAATTTTGATCCTTATAAAATGTAGTGAATGTACCAAACAGAGGACGAATCTTTGCTAAAGTTTTAAACTTTGACAAAGATTCTCCTCTGTACTCTCTGATTTATAACAGACTATGACCAAATCAAATTTTTATGGATATATGGCAACTTATGTTACTGTAGTTAAGTATTATTATTCATAATGATTCAATGTGATTGGTTAGTTTATTGTTTTAATCGTAAAACTATTTACAACCAATTACTTAAAATGATGTTACTTTATGAAATTAACTCCTGTTATTTTAGGATTTTTTATAATGTCGATGTATTCATTCTCCCAAAATAGTTCCCAATATAAAGAATATACATCTGATTATTTAACCTATACCTATTCCGATGCAAATCCCATACCTGTATTTGGAAAGATATATCCTTATTTCCGATACGACGGTTATACTACTATGCCGGAAAAGAAATCATGGAAAGTTGTCGAACTTGAAAATGATTTTCTAACTATTATAATATTCCCCGAAATTGGGGGTAAAATATGGTCGGTGATCGATAAAAGATCGGGAAAAGAAATGTTTTATGGGAATAAGGTGGTTAAATTCAGGGATATCTCTTTACGTGGGCCTTGGACAAGCGGGGGAATCGAATTCAATTATGGAGTTATCGGCCATTCTTCATCCTGCTCTTTTCCTGTTGATTACCTTGTGCGAAATAATAAAGACGGAAGTGTTAGTTGTATAATTGGAATGCTGGATTTACTTACACGCACTTATTGGAGTGTTGAGATCAATTTACCAAAAGACAGAGGGTGGTTCACTACAAAATCTTTCTGGCATAACCGTTCAGGTTATTCTCAACCGTATTACAATTGGGTAAACACGGCTATTACAGCCAAGGATGATTTAATGTTAATTTATCCGGGGACTCACAACATCGGTCACGACGGTATGCTTATTTCCTCCTGGCCCGTTGATTCGATCCAAAATAAAGATATTTCGATCTGGGCTGAAAATAATTTTGAGAGCGATAGGTCCAAATCTTATCATATTTTCGGTAGTCATGATTCCTATTTTGGAGCTTATTGGAAAAGCGATGATTTCGGCTGGCTGCATTATGCCGATAGGGAAGAGAGGCTTGGAAAAAAGATGTTTAGTTGGGCTTTATCAGACTTAGGTAAGATATGGGAGGAATTATTGACGGATCAAAATGGGCAATATGTTGAATTACAAAGTGGACGGTTGTTTAATCAGAATATGGTGAGTAGTTCTTTAACTCCTTTTAAGCAGATTTTATTTCAACCCTATCAGACCGATGTATGGACGGAGTATTGGTTCCCTATTGAAAAAATTAAGGGCGTAAAAAATGTCTCTTTAGTGGGTGCGATCAATGTTGAAAAAAACCGGAACTCATACGATATTTCGATTTATCCGTTACAAACATGTGAGGATACCTTGACTTTGTATGACGGCGATGGTCAGGTCATTAAGAAAGAATATGCAAAATTAGATATCCAACAACTTTTTCCCCTGAATATTCCTGTCTCTGAAAACGAAGAGCTAACAAAAATTTTTTACGGACATCGTTTGTTGTGGCAAAAAGAGGATAATATGTTAAGCCGTCCGGTAAAAACCATCGACAATTTTGATTGGGACACAAGTTACGGACATTATCTCAAAGGCCGGGATTTAATGGGATTTCGCTTGTATGACCAAGCTGAACCGCATATAAAAGAATCTTTAAGGCTAAATCCTAACTATATTCCTTCATTGGTTGAATTAGCCAGGTTGTACTTCTATCAGATGAAGTACGACAGCGCATTTTCAGTTGCTAAAAAAGCATTATCTATTGATACATATGATGTGGCAGCCAATTATGAATACGGTTGCGCAGCGCTTCGATTGGGAAAATATTTCGATGCGCTTGACGGTTTTGAAGTAGCTTCATTGAGTGAGTCTTATCGGAGTGCGTCATATACCAAGATCAGCGAAATTTATTTGGCCCAGAAAGATTTTGAGAAATCGCTGGAATATGCGCAAAAGAGTCTTGTAAATAACCAGAACAACATTCAAGGATTGCAGTTATCCTATTTAAGTTATACACTAACAGGCGAAAACAAAAAAGCAGAAGCTGCCGGAAATCGAATATTGGAACTGGATCCGCTGAATCATTTCGCACGGTTTGAAAACTATTTAAAATGTGGCGATACCCAAGCATTGGCTGAATTTAAGGACGGCATTCGGAATGGAATGCCGGAGCAAACCTATCTGGAATTGGGGACGTGGTACCACCAAATGAATTTGCCGGATAGAAGCCTTAAAATATTGGAGCAATCGCCCGAAACACCGGTTGTATGTTATTGGAAAGCGTTTTTAAATGACATCCTTCATATGGAAGTTGAAAAAACAATCAATTTACAAAAAGCACTTGAAGGAGAACTTACCTTTCAGTTTCCTTTCAGGGAAGAGAGCAAAACCGTTTTTGAATGGGCAATAAAAGAACAATCGCACTGGAGGCCACGTTATCTGTTGGCTTTGCTTTATAAGGCCAGGAACAGAGATAACGAGGCGTATAATCTGTTGTCTTCTCTACATGAAGATGTCAATTTTGCTCCTTTCTATTCATTTTTTGCACAGTTGGAATCAGATCATGCAGCTAAAGAAAATTATCTAAAGGAAGCAGTTTCTTTGGCACCTGCCAAATGGCAATACATTAGCGATTTAACCCGCTATTATCTTGCCAACAATGAGAATATAAAAGCGCTCGAAACTATTGCTCCTTTCTACAGAAACAGTCCGGAGCAATATCAGATTGGATTGTTGTATACGCGGGCTCTAATAAATAATAAGAAGTACGTAGCAGCGGAAAATATATTAAGTGATATTATTGTTCTTCCCGCCGAAGGTTATCGTGATGGGCATAAATTATACCGGCAGACAAAACTGATGTTGGCGGCGGAAGAACTTTTGAAAAATAATTTAGCGGAAGCTCAACAAAAAATAGATGAGGCGCGACAATATCCCCGGAACCTTGGTGTTGGCAAACCGAATGATGATGATATTGATTTCAGGCTAGAGGATTGGCTGAATGCCATGATTGCACAGAAAAGTGGGGAAATAGCCGAAAGAAACAAATATTTGAAAAAAGTTGCTTTTTCAAATAAGTACGATATTTCAGTAAATTGCTTGTTGCAGATCCTGGCATTTTACCAGTTGGAAGAAAAACAACTTGCAGAAGAGATGTTGAATGATTGGTTGTCAAAACAAATTAATCCCGATATAAAAGCATGGGGAACTGCTTTTTATAACACACATATTGATAAGCCTTATCTATTATCTTATAAGTATATTGCGGATATTATTGAGTCGATTACACACTCTGAATTTACAAGAATGTTTTAATCGATTAGGAAAGAATAACGGTTTAATTATTTGAAAATAAGAAGATAAAAAGTATTTAATAATGAAGAATGATTTTTTACTAACAATATTGCTATTTTTTATAGTTTTCCCTTTTCCCAGAATGTATTCGCAAACCGTATCGGAAGTACAAAAACCGGAAGATATGGCAGTGGTATATGTGGAGAGAAATCCGAAACCTGTTGCAACAGAATTGGAAAAAAAGAATGGCTTTATCGCTTACCCCAGTCATTCATTGGAAATGTCGTTCGAACATTCGAGGCCCGATTCAATACGGCTTACGGGTATCGATGCTTTTGCAGCACAGGGAGAAATAATCCCGATAACTTTCTGTCTGTATGCCTTACGTGATTTGAAGGATGTTAAATTGACCATTTCAGAATTGAGAAAGAACGATGGCTCAATTATTCCGGCTGCAAGTATGAATTTGCATATAGTGAGGTACTTAACCAAGAGATTTATGTATCAGAAACTTCAACATTTGGTGAGTGCTCCTGCGTACATTACTTTGCTTGAAAAACCTCTTTCAATTTCTGCCGATAGAAGTGAAAAATTTTGGATAAATTTCAATTCTCCCGAGAATACCACTCCCGGGGTGTATACCGGTACGATCACCCTTCAGACAAAAGAAGCATCTCAAAAGATCCCTTTAAAAATAAGGATTCTACCTTTTAAACTTCCAGAGCCCAAAGGGTTGCTATATGGAATGTACTATATGGCCTATAATCAAATATTTGGGAATCTTAAAACGGTTGACGAGATACGTGCACAAGTGCGGCACGATTTGGCGGATATGCGGATTCACGGCATGACCTCCTTAGGGATATGCAATGGGGTGGAACCAAGCAGTTATACCGTTTCCGATAAAGGAGAAGTGAAGTTTCATTTCGATGGTACCACGCTTTTCGAATTAACAATGGAGGCATACAAAGAATTCAAATTTACAGAACCGGTTATCGATATGTCCAAGGCAGCTCAAAAAGCAATTAGAGGATATACATTCGGTACTCCTGAATATGATTCAATCTATGTTGGCTTTTATAAAGAACTGTTTAAAGAAGCAAGGTCTAAAGGATGGCCTGAAATATACATCCAGCCTTGCGATGAACCAGGATGGCATTCGCAACAGGAACGCGATGAGAATCTGCATTTATTGAAAGTACTGAAAGCGGCCGGTATTCCAACGGAAATAGATGGTCCAGGGGATGATTACTTTGTAAATATTGCGGGACCACATGCCGATTTTTGGAATTATAATGCTGCGCTCAGCTCGGAGGAAGATGTACGAAAAGCACAGTCGGAGGGTCGCAAAGTTACTCTATATAATTACGATGTTTCGGGTTGGCTTGGAGAATGCAGTCGTTGGGCAACTGGACTGTTTAACTGGAAGTTTGGGCTTGACGGTGCATTTAACTGGGTATATTATGGAGGCAGAAAAGATCTTTATAATGATCTTGACGGGAATAACGGCGATTGGATGCACTATTATCCCAAGACAGCAGAGCATCCCGGAGGCAGCTCCATTGGCTGGGAAAGTATTCGCCAAGGAGTAAACGACAGGCACTATCTTGAACTTTGTCAACAAACCATCTCAAGGGCAAATATCAAGGGAGGTGCGGCCGCTATAGTTGCCAAAAAGGCAGATGAAATGCTCAGAGAACTACGTGCAAATTTAAGCGACAACCCGGCAGCTCAATACAAAAATATGGATTGGACGATGTTTCTTCCCGAAACAGAAGCTAAAAAATACAGCTTTATTCCTCCCATTCACGGGAAAATATCTGCTTATGCCAGTGGCGAATACAAGTACGGGAACAATCTTAAATTGGATGATTACGATAAAATTCGCTGGATGGTAACAACACACATCGTTAATATGATGGAAAAAATGGGAGAGATCGCACCTGCCGGTATTCCGGTTACTTCTGATGTGAAAATATCCAAGACAATCCCCAAACCGGAATTTGCTCAAAAAACAATTAAAATCCCCCTTTTAAAAAATACTCCGGTTATTGATGGCCAAATTACTCCTAATGAATGGAAAGACGCTGCCGAAGTACAATTGACGCTGAATGATGTTTTCGAAGCACCTAAAATGCATACAAAAGTACATTGCGGGCTGCGTAACGATATGCTTTACATTGCATTCACCTGCACTGAGGAAGTGATCGATTTTCTTACCGTTAATGCTAACAAACAAGGGGATAATGTTACAAGTGATGACTGTGTAGAAGTATTTCTCGATCCCGGTATTACGCAGAGTAAATTTTATCATGTAGCCGTAAATCCGCTTGGAATCTATTTGACGGATGGAAGTTATAAGAATTGGAATCCCGATATAAAAACGGCAGCATCGATAAACAAAGAGAAACAGGAATGGATTGTGGAGCTCGGCATCCCTGTAAAAGGGATGGAATTAGCTCCCCGGTTTGGATTGAACTTCAATCGTGAACGCAGGCCAAAAGATGCGTTGCTCGAACTTTCATCGTGGGTAATGACAAGAGGTGGCTTTGGCAGGCCGGAGAGATTTGGAACCGCAATTATAGTTGATTAGCGAAGCAGACTTTTTATTCTATAGAATTGTGGTCTGTTTTATAAAAAGAATAACAAGGAAAGTTTGAATATTATGTAATGCATTATTTTGAATGGTGCGTTAGAAATGAGTGTTTATTATTTAATTTAAAAACAGAAGATCATGAAAAATTATATCTATTATATTATCATTCTACTGCTTTCTGGAGTGTTTATTCACTGCCGGCAAGATGAAATACCTCTTCCGGAAGAGATAATTCCAGAAGAACCGGCAACCCCGGAAATAGTGACGCGATATTATGTTTCAACAAAAGGAAACGATGCAAATTCGGGTACGGGTTCATCCAAAGAAAAAGCTTGGCGCACTATTACCTATGCGGCAACAAAAGCGGTAGCAGGTGATACAGTCTGTATAGAAGGAGGAAATTATGAAAATGAAAATGTGGTCATCACCAATGCGGGATCGGACGGCTCTCCTATTGTCTTTATGGGATACAACGGTACGCCAGTCCTCGACGGTGGAGATTATACGAAGAAAGGAATTTATATCTATGGCAAACCATATATAGTTTTAAAGAATATACGCGTAAAGCGTTATCTTTACGGTATTTGGGTTGATAACAGCCATCATGCGGTTTTAGATGGTTGTATAGCCGATTCATGTTGTAATGTCGATTATGTGAATAAGGGATACGATGGTTACGGTATTTTAGTCAAGAAAAGTAATTATTCAACCGTAAAGAATTGTTCGGCAACAGATAATGGAGGTAATAACTTTTTTTTATCCCAAACCGATAACTGTACTCTTCAGAATTGCAAGGCATATTGTAGGCAAACTGCCAATAACCGGTTTATGACAGACTATTTTGTTGTGTTGGCCTGGAGCAGCAACAATACGGTACGGGATTGTTATGTTGAAGATATAAACGGTTCATACAAGGGAAATCATGGTTTTATTGTTAAGGATAATCCCGGAGACAGTGGAGGACAACCATCCAGTACAGGGAACTTATTTGTAAACTGTTCGGCTAAAAAAATGGAAGAGTGTTTTTCATTTGCTCATGGGACCTATAATAATAAGGTGGATAGCTGTTTCGCTGATAATACCGGGAAAAACTCAATGTTTAATTTCTGTGTACAGAATCGGGATGGTGCCTATAGCAATATGATAGTTAACAGCAGATTTAAAGGTAAGACCGGTATTGTTAGTGTGTATGATGGTACAGAGGGAGCAAATCCACAAAATCAATCAGATAATGTCTTTTTGAACTGTATCTTTGAGGGTGATTTACAGAATAACACAATTGGCGTTTTTTTACGAAACTCAAAAAATACTGCATTCAAAAACTGCAACTTCATTAATATTCCCTTCTTATTCCGCTTTAGTTTAAGTAGTTCAGGGTCTGATGGTAATTCGGAAACAGTCTTAAAAAACTGTATTCTTTCAGCGGTTAATAACCAATTTGATGACCGTTCTCTTTCTGCTCCATGGGGTTTTAATAGAACGGAAACGGGCTATGATGATATGGAAGATGTTTCAGTTTCATACACCAATTTCTGGAATGGTTTTGCAAAGCTTTCAGGTACCGGAAATATAGCCGTTGATCCGCTATTTGCGGATGAAACGAATGGTGATTATCACCTGAAATCAAAAGAAGGAAGATGGAATGGAACAGCGTGGGTTACCGATAACGTTACCAGCCCATGTATAAATGCCGGAAACCCTGATGATGAATATTCAAAAGAGCCTTCTCCAAACGGTGATAGAATTAATATTGGAGTTTACGGAAATACTTCTGTGGCTTCAAAAGGTAGTGAAAACGCATCTCCCCCAGTGAATACGGATAAAATAACTTTTGTGACTGAAAAGTCTGTCGGGGAAACAATAAGGATAGCCTTGTATGCGGCAGCGGAAAATCAGGCTGATGTTTGGATTGATCTCAATAATAATGGGATTAAAGATGAAGGTGAAACGCCGGATTTCCCCTATTCTGTTTCCACTGGACTCACGAATTATGTGATTGGCGCACAAACCATCACCGTCTATGGGAATGTGTATCGGTTAGATTGCTATAGTAATAATAGAATTTCAGCTTTGGAGCCAGCAAGTAGTTCTCTTACCCACTTGTTCTGTCATAATAATAGTATTAGAGAGGCGAATATGACTACTTTAATGAACTCATTATTCGACCGGAAAAGTATTTCAGGTGGTACATTAGTCATTGTTGATACCACTTTGCCTTCAGAGCAAAACGTAGCTTTAAAGTCTGACGTGGATGTTGCCGTTGAAAAAAACTGGTCAGTATATGATTACAAGGGGAGTAATGCAAACAAAGTACCTTACGAAGGTGAATGAAAAGTTTAAATATTATTATCATATTCAACACTTCGGTATTTTTAAATAATTCTTATAATTCATTGAATATCAATAGAGTATGGCGCTTTCCGGGATTTAGCATAATTTATTGACTGTCAGTGTTATAAATGAAGATTTAACGAAGCATTAATATTCAAAATATTGAAATATAATTTTAGGAATCTATTTTTAGGGATAAAAGGACATGCCTCCCTTTGTCTAGGTTGAGAAAATTTTTTATTAGCTGGATTTGTTGTGTTATTATGGAAATACATTCTGAATCCAAACCTGAAACAATAATTAAAATGAAATTTAAGAATAAAAACTATTCACGTCGTGAATTTATAAAAACGAATTTAATTGTCGGAACGGGTGCTGTCATGGGAGCGGGAACGACAGGCAGGGTGCTGGCAAGTTGTACGGCGATAAACAAAACCACGCCCGCCGTTTTAGGTGGAAGCCCCCTGATAACCTCCCACGACTGGCCTTCGTGGCCTGTGTGGAAACCGGAAACCGACGAGAAGAGATTGCTGGAGGTGATGCGCGGTGGGGTGTGGTCGAGGGACAAGGTCACGGATGAATTCGAAAAAAAATGGGCGCAACTGCTGGGTTCCAAACGCTGCCTGGCTGTGGTGAACGGAACCAATGCCCTTAATACAGCCCTGGCGCAGCTGGAGATCGGATGGGGAGACGAGGTGCTGGTCACGCCCTACACTTTCATTGCCTCCGTGTCGTGCATCCTGTTCAACGGAGCCATTCCCGTTTTCGTGGACGTCGATCCCGAAACTTTCCAGATGGATCCGGACAAGATCGAGGAAAAGATAACCCCCCGCACCCGAGCAATTCTACCCGTTCATATTCTGGGACTACCCTGCGATATGGACCGGATCATGAAAATAGCACATAAACATAACCTGTTGGTGGTTGAAGATGCTTGCCAGGCATGGTTGGCAGAGATTAACGGAAAAAAGGTCGGCACCTTCGGGAATGCTGGGTGTTTTAGCTTTCAAAACTCCAAAAATATGCCTATGGGCGAAGGGGGAGCCATCGTCAGCGACGACGATGAATTCATGGACCGTTGTTTTTCGTATCACAATTACGGCAATCCTTACGGTTCTACAGCGGGGCAAATCGGTGCCGGTACCGTGATGGTAGGCACGAAACTACGCATTACCGAGTATCAGGCAGCTATCGGATTGGCACAGCTTGAGCGTTTGGAAGAGCAGACAACGGAAAGGAACGAAAATGCCAGGTATCTTCGGTCGCTAATCGCAAAAATTCCGGGAATTGTACCTTATAAGCTATATAAAAATGTAACAAGAGCTGCTTTTCACCTGTTCCCATTTTTGTATAACAGAGAGGATTTCAAGGGATTGCCCCGGAATAAATTTTTGGAGGCGTTGCATGCCGAAGGCGTTCCCTGTTCCGGTGGATATACGGAATTAAACAAAATGCCTTATTTGAAAAATGCCTTTGAAAGCAAATATTTCCGAAAATTATATCCTGCTGAGAGGCTGAATTACGATAAATACGCAGAGGAGAACCGGTGTCCGGTGAACGAGAAACTGTGCAACGAACAGGCAGTCTGGATCCCACAAAATATACTGTTGGGTTCTAAATCGGATATGAAAAATATAGCATCCGCCATCGAAAAGATTTATCATAATGCAGAACAGATAAAGAACAAACAGTCATGAAAAAAAATACATCAGTGATAGTCTTGATAGTCTTGAACCTGTATCTAATTTTGTGCATGTCATTTTTTCCTGAATCTGTTCAAGAAAAAAATGATATTCAAAATAAACCGACAACAGAAGGATTGCATGCTGCTGTTTTTGATATTGATATCACCCCTCCTATTAGCTACAAAATGCCGTATGGAGTTGTAATAAATACATGGGATTTGGGGCTTCGGGCAAAAGGGATTGTTCTATCCGGCCCGGGAGAACCGGTCGTCTTGGTTTCTTTGGACTGGCTCGGCATAGCGAACGACTGTTACGATGAGTTCAAGCGTTCGCTTGCCCGGGCTGCGGGAACCACACCAGAACGGGTGGCCGTTCACGTTGTCCACCAGCATGATGCCCCTTATCCACGTGATTTCATAAACGACAATTTTGCATTGTCTGTTATACACCGCCTCGAAATGGCAGTTGCAAGTTCATTCGAGAATTTTATTCCCGTTACACACATAGGATTTGGTGAAGCGCAAGTGTACGGAGTGGCTTCCAACCGGCGGATTCTTGGTGTTGAAGGCAAAGTAAAGGCCATGCGTTGGACAGCCTGCAAAGATTCCACATTACGTGCCGAGCCCGAAGGATTGGTTGACGCGAAGCTGTCGGCTGTGAGCTTTTGGAATGAGGATAAACCCGTTGCTGTGTTAAACTTCTACGCCACTCACCCGCAAAGTTATTACGGCACCGGCGTACCCAATCCAGACTACCCCGGGATAGCCCGTTTTTATCGGCAACTTGCTGTACCCGATGCGTTACAAGTTTATTTCACGGGAGCAGGTGGAAACGTGGGAGCAGGTAAATACAACGATGGTTCGCAAGAAAACAGAGGTGTTTTAGCTGAAAGAGTTGCAGACGGGATGAACCGGGCTTGGGAAAATTCCAAACGAAGTCTTGTTGCAACTTCCGATATTAAATGGAGTGTTGAACCGGTTTCTTTACCGCTGGACTCGGTAAAGGCAGGCAAAGACCTTTGGCAGAGAACAAAATCGGGGAAAAAAGTTGACATCCAGTGCCTGGCTCTTGGCAACTCCAGGATTCTTTTTCTCCCGGGAGAATTAACGGTTGAGTATCAGTTAGCCGCAAAAAAAATGCGACCAGATTTGTTTGTTGCTATGGCGGCGTACGGCGACCTGGGGTTTGGATATATTCCCAGTTCCAAAGCTTTTACTCAGGGAGGTTACGAGGTGGAGGTGGCGAAAGTAACCCCTGAAGCGGAAGAAGTGCTTTTAGATGCCATTTCCAAATTGTTGAATGACAAGCATTAATCCATTTCTCTTCCATACATATCGCTGTAGTGTAGCTAAATAAGCGCTTATTGTAAGATTATCTTTAATTTTGACCAAGGATATTAAACTGCCGAATTTAGAAAAAACAATGATACATAACATTTAGCAGATATAAGGAGAAAGTAAAATGATTAATAATAAATATCAAATTTGTTCTGTGGTAAATAATCGTATTATAGCCTTCCTTTTCTTTTTATCCCTTTCATTTGTCATAGGCAATGCTCAGGGAATTATACCTTTTCCCAATCATTATGAACAAAGGGAAGGCGTGTCAATAGTTCCTCAAGTAATCACTGTCTCGGCCGAATCAGGGGAATTCAGCTCCCTGATTCCCGGATTTGTGGAAACGCTGGAAAATTTTTCCTTGCAAGCAAAGAAGACAGGGAAAAAGGGATGGATACAATTAGTCAGAAACGCAGTCTGTCACAATCCCGAAGAATACCGGTTGATAGTTTCCCCCACAGGTATTATTATTGAAGCCGGATGTGCAAACGGTTGTTTTTACGGGTTGCAGTCGGCTTTTCAGTTGATAAACAGTGCCGGGGCAGTAGGCTCCATTCCATGTGCCGTCATTCGTGACAATCCCCGTTATGGCTGGCGCGGTTTGATGCTGGATGAATCCCGCCATTTTATGGGAAAAGCCGAAGTGAAGAAATTACTCGACTTGATGGCGTTGCACAAACTAAATAAATTCCACTGGCACCTTACCGACTCCCAGGGGTGGAGAATCGAAATCAAGCAGTATCCCCTATTGACTTCCGTGGGAGCCATCGGCAACCTCACCGATCCGGATGCCCCGGCTCAATATTACACACAGGCCGAAATAGCCGAAATAGTGCAATATGCGGCAGAGCGGTTTATCGAAGTCATTCCCGAAATAGATATGCCGGGACATGCCACCTCCGCGGTTAAAGCCTATCCCGAGTTCAGCGGCGGCGGTTCAAAGCGGTATCCCCACTTTACTTTTAATCCGGGGAAAGAGGGCACCTATACGTTTCTAACAAATATTCTAAAAGAGATAACCGCTCTTTTTCCTTCAAAATATATCCATATAGGCGGAGATGAGGTGCACTTTGGCAATGAGCAGTGGAATCACTTGACTGAAATCGGAGAGCTGATGAGAACAGAACGACTCAACGACCTGGTGGCAGTGGAACACTACTTCCTGAACAGGATGTCGGACTCCATCCGTACGCTGGGTAAAACCGTTATGGGATGGGATGAAGTGGTCACTGCCGGCTTGCCCGTGTCCAATACGGTGGTGATGTGGTGGCGTCAAGAGAGGCCTGAACAGCTTGAAAAAGCGATAAGTAAAGGTTATGAAATAGTGCTGTGTCCGCGGCTGCCCCTCTATTTGGATTTCGTCCAGCATCCGTTGCATCAATACGGCCGGAAATGGTCGAAAGGCGAGTACGCACCCATGGAAAGGGTCTATCATTTTCCCGGTACGGGTTACACTTCAGGCATATCTGTGGCTACACCATTGGTCAAAGGCCTGCAAGGGAATGTATGGACAGAAAGAATTCATACGTCCGAGCGGTTACAGTTTATGGTATATCCCCGGCTGTCGGCATTGGCGGAAGCCGCATGGACGCAAGATCGGTCAAAAAATTACGAGAACTTCAATTTGCGGATGGACAGGATGATGGAAATTTACAAAAAATCCGGCATCGTTTTCTTCGATTATAAAAACCCCGATTCAAGTCCTGAAGTTGCAGGGCCGGAAATGAGAAAAAAAGATTGAAGAGATGGAATCGAATCAAACAAACCATGTGCCTACCGGCATGGGCAAGGAACAGGAAAGAATCCTTTCCATAGACTTCTTTAGGGGATTGGTGATGTTTATCCTTGTATCGGGGATAGCGACCCTGTTTCACCAAATGACGGAACAGGGGCAGGGAGGTGCGTTTATTGCCTGGCTCGACAAGCACTCCAATCACGGCAACTGGTTCGAGATCTATTTCTGGGACCTGATACAGCCTTTTTTTATGTTTATCGTCGGTGTCTCCATGCCTTTCTCTCTTTCCAAAAGGCTTGCACGGGGCGATAGCTGGAAGCGGTCGTTCATACATGCCCTGAAGCGTTCCTTCTGGCTGCTGCTGCTCGGTTTTATGCTGGGAGCAAAAGACGATACCTATTACCTGACCAATATCCTTCCCCAACTGGCGTTTGTGTATGTGTTTGCCTTTCTGTTGTTGCAAAAGGATGTGAAATGGCAACTGGTGGTTTCCTTTGCGCTGATACTGGTCTCCGACCTGCTTTACCAGCTTTGGTCGATAAAAGGATACAATATGCCCTACACGCCCGACCACAATTTCGGCGCATGGTTAGATTCAGTCACAGTGGGTCATCTGCATCCCGACCATTGGGTCACATTCAATGCGGTGCCTACTTGCGCCCACATCCTCTGGGGCGTCTGCATAGGAAAATTATTAATGACTGATTGGCCCCGAAAGAAAAAACTATGGATCATGCTTTCAACCGGGGTCGCCGGGATCATGGGAGGGTATCTGCTGGGGTTATGTATCCCCATGATAGAGCGTATCAGCACCGGCTCTTTTGTCATTTTCAGCGGCGGTTGGTGCTTGCTGGCGATGGGATTGTCCTATCTCTTTGTGGATATACTCCGCTTCAGAAAGGTAGCCACGTTCTTTGCCATCGTGGGTATGAACCCTATTTTTATTTACCTTTTCAGCAGCCTCGGCGGAAAGAGTCTGCTTACCCGGATGGCCCGTCCGTTCACGTACCGTCTTTTTGGCTGGGGAGGCGATATGGTGATCAACATGGTGACGATTGCGGTGGTGGCGTTTATGGTCTGGGGCATCTGCTATTATATGTATAAACGGAATATTTTCATTAAATTGTAAAATAAATAATGATATGAAAAGAATACATGTAGGTTTGGTATTGTTTCTGCTGTATATCTTGTCGGTGAATATATCGACTTTATCGGCGAAGGAGCCTGAAAGGGTGATCCTGTTCATGATTGACGGAATGCACTGGCAGGCGCCGGAAAAATTGAATATGCCGGTGCTTAATTCCCTGATAAAGGAAGGGACGTACGTGCGGAAATCGTACATGATCATTCCCCATCACCCCACGGTGGGGGATTACAGCCTGTCCAACAGTTGCTCCTTTCCCAACCCGATGCTGCATGAAGGCACCATCTTCCTGAGCCCGAAGAATAAAATGATCCAGGAGATGATCTCCCCGAAGCAACAGACGGCATTCGTGGTGAACACGACCGCCTATCGTTCCGTGGGAAGGGGTTTCTCCACCTGTATCATGGATAACTCGCTGACGGATGATCAGACGGTACAACAGGCCATCAACCTGCTGGAAAGCCAGGAGATCCGTTTTATGCGCGTTCACCTGCAAAGCCCGGGATCCCTAGGTACGAATATAGCCATGTTCAGTGAAGGGAAGCCTTATGCGAGAGATGTTTTCGGAGAGGGTTCTCCTTATGTCGAAGCCATTGAGAATGCCGACAGACTGCTGGGAGAGTTGATCGATTACCTGAAAACGGCAGGAAAATGGGAGAGTACCGTTTTAATAGTAACCTCCGATCACGGACAGAGTAAGGTGGGATGGCATCCCATGCTCGACGAGGATAGCTGGGTGACGCCGTTGGTCTTTGGCGGAACCGGAATCGCCCGGGGACGTGAACTCCCTTACTTTGAGCATACCGACCTTGCGCCGACAATTGCCCGGCTGTTGGGCGTGGAAGCCCCGAACACCGGCGGCGGGGCGGGAAAAGCCGTGGAAGAGATCATGGAAAAAACGGACGCATCATCCTATCATCCAGCCCGATATATCAAAACCATCAATCAGCAAATCCGGCAATACAATATTCTGTATGCCCAATTGGTTTTGGTTGCCGAGAAGAATAACTATGTGGCCAATATTATCTCCTCCCTCTCCAATGAATACCTGACGCCCGAGCCGTTTTACCATCAGGACAGGATAACGGAGTGGCACAGGGCGGGTTCAACGGAACACCTGATAGAGGCCAACGAGGACGTATTGCATAAAATGAAAGAAACATTGCTGATCAAATAAAAATTTATGGTACAAAATTTATTGAACAAAAATCGGTTGCGGCTCGGTATGGCTTTTCTTTGGATGATTTCCATTTGCTGCCTTCACACCACAACCGTACATGCACAGGACACGGAAAAGATGGCGAAGCAAAACGCTTTTGAGCAGATTTTCGGCGATGCCGTCAGACTGGATCCTGCTATGGTTGAAAAAGTAAAAAATGATACCCCGGGTAAGCGCCACTATGTGGACAGGGACGGTGACGGCAAGCCGGAGGAGGTGTGGTTTATCGATATCGAACCGCGCCATACGGAAGCAAAAAAACCGATACTGGTCAAAGTGATTGACGAGAATGGTAATCTGGAGATGGGCAAGGAGCCCGAAAAGTATGGAGATCTCTGGATCGCCGACTGGCATGCCGACGGATTGGTCGATGCCGTGATCAGCTATCGCGATTTCGACGGAGACGGGGATCTCGACGTGATGGAATGGTTCACTTACGGTAAGAAAGGCTGGCGGGTTCCTTTTGATGGATTGCGGGTGCTTGTCTCAACCGACGATGGGGACGATAACCTGTTGGATTACGATATGGATTATGTCTATTATCAGATTCCTTGCCAGAACCACTCACATTTTGGAGGAAATGAAAGTTTTGTCGCTTATTACCTGAATCCTGAACAAGACAAATGGATCCCTCATTTTGAGAACCCGTTCCTTTTTTACGATTTCGATAACGACGGCATCAGTGAAGAGGTAATTCGCGTAGAAGGAAAAGAAGAGTTGGTGAAGTCACTCCGGTGGAGCTTTAATGTGAACCCGATAGCGGGAAAGCAAAGAGATTTCGATGTGTCCGTTTCGGCATGTGCAAAAGGATGGACACAAGAGAAGGATCGGGAGAGCGATTTCATCATGTATTTACCGGAAGAGCAAACGGAACATTTTATGATCCGGGGTATCCCTACCGGTCCGGTGTTGAAACGCTCTACTGCACGCAATTACTTGCAAACAGTTACTTGGGAACGTGTGTTGATGACCTGGAATGAGAATAACCTGAATATCGCATTCAATGATCCGAAAGATACCATTGAACGCTGGGAAGGAGTGATCAATGCCGCATCCACCGATTCAAGATACTATATGCCGCGAATCGGCGCTCCGGATTGCGGACCTTATAACAAACGCTATGAACTGGTGCTTAAGCCCTCTGGACCCAACGAGTTTTATTTCAATCCCGCCGACCATCGCGTCCATATTAAAAACAGCAACAGGAGCTGGATCAAGGTGGATTACGACTTCGACACAAAAACAGACATGGCGTACCTCTGGGTGGATACAGACAAGGACGGCATCATGGACAGGGTGGATATTGACACGGATGGCGACGGCATAACGGATGACTCCTTCCCCATAGATGTGTCGGACGTAAAACCGGTGGGCTGGACATTCAAGGAGTTAAACGAGACATTGGCGCCCATTTTTAAAACCGAACCGGAACATACATACAATCTGGTAATGGCTCTTACTACAGCACTCCGATCCACGAAGGAGGAAATGGAAGAAGACGCGGTGTGGGATTTGCTTGCAAATCGCATGCAGGGTAAAAATATTCCGGACGATATTGCACGTCGCCTTATCAACAGCGACCAATCCATATTGTACTACCTTACGCTGGTGCAGGACCGGCAGATCGACCGGCTGAAAAAATCGGGATACAAAAACAATTCCTTCTGGAGAAAATTCAACGCAGCCCGCAGTAAAGGCGACACACAAGCTATGGTCAAAACCGTCGCGAAACATTTCAAAACGGGCAGACCGGAAGAAGATTATCATGCATGGACGGCACGGTTGCGCAGGGAAGAGGACAGGCCGCGCGTGGCCTGGAACAACCAATGGCTTCCTCCCAACTGGGGATGGGAATCGGAAAAAGCGGCCTTCCGCTTTTACTTGGGTCATTTCGACCTCTTCGGTAAACGGCAGTGGATTGACACGCTGATCATGCCAAAAATAGCCGAGGGCAAGAGTTACCATATCGACCAGAACGGTTGGGGAATGGATATCCTGCACGTGGGGAAAACGGCGGGATGCGGAGGGGTCATCCTCTATGTGAATGGCGTGCCCTATCCGGTCCGCAACGAAACGGGCAAGGGAGCCCCCATTTTTAGCGGCCGGTTGGTGGAGGAAACACACCATAGGGTCATCCTTGAATTCGTGGCGGAAGGGGTCGGCCCTGAAAACGCCCCCTACACAGTACGGCTGCGTCCTTCAATCGGCGCCGGGGATCTTTATTCATCGGTGGTAGCGACGGTGGATGGCGGCGCTCCAGGCGATAAAATCGAATTGGGCATAGGCTTGGTTAGGTTACCGGACGAGACGTTCTTTTCCGACAAAGATGCCGGCATTATCGGTTCGTGGGGATTCCAGGATCCGGAGATCGGCTGGATAGGCATGGGAATCATGTTTCCACCGGAACGGTTCCTGCGTTTCGATAACCAACCGGAGGAACACCGGGTAGTACTGGATTGTAAACGTGGAAAACCAATAACTTATAACATTCAGGGTGACTGGTTGCGCGGGCATCAATTTCAATGTTGCCCTTCGGCACAGGATTGGTTTGATGTATTAAAACATTAAGAGGAAACAGTTGAAATAGATAACTCTTTAACTCCTCTGGGTGGAAGAGGAATTTGAAAATTAAAGCCTCCATATTGAACTGCACCCCAAAAGTTGGACACAAAACTTTTGGGGTGCAGTTCACAAGTTAAAGATCCCAATTTAGTAGGTGCATTAAGCGGACACAAAGAAGGCAGCAAGGCTTTTAATCGTTACAGACAGATTGATGAAGACATGAAAAAAGAACTGGTAAAATACCTTGATTAACAATAAATGTAACTTTTTACATAGAAAATCGAGAAAAAGTCGATTAACTATGCAGATAATGGCTATATTAGCGAAGTAAAAAATAATTACTCTAAGAATTCCCTACTCGATTTTGGTATTATTCCGATAGATTACACCTCATTACGAAGTATTTATCCTGCTCATAAATCATTAAACGATAAAATTTCCGATTTAGAAAAACAGGGTACTATTATTCGACTAAAGAGAGGAATGTATATTGTTTCTCCTCAAGTCTCAAAAAAACTCATATCTACTAAGCTGATTGCCAACCATCTCTATGGCCCTTCGTATGTATCAATGGAAAGTGCGTTACGGTTTTATGGATTAATACCCGAAAGAGTATTTAATACGGTCTCGATGACCTTAAAGAGAAGCCGGAGTTTTAAAAACCAATTCGGTCTGTTTAGTTACATATCATGTCCTGCGAATTATTACCCTATTGGAATTTCGCCAGTCGTTCAAGATGATTACGCTTTTCTGATTTCCTCGCCCGAAAAGGCGTTATGCGACCAAATTGCTTATACCCCAAAACTGCAACTTCGTTCCATAAAATTGCTTCAAACTTATTTAGAAGAGAATATCCGGTTTGATATGGATTTTTCCCTTGTTGCTCCCTTACTCATTTATGACGCGTTGTTTTGTATTACCGGATTTATATGCAAGGAAAATGCACGCTATGGTGTTCCGTAAATGGAAACAAAGGGTAAAAGGGCGTGATTGGTACGATTTTGAATGGTACGTTAGAAATGGAGTAAAACTAAATTTTAATCACTTGCAGGAGCGAATTAAACAATTTGATTATATTGAGATGAGCAAAGAACAATTCTTGGACAAATTAAAAGAACGGATAACAACTACTGATATCAAAATGGTTAAACGTGATGTATTGCCATTTATTAAAAATTCGGACGAGTTGGAAATCTGGTCGAATGATTACTTTTTGCAGTTAGCAGATATGATAAAGTTTTAAATCTGATAAAATGACTATATGAATAAATTGAATTCTAAGAGAATAATAGAATTTTGAAAAATAAGGATGTGTTAATTAAACTGTGTCAGGTTTTATTTTTATAGTTAATTGGGCACCTTTTTTCTAATGGGTAATGCTGAGACCTGAGTTTTAGTTGGTCAAAAACGGTTAGGAGTCGATCCCCTAATCGTTTTTATGTTCCAATGGTTCAAAGCATCGCCATCGTTTTACAAAGATATGATTAACAGAATTAAGTCAAATCCAGTAGACTACAACTCCTTTAAGCAAGACCTATATATCTGGAGCTACTCTTTATCAACAAAAAGAAACTACTCTGAAATATACACTGCCATTAAACAATTTATTGGAAACAACTTTAAGGTTTGGTTTAATTTGGCTTTGACTACAGAAACAAAATTTTTTAGGAGAGGAGTTCGAGCCCTTAATTGTATCGACTAAAGAAAATTCAGAACTAGCCCCATCTAATCATATAAATATTGATATTGGGACTGTTCATTCATCAAAAGGACAAACTCACTGTGCAACAATGTATGTTGAGACTTCTTTTTATAAATATGAAACTGAGAAGTTAAAAGTAAAAGCCAAAGGAGGTAAACGGATTTTAAACAACCCGCTATTCAAGCAAGAACACGAATATAATGGTGGAGAGTATAAAAGAACTAAAGAAGTGGTGAAAATGATGTATGTGGGTTTTTCCAGACCAACCCATTTGCTATGTTTTGCCTGTTTAAAAGAAAATGTTTGCGATGATATTAACCATTTCAGGGATGCGGGCTGGGAAATTGTGGATACAACAGAAGACTCTCAAAAATGACTCTCGTGGGGAAAATGTGGGATAATCTCTATTCGGGAACAATTTGGGAACAAATCTAAAAGCAAAAAATCCTAATTGACGGATAATCAATTAGGATTTGTCTTTTCGAGTACCCAGAGCCGGGATCGAACCGGCATGGAAGTGAATCCACTGGTGTTTGAGACCAGCGCGTCTACCAATTCCGCCATCTGGGCATCAGATTAAAGAGAGTGCAAAAGTACACATATTTTTGAGATTACAAAAAAAGTTTTCCCACTTTTTATTCATTTGCCGGACTTCGTTGCGATGTTTTCCATTTTTGTTTTGTATCTTTAAGGTAAAATAGAGAAAACCATAAACAAACTGTAACTAAATGGTGTTATTTATTTAGCATCTAACCCGTAAAATAGCAGGGGTAAATCAGTATGAATTTCATTTTATTAAATATATATGATCTTAGAAATGAGAAACAATCATAATTATTGTGTTATTATGAGCGGTGGAGTGGGTAGCCGCTTTTGGCCTTTTAGCAAGGAAGGTAAACCCAAACAATTTCTTGATTTTTTTGGAACAGGCAGATCTCTGCTGCAAACCACTTTCGACAGGTTTAAAAAGATTGTTCCAGCTGAGAATATTTTTGTCGTTACAAATGATGCATATGCAGAGATGACAAAAAAACAACTCCCGGAGTTGAAAGAGAATCAAATTCTGCTGGAGCCTATAAGACGAAATACTGCACCTGCTATTGCCTACGCTTCATTCAGGATCAGGTCGGTGGATCCTGAAGCAAATATAATTGTAGCACCATCAGATCATCTGATAATGAAGGAGGATGAGTTTGTAGCTGATATGAAAAACGGCCTTAATTTTGTGGCTGAAAATCCATATCTGCTGACACTGGGTATAACACCTAGCCGTCCTGAAACAGGTTATGGTTATATTCAGGTTAATGAGAAAGAGATGGGTGGCATACACAAAGTGAAAGCGTTTACCGAAAAACCAAATTTTGAAATTGCTAAGAAGTTTGTCGACAGTGGAGAATTTGTATGGAACTCGGGCATATTTCTCTGGAATGTGAACACTATTTTAGATGCATTTGGTAAATACCTTCCTGATATAATTCAGAAATTCAGTGAAGGCAGAGAGCTGTTTAATACACCTGCAGAAAAAGAGTTTATTGATGCCAGTTTCCCCTTCTGCCCCAATATTTCAATCGATTACGGAGTCCTGGAAAAAGCAGACAACGTGTATGTAAACATCTCCAATTTTGGATGGAGTGATCTGGGTACGTGGGGGGCGTTACACGATATATCTGCCCGCGACGAGAACAATAATGCCAACCTGCATTGTAAAACGTTTTATATAGAAAGTACCGGTAACATTGTTGCTATGAGTGAGGATAAACTGGTAGTGATACAGGGACTTGACGATTATATAGTGGCTGAGTCGGATAATGTGCTGCTTATATGCAAAAAAAGCGAAGAGCAGCGCATCAAACATTTCGTGACAGATGTGAAATTCCGTTACGGAGACAAATATATTTAAAACTCTTACCCTGCCGGCAGAGGCCTTTCAGCAGATAACATAACCTTGTTTCAGGTTTGCAGAGCTGATGTTTTGCAAAATCGCTGGAGACTGTTAGCTTATGAACAGCAGCTCTCTGTACTTCGGCAGGGTCCACATCTGATTGTCAACTATCAGTTCCAGCTTGTCCACGTGATAACGGATAACGTTGAAGAAGACTTCTACCGTGTCGTGGTAGGCCAGGGCCTTGTCACGGGCCTCTTCCAGCTTGTTGGCCGCCTTGCGGGCGTCCACCATATCATCCACGTTGGTTTTAATTGCTGATATATGGTCTGCAATCTCCTCGATAAGGGCAGCGTCTTCTTTTGATAGCCTGTCCGCTTTCTCTTTGTCGAAAACGGCATGCATTTTATATATGTTATCCAGCAACATCGATTGGTATTCGGTAGCAACAGGTATGATATGGTTCATGCAGAGGTCGCCAAGCACACGTGCTTCTATCTGTACCTTTTTGGTATAGGTTTCCCACTTCACCTCGTTGCGGGCATGTAGTTCCTTTTCGTTCAGTACGCCTATGCTTTCGAACATCTCTACCGATTCTTTCGAGGTATACACGTCATATATAAGGGGAACGCTTGTTTCGCAGTCTATCCCTCTTCTTTTGGCTTCCTCTCTCCATTCGTCGCTGTAACCGTTACCTTCGAAGCGGATTGGTTTGGATTCTTTGATATAAAGTCGGAGAGTATCGAATATAGCCTCCTCTTTCTTTATTCCTTTTTTCATTTTTCGGTCAATCTCTTTTTTGAAATTGATCAACTGGGCAGCAACAGCTGAATTCAAAGCGATCATGGCAGATGAACAGTTAGCAGATGAACCTACTGCCCTGAATTCAAAGCGATTGCCGGTAAAAGCGAAGGGAGATGTGCGGTTTCTGTCGGTATTGTCGATCAGTACCTCGGGAATATGTGCTACACCAAGCTGCATCTTTTTCAATTCGTCAACGGTGATATCATCATCTTCCGAACTTTGCTCAATCTTATCCAGCACACCGGATATCTGCTTTCCTAGAAATACGGATATGATAGCTGGGGGCGCTTCGTTGGCTCCAAGCCTGTGTGCATTGTTGGCCGACATGATTGAGGCTTTAAGCAGCCCATTGTGTTTGTGTACTGCCATAAGGGTGTTTACCAGGAATGTGACAAACAAGAGGTTTTCATTGGCACTCTTGCCGGGTGTGAAAAGCCCTATGCCTGTATCGGTACAAAGCGACCAGTTGTTGTGCTTGCCTGAACCGTTTACTCCTGCAAATGGCTTTTCGTGGAGTAACAGTTTAAAATGGTGCCTGGCAGCAATCCGTCGCATGAGTGACATCACAAGCAGATTTTGATCTACTGCCAGATTTGTTTCACAGTAGATAGGCGCGAGTTCAAATTGATTAGGCGCTACTTCATTATGGCGTGTTTTCAAAGGAATGCCATATTTATATGCTTCAAACTCCACCTCACGCATAAATGAGGCTACCCTGGGGGGTATGGCACCAAAATAGTGATCTTCAAGCTGCTGGTTTTTGGCGCTCTCGTGCCCCATAAGTGTACGGTCTGTAAGGCTCAGATCGGGGCGTGCAGCATATAGTGCCTGGTCAACAAGAAAATACTCCTGCTCCCAGCCAAGAAATGAGTACACCTTCCTTACATCCGTGTGAAAAAGCCTGCAAACCTCAACCGCTGCTTTATCCACTGCAGTAAGTGATTTCAACAGCGGTGTTTTGTAGTCAAGTGCTTCCCCTGTGTAGGAGATAAAAACGGTTGGGATGCAAAGTGTATCATCTATGATAAAAGCGGGGGAGGAGGGGTCCCATGCTGTATATCCTCTCGCTTCAAAAGTATTTCGTATGCCGCCACTTGGAAAACTAGATGCATCAGGTTCCTGCTGAGCCAGCAATTTTCCGGAGAAGCGTTCAATGATACCCCCCCCCGGCCCATTCACATAATCGATAAACGAGTCATGCTTTTCTGCAGTTCCCTCGGTGAGCGGTTGAAACCAGTGAGTATAATGTGTAGCACCCATTTCCATTGCCCACATCTTCATGCCTGCCGCCACATGGTCGGCGATCTCACGATGCAGGGTGGTCCCGCGGTCTATTGCCTCAAGTACGGTATTCATAGTTTCCTTTGAAAGATATTTTGACATTTGTGTTCTATTGAACACATATTTACCAAAATATTCGGAGGGTAACTGATCAGGAACTGAAACTTCTACAGGAATTCTTTTTGATGCTGCTTCTACCGCTTTAAATCGTAATCTTGACATACCTACACATTATTATTTTGATGAAGCTACAAAATTAATCATTTTGTAGTTGTTTTTTCAATTTTGTTGAACAAAAGATTTTTATACGGAAAAAATCTTATTTAATCAAGTTCCTAATGTGATAGTTACTATTGTATAAAGTTAAATATATGATATATCAATCTTTTGTGGAGCGCTTCTGCGATAAAACGGGTCGCAAAACGTTGTCAGTTGAATGATTTAGCTCTTATCATAACACATGCGAAAGTTCAATTGTAATTTTGTACTGACAACCATTAAGATATATTGTTTTCGGGTATTGGATGCTGTAAACGATTCACTCATTGTGAAGAGTAGGTGTGGATACTTTGCTTTGCCGGGGGGAGGTAGTTCAATCCATACCAACATATTTGCAACAATATAAAAGCAACTACCAGAATGATCATGGAGATTCTGTTTGAAGAGTTTCTTTTAAGGCGGTAATGGATATAGATCAGGTACCCCAGCCAGGTGGCTGCAGCCCATGTCTCTTTTGGATCCCAGCTCCAGTAATGTCCCCATGCATCTTTAGCCCAGATAGCTCCCATAAGCATGCCCAGTGTAATGCAGGCAACACCGGCATACACCATATTGTCTGTCATATTCATGATGTGGGCTTTGCAGACGATTTTATTCTCCCTGGCAAGATAGTATATGGCTACTAGTGTTGCGGCGCCCACAATGGCATAGGAAAACATGTAGATAATAACGTGCGGGGCGAACCAGGGGCTCTGCAGTGCCGGCATGAGCACTTTGTTATGGATATCCGGGCTCGCGATATTTATAATTATAAAAACCGAGGAGAGCAGAGTGGTGAATGAAAGTATCCATCTGTAGTTCCACCTTAGATAGGTAAGCAGCCCCGCAACAGGCAGGAAAAACGAATACCAAAGGCGTGTCTCGCCCATGGTACGCAGGGGCGGTCTCTCCAAAGATATCCAGAGGCCCGATATAAAAATGAAAAAGAGCATAAGTCCAGCCGCTGTAAACATTGACGGCATTGCCTTGTTTCTGTTTTTGTACGCAAGAATTGCTCCAAAACTCCAAAGGAGTACTGCACCAAATGCAAAATAAATAAATGAACTCCAGGTCATAATATACTTTTTTCAGGTCCGGCAATAAAAATAAAGATGGCTCCTGCAATAAGCATGAAGATGCCGCTGTAAACCACTTTCAGCCACGGATCACGCACGAGTTCAAAAATCGGTGTGTCTGAGTATTTTCCTTTTGAATCATCGTAGCTGTATTGATAAATTGTCCAGTCTCCTATTGATAATGGCTTGTTTACTTCAATGACAATTTTTTGCGTATGCCCTGCTTCAGTATAGACGGTTACATGCGATCTGTATTTCTTAACCTCCTGCAGCGGCATGGCTACACTGGTATGCTCATCGATCTGCAACTGGTTAGGCGGAAAAAGATAACTGCCGTTGCTGACCCATCCCTCCACAGGACAAGGCAGTCCTGCTTTGTCCACCCTTATCTTCATGGCGATGGCTGCTCCCTCCATCATCATTGGTACCACATTCAAAAAAGCAGAATCCCTGAAGATGGCTGCATGAGGCAGATATTCAATAATCTCAATTGTAGCTCCAGCCAGCAGGGCAGTCTTTCCTGCTCCTTCAAACATGTAACTTTCGGGTCGTGATAGAGGTAACACAATTCCTGTTTCATTATCAATAATCACCAGCTTAGGTTCATACTCTTCAATAATGAATGAATCCAATTGGATAGCAATAGTTAGCTCTTTTATTGTCCCTTGTCTGTCTGTCGCACGCCACTCCACTTGCCCCTCATTTACACTCATGATGAGTCGCTCCATATCTGCACTGCCGAGTATTCCTCCCAGCAGGGCGACAAAAAGGCCGATATGATTCAGATAGAACCCGATATCGCGTAACGACTGTTTCCTCCTTGTCCTTTTGAGTATAGCCAGTCCCAAGATCATTAACAAATAAAAGCACAGCAGTATAAATGGCCATGAAGTAGTCATCTGGTACCAGCCCAGCGGTTTGAATATGCCAGGTGGCAGCTCATTGCCGGCTATCTCTTTTGGGAGTTGAGGGAGTAATCCCAGAATTATACAGAGGAGGAGCAGAGCACTAACTGCAGGAATGGCTGCATATATTCCCGACAACCACCTTGTTACACGGCTTTTCCCGGACAGAAGATGTAAAAGAATAATCCCCGTGATAAACAGTGCACCAGTGATATAATTTACAGGTGCGGCGAAAAGGGAAATCTCAATATTTCCAACGGCCAACTGCAGAAAGAATCCCGTGAGCAGGATACCGGCGGTAAGTATAAAACCTTCTGTATATCCCCATGGTTGCTCCCAGATATTTCGTGAAGAATTCTTCATCTATCTTTTTAATTCAAGCTTGCCAGCCGGTCGTTCTCTCTGGCTATTTTAAGCCATTGAGGGATAATAACCTCCTGAAATATTTTTTTATCGGTTTTCTCTTTCTGCATATCAAGGCCGATATAAGCCTGTGCTTTTTCTTTCGTGGAAATATCGGGTAGAGGAACATCTCCGGTAAATCCAAGTTGTGCAAGTACTTTTGCCGTTTCAAACCTGGCTTTGTGAGCCCTGTCAAGGCTTAATGAAAGAATACGCTGATATTCAACCGGAGAGTGAAAGGCCCCACCGTGTGAAGCAACAGCGTAATCCCAGCGCCATTGCGACTGTCGGAGAAGCTGCAGTACATTTTTCATCTGTGTCGCGGTTGCCCCTTTGTTCCACGCGTACTGAGCCTCCAAATGTGCGGTAGCGAGCTCTTTCTCTACCAGATCGCGAATCTGGTTTGCACTGCGCTGGCGTTCATACACTGCATCGCGAAGGTCCTCTTCCGTCTCTCTATGGCACACCTGACAGGTGTTATTCATGCTTGCCAGCGGGCTTCTCACATGGTGACTGCTGTATTTTATACCGCCTTCTGAAATATAAGGCATATGGCAGTCGGCACAGGAGACCCCTCGCTGTGCATGGATACCTGTCTTGAATATCTCGTAATCGGGGTGTTGCGCTTTTATGATTGGTGCTTTGCTCAGTGCGTGTGTATAATCTGCAAACCCTATGCTGTCGTAATACTGTTCTGCACCCTCCATGGTAGTTCCATTGTGCCATGGGAAGATCAGATATTTTCCCACGGGTGTGAAGTAGTATTCTACATGGCATTGTGCACAAGCCAGCGAACGCATTTCCTGATGAGTAGCTTCTTTAATATCCAGCCCCATATTTTCGAATCCTTCAATCAATCCGGGCCGGCTGATTTTCAAATCCATGGTTTCTGCGTTATGACAGTCTGCACAACCAATCGGGTTTACCACCTCTTGCCCCCAGTGGGCCCATGTCTTGTTATAGAATTCGGCGATGCCTTCAGACTCCATCAGCCGGGGTACATCGGGACTTTTACATGTCCAACAGGTTGCCGGCTGCGGCCCTTCTTCCGGAGTCATTGGGGCTCCGGTACGCAATGTATGATGCACATCCTCCACTGCATGCATATGCCCCCTGGGAGTATTGTAATCTTTTGAAAAAGCATAGCCGGCCCAAAGGATAACCATCTCGGGACGTTCAGCAAGTACATCCACTGCTTTGCTCCCGTTAAATTCACTCTGGAAAGTGGTATCGGCTGTTCTGCTCCATGTCTCGTATTCGTGTGGATAGTTAACGGCAAAAAGCTCACTTCTTGGCTCTATACCAGTTATTTCTACTTTCCTGTTGTTCATCACGCTAGCTATCTCGGCTCTTCTTTGTGTGATTGAAGCTGCCAGCATTCCCAAAAGGAATACCATTCCCATCGTAACGAAAAAAAGAAACCACCCAACCCAGGGCTTCATCCTGTCACTGTGCCTTTTACTGTTCATAGTAACTCTGTTTTATGCTTAGTTTTCAGTTTTTTAGTTTTCAACCGTCCCTTGCCAACTCTTATCGCCCAACCGCCCTCGGGTAGCCATCATAGTCTTTCTGTCCTGCTTCAATCACCAATTCTCAGCTTCTTTCAGTAAGCTGCCAACAGCTCTTAGTCTTCCGCATACCGCATCTGTCAACGGTTGGTATTATTCATTTCTGATCTCTTCACCATGTTGTGAAGCCATTCCGGAACATTGCTTTCAGGCATAGGTACTCGTGCATTAGGTGTTGATGAAAGCGACCTGCTTAGGGTGTGCGGTACATTCCTGTGGCAATCCCAGCAAGCGTTACCTCCCATATTCTTCACCTCCTTGAAATCCATTCGTCCGATTTTTACAAACTCGGTGTTGAGCTGAGTATGGCAACGAATACAATTATCCATTATCACCTGAGAGCTTGCTTCTATAGCTTGGATAGCCTGATTTTCTCCACGGATGGTGAATATGGCAGAATGGCGTAATCCGTCCACTGCTTTAAAATAATATCCCTTTACTTTACTGTCCTGCGGAACGTGACAGTCGTTGCATGTAGTGTTCCTGCCGTGAGAACTATGCATCCAGGTTGCATAGTACGGGCCCATAATGTGGCAGTTAACGCAGGTCGCAGGGTCGTTGGATAGATAGCTGTAAGCCCTTGATGCAAAAAAAGTATAAGCAAAAAGCCCCACGAAAGCCCCGCTGATGATGATTGCGGGATATCTCCAACCCCCGCGAGGCTTAATTTTATTCCGGAAGTTTCGCAGTCTGTTCATGGTCGCAAACTTTAAGCTTTTTATTATTAACAAAGTAAAGCACAAAATCTTGAAAAAACTGTAATAATTATGACGTTTGCGAAAAATAAACTAATTTAGTTTCTTAAATTGAAGGTGATATGGACAACTTATTTGTTGATGCCGGCTATTCAGGTATGATTTTTCAATGTCCCCTTTGCAGCTCTGTTCCTGAAGATCAGCGGGACGAGTTTATGCGTGATATTCACTTCTCTGTAAGGAAATTTGAAAAAGGAGATGTGATTGTCACCCAGGGGGCACGTTATCAATCACTCTATATATTAATAAAAGGGGAGGCAGTTACCGAGATGGCAGATGATAAGGGAGATTTTATGAAGGTAGAGTATATCAAGGCTCCCAATCCCATGGCAACCGGTTTTTTGTTTTCAGCCGATAACCGTTCCCCGGTCTCTGCTATTTGCAGAACTGCCTGTACGTTTGTTGTGATACCTAAGGAGAATCTATCCCTTCTGTTGAAAAAGTATGATGAGTTTATGATTGCTTTCCTGGCATATATATCCAATAGGGTATCCTTTCTTTCAGATAAGCTGCGACTTGTCTCATTACGAACAATAAGGGCAAAACTGGCCTATTACCTGCTGAAAGAGTCGGAAGGGGAAAAGAGCTTCCAGTTGAAAACAACAAAAGAGAGTATTGCCCGGCTGTTCAGTGTTTCCCGTCCCGCGCTGGTGAAGGTGATGATGGAGATGGCAGAAGAGGGGATTATTGAGGTTGACAGGAGGAAGATTACAATTCTAAATCGGGTTGCACTTCAAAACATGTTTTAAAAACAGCATCCCCTCAAAAGTGTAATTAAAATGTTGAGTCCTCTCCGAAAACCTCAAGACCCAATTTTATTGGTTTGCAACATATTGAAAATCAATGTTCATCTTGTGGAATTTTCAAGAAAAAAGACTTATCGGAGGGGACTCGAATGTTTCTATTTCCAAATAAAACTTTTAAGCCTGAAATATCTCAAGAATTTATTTATTATCTTTAATATTGATTTTTTAATTTCCCATTTTGTTTTTTTTAATCCTGAAGGTTCCTGGTAATAATTAGAAACTGTAGCCTTCCCTGTTGTAAGCCTTTTTGGCTTACTCCGTTGTCCTTTTTCAATTATCACAATGCTGTCATAAAAATGTATGGCTTTAACACTTATGGTAAAATTATTAACTTTCAATGATGATTGTTCCGAATAGAAGGCATTTAAAAAGTCAATAAGGTTTTTACTATATTCAATAAATGTTCCTCTTCTTTTATAACCCCCACCATACATTATTTGATATGATGTATGTGTATCCTCGCATAAATATATACCGGTTTCTTTTATGTGTCCAAAAAGCTCTTCAAAGGTGACAATTTGTTGAGTCATTGTGTGCCCGCCATCGTCAATAAGAATATCAATTGGTGGTATCTGCTCTTTAATTTTACGAAGGAATGTCCGGTCGGATTGAGAGCCTATGAAGATCTCGATATTTCCCTCCTCCAGGTTTTTGCAGTTAGGATTAATATCTACACCATATATTTTGGCATTTTGGCCGAAATACTTCTTCCACATTTGAAGGCTTCCCCCCTGGAAAACGCCGATTTCAAGTATTACTATTTCTTTGCCCCGATATTTATTAAAATATAAATCATAAATATCAAAATAATGGTTCCACTTGTCAATTAATTTATCGTTGTTGTTATAAAAGAATTTCTCCAGATCATTCATATATTAGCCACTATTTATGTTTCAGGCGCGTTGACTGTTGCTGTTTATAAAAAAACAATTCATTACGAAAAAGAATTAATTGACAAAGATAGTAATTGATTTATGATATTTTTAGTTGCCACATATGAAGAGTCTTTTTTTGGTATAATATTTTTATATTTGCAACCCTCATCAAAACAATTTGCTAAGAAAGAACGCTGTCATAAATCCCACCACCGTCACCAATGCTACTGCACGTCCGCCATACCTGAATGCTTCAGGAATCATTGTGTCGCAGAGCATAGCCAGAATTGCACCTGATGCAAATGCCATTGTTGCTGCATGAAGGGAGCCGGGTGAACTACCAAGGAAAATATAACCACAGACAGAAGCTATAACGGTGATAATTACTGTTGCTGTCCATAAAGCCATTATCTGCCTGTTAGACATACCGGCCATTTTCATGCCCAAAGAACCTGACATTCCCTCCGGAAGGTTACTTAAAAACACAGCCATAATAAATACAATGCCTGTAGCACCACCTGCGGCGATTGATGCTCCGACAACGAAAGACTCAGGGATACCATCAAGGAAAGTGCCTAATAAAATTGCTGAACCTGAGTTGTTACCTGCTTCTTCCTTTTTCTTTTGCTCCGAGATGCCATGAACATGTTTCCGAAAATGACCGCCCCTGGAATCTATCAGATAGTCTCCGCCAACAAACATAATTGCTCCTGCCAGAAAGCTCAACCCTACTGTTAAGGGATCGTGTGCCTTTTCAAAAGCTTCTGCCATTAAGTCGATGGAGAGTGCTGATATTAAAACTCCCGCTCCAAAAGCCATTACAGTAGCGGTTACTTTATCCCCTATTTTCAAGTAAAGGCCTAAAAATGCTCCTATGAGAATGGCCGAACCTGAGACAAACCCCCAAAATGCAGCTTCAAACATAAGTGTCGAATTTTCCGCTAATATAATGATAAAGTATAAGTATAATCAGTGTATCCCGAACTTTTCTTTAAATGTTATGATAAAGTTACAGAGTAATTTCAAATTACCAGTATAGTTGATAGATATATGGGAGTATATGAATTTAAAATGTTTTATATATGTTTGACCTAAGGCAAACAAAAAACGCTGTAAGTTGTGTAACTACAGCGTTTAATAATTTTATGAAGTGGTGCCACCAGGAATCGAACCGGGGACACAAGGATTTTCAGTCCTTTGCTCTACCGACTGAGCTATGGCACCAACATTGCTCAAATTGCGAGTGCAAAGATAAGCGCATTTTTGAGATTTACAAAATTTGTAAATAAAAAAGTCAAAAAAATCTACTCTACTGTCAGCGGATCCCATCCTTGAGCATTTAGCTGCATCTCCTGTCCATCGCGTGTGACTAGATAACATCCCTTTTCGGCTTTGGTGATATGCCCTATTAGATGAACTCCCTGCATGGTACTCATCTTGTCGTGCAGATGCAATGGAACTGTGAACAAAAGCTCATAATCTTCTCCTCCACTTAGAGCCACTGTCGTTACGTTCATGTTAAAGGTCCCGGCCATCATAGCTGTCTGATAGTCGATAGGAAGCCGTTCTTCGAAAATTTGACAACCGGCATTACTCTGGTTGCAGATATGTAGAAGGTCAGACGATAATCCGTCCGAGATATCTATCATTGAGGTAGGAACAATTCCGTTCTCTGCAAGCAGTGCTACGATATCTTTTCTAGCTTCCGGCTTGAGCTGGCGTTCCAGCAGGTATTCTTTTCCTGCAAAATCGGGTTGAAAATCGCCGCTTCCGTCGAACACTGCTTTTTCTCTTTCCAAAAGCTGCAAGCCCATATAAGAGGCTCCCAGGTCGCCCGAAACATAAATAAGGTCTGTCTCTTTGGCGCCATTTCTGAAGGTTATTTTTTCTTTGTCTGCCGAGCCAATGCATGTGATGCTGATTGTTAATCCGGTAAGCGAGGAAGAGGTATCACCTCCCACTATATCCACTCCATATATTTCACAGGCAAGCTTTAATCCACTGTAAAAGTTTTCGAGGTCTTCTACCGAGAATCGCTTGGAAATACCCAGAGATACCGTTAGCTGCCGTGGTATCCCGTTCATTGCGTATATATCGGAAAAGTTGACCACCGCTGCTTTGTATCCAAGATGCTTTAATGGAAAATAGATGAGGTCGAAATGTATACCTTCCAGAAGCAGGTCGGTGGTCACCAGTATGTTTCTCCCCCTATAATCCAATATTGCCGCATCATCGCCAATCCCTTTGATGGTTGTTTCCTGCTTGGGGATGATGTCTTTGGTCAGGTGATTTATTAAGCCAAACTCGCCTAAGTTGGCTATTTCTGTGCGGCTCATCAGATCCTTTGGATTATGGTACGCATAATCTCCGCCATCTTTGGCTGGGCAATTTTGGCGGCCTCCTGCACATCCTCGTGAGAAACCTCTACAATCTTGCCTATTACGCCCAGGTCAGTGATAATGGAAAACGCAAGCACTTTAATTCTCGCGTGGTTGGCAACGATAACTTCGGGAACGGTTGACATTCCAACTGCATCTCCACCGATTACGCGGAAAAAATTATACTCGGCCGGTGTTTCAAAGGTAGGTCCCTGCACACCGACGTAGACACCGTGCTGCAGTTTGATGTTTTTCTCCCTGGCTATCTCCATTGCCATCAGACGCAACTCTTTGTTGTAAGCTTCACTCATATCTGGGAAGCGTGTACCCAGCTCATTGAAGTTTTTACCATGAAGGGGGTGTTCGGGAAACATGTTTATATGGTCTTCAATCAGCATGATATCGCCTATGTCGAAACTGGGGTTCATCCCTCCGGCTGCATTGGAAACAAATAGGTACTCTATACCCAGGGACTGGAAGACGCGAACAGGAAAAGTAACCTGTTTCATATCGTACCCTTCATAGTAGTGGAAGCGCCCCTGCATGGCCAGCACCTTTCTGCCGCCAAGCTTGCCTATAATCAGTTTCCCGCTGTGCCCTTCAACCGTGGAAATCGGGAAATTTGGTATTTCGGTGTAGGAAATTTCATTTTTATCTTCAATCTCATGCACCAGTTCCCCCAGGCCCGTACCCAGAATAATGGCTGTGTTTGGAATCTCTTCAATTCTACTCTTCAGATAATCTGCTGTTTGTTTGATAGCTTCTAACATGTTCTAATATTTTCTTATTAAATGATTCTTTTTCTTTCTCATCTATAAATGTTATGCGAACGGGAATGTAATAGAGTATTTTTTTTATCTCCTCATCCAGAAAAGGCAACGCCCTGAAACGTACGGCATCTTTTTCCGTTGTGAGAATGATCTTGTTATCATCTTCCAATGATTCAACCTGCTCACGAATGGATTGCACATCAGCATCATTGAAAAAATGGTGATCGGGGAAAAAACGCGTATAGAGATTGTATGTCTTATGCTCAAGCTTCTCTACCAGCGGTTGAGGTGAAGCAATACCGGTAACAAGAAACACGTGCTTCTTTCGTAGATCGTCCAATAGATAACGGTCTTCCCTGATTTCGGAGAAGACGGGCCTGACTGTGCCATAATCGAGTGATGTGAAAAACAACTTCTGGTAAGGGTACAGGTTCAACCCGTTCGTGTAAATCCTGAAGTCGATTGGCTGCATGTCAGGATTGCATTTGGTAACCAGTACGATAGATGCCCTGTCTTTCCCTTTCAACGGCTCGCGAAGCATCCCCGCAGGAAGCAGTCGGTCTTCGAACACAGGACGGTTGCTGTCTACCAGAAGAATGGATAGCGAGGGCTGTACATACCGGTGCTGAAATCCATCATCGAGCAAAATCACATCTGGCCTCTCTTTTTTATCAATGCTAAGTATCTTTTCAATTGCGTTTACCCTGTTTTTGTCAACCACGACGAGCGTATCTGGAAACTTCAGCTTTATTTGTAAAGGTTCATCACCCGCTTCGTTCGCTTTTGAATCGGTATTAACAATCATAAAACCCTTGCTACTACGTTTGTATCCCCTGCTCAGAACGGCGACCTTATACCCGGGGGAGAGCAATTTTATGAGATATTCAATATGCGGGGTCTTTCCTGTACCTCCTGCAGTGATATTACCTACGCAGATAACAGGAATATTGAAACTCTTTTGTTTGAGTATTTTTCTGTCGAAAAGTGCATTCCGAAAGTTCACCCCAACTTTGTACAGCCATGATAACGGCAGCAGTGATCGACGGAATTCGACGGAAGGTTTGCCCATTTTATTTAATGTTCGGATCAAAAGGAATTCTGGCCTGTAGGTAATCCTGTTCTTTAATATTTTTCAGGAGCATGAACAGATCGTAACTTGAGCCAAGATACTCTTTAAGAGTTTTGGCGGCCAAATCCTCTTTTGAAGGGTTCAACAACTCATCGAATCTTGATCGTAGCCTGGGATATTCAAAAACTACATAGCTTTTTCCCAGGTTAGCCAGATCGGCAGCAATTTCAATCGCTTTCTCAATACCACCCAATTCATCAACAAGACCAATTTGTCTTGCCTGATTTCCTGTCCATACACGTCCTTCGGCGTAGAGAGCCATTGAGTCTTTTGGTATATCACGCCCTTCGGCACAACGCGTTAGAAAGAGGTCATACCCCCGCTCTATCATTGTCTGAAACATCTGTTTCTCTTTATCATTTAAAGGACGTGAAATATTCCCGAAATCTGAAAACTCGTTTGTTTTTACTTCATCGATATTTACTCCTATTTTTTTGGATGTACCTTCTAAATTAGGTATGGTGCCGAATATCCCTATCGATCCGGTTAGGGTTGTAGGCTGGGCAACTATTTTGTCGGCGTTGCAGGCGATATAATACCCTCCGGAGGCAGCCATGTCGCCCATGGAAACTACTACCGGCTTTTCTGACTTCAGGTCGTTGATCGCTTTCCAGATCTGCTCTGAAGCATAGGCACTCCCTCCACCTGAATTTATGCGGAATACCACTGCCTTTATTTCTTCATCCATCCTCAGTTTTTCAATCTGATCCACAATATATTTATCCTGGATACCGGATGAGCCGTTACCGGAAATGATTTCTCCAACTGCATAGAGGATAGCAATTGTATTATCGGTTTTCTTGACTGTTTTAGTTTTTACCGATTTCATGTTTGCTACCGTTGCCGATGGAATTTTTTTGTTTTTTTCGATATTCAGTAACGAGCGAAGATAATCCTTCATCTCTGTTTCATAAAGAAGCGTATCTACAAGATTGGAAGAAAGTAGAAAATCGGTTTCCCGGATCAACGGCAGCAAGTTGGCAAGAGAATCTATACCGGCAGGAGTGAGTGAACGCGACTCGGCAAAATCGTTTTTAAGGAAACTCCAGGCGTCATTCAGAATGGAGGTCAGCTGTTCTCTGTTTGCTTCGCTCATCTCGTTTTGTGTGTACGGCTCCACGGCCGATTTATAGGTGCCGACCTTAAAGATCTGTATCTCTATTCCCAGCTTGTCAAGGGCATCCTTGAAGAAGATGGGTGTGGCGGCCAGCCCGTGCAGGTCGAGCATCCCTTTGGGATTGATTGCTACTTTATCGGCTACGGAGGCAAGGTAATAACCACTCTGTGTATATATGTCGGCGTATGAAACGATAAATTTGCCGCTCTCCTTGAAATCAAGCAGTTCCTGACGGATTTCGGCCAGTGTAGCCATGGAGGCCGACATCATGCGCGAATCCAGGTAGATGCCTTTGATCTTATCGCTGCTTTTGGCCTTTCGGATAGCACTTACAATGTCGTTCAGGCCAATTGGCTGGGTTTCGTCGCGACTGATCATCGATGTGAACGGGTCCTGCTCGGGGGTACGTTCATTTATAGGGCCGCTTAATCGCAGGTTTAAAACCGAATTATCCTGAAGAGAGAATTTTTCCGAAGATATAGAATCAATAACTGATCCCATTGCTCCGAAAAAGAAGATCATTGCAATCAAAGAAAAGATTACGTTTGCGATGATAAATCCCAAAGCAGACGCGAGCATGATTTTTAGAAAATCCTTCATAGAAATAATTTTTAGTTGATTAACAGGACAAAAATAAAGAAAAAAGAGTTACTCTACAATTTAAAATTACATATTCTTAATTAATTTCACTTGGTATTTCCTTGGCGTGGTACTAATTTTGATGATTAAAAATAATTTTAATCATAAGTGGGGTAAATAATTACTTAAAAAAAGCTAAATAGAGGTAAAAACAGGGCTGTCAGTGCAGCGTTTTTTCTTTTTTCTCATCTATTTAATGAACTGCGATAATGATGGATGATTCGCAACTGATAATTGCATGTAAGAAACAGGATCGTAATGCTCAAAAAATGTTGTATGAGCAATATGCACCTATAATGATGGCGGTATGTATGCGTTACAGCGGCGATGAGGAAACAGCCCGCGATCTCTTGCATGATGGATTCATCCGGGTCTTTACGCAGATATGCTCATATTCGGGCAGGGGTTCTTTTGAAGGCTGGATGAGGCGGATTTTTGTAAATCTGGCGTTGGAAAACTACAGGAAAGAGAAGCAAAAATACCGGTTTATGGAAGAATATCGATATATACATGGTGGAGAAGCCAACATGCCGGAGGATGATATTCTTGATATAGGAAATATTCCACGTGAGAAGGTTCTGGAGATGATAAGGGATCTTCCTGCCGGATATAGAACAGTCTTTAACCTGTATATTTTTGAGGAGTTGTCACATAAAGAGATCGCCCGCATGCTGGGCATAAAAGAGGCAGCTTCACGGTCACAATTATTTAGGGCAAAGAGCATATTACAGAAGAAGATTTCAGCCATATTAAAAAAGCAACAGTAACTATAAATGAATTCAGATAACGATATTAGAAGGGAGTTTCAGTCGAAATTCAGTGATTTCCGGGCATCAGTCCCTGATGATGGATGGAGCATGCTGGAACAATCGCTGAAGATTGATGCTGCAGCCAGGGTTGCAGTACGGCGCAGATGGTACACCTGCACTGCTGCTGCTGTCCTTGTTTTGTTGATAGGTACTGTGCTTTTCTTCCGGAACCAGGTTGATCAAAGTAATTCCCTTATTTCGGAATCTGCTTTAACAACTCCGGAAATAGATATAAAACCCGGTAGCGGTGCAGAAATTAAAAAACAGCCCGAAACATTGAAACAGGCTATTGTTACTCACCCTGGCAAAGTGAAGCAGTATGTATCGGGTTCAGCAATAAGAAAGGGAATTAACCCCGTTCGCCCATCCGATCCATCAGGGATTATTGAGTCCATGCTGCGCCGTGAGAGTTCAACCCGCAGCGGCATGGCAAGAGTGCCTGACTCAGACGCATTGCGGGTATTGCGTCAATCAGAGGAAAATCAGAGAAAAAGGTTGTTGGTTGATGAGCTTATTGTGGTGGAAGGACAAAAAGGGTTGTTTGCAGAAAATGTGTCATCTCACAATGATAATGGAAATATTGTGCTGACACTTAGCGGAAGGGGCGGGTTAACCTCTTTTCATCAAACGGTGAATTCGCCCATGACCCTGCGAAGTGCGGCCGTAGCCCCTGAAAGCCAATATTCCGGCGAACCCAATAAGATGTTATTGCAGGCAAACAATACTGCCGATAATATTTCGGAAATGGAGCACGACCAGCCGGTATCGTTTGGTATTACGGTATCTAAATCCTTGTTAGATAATCTATCTATTGAGACCGGCCTGATATATACCTCTCTTTACTCCAAAACACGAAATAAAAACTCAAATTTTCAGGTACATGAAACGCAGCGCCTTCACTATCTGGGGATACCTTTAAACGTGAATTACAATCTTTTCTCTTTAAGTAAGTTAGATGTTTATGCCTCTGTAGGCGGCATAATAGAGAAAGATATATATGGTGAATTCCGGAGAACAGGAGAGGGGCAGGCGTTGGATCTCAACAGTTCATCTCAAGAGAAAGAGGTTAAGAAAATTTCACAACACAATCCACAGATCTCGGTCAACGCCGGTGTTGGAGTTTCATTTCCTATATATAACTCTCTGAAGCTGTATGGAAAAATAGGCGGAGCATACTATTTCGATGCAAAAAATGAATACAAGACTATCTATTCCGACAGCAAGATCGTGATGGATCTGAACATAGGGCTCAGGTATGAGTTTTAATATACGAATTAACAAAATATTGAAAGATTAGAAAATGAAAAAAACGAATTTATTTCTTGCCATAATCGGCATGACTCTTCTGTTGACTTCCTGCCTTGGGGATGGAAACAGTAACTATTCAGAAGCTTCCGTAGCCTATATTGCTATGGATAACGCATCATCAAAAATTTATGGAAGAACCCTTACCGGGCGCTTAATAACCTCTGCACAAATGCAGGGGATGACTCCGGGTACTTTTCAGTTTCTTCGCTATAGCTGGGAAGAGGAGTATGGAGAAGAAAAAATTGGAGATAAGTATGCTGATAAGGTGGTGATTTCAGGCGATCCAAAGCTGATAAGTCGTGCAGATCTGATAATGGCCGATCCACCTGTAGTGGAAACACCTGATAAGTTTTTAGCTATAGACCCTCCTTATTATGCTGCAGACGAGATATACCTGGGTGATCACTGGCTGTTTCAATATGCCTATGAGTACAAAAAGGGACAGACTGTCTCACTGGAGTTCTATAAAATTAACAAGGAAGGAGCCAATGACGATGAAGTATTTATTGAAATTCATCTTGTTATAGACGGAACACCTGAAGCAGGCGCTTCAACAACTTCAGGTTCGGATATCATTGCTTTGAATATGGCACCTATACGTGCTATGTATGAAGGAACAAGCCAAACCAATACTAAAGATATAAAGATTCAGTTCAGATACTATTTGAAGAACCGCAACGACATTGTAGATTCAAATGTTTACAAAATGAGAGTTGCCGGAGATTAAGCCGAACAACCTCGTCTAATCAGCAGCAACTACTCTGAAAAAAAGTAGTTGCTGCTTTTTTTATCTCTCTCTCATTCTAAATATTAATCGGAATTCGTTACCTTTGCAATCCAAAATCAAAAAGTAATGTGGAGAGATATTTTTGTAACTATCGTGCAGTTGATTGTTGCGTCTCCCGAAGAATGGAAATATATTGAAAGGGAAGAGAGAACGCAGAATGACTTCCTCTACCGCTTCCTGCACCCTGTTTTTGGGATAATTGCACTTGCCTCTTTTGTTGGCGGTTTATGGTTTACGCGCAACGGAGGTCTTGAGAATGCGTTGAAAAACACTATTATTAACATAGTAGCTGTGTATGGGGGGTATTTTTTAGTGTCATATATCCTGAATGAAACAGCTCCCCGGTTTGGGCTGAAAAAAAATTTAGCAGAGTTCCAATTTTTTGTAGGATATTCTTCAGTGGTGATTTATCTGCTGTACATCATTATTCCTTTTCTTCCAGGTTTTTTCATTTTATGGTTACTTGCATTTTACACTATACATCTGGTGAACACCGGGGCACAGCTTTATATTAAAGTTCCGGAGGATAAACGTACAAATTTTACCGTTATGGCATCGGCGCTGGTAATGCTGACGCCTGCACTTGTGAATATTCTCTTTTCATTCCTGATAAAATAATGAGTCCGTTCCTGAAATCAAAATATAAAGAATGACCATTCGTAATGTATTGAATATCAACAGCTATTTTGATCCTATTTTAATAATAGAGACTTTTCGGAGGGAACTCAATAATGAAACTTGCAGGCAAAATGTTTCCAGGAAAGGCTACATTATTGCAGCGAGTGCTGTTCACCTTGATGTAAAAAATAATATAATCGTATGAAGCAAGCTCCAATAAATATAAAGAACAAGCGTGCCACGTTCGACTACGAACTGGTTGAGACTTTCACTGCAGGTATTGTACTTACAGGTACTGAGATAAAATCGATCCGTTTAGGCAAGGCTGGCCTTGTGGATACCTATTGTTTGTTCCAAAATGGCGAATTATGGGTGCGTAATATGCATATATCGGAATATTTTTACGGCACCTATAATAATCACAATGCTCGCCGCGACCGGAAACTGTTGCTTAACAGGAACGAGCTGCGAAAACTTTCACGGTTGACCAAGGAGACAGGATTTACAATTATTCCCGTTCGTTTGTTCATTAACGAGAAAGGACTGGCAAAGCTGGTGATTGCAGTGGCCAGAGGAAAAAGGCAGTACGACAAACGGCAGTCACTGAAAGAGAAGGAGGATAAGAGGGATATGGACAGGATGTTTAAAAAGTAATAAGCTCTTACTGACAAATTTTATGTTTTAATGCACGCACAACTGAGAGTTGTGTATCATCACAAGAATCACTTATTACCATATTTCATAGCTTTATACTTGTAGAGTTTTTATTTACTTAATTTTCGTATTTATCAATGCAGTTTAGAAACGATATATTTTTCCCTGCTGTAAAAAAATCGGGCTACACAACCCTGTGGCTGCTTAAAATAATTCTTCCGATATCCTTGGCAGTCAGATTCCTGGACTATTTTGGAGCCCTTGCCTATTTAGCCAAATTTCTTGACCCGGTTTTTGTATATATGGGCTTGCCCGGAAGTACGGCCATTGTTTTCATTACAAGTATTTTTCTACCTCTCTATGCCCCTTTGGCAATTATTACATCAATGCCCCTTACGCTGAGGGAACTGACCATACTTGCGCTGATGTGCCAGATATCTCATAACCTTCCCGTGGAGAGTGCTATTCAGGCAAAGACAGGTACTTCGTTCTGGTCTATGTCAATATTGCGGATTGCAATGAGTATAATTACCGGTGTGGTGCTGAACCTTATTCTCCCTCAAAACATGGGTATGCCTGTTTTCTCACATGTCGGCGTAAAAGCCATGAACTCCGTGGCAGATGTGTTGCTTGCGTGGCTGAAGAGTTCGATGAGTATTGCGCTGCTTATAACCTCTATAGTGTTTATGTTGAATCTGCTGTATAACATTCTAGAGGCTTATAAACTTATTCCCAAACTAAGCAGGGGAATAGCACCCATATTGAAGTTTTTTGGATTGCCGGAGAGTACAGGATTCCTGTGGCTTATCGGCTATATAGTGGGTCTGGCTTATGGCGGGGCGCTGATGATGGATCAGATGAGGGAGGGAAAGGTGACAAGAACCGATGCAAGCCTGCTGAATTATCACCTTGCTGTATCTCACTCTGTTCTGGAAGACAATCTTTTGTTCGTTGCACTTGGTGTTTCAATCTGGTGGATACTTGGAGTCAGATTTGTGGCTGCCTGGCTGGTAGTATGGATAAGAAGGGTTATCATGAAATTAAGGTATGGGGATATTGGCATAAAGATTGAAGGTGTTTGAATATCAGTTTTAATGTTTAATTTTGAAACTATAAGAGTCTGACAACTGTTTGGTTGTGCTGTTTTATAGCGATGATTGTATTTTGCCGAACAACAGATTACAGTTATTAACAAAGAGATCTGGTATTAACAAAGAGATCTGGACATTTAAGGCAGTTTGTGCCGATTTCTATGTGCCGGATGGCAGATAACAATTAATTTTGCGTTTATTAAAAACAAGAATAAACAAAATCAATGAATATTGAAGAAATATTATCCGATCGCATCCTGATTCTCGATGGTGCAATGGGTACAATGATACAGTGCTACAAACTAACTGAAGCAGATTTTCGTGGTGAACGTTTTAAAGGATCTCAATCGCTGCTTAAAGGCAATAACGACCTGCTTTCGATCACTCGTCCCGATATAATTGGCGAGATTCACAGGGAATACCTTGCTGCAGGAGCCGATATCATAGAGACTAATACGTTTAACGCAACTGCGATATCTTTGCACGATTACCATATGAGCCACCTGGCTACCGAAATAAATCTCTCTGCTGCCAGGCTTGCGCGAGAAGCTGCAGATGAATATACACTGAAAACGCCAGACAAGCCCCGTTTTGTTGCCGGCTCCATCGGGCCTACCAACAAGACAGCATCAATGAGTCCGCAGGTGGAGAACCCAATGTATCGCTCTGTTACGTTCGACGGCTTCAAAGCTGCATATAAAGAGCAGATCTTGGCACTTGTTGAGGGAGGTGTGGATCTGCTGATGATAGAGACCATTTTTGATACTCTTAATGCTAAAGCCGCAATCTTTGCTGCCGAAGAGGCTGCTGCTGAGACAGGCAGGAAAATACCACTCATTCTCTCCGCAACTCTCTCTGACAAGGCAGGGCGTACCCTCTCAGGCCAAACACTGAATGCTTTTGTTACTTCCGTGAGTCATGCCAAACCTCTGGCATTAGGCCTGAACTGTTCATTCGGTGCAGTTGAACTAAAGCCGTATGTGAAAGAGTTGGGACGTATTGCACCATGTTATATCTCTACCTATCCCAATGCCGGGCTGCCAAATCAGTTAGGTGAATATGATGAGACACCTGAAAAGATGGCAGCACAGATTAAAGAGTTTATTGATGAGGGTCTTGTAAATATTGTGGGTGGATGTTGCGGTACCACTCCCGCTCATATTGCAGAGTATGTGCAATTGGTAGAGGGAGCCGTGCCGCACCGGAAATCGGCCCCGCCGAAATATTTACAACTGTCGGGTTTGGAAATGCTGGAGGTGTCGCCACAGATCAGGTTTTTGAATATAGGAGAGCGATGCAATGTGGCAGGATCAAGAAAATTCCTGAGGCTTATTCAGCAGAAGAAATATGATGAAGCCCTGCATATAGCCCGAAAGCAGGTGGAGGATGGAGCACAGGTGCTGGATGTCAATATGGACGATGGACTGCTTGATGGAGTGCAGGAGATGACGAGTTTTCTCAACATGCTTGCTTCCGACCCCGATGTGTCTCGAGTACCTGTAATGATTGACTCTTCAAAATGGGAGGTGCTTGAAGCCGGCCTGAAATGTATTCAGGGCAAGGCGATTGTCAACTCCATCTCTCTGAAGAATGGTGAGGCGGAGTTTCTGAGACAGGCCGGGCTTGTGCAGAGATATGGTGCGGCAGTTGTTGTGATGGCTTTCGATGAAACGGGCCAGGCAGATAACTTTGAACGACGTATCGGGATTTGTAGCCGTGCGTACAAATTGCTTACGGAGCACGGATTCGATGCAAAAGATATAATCTTCGATCCCAATGTCCTTTCTGTCGCTACCGGCATTGATGAACACAGGAACTACGCGGTTGACTTCATTAATACTGTTAAATGGATTAAAGATAATTTACCTTATGCCAAAGTGAGCGGAGGGGTTAGCAATCTCTCATTTTCATTCCGTGGCAATGAAAATGTACGGGAGATAATGCACTCAGTTTTTCTTTATCATGCCATCAATGCGGGATTGGATATGGGGATTGTGAATCCTTCTCAATCGGTTATCTACGAAGATATTCCTTATGATGTAAAAGAGCTGGTGGAGGATGTGGTGCTGAATAGGTGTGATGATGCCACTGACCGGCTAATGGCCTATGCAGAGAAGATAAAGAGTGAAAAGACATTTAACCCGGAACAATCAAGAACAGAGGAGTGGCGTATCCTACCGATAGAAGAACGGTTGAAATATGCGTTGGTAAAAGGAGTAGGGGATTATCTGGAAGAGGATCTTGACGAAGCACTGAAGAAATACCCTCGAGCGGTGGATATTATTGATAAACCGCTAATGGCAGGTATGAATCGTGTGGGAGATCTTTTCGGGGAAGGTAAAATGTTCCTGCCCCAGGTGGTGAAAGCTGCACGTACAATGAAAAATGCCGTAGCCATCCTGCAACCAGCCATTGAAGCTGAAAAATCGTCCGGTGGCAAGGCGCGTAAAGCAGGTACTGTAATGCTTGCTACTGTAAAAGGAGATGTGCATGATATTGGTAAAAATATTGTCTCTATTGTACTTGCATGCAACAATTACGAGATCATCGACCTGGGCGTCATGGTCCCTCCCGGTAAAATCATTGAGGCAGTGATCAAGGAAAAGCCTGATATTGTAGGGTTAAGCGGACTGATCACACCCTCTCTTGAAGAGATGGCGATTGTAGCCGAAGAGATGGAAAAAGCCGGATTTACCATCCCTCTGTTGATAGGAGGAGCTACCACCTCTAAGCTTCACACGGCACTCAAGATTGAACCCAGATATACACAGGGTGCGGTCGTTTACGTGAAAGATGCATCGCAGAGCCCTTTGGCAGTTGCCAATCTGATGAGTGAGGAAAACAGGAGCGATTATATTCATAAGGTACGCAATGAGTATACCTTGCTTCGTGAAAATCAGTCCCGTAAAGTTTCTGAGCTGGTCTCTCTTGATGAGGCAAGGCTCAATGCCTGTTCTATGGACTGGAGCAATTTTAAAGCGGTTGCCCCGGTTACCTTGGGGCGAGTGAAGCTTGATGATATAAAGATTGCATGGATTATTCCCTATATAGACTGGAAATTTTTCTTTCATGCATGGAATCTGCCGGCAAAATTTCATACTATAACCAAAATTAATAACAGCATTAATGCTCGTGCCATGTGGCTTGAGTCGTATCGTGACGATGATCGCGAGAAAGGGCAGGAAGCCGCGAAGCTGTATTACGATGCCCTGGAAATGTTGCAAAGGTTTGTGTCGGATAATGTGGATTATATAAGAGCTGTTTTTGGTATTTATGAAGCTTACAGCAAAAATGACACTATTAATATTGGCGGGGTGCAGTTCCCATTTCTGCGGCAACAAAAGAAGAATGAAAAAAATGAGTATCTTTGCTTAAGCGATTTTATTGCTCCATACAGTTCGGGTAAGAAAGATTACGTTGGTGCTTTCGCGGTTACGGCCGGCTGCGGTGCTGATGATCTGCTGCTCAGATATAAGGACGATGGAGATGAGTACTCTTCTCTGCTTATGAAGTCGCTGTTAGACCGTCTGGCGGAAGCGGCAACAGAATGGTTGCATGCAAAAGTACGACGCTATTACTGGGGGTATGCAGCTGATGAGGAACTATCCATCGCGGAGATGTTTGCTTGTAAGTATAATGGTATTCGCCCCGCGGTGGGGTACCCGTCCATACCTGATCAGACGGTGAATTTTAAGCTGCATGATATGCTTTCAACAGCTGATATTGGCATCTCTCTCACCGGGAATGGCGTAATGTATCCCAATGCTTCGGTTAGCGGGTTCTTTTTTGCACATCCCTGCTCGAAATATTTTGCAATAGGTGAGATATCGGAAGAGCAGGTGGCCGACTATGCACAACGTAAAGGAATGAAGCCGGAAGAGATTAGGAAGTTCCTGCTTGCCAACCTGAGGTAAACAACATATAAATTGTAAGCTAATCTGTTATATAGCGATGATGAACGAGAAAAAACCTGAGGTAAACAACATATAAATTGTAAACGCATGATTTTGTAAATGAAAACGCTTTCATTTCAAAATATAATATAAGAGCCTACTTGAAAAAATGTAGGAATAAGAGTTTTTAAAATTCAACTGACAGTTATTCAGGGCTGTTTTATTGAAAAACGACTTCTTTTAAGTGGGCTCGTATAAAAATTATTTAAACGAATTATCCAAAAATATTTGGATCAAAAATGGAAAGACTATTATGAGAAGCTTTGGAAGCGACAATAATTCAGGTGTTCATCCGCGAATAATGGAGGCTTTGGCAGATGTGAACACAGGACACGCAATTGCCTATGGCGATGATGAGTGGACTTGTGAAGCAGAAAGGATTATCTGCTCTATCCTTGGGGATAAAAAGGTGGCTCCCTGTTTTGTGTTTAATGGAACGGGAGCTAATGTTGTTGCATTACAGGCTTGTACAATGCCATTCCATTCTATCCTATGTGCTTCGACTGCCCATATTGCCGTGGACGAATGCGGTGCGCCCGTTAAGATTACAGGGGCATCTCTCAAAGAGATTCCAACGCCTGACGGCAAGCTGACCCCCAGCCTGGTTCTTCCATATTTGCATGGTTTTGGATTTGAACATCACTCTCAGCCGAAAGTGATAGCTATCTCTCAAACTACAGAGCTGGGTACCGCTTATACACCGCAGGAAGTGAAGGCACTTGCTGATCTGGCTCACCGGCATGATATGTATCTCTTTGTTGACGGAACTCGAATTGCCAATGCATGTGCCTGGTTAAATATTTCACTTAAGGAGATAACTGTAGATTGCGGTGTTGATATTTTCACTTTGGGAGGTACCAAAAACGGGTTGATGTTTGGTGAAGCCTTGGTGCCATTGCGTAAAGAGTTGGCGGAGAATCTAAAATATTACCGGAAGCAAACTACTCAACTTTATTCCAAGATGCGATTTATTTCTGCACAGTTTATTCCATATTTGAATGAAAACATCTGGCTGGATAATGCTAAGAGATCAAATAATGCAGCACAGAAGCTACATGGCGAAATGAGCAGAATTGAGGGAATAGAAATTACACAACCGGTACAATCGAATGCCCTGTTCTTTATTCTTCCTAAAGAGATAACAGACAAGCTCAGGGAGCGCTACTTTTTCTACGACTGGGATGAGAGCCGCAATGAAATGCGACTTGTATGTTCATGGGATACCACTGATGAGGATATTGAGCAGTTTGTCAGTTATCTGAAACAACTTGCTGATTTAAAAAAAGCATAAGGGAATGTCCCCTTTCAATTGAAATACTTTCTCCTGATTATCATAAATATATAATATAATGTTCGATTTTTTAGACGTTTATCCCTGGCTATTGCCTGTCATCATTTTTTTCGGTCGCATTATTGATGTGACACTGGGCACACTGCGTATAATCTTTGTATCGAAAGGTGCAAAAAATATAGCTCCTGTCATCGGTTTTATTGAAGTGTTTATCTGGATTGTTGTAATCTCTCAGATACTTACCCGTGCAAACGATCTGGTATCTTATTTATCGTATGCTGCCGGTTATGCGACGGGGAATTATGTAGGTATTTTGATTGAGAACAGAATTGCATACGGTATTGTATTATGTCGTATCTATACTCAGAAGAATGGCAAAGAACTGGTTCAATCACTTAATAAGCTCGACTTTGGAGCAACGTTGACTCATGGAGTGGGTTCAACCAAAGAGGTGGATATTATTGAAACTGTTGTCGACCGGAAAGAGATGAAAAATCTGGAGCAGTTGCTAACCGATTTCGACAACAACATATTCTATGTGGTGGAGGATGTACGTACCAAACAGAACGGGATATTTCCGAAAAGAAAAACTATTCTTTCGCGCTGGCGTATTGGCAAGTAATTCATCTTTTAGCTTCCTGCCAGATAGACTCCATCTCTTCAAGTGACATATCCTTGAGTGAACGTCCTGATGCCTTCACCTTCTTCTCCATGTAGTTAAACCGGTAGATGAATTTTTGATTGGTACGTTCCAGTGCATTGTCGGGATTCACCTTATACAAACGGGCTGCGTTGATGATGCTGAAGAGCATGTCGCCGAATTCATCTTCCATCCTGTCGTGGTCCATATTTTCGATTTCAACTTCCAGCTCTCCTATCTCTTCTTTCACTTTGTCCCATACATCATGGCGCCGGTTCCAGTCGAATCCGGCGTTTCTGGCTTTGTCCTGTATCCTGTAGGCTTTCACCAATGAAGGAAGTGACGATGGGACGCCCTCCAGAACAGTTTTGTTTCCCCCGTTTTCTTTAAGTTTTATTTGCTCCCACGATTTTTCTACAGTGACGGGAGAATCGGCATTCTTATCTCCGAAAACGTGCGGATGGCGGAAGACCAACTTGTCGCATATGGCGTTACAAACATCGGCAACATCAAAAGCTTTCTTTTCCTCTCCAATCTTAGAGTAAAAGACAACATGCAGGAGCAGGTCGCCAAGCTCCTCTCTTATTTCGTTGTTATTATTGTTGATAATTGCTTCAGCCAGTTCATAGGTTTCCTCTATTGTGTTTGCCCGTAAGCTTTCATTGGTCTGTACCCTGTCCCATGGGCATTTTTCGCGAAGCTCATCCATAATATCCAACAATCGGCCGAATGCCTCCAGTTTTTGTTCTCTTCTGTTCATAATTGAAACGGCATAGACGCCTTGGAGGCGCCTATGCAGATAAACTATTTTTTAAAGTTTGTCAATCCTGTCTGCAAGAATTCTAAATATTTCTCTACATTTTCATCGTAGGCATATGAAGGGCTTAGCGGTTTGCCCTCATGATCAAGTGCTATATAATATGGTTGCGCATTGGCTCCGAACTTGTGCCGCTGCAGGTAACTCCATTTATCGCCAATAGTTTTCAGTCGCGTATTCCTTTCGTTTTCATTCACTTCAATGATTTCCGGAAGGCGGGCTTTATCATCTACCATTAAAGTAATGAGTATATATTTATTGTCAAGGATATTTTTTACACGCGGGTCGGTCCATACCGATGCCTCCATTTTGCGGCAATTTACACATCCATAACCGGAAAAATCTATAAGAACTGGCTTATCCTGTTCCTTTGCCATTTTTATGCCGGTTTCATAATCCAAAGTCTTGGCATGTACCTCCCCTTTGTAGAGATTAAAGTCCTGGGTGTACAAAGGAGGCGAGAAGGCGCTGATAGCCTTTAATGGAGCGCCCCATAACCCGGGGATCATATAAATGGCAAATGCGATTGATATTATGGAAAGGAAAAGTCGTGGTATGGTTACATGCTGCGGTTCACTGTCGCCGGGGAACCTTATCTTCCCAAGAAGGTAGATCCCAAGCATAAAAAAGATTACAATCCACAACACAAGGAATACCTCCCGGTCGAGAATCCCCCATCCATAAGCCAGGTCGGCAACAGACAAAAACTTCAGTGCCAGTGCCAGCTCAAGGAATCCCAGTACAACCTTCACAGAGTTGAGCCAACCTCCTGATTTCGGCATATTGGCCAGCCATGAAGGGAATATGGCAAAAAGCACAAAAGGAATTGCAAGGGCAATGGCAAATCCAAGCATACCGATAGCCGGCCCAAGTATGCTGCCCGATACTGCAGCTTCCACCAGTAGCGTTCCTATGATGGGCCCTGTGCAGGAAAATGACACCAATACCAATGTAAAAGCCATGAAGAATATGCTTATAGCACCTGATGTCTTATCTGCTTTTTCATCCATCCTGTTTGTCCATTTTGATGGCAGCACCAGCTCAAAGCCGCCAAAAAAGGCGATGGCAAAAAAAACCAGAAGGGCAAAGAAGATCAGATTGAACAGTGCGCCGGTAGCCAGATTATTCAGCGCACTGGCGCCAAATATTCCGGTAATTAGAAGTCCCAGGATTAAATATATAACAATTATGGCGCTTCCATATACCATTGCTTCGGTGATAGCATTTTTCTTCTCTGCTTTATTACGTTTAAGGAAAAAACTTACCGTCATAGGGATCATTGGCCATACGCAGGGTGTAACCAAAGCAATTAGGCCGCCGATGAAACCGGCAAAAAATATCCAGAGCAACGACATTCCTGCAGTGCTGCCCTTCATCCCGAAATTTTGTAACTCTTCAATAACAGGAGCCCACAAAATATCACTATCAATCTCAGCCGACTTCGTTGACGTTAAGGTGTCAGCCGTAGATTCTTTCAGAGCATCATTAACCAAAACTGGTGACAATCCCGGAAAAAATGTTGCGTCACTGTTCTCTTTTACGGGAGAGCGGGCTTCTGTAAATGTTACCGGCAGTTGAGCAGAAGTAAACGAAAAATCGTGAGGTAGGGGAGGAGTGCAGCTTGAGTCGTCACACGCCTGAGCACGGACATCGCCCTGAATAGAGAAGTTGTCCTTATCAGTTACTCTCAGTCGCTGTGCAAACCTTGCATTATCCTGAAATTTACCTATTTCCATACCAAAGATGGCATCGTACTTTACCGTTGCATGCTTACCATCGGCATGAAATTTACCCGAAGGCTCCGCTCCAGTAATTTTATCGATGCTGAGTTGAGTGGGTGTAGGGCCTCCGTCCGGTATATCTGTATCATAAAGATACCATCCTTTTTTAATTTTTGCTTCGGCAACCAGATCTATTTCTCCGTTTCCTTTATCTTCAAGATAAAAGTTCCATTTCACCTCGTCCTGGGCTAATATGAGGGAGGTAAAAAGAAACAGAAAGCCAAAGAGGGTGGTTACTGATTTCATATTTAAAATGATTTTTCTGAGTTTAATCGGCAAAGTTAATAAACGGAACTTAATATCTTAGGTTAATATCGGTTATAAACAATTTTGTTGAGTTAAAACTCTTTTTTCATCATTAAATAAACAGTTACTGTTTTACGGTTAAATTGTAGATTGTTGAGCTTTTTACATGTATCAACTCTATGAGGGTATAGTTGAATATGTGATTTTTTGTTGACAGGTTGTACACCATTGTAGCTTGAAACTATTTGCTTGTTAGTATATCTAGCACAATCTTGTCAGCCTCTGTCATTCCAATTGTTCCAATCAATGCCAGATTTTTAATTGTTTTGTCAATCCCGTCATCTATTATTCCTTCTTGCGAGGTAACAACTTCATTTTCAATTGCCATTAATGCGGAAAGTGTTGCGGTAGAGACACCGCTCGCAATTTTAAGTGCACAGCTGGGTTTGGCACCATCGCAAATCATGCCGGTGATGTTGGCTATCATATTTTTCGCAGCATAAGTAACCTGTTCATAATTCCCTCCCATGAGGTAGGTAATTCCGCAACTGGCACCGGTAGAAGCAACCACGCAACCACAAAGTGCAGATAGTCGTCCCAGATGCTGTTTAATGTAAATCATTGACAGATTACTTAATATAAGTGCCCGGACAAGCTGTTCCTTAGAACAATTTTCGTTCTCGGCATATGTCAGTACCGGAAGTGTTGCTGCAATTCCCTGATTTCCGCTGCCGCTATTGCTCATGACCGGAACAGCAGCACCTGCCATTCTAACATCGCAGGCTCCTGCAGTTGAGGCTACCATTCTACTGTGCAGATTATCCCCAAAAATTTTTTTCCCTTTTGCTCCCTTAATATTTTTTGAAACGTTGTGTCCAAAGTGCCTTTTACCAGAAATCTCAGCTGCTCTTTTATTCATCTCAGCTGCATCGAGTATAAAGTTTAATTCTGTAATAGGGGATTCTGTTGCATAATCATATAATTTTCTGAAAGAGAGCTGAACGGCGATATCTGATACTTCCGGGCCATCTGTTTTCTTATCCAGGAGTACTTCTCCGTTTTTCTCGAGATAAGAAAAAGCCGTGTGGTTTCCGCTGATGATTGCTTTGGCATAATTGTTGCCTCTACTGCAATGCACTTCGATGAATAATTTATCGGAGACATCTTCCTTTAATCTTACATTTATCCTCTTCTCGTTAATATAACTCTTTCCGCTTTCAACTTCATCAGGTGTTAAATCTTTAAGCAGTTCCAGACAATCAGCAGATTTACCTCGAATCGCACCCAAAGCTATTGCTATAGGGAGCCCGTTCATCCCGGTACCGGGAATGCCGACGCCCATGGCATTTTTTAAAACGTTCGCACTTAGATGTACAACTATTCTCTCTGGCTTTTCACCTAAAATCTCAGTCGCTTTGGCAGTACATAACGACACTGAAATAGGTTCTGTGCACCCTATAGCCGGAATAATTTCTTGCTGCATCAGTAGTCTGATTTGCAGTCTCTCTTCATATGAAAGCACTTTGTCGATTTTTTTTGTTACCTAACGGCAAAGATACGTAAACTTGGCCAATCTTTTAAATGCTTTCCTGAAAGAATTGAAACGATGGTTAATTGTTGCCGTTGCAATGGTGCTTGTCTATGCTTTAATGATTGGCAGGTAAATTTTATTTTAGCATGCCTTATTTGTTTAACTGTATTGAAGAAAAGTTTTCAACACACCTTGTTAATAACTTTTGGGGAAGAATGGAGCACAAAATTCTCAAAGGAATAAATTACTCCCTAACTTTACACTCATTAAGTAAATATTTGTTGAAATGGAAAAACAAAAAAGAAGACCCTCTGTAAAAGTAGTAGAAAAAACAGTTGTTGCCCCTGATATAGGTAAATTGCCTCCACAGGCCAAAGAACTAGAAGAGGCAGTGCTTGGTGCGCTGATGCTCGAAAAGGATGCCTATTCGGTAGTTAGTGAGATATTGAAACCTGAAAGTTTCTATGACCCTGCTCATCAGCTTATTTACGGTTCAGTTCAGGGACTCGCCATGCAACAGAAGCCTGTGGACGTGCTTACGGTGGTAGAGGAGCTGAAGAGGAGAGGAGAACTTGAGACGGTAGGTGGCGCAGTTTATATTGCCGAGCTGTCAGAAAAAGTTGCATCTGCAGCGCATATCGAGTATCATTCTCGCATCATTGCCCAGAAATATCTGGCTAGAGAACTTATCTCTTTCTCCTCTGAGATTTCACAACAGGCTTTTGATGAAACTGTTGATGTGGATGACTTGATGCAAGAAACCGAAGGGCGGCTGTTTGAAATTTCGCAAAGGAACGTAAAGAAAGACGTAATACAGATCAATCCTATTATCAAGGAGGCGATGCAGAATATTCAGCTGGCTGCAAACCGGAAGGATGGTATGAGTGGCTTGCCTACCGGTTTTAAGGAGTTGGATAAGCTTACTTCAGGCTGGCAGAAGTCTGATCTTGTTATTATCGCTGCGAGGCCTGCTATGGGAAAGACGGCTTTTGTCCTTTCAATGGCAAAAAATATTGCACTCGATTATGAACAGCCTGTCGGCATCTTTTCTTTGGAAATGTCTAATGTGCAGTTGGTGAATCGTTTAATTGTTAATGTATGCCAGATAAAAGGTGAGAGCATTAAAAGTGGGCGACTCTCGGAAGACGAGTGGGAGAGGCTTGACAAAAATCACAAGTTTTTATATAATGCACCCATATATATAGATGATACACCCAGCCTGTCGGTGTTTGAGTTGCGTACAAAAGCGCGCCGCCTGATACGTGAGCATGATGTGAAAGTGCTTATAATCGACTACTTGCAGCTTATGAATGCCAGTGGAATGAGTTTTGGCAGCCGCGAACAGGAGGTGAGCATGATATCGCGATCGTTGAAGGGGCTGGCAAAAGAGCTTAATATTCCTGTTATTGCTCTTTCACAGCTTAACAGGGGTGTGGAAACACGCCAGGGGACCGAAGGGAAGAGGCCGCAGCTTGCCGATCTTCGCGAATCTGGAGCAATTGAGCAGGATGCCGATATAGTATGCTTTATCCACCGGCCGGAATATTACCGTATCACTGAAGATGATCGCGGAAACTCTTTGGTTGGTATTGCGGAGATCATTGTAGCGAAACATCGTAACGGTCCTACGGGCATAGCCAACATGAGATTCGATAGTGAATACGCGCGTTTTCAGAATCTTGACGAGTATGCTGTAGGTAAGAGATATGTGGAACGCCCTTCAAAGATGAATAAAAATTCAAAACAGGCAGAACCTTCGGGTGAATCATCGTTCTCTTCATCCGATTTTATTTCACAAAATAAAGATCCTCTCCCGTTCTAATAGAAAGTGTGACTGCATTATAGATTCTGTGTCATACTGTTTTCATACAGTTATTAAACTTAATATGTTAACACTGAAGTTTTCCTGTATAATCCTGTGAAACAGTTACGTGTAAAGAGTAAATAAAAGATTATAACTATAATTGTGTTTAAATTGTTTTAATTACTGTCAAACTACAGGCCGCTCATGATGTTATAAGGTACAATTCAAAATAATATTCGTACTTTTGTCCGTTAAAAGTTGTATAAGTGACCTCACATTAAAAACAGATAAAGATGGGTAACATGCTTAGGATAAGCAAAATTATTGCTATTGTTCTTTTTTTGAACACAGGACTCATTTCACTTCTGGCGCAGAATCTGCATTACCAAACCGTTACCGTTAACGGTCAGAAGTACTACGAGTACAGTGTACAACCCGGTGAGGGCCTATATGCTGTTTCGCGCACCTTCTCGGTTTCTGTTGCAGAGATTATTCGTAACAATCCCTCGGCAAGCAGCGGCTTGCAAAGAGGCCAGAAGTTGCTTATCCCGGTCACTAAGGATAATTCAGGGCTGTTGTCTGCCGGCACCAACGAAATAAGCTCAGGGCCGTCACGCCCTGTAGATCAGAATTCAACCTTCAGCCATACTGTTGTGAGTGGGGAAACCATGTATAGTATCTCTAAAATGTACAATACTACAGTTGATGAGATATACCGGCTAAATCCAGGTTCCAGCCAAACAATCTCTGAAGGCCAGATTCTTACAATCCCTCAGAGAAGGGTCATTAGCGAGGTTAAAGAAGATAACTATCGTTATCATACCATCCTCCCGAAAGAGACGCTTTATTCTGTTTCCAGAACCTACTCTCTCAAACCGGAAGATGTAATGAGAGCCAACCCCGGTTTGTCTGTAGAGACATTTCAGATAGGTAAAACAATACGGATACCTTTCTTCGAGTCGTATGAGGTGATCACTCCATATGAGAATCAGACTACCAACATAGTACATAAGGTTCAGAAAGGAGAAACTCTGTACAGTATTTCAATTCTTTACGGTGTTGACATTGAGGATATTGAACGTTATAATTCATCTCTTCAAAGGGGCTTGAAAACCAATATGGAGATTATTGTACCAGTGAAAAAAAGTGCTTTAGACGAAAATTCACGGTCTGCAATCAACGAAGCTAACCGGCTTCTGTCACAGAGTGTCCGCTCACAAAGGGTAGATATGATCAGGGTGGGGTTGCTGTTACCATTTTTGGATGAAACTGGTAGGGCGCATCTACGATTGCAGGAGTACTATGAAGGGTTTCTGCTTGCAGTTGAAAAAATGAAAAACATTGGTGCCAATATAGAGTTATATGTTTTTGAGATCGGAAAAGATAATGACACAAAAAAACTGCAAAGCTTGCTGGGAACAATGGAGATGCAGTCGCTTAACCTTATCGTAGGAGGAGTAAACGATGCACAGATAAAGGTCTTATCCGATTTTTCAAAAGCCTTTAATATAAAGTATGTAGTACCATTCTCTCAAAGCAACGGCGAAGTATTGAACAACGGGAATATCTTTCAGGTAAATCCGATGCTGAGTTCATCATACAACAAAGCATCTTCAGCTTTTTTGCAGACATTCAGAAATTCAAATATTATTTTTGTAAATGGCGGGCTGAACGATAAAATTGAGTTCGTTTCAATGTTGCAGAATAATCTACGGAGTAATAAAATAAAATACGAAACTATTGCTTTGACAAGCACACTCAGCAGTTCTATCCTTTCATTGTTGAGCAGCGACAGGGAGAATGTTATTGTGCCTGTTAGCGGTGATGCAGGTACCATCCGCCAGATAATGGATGAACTGAAAAAGGTGCGTGATTCAGATTCAGCATTTATGACACGTCTGTACGGGTATCCTGAGTGGCAGACATATTCGAACCTGAAAGATGACTACCATCTTTTCGGCACCTATATCTTTACACCATTCTTTATTGATGATAGTGATCCCGGTACAAAGGCTTTCATTGATGATTTCCGAAGATGGTATGACAGAAAACTGATGGATACCTATCCTAATTATGCTATGTGGGGGTACGATACAGCACTGTTTTTTCTGACCGCTATGCACCGGTACGGATCTAGTTTTGAGCAAAATATGAGGCAGGTGCGTTTAGCCCCCCTTCAGTTTACTTTCAATTTCGAAAGACCAAACAATTGGGGCGGTTTCATTAATACCGGACAGTATCTGGTTCTATATGACACGAACGGAAGGATTATTAAAACTGACAAAAGCAGATGAAACGTTTCTTCTCCATTGTCTCTGTTATTTTAATGTGCAGTAGTTTTATCTATGCGCAAAAGGAGACTTTTAAAAGTGAGCTTTATATTGGAGCCGGTGGAGGCGTTGCTTCATCAAGCATGGACTTCGTGCCAGGCATTCAGCAGAAATTGAATATCGGTTTTCATGGTGGCATTGCTGCTAAACTGATCTCTGAAAAACATTTGGGATTGATTGGAGAGTTGAATTTTGCACAAAGAGGATGGAAAGAGGAGTTCGACCCGGAATCAGGGTTTGATTATTCCAGAACGCTAAACTATGTTGAGGTGCCTTTTATGACTCATATCTATTTTGGTAATAGCTTCCGTTTTATAATTAATGTCGGTCCGCAAATAAGTTTTCTTATTGGGGATAAACAGAAAATGAGCCAGGCACTTGCCGATGACCTTGAAGCCCGCAGGTCGGCCAGCCCCGATGCCCGTATCGGTGTTCAGTACAGTCCGCGAAGTGAAATGAGTGTTGTGGATTATGGCCTGATTGGAGGAGCAGGAGTTGCTCTGAAAACTCCCATTGGCGATTTCGATCTTGAAGGGCGTTATTATTTTGGTTTGGGTGACCTCTTTACCAGCCGTAGAAGCGAAAATGCCTTCTTCTCACGGTCAGCGCATCGTGCAATTGAGGCAAAGCTGACCTATTACGTAAAAATCAGATAAAAAATTTTGTACATAAAGAAAAATGTACTACTTTTGAACAAATTTAGATGAATACATGTTCATATATAGATTCATTAATTTGAAAGCTGGTAAAATATGGAAGATTTAGAAATAGAAATAGGTAAAGATCAGAAAATTGATAAATCACAATTTGAAGAAGCTGCTTATCTATTGAGGTCGCTAGCTAATGAAACTCGTTTATGCGTTATATTACAGCTCTCGCAGACTGATGAGAAGTCTGTTTCGGAGTTACTGGAAAATATGGATTGCGAGCAATCACTCTTATCTCATCATCTCACAGATATGAGGGCAAAAGGAATTCTTAATTGCCGAAGAAGCGGTAAAAACAGCTTCTACTCTATTAAAGATAAACGAATTTCCAATGTGTTGAAATGTGTGATGGGTTGCGGCCGTAGCAATAACAATTAAGTAAAATAACATCTTTGTAATTTAGATATGATGACAATGCAAAAGATAAGTGATTTTTTTATAAAGCACTGGCTTAAAATAGCCGGAATAGCAACAGGAACACTTGGCGGATACCTTTATTACCATTACGTAGGATGTCTGCAGGGGACATGTCCGATAACCTCCAATCCCTACAGAATGATGCTTTATGGAGCAGTGGTAGGTTATCTCCTTTTCGAGCTGTTTACCGGAGACAGTTCACGTAAAAAATATAAAGAGGTTTCAAAAAAAAATGATATAAATCAAAAATTATGATTATAAAAAAAATCTTATTTGCTTCTGCTTTGACTGTTGCTATTGTTTCATGCAATAACATGAAACAAAAATCAGCTGCAACCATAACAGAAACAAAACAGGAAACAAACACAATTAAAACTGAAAATAGTATGAAAACGATTCATTTGACAAGAGCCGACTTTATGGAGAAAGTGGCAAATTTAGAAGAGAACCCCGATAAATGGGTTTATCTTGGAGACAAACCTTGTATCATCGACTTCTATGCAGACTGGTGCGGGCCATGCAAAATGATTGCTCCTATCCTGGAAGAGCTGGCAGTTGAATATGAGGATGATATTTATATTTACAAAGTAGATACGGAGGCAGAGCAGCAGCTTGCCGCTGAATTCGGTATCAGGAGTATTCCTTCATTGCTATTCTGTCCTATGGGGGAATCCCCGCAAATGGCTCAGGGAGCTCTTCCGAAAGATGCTTTTAAACAAGCAATAGATGAGGTGCTGCTGAAAAATTAATATAAATTTATAAGAGAGGCTATGGAACAGATTTTTTTTGAAAACAGGAGCAGATTCGGGTTTGAAGAGACTGTGGACAGACTATCTGAAATCATTGTAGAGGGTGGGTGGAGAGTTTTACATATTCACGACTTGCAGGAGACAATGAGAAAAAACGGGAAAGATGTTGTTCCTGTGAAAGTGATAGAGCTGTGCAAACCCGATCATGCCTATCGCTTATTGTCGGACGATCATTTGCGGCTCTATTCAAACATGATGCCCTGCCGTATTGCTGTTTATGAAAAAGACGATGGAGGCACCTATGTGTCGCGTATGAACCCGGCAATTCCCGCCTCGCATATAGGAGGCCCGGTGCTGGATGTAATGTCTGGTGCGTACAGCGATGCCGAAAAATTTGTAGAGAAAATAGTAAAGGAACAATAATTGTTACAATTATTATTTGTTATAAGGAACGAGGGTGTATCACAACGTGATTTCACCCTCGTTCTATTACCCGATTTTTTGTACATTTGTACTTCCAAATTACAGCTGGATAATGAATTCGATACAAGATTACGAGATAATGGCGCCGGCAGGGTCTTATGAGTCACTGACGGCTGCCATACAGGGAGGGGCAGATTCAATCTACTTCGGTATTGAAGGGCTGAATATGCGAGCCAAATCCTCCAATAACTTCACAATAGCCGATCTGCACAACATTGCCCGCATCTGCCGGGAGAACAACCTGAAAAGTTATCTCACGGTGAACACGATCATTTACAATAATGACATGACATTGATGCGCAAGATTGTGGATGCGGCAAGGGAGGCAAACCTGTCAGCCATCATAGCAGCCGATGTGGCGGTGTTGATGTACGCCCGCAGCATCGGCGTTGAGGTGCATCTCTCCACCCAGCTGAATATAACCAATACCGAGTCGCTGAAGTTCTACGCAAAGTTTGCCGATGTGGTGGTTCTGGCACGGGAGCTCACCCTCGAACAGGTGGCTTCCATCCATCGCGATATTGTGGAGCAGCAGATTATAGGGCCCTCGGGAGAGCTGATTCGAATAGAGATGTTTGCACACGGTGCCTTGTGCATGGCCGTATCCGGAAAATGTTACCTGAGCCTGCACGAAAAAAATCTTTCCGCCAACCGGGGGGCATGTAACCAGATATGCCGTAGAGGATATATAGTGAAGGATAAAGATAGCGAGATAGAACTGGAAATAGACAATGAGTATATTATGTCACCCAAAGACCTTAAAACCATTCATTTTATGAACAAGATGATGGATGCTGGTGTGCAGGTGTTTAAAATTGAAGGGCGTGCAAGGGGCCCCGAATATGTACGTATTGTAACGTCGTGCTACAAGGAAGCGGTACAGGCTTATTGCAGTGACATATATACGGAAGAGAAGATAAGCGACTGGAACGAACGCCTTTCAACCGTGTTTAACCGCGGATTCTGGAACGGTTATTATCTTGGACAACGGCTGGGTGAGTGGACACACCGCTACGGATCAGGCGCCACAAAGAGGAAGGTGTATGTGGGTAAAGCCATCAAGCATTTTGGAAACCTTGGCGTGACAGAGTTTCTGGTAGAGACACAATCGGTCAGACAGGGTGACGAACTGTTGATCACAGGCCCTACCACCGGAGCTGTCTTTGTCACGGCCGACGATATTCGCGTGGATCTGGACACTGTGCCGGAGGCGTTCAAGGGAGATCATTTTTCCATTAAAGTCAACGAAAAGATCCGCCCCAACGACCAGCTCTACAAAATGGTTGCTGCCAACAGAAAGGGAACGTCGCATGAACGCTGAATCAGTGTACGGAATGGTACTTTGCTGAAGTAAATTGAAAGAATCAACTTATTTATCCCTCCTCCTTGAACCAGCTGGAATACATAAGGTAGTTGTTGGCAATCTTCTGATTCATCCCTTTGGATTGTTCAGGATCTACCTTTTTTACAAATTTGGCGGGCACACCGGCATAGATGCTGCCAGGCTCCACCTGAGTGCCACTCAGCACTACTGAGCCCGCTGCAATGATTGCCCCTTCACCAATCACTGCATGATCGAGGACTATTGCCCCCATCCCAATAAGTGCGCCATCTTTTATCTCAGCACCGTGAATAACCACGTTGTGCCCAATGGAGACATCGTTTCCAATGACTGATACGGATTTCTGGTAGAGAGTGTGAAGAACAGTGCCGTCCTGAATGTTCACACGGTCGCCAATACGGATGGAGTTTACATCGCCACGAAGCACCGCATTGAACCAGATGCTGCAATTGCGGCCGATAACCACATCACCGATGATGGTGGCGTTATCTGCCAGGTATGTATCTTCGCCGATCACGGGAGTGAAGCCGCGAACTGATTTTATAAGGGCCATTGTCTTTATTTGGATCTGATCTTTTGAATTTGAGGCTTTATATTTATAATTCAAGGGCAGGTATCGCTTTTGGAATAGAAGGTACACGAGAAGGTACACGTGCCCTGAATTATTTATTTAACAATTGCTTGTATTGGTACTGTCATCACAATATATGCGACAGCTCAATTATCTGTAATACCATTTCTTAAATGGGTTTTGTCTTATCTTTCAACCAAATTTTTTCATCCTTATCAAGATGATTATTTAGCTTATCGTACACCATCTTATGATAGTTATTTATCCATTTAATCTCTTCTGCGGTAAGGAGTTCAACGGCTATAGGCCTGGTGTCGATGGGACAAAGAGTGATGGTCTCGAAATTATAGAATGTGCCAAACTCTTCAGTTTTATTGTACTCCCGGGTCACAATCATGTTCTCAATTCGTATGCCATATTGATTGGCACGATATACCCCGGGTTCGTTTGAAGTGACCATTCCAGGTTGTAGTGGGGTCGGATTTTCTTCAAGGCGGATGTTCTGGGGACCTTCGTGTACGTTGAGAAAATGTCCGATGCCGTGACCGGTTCCGTGCCAGTAGGTAAGGCCGTTGTTCCACAAAGTTTTTCTGGCAAGAATATCGAGTTGGGAACCACGCGTGCCTTCTGGGAATATGGCTGTAGCAAGAGCGATATGACCCTTAAGCACATTGGTATAATCTTCCTTCATCTGTTTGCTTACCTCCCCTAATGCTATCGTGCGGGTGATATCGGTGGTGCCGTCTTTGTACTGGGCGCCGGAATCTATCAGCAACAATCCTTCAGGCTGCAATTTCAGGCATGTCTCCGGCGAAGCATGGTAGTGAATGATGGCACCATTAGTACCATATCCTGCAATAGTTCCGAAGCTTTCTCCAACAAACAGGTCCTGCCGGGAGCGGTATTCTCGCAACTTTTTTTCGATGTCTGTTTCGGCTACCTCCCCTGTAGGGACTGCTTTTTCAAGCCACATATAAAATTTCACGAGTGCCACCCCGTCTTTTACCATTGCATTGCGGAAGCCCTTAAGTTCGGTTTCATTCTTTACGCTCTTCATCAGGTCTACCGGTGATGGAACATCCACAATTTTGCATGAAGCAGGAATTGTCAGAAGCAGATTGTAATTAATTTTGTTGCCTGTAACACAAACAGAACTGTTCTCCGGTAGCCTGGATACATATTCAAAGATTTTGTGATAATCGTCAATCTTGATTCCCCGTTCCTTATAAAAGCCCGCCACTTCACCGGTCAATTTTACCTGATCGATGAACAGTACCGTCTCATTTTCTGAAACGTATGCATAGGCAACTGCCACGGGATTGTATTCAACATCGTTTCCCCGCAGGTTGAAAGTCCATGCAATGGTGTCGAGCGTGGCAATTATTAGACCGTCCGCATCCAGCTTCTTCAGCCTGGCATTGATTCGGCCGATCTTGCTTGTCACAGATTCTCCGGTAATATCATCAGGAAGTATGAAAATGCGGTTTTTGGGAATCTCGGGACGATCGGCCCTTATTTCAGTAAAAGGGTCGAATGATGAATCAAGACTAATCCCTTTTGCATTGAGTCTGTTCTTCAGTGCTATTGCATCAGAAGCGGCATATACCATTCCATCTATGCCTACAGTGGCGCTCTGACCCGTCTGTTCAATAATCCAGTCCGTCATATCCGGAGTGCCGGGCTGCCCCATTTTGAAAAGTTCGAATCCCGTATCTTTCAATTCATCTGCCGCTTGCAGAAAATACCTCGAATCGGTCCACACTCCTGCTTTTTCTTTGGTAACTACCGCTGTGCCGGCTGATCCGGTGAAACCGCTTATCCATTTTCTGGATTCCCAATGTTTGGGCGGATATTCACTCAAATGAGCATCGGTAGTTGGGATGATGAAGGCATCAAGCTTTTTTGCCTCCATGAAATGTCTCAGGGCAGCGAGCCTTTCGGGAATTTCGTTTGTTTTCATTATATTTACAATATGAATTTATTTTTTAAACAACAAATATAATAATTTGTTCTTATTTTTGGGCTTCAAAACAGGATAAAGAGTAAACAGTGCATAATAAAATTACTGTTCTGTTAAATGTCAAACTGGCATGGATGATAGGAACGATAAAAAACTGGCAATCTATTATCCGGTGATCTTGAAAACAGATCAGGACAATATAAATCAATTATGAAGTTGGTTTATCATGTATTCCTGTATTCCGGTATTTTTTTCAGTCGATCACTCATAATTAATTGTTAGTATCAAATGCCCTTTTTTAAAGTTAACAGCATAATCGCATGATGATATTGATATTAAGTAAAGACTTAGGCAGATATTCATCAATGTGTCAGCTAATTGAGAATAAAAATGGAAACAAAAATAAGACTTAACAAGATGCATTTTTATGCATTTCACGGAGTGATGCAGCAGGAAAAGGTTATAGGTAATGAATTTGAAGTGAATATTACTCTTAAAGCAGATCTTGAGGCAGCCAGCATGTCTGATGATGTATCAGATACCGTTAACTATTCAGATGTGTATGATCTGGTAAACAAGGAAATGAAAATCCCTTCAAACCTTATTGAGCATGTTGCCTGCAGAATATGCAGAAAGATAAGGGAATATTACCCTGTGCTATCTGCAGTGGAGGTGAGTGTGAAAAAGATGCATCCCCCTGTCAATGGTGAGATGGAAAGTGCTGAGGTTATAATAACCTGCTAATGTTTTTTATGGAGTGATGAGACAGATCTCATTGCAACCATCCTGCTTATCTCGCAACTTTTTTCTACCTTTGCATAAATTATTTATAAATGGACCAGCGCTTAGATGAAATAACATTAACTGCCGTTGCAGAAGATGACACCACTTTACAAAATGCCGGCCCTGTTGAGCAACAGGACGGGCCGCTGATGTTGCGCACCGAAAATCTTGTTAAAAAATACGGTAAGCGCACAGTGGTAAACCATGTCTCCATAAATGTGAAGCAGGGAGAGATAGTAGGACTGCTGGGACCTAATGGAGCTGGTAAAACTACCACTTTTTATATGACGGTGGGGCTGATTGTTCCGAATGAAGGTGAAATATTTATCGGTAACCGGAATATTACACGTTATCCTGTTTACAAACGCGCCCAGAGTGGTATCGGTTATCTTGCACAGGAGGCATCTATTTTTCGAAAGATGACGGTAGAGGATAATATCAAATCGGTATTGGAATTTACTGATAAGTCGCCCGAAGAGCAGCTCGACAAGCTGGAGTCACTGATTAATGAGTTTGGGCTGGAGAAAGTGCGTAAAAATCCGGGTGATCGTCTTTCGGGTGGAGAGCGGCGCCGTGCAGAGATTGCACGTTGCCTGGCTATTGACCCGAAATTTATTATGCTGGACGAACCTTTTGCCGGAATTGATCCTATTGCAGTGCAGGATATTCAATCTGTTGTAGCTCAATTAAAATATAGAAATATTGGAATTCTTATCACAGACCACAATGTAGATGAAACATTAAGTATCACCGATCGCGCATATCTCCTCTTTGAAGGGAAGGTGTTGTTTCAGGGCACAGCTGAAGAGCTGGCAGCCAATACAATCGTGCGTGAAAAATACCTGGGACGTGATTTTGAACTCAGAAAACGTGTATTCGAAACTTTATAAACGCTGTATGGCAAGAATCCTTTCTATAGATTACGGCAAAAAACGTACCGGAATAGCTGCGAGCGATCCGCTGCAGATCATTGCCAACGGGGTGACGACAGTGGAGACCTCAAAACTTTTCGATTTTCTGAGTGAATATCTTCAAAAAGAGGATGTCTCATGTATCGTTGTTGGCCTCCCCAGGCAGATGAATTACGAACCTTCGGAAAATATGAAAAGAGTAGAGCCGTTTGTGAATCGTCTTAGAAAGCTATACCCTGATATTCCCGTGGAGTATTACGATGAGCGGTTTTCATCCAGAATGGCACAACAGACAATGAGAGATGCGGGACTCAAAAAGAAGAGCCGTCAGAATAAAGAGTTAGTAGATGAAATAAGCGCTACCATTATCCTGCAGGGATACATGGAAAGCAAAAGAATAAAATAAGTTTATCAGTTTTATTACGCAGTTGAGAGAAGTGTACCCGAGGCTTTTATACCCGGCAGTGCGACAAGGCCGGGTAAGCTGAAGATTAGATTATGATTTTACCAATATATATATACGGACACCCTGTGTTGCGCAAGGTATCAAAAGATATCGATCCCCTTAATTATTCCAATTTGAGTGAGCTTGTTGAGAACATGTTTGAAACCATGTATAATGCTGATGGAGTTGGGCTTGCCGCTCCGCAGGTGGGGCTAGAGGATAGGATTTTTGTAGTGGACCTTTCTCCGCTTGCGAGTGAGGAACATAACGGATTCAAAGATTTTAAAAAGGTATTTATAAATGCTCATATCACTGAGCGCGGCGGTGAAATTGAGGCTGTTGAAGAGGGATGCCTGAGTATCCCGGGGATTCATGAAAAAGTACCCCGTGAAGGAGAGATACGCATAAAGTATCTTGATGAAAACCTTGTTCAGCAAGATATTACATTCTCGGGTTTTATGGCACGGGTCATCCAGCATGAGTATGATCATTTGGACGGGATAATGTTTGTCGACAGAATATCACCGCTGCGTAAGCGTATGGTGAAGGGTAAGCTCTCAAACATGGAAAAGGGAAAGGTTGCTTGCGAATATAAGATCAGAACCGTAAAGTGATATAGTTCTGCTATCACTCTCCTTTGGTGAGCCTGGCCGCTGCCTTATTGTCCAGAAACCAGAAAAGATTTCCCGAATCAGGCTGCACAAGAGCGGCTGGATACTTATCCTCTGCATTTTCTGATTGTTCAATTATCTCCTTCACCTTTTGTGCCTTATTTTCGCCGGTTATAAGGAAAGCTATGTTGCTAGAGGCGTTGATCACTTTTCCAGTGAGAGAGATACGCTTTTGGCCGCTTACGGGGTGAGTCGCAGCAACACAATTTTCGTCGCTGTACCAGAGTTTCATTTCATGAGGGAAGATGGAGGCCGTATGGCCGTCGTCGCCCATACCCAACATCATTATGTCAAAAACGGGTATCCCATTTTTTGATTCCAGCTCTCTATTCAGCAGTTCGCCATATCTTTTGGCTTCAGCTTCAGGGTCGTTATCCCCCTGAACAGGAAAAATATTTTTGTCAGCCAGATGTATAAAGTTAAACAGATGCTCTTTCGTCATCCCGTAATTGCTTTCAACATCTGTGTGAGGAACGCAGCGTTCGTCTCCCCAGAAAAATTTGACCTTTGTCCAATCTATTGCACCCTCGGGCAGTCTGGCCCAATAATCAAACAGCGACCTGGGTGTGGAACCACCAGAGAGAGCTATTGTTGCAAGCTCCTTTTCAGCTAATATATCTGTAAGCCACCCGGTAAATGATATGTTTAATTCTTCAGCAGTATTATAAATTCTAATTTTTCTCATGCAAGTAAATGATTTTTTTGTAGTTCTATAGTTCACAATATATTCCGTCTTCCGCCAGATTTTTGCATGGGTATCGCCATGTGTTCTCTTTTCCCTCAATAAGGTCATCAGCTACATCGGGCCCCCATGAACCGGAAGGATATCCATGAAGAGGTATATTCTTGTCATTCGCCCAGTAATCGAGGATAGGCTGCACAAATTTCCACGTTTCTTCGGCAGCCTCACCCTGCATGAAGAGCATGTTGTCGCCGGCCATACAATCGAGAATCAACCGCTCGTATGCGCTTGGTATATAATGGTCGTTCAGTTCAGAGTAGTGAAAATCCATATTGACAGTTTTTACTTCGTATCCACTGCCGGGAACCTTCATACCTGTTTTTAGCAGTATACCCTCATCGGGTTGAATTCTCAGTATAAGTTGATTGTCAGACTGATCCATCATGTCGGCCGATCTGAATAGTTTTTGGGGCGATGGCCTGAAGTGAATTACTACCTCCGATACGTGTGTGGGAAGCCGTTTACCTGTACGTATATAAAATGGTACGCCCTCCCAGCGCCAGTTGTCGATATATACTTTTATCGCTGCATAGGTCTCGGTTCGGGAGTTTTTATCCACATTATTCTCATCGCGATAACTTTTGTAATGTTTGCCCCGTACAGTGGCTTCAGTGTACTGCCCGCGTATTACGTTGTTTTTAAGATCTGTTTCACTAAAAGGGCGCAATGAACGGAAAACCTTCATCTTTTCGTAGCGAATCTCTTCCGGTGTTATTTTGCTTGGTGGTTCCATCGCTACCAATGACAATACCTGCAAAAGGTGGTTTTGCACCATGTCGCGAAGTGCTCCCGATTGGTCGTAATACCCACCTCGGTCCTCAACACCTATACTTTCCGCGGCAGTAATCTCCACATGCTGGATGTAGTTTCTGTTCCATAGCGGCTCGTAAATGCCATTGGCGAAGCGTGTAACCATTAGATTCTGCACGGTCTCTTTGCCCAGATAGTGATCGATGCGGTAGATCTGATCTTCACTGAAAAACTCAAGCAGCAGCTTGTTAAGCTCAACAGCCGAAAAAAAATCATGTCCGAAGGGTTTTTCGATAATAATTCTTCTGAACCCTTTTTGTTGCATCGTGAGTCCCTGTCCGTATAAAAACTTAGGTATTATGGTGTATAGAGAAGGTGGTGTGGATAGGTAGAAAATATAGTTAGATCCGAGGACAAACTGTTTATTCAACTCTCCTAGTTTATTTTTCACATGTATATACTCTTCTCCCCTTCCGGTATCGATGCTCATGTAGAAGACCATGGAAAGGAAGCTCTCTATCTTATCTGAGGCTGCATCCTTATAGTGTGAGAACTGCAAGATCCCCTCTTTCATTTTTTTTCTAAACCGGGTATTGGTTAATTCCGACCGGCTTACTCCAAGAATGGCGTATCCTTCAGGCAGAGAATCGTTCATATACAGGTCGAATACGGCAGGAATAAGTTTGCGATATGTCAGGTCTCCTGAGGCGCCGAAAATTACCAGCGCCTGATTGGATATTTTTTTCATTTTAAAAATTGAGTTAGCAGTTAAGATAAATATGCAACAAATGTAGAGCAAAAAAGTTGAATCTACAGCTCTCAAAGAAAAAATCGACTGCCAATAGAAAGTAATCATTGTTGTCGTTTTGAATGTATTATAATTTGTTGTATCTTTGCCGCTCGAAAAATATTTTTTCCAATTAACGCTTTAATAATTAATTTAGTATGAATAATTACGAAACCGTTTTCATTTTGACTCCCGTTTTGTCTGATGTACAGATGAAGGAAGCGGTTGAAAAATTCAAGAAACTCCTTACGGACCAAGGAGCTGAAATTGTAAACGAAGAGGATTGGGGTTTGCGCAAACTGGCTTACCCTATTGACAAGAAAACTACCGGATTTTATGCATTTCTGGAATTCAAAGCAGATCCTTCGATGATTGAACGATTGGAAGTTAATTTCCGTCGTGATGAACGGGTTATCCGTTTCCTGACAGTTAAACAAGACAGATTTGCGCTGGAGTATGCCGAAAAAAGAAGAAACAACAAAGGAGGCAAAAGGCATGAAGCCCGTCCCCAGGCTTCTGAAACTGTAAAGACCAGAAAGACAGAGACTGCTGTGGCGGTTGAAGATGTAGAATTAAACGAAAAGGAGGATTAAGAGATGGCTAAGCAAACAGAAATCAGATATTTGACACCACTGTCGGTGGATGTGAAGAAGAAAAAATATTGCCGCTTCAAAAAGAACGGTATCAAATATATTGACTATAAAGATCCTGAGTTTTTGAAAAAGTTTCTTAACGAACAAGGGAAAATTTTACCGAGGAGAATTACCGGTACATCATTGAAGTTTCAACGACGTATTGCACAGGCAGTAAAGAGAGCACGTCATATTGCCATGCTTCCATACGTAACCGATTTAATGAAATAAAAGGAGGAATAGGAGATGGAAGTAATTTTAAAAGAAGACGTACAGAATTTAGGCTACAAAGATGATGTAGTGAATGTAAAAAAAGGATATGCACGTAATTTCCTTATTCCTCAGGGAAAAGCTGTTATTGCCAGTGAATCAGCAAAGAAAGTGCTGGCTGAGAATCAAAAGCAGCGTGCCCACAAGCTTGCACAGATTAAAGCCGATGCACAGGCTCTAGCTGACAAGATGGAAGGCGTTACTTTGACCATAGGAGCCAAAACCAGTACTACCGGTACCATTTTCGGTTCTGTTACCAACATTCAGATTGCTGATGCACTTCAGGAAAAAGGCTTTGAAGTGGACAGAAAGTTAATTGTGATAAAAGGACAGGTAAAAGAGGTTGGTAACTACGTGGCAACAGTAAAACTGCATAAAGAGGTTTCTGTTGAAATTCCGTTTGATGTAGTTGCCGAATAAGATTTTTACGCAACATGATATGCAAAAACCTCGGGTAAAAGCCTGGGGTTTTTGCATTGTTCTCATACAAGTTTTTCTTCAAGCGCCATTCGCACTAACACTGCTGTGTTTTTGGCGCCCAACTTGAGCAGTAAGTTTTTTCGATAACTGTTGATGGTCTGGTTCCCCAGGCACATCTTATCGGCAATCTCAGGGTTTGTGTAACCTTCAACAATGAATTGTAAAAGTTCTTTTTCCCGTGGTGTGAGCCACACTGGGTTGCGTGATCGTTTGCGCATAAGCATATCTATTTCTTCACTCAGAAAACGCTCTCCGTCCATTACTGTTCTGATGCCCAGGAGAATCTCTTCGGGCATAGCGTTTTTTATAACATAGCCCATGGCGCCGTTCTCCAGTGTACGGCGCACCATTGCGTATTCACCATAACTGGTCAACGCGACAATCTTAAGGTCGGGATAGCGTTGGTGAATCTCCTTGCAGAGGTCGATACCACTGATATCAGGCAGGTTTATATCCAGCAATACTACATCTGCCTTTTTCAGGGTGAGCTGTTGTAAACACTCTTTGCCTGTGTAGGCTGTACTGCAAACAGTGGCAAATTCTGATTCATCTATCAGCTTTTTTAACCCCTCGACCAGTATTTTGTGATCATCTACAATCAGTACCTGTATCATAATGTTTTATACTTTAAAGTCAACATTTACCTCTGTCCCCTCACCTGTTTTTGAACAGATGTTCATTGTGCCATTAAATGAGGTGACTCTGTTCTGAATACTTATCAAACCTATCCCATCTGTCTTTACAGTAGGGTCAAAACCCTTTCCGTTGTCCTGAACGGTAACGGAAACCCGGTCTTCTTCCTGCAATAACTGGACATTTATTTCAGTCGCCTCAGCATGTTTAAGGGCGTTATTTACCAGTTCGTGAACCGTACGGTAAACAATTATTTCCAGTTTTTGATTCAAACGTTCATTGTTGCCGAAACGATGGAATTTTACGTTGGGGAGGCTATCGCAAAAATCAGACAGTGCTATGTTCAATCCGTAGCGTGACAATGATTCTGGCATCATATTGTGTGCCACGCGACGCAGTTCCCGCATAGACTTATCTAACATCTCCAGCACTTTGTTGAATCGGAACACATCTTCTTCTTCAATGATAACATCTTTTTTCATATCAAAAAGGTTTAGTTTTACTGCAGAAAGCATTCCTCCCAATCCATCGTGAAGATCCCTGGCCAAGCGTGTGCGTTCGGCTGTCTCTCCCTCCAGCACTGACTGAGTGGCTACAAGCTGCTTCTCTTGTTCGAGCTGAATAACTTTGTTGTCGGCTAGCTGTTTTTTTGCTTTGGTGTTTTTATTGCGGAGGTGTAGAAGTAAAATCATTGATAACAGTGAAATTACAATTAACAAAACAATAATTTGGTAATTTTTCTGATCTTTTTGCAATGAATTGATTTTCATCTCTTTTTTTTCATTCTGGAAGGTGGCTTCCAGTAAGTTCAGATGTTGCCTGTTGTTCTCATTAAGTATGCTGTCACGCATACTGTATGATAAATCCAGGTAATTGTATGCTGTGGCAAAACTATCGTTTTGCTCTTCAATTTTTGATAGAAGCCACAATGCTCGCTGTACTATATCTCCGGTTTGGAATTTTTCTGCCCACGCTAATGCCTTTTGAACTTCATTACGCGATTCCATGAGTTGATTATTTGAGAAATATGCCTCAGAAAGATTGATTGAAACGCGCATTTGTTCATATTCGTTACTCAGGCTGTCGGCAAAGGCAGATGCACTAAGAAGATGCTTAACCGACTGCCCGTAATCATTTTTATAATACCTGTAATATCCTCCGTAGTTCAAGTGTACCAGGTCTAAAATGTAATAATCTTTTCTTTTTAAAGCAATGGCTTTGGCTTCTTCAAGCATTTGCGGGACTTCATCATATTTTCTCTGGTTAATCAATGATGCCGCAAGTGTGGTACTGCTCACCGAGAGCAGATACTCATCCCTATTTTTCTTTGCCATGGCATAACATGCTCGTGCATATTCTTCCGATTTTTTGTCATCCTTTAGAAAAGAGTAGAGAGTGGATAAGTTATTTAAAGTTCGTGGGAGGATTTTAGTGTCTTTTACAGTATCAAAAAGTCGCATCGCATTTATATACAGCTCGATGGCGGACAGGTAATTACCCTTGCGCAGCTCTATTGTACCCAGGTTATGGTATATAGTACCTCTCCCAAGGACAAAATCGCTACCTGAATGCTTCCGGTAAATGCTGTCGGCACGCTCACAACTCTTTGTTGCCATCTCAAAATCCTGTTTGATATCAGAATAAAAACTTCCCTGTAACTTGTAAGCCCTGGCTAATGCAAGGGGGTTTTGGTGGCTTTTTGCCAGCTCCCCGGCTTTTACTGCAAGCATATAAGCACTGTCGGGATAAGTATAAAGTAGATTTTGTGAATGTGAAAGAAGTGTATCGGGATTGTGTTCCGGATCTGTTGCTTTTAGATAAGAGCCATTTTTTAAGTTGCATCCTGTTGATAACAATAATATCAGGATAAGATGAGCAATGCAAGCCGGAATTTTCCTTTTTGGTTTCATAGTAATTCAATTTTTCTCCAAAAATAGGGAAATTTAATGAATACAAATTTAAATTAAGTAACATATTTTAAAATACCCCTTTTTGGGGGTATTTATCAGACACATAACCATATATTTTTGTAAATACATTTACTTTATAACAAAAAATGAGCGTCATGAGAAAATTACTTTTATTCCTTAGCATGATATTTATGCTATCATTTACTTCAAATGCACAGAGCTGGATCAAGAAACTGGGCAATACTGCCAAAGATGCTGCTCAGCGTGCTGTAGAGGAGAAGGTGGAAAGAAAATCAGATGAAGTGACTAACAAGGTGATGGACAGGGCTGAAGAGTCTGTCACTAAGAAAGGTGATGAGGATAACACGGATGTACGTAAACGGGAATCGGATGAAAACGATGATGCATCTGAGCATGATCAGACAGTATCTGGTTCCGATGAAAAAGGATCTACGGTGTTGCAATCTTTTTCTAGTTATGATTTTGTTCCGGGCGATCAGATTTTATATTTTGAAGATTTTTCCAGTGATGCTATCGGAGATTTTCCTGCAACTTGGACTTCCAATAGTGGTGGTGAGGTAAAAACGGTTAATATAGCCGATGGCCATTGGTTTCATATGTATGGAGAGGATGCCACCTATTGTTATATGCATTCCGTTAAATTCCCTGATAATTTTATTATGGAATTCGACATTATTCCTGACAATGAATACAAATATGGGACACAGCTCACATTTTATCAGGAGGATCAGCAAGAGCACAAAGAGATGAACGATGATCTTTATCCCGGTATTGGAGGTTTGCATATCAGGCTGATGAGTGATTGTTGGGAGACCAAAGGATACAGTGATGACAAAGAGTGGATAAATGGGAAATCGACAATTAAACCGGTAAGACTTGAAAGAGTGAACCATGTGATTGTGTGGATACAAAAGCGTCGTGTTCGCATCTATCACGAAGGTCAGAAAGTACTGGACATACCTACCAACATTTACGAGGGTACCCTTTTTAACCGCTTCCGCTTTTCAGCCTGGGATTCATACAGCTTTCCGTATATTACCAATCTTAAGATAACTACAGCTTCTCCCGATACGCGCAGTAAACTTATTACTGAAGGTAAATTGGTGAGTTACGGTATTTATTTTGATGTGAACAAGGCCGAAGTAAAACCAGAGTCTTATGCCACCATGAAGAGTATTGCCGGTGTCCTAAGTGATAATCCCGGAGTAAGGGTTAGAATTATTGGCCATACCGACAGTGACGGCGATGATAATCTCAACAAGACACTATCAGCCAAAAGGGCAGAGTCGGTTAAAAATGAACTGGTTACATCTTTCGGCGTTGAGCCAGCCAGGCTGGAAACGTCAGGAGCTGGAGAGGGAGAGCCAATTGCTCCTAATGACTCACCTGAGAATAAGGCTAAAAACAGACGTGTTGAGTTTGTAAAGATATAAAATTATTTAATTTGCAGAAGGGCTGACAGAATGCAGATTGTTAATTTATTATTGGTGTTTAATATGCTTTTTAATGCGAACAGCGTAGTTGTTAGATTATATTGATATTAAATGAATTTTTACCGAACTGTTATTGAGAATTTTAATATTTAAATTATTTACGCATGAGAAAGATAATTTTTGTAATAATGTTTTCTCTGTTGTTGGGAGCATGCGGAGGCGACAGAAAAAGCAAGCCGGAGGATGAAACAACAATGAAAGAGCTTGCAGGGGACGCTTCCAAAAAGAGATACCCCTTGGCACAGGGAATAATTCATTCAACTTCTGAAACAATGGGTGTTGAGGTTAATACCGTTACCTATTTCGATAAATGGGGTGACTGGGAAGCTATCGAGACAACAGTTCCAATGGAGATAATGGGAGAGGACTACTCCTCACACACCCTTGAGATCATTAAAGGTGACGAACATTGGAGAATAGATCTCGACCAAGGAACCGGTGAGCATTATGTAATGACTAGATCAGTAAATCCAATGGGTGTTGATGTAGAGGGTATGTCAGCTGAGTTATCGGGTAAGATGAATATTGAGAAATTGGGCGATGTGGACTATCTTGGGTACAAGTGTCAAAAGATGAGGATAAAAAGCGACAAGGGTACCGAGATGGAATATATTATGTTCGGTAATGTGATGATGAGTATGGAAGGTGAGGCTATGGGAGTTAAGTCTAACACCAGGGTGATATCGGTTGAAGAGGTAGCGCCGCCGGCTGAAAAGTTTGAGATACCAGGTGATATTAAATTCATGGAGTAGTCATGAATCTTTCGTAGCCAACATCTTGCTTGCCGGCAGAGTTGATTCCTGACATTTAACTTGCTTGCCAACAGAGTTGGCTCTGGGTATTTAACTTGATTATTATATTGAATTATCAGAAAAGAGCCTGCTCATATAATCCAAAATATCAGAAATGATTATTCATATTTCATTGAAAATCAACATCTGCTTTGGTCCATATTTAATAAAAGAGATTTTATGGAGGGGACTCGAAAAAAAGAAATCGAAAATAATTTATTTAAAATTAATAAAAATATGAATCAGATTGAAAGAGCAAGAAAAATTTTGTTCACTCCCAAAGATGAATGGAGCGTGATTGAATCTGAAAATGACTCCCATACTAAAGTGTTGATGACATATTTGATCTGGCTGTCTTTAATTCCTGTGGTCGCATCTTTTATAGGTTATGGACTGATCGGTTACCACTTTCTTGGAGTTAGAGTGGGGGGAGGTATCTTCTGGGGAGTTAGATATGCAATACAGCATTTTATTTCAGTAATAGGAGGAGCATACCTTACTGCAGCTGTATTTAATTTTATGGCTCCTAAATACGGTGGTGTAAAAGATTTTAATAGAGCATTTCAGCTTGCTGCTTACTGCTATACCCCGGTTTGTGTTGGCGGAATATTTTATATTCACTACAGCTTGAGCATGTTGGCAGGAGTGGCGGGAATTTACGGACTGTTTCTTTTATACTTTGGTGTTAAACCCATGATGAAGGTAACTGATGAAAAGGCTACCACCTATTTTGTTGTTTCACTATTGGCGATGATAGTTATTTCGCTGGTTTTGGGTTTAATTCTTGCTCAGCTGATTGGCACTGGCAGTTATTGGCGTTGATACAGACAACAGCCATTACTGAGAGCATCAAAATTCCTGTATCTTAAAATTTCCGTGAGTTACAGAATTTTTTGATAATAAAATGATTAATATGGTCATTAATCCGTTTTTGCAATTGTTGTTTTAATAATGAAAATGTTTCTTAAACCGTTGCGAAATAAATAAATTAATCATATGAAGAATAGCATTTTACCGTATAAATTAAAGATAGTTAACATATTGATGTTATGTGCATTTATGATGGTTCCCGGTTACGCTGATGCAGGCGATGATCCCTGGTCATTTATTAAAGAGTTGCCTCCCATCCCTGTGAATATATGCGGTGAGAGGCTTGATGTTGCTGCAAAATGGGTAGAAAGACTGTCTGCACTGAAGGACAGGATGGTGGAACTTCAGGTCAAAGAAAAATGGGAAAAAGATGATGCTCTTAAAGATGCTAAGTCGAACATGGCTTTGTTTGAACCATCAGGTGGTGAACTTCAGAGGAAGTACTTTGGATTATTGAAAGAGATTGAACTTACAGAGAGGCAGGCCGAATCCAAACTGAATGAGATACTTTTGGATAAGTCTAAAAACATAATTTCGGTGGAAACCAAGTACCAGCAAATATTAGAACCGTTGAATAATGAGCTTAGAAATGCTATTGCCCAGGGAAAGGACACTAGCAATGTTAGGGATAAGATTAAGAACCTTGTAGCAGAAAGGTGCCTGGAGTTGGGAATGATATGCAGAGAATTCCTTGTCAAATATCGTAACATGCTTGGTGAACTTGTTTCCTGTGGAGTAAAGATTAATGAGCTTCAGGACGAGGCAAACAGAATTGCTTATCAGTCATATAATGTTAAAACCAGCTACGGACTCTGGCTAGATTACATCATGATGCATACTGGTGAGTTGATGAAAATATATGACTACAATTCATATAATATTACCGAACTATATGAATTTTAGTTTTTACAGTTTAAATATTCTGAACCGTCATAACATATAATTGAAATAAATTATGAAACGAATAGTTGTTTTAAACATTGTGCTTTGTATTAGTTTTGTACTGTCAGCTCAAAAGGGACTGTTCCCTGCTCAGGGAACAGTGATGACTTATCAGAACTTCGACAAAAAGGGTAAGTCTGTAGGGAAGAACGTTTATCTGCTTGAATCAATAGCTGACTCCGGTAATAAAATTTCAGTCACTTATTTGGTTTCATCTTACGATGAAAAGGATAAACTTACATTTTCAGATCGCATCACAATGGAACAGGTTGGAGACAAAATGTATTTTGATATGAGCAGTTTCGTGAATAAGGCTGCTTTTCAACAGGATGGAGAGATACCTGCTTCCGTTATAATTGAAGGAAATGGCATGGAGATACCTGTAATTGGCGAAGCCAGTCAAACCTTGCCTGATGCTGACATTACAATAACTGCCGAGATGGGATTTATTTCCATGAAAATGGCAACAAAAATAACCAATCGCCGCATAGAAGCAGTTGAAGATATTACTGTGCCGGCGGGTACATTTTCCTGCATGAAGATTTCGGGAGATGTTTCTGGCAAAGCAATGGGAATATCCACTTCTGGAAAAAACATTCAATGGTATGCTGCCGGAGTAGGTATGGTAAAATCAGAGAGCTATGATAAAAAGGAGAATCTTATAGGTTATACCATCTTGACATCCCTTAAAAAATAGGGATCCATATCTTTAAACAATATTAATTTGAGCCTACCCCGATAACCCTGAATATAAAAAATAATTATTTATAATATAAGAGATATTTAAGAAGGGTGCTTAATTTCAAATTCACATTATTTTAAGATATTTTGTTATTCCTGATTATATGTTATTTTTGCAATAAAATAAAGTCACAGTGCTGAAAATTAGGACAATTAACTGTTCGGAAAACCCACGTGCTGTGTGGTGTAAACTGTTTATCAATGCAGGATTTTTCCTGCTGATAGCTTCCTTGTTTTTTTTCTGTTCGGAAAATGAAAAACAGCAGCAACTCATGTATGATCAGAAAAAAATCTGGGAAGAGAAGATTTCGGACGATAGTTTTCCTACAGATTCAATCAGGCTGCTTTTGGGGAAAAGCGTTATCGATCGTGATAACTTGGCAGTATCCGTGCTCTGTAAGGTGCTGGGGGAAAGGATGCGGGAAGCTTCAGATTTTTCTAAAGCTATTTCATATCACCAGCAAGGTCTAGTTGCAGCTTACAAGATAAATGATACAATCGGCATTATTCAGGCTCTCAATAATATCGGGACCAACTTTAGGAGAATAGAGGCTCTGCCCGAAGCTTCCGATTATCATTATCAGGCACTTCAGATGGCCGAGTCCTTCTCGGCTAAAAATGAATATGTTGGTCGTAAAAGCCGTGCCATGGCAATTAATGGAATCGGTAATGTTCACCTCTCATTTGGAAATCTTGATGAAGCCGAGAGGATGTTCAAGGAAGCACTGGCGGAGGAAATAACATTGGGCAGCAATCTTGGTCAGGCCATGAATTATGCAAATATTGGTACTGTTATTGAAAAAAAGCTGATGTATGATTCAGCGTTTGCATATTATCAACGTTCCTTGGAAAAGAACATGCTAGCTAAATCGCAGTTGGGAATAGGCTTGTGTTATATTCACTTAGGACATATTTACGAGCTAAAGAACGAGTATGATAAGGCAGAACGTGAATATCTGATGGCATATAATATACTGAGCGATATTTCAGATACATGGCACTGGCTGAATTCAACCTTAGCCATTGCTCGTATAATGCTGCTTAAAAATGATTCTGTTGAGTCTATAAGGTATATAAGAATTGCTGATAAGGCAGCCAAAGCCATTCAGTCGCCAAAACATCTCGCAGAAGTTTATAATTTGCTCCATGAGTATAATATTAAACGTGGTAATTACGCTACAGCATTAAGCAATTATAAGAAAAGCCAACAATTTCAGGACAGTATTCAGAATATGCAGAAATATAATAAGGTGATTGATGTACGTCAAAATTACGAAAGTGATAAAAACATGCAATACATATCGGGCCTGAATCTTCGTAACGAGATGGTAGCGCGACAAAAGAGGACCATTATATACGCTTCAGGAATATCGTTAATATTGCTTGTCTTTTTGCTTATAGCCCTTTTTTATTCCTATATGGAGCGTACCAGGAGCAACAAAATACTCAGGGACATGTATAGTGCACGAACAAGTTTCTTTACCAATATAACTCATCAATTCCGCACTCCGCTGACCGTTATCCTCGGACTTAGCAATCATATGCAGTCGGAGAGTAATCTTACACAACATGAATCGAAAGCATATTTGAAGGCGATTGACAGGCAGGGAGCGCATCTGCTTACACTGACAAATCAATTGCTGAGTATGTCGAAAATAAATTCAGGCTCTGATAATCCCAAATGGCAAAAAGGCAATATTGTTGTCTATCTGAACATGGTTATAGATTCTTTTCGCCTCTACGCAAAAGAAAAAGATATAAAATTGTTGTTTACGAGCAGTGATCCTCTTATTGAGATGGATTTTATTCCACATTATGTTGATGATATCCTGCAGAACCTGTTGTCGAATGCAATAAAATTCAGTGGCCCGGGGAAAGAGATTCACGTGGTAATATCAAAAATAAAAAACAAAGAAGCGGTCCTTAAGGTGCAGGATTTTGGAGATGGTATACCTAAATCGGATCTGGAATATATTTTTGATCTTTTTTATCAGGGTAATAATTCCGAAAGAAATAATGGCAGTGGTATCGGGCTCAGTTATACACGTCAATTGGTTGAAATAATGAACGGAAAAATTGAGGTAGAGAGTGCAGAACAAAAAGGGACAGTTTTTATCGTTTCACTTCCTTTGCAACAGTCCGAAACGAATAATATATCTGTGTGGACTCCAAAAGAGAATGAACGGATACCCTCTTCCATGAAAGTCAATACAGGTTTGAATATCTTTTTAGAGTCTCAGGATGTTAAAGGTAAAATTATCAACAGGCGAAGATCAGATATTTCCCCTACAGTTTTGCTGATAGAAGACAACGATGACGTAGTACTATATATAAAAGCATTGCTGCCTGCTGAATACAATTCCGTTACGGCTAGGGATGGTACAGAGGGGCTGGAACTTGCAAACGAGTTGATACCCGACATTATTATTTCAGATGTAATGATGCCTAATAAGGATGGTTTTGCTCTATGTCGTGAAATTCGCAAATCCGCTCTACTGAACCATATCCCGATAATTTTATTAACGGCAAAAACAACAATTGACGATCGCCTTAAAGGTATGAAATGTGGCGCCGATGCATATATAAAAAAACCGTTTCACTACGAAGAGTTATTAATTCAGATAGAAGCTCTGCTTGAAAACAGGCGCTTGCTTAAGGAGAAATATATGCAATCCTTATTCAAAGGCGATGATTTGAATATAAACGACATAAATATTAATTTTCTTAAAAAAGCGACTGATATTGTTTTTAAAGATATTAATAATTCTGGTTTTACTTCAACTTCGCTTGCTGAAAAACTCTGCATCAGCAGTTCGCAGCTTAACAGAAAGCTTAGCGCAGTTGCAGGTTGTACACCATCGATGTTTATTCTCAGACTTCGAGTTGAGCATGCAAAAAAGAAGCTGGTAACAGAGGATAAATCAATCGGTCAGATTGCCGAGGAGTGCGGTTTCTATGACATGGCCTATTTTTCGCGTACCTTTAAAAAATTAACAAACGTCACTCCTTCTCAATACCGCCGTTTACCAAGATGATGTTAATAGTTCTTTCATAATAGATAAGCAGGCTTTAGATTTAAAAAGATACCGGAAAGAGGCTATACATCTGATTAGTTTTCGGAGAAAATTAAAAAAATACCGTACTATATGGGAATTAAGATAATTTTAGCGTACTATTATATCAACAGTCCGGTAAAAAAGCATCCATAGGTCGCATAATCAAATAATTAACAACAAGATAGGCCTGTTCGAAACCCAGTAGTACTTTTAGCTGATTGCAAGGTGTTTGAAAAATAATTACCGAAGTATTGATTATGTGATTATTTATTTCAAATAGAAAAAACACCGTCCCTGAGGCGATCTCACGGGACGGTATTTATTCTGCTTTAATTTTTATTTTGAAGGATTTCCAATGTGTCTCTAGCGATTGTAAGCTCCTCATCAGTGGGGATGATTACCACTTTTACCTTTGAAGATGGTTTGCTGATGATTACCTCTTTTGCACGTACTGAGGCATTTAGTTTTTCATCGAGTTCAATGCCCATGAATTCCATGTTTTTGCATGCATAACTTCGGGTAACAGCCTGATTCTCGCCAACACCGCCAGTGAACACGAGTATATCAACACCTCCAAGAATGGCGGCATAAGATCCTATATATTTTTTGATGCGGTAATTGTAAGTATTCATTGCCAGGATAGCCCTTTTGTTCCCGCTGTTAATAGCTTCTTCAATCTCGCGCATATCTGAGGATATGCCTGAAATGCCAAGTACTCCAGAAAATTTGTTCAATAGTGTGGATATACCCTTCGTACCCATATTTTCTTTTTCCATAATGTATGAGATCACACCAGGATCAACATCACCTGAGCGTGTACCCATTATCAATCCTTCCACGGGGGTCATTCCCATACTTGTATCAATGGATTTCCCGTTTCTGATAGCTGTTATAGATCCTCCATTTCCAATATGGGCTGTTATTATGCGCTGCTCCTCGTATGGAACGCCAAGAAATTCGCACGCTCGTTTAGATACGTAACGGTGGCTGGTACCGTGAAAACCGTAACGACGGATACTGTATTTTTCGTAAAGAGAGTAGGGGATACCATACGTATAGGCATAGTCTGGCATAGTCTGGTGAAAAGCAGTATCGAAAACACTTACCTGTGGCGTGTCGGGCATCAGCTCCTGAATTGCATAGATACCTTTCAGGTTGGGCGGATTGTGGAGCGGTGCCAGTTCAATGCACTCGTTAAGCATCTCAATCACTTCGTCGGTAATGAGTACACTTGAGTTGAAACGCTCGCCACCGTGAACCACTCTGTGCCCAACGGCATTTATTTCTTTCAATGATTTGATGCATCCATATTTCTCGCTGAGTAATACCCCAAGTATATATTCAATTCCTGCACGATGTTCCAGTATCTCTCCTTCGAGCATTACTTTCTGTCCGTCCGGTAATGTTAGTTTGAGGAAGGATCCTTTCATCCCGATTTTTTCAATACCTCCCTGTGCAACCACCTTTTTGCTTTCCATCTCAAAAAGCTTGTACTTTATTGATGAGCTTCCGCAATTTAAAACTAATATCTTCATAATGTCTGTAATTCTCCTTAATTAAATACCGTTTTATTTGTTGAAACCGGATTCCCGTTTTCATCGTATATATAAAAGCCCTTTCCTGTACGTACGCCTAGCTGATTGGAGCGGTATAGTTTCCAAAGAAGAGGGTTGGGCTTGTAATGCTTTTCGCCAAAATCGCTGAACATGGCTTCCATTAGCGTGACCAGCCGCTCTATGCCAACAATGTCCGCAATGCGGAAAATTCCGTAACGTTGCCCGTAAATGATGGTAAATGTTTCTTCAATATCTTCCATGGAGCTGATTCTCTCAAGGAGAGTCTGACAAGCTTCGTTCAGCATTGTCACTAAAAGGCGCAGGCTCACGTTCCCATTGCTTTCGTTAATGCGGTGTGGCTTGTAGTTAATGAGTTTGGCAAAGATCTCCATCTTCTGATAAACCTCTTCAGATGTGTACATCCCCTTCGAAATTTCCAGTATTCGTGCGTCAGGGTGTAAGACAGGGAAGTACAGGCTTACACAGCGCTCTTTGTGATCAAGGTCGGCGGCCAGCTCGCTGATGATTACTGTGGAGCCGTTGGTTGCGATGATGGCATCGGTGTCGAGTACATCTTCCAGTTTTTTAAAAATGTTTTTTCGTAGTGGTGTACTCCTGCGGCCGCTTTCCGAATGCCGGGTACATTCAATCACCAGGTCGCATCCGGCAAAGTCTTCATATACCAGAGTCGGTGTGATTCGGTTCATAATAATCTTTTTTTCAGAAGGTGTCAACCCCCAGCTGCTGATCTTATGATCCATTATTTTCCCTATCTCGTTTATCACATAATCTATCCTTTCAGGAGATTCATCAAGGAAAACCACTTCCATTCCTGCTGTTGCAGCCTTGTCGATAATTGTTCTTCCCTCCTTGCCGGCTCCAACAACCCCTATCTTTGAGAATAATGGCTTATTTTTGCTTTCTGCAGTGATAGTAAGCCCGTACTCTTCGATAGGTTCTATAATCATTTCATTCATATGTTTTGTAAATTTCTTTAGTTATATAATATCAGACATGCAAGAGTAAAGTCCTAGATTCATTTTAACTGATTGCTTGTCGTTTGGTTTTATATGTTGTTTTTCATTCCAATTGCCTGATTGGAAGCTATAACCACCATTTTGTAAATATCTTCCACCGAGCAGCCTCGTGAAAGGTCGTTCACCGGAGCAGCCATTCCCTGAAGTATGGGCCCTACAGCTTCTGCGTTGCCAAGCCGCTGCACCAGTTTATATCCTATATTACCTGACTCAAGTGTTGGAAATACCAACACATTGGCTTTACCTGCGATGAGGCTTCCAGGTGCTTTTGTCGAGCCAACGTCTGGGACAAGCGCAGCATCGGCTTGTAGTTCACCGTCAATAAGAAGCCGCGGGTCAGTCTCCCGGGCTATCCGTGTTGCTTCGCGTACTTTATCGATCATCTCATGTTCAGCACTTCCCCTGGTGGAAAAGCTAAGCATCGCTACACGTGGCTCAACTCCAGTGAGGCTCTTCATTGTCTGTGCCGATGCAACAGCAATTGAAGCCAGCTCTTCGGCAGTTGGATTTGGCACAACTGCACAATCGGCAAACAGCAGGACTCCGTTCTCTCCGTATTGCGGAGTCTGAGTAAACATGATGAAAGCACCAGAGACCACTTTCACTCCAGGGGAGGTTTTGATAATCTGCAGTGCGGGGCGAAGTACATCGCCGGTAGTGTTTTGTGCTCCCGCAATTTCTCCGTCGGCATCACCGTTCTTTATCATAAGGCATGCAAGGTAAAGTGGGTCTTCTACCAGCATGGCAGCCTGTCCGGGTGTCATCCCTTTCTTTTTGCGCAGTTCCAGCAGCAGGTTTGCATACGACTCTTTTTTGTCGTGCTTTTTCGGATCTATGACAACAGCTTTGTCAATATTTTCAAGTCCGAGTTTTTTTGCAAGTATCTGAATCTCTCCGGGGGCTCCCAGAAGAATGATTTCCGCAATACCGTCACGAATTAATTGATTGGCCGCCGTTAAAGTTCGTTCTTCGGCCCCTTCAGGCAATACGATTCTTTGTTTATTCGTTTTTGCCTTTTCGATCATGCTCTCTAGTAAGTTCATTGTTTATTAATATTTGACTATTTCTTTCAACCTGATTTTCGCAATAACATTTTTCTATTAAACTCTTTTTTCGTTTATCGCCTATCTGAAAAGAATTCTATCGGCAATAATGCAAACTTGTTTGCAGTATGCTATTTTAATAAATAATCAGCGCTCTGCAATGTTGTGAGCAAACTTGTTTGTTTTGAATTTAGTTCAATTTTAACCTGCTGAGTCAAAATAGCGGCATGCTTCTTCTTTGTTTGAACTGAATAACGCATAAATCCCGGCAACGGTATAAATACAGGTAAATTTGCTTTCTGCACTTTGTTTGTCGAAAACATTCAAGCATGTTTGTCCTCTGTTTGTATTGCTTAACTAAATAGATTAATATTTGTTTTGGTTTTCAAATTATGATCAGGATATAATTTCATACAATTAAAGCTATTTATTTTCAAATACACTCATGGAACATCCGCTTGTAAGTGATTCTTATCCTCGTTTCAAAATAAAATGTAATCTCCGCAAAAGTACGAAAAAAAGAGCAGATAAAGTGGCATTTTGTAAGGCAAAAGAGTTGCTGTTACGAGAAGTTTAGAAAATCACACCAAATATATTAAAATAGTTTAAAAACAGAATCAGCATATTGTCACTCCCCAATAAGCCTGTTTCTTTCTAGTACTTTCACAACACGCCCTTTCAGCCGGATTATTTCCTCATCTTCCATCACTTTAAGTGAACGGGCTAGCGATTGTTGCTGTACACCAAAATATTCGGCCAGCTGAGTGCGCGATCGTTACCTCTTTTGATATTTTCAGTAAAACAGATGTTTATGCTGCAATAACATCCACAGGATAGTTGTTTTTGGTGTCATAAATAAAGGCTGGTGTATGGATTAAATAAATGTTATCAGCAACAGTTTTATGGTCCCTGCCGACGGCTGCAGCAGTTACCGATTTTGGCATTCTCCCTTAAGGGAGCAGGGTTGGGAGAAAACCATTTTTATTGTTGAAATCCTGAGTTTTGTCGGATTATTTAATGTGATACAATTCTTTTATTGAATAGGGTCAAGAGATAATTCCCGGATCACAATTTATGGCCTGTGCAGCTCTCTCCATCTTTGTCCTGATCTCTTTAGTGCATAGGTTGCCGATGCTCCCGGCATGGGTATGATGTACTTTTTTAGGAGCCTGGAAGGAACCCTCCTGTACTTCTTTTCCTACCTGCTGATAGGCTTCTCTGAAAGGGACACCCTGCAATACGCGTTTGTTTACCTCTTCTACGGTGAAGAGGTATTCATACCGTGGATCGGAAAGGATATCCTCGTTAACCGAGATATGATCAAGCATAAAGCAGGTCATCTGCAGGAGCTTGTGCAGGGTTTCCAGTGCCGGGAATAGCACCTCTTTCAGCAGTTGATAGTCGCGATGATATCCGTGCGGCATATTAGTTGTCATCAATGTTATTTCATTGGGCAGGCTCTGCAGGCGATTGCTGTGTCCCCGTATTAGTTCCCACACATCGGGATTCTTTTTATGAGGCATAATACTCGATCCAGTAGTAAACTCATCAGGGTATGAGATAAAACCATAGTTACCTGAAAGGTACATACAATTATCAGAGGCAAGTTTGTTAAGTGTGGAAGCAATATTCGCAATGCTTTGGGCAACTATTCGTTCTGTTTTGCCGCGCCCCATCTGGGCGGCGACCACATTGAAGCTCATGGTGGCAAAGCCCAGTTCACGGGTAGTCATTTCACGGTCCAGAGGAAAGGAACTGCCATAGCCTGCTGCCGATCCCAGAGGGTTCTGATCAGCTACCTGCCATGCTGCTGCAAGCGTATGCATGTCATCAACCAATGTCTCTGCATATGCACCGAACCATAGACCGAAAGAAGAAGGCATAGCTATTTGTGCGTGGGTATACCCCGGCAAAAGTGTATCTTTATGCTTTTCACTTAGCGATTGCAAAAGTTCAAACAGCTGAATCACCTCCTCTTTTATATGAAAAATCTCCTCTTTAAGAAAAAGCTTGATATCCACCAGTACCTGATCGTTGCGTGAACGTCCCGAGTGAATTTTTTTGCCTGTATCTCCCAGCCGTTGGGTAAGCATAGCTTCAATCTGTGAATGGATATCTTCGGCATCATCATCGAGGCGGAACTCTCCTTTATCAACCTCTGATAATATATTCTGCAGTTCATTGCGGAGAACTTTCTCCTCACCAGCTTCCAGGAGTCCAATCTTCACAAGCATTTTGATATGTGCCATCGATCCAAGGATGTCATGTTTTGCCAGGCGGAGGTCGAGCTCCCTGTCATTACCCACTGTGAAATCTTCTACTCTCTGATTGGCATCGAAGCCTTTGTTCCATATTTTTGCCATCTCCCTTTATTTTTTTATCGCTTATTTACATCAATATTGTCTGTTTCGTATAGTAGTGAATTTATCCTCCCTTTTAAAAAAAGGTAGAAAACTGTAAATGTTACACCATTAAGTTTTCAATAAAACTGATATATCCGTTGATTCCATCTCCCAGCTCCTCGATCAAAACAAACTCATCGGCCTTGTGTGATCGTTCCGATTCTCCCGGTCCCATTTTCAGGGCAGGACAGGAGATGCGCATCCAGTCCGATGTGGTTGGTGAGGTGTATGTTTCAATGCCCAGCTTATTAGCGCACTGCAGCAAAAGATGACCGGAAGGGGTTGCCGAGCTCCTGTTGGTAAGGGAGCGTGCCTGAAGTACGCTTTTCACTTTCGGTTGCAATATTTCCATGATCTCCTGGTTGGTGTACATCTCTGTGGGGCGTATGTCCACTACAAAGCTGCACTTGCCAGGAATTACATTGTGTTGTGTGCCCGCGCTTATTTGAGTTACGGTTAGCTTTACCTCTCCCATTGAGGGGGAAACCTTCTCGAATTTAACAGATTTCAGTGTGGTGATATCATCCAGAGCAATATACAGGGCATTTATCCCTTCATTCCGTGCGGCATGTCCGCTTATTCCCGTCGCCTCGCCATCAATAACCAGTAGTCCCCGTTCTGCAACTGCAGCCCTCATACCGGTGGGCTCTCCTATGATAGCCATATCCACCTCGTCCGAGAGCTTTTGCCAGAGTAACCGCATGCCATTGGAACCTGAATTTTCCTCTTCCGTGGAAAGGGCAAGCAGAAGGTTGAACGGTAGCGATATTTCATAAAAATGGAGAAAAGTATAAATCATTGATACAACGCTTGCACCCGCATCATTACTTCCCAGGCCGTAAATGTGAGTGATAGAGTGGGGAGGGGTGAAAGGGTTGAATGTGTACCCGGCACCAGGGCGTACAGTATCGATATGTGAATTCAGCATTAAGGTCGGTTTCGACCTGTCATGAAAGGGCTGACGTACAACCAGATTGTTGCCGGCCCGTTCGGGTACTATCCCTTTTTCGCTGAAAAGCTTTGTCAGGAAATTGCTTCGCCGATGCTCTTCACCCGAAAAAGATTGTATCGAAACCAGCTTTCTCAACAGTTCCGTCGCATGTTGTATATAGTCACCCTGCATAATTCAGCTTGAGTTAAATTTATTACGGTTGCAATTTGTTACATTCTATTATTTTATCCCAGGAGTATTGTTCCCTTTTTTGAAAGCAGATTTTTCGCATGCAGAATAACCACTTCCAAAACGCCATCCTCTATTGCTTTGAATGAGTTGTCAAGTTTTGGTATCATGCCGTCTGCAATTATTCCCTGTCGCTTATATGCTTCGCATTCAGCTCTGTTCATAGATTTAACAAGGCTTGCCGGATCGTCCACGTCACGCAGAACTCCCTCTTTCTCGAAGCAGTAATAGAGCGTGGTGCGGTATTTTTTGGAGAGGGCTGTTGCTACAGTATAGGCAACAGTGTCGGCATTGGTGTTTAAGAGTGAGCCGTTCCCGTCGTGTGTGATTGCACAAAAAACGGGGGTGACGGCGCTTTCGATCAGTTGCGAAATAAATTCAGCATTGGCCTTTTCGGGATCCGGATCACCCACAAAGCCGAAGTCGATCGGTACAGGAGAACGTTTGACGGAAGGGATACTATTTCCATCAGCGCCTGACAGACCGATGGCGTTGCATCCAATCTTTTGCAGTGATGCTACAATATTCTTATTTATCCATCCTGCATAGACCATGATAACCAGCTTTAGAGTCTCTTCATCAGTAATACGGCGCCCTTGAACCATTTTCGTCTCAATGCCAAGTTGTTCTGCCATCTTTGAAGCCATCACGCCACCACCGTGTACAAGAGCTTTCCGTCCCTCCAACCGGTTGAAGTCATACAAAAACGCTTCCAGCGATTCAGGATTATCAACAATATTTCCCCCTATCTTAACTATTGAAAGGGGTGCTCTTTTATCTTCCGTCATATTTTGAGAATAAGTATTGATATTCAATCGCATTGCAAATTTAGTCTGCACGCATAGCTTATAGCATTCCCAGCAATATCTCTTTCAATACCACCTGTGCCGAAACCACCCTGTTGGCTGCTTCGGGAATGACAATAGACTGTGGGCTGTCTATTACCTCGTCACTTACAATCATGTTGCGGCGTACCGGCAGACAGTGCATGAAATAAGCATTGTTGGTCAGCGCCATCTTCCGGCTGTCCACAGTCCACTCACGGTTGGTGCTTAAAACCCTGCCATAGTTGGGATCACGGTAAGCTGCCCAGTTTTTCGCATATATAAAGTCGGCATTCTTGTAAGCTTTCTCCTTGTCGTATTCTATTACTGCATTGCCGGTGAACTTCTCATCAAGTTCATATCCTTCGGGATGAGTAATTACAAAATCATAACCGGCAGCGTTCATCCATTCGGCGAACGAGTTGGGAACGGCCTGTGGAAGGGCACGTGGATGAGGGGCCCAGGTAAGTACCACTTTTGGGCGCTCTCTCTTTTTGTACTCCTCTATCGTAATCAGGTCGGCAAAGCTCTGCAGTGGATGGCGTGTGGCTGCTTCCATACTGAAAACCGGCTTTCCTGAATATTTAATAAACTGATTCAATATTATTTCGTTGTAATCATCTGCCTTGTTTTCGAAACGGGCAAACGAGCGCACTCCTATCACATCGCAGTAGGAACCCATTACAGGTATCGCTTCAAGAATATGTTCAGGCTTGTCGCCATCCATGACTACTCCTTTTCCGGTCTCGAGTTTCCATGCACCCTGGTTGATGTCGAGCACTATCACATTCATGCCAAGGTTCAACCCTGCCTTTTGTGTGCTCAGGCGCGTGCGCAGGCTTGAGTTGAAAAAGATCATCAGAAGGGTTTTATTTTTGCCAAGCTCCTGGTCGGCAAAAGGACTTCCCTTTACCTGCTTTGCTTTTCGGAGCGCCACAGTAAGGTCGCCGACGTCGTGAACAGATGTAAAGTTTCTCATTTTATGAATATTTTTTTAACTTCTGCCGTGTCTGTCCAATCCCATTTTCACGTGATTTGGAAAGTAGTGATGACATTAGTTTTTATATAAATAACTTTTTAGTTCAGTAATAAAAATATCAATCTCTGGTTTCGATATCGTCAAGGGCGGCAATAACCTCATAACGTTATTCCTGGCACCGCCTGTAAAGATATGGCTTTCGAACAGTAGCCGGTTGCGAACGTTGGAATATTGCGGCTGCATATCAACGCCCAGCATCAGCCCACGTCCACGGATCTCTTTTATACCATCAATTGCAGAAAGCTCTTTTTTCAGATAACTACCCATCTCTTCGGCATTTCGCACTAACGATTCCTCTTTTATTACATCCAGCACAGCTATTGCAGCTGCACAGGCAAGGTGGTTTCCACCGAAGGTAGTTCCTAACATCCCTTTCTTTGCTTCAAACGCCGGGGAGACAAGTACTCCTCCTATCGGGAATCCGTTTGCCATACCTTTTGCCATGGTGATAAGGTCGGGCCGGATACCCGATGACTGATGAGCAAAAAAATCTCCGGTACGGCCGTAGCCTGACTGAATCTCATCGAGCACCAGCGGGGTGTTGTACCGGTTGCAGAGTTCACGCAGCCCCTTGAGAAAAGAGTCCTCAGGTGTATAGATGCCAGCTACACCCTGTATCCCTTCAATAATTACAGCTGCTGCATCGCCCTTTATCAATTCTGTCTCTACCGCTTCAATATTGTTAAGCGGGACAAAAGTGACTTCATGGCCGGAATTGAACGGGGACTGAATAGCTGTGTTCTGGGTTACTGCAACTGCACCCGAGGTACGGCCGTGGAAAGCATCGTTGAAAGCTATCACGCGCTTTTTACCTGTGTGAAAAGATGCCAGCTTCAGTGCATTTTCATTAGCTTCGGCACCTGAGTTGCAGAGAAATAGTGAATAGCCGGGATATCCGCATATCTCTCCCAGCTTATCAGCTAGCTCCTGCTGCAATGAGTTTTGTACGGAGTTAGAATAGAAGCCTATCTTCTCAACCTGGCTACTGATGGCTTTTACATACTTCGGGTGGGAGTGTCCGATTGAAATGACCGCATGGCCTCCGTAAAAATCGAGATACTCTGTTCCCTCATTGTCCCATACACGGCATCCTTGCGCCCGTACAGGCTCAATATCCCACAAACTATATACGTTAAATAAGTTCATTTCGTTTTATAATAATAAGAGTATGCTCCCAAAAAACTGAAAATCAGAAATGATTATTTATATCACATTGAATAACAGTATCATCTTTTGCCTTCTTACAATGAAAGAGACTTTCAGGAGGAGACTCATAAAATAGATATTACAATTTTGCACTAAAAAGCAAATAATTATGCTGGCATATTAAAATGCGCTTCCTTTCAACTTCAGCCCCATTGTCTCTTCCAATCCGAACATCAGGTTCATATTCTGTACCGCTTGTCCCGAAGCACCCTTAACCAGATTGTCAATTATGGAGGTGATATGGATATATCCGTTGTGAAACTCAATATGTAACAGCCCCTTATTGGTATTTACAACCTCTTTGAGAGAAACCGGCACATCAGAAACGAACACAAAGGGAGATGTTTTGTAAAACTCTTTGTACAACCTGATTACTTCTGATTCAGTTGTTGTGCTGTTGAATTTTGTGTAAACACTGGCAAAGATGCCTCTGGCAAAATCTCCCCTCATGGGTACGAAGTTGATCTGTGGCAATCCTTGGCTGCCGGCGTTAATCAACGTGTTTCTGATCTCTTCCAGATGCTGGTGAGTAAAAGGTTTGTAAACAGAAATATTGCTATCCCGATAACTAAAGTGGGTTGTTTCACCTGGCCTTTTGCCAGCGCCTGTAGAGCCAGTGATGGCATGTACATGAATTTCGTCTGTTAACAGCTGCTTTGATGCTAGCGGCAATAAAGCTAGCATGATTGACGTAGCAAAACAACCTGGGTTGGCAACATTGCCTGCTTTGCGCAGTTTCTCCCTGTTCAGTTCACACAGCCCGAAAACGAACTCCCTGTCTTTAAACAGTGGCTTGTTGCGAAAATCGTTTCCAAGGTCAATAATCTTGCACCGTTTAGGTACATTGTTCATTTCCAAGAAGTTTCGCGACAATCCATGTCCCAGGCATAGAAAAATTAGATCTGGGTTGATAAAAGTATGGCTGAACACCATATCGGTTTCACCTAGCAGGTCGCGGTGGATCTCCGCAACCTGCATACCCGCCGAGGTGGTGCTTATAACCGATTCTATGTTCGCTTCAGGGTGGCGCAGCAGGATACGCAGCAGTTCACCTGCCGTATAACCAGTTCCTCCTGCAATACTTACATTAATCATTGTCGTGAATGGTATAATATATTTTTAACGGATTGGCAGTAACTTTCGTAAATCCCACTACATCCTCTCCCGAAAACGATTTGTTTGTCTCTCCGTACTCACCGAATCTTGGGCTCATAAGATCATAATCACTTGAGCAGCCTAAAACCGCGAAATGATAGGGGCGCAGTTCCACCTCCACTTCACCCGAGACAAATTTCTGTGTATCGTTGAGGAATGTTTCAATATTACGCATAACCGGCTCCAGGTACTGAGCTTCATGCATCAGCTGGCCATACCAGTTGGAAAGCTGATCTTTCCAGTAGAGCTGCTGCTTGGTAAGAACATGCTTCTCGAGCAGGTGATGAGCCTTTACAATAATCAGTGGTGCCGGCGCTTCGAAGGCTACGCGCCCTTTTGTTCCAATAATGGTGTCGCCCACATGCACATCGCGACCGATACCATATTTCGAAGCTTTCTGATGCAAGGCGTGTATCAGATTTACGGGATTCATCTTCTCTCCGTTCAGAATGAGAGGCTCTCCCTTTTCAAAACCAATTGTAATTCGTTCAGTACCCCAGTCGGTAACCTGCGACGGGTAGGCCTCTTCGGGCAGTACTCCCGACGATTTAAGAGTCTCCACACCTCCTACGCTTGTTCCCCATATACCCTGGTTGATTGAGTATTTAGATTTCTCCCAGGAGAAGTCGAATCCCTTCTCTTTCAGATAATCTATCTCCTGCTGGCGCGAAAGTGCCAGCTCTCTGATGGGAGCAATTATTTTTACTTCAGGTGCAAGCACTTCAAACACCAGGTCGAAACGTATCTGGTCGTTTCCGGCACCGGTACTCCCGTGTGCAACGAAATCGGCATTCAGTTTTTTTACATGCTCCATTACTGCCATAGCCTGAAAGAATCGCTCCGAGCTTACAGACAAAGGATAAGTGTTGTTTTTTAACACATTCCCGAATATCAGGTACCTGATGCCTTTTGCATAATAATCATCAACAGCATCAATGCATGTGTGTGATGTGGCACCCAGTGTGAGAGCACGCTCTTCAATGCGTTTCGACTCATCATCGGAGAAGCCTCCGGTATTAACTATTACCGTATGTACTTCCAGCCCTTTTTCGTTAATGAGCCATGGTACACAGAACGACGTGTCCAGGCCGCCGCTGAATGCTAAAACTACTTTTTGTTTCATTTTTTAAACATTTTATTTGCTTTTCTTCTCTTAATAACCGGTTTCACCACTTTTTTTGCGAAGGGGCTCGCCTGCACCGCCGGCTGTGTCTTCGAATCGTAAAGAAGTCCGGTACAAAGGCACATTTTATAGTTGTTGCGTTGCAGGATATCGTAGTTCCTGCAACCCTGGCATCCTTTCCAAAACTCTTCATCGTCGGTTAGTTCTGAGAAAGTGACTGGTTTGAATCCCAGCTCGGTATTCATTTTCATCACCGCCAGGCCGGTGGTTATACTGAATATTTTGGCGTTTGGATAAAGCCTTCGTGATAGATCGAAGATTTTACGTTTGATCCTCTTTGCCAGCCCCTGATTACGGTAGTCGGGATGCACCACCAACCCCGAATTTGCCACAAACCGTTTGTGGCTAAACGTCTCAATGTATGAGAATCCCACCAGTTTATCGCCATCGAGGGCGATTACTGCCTTGCCTGCTTCAATCTTTTCAGCAACATATTCTGCACTGCGTTTTGCAATGCCTGTACCCCGGGCTTGTGCCGATTCATAAATTAAATCGCAAATCTCCTGCGCATAACCTATGAAGTTGCTGTTTGCTATATGAATTTCTACATTCATCCTAAAACAATAATAATAATAATAAAATAAATTGATATTTGTTGTTACAAGTAACCTTTTGGCGAAAAAAGATAAAAGGAGAGGATACAGACAAGATATTGCCTGTATAATTTAAAAGCATCGTCGGACTAAGTCTGTTGCTTTACGGAAGTGTGTATGTTTAAATAACATTTTCATCGGACTGCAAAAGTAATCATTATATTTATAAATAGTGGTATTATTGAGAAAATCTTTTCTTGTAAAGGATGAAAAACAATATCAAACTGTTTTTTTGGCTTATAAAAAAAGCAAAAAATGCGTTAATTGAGTTGTCTTTTTGATGCTTTTGTTTTATTTTTGATTTCCGAACTACAATAATTACTTCTTATCCCATGGTGCTACGTGACTTTAATTTTTCTGAAGTTCACCCATTATGGTAACGTTTAAAAATATGGAAACAATCAAATATAGAAATTATATCTTGCGGAATTATACAGATATACCACAATTAAGTTCATTAAGCAAAGATGAAAAGGAGGCTATCGAAGTTGTAGGCCAAGTGCTGCCTTTTAAATCTAATAACTATGTTGTGGAGCAGTTGATAAACTGGAATAATGTGCCGGAAGATCCTATCTTCACCCTTACTTTCCCAAGAAAAGAGATGCTTTCGAAAAATCATTACTCGCAGGTTAAAAAACTGCTTTATGCAGATGATGAACCGGGATTAAAAAATAAAGTTAACGAAATTCGCATGGAGCTTAATCCCAATCCTGCCGGACAAAGTTACAACGTTCCTGCTTTAGATGGTATCAGGTTGCACGGTATTCAGCACAAATATCGCGAGACAGTGCTCTTTTTTCCTAGCCAGGGTCAAACATGCCATGCATATTGCACATTTTGTTTCCGCTGGCCGCAGTTCATCGGGATGAATGAATTGAAGTTTGCAATGAAAGAGGCCGGTCTTCTTCACAAATATCTTCTTACACACACTAAGGTTACCGATGTGCTTTTTACAGGTGGTGATCCGCTTACTGCAAAGGCAAACATTATTTCTGCATATATTGAACCACTGCTGACAAAAGAATTTTCACATATACGGAATATCCGTATAGGTTCAAAGACGCTGTCCTATTGGCCCTATCGGTTTCTGACGGACAAGGATGCAGACGATTTGTTACGTCTTTTCGAAAAAGTAAAAAAAGCTGGCAAACATCTTGCTTTTCAGGCTCATTTCAATCATCCGGCAGAACTTTCTACCGATGCTGTGAAGCAGGCTGTGGAAAGGATACAGAATACAGGTGCACAGATAAGGACACAATCGCCGCTCTTACGTCATATTAACGATGATCACGTTATATGGGGCGACATGTGGAAAGAGCAGGTGGCGCAGGGCATGATTCCCTATTATATGTTCATAGCGCGTGATACTGGCTCAAAAGCATTTTTCGAAGTTTCACTGGAAAAAGCGTGGAATATATTCCGTAAAGCTTATCGTAGTGTTAGCGGTGTTTGCCGTACTGTACGCGGCCCAAGCATGAGTGCCGACCCGGGTAAAATTCAGATTATGGGTATTACAGAGGTAAGAGGGGAAAAAGTGTTTGTACTTAGGTTCCTTCAGTGTCGTAATCCCGACTTAGTGGATATTCCTTTTTTCGCCGCGTATGATAAAAAAGCTACCTGGTTTGATGAGTTAAAACCAGCTTTCGGTGAAAAATATTTTTTTTATCAGAAAAATAATCAGCTGAAGAAAAATGAGAAGAACACAGATATTATATTTTAAAAGTGTTCTTTTACCCCTGATTATTTCAATTTATCAACAAAAAGATCAACGTTTTAAATAATTAACACATTATTTACCGATTTATTATTTATTTTGCTGTTTAAACTGGATTGTTTTCATTAAGTAATGAGCAGATTGTGTATTTGTTTATATAAGCCACATTGAAAAAATGATGCCAGCTGTAAATTGAAAATTATGGGTAGAGTTATTGCTTTGGCGAATCAAAAGGGAGGGGTGGGGAAAACCACTACTACGATTAATCTTGCAGCTTCGCTTGCTGCTTTGGAGAAAAAAGTCCTGGTAGTTGATGCCGATCCTCAGGCAAACGCCTCTTCTGGTTTAGGTATTGATATTAAAAAAACCACCGACACCATTTATGAGGGATTGATTGGTAAATGTTCTTCAAGGGAGGCTGTGCAACAAACCCCCTTTGAAAACATCGATATCATCTCATCACATATAAATCTGGTGGGAGCAGAACTGGAGATGGTGCAGATGGATAACAGAGAGAAAAAACTTCGAGACCTGTTGCTCCCTCTTAACAACGACTACGATTTTATATTGATCGATTGTTCTCCCTCGTTGGGCATAATTACCGTGAATGCACTTACAGCAGCCGATTCTGTTCTGATACCTGTTCAATGTGAATACTTCGCACTTGAAGGGTTAAGCAAACTGTTGAATACGATAAAGATCATTAAGTCAAAACTAAATACCAAGCTCGAGATAGAAGGCTTTGTTCTAACTATGTATGATTCGCGTCTTCGACTTCATAACCAGATTTATGAAGAGGTCAAGCATCACTTTAAAGAGTTGGTTTTCACTACCGTTATTCAACGCAACATTACACTAAGCGAGTCGCAGAGCCATGCTATACCGGCTTTGATGTATGATGCAGGATCAAGGGGAGCTGTCAATCATATGCAACTTGCCCAGGAGCTAATCGAAAAAAATTCATAACTTTGTGCACTTTGGTTTTTATGTTTGTTATTTGAATTATCGATTTAGAAAAGCATAGACCGGAAAATTATCAGGGTATATATTATGGCGAAAAAGAATGCATTAGGAAGAGGATTGGATGCTTTGATCACTTTTAACGATGGTGAGACAAAGGGCTCTTCTTCTATCAGTGAGGTGGAGTTGGGTAAGATTATTCCCAATCCCGATCAACCACGCCGGGTGTTCGATGAGGACGCATTGATAGAGTTATCGGCTTCCATAAAATCCATTGGCGTTATTCAACCCGTTACTTTAAGAAAACTGGATGAAGACGAATATCAGATTATTGCCGGAGAGCGTCGCTACCGCGCTTCACAGCTGGCAGGGTTGTCAACAATACCGGCCTATATAAAAACGGTTGATGATGATGATATAATGGAAATGGCGCTGATTGAGAATATTCAGCGTGAAGACCTTAACTCAATTGAGATTGCACTTGCTTATCAAACTCTTATAGACACAATGTCTCTTACACAGGAGCAACTGAGCGAGAGAGTGGGTAAAAAAAGGGCTACTGTTGCCAATTATCTGCGACTTTTGAAGCTTCCTGCCGAAGTGCAAATGGGGGTAAAAAACAAGAAGATTGATATGGGGCATGCCCGTGCACTAGTTACAATGAACGATCCTGTGGCACAGCTCTCGCTTTACAATCTGATTCTCGATGAGGAGTTATCGGTACGGAAAGTGGAAACAATTGTGAGGGAATTCAGTGACGGGGAACCCATTCCTAAGTCGATCTCTTCAGGTGGCAGCAAGTCACAAAAAAGGAAACCTGCGGTAAAACAGATGCTACCTGACGATTTTGACGCTTTAAAACAGCACCTTTCCTCCTATTTTAAAACCGATGTGCAGTTCACCCTCAACAAACGGGGAAAAGGGAAGATCACTATTCCATTTGAGTCGCCAGAAGATCTGGAGCGTATTATAGTGATGTTTGATAAAATGAAAAAATAGGCCGATGATGAAGCTTGCCCCTGTTCTTGTATGCCTGTTCTCTGTTTTTTGTTATGTCAAAGCCTATTCGCAGATTAATTTACTGCAACAGCGACAGGATTCGGCTCAAGTTATTATTGAGGATTCAGTGAAGGCTATCCGGCCTTCTGACACATCCACTCTTACTGTGCCGCAGCAAACAGTGGTTACGGCAAGCATAATTACCAAAGATTCAGCTGTGCATGTTAAGGAAGATACCATTAAGTTTAGAGATAGCTTCTTGATTGATGGCTCCACCAGTGACTCTTTTTTCACACCTTCATACCGGTTTAAGCCAACACCGCGAAAAGCAGTTATCTTCTCGGCATTGTTCCCCGGATTAGGACAGATATATAACAGGAAGTACTGGAAATTGCCAATTTTGTACGGAGGCTTTGTCGGATTTACGTATGCTATCACCTGGAACAATGGGTATTACCGTGATTACCTGGGAGCATATCAGGATATCATGGATGATAACCCTGATACCAACCGTTGGCATAACATGCTGCCATATGGCCAGGATCCTGCAACTACAGATATACGTTGGTTTACTGATGTTTTGAAACAGCGTAAGGACTATTATCGCTATTACAGAGATTTTAGTATTATTGGAACATTTGCCTTGTATCTGATAGCTATTGTGGATGCATATGTAGATGCCCAGTTGTTTGATTTCGACATAAGCCCCGATTTGTCAATGCGTGTGGCACCGGTGATGGTTAAAGACGAGAGGTACGGTTATAATGGAAGCTCATCATTGGGAGTGCAGTGGAGTTTTAATTTCTAACTATTTAAATGTCAACTCCATATTTTAAGGAGTGGTAATCTTATCTTATGAAGAAAAATTTATTAGTTACACTGATATGTTTGTTGATTAGTGCTGCACTGACAGCTCAGGAAAACGGCCATGCAACCTCCAGGGAAATAAAAGACAACGAGATTGTTTATCCCGAAAGTATGACTGAAAAGCTTAGTGACCTGCTGCACAACTGGCAGCTCGATCTCTCAAAAGCAAATGTTGATTGTAAACGTGGGGAGAATGTTACTTTTCACGATACTGTTTTTATAAAAAGGCTTTACCAGTTGCCGACGGTGATGGAGGTCTCGTTCAACAGCGTGGTGAAAAACTATATCGAGATGTATGCCATCCGGAAAAGGGAGCAAGTGGCATATATGCTTGCCCTGGGGGACTACTATTTTCCTATGTTTGAACAGGCTTTGGACAGGCATGGCCTGCCTCTGGAACTGAAATACCTGCCGGTCATTGAGTCGGCACTGAATCCGGTTGCTGTATCACGTGCCGGTGCTACAGGGCTGTGGCAGTTTATGCTTCGTACCGGTAAAGGATATGGGTTGGAAGTAAACAGCCTGGTCGATGAGAGGAGGGATCCTTACAAGGCCACTGAGGCTGCAGTACAATATCTGAAGGATCTGTACGCTATTTATGGGGACTGGAACCTGGTCATCGCAGCATACAACTGCGGACCGGGCAGTGTGAATAAAGCTATAGCCCGAAGTGGTGGAAAACATGATTATTGGGAAATATATTACCTTTTGCCACGAGAGACAAGAGGGTATGTTCCTGCCTTTATTGCAGCCAATTACATTATGAATTATTATGCAGACCATAACATCTGCCCGGTACACCTTTCAGGTGCAAACACTGCATTGGATACGATTCAGGTAAATGAGCGGATCCATTTCGAGCAGATTGCAGGGGTGCTTGATCTGCCCGTAAGCGAGTTGAGAAGGCTTAACCCGCAGTTCAAGAAAGATATTATTCCCGGTAACTTCAAACCATATGCTTTGGTGCTTCCCACTGAAAAAATGTATTCTTATATCGATAAAAATGACTCGATAGTAAATTTTGAAAGAGGAAGATTTCTTACTCACAGAGTCAACACCGAAAACTATCTGAACGGATCGGTATCTTCAGGGTCGGGAAATACGGCAAACATTTACTACCGTGTGAAAAAGGGGGACAACCTTTCTGCCATTGCCGGGAGAAACGGCATTACCCTGGCACAGCTTAAATCATGGAACGGGCTTAAATCAGACAGACTGAGTATTGGAAAACAGCTGATAGTGGGCAAACGGGCAGAGGAAATATCCAAAACCGAAAATGCAGAACAGGTATCCACAGAGGCATCAGAAGCCTCTGCCGGCGTTACACGCACGGAGAATCTATATTATCGGGTAAGAAAAGGAGATACACTTGGAAAAATTGCACAGCGTAATGGTGTGAAAGTGTCTCAAATTCAGTTTTGGAACGGGCTGAGCTCAACAAGAATAGGAATTGGAGACCAGTTGATAGTGGGTAAAAAAGTGGTGCCAGTTCCTGAAGTAAAGCCAGAAGTGGGAAAACAAGAATATTCGCGTGCAGAGGATTCAGGAGAGGGAAGCAGTGTTATATCAAATTACTTGAAAGAGCAGATCGGTAAAAAGGATTGCAGCCTCTCCGCTGATAACCTGGTAAAGGGTTCAGATGAGAATGGCGAGGCGGTACAAGTGGTTATTGATGATGAAGATCGCATTAATCAACTAATGGACAGAGTGGCTGAAGAGGGGCAGGAAGAAGCACCGGAAGAGGGTGAAAAAGCAACCACTGCCGAAGTGAGCCGGTATAATTAGTCCGGTCTTGTTACATAACCAGTACTTTTCTCGATCTTGTTATACCATCAATAGTTTTTACCTTTACAATATAGACTCCTCCGGGCAGGTGTCCCGATGAATAGGAGACTCTGTTTATACTTAGATCTGCCTTTTCATGATAGATTTTCTGTCCCGAAGAGTAATATATTTCCCATTCAATTATGTCGTAGTTCGATTCTATGAATATCCTCTTCACCTCCCTTGAATGATATGCTGTAAGTATCGGCTCTTCCTTCTCAGGTGTAACAGCTACGGATTCCTTCCCTGATGTATAGGGAATAATCATGAATGAGGTATTAACTGGATTTTCAATGTTTTCTGACGATCTTACCCAACCCATACTGTTTCTCATCCAGGAAGTGCAGATCATTCCGGAACCAATTTTTCTGGGTTCAATGTTGAAGGCTGAGAAGCCGTCAGCTATTCCTTTTGTTTCATAGTAGGAGATATAAAATCTGCCAGAGACGGTTACAGGATTGATGAATTTTATGTAGTTTTCCACACTGTGCCTCATATCGCGTGGTGCAACCGGGAAACCTGAATTACTGAAAAACATGAAACCGTAATTAAAAGGCTGTTCATATAGCAGCCTTTCAGGGCCGTTTTCGCCTGAGTAGACCCTTATACGAATGTTCATGTTCAGGATTTTGTCTGTTGCCGGAGATGATATAAACACACCTTGGAGCCGGGTATCGGCTTTTGCAGAAAACTCTTCTGCAAACTCACTGTACCCGTATGTGTTGTTTGTAGCAAACATAGGGATGGACTGAAAATAGGACTGCAATATTTTTTCATCATCAATAAAGTTATGGCTCCTTGTGAGCGGACTGTTGGCGTTTGGATTATACCCATCCATTTGCGTTGCTTGCGAATTTACCGGGTCAAGGTAATAACTGATAGGGTTTGGATTATTAAGCGATCCCTGAACATTCCAGAATCTGTAAAGAGAGGCATATATATCGGGGCCACGTGGTGATGAACACTGAGAGACACCTCCTGTGAGTGTGCCGACAATTCTTTTATCTCTGTCCAGCAGCGGAGATCCTGACGAGCCACCTTCGGTTGAGCCTGTATCCCATTCATTAATCACCCAAAAAGAGTTAGGTTCCATATTGTATTTAGGATCATCAAATGATCCGATGCTCAGAGACCTTGTTCCGATAGCAACTTTCTTTATACCCCCGTTAGGATGATGCAATCCATGAAAGGGTGCAGAAGGAGCAGTGTTTGTATTCCATCCCAGGTAGTATGGCTGGTACTCTTTTGGTGGGGCTTGTTTCAGTTTCAAAAGTGAGATATCGTGCCGTTCACTGATAAGTACCGAATCGGCCGAAGCCATTGTCATTTGCAGAGGGCCCCGGATATCAGTGGAGCAGACAGGTGAGTTATAATTGAAAAAGGCGACAATGCTGCCAGCAACGAGATCATATTTTCTGTTTGCAAGGAATGATGCATTATAGTCTTTGTTAAGGCAGTGGGTGGCAGTTATTAAATATGGTATTAACTCATCAGATGTATTGTTTATAAGAGAACCGGTGCAGTAGGTCGTTCCGTTAATAATAAGCGCAACAATGCCGCTGCCAGGCTGAATATTCTCCGGGTAACATACTAAATTGGGATGACAGCTCTGTTCCGGGTCCCTTGGTTCTGTAGCCCTGAAAATACCCATAAAATCGTGATTTACCTCACCTATCTCAATCTCTCCGCTGAATGTTGCATCCTGCGGCTCCTGATACTCCACAATTAACTCATCTCCTCCAAGGGGTTGAACAGGGAGCATGTTTAATTCTGTGTTGTTTTTCTCGGTATAAGATCCCAGTACTTCTGTCTGACCTGAGTTATAGATAAACACTTTTGCTCCAGCTGGAAGCTTGAATTTAGAGAAAAATATATTCAGGGAGTAAGCTCCTTTCGAGCGGATGCCGACACGCCACACTTTCATGCCTCCAGCAGAGAAAATGATACCTGAATTGTCGGGTCTAAGGTGTACGTGAAATTTATGAGCAAACTCAAGGCTTTTGAATTTAGACCGATCCTGTTCTGAGCGCCTTAATGCTGCCTGCGTATCAAAAGAGGGCATCTCAATGAAAAAATCCGTTGCCGGAGCAATAGCGCGTGCGCCAGCATCAGCATGGAATGGAAGTGGCATCCCTCCATAGCTTATCTGCCCTGAAACAGTGTACGGGAATAGAGAGATGAAGAAAAGGAAAAGGTTCTTCAGGCTGGGTATTACAGTGTATATGTTAGGTCTCATTAAAAACAGATACAAATTCAAAAAATAAATTGTTATTGCAAATGTAAGGTTTTTTAAGAAATAGAGCTATTTTTGCATCGAATAATTTTATCTCATAATGTTTAATTTGAAAAAATTCCTTGACGAGAAATCCAATCAGTATAATCAAGTCTCATTTATAGAAAATGATCCTATTTCAATTCCCCACTTATTTTCTGCAAAAAAAGACCGCGAAATAATTGGCTTCTTTGCTGCAACACTTGCGTGGGGACAGAGAAAAACGATTATTTCAAAATGTAAAGAGCTTGTTGAGAGGTTTGGAAACGAACCCTACCGGTTTATTATGGAACACAGCGACCGGGATCTGAAAAATCTGCTTGGTTTTAAACATCGCACCTTTAACGATACCGATCTGCTTTACTTTGTAAGTTTCTTACATCATCATTATACCATTTATGACAGTCTTGAAGATGCATTTCTTAACGGAGGAATGTTCATCTCTATTGAAAAATCACTCATCAGTTTTGAACAAGCGTTTTTCAATCATCCTGACGCACCTGCACGTACCAGGAAGCATGTGGCAACTCCTGCCCGCAACTCTGCCTGCAAGCGGTTGAATATGTTCCTGCGGTGGATGGTGCGAACCGATAGTAACGGTGTGGATTTTGGCCTTTGGAAAAGGATTCCGCAGAGTGAGCTTATTTGCCCCGTTGATTTGCATGTCGACAGAACCGCACGGAGCTTGGGGCTGATTACCCGTAAACAGACTGATTGGAAAACAGCAATTGAGCTTACCGAAAACCTGAGGTTGCTTGATCCTGACGATCCGGTAAAATATGATTATGCCCTTTTCGGATTATCTGTATCGGCGGACTCCACCCGTTAACACTATCTTCCGGGTGAAAACAAATTTGCAAACAGTTACCAGTTCTCAATTGCATCTACCAGTTCTCAATTGCATCGCGCTCTGGATATTCAATTTTTGTCGGCCTTTTGGAAGAGGCAGTTACAGGCTGCCTCCATATTCCATTAAATAGGCTTTGATGAATTCATCCAGGTCGCCATCCATCACCCCATTTACGTCTGATGTCTGGTAGTTGGTACGGTGGTCTTTCACTCGCCTGTCATCAAAGACATAACTGCGAATCTGTGATCCCCATTCTATTTTCTTTTTGCCCGCCTCAATGGCAGCTTGAGCTGAGCGGCGCTTTTCAAGTTCCATCTCGTAAAGCTGTGACTTAAGCAGTCGCATAGCGTTTTCACGGTTGCCCATCTGCGAACGGCTCTCGGTATTCTCAATCACTATCTCCTGCTCTTCACCTGTATCGGGGTCTTTGTATAGATAATGCAACCTGACACCGGTCTCCACCTTGTTCACATTCTGTCCTCCTGCTCCCGAAGAGCGGAAGGTGTCCCAGCTTAAGTTCGCCGGATTTACTTCTATCTCTATAGTATCGTCAACCAGAGGAACAACGAATACCGAAGCAAAGGATGTCATACGTTTACCCTGTGCATTATAAGGGGATACACGCACGAGTCTGTGAACACCGTTTTCACTTTTCAGGAAGCCATAGGCCAGATCGCCCTCCACCTGCAGGGTTGCGGTCTTGATACCTGCATCATCGCCATCCTGCCAGTTGGTTACAGTGGTCTTATAATTTTTGTCCTCACACCATCGCTGGTACATTCGGAAAAGCATGGAGGCCCAGTCCTGGCTCTCTGTCCCGCCAGCACCGGCATTGACCTTTAAAACGGCGCCAAGCTGATCCTCTTCACGCCGAAGCATGTTTTTAAGTTCCAGGTCCTCAATTATTTTGAGGGCTTTTGCATAAATGACGTCTGCCTCCTCCTCAGATACAACACCTTCCTTCATAAAGTCATAAGCAAGCTGCAGCTCATCCACAGCAGCCTTTACCTCGTTGTAGGCATTAAGCCAGAATTTTAGTTCCCTTACCACTTTCATCTGTGCTTCTGCCGCTTTGGTGTCGCTCCAGAAATCGGGCGACTGGGTACGCAGCTCTTCCTCTTCAAGCCGGATGCTTCTTGCATCTACGTCAAAGATACCCCCTCAGCGCTTTCTCGCGCTCCAACAAATCTTTCAGTTGTTCTGCAGTAATCATATTGTTTTAATTTTATATTTCAACACACTAGTCTCCGATAATAAAAAGATCGGCAATAATTGAGCAGATTGAGCTTATAAGTGCCACTAGAATTCAGCGTTTTACAAGTCAATGTAAATCCATTTCTATAATTCAGCATTTAGGCTGAATTCAAGTTCATTTACTCTTATTTCGACTGCAACCGGCACAATTACAAAATAATATAATATATTATTTTGTTTGGTTTTTTAACAGGACCATAATGGTTTCAGCATACAAAAATAAGTAAAAGATGGGAAACAACATCATTTAAAGTTTTCCATTATTAAACAACGGACCCCGATTTTTAAGACTCTCGAAGTAATCAACTCTTAATCAGACAGAATAGTCAAAGTGTCTCCTGCCATCAATATGGGGCCTAAATGTGGATTCCAGGACTTTAGTTGTTCTATGGAGCAATTGAATTGTCGTGATATTGAATAGAGCGTTTCGCCCATTTTAACGGTGTGCTTTAGGGGACCGTCCTCGCCTATTTTAATTACTGCAGGCTTGGGAACTATCACTGAGTCTTCTCTAAGGGCGACACAGATATCAGCTTTAAAAACAGTGCCACTTTCAGGGCCATCTCTTCTGCTGTCAGATTGGCTCCTCCCGGGAGAGGAATTTTCATGCGTATTGGCCTGTAAAAGAGTTACGTGATTATTGCTGCTATTGTTTTGGCCTGACATATGTATATCATCAAAAACTGTTTCAGCTGGCTCTCCCGCTTTACCTGATAATGCTGACTGAGCATTCTGTATTTCTGGCCCTTCATTTGATGCTGCTGGATTAAATACTATGCTTTTCTTCTTTTTAGACTGATTTTGTTGTTCAGTATAAACCGGGTTCTCATTCAGAACCCTTCCTCCGCGAATATAGCGGGAAGCATAATATGGCTCGGTCGACCTTGATATTATAACCCCGTTGTTGGTGGATGCATGAAGAAATGTGAAGTGCCCTTTGCCAAGCACATCTTTTACAATCCCTACATGTCCCACGTTGCCGTTATGAGAACGACCCTCGAAGAACACCAGGTCGCCCGGCCGTAATTCTTTTCTGTCATCTATTCCGGGAAACTGCCTGTACTGGCCGGATGAACTCGGGCTAAGGCTGTATCCGAATTCACGAAAGACAAAAGATGTAAAGCCTGCACAATCGAACGCGTTGGGACCTTTTCCGGCGTACCTGTATGGCCTGTTCAGATACTTCATGCCATAGCCTAGAATATGCTTCTGCAATGGAGTGTCAGCCTTAGGGTAAGAGACGTTTATTTTTCGTGCTACGCAAGATGCCAGCAGGGATGATATAAATATGAGTAACGCGATTTTTTTGTACATCACTTTAAAGATATCTCTTTAGACTTTCGATTTACACATGCGAAAGTAAGGAAAATCAGGCAAATAAATTGAACTTGTATCTTTTATTTAACAATAAATAGTGTTGTTTTGGACACTCCTTAACATAAATGGAGGTGAATGCGGCTGTTTTTTTGTATTTTTGGGCATCAAAATATTATTATGCTGCAACTGAAAAATATTATCTTCGATTTTGGCGGTGTGCTGATAGACTGGAATCCTGCATATCTTTACAGAAAAGTTTTTAATAAAGAGGAAGAGATGAATTATTTCCTTGATAATGTTTGTAAGCCGGATTGGAATGTACTGCAGGATGCAGGCAGGCCTCTGGCAGAAGCTACAGCTATGAAACAACAGGAGTTTCCCCGGTATAAAGAGGAGATAGCCATGTTTTACGGCCGCTGGGGGGAGATGTTAGGAGGTACGTTCGAAGAAAATATTAGGCTGATTAAACCTCTAAAAGAGAAATACAAGATCTACGGACTTACCAACTGGTCGGCCGAAACCCTTCCGATAGCTATGGAGCGTTACGATTTCTTCCGCGATATGGATGGAATGGTTGTCTCGGGAGAAGAAAAACTGGTTAAACCCGATAAAAAACTGTATCAGATTTTACTGGACCGATATTCCATCAAACCTTCCGAATCGTTATTTATTGATGACAACATCGAAAATGTGAAGGCTGCAAAAGCTATGGGATTCCACACCATCCACCTGACTGAAGATGTGAACCTGGAACAAGAATTGAAAAATAAAATGGTTCTTTAGCATTTAATCACCAAAGTCACGCTATTTGCATATCAATTATACTGAGAGCCTGAGTTGAAATATTAAAACCTGCAGAGCACATTTATTAGCCCTGTGAAATTTACTTAAGAAACATATATTCAGATTATTATTTTGTCTGTTTTTTGTGTCGGCTCAAGTGTGTTGGGTCAAGTCTTTATAACAAGTCATTTGCTAGTATTAATTCTTTTAGATTGCCATAGGCCTAAATAATTCAAGTTTCGTATGTTAAGTATTAAAATAAATATTCACTGAAATGATTTAATGATGAAGGGTCAATAATAACACATTTTAACTTTTAGTCGGGACTATCTGTTTATATTATTACTAACTTTGCAGCCGATAAAACAATGTGGAAAGATTTGAACTGCTTGCAACCACAGAAAAAAATGCTAAAACGCTTTACCGCATTTCCCTTTCTCTTATTTGCTACAGTTCATCAAATTTACAATTATAAATGAACTATTTATTTACCTCCGAATCGGTGTCCGAAGGGCACCCCGATAAAGTAGCCGATCAAATATCGGATGCTTTGCTTGATGAGTTTCTGGCATATGACCATAACTCAAAAGTAGCTTGCGAAACTCTTGTAACCACTGGTCAGGTGGTACTGGCAGGAGAAGTAAAATCCCGTGCATATGTAGATGTAGCAGAAGTGGCGCGACAGGTAATAGCCAATATTGGGTATACGAAAAGTGAATATCGCTTCGAAGCTCTTTCTTGCGGTGTTTTTTCAAGTATTCACGAACAATCAGATGATATCAACCGTGGTGTTGATCAAAAGTCGGACCCCATGGACCAGGGAGCCGGCGACCAGGGAATGATGTTCGGTTATGCTACCAATGAGACCCAGAATTATATGCCACTGCCGCTCGATTTAAGTCATGCCTTGCTGCAGGAACTGTCGAATATTAGGAAAAATGAACCTGAACTTATGCCTTATCTTCGTCCCGATGCAAAGTCACAGGTCACTGTGGAGTACAATGAAGACGGTGTGCCTCAACGTATCGATACTATAGTGATTTCTACACAGCATGATGAGTTTGAGAAGCCAAGGGGTAACACGAAAGAAGATGCCCTTGAGGCTGACAGAAAGATGCAGAGCCGTATCAAGTCAGATGTGAAGACAATACTGATTCCACGTGTTCAGGCTCAGTACAGAGGAAGGAAAGATATACAAAAACTTTTCGATGGAAATATAACCTATCATGTGAATCCTACGGGGAAATTTGTTATTGGCGGGCCACATGGCGATACCGGGTTGACCGGCCGCAAGATAATTGTAGATACCTATGGCGGAAAAGCACCTCACGGTGGTGGAGCATTTTCGGGAAAAGACCCCTCTAAGGTGGATCGTTCAGCAGCATACGCGGCACGGCATATAGCCAAAAATATGGTAGCTGCCGGTGTTGCTTCTGAGGTCCTTATTCAGGTTTCTTATGCCATAGGCGTTGCAGAACCAATGAGTATTTATGTTAATACCTATGGCAAAAGCAATGTTAAAATGTCGGATGCAGAGATTGCAAAAAAGGTAAAAACCTTGTTCGACTTGAGGCCCAAAGCTATTGAACAGCGACTCAAACTGCGTAACCCAATCTATCTTGAGACAGCCTCTTACGGACATATGGGACGTGAGCCTCGTGTGGTGAAAAAGGTGTTCAATTCACGTTATATGCCCGAGCCGGTGATAGTTTCAGTAGAGCTTTTTACATGGGAGAAGCTTGACTACGTTGATAAGATCAGGAAAGAGTTTAATTTGTAAAATCGTGGCTCAGGGATATTTCCGGGGTTTTAGATGATTTATTCCTGCCTCGCCTGATTGGTTTTGGCTTTGCTTGACTGATCTTGTTTTTGAATGACTTATTCATGCCTGGCTTGATTTTTTTTGGCTTTGAGTTAATGATCCATGCCTGGCGTTAACGATCCCTGCCTGGCGTGTTTTCTTTTGTTTGAAGGAGGTAAAATGAAAAAGAGAAACAAAGAAGTGGTTGTTTACTGCGCTTCCAGTTCTGAAATAGACCCAATCTATTTTGAAGCGGCAGCACAATTGGGAAAAATGTTGGCAGAGAACAGTATAACCTGCATCAATGGTGCCGGCAAGCAGGGTCTGATGGGTGCCCTGAATGACGCGGTATTGAAATATGGGGGTAAGGTAAAAGGGGTTATCCCAAAATTTATGATCGATGCCGGATGGGGGCATGATAGTCTTACCGAGACCATTGTTACCGAGACCATTCATCAGAGAAAAGCGGCTATGGCACATGCTGCCGATGCCGTGATAGCTCTTCCCGGGGGAGTAGGGACACTGGAAGAGCTTGCGGAAATTATTACATGGAAGCAGTTGGGGTTGTATAACAATCCCATTGTCCTTCTTAATATCAATGATTACTATCAGCCGTTGCTATCTTTTTTTGAGAAGATGATTGATGAGAAGTTTATGAGAGCTGATTACAGTGGCCTCTGGAGTGTGGCGTCAACTCCAGGCATGGCTATCAACCTGATTGAAAAAATTCCTTGCTGGAACCCCTCTTTTACCAAATATAAGAAAAAAGAGTTGTAATTTTGTGGAGAAACGATGTAAACATTTAATAATAAAGAGTGCCCGATTTTATTGCTGATACAATCGAGAATTCCGTTCCTTTTTTTCTGAAGGCGGAAACGCTTCAAGACAGTCCGGATTCATTACTGATCTATTTCGACCGTTTTGAATATCTTCTTACTGACAGCAGCCACCTTTTTTTTAAAACAGATGAAATTTCCGCATTTGCTTTTCAGCAGTTATCGGCCGGGAATGTAGGTGTCGATTTTCCATTCTCTAACTGGGTGAACAGCGTAATCTTCCTGCTGTTTCTTTTCTGCTTTATGACTTTTGCCTTTGTATTCCGCAGAGAAGGGGTTGCTCTGATGAGTAATTTTAAAAATTTATTAACCCTGGGTAAAATTCCTGCTTCGGTAAGAAAAAATCAGGTGACTACCACTGAGGTGTGGGGTGAGCTATTTATGATTTTGCAGGCTGTACTGCTAATAACAATTATTCTCTTTACTTTTTTATGGGACAGGGGGATATCATCTTTCTCTTCAGCTGGCTATCTTTATAGCTTTGCCGGATTTTTTTTCGGAATATCATTGTTGACCGGACTAAAGTTTTTGATGTACAGGTTTATCAGTACCTTTTTTATGAGAGATGAAATTAAGAGCTGGATTACGAGGTACTCTCGGCTCATTGAACTGTTTGGGCTCATCTTTTTCTTTCCAGCCGTCTTCTATGTCTTCTTGCCTGAGTTCAGATATTTCGTAGGAATCTTTATAATTGTCCTGTTTCTTATCAATCGCATAATCATTGTTCTTGAATTATTAAATATTTTTGTTAAAAATAAAATCGGGTATTTCTATTTTTTTGTGTATCTTTGCGGAACTGAAATTGCGCCCTGCCTGCTGGCCTATAAAGGCGTTGTATCAATAATTAGTATTGCTGGAAATTACATTGTATGAATGCCCGGAAAGTAAAGAAAATACTCATTTCTCAACCCAAGCCAACGACCGAAAAATCCCCCTATTTTGAAATAGCGGACAAGTTTCACGTGGAGATGTCTTTTTTCCCATTTATTAAAGTGGACAGGGTCTCCATGAAGGAGTTTCGTCAGCAACGTATCAACATACTGGATTTTACGGCAATTGTATTCACTGCCAGAACGGCCGTGGACAAATTTTTCTCAATATGTGAGGAGCTAAAGATATCTATGCCTGAAACAATGAAATATTTCTGCATTTCTGAGACAGTTGCTCTCTATCTGCAAAAATATATTGTTTACAGGAAAAGAAAAATATTCTTCAGTCAAACCGGAAAGATTGACGGACTTAGTAACTCCCTTACTAAGCACGCTAAAGAGAAGTTTCTGTTACCTGTGCCCGAGGAGCATAACGATGAGGTTACACTTTTTCTTGATCAAAAGAAAATTAATTATACCAAAAGCGTGATGTACAGAACGGTAAGTAACGAATTTGATGAAAATGAAAAACTCGACTATGATATGATCATTTTCTTCAGTCCGCTTGGAATACAATCATTGGTGACGAATTTTCCCGATTTCAAGCAAGGCGATATGGCCATCGGTTGTTTCGGGAGTGCTACTGCCAAGGCAGTAGAAGATTCAGGGCTGAGGCTCGATTGCGAGGCTCCCCAGCCCGATTACCCTTCAATGACAGCTGCTTTGGAGGCGTTTCTGAAAGAGAATCACAAGAATCACTCCTGATTCTGTAAATAGGAAAACCTGTAAGATGGAAAGGTGATAGTGCGCACTTTTCCATTTTTTTTATGAAAGTGTTACAATTAAATCCAAAAACAGTTATCTTTGTTGATGTAATTGCTTTCGGAGGAATGCTTTTATCTATGGACGTAATTGAGCGATTCAGGTTTACAAAAGGTGAACGTATAACGGGAGAAAGAAGAATTGAAACCCTCTTTGCCCTGGGGCGTTCCTTTATGGCGTACCCGTTCAGGGTGGTATATTTGGAGACGGAGCAATTTGCTCTATCTCCGTTATCGGTACTGGTTAGCATCCCGAAAAAGAGAATAAAGCCTGCAGTACATCGTAACCGTATGAAACGGCTATTTAGGGAGGCATACCGGTTAAATAAACATCTTTTCAATACAGGGCTGCTTAGGGAAAAAGATCATCTTGAGATTGCTTTCATATATGTGAAGGATGACCTTTCCGACTATGCTACTGTTGTGAAAGGTGTGCAGAAAGCTATGAGGGAGTTGAACAATCTATTCGCGGGGGAGGCATCATATTGAAATATTTAAAGAATTTACTGACATGGATCTTGCTTTTGCCTGTCTATTTCTACCGGTCAGTCATCTCACCGCTAAAACCGCCCAGTTGCCGCTATACCCCTACCTGTTCACGGTACACGATAGAAGCATTGAAAAAGCATGGCCCTTTCAAAGGTGCCTACTTGTCTGCAAAACGTATTTTAAGCTGTAACCCATGGGGAGGATGGGGCTATGATCCCGTGCCGGAACCAAAAGTCAAAAAGCACCGTGATGCAACGAAAGCTGAGTAATAATTTTTATGGAATTATACGACGTTCACACTCACCAGATTCTTTTAGAAGATACCGATGACCCGTATCACTCGTGTATCCTTGATGTATATCCACTTGAATTTGAGGTAGCCAAAGAGACTATCGAACGTCATGCATTTTCCTGCGGAATTCATCCATGGTATTCCGAAGAGAGTGAAAATCAGATGACATATCTCAAAGAGATTGCAGGAGACCCCCGCATTATTGCTATTGGAGAAACCGGGCTTGATAAACTTAAAGGCCCCTCATACGAAATTCAGATTCCAGTTTTTAAAGAGCACATTATTCTTTCCGAAAAACTTAAGAAGCCAATTATTATTCACTGCGTGAAGGCATGGGATGAGCTGCTGTCTGTTTTTAATGAAGCCAAACCTTCCCAACCTTGGATACTGCACGGGTATCGCGGGAAACCGGAATTGACGAAGCGACTTGTTCGAGAAGGTTTTTACTTCTCTGTGGGAGACGATATTAATGTGGAGTCTATGGAGATTATTCCAATTGAAAATCTTTTCTGCGAAACTGATGAGGATGTTATGGATATACGTGATGTTTATAATCAGGCAGCACGGGCCATGAATATTGAACTCGTTGAGTTTGCGGGGAAAATCGCACAAAATATTCATCGTGTTTTCCCAACTTTGAGGCCACCAAGGAGTATTGATCCCGAAGAGGTGGAGGATTAATAACTATTTTCTACCGAAGTCAGCCGGAATCTCACCCCACGATCTGGTATTCCATTTCAATATAGGGTTGGTGTAACTATTTGACATCAACCACTTCTCCGCCCGGTTGATAAGATCAAATATAATCTTGTTTTGTTCAGTTTGCACCAACTTAGTATTGCATTTTTTATTGGAAACCCACTTTATTGCATTAATACTGTCGGAATAGACTGGAATATTGTTCTTTCTCTTTTTTAGCAGTGCCAACGCATGCACTATTGCCAGGAATTCACCTACGTTGTTAGTCCCACCTTCCATTGGGCCCACATGGAAGATCTCCACACCATCGGCCACAAAAACACCCCTGTACTCCATCTTGCCGGGATTACCGCTGCAGGCAGCATCTACAGCAATGCTTTCTGATAAAATACTTTCTGTTGTTTTGTATTCAATAATTGGACTTGGTGCCATGACTCTTTTGTGCTTCACGTACTTACGAGGATTTTCGGAAAAAGCTTTTTCAGCCTCCTCCAGAGTGGGAAACGATTTGTAAAGTGCGCCCTCGAAACCTGATACCTGTGCCCTGCACTCTTCCCAGGAAGAGTAAATACCGGGCTTTACGCCTTGCCATACTACGTAGAACTTTTTTTGTGCCATCACTCCCTTCATTTACATCGAGTCCAGTATGTAGGGAGTCAGTTCTTCTTCCAAAAGCGGATTAGCAGGTTTCTCCTCAATTGAGATGATACTGTCCACGATAAATTTGGTGTATCCGCGCCATGGCAGCTTCCCAAAAAACTCTTTATAGTGGAGCTGTACCATCTTGCCGCCCGCCAGCATTAACTCCATGGCAATTTTCTCGTCTTCAACCGAAAATTCAAACTGGTTAGATTGTAAGCCACCAGGCATATCGGCACGGAAGCCCGACTGTATCAGCTTGCCTTCGTAAGTCTTGAAAATAACACCCTTGTAAACCAGATAATTTAGTTCTCCCGATTTCACGCCGGTGCCAAACACATAGTAGAAACGCACGTAAATGAAAATGGCAAGTGACAGGATCACTATTCCAAGAAACCATACAAACAACTTGCGAAATTTTTTCTTTTTTGGTTGTAAATCATCCATATGAAAAGGTTTTACGTTTATGTGGTAAAGATACCTATTTTTTTACTTTTTTAGAGAAATATAGGGACAAAAAACGGTAGAGTCTCTTCAATTTGAGTTATATTTGTTTCCTGTTACTGTAAAGCGTTATTCACCCGTTCTGTTATCCGTTATCTGCATAAAGAGAAGATAACTTGTTTCAGAATCTGTTTTAATAAAGTGTCACTCTTTTCCGGACAACTGAGCAGGGCTAACAACTATTTCATGAGACATACTAAAAAATAAAAAAATCGTATGAAAAGACTTTTTACTATCTTTACTTTATTCTTAATAACCCTGACATTATCGTCACAGAGTGCTTACAAGTTCAACGTAATAAAAGAAAATAAGATTACCCCCATCAAGAATCAGTCAAGTACCGGAACCTGCTGGAGCTTTTCAGGAGTTGGAATGCTTGAGTCTGAGTTAATCCGTATGGGGAAAGGCGAGTTCGACCTCTCAGAGATGTACATCGTTAGAAGGAACTATGAAGACAAGGCACGGAAATATGTACGGCTCCATGGACATATAAATTTTGCAGGCGGAGGGTCGTTTGCCGATGTGGTAGAGACTATCAGCGATTTTGGGATCATACCCGAGGAAGCTTACCCGGGACTCAGCTATGGATCTGAAACGCACGATCATGGCGAAATGGATAAAGTACTTAAGGGATACATGGATGGCGTAATTGCAGCTAAAAGCCTCTCTCCTGTCTGGTTTGATGGATTTGCAGGGATATTGGACTCTTATCTTGGTAAAGTGCCTGAAACTTTCAACTATAAAGGCAAAGAGTATACAGCCCAATCATTTGCTAGTTTTCTGGGATTAAATCAGAACGATTATATCTCCCTCACCTCTTTCACACACCACCCGTTTTATAAACCTTTTGCTATTGAAGTGCCTGACAACTGGCGTTGGGCTTACTCCTACAACCTTCCTGTTGAAGAAATGATGGAGGTTATGGAAAACGCCATAATGAATGGATATACCATTGCCTGGGCATCAGATGTTAGTGAGACCGGATTCTCCCGCGATGGGATAGCCGTTGTGCCCGACGTGAACTCAACAGATAATGCGGGTAGTGACCAGGCAAGATGGACCGGGTTATCGGCCCGTGAACGGGACTTCGATCTAAGGAGTCGAGTAGGCCGGGAGATGTTGGCAGAAAAAGCCGTCACACAGGAGATGCGCCAGTTGTCTTTCGATAACTATCAGACAACTGATGATCATGGAATGCAGATATACGGTATCGCTGAAGATCAAAAAGGAAACAGGTATTACATGGTAAAAAATTCGTGGGGCGAAACCGGTGTTTACAATGGCCTTTGGTATGCTTCAGAGCCATTTGTAAAGTACAAGACCATAAGTATTGTATTGCATAAGGATGCCATCCCGGCAACAATATTAACGAAGCTGGGGTTATAATCTGAAAGGCATACTTAAAATGGAAACAGCAGAACTTTACTCAATATTTCTTAAATATCCCTCTGTAACCACCGATTCACGGTTATGTTCCAAAGGTTCTATCTTTTTCGCGTTAAAAGGAGAACGATTCAATGGAAATCTTTTCGCTGAAGAGGCTTTGGAGGCCGGATGTGCATATGCAGTAGTGGATGAAAAGCCGGAAAAAGAGAACAACCGGATAATTCTGGTTGACAATGTGTTGGAGTCGCTCCAAAAAATGGCTAACTACCACCGTAAAAAACTTAAAATACCCATTATAGGAATTACCGGTACAAATGGCAAGACCACTACAAAGGAACTTATTGCCATTGGATTGTCCAGAGAGTTCAGGGTAGCATACACTCAGGGAAACTTTAATAATCATATTGGTGTACCGCTTACGTTGCTATCAATGAATAAATCGCATGAAATAGGAGTAGTTGAAATGGGGGCTAATCATCCGGGCGACATTCTGGAGTTGTGTGCAATTGCTGAGCCCGATTACGGATTAATCACCAATGTTGGAAAAGCTCATCTAGAGGGATTTGGTTCATTTGACAATCTTGTAAAATCGAAATGTGAGCTTTATGATTTTATTCGCGAACACAACGGTAAGGTATTTGTGAATAAAGACAGTGAGATATTATATAAAAGATCTGAAGGTATGGGGCGAATATTGTATGGGAAGAATGACCTGTCGTTATTTGCTTCCGGTACCATTGCCGATGCAACCCCTTTTCTGGAGTTCGACTGGAATTTTTTCGACAAATCCTACAGGGTTAATACCCGCCTGGTGGGTGAATTCAATTTCGATAACGCAATTGCTGCAGTGGCTGTCTGTAAATTTTTCGGGATCAACGCAGAGCTTATAAGTGCGGCACTTGAAGAGTATGAACCAAAAAACCACAGATCTCAGTTTAAACGTACAGAAAAAAATGATCTGATAATAGATGCTTACAATGCCAACCCCACCAGCATGAAAGCATCGCTGGATTTCTTCACCTCAATACCTTCCATACTGCCTAAAATGGTTATCTTGGGAGAGATGAAAGAGTTGGGCGAGGTGTGTTATGATGAACACCGCAAAATGATGGAGTTTCTTAAAGATCAGCCATATGATAAGATTTATCTTGTAGGGGAACTTTTTAAATATCAGCCGGATAATACATACCGTTTATTTGAAAATGTGGAGGAGCTTATCGATACATTGAAGAATGAATCGGTAGAGGGGTATTATATCCTCCTGAAAGGTTCCCATTCGGTACACCTGGAAAAGGCTATCGGCTTCTTATAAAGTGTACCGTCATCATAATCATCTCTGAAACTGTGCCTATGCGGTACTGTGGCCCCGCAAGCCCGATGCCTGATGTTACATATATATGTGTGTTTCGCTTTCTTTTGTAACCGTGTGGCACCTCAAAAATTATTCGTGTTGAGATATTACCTGGAAACGCCTGCCCATAGTGCGTATGCCCGTATATCGCGATGTCCGCGCCTGCATCAACCTCTTCATCAAGGTTGTCAGGAGTGTGATTCATTACAATCACTGTTTTAGAGATATCCACCTTTTGCTCATTAAGTATGGTATGTAGTGGTTTCCGGTCAGGGACGACCAGGTCTTCACGCCCCAGAACATAAAAAGCACTGTCTATAAGAACAGCTGAATCGCGCAGCATAACGATGCCGGAATTGTTAAGCAGCTTGATTTTCTCCTCGGCATCATATCTATATTCATGGTTTCCCGTGCAGGAGAACACCCCTAATGGTGCGGACAGCCTCGAAAGCTCTTCATCCATCCGTGATTCCAGAACAGGCTTAATGTATGAATCAATAATATCGCCAGTGAACAGAATCAGGTCGGGTTGTTGTGCCATAATCAAGTCCACAAATCGTTTCGCATGTCTGCGGTTAATCATGTATCCCAAATGCAGGTCGCCAATTACTGCAACCCTTATTGAATCAAGTTCTCTTGCCGGTTTGTTCACGTTAACCTCTATTTGTTGTATCACCGGATGCATGAACCGGTATCTGCCGTATGTCATGATACACGAAACAATGAAAACGGTAATAAGAAATGAGAAAATCCTAACCTTCTGTGGTTGCTCTTTCAGTAGCCATGGCTTTCGCAGTTGCTTCTTTCCTATGAGCCAGATTATGTCAACAATCAGCCATAGTCCACCACTATATAAAAGAAACAGCATCCAGCTGCTACCCATTACAAATATAAATTGAATAATGTGGCCGGGAATATTTCGATAAAAAATAAAGCCAGTGGCATAAACCAGCAGTTCTGTTCCAAAAACCGTTGATAGTATAAAGCGTGCCGCCTTTTTCCCTTCAAAGGCATGCCACCCTTTTAGGAAAACCAATATGTTTAGTGTCAGGTGAATGATTAAAGAGTATATGAGTGTCCTCATATTTTGGCAGTTTTGACATTGACCTTAAAAACAGAATAACAGCTATTTTTGTTTACTTTATTATTGAGATTTTTTTTATACTATTATCATACCTTTTAATACTTCGTTAAAACATCACTTATAATGCTGACAATCAATATGTTACTTTAAGCCTTCGAAAACAACATACTCTATTGAAATTCAGCGAAATATAAGAATTATTTTAAAAAAATACCGAGCTGTCAACCTTTATTAACTGAATTATTCTCCTTTATACTTCTTCTATTGTTCATTTTAAATATCTGATTTTATATATCCATTTTCTGTCAGGCAATCGACTGCTTATTTCTAAGCGAGGTTGCTAATAGCTTGTTTGGGTAGAGAGGCCCATGCTCTTGCAGCGTTACAGATTTATAAATAAGGAGACCCATAAAGGCACTGAAAAATCGATTATTATACCGTGAAAAAGAGCAATAACAATATATTCCTCTCCTGAATACTTTGTAATTACAGGAAGTGTTGTGTCCATTGTTGTGGCGCCACCTGCCGAGATAGGTGCCAACTTCCCGAAATATTTCACCATAATTGGGGCCAGTATTAGTACGCTGAATTCACGCATAATATTTGCCAGTAATGCAACTGTTCCCAACTCAGCCCCTCTGAACTCTGTGATAATAATACTCGAGAGTGAATAGTAGGCAAAACCAGCGCCTACGCTAAGGCAGTCGGTAACACTTCTGTCAGGTATTAACAGGCTTACAATTATTACTCCGGCAAAAGTACCAACAGTGGTGGCTATTGGAATAAGTGAGATTTGCCATCCATGCCTTTTCAGGGCGGTGAACATATTTTTGCCTGAGCCAATCTGAATACCTACAAGAAAAAGTAACAGATAAAGTACCCACTCAGAGATATTGCTTTCACTCAATGCTTCAGGTATTAATCCCAGCACTGAAAGCACAACACCGGTAATAAAAAGAAGAAGGTATATAAGGGATTGTCTCATCGCTCTTATTTAATTTCAACTGTTCTCGCTATAAGGCAAATTTGTGTTTGACTTGTCGGAAAGAGAAGGGCTAATACTTGTGTTATTTTTGTTTTTATCCTTCGAGCATTTGTCAAAAAATCTTTTATAGACCCATTTCGCACATAACAGGCTGCCCACCGTTCCCCCAACAGTCAATAAAAATGCATCGAGTCCGATAGCGGAAAAATTATTTAATACCTCTTCATTTTTCCCTACCGATACACCCAGAAAAAAGAGCAAGAGCATTATTACCACACTTAATAGCATTCCGGTATGTTTCACGAAGACTCTGTTCCTGACAATATATCCTGCCAGAATACCGGATACTATGCAAAGGATAATTTTAATCATTGAGCTATTTTTATTAAATAGTATTTTTTGACTTTCGTTCTTCTTTTTGAACTCTGTTATATTGTTTGATTTTCGTTCTGCTTTTGCTCGCGACAATAAAATCCGAATGAATTAATCTTCTGCACATCACTAAACGAAAAAGTTGCTCGCCTTGGCAAAGCTCAAGCAAGCTTGGCCCTTGCTCTTTTGACCCAACTCAAATAGTGAGTCCCCTCCGATAAGTCTTTTTTGCTGAAAATTCCACAAAAACGCCATTGATATTCAGCGAGATGCGACCTCCTGAAATCGGGTTTTGGGGTTTTCGGAGCAGACTCAATAGTGCAACAAAAGTATGAAAAAGAATCGAGGTGAAAAAAATATAACTTTTAACTGCAATATAGTGCCCACCTGAAAAGTTATTTAATAATAAAGCGACTTTTGAATATCAGCTGGTTAAGTATTCAAAACTCTTATTTTTGACATTCCAAAGATGACTCAATGAAATATTAATCACAGAATGACAAAATAGCTTATCAATTTGAATATTTGCAGGAATTATGCAAAAAATAAGGGAAAAGAGTCGTAATCATAAAAAAAGTGATATATTTGCGATATCAAAATAACATCATTTTAAATATTTAATTTATGGAAACAAATGAATTCAAATTTAAAGGTTTTAAAACCAATGGCTTCCTGATGCTTTTTTTATTGCTTGTTCTGTTGGCAGCTACCATGTGGATTTTCTTTCAAGGCGTTTGGGGAATTTTTGCAGGTATTTTTATGATTGTTGTATGGGTTATCCTCATGTTTGGCTTTACAAAGCTTGAGCCGAATGAAGCTATTGTGATGATTTTCTTCGGAAAATATAAAGGTGTACTTAAAGAGACCGGATTCTTTTGGGTAAATCCGTTCATGACTAGGAAAAAGCTATCTATGCGGGCCCGTAACTTAAACGTTGAGCCAATTAAAGTGAACGATAAAGTAGGAAATCCGGTGCTGATTGGATTGGTGCTTGTTTGGAAATTGAGGGATACTTACAAAGCTATGTTTGAGATTGATGCACAAACTATGGCATCGAAGATGGGGAAAGATGGAGCAGTTACTTACACTGTAAGTAAGCAGATGGACGCATTTGAGAATTTTGTCGCTGTGCAGAGTGATGCTGCTTTGCGTCAGGTTGCCGGGCAATATGCTTACGACAACAATGTTGCCACCGGTAACGAAATTACATTGCGATCGGGTGGTGAAGAGATAAACAATGACCTGCTGAAAGAGCTCAACAGCCGCCTCGATATGGCCGGGATAGAGATCGTTGAAGCACGTATCAATTATCTGGCCTATGCACCCGAGATTGCAGCTGTGATGCTTCGTCGCCAGCAGGCTGAAGCAATTATTTCGGCTCGCGAAAAGATAGTTGAAGGTGCGGTTACTATGGTGAAGATGGCGCTCGACAGAATTGAGGATGAGAGTATTGTTGAACTAGATAGTGATAAAAAGGCTGCTATGGTGAGTAACCTGCTTGTGGTACTTTGCGCCGATGAGTCGGCTCAACCTGTATTAAACACGGGCACGTTGTATCAGTAAGACAAGGGCTGCGAGGAGGAAAGGAGAAATGGTGCATAACATATATGGATGTATGGATTTGCAGTTTAAACTGAAAAATTGTTCGAAGTTGTTGATTGCTAAACAGCATCCATATCATTTGAAAGAGATATCAGCAAAACCCGGCAAGATGGAGAGAGAAGGAAAATGACTGGAAAAGGAAAAACGACTAGAAATTTCGCCTTGCGATTAGATCCGGAAACCATGGAGGCTATTGAGAAATGGGCTGCCGACGAATTTCGCAGTGTGAATGGGCAGATTCAATGGATACTTGATCAGGCACTCAAAAAGAGCGGACGCTTGAAATCGGAATGATTATTTTTGGGGAGGCTGTGTTAGATATATGTAACAATGCCTCCATCAGCCAATTCCCAGGCAAAGTACTTTGTCTGGGACTGTGTTAAATATATGTAACAGTAACCTGTCTTCTCTGGAATTCGCGAATATATATGTACTTTTAATGCTTTAAATTCCAAAATCTATAAAAACCCGCAATGAAACTATTTCAGATTTTAGTTCTATTCTGTGTCATATCAATGAGTATGACTGCTCAAAATGTCACCGTAAAAGGTAAACTGGTTTCGGCTGATGACAAGGCCGGACTGCCATATGTTACCATCTCGGTTGCACGTGAGTCTAATCCGGCCAATACAGTAAAAAGGCTGGCAACACAAGAGAACGGTACCTTCTCCACTGCGCTAACCCCCGGAAAATACATATTTATTTTCCATTTTGTTGGGATGAACGGCCTGAAGAAACTTGTTGAAGTATCCACTTCTCAGAATCCGCTAGACCTGGGAGAGATTGCAATGGACGAGAGCTCAATTGAACTCGAAGAGGTGAGCGTGACCGCTCAAAAGCCTTTGGTGAAGGTTGAGATAGATAAGCTGACCTACAGTGCAAAGGACGATCCTGAATCATCAACCTCAAACGTACTAGACCTGTTACGTAAAGTACCGCTTGTTACAGTGGACGGTGAAGATGAAATTCAGTTGAAAGGTTCAAGCAACTTTAAAATATATCTGAACGGAAAACCATCAAATATGATTTCAGGTAACCCATCGCAGGTACTGAAGAGTATGCCTGCCAACAGCGTAAAGGATATAGAAGTGATTACGGATCCAGGTGTTAAGTATGATGCAGAAGGGGTTGGAGGCATTATCAACATTGTTACCGATAAGCGTGTCGATGACGGCTATTCCGGATCTGTTGGAGCTAACGGCGACACCTTTGGTGGATATGGCGGTAATGCTTACCTTGCTACCAGGTATGGTAAGTTCGGTTTCACCGGCAATTCCGGCTATTATTATCATAAACGTCCCGAGTCGGAGTCGGGTTTTACCAGGGAAGAGTTCAGCCCGCAGAATTTACTGACCCTAAATGGTAAAAATAAGAGCGATGGAGGCGGGCTGTTCCTTAGCGGTGCACTCAGCTTTGAACCCGATACACTGAATCTGTTCAACCTGTCGGGTTCAAGATATGGCGGAAAATTCAAATCACACTCTATGCAGGAGGCGCTATCCTCAGGAGCAAGACCATACAGTTACAACACTCGTTCCAATAGTACTGTTGAATATGGCGGAATGAGCCTGTCGGCAGATTATCAGAGAAGTTTTAAACGGAAGGGTGAGATGCTTACCATCTCATACCGGTTTGAGGATAATCCGAATGATAGCGAGTACGACAGCGAGTATGAGAATGTTACAGGAGTATTTTATTACACTGACGGTTATAAACTGAGAAGTGTTAATAATGCAGGAGGAAAAGAGCATACGGGACAGTTGGACTATGTTAATCCGCTGAACGGAAAACACAGCATCGAGACTGGATTAAAATATATATTCCGCGATAATACCAGTCGCGCCGACCACACATTCTTCGATACGGAGGAGGGTGTATGGAAACCAGATGTAAGCCGTAAAAATGATCTCGATCATACGCAAAATATTACTTCAGGATATGCCGGCTACGGGTTTAAATCGGGAAAAACAGGGGTGAAGCTGGGATTTAGAGGCGAATATACTCAACAGGAGATCCACTTTATGGGTAGCCAGCTGGATACGATAGTGCAGACCAATTTTTTTGATCTTGTTCCCTCGGTTACACTTTCCTATCAGCTGGGAATGACCCGTACATTGCGTGGCGGCTACAACATGCGTATTTCCCGTCCAGGTATATGGTACCTGAATCCGTATGTGAACGATGTAGATCCTAACAATATCAGTTATGGGAACCCCAATCTCGACGCAGAAAAGCAGCATAACTTCAATATTAACTACGGGGCCTTTTCGCAGAAACTCAATTTCAACGTTACGCTCAGTTATGCTTTTGCCAGAAATGCGGTGACAGGGTACAGCTTTATTGAAAATGGCGTTACACACAATACTTATGCCAATATAGGGAAAAATCAGACGGTGGGAACAAACCTGTATGTGAGCTGGACGCCTACCCAAGTTGTTCGTACATATCTGAATGGTGGTATAAATTATACCGATATCCGGAGTACCGAAAAAAGTGAGCTGCGGAACAGCGGTTTTTCCGGGCGAGCATTTGGAGGGCTTACCTTTACATTTCCCGGTGATTTCAGAGTTGGTGCAAATGGCGGCTTGTTTCTTAATCGTATTCAGCTTCAGACAAAGCAGTCTCCCTTCTATTTCTACTCTTTCAGCCTAATGAAGAGCTTCCTTAACAAGAAACTTGATCTTTCTCTCAACCTGCAGGATGTATTATCGAAAAACCGGAAGATATCCTCAACTACAACAGGTGAAGGATTCTGGCAGGAAAATATTTTTCATTACCCGATGCGGAGCATCCGCCTGAGTGTGTCATATCGCTTCGGTGAGCTGAAAGCATCTATGAAAAAGGTACAAAGGACTATCTCTAACGAAGATCTAATGCAAGGTGAAGGATCGCAGCAAAATACAACTACACCTCCTGCAGGGGGAAACTAAACAATAGTAGAGAGACGATTACAATATCTTTGATCTTTTGCGCATAATCATTATAGAAACTAAACAATAACAGAAAGGCTTTTACCTACGGATAAAATGAGAATAGATGTAATAACAGTGCTTCCAGAGATTATCGAAGGTGCGTTTTATACGAGCATACTGAAGCGGGCACAGGAGAAGGGGCTTGTAGAGATAGGCCTTCATAACCTACGTGATTACAGCCTCGACAGGCATAGACGGGTAGATGATTACCCTTTTGGCGGGGAAGCAGGAATGGTGTTGCAGATTGAACCGATTGACAGAGCTATCTCTTATTTGAAATCGCAGCGCCGGTATGATGAGGTGATTTTCACCTCTCCAGATGGGGAACAGTTCACTCAGGCTACTGCCAACGAGCTATCTCTTAAACAAAATATTATTATATTGTGTGGCCACTACAAAGGTGTTGATTACCGTGTAAGAGAACATCTTATCACTCGGGAGATCTCCATCGGCGATTTTGTGCTTACAGGCGGAGAGCTTGTGGCTGCAATGATTGCAGACGCTATTGTGCGAGTTATTCCAGGGGCTATAGGCGATGAACAGTCTGCACTTTCCGATACGTTTCAGGATGGACTGCTGGCACCGCCAGTTTATACCCGTCCCGCCGAATACAAAGGGTGGAAAGTACCCGATATACTGTTGTCGGGGCATGAACGAAAAATACAGGAGTGGCGACTGGAGCAGTCTATTGAAAGAACAAAACGGCTAAGGCCCGATTTAACAGAATAACAGGTTGCCTTTGCGGAAATTTGTATATTTTTGTGAAATAACGAATCGTGCATAAGTAGTATATAAGTTTATTCTGCACAACTGGATTGTTATTGTAAGTTTTGAATTGAAAAATTATAGATTAATCATATGAAGGGAATTGTTTTAGCCGGAGGCTCAGGAACGCGGCTGTATCCTATCACTAAAGGTATATCAAAGCAGCTACTCCCCATTTTTGATAAACCAATGGTATATTATCCAATTTCCGCTTTAATGCTTGCAGGGATAAGAGATATTCTTATTATCTCCACACCAGCAGATCTGCCTGGTTTTCAGCGTTTACTTGGTGATGGGTCCGACTATGGCGTGAGTTTCAGTTATGCAGTACAACCTTCTCCCGACGGTTTGGCGCAAGCGTTCATTATTGGTGAAGAGTTTATTGGTAACGATGCTGTCTGCCTTGTCCTGGGCGACAATATTTTCTATGGAAACGGGTTTCCTGCACTATTAAGGGAAGCTCTGGAAAGTGCGGAAGAAAATATGCTGGCTACAGTGTTCGGATATTACGTGAATAATCCAGAGAGGTATGGTGTTGCTGAATTCGATGACGCCGGACGGGTGATCAGTATAGAAGAGAAGCCTGTAAACCCGAGATCGAACTGGGCTGTAACAGGACTCTATTTCTACCCTAACAGTGTTGTGGAGATCGCGAAGCAAATAAGGCCCTCTGCACGTGGTGAGTTAGAGATTACTTCAATTAACCAGGCTTTTTTAAAAGAGAAACAGCTCCAGGTAAAACTGTTTGGCAGGGGGTTTGCATGGCTCGATACCGGTACGCACGACTCACTTTCGGAAGCATCTACCTTTATAGAAGTGCTGGAGAAACGGCAGGGACTCAAAATCTCCTGTCTTGAAGAGATAGCATGGCGTAACGGCTGGATCTCTGATGATGATCTGAAGAGGATCGGAGAGTCGATGAAGAATAATCCTTACGGACAATATCTTCTTAAGCTGATGGACTGAAATTTTATATGTGATATGAATATTATTGAAACCGATATTAAGGGAGTTGTGATAATTGAACCTAAAGTGTTTGTTGATAAACGTGGATACTTTTTTGAATCATTTTCCCATAGGCTGTTCGAAGAGAAGGTGAGCAGGACTCTTTTTGTACAGGATAACGAGAGTAAATCATGTTATGGAGTGTTGCGGGGTCTGCATTTTCAAAAGCCCCCTTTTGAGCAGGCTAAGCTGGTGCGTGTTGTAAAAGGCTGCGTCCTTGATGTGGCGGTAGATATTAGAAAAGACTCCCCAACATTCGGGAAATATGTTTCAACAGAATTGTCAGATGAAAACAAACAACAGCTTTTTATTCCCCGCGGATTCGCGCACGGATATTCTGTACTGAGTGAGGAAGCCATCTTTCAGTATAAATGTGACAATTACTATGCGCCTGGTTATGAAGGGGCTATAATCTGGAATGATCCGCAGCTGAATATCGATTGGGGGCTGCCGTTTAACGATATCATTCTGTCGGAAAAAGATAAGAAAAATCCCTGTTTATCCAGTTTGTAAAAATCCGGCAATTCTGCTTTCATGTTCTGATAAATGTCTGTTAATCAAAGTAAAATAGTTGTTATGAAAAAAAATGTCCTTATTACCGGAGGAGCCGGTTTTATAGGCTCACATGTTGTACGGCTGTTCGTGAACAGTTATCCGGAATATCATATCATAAATCTTGATAAACTTACCTATGCGGGGAATCTGGCTAACCTGAAGGATGTAGAGGATAAGCCTAACTACACTTTTGTGAAAGCCGATATCTGCGATTTTGATAAGATAAAAGAGGTTTTCAAAACATTCAAGATCGATAATGTCATTCACCTTGCTGCCGAAAGTCATGTGGACCGATCAATTACAGATCCATTTTCTTTTGCCGAAACCAATGTCATGGGCACCCTTAACCTGTTACAGGCTGCAAGGGAGTGCTGGAAGGATAACTTCGAGAATAAACTCTTCTATCATGTCTCCACAGATGAAGTTTATGGAGCATTGGAATTTGATAATACACTATTTACTGAAGAGACACGTTACGATCCCCATAGTCCATACTCCGCTTCCAAGGCATCTTCCGATCATTTTGTCAGAGCTTATCACGATACCTACGGCCTTCCGGTTGTTATTACCAACTGCTCAAATAATTACGGGCCTTACCAGTTCCCGGAGAAGCTGATTCCGCTTTTCATCAATAATATTCGCCGGAATAAGCCGTTGCCTGTTTATGGAGAAGGAGTAAATGTACGCGACTGGCTTTATGTTGAGGACCATGCCCGAGCTATATGCCTGGTCTTTCATAATGGGCGAAAAGGCGATACATACAATATAGGTGGCTTTAACGAATGGAAAAATATCGATCTGATTCGCCTTCTTGTTAAAACTACAGACCGTTTACTCGGAAGGGAAGAGGGTGTGTCGGAGAAACTAATCACCTATGTAGCCGACCGGGCCGGACATGATTTACGTTACGCCATCGATGCATCGAAGATAAAGGATGAACTTGGATGGCAACCCTCCCTCCAGTTTGAAGAGGGGATTGAAAAGACCGTCCGGTGGTACATCGATCATCAGGATTGGCTGGATAGCGTTACCAGTGGTGAGTATCAAAATTATTACCGGGAGATGTATAAAATGTAATTGTTGTTTTCGGAAACATTACATGTTTTTTTAATCTGTCTCTTCGAACCTGGCTGTGAAGAAGCGTAACTGTTTCGGCTCATACACGAAACGAAGTCCTTTTATGGACTCCCTTCTTTTATACAGTGAAATAACTGCTTCGGCAACCAGATCCATGTGACGGTATGTATAAACACGGCGTGGAATGGTTAGTCTCACCGTCTCCAGTTTAGGCCGGTGATGATCCCCTGTGTATTTGTTTCGTCCCGCTGAAACTATACCACGCTCCATACTTCTCACTCCCGATTCAAGATAAAGATTTGCTGCCAGGCTTTGGGCTGGAAAACGGTCCTGCTGTAGGTGCGGGCAAAATCGCCTGGCATCCAGAAATATAGCATGGCCGCCGGTGGGTTCTATAATGGGTATTCCCGCTTTAAGAAGAAGGTCGCCAAGATAACGCACCTGCTTCACACGGTGTTCTATATATTCAAATTGAAGAGACTCCTTCAACCCTATTGCCATAGCCTCCATATCACGGCCAGCCATGCCACCGTACGACGGCATACCTTCATAAGCTACCACCAGCTCCTTAGCCTCTGCAAAAAGATCATCGTCATTCATGCATAAAAATCCGCCGATATTTACCAGGCAATCCTTCTTTCCGCTCATAGTGCATCCGTCAGCATAGCTGAACATTTCATGTACAATCTCCCGGATGGTTTTGCCAGTGTAACCCTCCTCCTGCTCCTTAATGAAATAGGCGTTCTCAACACACCGGGTGGCATCATAAAATACCCTGATGCCATGTCTGCGTGTCAGTTCGCGTACCTCCTTCATGTTTTTCATTGAGACTGGCTGTCCGCCGGCAAGGTTTACAGTGACGGCAAGACACACATAGGCGATGTTTTCTGCCCCTTTTTCATCAATCAGCTTCTGCAGCTTATTCAGGTCGATATCTCCTTTGAAAGGGATATTCATCCATGCTTCGTGAGCTTCATCCCGGATAATATCCACAAAGATGCCACCGTTTCTTTCCTGATGATAGCGTGTGGTAGTGAAATACATGTTCCCTGGAACATATTGCCCCTGTTTAATGGCAATCTGTGAAAGCAGGTTTTCGGCACCCCTTCCCTGATGTGTGGGGACAATATGTTTAAAGCCGAATATATCCTGTACAGTTTCTTCAAGATGCCTGAAGTTGATGCTGCCGGCATACGACTCATCGCCAATCATCATTCCTGCCCATTGGCGGTCGCTCATCGCGTTGGTCCCGCTGTCAGTCAACAGGTCAATATAAACATCGTCACTTTTAATCAGGAATGTGTTATATCCTGCTTCTTTAATTACTTTTTCACGTTCTTCGCGAGAGATCATCTTTACGGTTTCTACCGATTTGATGCGGAAAGGTTCCGCCGGGTATTTGTTTAGGCTCATAGCAATATCATTTTGATGGTTTTCCCTTTACAAATGTATATAAAATTTATGTTTCCTCATAGAAATTGAGAGATATTTTTATGCTTATGAATTTTTTTCCCAATTTTCGTTTTCTTATCACATTGGTTAGTGAAAAAGCACTGTTTTTTGGCTTAATCTTCTTACATTTGCATTCTGTTTTAAAAATAAATTTACAGTTTGAATGAATCAAGATACACAAATCTTTGAGATTATCGCAAAAGAGAGGGATCGGCAGCTGAAGGGTATTGAGCTGATTGCTTCTGAGAATTTTGTAAGTGAACAGGTAATGCAGGCTATGGGGTCTGTGCTGACTAATAAATATGCCGAAGGCTATCCTGGCAGACGTTATTACGGAGGTTGTGAGGTGGTTGATATGAGCGAACAGCTCGCCATCGACAGGTTAAAGGAATTGTTCGGAGCAGAGTGGGTAAACGTGCAACCGCACTCCGGAGCACAAGCCAATGCAGCAGTGTTTCTTGCATGCCTTAAGGCTGGAGATAAGTTCCTTGGATTGAATCTTTCGCACGGAGGCCATCTTTCACACGGTTCTCCGGTAAATTTTTCCGGTATAATGTTTCAGCCGTTGGAATATAATGTGCATGAGGATGATCAACGGGTAGATTATGATCAGCTTGATGAGGTTGCCCGCAGAGAGAGGCCTAAACTGATAATTGGCGGGGCTTCTGCCTATTCCCGTGAGTGGGACTATGCACGTATCCGCAGGGTAGCCGATGAGATAGGAGCTATTTTTATGGTTGATATGGCGCATCCTGCAGGATTGATCGCCGCCGGATTGCTTGAGAATCCACTTAAATATGCGCATATTGTTACATCTACTACCCATAAAACGTTGCGAGGCCCTAGGGGAGGTATCATTTTGATGGGTAAAGATTTTGAAAATCCGTGGGGGCTGACAACACCGAAAGGAGAAGTGAAAATGATGTCGGCGGTGCTCGATTCAGCAGTATTCCCGGGAATGCAGGGAGGGCCGCTGGAGCATGTGATAGCCTCTAAGGCAGTATCCTTTTATGAAGCTCTGCAGCCTGACTACAAAACTTATCAGGTACAGGTGAGGAAAAATGCAGCTGTGATGGCACAGGCCTTTATTGATAAAGGCTATAAAGTTGTTTCCGGAGGCACTGACAATCATATTGTTCTAGTAGATTTACGCACCAAATTCCCTGCCTTGACTGGCAAAGTGGGCGAAAAAGTACTTGTAGAAGCCGATATCACGGCCAATAAAAATATGGTACCTTTTGATAGCCGCTCTCCATTTCAAACATCGGGCCTGCGATTCGGCACGCCTGCTATCACCACTCGTGGAGCCAAGGAGAAGCTTATGGGCGAAATTGTGGAATTTATAGATACGGTGCTTTCTAATCCCGATGATGATAAAATAATTTCATCAGTCCGGGGAAAGGTGAATGCAACCATGAAGCAATATCCGCTTTTCGCGTGGTAAGCAACTGCTTTCACCCATGGATATCCCGTGATTAGGGTTACGGGGATGTGTTTGATTTATGTAATGAGGAATGGTTGACCTGTTCCTCATTTTTTTATATTTTTGCACAAGACTCGCTATCCGGAACGAGTGCCAAGTATTGTATAATGAATATACTTCAGACAGACATAAAGTTTATTCCCGGCGTGGGACCCAAAAGAGCCGAGATCCTCAACAAGGAGATCGATGTGTTCACGCTTGGTGATCTTCTGCGTTGGTACCCTTACCGGTATGTGGACAGATCACGCATATATTATGTGCACGAGATCGATAACTCTGTGGCATTCATCCAGCTGAAAGGACGTATCACTGCGTTTGAGACCTTTGGCGAAGGAAGAAGAAGGCGTTTAGTAGCACATTTTACCGATGGAACCGGTTTTGTTGATTTGGTATGGTTTCAGGGAATTCGCTTTATTGAAAGCAAATATAAGCTGAACACCGAGTATATTGTCTTTGGAAAGCCAAGCCTTTTCAACGGAAGGTGGAATATCGCCCATCCTGATATAGACCCTTTCATGGACGATTCTGCCCGCCCCGAGGGGCTGATGGCGATGTATAACACCACGGAGAAGATGAAAAACCATTATCTTAACTCTAAGGCAATGCAAAAGATAATAGGCAGTGCTTTCGGTATGATCAGGGAGAGGCTGCCAGAATCACTTTCATCTGATGTTGTGAGGACAGCAAAGCTGATGGCGTTTCATGATGCGGTTGAGAATATTCATTTTCCAAAAACGCAGGCACTCCTTCGTGATGCTGAATTTCGCCTCAAGTTTGAGGAACTCTTCTATATACAGCTCAGTATTGTGCGGTATGCCTCCGACAGGAAAATGAAACTTAACGGTTTTGTCTTCCGTAAAGTGGGAAACCATCTCAATTCATTCTATAAGTATAAGCTCCCGTTCCCGTTGACAGGTGCACAGAAGCGTGTGATTAAAGAGATCAGGAAAGACACGGCTTCAGGGAAGCAGATGAACCGCTTGTTACAGGGAGATGTGGGAAGCGGCAAAACACTGGTGGCTATTATGTGTATGCTGATAGCACTGGATAACGGGTTTCAATCATGCCTGATGGCGCCTACCGAGATTCTTGCATCACAACACTTCGAGACTTTTACGAAAATGCTTTCAGGAATGAAGGTGAAGGTGGCTCTTCTTACAGGTTCTACTAAGAAAAAAGAGCGCGAGGTGATGCATAAAGAACTGCAATCGGGAGTGATTGATATACTAATTGGCACACATGCTCTTATTGAGGATGTGGTTCAGTTCAGTAAACTGGGATTTGTGGTGATTGATGAGCAGCATCGCTTTGGTGTGGCGCAGCGTGCAAAATTGTGGACCAAAAGCTGCAGGCCCCCGCATGTGCTGGTAATGACTGCCACTCCTATCCCCCGTACGCTGGCTATGACGGTGTATGGCGATCTTGATGTTTCGGTTATAGACGAGCTGCCGCCTGGCAGAAAGCCTGTACATACATTGCACCGTTACGATAATAAACGTGGCGCTCTTTATCAGTTTATCCGTGATCAGATAAATGAAGGCCGGCAGGCATATATCGTTTATCCGTTGATTGAAGAGAGTGAAAAACTCGATCTGAAAAATCTGGAAGAGGGATATCTGCACGTAAAAGAGATATTTCCAGAATTTTGCGTCTGTAAGATGCATGGACGAATGAAGCCCGCCGAGAAAGATGAGGTTATGCAGCAGTTCGTGAGCAACGATGCGCAGATTATGGTTTCCACCACTGTTATCGAGGTAGGGGTTAATGTGCCAAACGCCAGCGTGATGGTGATCGAAAGTGCCCAGCGGTTTGGCCTTTCGCAGCTACATCAGCTGAGAGGCAGGGTGGGGAGGGGCGCTGATCAGTCTTTCTGCGTACTTATCACTCCCTACGAACTATCTACCGATACTCGTAAGCGGATTGAGATAATGACTGAAAGCAATGACGGTTTTGTGATAGCTGAGGCTGACCTGAAGCTTCGTGGCCCGGGAGACCTCGAGGGTACACAGCAGAGTGGTATCCCCTTCAACCTGCGTATTGCCGACTTGGTGCGCGACAATGCCATCCTCTATCGCGCCCGTGAGATAGCTGAAAGTGTCATTGGTGACGATCCAAAGCTGGAACAGCCGGGGCACCTGGTCCTGAAACAGCAGTTAAGCCGCTTGAGCGGAAACCGTTACGACTGGAGCCGGATCAGCTGAGAAAATCCTATTCGGCGGTTGTGATCACCAA
>ENA-UOOH01000010-UOOH01000010.1-fermentation-metagenome-genome-assembly--contig:-NODE-10-length-206737-cov-323.621046_pt1 | contig 206737 bp, 184 predicted proteins | sample MGYA00245778_ERZ724025 | MGnify/ENA primary metagenome ERZ724025 (study PRJEB28704, sample SAMN03018313) | fermentation metagenome | biome: anthropogenic terrestrial biome; feature: soil... | reverse complement strand
CTTGAGCCAAACCAGCGTGGGCGCTGGTCAGGATTAAGCACATACAAATAATGAGTTAAAGTGCTGTTTTTTTCATAACTTCCCTTTCTTGTGGATGAATAGTAAAGTTAATTCTAGCATAGGACACCAATAAATTTGGAAAGTCGAAAAACTGATTTTCTGCTGGGATTATGGATGAGCAGGCTTCGCTTCACGAACAGTCTGCTCAGGAGTAGGTATTTGAGAGCCTGACCCAAATGCTTGGCATCTAACTTGAAAAGGGCATCCCTTTACCAAACGAAATAAGTGCTGATAAATTATTTTAGATGGTGTTTTAAAATGTGGTATGAAAAAAGGTTTTGATACCTTACGATCAAAACCTTTTTGTTCTAATAAACAACAAGAAAAACTAACCTAAAATGCTTTTAACTTGTTCAAGGTCTGATTCTGGCATTTCGCCTTCTGGATCCTCCCGGTCAAATCGACGGATAATCCGCTTTAGCTCTTTGATATCAACGATCTGAATAGGTGGATTGTCGAGCACACCAAGGGTGGTTTTATCGGTTAGGATAACCAGTAGAGGCTCAATTCGAGGTTGTTTTGTGTAGGGCATGTCATGCTTGTTGAGATAATCCTGTAATCCCTGAATTTGACCAGCAAGTTCTTTCTCTGGGTTACCCAGGCTTTCTTGTCCAATAATGCGCATCATTATGCCTCTGCCTTTTTCTTTCCATTTGCCATTTACATAACTGATCATGCCAGGGGTAACAACTGGATGAAGTGCGTAAAGTTTATTTGGACCCAAAAGCAGGTAGGGAACTGGCGTTTTGTGGACATAAAAGCTGTAATCACCGCGAATAGTCTCTAAAGCTGTGTGCATGGTTTCATCGTATCTTGGTGAGCGTGAAAAACGGCTGGAATAGTACATGCTAAACTGGGTCATCACAAAGCCCACAACCAAAGCCACGTAAGACCACAAAATCAGGTTAGGTCTAAAGGCAAAAAAGAGACCTGCACCAAGAATAGCCAGACTGGCAATGGTGAGAACATTGCCTATGGTTTTATTTCGTTTGATTTTTTGTTCGTTGATGATTAATCGCATGGTATCCTCTATTTTTTGATTGCGTTTTGAAGTTCTACAAGCATGTTTGCCTCAATCGCTTTGCGGGCTTGGTCAATGGCGCTAACGATTGCATCGCTGTTTGAGCGACCATGACCTACAAAGACCAGCGCGTTGAGCCCCAGGAGTGGTGCGGCACCAATTTCATTGGGATCCAGCATGGCTCGCACTTTCTTAAAGGCAGGTTTGGCAAGCAGCCCGCCAATTTTTGTTCGTGTGCTTGCCATTAAGCTATCTTTGATGGTTTGCAAAATGAGTTTAGCAACCGCTTCAGACGCTTTTAGAAAAACGTTGCCGGTAAAGCCATCGGTTACTGCCACGTCAATCTCGCCACCAAAAATTTCTTTTCCCTCAACATTTCCAACAAAACCAGGCACAGATTTTTGCATCATTGGATTGGCGTTTTTAACCAAGTCATTGCCTTTGTGGGATTCTTCGCCGTTTGAAATGAGACCAACCCGTGGATTGGCGACATTATTCATCAAGCGCGCGTAAACCGCACCCATTTGACCAAATTGGACTAAAAATTCGGGTCTGCACTCAGCGTTTGCACCAATATCCAAAACGGTGCAAAAGCCGTTTTTTGTGGGGAAGTTGGCGCAAAGGCAAGGTCGGTTAACGCCTTTGATCAGGCCAAAAAGTTTGGTACCAAAATACATGGCCATGCCAGTATTCCCTGCAGTGACAAAAGCCTGAGCCTTGCCGTCTTTGATCAGTTGCATGCCAAGGTTCATGGTGTTGAGTTTCTTGGCACGCGCCTCACGGATATCATCATCCATAGCCAGCGCTTCTGGTGCGTGATGAATGCTGATGCGGGTTTTGTCTCCTGGCAGGGCATCTAACGTGGGTTTTAAGATGGCTTCATCGCCAACCAAAATGATGTTGATGTCCCAGGTAGCAGTAGCCTGGATGGCACCTAGCAATTCTGGGTGAGGGCGGTCATCGCTGCCCATCGCATCTAATACAATGTTTGTTTTCAATGTCACCTCTTTGGCGCGTTTGCTTGACAAGTTCCGCGCAAAGTATATAATAAACACTCCATGCGCTGGTGCTGGAATTGGCAGACAGGCTTGGTTGAGGGCCAAGTGCCGCAAGGCGTGAGGGTTCAACTCCCTCTCAGCGCATACGAAAGAGCAACATTCGTTGCTCTTTTTGTTTAATGCCTCAATTATACATAAAAACGATCAAGGAAAGGCTCGTCTGAGCCAAGTTGCCGGATTAACCGGTGTGCCTTGAATGTCGACTTCAAAATGTAAGTGTGGGCCGGTTGATCGACCAGTGGTGCCGATAACGCCGATTAATTGCCCACGTTCTACCATGGCGCCTTCTTCTACCAAAATTTCTTCAAGGTGCATGTAAATGGTGTAAACTCCCAGCCCATGATCAATGACGACGGTGTTACCACGGACGATTAAACTAGGCAGGGCACCAACCACTTTGCCAACAGCCGGCGCGTAAACATCGGTTCCCTTGCAGTATCCCAGATCCAAACCAGTGTGGTAATAGATTTTGGGATCATCGTTGTAGGTGCGACGACTGCCAAAAGTTGAGATGACGCAATCCGCATCCTGAGCAGGGGAATAAAATAAACCGTCCCAATGTTGAACCGGCGTAACTGGCGCAAGTAAGCTTCTGAATATAGCATCTTCTGCGCGTATATTATCACCATCTAAGGTTGCCGGGTCTACTTTAAGTGGGCGATCTGTGGCGTAATTACCCGATTTGATGACGACCAGTTGATCAAAGCGATATTCAAAGCCATCATCCCTTGTAAAACTCATCGAGAGAGGGTACACGCCGGGCTCAGTAAGGGCATGAATACCCACATAAGCGATTTGCTTGCCGTCTCCGATATCAGTGAATTGGGGTGAAAATTCAAGCAGCTCGGATTTAACCTGAACTTTACCAGGGCTTTCAACACTGAGGTAATAAGTGTCACCCTGCCGTAAGGGTAAGTTGCCAATGCTGATTGAACCCACGCCAGGTATGGCCAAAGCATCTAATTGCGCAACACTACTGGGAACATAAAAGCTATCTTGAGGGATGGCATGGTTTGCATTTTGTAGCAGGTTTCGGCGACCCAATGACCATGGATTTACATTCGATTTTATAGCCATCTCAAGAAAGCTTTGCCCCTCAAGTAATGTGTTGGGTGCGGTGGGGCTTTCTTGGTCTACATCGGTCATCAAAATTTCTCTGCCGATAAATAGCTCTGAAGGGCTGGTGATGCGGTTCAAGCGGATAAGTTGACTAAGTTCTGCCTGACTGCGTCGGCTAAGGCTGATTAAACTTGTGCCCAAGCCGACATATTCACTGCTTAGTATGCCTTGCATGCCGGCTAAACTTGGGATTTTGATTTTATCGCCTGGGTGGAGGGTGTTTTCTGGTCCAAGTTGATTAACCGACATGATGGCTTCAAGCGTGGTATTAAATTTTGCAGCAATCCACAAAAGCGAGTCACCAGGTTTTACGACATATTCAGGATAGGTGGTTGCCTGAGCTTGCACTGGTTTACTGCTTGCACCACCCAACAATAACCCCGCAAAAAGCAGAAGGACTAAGAAGAGGGTAAAGGCTTTTTGAGCCCGCCCTTTAACTGACTTGGTATAATCTTTCATTGAAAATAAGTTTACCATAGGCTTGAAAGGGCGTTTTATGAAGATTACAACTTTTAACGTTAATGGCATTAGGGCGATTGTTAATAAAGAAGGTACAAATTGGATTCACGAACTGAATTCTGATGTTCTGGGATTGCAGGAAATTAAAGCCAAGCCCGAACAAGTGCCCGAAGTTTTGCATGCGATTGAAGGATATCAGGTGATTTGGAACTCAGCTGAACGTCCTGGTTATAGCGGTACTGCGGTTTTTTATCGTGGCGAACCGCATGCTGTGAGCCTTGGTATAGATTATCCCATGTTTGATGCTGAAGGACGGGTTATCAGGCTTGAATATCCGGATTTTTTCCTTTACAACATTTATTTTCCCAATGGTGGTGAGGAAAACCGCCGTGTTCCCGAAAAATTGCAGTTTTATGCAAAATTGTTGGAAGAAGCTGATGAAATTCACAAGAGCGGAAAAAGCATCATTATTACCGGTGATTTTAACACGGCTCACCGGGAGATTGACCTTGAACACCCCAAAGCAAATTCAAAAACGACAGGTTTTTTACCTGAAGAACGCGCCTGGATTGATACTTATCTTGAGCACAATTTTGTAGATGCTTTTCGTCAACTTTACCCGGATCGCGAAAAGGCTTACACCTGGTGGTCTTACCGCTCAGCAGCACGTTTGCGTAATGTTGGCTGGCGCCTGGACTATTTTTTGGTGAGCAAAGAACTCATGCCCCGTGTGCAGGATGTCATCATCCATGACGATATTATGGGGTCTGACCATTGCCCGGTTACCTTGATTTTGAAAGATTAAACCATATAAAAACGCAGAAAAATAACAAAGGCAGCCATTTTTGGCTGCCTTTGTGGTTCTTACTAATGTGAAGTGAGATTAGTCTTGCCCTAATCCCATTGGGTAACAGCACAAAACCAAGTCTTTTGCTGCTTTGAGTTCATCCGCACGTTTGATGGGTGCGTGATGAGGTGCGTTTTTAAGCAGCTCAGGTTGGGTTCGGGCTTCTTCAGCGATTTTGAGCATCACCTCAGCGAAGCGATCGAGCGTTTCAATCGATTCTGTTTCGGTCGGTTCAATCATTAAGGCTTCTTTTACAATCAGTGGGAAGTAGTTTGTTGGAGGATGCAAGCCATAGTCGATTAAGCGCTTGGCGATGTCCAAGGCGTGAATTTCTGGCACGTCTTCCCAGAAACCTTCCAGAACAAATTCGTGCATGCAGCTGCGGTCATAAGGCAGGGTGTAGGTACCTTTTAGTTTTTCTTGCAAGTAGTTGGCGTTGAGAACTGCCTTTTCAGCAATGTCGCGCAAACCTTCGGCACCCAGCATGGAAATGTAGGTGTAAGCACGCACGAGCAAACCGAAGTGTCCGTGGAATGATTTAATGCGTCCAATTGTTTTAGATGGCGTCACAAACCCATACAGCGGTGGGTTTTCTTCATCACCTTCCTCAATGATATCCACAACCGGGTCGGGCAGGTAATCGAGCAGGCGTTCAGCTACAACCACGGGACCGGATCCGGGTCCGCCACCACCATGCGGTGTAGAAAAGGTTTTGTGGATGTTATAGTGCAAGACGTCAAAACCGATTTTGCCAGGTTGGGCGACACCCAGGATGGCGTTCATGTTGGCGCCATCGCCATAAACCAAGCCGCCTGCCTGGTGGACTATTTTGATAACTTCTTCGACATTCTCATCGAACAGTCCCAGGGTGTTGGGGTTGGTTAGCATGAGCCCTGCCAAGCGATCATCCACGAGGGATTTGAGCGCTTCGAGATCCACATTACCGCGGGGATCCGTGGGCAGTGGCACAATCTCAAATCCGACCATGGCTGAGGTTGCCGGGTTGGTACCATGTGCGGAATCTGGGATGAGCATGCGTAAGCGTTGGAAGTCACCACGATCCTGATGATATTTTTTGATCATCAAAGCACCAACCAGCTCACCTTGCGCGCCAGCTGCGGGTTGCAAAGTGGCACCGGCAAAACCGCCAATTTCGGCTAACATTTTTTGAAGGTGATACATCAGGTAAAGGTTGCCTTGCACGGTGTCTTCTGGTTGTAAGGGATGGGTGTGTCCAAAACCAGGGATGCGCGCGGTGGCTTCGTTGATTTTGGGGTTGTATTTCATTGTACAGGAGCCCAATGGGTAGAATCCCGTGTCAATGGAATAGTTGAGCTGTGAAAGTCGAGTGAAGTGACGCACAACGCCGAGCTCTGAAATTTCTGGGAATGCCAGGTTCTGGCGTTCAAAACCCTTGGGCAAGGGAACTTCAGGCACGTCAACGGCGGGCATTTTAATGGCGCGGCGGCCAGGTGAGGACATTTCAAAAATGGTAGGTTCAGTCATGATATTCCTCCTCTAAAACCGCTACAAGGTATTCAATATCTTCGCGTGAGATTTTTTCTGTAACAGCGATCATCAGATGGCCCTTTAGCTCAGGATAATCCTGACCTAAGTCATAACCACCAAGAATGTCATGATCGCGGAGCCATTCAAGCACATCAGCAACAGGTTTTTCTGATTTGACGACAAATTCATGGAAGAAAGGCGTTTCGGGGAAAGCTAATGTGAAGCCTTCAACCTGGCCAACTTGTTCAGCCGCAAAGTGGGCTTTTTGGTAGCAGAGGTTCGAAACTTCTTTGAAGCCTTCTTTACCAAGAACGGTCATATAGATGGTTGCGGCGAGGGTCATTAAACCCTGGTTGCTACAAATGTTGGATGTAGCTTTACCACGGCGGATATGCTGTTCGCGAGCGGTAAGGGTGAGCACATAAGCGAGGTTGCCATCCACATCTTGCGTTTCTCCAACCAAACGTCCGGCAATTTTGCGCAGCAGATCATTGGTTACCGCAAAGTAACCCAGGTAAGGTCCACCGAAAGAAAGCGGAATGCCTAAAGGTTGACCTTCACCGATGACGATGTCTGCACCTAATTCACCGGGAGGTGTAAGGATGCCAAGCGCGGTGGGGTTGGTGGCAACCGCAACCAAGGTGCCATGGGCATGAGCGGCATCTATCAAGGGTTTGTAGTCAACAATTCTGCCAAAGAAGTCAGGGTATTGCACCAAAACCAAAGCGGTGTCGTTGTCAATTTGGTCGATGAGCTTTTGCAGGTCTGTTTCGATACCGGTTTCTGGTTCATCGCCAAGAATGTGAACATCATCATGGGTTTGGAAGTAAGTGCGCATGACGGCTCGGTATTGGGGGTTGACCGCGCGAGAGACAAGGAACTTATTGCGTTTTCCTCTAAAGTGGCTGTCTGCGAGGATCATGGCTTCTGCCGCGGCGGTTGCGCCATCGTAGTGAGAAGCGTTACAAACATCCATGCCGGTCAATTGGCAAATGAGGCTTTGAAACTCAAAGATTGCTTGCAAGGTGCCCTGAGAAATTTCAGGTTGGTAAGGGGTATAAGAGGTGTACCATTCGCCACGTTGCAAGATATTGTCAATGATGGCAGGGATGTAATGGTCATAAGCACCCGCGCCAAGGAAGCTAAGCAAATCCTTGGTGCTGCCGTTTGCAGAGGCAATGCTTTCCAGCTCCATGGCTGCTTCCATTTCGGTGAGCCTGGGCGCTAGATTAAGTTTAGGATAGCGGAATTTTTCGGGGATCTCGGTGAAAAGATCCTCGATTTTTTCAATTCCTATTGACTTAAGCATCACCTCCACATCTTTTTGTGTGTGGGGTGTAAACATGGCTTATCTGTCCTTGCAGTAGGCTTCGTAAGCTTCTGCGTCCATCAAGTCGTCAAGTTCGCTTTCGTCAGTGACTTGCACTTTCACCAGCCAGCCATCTTCGTAAGGAGATTTGTTGAGGGTCTCGGGCGCGTCGACAATGTCTTCGTTTACTTCGAGGACAGTTCCGCTGACGGGGAAATGAACTTCAGCTGCGGCTTTTACTGATTCGATGGTGCCGATGCTATCACCAAAGCTCACTTCGTCATCGGGATCGATTTCGAATTCAACGTAAACGACGTCGGAAAGTGCGTCTTGCGCGTAGTCAGTGATGCCAATAATGGCAACGCCATCAACGATTTTGACCCATTCATCGGTCTTTTGGTATTTGAGGTCTTGCGGATATTTCATTGTTTCTCCTTTGATCAATGTTTGTATTCATTATTAGAATGTTGACATATTAAAACAAGAGCACACGCGGTGCTCCTGTCATCACTACTGATTTCAGAAGCTCTTAGGGTCTTGGTACCTGAGAGTTTCACCCACACGGGCTTGCCCCTTCGGTGCCCACATAAAGTGAGACTCTTCCCGTTGAGCTGATAGTTCAATTTTAGCCATTTACAGGCTAAAGTCAAGTAGAAAGGGGTTCTATGGGCACAGATAAACCAGCATAAGCCTTGCAAAACGAAATTGGGCATGCTTCTTAAACCACTGATTGTGAATGAGATAGGTAAATCCAAACAACCAAAAACAATGGCAATTCATGAGGGATGGACCAAGCAAAAAATGCCTGTTTTAAGTGGCAGTGAAAGCCTTTAGAGCTTTATCCTGGTGTGGCTGTTAAGGTTCCATTTTCAGGAAGAGATGAATGCCATTATCTTGATGCAAAGGTTTATAGCCAGGCGGCGTCCAATCACTGGAGCTGATGATGTAACGCGCTTTTAGACTTTCCGCGCCTCCAGCTGCTAAAATGTCATCCAGTTCATCCGCACGGAAATACATCATCCCCAAACCAGGTTCAAAAGACCCATAGTCAAGATATGTAAAAGCAAAGATGTCCATATAGATCGTGTTTTCCCACCGGTCTTTTGCGACGGGATTGAATGGAATATGGCTAAAAAGTTGTATTTTTGGTTTAGGTTGCAAACGGCGGTCTACTTGGTCTTTGTATAAGCGCCCGCTGATTGGGATAAAAGCAATCATTAATGCAAGCCAAATGCTGATGCTTAGTGCGGCAGCCCATTTTTTAGGTTTACTGATTGTTTGATTAGTCATCACACTTAAAACCGAGAAAAAGAGCACAGGTGTCAAGAAGCGGAAGCCTGCCAGTTCGTTAAAATCGTACAAGAACAAAATGAAGATGAGGTTAAATGCCTGGATAGTGATTTGCCCTAGCTGGAAATTTCTCTCTGTGTTGTTTAAGGTTCGAATGCGTTTAAAAAAGGAAATACTTAGAAAAGCAAACCAGAGGATGTATGTGTAATTGAAAACAAGCTCGATGGGGCTGTTATAAGCAGGTAAAAAGAATTTTATACTGCTTGAAAAGCCATGACGCAAAAAGAAAACAATTTTGTTGCTCGACTCGAGTAATTGAACATGAAACCACCATGGATATACGGCGGATGTGATCGAAACAATTATTGCGACGCTGAGGGCAATGAGGACAAACTTAAGGCTTGCCCACCACCACTTTTTAGGTTTGTCAAAAATTTCTTTGATGAAGATGGGAACCAGGAAAAATATAATAGTAACTCTAAAAAGGCTAAATATGATAACCAAAGCAATGTAAAGCTTACGATAAAATGGCTTTTCTTCTTCGTTGAGGCTCTTATAATACAGGGCGCACAAAACGATCATGCAAGCAAAAATCAGTAGCTCGATCATACTTGTAAAAATATAATATAGGAAAGGTGAAAAAGTATAAAGAAGAAGCGTTAAGAGGGCGGTTTTTTTAAGTGAGCGTGTAAGCAAATAAAAAATTAGCGTTGCAAGAGATATCAGGAGCATGTTTGTAGCCAGCATCATGACTGGTTGCGCGTTGAAGACTTTCCCAACCAGCGCATATGGCATCAGACTAAAAAATGAATGAGGACCATAATTTAGGACCTTTGCGGTGTTGTTGGCATTGTAACCAAAATAACCGGTGTTTTTTGCTGTTAAACCGTATTGGCTAATCGAAATGGCTTCCGCCCAGTAGTCGATTTCATCACTGTATATCGAAGTGTAGGCAGATAGAGGTTGACCTTTTTGCAAAAAGGGTATGCTGGCTAAGAGGAATGGCAAAAGGCACAAGAAAACTATAACTAAAGTTTGCCAAATCTTCGTTTTTTGGGGCTCTACGGTCTTATCCTGATTTGTTTTTTGCAATTTAGAATGCCTTTCTCGACTAGTTTCCCAAACTTATTAAGGGTGGTTATCCATCATTTTTTAGCGAAATCTGTGAGATTGTACTATGGATACGCCATCTTCGGGCGAGAATTAGCTTATGAACTGATGATGCCACTACCTAAAACGAGCTCGTCCTGATAAAAAACAGCGAATTGACCAGGCGTTATGTCCCTTAGCATGGTGTGCGATTGTACTTCGGCGCGGTTATCGCTGCTTAAGGTGAGGTCGCAAAGCACCGGTTTGGCTTGATAACGGATTTTGGTTTCAATTTGATGGGTGTTTTTGGGTGGCGATCCAGAAATCCAGTTAAGCTTCCGTACCGTAAACCTGGTTTCGCCAAGCTCATTTGCAGCACCAACGATGAGTGTGTTATCACTTTGTCGTTTCTCAATGACGAAGAGAGGGTGTTTGTAAGCTGGCAAGCCTTTGCGCTGACCGATGGTGTAGTTGCTTAACCCGAGGTGCTCGCCTATGACCGTTCCATCGATTAGCTGAACGGTGCCAGCGTCTTCCTGGAAGTTAAAATGGGTTTTAAGGAAGTCGCGGTAATTGGTGCCCTGTAAGAAGCAGAGATCCTGACTCTCTTCATTTTTAGGTATTCGAAGCCCGTATTCATGGGCGATTGCGCGTACATTAATCTTGTTTTGCTCTCCCAAAGGCAAAATCGTGCGGGAAAGTTCATACTGGCTAAGGCGGCTGAGCATATAGCTTTGGTCTTTTTGAGGATCCAGACCCTTATGGAGTTCGTATTTTTGAAGGTCCGTCTTAATAATCCGCGCGTAGTGGCCTGTGGCAACAAATGGCGCCCCGATCTGATCAGCATGGCGGAGCATATATTCCCACTTGATCAGGCGATTACAATCAAGGCATGGGCTGGGGGTTTCGCCAGCATAATAACTTTGAGCGAAATCCTGAATAACTTTTTGATGAAATTCTTTTTGGATGTCTTTGGTGGTCAGAGGAATGTTGAGCTGTGATGCCAGTTCTTTGGCTTTTTCAGCTCCTTTTTCATAGCCAGCACAGGTGATGAGGTAGAGACCTTCAACATCAAATGCCATTTGTTGGAGCAATAGAGCAGCCACAGCGCTGTCAACGCCGCCACTAAGCCCGAGTACAACTTTGTTTGACATGCTTTAATCATACCAAAAAAGCGTGTTGTTTTTTGGTGCGGGTATGGATTCTAAAACCTTATTTGTTTAGGAATTTGCCGGCTTCTTCGACGTAATCCAAAGATTGATGGCGGAAATAGGTGTTGTACAGGTCCGCATAAGTGCCACCTTTCTCGAGCAGGGCTTCGTGGTTGCCTTCTTCGATGATGCCGCCATGGTCGAGCACAATAATGCGGTCAGCAGACTTAACGGTGGAAAGACGATGCGCAATGAGCACACTGGTGGATTGAGCCAGGATGAGATTGAGCGCGTGTTGAATTTGGGCTTCTGTAAAGGGATCGATGCTAGCCGTGGCTTCGTCGAGTATAAAAATGGCAGGTTTTCTTGCCAAAACACGCATTAATGCGACCAATTGGCGTTGACCCATAGAAATTTTTGCGCCACGTTCGCCTACATTGGTGTCTAAGCCATTGCTAAGCGTTTCGAGCCATTCGCCATTACCAATTTGGTAGGCAATTCGCAAAATTTCTTCTCTGCTGATGTCAGGTTGGGCAAAGCGGATATTTTCTTCCACAGTGCCCTCAAACAAGAAAGGCACCTGGGTAACAACACCCATTTGACCACGCAAACTATCAATATCATAGTCACGAATGTTTTTACCATCGATGAGGATTTGCCCATTTTGGAACTCATAAAAACGAGAGATGAGCCGGGCGACGGATGATTTTCCCGCACCAGTGTGCCCAACAATCGCCAGGTTCTCACCTGGTTGGATGTGCAAGTCGAAATCTCTGAGCACTTCAGCGCCCACGCCATATTGGAAAGTGACCTTTTCGAAGACAATGTCGCCATGTAAATCTTTGGCTTCAAGCGTGTTGGTTTGAAAAACGGTATGTTCAGCATCAATTAGGGCAAAAATGCGCTCGGCAGCAGCAAAACCGGTTTGGACTTGTGCCCAATAAGAGGTCATGCTGAGAATGGGCATCAGAAAACGATCACTCGAGAGCAAAACCAGATACCAGGCACCAGCAGTAATTAAGCCTTGGGTAACAGACAAAGCGCCAAAATAAACCAACAAAGCGATGCTGATACCACTAAGCGTGCGCATGGTTGGAAAAACGATTGACAACACGAAACCGCGTTTGATGTTGACATCATAGGATGTTTTATTCGACTTTTGGAAGTCTTGATAAATGCTTTCTTCTTGCCTAAAGTTCTTGGCAACTGAGATGCCACTAATGGTTTCTTTGACGGTGGCGTTTACATTGGCCATAGCACGCATGCCCCGGGTGGTTACCCGCCTCGCCACGTTACGATAGGCTGATACGATGCCAATGACCAGAGGAATGAAGATGAAAAGCATGAGCGCCAGACGCCATTCGGTGCGTAGCAGAATGACTCCGACGACAATAGATTGCATAACTGACCCTAAAACGTTCATGGTGAGACGCATCAGGGTGATGAAATCCTCGGTGTCACCGGTTATGCGCGAAACAATGCGCCCGGAGCTGAGCGTATCATGGAAAGCAAGGTCTTGTTCCATTGAAGCTGCAAATGCATCTGTGGCGAGCGTGCGATAGATGTCTGCATTGACGCGTGCCATGAGGCGTTGTTGGATATGGAAGAAGACGTAACCCAATACTTCCAAGAGGATGACCGCGCCAACCAGAATAGCGAGCATTCGGTCATCGGGTTGCATCGCGGAGCCTTCATCCAAGACTTTTGAGACCAACAGGTATGGTATTGAGCCAGTGAAACCTTGTAAAACAACCACAATGGCTACAAAAATGAGTTTAATCCGATGCGCTTTAAAGTAGCTTAAGATGCGCTGAATGAGTACTTTATTAGAATATTGGCGATCGTATGCTTCTGCAGAGAGTCCGTGATAAAAGCCCATTAGTCTTGTTTACCCTCCGAGAAAATTCTGCGATAAGACCGTGAACTTTTCATGAGTTCAGTATGGGTTCCAATTTCAGATATCTTTCCTTTGCGTAAGACCACAATCAGGTCCGCCCAGCGAATTTGGGAAAGACGGTGGGTGACAATAAAGGTTGTGCGACCTTGGGCTGCGGTCATGATGGCTTTTTGGATTTCATCTTCTGTTTGGCTATCGATGGCACTGGTTGAATCATCGAGGATGAGGATACGCGGATCGGTTAAAAAGGCACGCGCGAGGGCGATGCGTTGGCGTTGGCCACCTGAAAGCGTGGCGCCTCGCTCACCGATGACGGTATCGTAGCCATCTTCCAGTTCAGCAATAAATTCAGCAGCTTGTGCTTTTCGGGCAGCTTCTTCGATTTCTTCCTGGCTGGCATTAGGCTTGCCAAAGGCGATATTTTCAGCGATTGTTTTAGAGAAAAGGAATATATCCTGTTCGATGATGGATATCTGGCCTCGCAAGGTGTCCAGTCGCCAATCTTTGAGGTTGACGCCATCGATGAAGATGTTTCCTTGTTGAGGGTCGTAGGTGCGATTAATAAGGCGGATGAGGCTGGTTTTACCTGAGCCGGTTTGCCCGACCACGGCAATTGTTTGGCCGGCTTTGGCTTCAAATGCAATATTTTCAAGGTTCATTACCTTGTTATCATATGAAAAGCTGACGTTTTCGAAACGCACATTGCCTTCAATTCTATTCGCGTAGCCATCTTCATTTTGGTCGAGATTGTTTTCAGCATTCATAACGTTGAGCAATCTTCTGGCGCTGGCGAGGCCTGATGAAATACGCGAGTATGCCATAACAGAAGTGTTGGTGGGGAAACCCAACATGGTGAGTGAACTGAAGTAAGAAATGACATTTCCGAGGGTGATATCGCCAGTGCGAGCCAAATAAAGCGCGTGTAAGAGCCCAAAGCCCATTGCTAAGGACATAAAGAGTAAGGGTAAAAAGCGCGCTTCAATATCACCTTGCCTTACCGAAGCATCTCTAAAGGTCTTGATATTGGCACGGAAAAGATCAATTTCGGCTTTTTCTTGGGCGGCTGCTTTGACTGTTTCGATGCCATCCATGTCTTCGGCGATGCGGCTGTTCATCACACCAAAACTGCTTCGAACCTTACGGGTAACGGGTTGAAGAATTCTGAGATAATGGGCAATTGCAATGGCATAGGCGACAATAAAAGCGACTGGTGTGAGTAATAATGCCGGATGGATGCGCCATCCGATGACCACAGGAATGAAAAGGAAGTTTAGCGAGCCAAAGACCATATTGATGCCAGGACTAAACACGTAGTTCACTTCGCGGATGTCGTTACTGGCACGCGCCATGAGGTCACCAACGCTTTGTAAAGCGTGAAAAGTCATCGATTTGCCAAGCAGGCTGGTGTAAAACTCGTCGCGCGTGTCTCTTTCGATGCGTTGCGCGGTTACTTCAAAACCAAAGTTGCGCTGAAATTGGAGAAAACCACGCACTATTTGCGAAATAGCAACTATGGCGGCAGCCTGAAGAAAGATTTGTTTCGTGCTAACACCACTGGTTAAGGCTTCGAAGACGTTTCCAAATTGCACGGCGGGGATGCCTGCCAGGGCTGCGTTTCCAATTGCACCAATGGAGGCAACCAGGAAAATGAACCAGTGATGTTTAACATGGGAAAAAATCCACTTCGCTGGGCTGGAGCGGTTGGTTTTATATTTAAAAGGAATGTTGAATTCACTGGCGCTGTTCATGTTAATATCCATGCTAGTTAGACCATTGTATCTTAAGGGTTCGGATGATTGTAGGATTTATACATATATAACTAAAAAAAACCTTTATGGATTTAAAGGTTTTTTCAAGAGTCAGCAGTTACTATTATGTTTTATTTATGAAAAGTATCGCGCTTGGTTAATAGCGATTGCAATGATTGCAATGACTAGAGCTATCACGCCGATGATAATGGCTACCATGGCGACATCACTGATGCCTTGTTTGCTAGGGGTTTGATAAGGTGGCATTTGTTGGCTTTGGTTTGGATTATAAACTGGCTTTCCTCTTTGCGGGCTAGGTGGTAATTTGTAAGCGCCTGTTTGCGCCCTTGGAATGCCCTGTCCCGGGCTAGGATAACGCGGTGGACTCGGCCTTTGTGCTTGTGGTCTTATACCAGGCGGGACTTGTGCCTGGCTTTTGGCTTGTGCGTTTTCTGTTGAATAGTCAATGGAATACTTTTTTTGTTGATTTGGGTCAAATTCTGGTGTGTCCCATTCCCAGAAGTTTTCTTGGTCTAATCTTGGTTTGGGTTTTTCTGCTTGAGGCGCAGGAATGCTAGCAACGCCTTGCTGAGGGCGAAGCGAGACCCAACCTGTTACAGGTCCACCAATGGGTTGGTTGACGACAGGTTTAGGCGCGGTGGTTTGAGGCAAAGGCGTGACTGGAATGACAGGGGTAGATTCAGGCATGGTTGGGATGTCGCTGATCGCATCAATCTCGATATTGAGCGCTTTGGCCCATTCTGAAAAAAGTGGACATTCATCAAGTGTGTCTGACCACCACACTCGGTCGAAAAGCGCTTGAACGGCTTCACCAAAATGTGATTTTAGAGCGTGCGACATAAGCTCCTGCCGTTTACAGGATTGATGTATCTCAGCTGGGTCAAAAAACTGCTCGCCAAAACTTTCTTCGAGCATAGGTTTGTAATGCCAGGTGAGAATGTTAACAAGCAAGATCGCACCAGCAAATCGGTCTGCGTCAATGGTCCAGATACCGTTTTTAACAGTTTTATGCGCATAGCCTGCAGATCCGGCGGGTAGTTTTTTAGGTTGATTGAAGCCAGGCGCAAAAAGTTCTTCAAGGTCAATTAAAGAAGGTTGGAATCGACCATTGCTTCCATTTCTGCTTCTGAGCCTTTGTAAATCAACTATCAGATTGGGGCCAGAAAGGTCACAATGGGCAATGCCTTTTTCTTCCATGTTGACAAGCGTTTGCAGAAAACCATCTGCTAATGCCAAACATTGATTTTTGTCCAGATGCTCCTTATTCATGATGAGTTCCTGCCAAGTGGTTCCCTCAACCCAGGGCATGATTACAGAATATTGCAAAGATTTTAAGCGGTTTCTTAAGTCAGGGTATTGAATGGGTGAAAGCACGATACGCTTGCAAGCAACCATGCCAGGCAACATGGCGTATTGGCTCAGTTTTTCAGCTTGGATTCGGGTGTCATCGGTTCGATAAATGGCATTAAAAACTTTTAAGGCACGAAATTCATTTCGCGTGGTAGAAAGTTGATAAACCGTGGCACGACGTCCCGCTTGACCGTAGGGCATACCTTTGGCGGCAGGGTGTTCGGTGATGGTGTAGGTTTCTGGACCTATTTTGAGTTTGTCATTAACTTTTGGGCTAAATACCATGCTTAAGATCCTTTTTATAATAAAACTGTTGAAAGTATGCTATGTGCCTGAGAATCATAGAAGTCACCACCCTCATCGTCGCCACCATCTTCATCATCACCGTCATCTCCACCGGGATCTTCCGTTGGAACTGATGTGGGTGTTGAGGTGGGCGTTTGAGTAGGAGTTGAGGTAGGTGTTTGAGTGGATGTTGAGGTCGGTGTATGTGTTTTGGTGGGTTCAGTTGTCTCGATAGGTAAATCTGTTGTTGGGGATGTAGGCTCAGGGATTGGTGTATTTTCAAAAAAACTAACCGTTGTAAACCCAATTTCCTGCTTTGAAATAATCTCAATGATGGAGATACGCAAGGTCTGCTCTGCAGGTTGCGATGGTCCTTTACATTTGAACTTTTGATCCTTGGTGAGGGGTACACAGAGGTAATTTGAATCACCTATTTTGACATTGTATTGACCTATATCAAAACCGCTTCTCGGCAGTAAAATTAAAACCAAGCCTTGTTCACTGTCATACCACCAATTATCTAAACAAACATCGTAATCCTTCTCGGTCTTACAACTACTTTCAAAGACGATCTGCGCAGGCGGTTCAGAAGGCACAATGGTTGGTGTATGTGTTGGTGTTTGAGTCGGCGTTGGTGTAATTGTTTGCGTATGCGTTAGGGTTGGTTCGGGTGTATTTGTAGGCGTGTTTGTGGGTGTCAATGTTTGTGTTGCGGTAGCAGTGGATGTAGGTTGGTGAGTTAAAGTCTGTGCAGCTGCTTCAAATGCTTTTTGATTATTTAATCCTCTTATTAAAAAAACTGAGCTAAAACACACAAGAAGAAATCCCAGTGCTGAAATCGCCCAAATGAGTGGGCTTTTTTTCTTTTGAGGCTTTTCAACAACCTTGCTTTCCCATGCTGCTGAGGCATGCTGATGAGTTTTTTGAGAATTTGAAGTTTGCTCACTGTAATGAACTTTATAACTATGAGCTCTTTCCGTAAGAACTTCTTGCTTCTCTTCTGCATCAGCCTGAGGTCTGAACAATGACTGGGTTTTAATCATGGTAGGCGCAACCACGCGCATCTCTGCTTTTGGCGGAATCATCCAGCCTGACGCGCCAACATAATTGCCCAGCTCGAGCGGTTTGCTCCACTCGGTTTGTCCCCTTGCTTTAATGTTGGCGCGGATCGAAAAACGCAAATTTTCCTTGGGTAATTTGTCCGCATCAAAAGTGTGAGATGGTTTGGTAGTTTCGGTTATTTCCTGACCTTCACTTGAAAGCGTGGCAATTTGATAAGCATTACTGTCACTAATTGGCTTCCAGCTTATGTGGACGGTTTTTTGCTGTTCATCGTATCGGTGCTCTAAGTTTTCAACACTGCTTATTAAAGCCTCATCCCATCCTTGATGAGGATGCCATGCGAGCTCAAAAATAGTGACATCATCGCTTTGCGGCATCTGACTGGTTTTGCTTATTAAGTTTTCAAGCTTTTCATGACTTAGTGGGTTGAGATGCATTTCTTTATCAAGAATGGCTAATCCGTCTGTATAAGTCATCAACCTGGTGATTTTCTGGTCATCGATTATTTTTGTATGAAGTTTTCCAACCATGCCTGTTGTTGTTGACCACCGCTCTGCTGTTTGAAAAGTTTCGTTACCCAAAACTTCCTGGGTTATTTCTTGCAGATTACGCCAAAGTCGCAAACGTTGGTCACCCATCCATGCCAAAGCGAGTTTTTTCCTGGTAATGTCAACGAAGCCCGCTGTAAAAGTGGCTTGGCTTCCCATATGGCGTTTTTGTTCAAGAACGCTTACGAGCATGCCAGGAAGCTCTTGGGGTATTTGAAAGCCGTTGATTATAGGTGTTGCCACAAATGCCATGTTATTTAGTTCGGTTTCAAGGCTTTTTTGGATGTCCAGTGTGCCATCTACAAAACGTTCACCAAATTCCATCAAATAGCTGAGCAAATGTTCCCCGAGAAATTGAGATGCAAGTTCTCCAAAGAAGGATTGGCTCACACCATCTGCAATGACAAACCCAAGCGTGTTTTCATTGTAGCGGATGGCGAGGTAATCCTGACCTTTGCTATCTGTTCTTTGGGACTCAGCTGCGCGGTCATTCGCGTAACGAAAGGTGTAACGCTCCAAATTCAGGATACGAATTGGGCATCGAGTCCTTTGGTCAATCGTTATTTTATTACTCATCGCTATTGAGCCACTGGTGTGGACATAGACATAACAAAGCCCATTTGGACAAGTTCAGGGCTCATACCGGGCAACATCATATACGCGTTTGGTGCGATTGCGTAGCCATTTTCTGACATCATGACCCGATATCCTTCAGGTAAACGTGAGGACATTGAGCGTAATTTGTGGGCGTATTTTCCATTGAGCTGGGTCGAATCATCCACACCGCTCCAAACGCTGGGATCCGGCACCGCATAAGGCAAAATGTTGTCAGAAATGAAAATGTTTTCAACTAAAACATTGCCATCATTGTTGCCCATTGCCTTAATACGTTCCACGATGGGTTGCGGATCAGCTCCGGTGAACTCTCCATCGGTCATATGGCAGACTAAAGGTGCAGGACAATTGTGCATATTTGGCAACTCACGCTGAAGCAAAGCCTCGATTTCTTTGAAAACGAGGTCGGTCGCTGTGGTTCGCATAACAGAAAGCACTGGCACACCTAAGGCGGCAACCTGGTCAATGGTCATAATACCACCCAGGATATCGTATACCTGATCGCTGTATGCATACATAGCAATCCGATAACGGGGTGAAATTTGTGCACCTTTTGTACACCGGAACACCATCTGCTGTAATGTAGCAGATAAGGCATCCATAACCACCTCGATACGAGGTCGTCCATTAAGTTTGAGGGACATAGAGCCACTCACATCAAGAGCGTAAATGATAAGAGCTGGTGTTTGGCTGGTTGCTAAGATACTGTATGACATATTTTCTCCTATGGTTGTTTCATGAAAGCACTGCTAAGAGCACTTATTGAACCGATGACTAACAAAAAGTAACCAATCGCTGGGCTGATTAGCACAAGCTGGCTAAGATTCACTTTAGAAAAGCCTATGTAGCTGCCCAATGGTCCTAAATCAACTTTAAAGGTTTTAATATAAATCAATCCTACTATAAGCAGGATGATTAATAGCGTTCCCAGAAGACTAACAAGCAAGGTAAAAAGGGATGATTCCGGATTTATTAATCGCAGAATGACACATATGACAAGCAAAAGGGTAAGGACCGAAAAGATGATGCCCGCTGTTTGTAAGGATGAAATTGTTTTTCTTAAAACTAACCCTGAATCGTCTTGGTAAGCAGGGTTTACATTCTTTACCTGGTTAAAAAGCTGATTAAGCTCATTTTCCATATACTTCTTGATAAGCTCTCCAATGGTTCCCCTGGCACTTATTTTTGGTGGTTTCCCTGCCATCATGGAAAGAAAATTGTAACTCAGTTTGGTGTTCGAATAATCCATCACGCTATCTACGCCGAAGATTTCCAGAAAACTGCTAATACCATTGCCTATGTTGGGTTTAAGGCTCAGCGATGGGCTCAATATACCTATAAGCAGAAGAGCAATCCCTAAAATGCTTAGAATTATTTGGGTTTTGTTTCTGGGTGGCTTTGCAAAATGAGGTTGTTTTAATTCCTGTTGGTTTTGATGAGGGTAATGCACTGGATTGATCTGGTTTGGTTGGTTTTGGGGTGGTAGTGGAGGAGGGTAATAAGCCTGCGGCGGAGTGTTTGGTGGATAAACTGTTTGGACGCCGGTTTGAGTATTTTGGGAAATTGCTTGAGTAGGGATTGATTCAGGATGTTTCTTTTCTTCTTTAGGCGCAGAGGCAACCAAGGGTTGGAAACCCATCAAAACATCAGATTTGTTCCCGATGTTGGATTGTTCTTGATTGGTTGAAAAACTTTGCGAAGAGGCGTTATTTGCTTGGATGTTGGATGAACTGTCAATCGGTTTGCCACAGTATTGACAAAACTTGTTATTGTCCTTGTTATATGTGTTGCAATAACCACAGATCATCTTCCACCTCCTTAGCCTGAATCTTCTTCTTTTTTTAATCGAAGAACTGGTTTTGCCCATTGTACTATGAAACCTGATGAAATTGACGTTTTCGATAGTTATCATGTGAAATTAAGCGAGGTGCGCAGTGAAGGCTCTTATCAAAAGGATGTCCTGCAAATTTGTTGCTTTTATTATTTACACATTTGCTATTCACACCTTGACGCATTTCAAGCTGTGTCCTATAATCTCTTATGATTAATACTATTAATCAGATAAATGCTCATGAACACCGAAAAGCTCCCGTTGCTTCACTTTTTGGCAGAAGCCTCTAAGAACGAAAAAGAGATCCCCAGCATTGCTGAGCTGAGTGGTATTTTAGGCGTTAGTATCGCCAATGTTCGCGAGCAGTTGGAGGTTGCCAGGCAATTAGGCTTTGTGGAAGTAAGGCCAAGAATTGGCATCCAAAAGAAGGCTTTCTCATTAGTTCCCTTAATAAATCTTGGCATGAACTACGGTATGCGTTGTGAGTCATCTTTGCTTGATGATTACATCAATTTACGTGCGCATCTGGAGCTTGCTTATTGGGATGAAGCTGCCAAAAACCTTAATAATGATCAATTGGATTACATGCAGTTTTTAGTAGAAGTTGCATTTCGAAAATTACAGCGAATACCGGCTATAATACCTGATGAAGAGCAGAGCGAATTCCATCTGAGCATTTTCAGACCCTTGGCTAACAAAGTATTGATTAATATCCTGGAAGCCTATTGGGAACTGGAAGATGCGAATGGCTTAAAGTTTTTTACAGATCTGGATGACATGTTAGCTGCTTGGAGCAAGCGCCAGGTCATTGTGGATGCATTACGAAACAAAGATGCAAAAAAAGGAAAATTAGCACTGGAAAGCTTGTTAGTTTCTCCAATCAAGCAAAAAAGTGTAGAGATTAAAAATAGATTCGAATGAAGGAGAGAAACACGAATGGCAGTGACTGAACTTCAATCAACAACTGACCTGACACCGATTGTCAATGATTTTTGTATGACGGTTTGTACGGTGAATGGCTCAGGAAGCGCGACGGCAAATAGCATTATTTACCGCGCGTTGTTCCAGATGGGTATTCCCGTTTCCGGAAAGAACATTTTCCCATCCAATATTATGGGTATGGCAACATGGTTTGTTATCCGTGTGAACGAAGAAGGCTTTACCGGCCGCGTTCCACATGATGACATCGTTGTTGCGATGAACCCAAGTACCTTACTCTACGAAACCTCGTTTTTGCCTGAGGGCGGCGTAATTTTTTACGCTGACCACATTATGATCCCAGAAGGCCATCGTGAGGACCTCATCTATTACCCCATGCCCATCAAAGAACTGATGAAAACCGTGGACGTGCCCCGCAATTTGGTGGCATACATGGAAAATATGCTTTACGTTGGCATCGTTTCTCAGGTTTTGGGTATTGAACTGGATGAGCTACGCAAGGCAGTTGGTCATCAATTTGCTGAGCGCGTGGCTATTGCAGAGTCAAACTTTGAGCTGATTAAGATTGGTTTTGACTGGGCTAAGGATAACGTCGAGAAAAGAGATCGTTTTGTTGTTGACCGACGACCCGTGAAGGGCAACCAGATTATGACCGATGGAAACACCGCGGCTGGTATTGGCTCGCTCTTTGGTGGTCTTCAATTCTGCTCTTGGTATCCCATTACACCAGCAACCAGCATGATTGAAGCTGCAATTGCTAAAGTAGATGACCTTCGCAAGGACCCCGTTACCGGCAAGACAACTTGTGTCATTTTGCAGGTTGAAGATGAATTAGCCGCTGCCGGTGCTGCTTTGGGTGCTGGCTGGGCAGGTTTACGCTCGATGACCTCAACTTCTGGCCCTGGCATTTGTTTGATGTCCGAAAACATCGGCTTGGCTTACTTTACCGAAACACCGATGGTTATTTGGAACGTACAGCGTGTTGGTCCTAGCACGGGTTTGCCCACGCGAACCGCTCAAGGCGACCTGGCATTCATGTACAACATTGGTCATGGTGATGTAAACCATATCATCCTCATTCCGGGCACTGTAAATGAATGCTTCGAGTTCGGTTGGAAGTCTCTTGACCTTGCCGAACGTTACCAAACCCCAATCTTTGTACTTAGTGACCTCGATTTGGGTATGAACACCTGGGTCACCGAAAAATTTGAGTATCCCCAGACACCCATTGATCGTGGCAAGTTGATTTGGGAAGAAGACCTGGAGAAATTTGAGGACTGGGGTCGCTATAAGGATATTGATGGCGACGGTATTCCTTACCGAACCGTGATGGGCAATATGAGCGAACGCGCGGCATACTTTACCCGCGGTACCGGTCATGATGAATACGGCAACTACAACGAAGACCCCAAAAACTGGTCCGACATGCTACACCGCATTGAGAAGAAACTTGCCGGTGCGATCGAAAAATTGCCTCAACCGATCGTCAAGAAAGGCAAGAACGCCAAAATCGGTATCATTGGCATGGGTTCCACCAACGATGCCATCCTGGAAACGCAAGCCAAGCTTGCCAAGCAGGGTCTTGAAACCGACTATATGCGCATTCGAGCATTGCCAAGCTGTTGTGCCGTGCGTGATTTCATCACCGAGCACGAACGAACATACGTTTTGGAGTTGAACCGGGATGGTCAACTTAAAGAAATATTGATGCTGGAATACTCAGATCTTTCTGAAAAACTCATCTCCATTACGGACATCGGTGGCTTACCGATGACTGCCGTTTGGGCTGTTGAAAATATCTTAGCTGCGGAGGAACAATATGCCTAGTACCATTGAAAAGAAAGTTGAACGCAACCTCATTGGTCTAACCCCTAGTGACTATTCGGGTAAAAAATCGACACTTTGCCCTGGATGTGGCCATAACGCTATTTCCAACGTCATCCAGGCAGCTGTTTTTGAGCTTGGACTGGCGCCAGAGCAGGTGGTTAAAATCAGTGGTATTGGTTGTTCCAGTAAAAGCCCTAACTATTTTTTGAACCGCTCGTTCGGTTTCAACGGCTTGCATGGTCGCATGCCCACATTGGTTACTGGCGCATGTTTTGCAGACTCTAAAATTGAAATCCTGGGTATTTCCGGCGACGGTGACTCGGCGAGCATTGGTTTGAGCCATTTCAAGCATATCATTCGCCGCAACGTTCCCATGCTCTACATCATCGAGAACAACGGTGTGTATGGTCTTACCAAGGGTCAATTCTCTGCAACCTCAGATCAGGGACTGGTTTTGAAACACCAGGGCGAAAACATTTTGCCACCGCTTGATTTGTGTATGGAAGCCTTGATTAGTGGCGCCGCTTTTGTGGCACGCGCTTTTTCTGGCGATGTGAAGCAGATGAAAGAAATCTTTAAAGCTGCTATCAGCCAGGAAGGTACTGCTGTGGTTGATGTTATTAGCCCCTGTGTGACCTTCAACAACCGCGCTGAAGCAATGCAATCCTATACCTGGGGTCGCGCGCATCAGACACCTTTGCAAGAAATCACTCACTTTGGCTCAAAGGAAGATATCGTTACAGACGATTTTGAACCTGGAAGCTTTAAGGAAGTTGAACTGCAGGATGGTACCTATCTCTTGCTGAGAAAACTTGATATGGACCATGATCCTTCAGATAAGGCAGCGGCTTTGGATATTTTGACTGAATCCTACAAGAAGAAATACTTCGCTACGGGTTTGATTTACTTCTCTGAAGTTCCACCAACCATCCAGGAACGTTATGACCTGCCAGATGAGCCACTCAATCGCATTGGAATCGAAAGGCTGAGACCAACCCCAGCGATGTTGGATAAAATTAACCACAATTTTGGGATCTAAAGTCTGAAAATTGACAAGTATCAAAAAAGCTGGCGACATCGCCAGCTTTTTTTACTTCGCTTATTCTTGCTTTAAGTGCTTGATGGTATGCAAAAGGGCAAGGTTTGGTGAGGCGTGGGCACCAACCGGGAAGCTACCAACCATAATGACTTGCTTACCACCGGTTTTTGGCTTGACCTTGACCAATTTGTTTTCAATGTGTTCCAGCATTTCTTCAAGCGAATCAGAGCGATTGACCAGAAATGGTGTAACACCCCGACAAATCCCAAGCCAGTTATAAGTGCTCATACGAGGCGTAAAGGCAAAAATAGGTACGGTTGGTTTGGCTTTGCTCACCCAACGGGCAGAATTGCCACTAAAGGTGAACACGCAAATCGCAAAAACGTCCTGATCATCCGCCATGTTTCGCGCAGCAATGGAGGTAGTGACGGCATCGTCGTCGATGCTTGCGCCTTGGATTGAGGTTTTTTCGCCCCATTTATCAAGATGCTTTTCTGCTTCGAGGATGATTTCATTCATCATGCGCACACTATTTACCGGGTAAGCGCCAATGGCGGTTTCGCCACTGAGCATCAGCGCGTCTGTGCCATCGTAAATCGCATTGGCGCAATCGGCTGCTTCTGCGCGGGTTGGTCTGGAATGATTGATCATTGATTCGAGCATTTGCGTAGCGGTAATGACCATTTTGCCGCGGATGTTTGCTTCGCGGATGATTTGCTTTTGGATCGCGGGCACCTGCCAGGGAGGCACTTCAACGCCTAGGTCGCCGCGCGCCACCATAACGCCTTCGCAGACCTCAAAGATTTCATCCAGATTATCAATGGCTTCAGGGCGTTCGAGCTTTGCGATAATGGGTGGAATGCCCCTGTATTCACACATTTTCTTGAGCGTTTCGCGCACAAAAATGAGGTCGGCAGCGTTTTTTACAAAGGAAACTGCCAGAAGGTCAATCCCTCGTTTTAAACTGAACTCGAGGTCTGAAAGGTCTTTGTCGGTCAAAATGGGTATGGAAAGCTTTGAGCCGGGCAGGTTTACCCCTTTATGGGACCTTAAAAGTCCACCGATGATGACCTTGGCATAGATGGTCTCGCCATCAAGTTGGGTTACCTCGATTTCAAGGTTGCCATCGTCCATGAGAATGCGATTTCCGGGTTCGAGCGCCTCGTGCAGTTTGGGGACGTCAAAGGGGATAAAAGTTTGATCTTCAGCAAGCGTTTTGGGGTTCTTGCTTGAGCTAAGCGCGATTATTTGGCCTGCTAAAAGGTCTATCTGGTCATTTTCCAGCTTTCCGATGCGCAGTTTTGGACCTTGCAAATCCGCTAAGATTGAGATGGGCTTGTTGAGCTCATCGGATAAACGGCGGATTAAGGCGATGTTTTCTTCGTGTTGGTCTTGCGTGCCGTGAGAGAAGTTTAGCCTGGCAACATCCATGCCGGCTTCAATCATCTGCCTTAAGGTTGCTTCGTTAGAACTGGCGGGGCCAAGGGTTGCCACGATTTTAGCAAAACGGTCCATTATTGCCTCCGGTTATAAAGAAATGCGACCCGGTGATCGAGGTCGTTCCGGGTCGCGCAGAATACATTTTTTGCCTAATCCTTCATCAAGGTGTAAAGGATAGCTTTTTGGGCGTGCAGGCGATTGTGAGCTTGCGGGAAGAGCCAGCTGTGGGGTCCATCACAGACTTCGTCGGTGATTTCGATGCCACGATAAGCAGGCAGACAGTGCAGAACCATAACATCAGGATCAGCTTCTGAAACCAATTGTTCGTTAACCTGATAGGGAGGGAAGACAGCCTTGCGTTTGGCAGCTTCTTCTTCCTGACCCATGCTGATCCAGGTGTCGGTGTAGATGACGTTGGCGCCTTTGACGGCTTCGTGTGGATCGCGATAGAAGGAAAGTTTTGAACCGGTTTTCTCGGCGATAGCTTTACATTCGTCGATGTATTTGTCTTCCATATCGTAACCTTCGGGGTTGGCGATGATGAAGTTAGTGCCAAGGATGGCGGACATGCGCATGAGCGAAACGGATACGTTGTTGCCATCACCAACATAAGCTAAGTTTAAGCCATCAAAGGTACCGAATTTTTCCTTGATGGTCAAAAAGTCAGCCATAGCCTGACAAGGATGGCTGGCATCGCTTAGACCATTGATGACTGGAACGGATGCCCATTCAGCCAGACCAACAACGAGTTCGTGACCGAAAACGCGTGCCATGATGCCTTCAACCATGCCGGAAAGCACACGGGCAACATCAGCAACCGACTCACGTTGACCTAATCCGATTTCATTGGGAGACAGGTAGAGCGCATCGCCACCAAGATGGCGCATGGCAACCTCAAAGCTCACACGGGTGCGCAAAGAGGGTTTTTGGAAGATCATTGCCAGGTTTTTGCCCTTAAGAACGGGTTCGTTACCACCAGCAAAATGCTCTTTCTTTAATTCAGCAGCCAGATCCAGGAAAGCCAATAGCTCTTCAGCAGTGAAATCAGTGAGGTCCAGAAAATCCTTTTTCATTTTTACTCCTAAGTATTGTAATTTGATAATGCCACAAAAAAGGCCGGAACAAGGCTGGTAACTTTTGCTTCCGGTCAGTTTCTCTTGGTTATTCTATCAGACTTTAAGCCTTCACGGGCAACAATAAAGGTATAAACCTGGCTTAACATCCAAATGAGCACAATCAGGCACAGGATGCCCGTGATGACGCTAATCCAAATGATGATTGTTCGTTGTGTTTTGGGCAGGTTTTGTTGGTGTTGATCCAGTTTATCAAGAAAAGCGCTGATGGATAGTTTTGTTTCAGACATGTTGGATTTCATGTCGGTGATGTTGGTTGAAAGTTCAGTAAATTTGCTGTCAAAGGTTTCCAGGTTTGAGGTGGAAGTGCTCAAGCCTTTTTCCAGGGTCTCCAAGCTGTCTGGAATACTGCCAAAGGTCTCAGAAAGGTCAAGGAGACTGTCGTTGAGGGTTTTTTTGGGCGAATACTCAAACTTTAATAAAGGGATTCTTGAGAGAAACGATAAAGCATCATCGACGATTTTAGAACCTTGCGCGGCAGCAACAAGCGAATCGCGCCCATCCAATGCCAGTTTTGATAAATCGTTGCCGATGAAATTTTTCACCGTGTTGAGTATTGGTTCAACACCGGAAACATAAGAACGAACGGTTTCCAAAGAGGTGTTGAGGGTTTCGAAGCTTTTTGAGACGTTTTCAAGCCCATCATTCACGACGCTCAAAGTTGAGTGAATACGAGTTATGCCATCAGATGCTACCACAATGACTTTGCGTGTGGTATTGGCTAGGTTTACTGCCAGAAAAATGAGCAGGGCGATGAGGACGATGCCCAGCAATATGGAAAAACTGCTTTTGATGATGTCCAGGCGATATTTATTGTTTTTGACAAATTGGGTGAATTTATTGGGCATGGATACTCCCGATGAGAGGGTTGTTGACACTTTTTAGGATTTCATCCTGCATTGTGCTCATTGTTCGATAGTTGGCTGAGGTGTCATGGTCATAGCCACAAAGATGCAAAATGCCATGCACCATGAGCATTTCAAGTTCGTTTTGCAAAGTGGTCTTTAAGTCCCGCGCTTGTTTTTGTGCCATCTGGAGCGAAATAATGATGTCTCCAAGATAAAAGCAACCCGTTTCAGGGTCATTGAAGCCACTGGGGAATGAGAGCACGTCGGTGGCTTCATCGACCCCGCGATAGTCGCGGTTGAAAGCACGGATGCCTTGATTGGTTGTAAATCGTAAGGAGAAAGCGGGGTTTTGTTCTTCGGTGGCTTTGGATAGGGTGGTTTTGGCGATTTGTTCTAATCGCGGGCGATCCATTTTTGACTCATAGCTGGGCGGGTAAATGAAATCAATCAATCTTTTCACCTTCTGTTAGGTTGATTTCCATCGTTTCCTCGGGCACGTATGATTCCTCTTCCTCTGCTAAACCAGTCTCAGTTTCTTCAAGTACATCAACTTCTCCTGGTTCAAGATCCGAATCTTGCTGAGGTTCCGGGGCAAGGGCTAATGGCTCTTCCATTTCCTCTTGTTTATCCAATTCTTGAGGTGTTTCCTGAGCTTCTTCTTCATCCGTATCTTGCTCATCCTCTTCAGAAGGTTTTTGGTCCGGATATTTGATGCGAGGATGATAGGAGCGCTTGATGGTGTCAAAGAAGGATTTTTTGATGGTTTTGAGGTCATTCAGGCTTAAATCTGTGTCATCAAGCTGACCAGATTCGGTGATGGTATGAATAACAGCATCAATGACAGAGCGGATTTCTTCGTCAGTGCGTGGATTGGTAGCGCGGGCACGGGCTTCGGTGCCATCAGCCAACATGAGTAGTGCTGTTTCGCGTGATTGCGGTGAGGGTCCAGGGTAGCGGAATCTGTCTTTATCAACCAGACTTTCATCTCCGCCGGCTAATTCAAGTGCTTTGGAGTATTGATAGCGGGTAATGTTGTTGCCATGGTGCTCCAGAATGAAGTCAATGATGCGACTTGGCAGACGGTGTCGTTTGGCAAGGGCGACGCCATCCGTGATGTGAGAAATGATGGTTTCCGCAGTTTGGTATGGGTCGCTTTCATCATGCGAGTTGATACTGCCACGCACTTGATTTTCGATGAAGAAACTGGCATTAGCAGCTTTGCCGATATCATGGAACAAGGTGCCTGTTCTCACAAGCAAGCGGTTGGCGCCAATCGCATCCGCAGCTTGCTCGGCAAGGTTTGAAACCTGCAAACTGTGTTGATATGTGCCGGGTGCATTGTTGAGTAACATCTGCAACAAGGGGTGGTCTGGTCTTGAAAGATCCATGAGCTGCAACGAAGTGGGCAAATCAAGAACCAAGGCAAAGATGTGTTGTAACAAAAGTGCCAGGGTAGCTGTTGCCAGCCCGTTAAAAAGAGCGGCAGCCACAAGCGTGCCCAAGCCAAGCCAATCTGTATATGAATCACCCAGACGGAAAATAATGACAATTGCCACGGCAAAAGCGCTGCTGGCAAAACCAGCGCCAAAAAATGTACCCAGTCGTCTGGCATCGCCGAGCATGAGCATGGCAACCAAACCAGGAATGACATAGTAAATCAGGAGTTCTGATTCGCGTCCATAACCGAATACGGATAAGAATGCGAGAATGAAACTCAAAAGTGCGCCGAGTTCAAAATTAAAAATGATGCTTAAGGTTAAGCCAAAAGCTGCCAGTGGGAAGAGGTATGGCCAAACCAGGTTGCCCATAATCAAAAAGCGCACGACGCCTAAGAACAGCAGGAAAAAGAAAGCCACCAGACCCATTGCCAGAGGCTGGAGCATGGTCTTGGTGCCCCGATAGCGGAAAAAGACAAGAATGAGGAGCGCTGAGATGAAGATCACAACCCCGTTTTTGATGTAGGTGTTGGTTTGATCGGCAGGTGTGGTGAGCCCAAAAATGGTTAGAGCTTCCATATCGGATTCTACAAGGATTTCGCCACGCCGAATAATGGCTTCGCCTGCAATAATTTGCCGGGTAATGGGTTGCACGTTTGCCATGGCTAAATCACGCGCTTTTTGGGTCTCTTCTGGGCTAAAAGGACTGGTGGGGACAATCAGGTTAGAGACGATAGCGGTTGTGATTTGGGTTTGTTCCAGTTTGAAATTGAACTTGATGATGTTTGGCAAGTTTAAGCGGGCGCGCTCCACTTGGTTTTCTCGCAAACTTTCGCGAAGGACGGATTCAAGCACCCGTGAAGATTCCACACCAACCGCTTGCCAGTCATTCATGTCCATGGCTAAGATTTTGGTGTAATCTTCAATGCTGAGATGCAGGTTTTGCATCGTCATGAGGTCTTCAATTTTTTGCTCATGGTTAGAGAGCGGGTCATTTTTTACGGTGGTGATGTAGGTTAGGGCGGCGTCAAGGATAGTGAGCTGGTTGCGGGCAATATTCGGGTCTGAGGTCAGGTAAATGTCTTCTACTGCATTGGCGGCGTTTTGTTTGGCACGGTCTGTGAGAACTTTTGATTCGAAGTTGATGGAATAAGGTGCCAGGATGTCTTCTGTTGCTGCCTCGCCGATATTGATTTGAACGCCACGATTTTGGAAATAGTCTGGTAAAACCATAAAAAAGAAGGCAATGATACTGCTTACCACCAAGATGATGATGAGCGCGATTGTCTTGGTATTTGAAGAAAGGTTATCCGCGTTCTTTATCTTTAACATCAGATTTCAGTCTTTTGTCATGGTTTGATCAGTCAAACTTCTTCCTTATTATACCCCTTAGATGGCTTGATTGCGTAGGAAAAGTTTAATCACCCAGCGTGATTTGGTCCTTAATGGTGTTGAAAATTGTTGTGCCAATGCCATTGACCTTTTGAATATCCTCGAGGTTTAAGAAAAGCCCATGCTCCTCGCGGTATTGGATGATTGCCTGTGCTTTTGAGGCTCCTATACCAGGAAGTGTACACAAGGTGTCAAAATCAGCGCTGTTGATGTTTATTAATCCCGGGTTTTCAATGGTGATATAAGGCTGTCCTCTTTGGGTATAGTCGTTGCCGGTGTTTTGCTCACCGACCTGGGGAATGTGGATGCGCTGTCCATCTGTGAGCACTTCAGAAAGATTGAGCAGGTTTGGGTCATAGCCATCAACCAGCCCTTCGGCTTTCTCAATGGCATCCGATAAGCGCGCTCCTTTGGGCAAACTTAGCATGCCCGGCGCGTTTACGGCACCGGTGAGGTGCACCCGGATTTCGGCAAGGGTGGCACTGGGTTGAGGTGTGAGGTTAGGTGTTTTGGTCACTAAAACGATGGGTGTTCCACGTTCTGGCAGAATAAACAAGAGAATTGCGCCTGCCAAGAGTAAGCCGATGAAAATACCCATCGTGATATGTTGCCAGGTTTTCATGCGGCTAACTCCGGTTGGGGTTCTTGTTCGGATGCAGTTCCGTTGGGATCTTCTTCCAGTTCCAATAAGCGCTTGAATGCTGCCAAGGATACTTCGAGCATGTCTTCTGAAGGTTCCCGCGTGGTCAGTTTTTGCAGAGCTAGGTTGGGCTTGATAATCCAACGTAAAAAGGCTGAACGGTCCATCATACCTGCAACCCAACGAATGTACTCGTAAGCGATGCCAGCCACCACAGGAAGCATGAGAACACGAGAGATTAAGCGCCAGTAAATGGGCATGGGTCCAAGCACAGAAAACACCAAAACGCTAATCACAGCCAGGGTGAGCATAAATGAGGTGCCACAACGTGGGTGTTGGGTGCTTTGGCGGGCGACTTCGGCCGGTACAAGTTCCGCGTTTTCTTCAAAGGCGTTTATGGTCTTGTGTTCGGCACCATGATAGGCATAGACGCGTTTGATGTCTGGAATTTGACCAACCAGGAACATGTACGCTATCAAAATGAGCAAACGCAGGATGCCTTCGATGATATTGCTCCACCAGGCACCCAGTGACCAGGCTTTATCCAGTAGCCCGGCGACAAAGGCAGGAAGCAGAAAGAAGACTGCTACCCCGATGAGCAAAGACAAAAAGCTGACAAAAGCCATGCTTTTGTTGTCAATTTGCTCATCATCGGTTCCAGACATGTTGGCAGACAGGCTAATCATGCGTGTGCCAAGGCTAAGCGAATCCCACAAGCCTAAAACACCACGCAAAAAAGGTATCCGCATCCATTTTGAACTGTAAATGCCAGGCAGTTTTTCTTCGTGGATTTGAATGTGTCCTTCGTGGTCACGCACAGCCATAGCCAAAAAGCGTTTACCACGCATCATTACGCCTTCAATAACAGCTTGCCCGCCATAAGCGGGCATTTTTAATTCTTTTTGACTATTTGCGCTCACTCAGCAAAACTCAAGAAAAAGCGGATGAGAGCCTGAACACCTTTGGTCCAGGTTGGCATGTGTTGACGTTCGTTGGGTGAGTGAATGGCATCATCCGGCAGACCAAAACCGGTGAGCATAGACTTGACGCCTAAAAGCTCTTGCATGTTGGTTGCCACTGGAATGGATCCGCCTTCTCGTTTGAGCGAAACCGGTTTGCCCCAGGTCTTGGTGAGTGCGTCTGCCAGATTTTTGGAGCCTGGCGCGTCATCTGCTAGGTAGGCAGGTCCAAGCGAGTGTTTAAAGATTTGGGCACGCACGGTGTTGGGAACCAGGCTGGCGATGTAGCTTTGTATAAGCTTATAAATCTCTTCAGGGTTTTGATCTGGCACCAGCCGGCAGGAAATCTTGGCTTTAGCAAAGGCTGGGATGATTGTTTTGGCGCCTTCTTCAATATATCCGGAGTAAAGGCCATTAACATCCAGTGTCGGGCGTGAACCCTGACGTTCGAGCATGGTAAAGCCTTCTTCACCGTAGAGTCTGGGCACGCCAGTGAGTTGCACGTAAGCATCTTCCTGAAGCCCTGCAGTGGCAATGCGCTCACGTTCTTCTGGGCTAAGGTGTCGAACTTTGTCATAGAACCCGGGAATGGCAACAGTGCCATCGGGGTTGTGCAATTTAGAGATGATGTCAGCAATCACATTTGCCGGGTTGGCGATGTTGCCGCCAAAAAGGCCGCTATGCAAATCCATTTTTGGTCCGTCAATGCGTAACTCGAAGTAGACCATACCACGCAGACCGTAAACAATGGTCGGCTGGCTGGCTGAAATCATGCCGGCATCAGGGTTGAGAATCATGTCGCATTGTAGGAGCTCGGTGTTGTTTTTCAGGAAGTCCTCAAGCGATGGAGAGCCAATTTCTTCTTCGCCTTCAATGATGAACTTAATGTTGATGGGCAATTCGTTGGTCTTTAGCACACTTTCGAGCGCGAAAATGGATGCCATTACCTGGCCTTTCATGTCCGATGCGCCACGGGCGTAGACGTAATCCTCCACCAATGTTGGTTCAAACGGCGCGGTACGCCACTCGTGTAAGGGGTCAGGTGGTTGCACGTCGTAGTGTCCGTAAACCAGTAAAGTTTTTGCGTTTGGTAGGGGAGATATTTTCTCAGCAAAAACAATGGGATGCACTTTTGTTGGGAATATTTCAACCCGATCTACGCCCAGCTTTTTAAAATAATCAGCCAGGAATTCTGCCGTGCGCACCATATCAGATTTGTGCGCAGGGTCAGTTGAAACGGATGGAATCCTTAGGATATTGAAATATTGTTCCAACAAGGCGTCTTGGTTTTCTTGAAAATAATTTATAGCAGTTTGGTCCTTGTCCATAATGTCCTCTTTTTCTTGTACTTAATTAACATACATTATATGCTAAACCGAGGTTTATCGTGTTAGGATTAACAGGAAATGTGTTAGACAGAAAAAATAAAAGAAATCATGGCTCAAAAAGAGCTCATTTTCAATTTAGACTTGAGGAAAAAAATGACAAAAGAAAACCATCGACAAATCATCATTATCGGATCGGGTCCCGCAGGCTTTAGTGCCGCTATTTACGCTGCCCGGGCAAATTTAGCGCCATTACTCATATCTGGCATGAAGCTTCATGGACAACCCTCTAAAACAACCACCATCGAAAACTATCCAGGCTTCCCGGAAGGGATTGAGGGACCGGAGTTGGGTCAGCTTTTTGAACAACAAGCCCGCGCTTTTGGTACCGAAGTGGTTTACGATTCGGTGAAAGAAATTGATCTGAGCAAAAAACCTTATACAGTGCATACTTACGGCACTGAGTATACGGCAGATGTTTTGATTTTGACCATGGGCACGGAATACAACAAGCTGGGTGTTCCGGGCGAAAAAGAGTTAGAAGGACGCGGCATTTCGAATTGCGCCACTTGCGATGGCTACTTTTATCGTGGCAAGAATGTGCATGTGGTTGGCGGTGGCGATTCAGCCGTGGAAGAAGCAATTTTCCTGACCCGATTTGCAGATAGTGTAACCATTATCCATCGCCGGGATACTTTGCGCGCAGGAGCCATCCTTGAAGAACGTGCCAAAAAGAACCCAAAAATCAAGTTTATCTGGGACACTGTTGTAAAAGAGATTAAAGGCGAAAATGCGGTTGAATCGCTTGTTTTAGAGAATGTTAAGACGGGTGTAGTTGAGACAGTGCCGAGTGATGGCTTGTTTGTTTACATTGGACAAACCCCAATTACAGATATCGTCGGGCAACAAGTTGCCACGGATGATCAGGGTTACATCATTGTGAACAATAAAATGGAAACGAGCGTGCCTCAGGTTTATGCTGCTGGCGATATTGCTGACCCGCTTTATCGACAAGTTGTAACCGCAGCGGGCATGGGCGCCGCTGCGGCTATTTCTGCCACGCATTGCATTGAAGCTTTTATGTGTGACGTGGCTTAGAACAGCCTACCGGCATCAGTTTAAGGCTGAGTGCCGGCACTACTCCAAATAAATACCCTTGGATCGCTTTGTACACCGGCCTCTTCGTAAATCGGATTGGCCGGATCGTTATTAATGCGCCTTGCAACCGAGACTGTCCATTGAATGATGTGCGGTGTTGCGTCTGCTGGCCTAAAGCTGGAGGGCAAGATGAACTTGGTGTCAGCTACGTATTCCACCAGGCTTCGTTCATCGGTTGAAGTGAGGTCTTTGACCACAACCCGATAAAGCTCGTTGGGATAGAGGTCCGCCACAGATGCCCATTGCAAGGTGAGTCCTTCTTCGCCAGGTGGGAAATAGGCACCTGATCTGGGTAGGAGCAAGTTTGGACCAGGGTAAGGTGGCACAGGTGTAGCGGTTGGGGTTGGTCCAGGGGTAGGCAGGCGGTAGCACAGCGGGATTTCAAGCGCTTGTCCAACGCGGACGATATCGTTACTCATGCCGTTGTGTTCCATGATATCTCTCATGGTGACGGAATAATTTGCGGCAAGTGAACTCAATGTGTCTGATGCACTTACAGTAATGGGCATCACATTGGTGCAACGCTCTTCTTCTGGTAGTAATTCAGGTGTGGCGCTGGGAACAGGCGATGGCGTATAGGTTGGCAAGGGCACCATCAGTACTTGACCTTCAGAAACGGTACAATTTGCGTCCAGTTTGTTTTCCAGAATGATGGCTTGTACAGAGGTGTTGTATTGCAGAGCAACGTGCAAACATTGCTGACCCGGGCCTACGACGTGCGAGACAGGTGGTAATGGCGTCCAGGTTGGTTCTGGTGTGTTGGTAAGCGTTGGTGTAGCGGTGAGGGTAATCGTTGCCGTAGGGGTTTGTGATTCTTTCACTGCTTGGTCATTCTCAGCAGAAGCTGACAGTTTTGAGGTAACGAGCAGGGCAACAATTGTAGCTACTAAGGCAAGAAACACGAGCGTTAGCACGATCATTCCTGGGAGTCTTAAATGAATTTCTGGTAAGCCACTCGAGTCAAGACTACGGTTTTTAGCATTTGAGCTGACTGCGTTCAATTGTGTGCCACATACCAAACAACGTGATGCGTTTTCGCTAACACGCGTGCCACACACTGGGCAAATATTACTCTTTTTTAATGATGGTTCATCAAGGCTTTTCTTGTTCATATTCTTTCCACATACAGTTTTGGGCTAACAAATAAGGGAACGGGCAGGTAAAATGATAGATATGACCGCTATTTATGTGCACATTCCTTTTTGTAAGCGACGTTGTACTTATTGTGATTTTATCACGTATGCCAATTTAGACGCTATGCTACCAGAATACCTGGAGGCATTGCAAGATGAAATATTGTTGGCAAGTTTTGATGTTGCTGAAGCGGAAACGGTTTATATCGGTGGTGGCACGCCTTCTTTGATGAATCAGAGGCAAATTGCTGGTATTTTGGATTGTGTCAGGCAACGTTTTGGCATTAGTGAAGATGCTGAAATTACCATTGAAGCTAATCCTGGCACGGTGCAAGCTGATTTTTATAAGCACATTCGGGATCTGGGCATTAACCGCCTGAGTTTGGGTGTGCAGTCTTTTGATGACCGGGATTTGAAAGTTTTAGGGCGTATCCATACCAAGGACGAAGCATTGGCAAGCTTTGAACAGGCGAGAAAAGCAGGTTATGACAATATCAGTATTGACTTAATCTTTGGATTGCCTGAACAGACATTAGCTGCTTGGCGAAAAAACCTGGCGCAAGTTGAAAGGCTAATGCCGGAACATTTGTCCATTTATTCGCTGATATTAGAGCCAGGCACACTTTTGAATCGCTGGGTTGAACGGGGCTTGGTCGCTTTGCCGGATGATGATTTGGTTGCCGACATGTTTGAGGAAACCTTAGCATTTTTGTCCAGGCTTGGCTATGTTTATTATGAAATTTCCAGCTGGGCATTAGGTGAAAGTAAGGAAAGCCGACACAACAAAGTGTATTGGCGGGCAAATGAGTACCTGGGATTTGGGGCAGGCGCTGTGGGACGTGTGGGTGATAGACGGTGGCGGAACACGGCAAATGTGAAGGAATACATATTAAAATTAAGGCAAGTTGCGCGTAGCAATAAGGTCGAAAATGCTTTGGACCCACTGAGCAATGGGGGCTTTGTGCAAAAATCTGATGACGATTTGGGCAGTGCAGTAGCAGAAGTGGAAAACCTGAGTGTTCAGGAACAAATGCGCGAGATGATGATGCTCGGTTTACGGATGACTGAGGAAGGACTTTCTGAACCAGCTTTTTACCATCGTTTTGGACACTTGCCAGACGCCATTTTTGGTGCTGAAATTGAAGAACTTCTGAAAAAAGGTTTAGTAGCTTGGCATCCTTTCGAAGATGGCAGGCATTTGGTGATGACTCCAAAGGCATATTTGTTAGGGAATCTGGTTTTTAGAGCCTTTGTTTAGCCTTAATAAAAAAGAAAGAGAAAGCTTTTACTTTTTCTCTTTCTTTTCTGTTATTTGTTTTTGATGGCTAATATTTTGAATAATTGCTACTTACGATAAGAGCCACCTGTGCATAGTCATGTTGCTTAATCGAGTTCACTGGGAATGATATCGGCAACCGAATTGAATACGTAGTTTGGACCGTAGGAATACTTTTCAATATCCTCTTTAGAGGTGACGCCCGAGAGGACGAGAATGGTCTCTAAGCCCGAAGAAATGCCGGAGAGGATGTCTGTGTCCATGCGGTCACCGATCATGATCGATTCCTCTGAATGCGCGTCCATGTGATTAAGCGCCGATCGCATCATCAAAGGATTGGGTTTGCCGATGAACAATGGCGCTTTTCCGGTTGCTTTTTCGATGAGAGCAGCCATAGACCCAGTAGCGGGAACGATGCCCGATTCAGTCGGTCCGGTTGCATCAGGATTGGTGGCAATAAAGCGCGCGCCACCCATAATCAGGCGGATTGCTTTAGTCACTTCTTCGAAGCTATAGGTGTTGGTTTCTCCCAGGACAACATAATCGGGTTCAACAGATGTTTGCACGTAACCGATTGCGTGAATAGCTTCGGTCAGTCCTGTTTCGCCGATAACAAAAGCTTTGCCATAGGGGCGTTGTCGGTGCAAGAATGCGGCAGTGGCCATCGCGCTGGTGTAAATGCGGTCCTCTGTGATGTTGAGTCCCGTCATTTGAAAACGGTGCGAAAGGTCACGCGTGGTATACAATGGGTTATTGGTGAGGATGAGGAATTTGCGCTTTTCTTCAATTAGCGTTTGAATAAATTCCGCGGCACCGGGCAAAGGCATAGAGCCATGCACGAGCACGCCATCCATATCTATTAAATAACTTTTCTTTCTATTTTTCATAATACCTCAATCATAATGGCAATGTGAATGCCATCTAATAAGCTTGTGTAAAGTGTCTGTAAAAAACAGAGCACTGTTGATTCTACCAACAGTGCTCTGAATTTACGAACCAGGTAAATCTTACTTCTTGGTCAGAATAATGCGCGCGTCCACAACGGCAACGCCCTTGCCATCTTCATAAACGATACAGGGGTTGGCGTCGGATTCAGCGATTTCGTCTTTCAAGTCGTAGATCATGTAAGAGTAGTGAGCCAAAACGCTGGCAAGTTTTGCCATATCGCGGGGAGCTTCACCACGGGCACCGCGCAGAATTTGGGCGCTCTTGATTTCGTTTTGCATTGCCATGGCTTCGTTTTCGTCGATGGGAGCAACGCGGAAAGTAACGTCTTTGAGGACTTCCACGAAGATACCGCCCAAACCGAACATAACGGTGGGACCAAAGGTGGCATCGTTGACAGAACCAACGATAACCTCGGTTGACCATGGTGCCATTTCTTGCACTGCCATACCGTCGATTTCAGCGTCGGCTTTGTATTTGAGTGAGTTTTCCATGATGACTTTCCATGCTTCGCGGACGTCATCGTCGGATTTGATGTTCACCTTAACTGCGCCGGCATCGGATTTGTGGAGGATGTCGGGGGATACGATCTTCATAACCACAGGATAGCCGATTTCGTTGGCAATCTTGACGGCTTCTTCTTCGGTCTTGGCTAACTCGGTTGGCGTAGCGGGCAGACCGTAAGCCTGGAAGACGTGCTTGGCTTCGACTTCGGTGAGGGCGTCACGACCCTTGGCACGGGCACCGGCGATGATTTCGCGGGCGCGTTCGGGGTTGATGTCGGTTGGGTGATAAGGCTCGGTGTGAGCAGTTTCACGCATTTTGGCTTCGTTGCGCAGTCTGGAGAGAGCTTTGACAGCGATATCGGGTGCATCGTAGGTGGGGATGCCTTGTTCGATGAGCCATGCGGCTGCGGATTCACAGCGCTCGCCACCGACAAAGGAAACGGTGACTGGTTTGCCGGTTACGCCAGAGTCCACAATGGCTTTGTGGATGGCTTCGGCGATTTCCTGAGGATTGGTGACTGCGGTTTCGCAATAGAGCACAGCCATACCGTCGACCCAGTCGTGAGCATAGGAGTATTTCACGCCTTCGTAATAGCCTTTGAGTCCAGCACCACCGGTGATGTCAACGGGGTTCTTTGCAGAGCCAAATTCGGGCATGTGTTTCTTCAGTTCAGCCTGGACCTCGGGTGGAGCGAATTTGAGGGGCAAACCGTATTTTTCAGCGGCATCTGTTGCTAAAACGCCAACGCCACCACCATTGGTGAGGATGAGCAAATTGTCGCCCTTCATTTCAGGTTGAAGTGAAAGCGCGAGGGTTTGGTCAAAGAGGTCGTTGAGGTCATCAGCCTGGGTGACACCAGATTGTTTGAAAGCGGCTTCGTAAACTTTTGCGGAGCCAGCCAAAGAACCGGTGTGTGATGCGGCAGCTGCTGCGCCGTGGGCGGATGTGCCGGATTTGAGGGCGATGATCGGTTTGGGGCAATTGCGGGCAGCTTCCATGAAGCGCGCGCCGTCTTTGATGCCTTCGATGTACAGGGTGATACAGTTGCTGTGATCGTCTTCAGCAAGGTAGTTCACCAGGTCTGCAAAATCGAGGTCCGATTGGTTACCGATGGAGAGCATCTTGTCGAAACCAACGCGGCGGGTGTAGGTGGCTGCAATCATAGCGATGAGCAGCGCGCCACTTTGAGAAATAAGTCCTGCCTGACCGGCCATGGGCAATGAAGAAGCAAATGAGGCGTTCATCTTGCCACTGTTTGAAAGCACACCAATGATGTTTGGACCAATGATGCGCATGCCGAAATCGCGTGCGGTTTTCACAATTTGTGCTTCAAGTTCATTTTCGCCGACTTCGGAGAAGCCAGAAGTGATGATACTGATACCCTTGACACCTTTTTCGCCACATTCCTGGGTTACACTGTGCACAAATTTTGCGGGCACGGTGATGATGGCGGCATCGATGACGTAAGGGACGTCTTTAACTGAACCGTAGCATTTTTTGCCAAGAATTTCAGTTGCTTTTGGGTTGATGGGGTAGATAGCCCCTTCATAGCCACCTTCGATTAGGTTCGCGACGACTTTATAGCCGATTTTTTCTGGGTCAGCTGAAGCGCCTACGATAGCGATGCTTTTGGGTTCAAGAACTGCATTGATAATTGGATCCACATTTTCCTCCGGTTTGTTTTGTTTATTTACCAATTGATTATTATACCACTGAATTAGGGGAAGTCCTAATGAAAAAAGGCGATTCTTTGCACTTTTATGAGGAAAAAATTGGGTTAAAGGAGAAATACGCCTAACTGGCGAATGCGGGCAGACATTTCCAGTTGGGCGTACTAATCCTAAGGAGCTTTTGACAGTTTAGATCATTGAGGAGAGGAACAAAACAATCACGCCGAGAACAGTATTTGTCAGGAGGATCGCATAGGACACTTTTTGCAGTTTTGCGCTCTTTTCCGTTTGCAGCTTTTTATTGACCATCAAACGGGCTATTGCCAAAACTATCATGACTAATGTCAAGATATGTTTGATCGAAAGTGCGTTCATGTAGGGCGTGCCAAAATGTACAAAACCTGTGAACTGTTGCGACGACCGCCCTAGTAGCATGCCTGTAATGGCTAATCCAACTATGCTGATGATAGCAAGTGGACGTAGCCGGTTTTGAATAGATTCGATGATTGGCCAAGGTTGTTCCAGCATTTTGCGTATGCCCGGGATGACGGTTAAGACCATGCTGAGCAAGCCACCAATCCACAACGCAGTAAACAGATTATGCAGAAATCGCATGATTATGGGAAGTACTTGAGGTTGCATATTTATCTCCTATTGCTTGGGTAATGCTTTATCAAGAAGTGAGGTTAAGCTTTCTTTTTCTTCTTGAGTCAGGTTTTCTAATAGTCTCTCAATTCGTTTTGTGCGAAAATCGATAATTTCCTCACTTATCTTTTGACCTTTTGGGGTCAAAGCGAGATGCCAGGCACGTCTATCAAGCGGATGTATGGTTCTTGTTAACAAACCTTTGTCCTCTAATGTGCTAATCATTGTGCTGATGCTGGCCGGTTTGAAACCAAAAACATCGGCTAAGTCACTTTGTTTACATCCGGGATTTTTGTGTAAAAAGTCAAGATAGCCTAGCTGCGCTGGGCTAATTCCATGCTTCTCCAAAGGAGCTAAAGCGTCATCCATTTGATGGATACGGATCAGAAAGTCTTGAAAGCGTTGATTGAGTTGTGAGTCCATATAGTTAGATTACCTAAGCAAATAGTATACATGCTTAATTTTTATATTCAAGGTCATTTACAAGCTATCTTCTTTATGTCTAAAAGAATGAAATGTCCATCAAAATAGATTTCCTTTTAGGTGTGTGGGAGCTTTGTGCCTGTATAATTGAGCTAAAGGAGTTAGCATGAAAGAAAAAGTTTTAGGCTACATTGGATTGGGCACAATGGGAGCGCCGATGGCAGGGCATTTGTTGGCTGCTGGATTCCCGCTTGTGGTCTGGAATAGGACGCCCTCAAAAGCTGAGGCCTTAATTGCAAAGGGTGCGAAATGGGCGGAATCGCCGGCAGCTTTAGCAGAGCTTTGTGATGTCGTTTTTATCAATGTTTCGGACTCCCCGGATGTGCTTGAGGTCATTTTTGGCGAAAACGGCGTGGCTAATGGCACGCATGAAGGCATGATTGTTGTTGATTATTCCACCATTGCGCCAGCTGTCAGTCGACAAGTTTATGAGGGCTTGGCTCCAAAAGGTGTGCGCTGTTTGGACGCGCCGGTGAGTGGTGGCGATATTGGCGCGCGTAATGCGACATTAACGATTATGGTAGGTGGTGATGCTGATGCCCTTGAAGAAGTGCGACCATACTTTGAAGTTCTGGGCTCAAAAATTACTCATGTGGGTGGACCCGGGGCAGGGCAAATTGCAAAGGCAGCTAACCAAATTATGGTGGCAGCGCAGATGGTTGCTGAAGCAGAACTGATGGTGTTTGCCCAAAAAGCCGGCGCTGATCCTGAAAAAGTGATTGAAGCCATTAATGCAGGCGCCGCGCAATGCTGGACTTTGGATGTAAAAGCGCCGAAATTACTCAAAGGCGATCGAAACCCAGGGTTTAAGGCGGCTTTACAAGCCAAGGACATGAACATCATCATGGAAACTGCCTATGCTTACCAAATGAACATGCCTGCAGCTGCATTACATACCCAGTTGTACAATGGTTTGGTTGCTATGGGGGATGGCGAGCTGGATAATTCGGCGGTTATTCACATGCTGGAAGTGATGAACGATGTTCATCTTCAAACAAAAAAGGATGATGAAGCTGAAGCTTAGCAGGCTTGCAATTGCATATTGCACTAAAAAAATCTATAATTGGCAAGATTTGATTATCGGAGGTAAGAATGAATTTTGAATTAATAAAACCCCTTTTGAAAGAAGATGCAAAAGGTAAGATTGTTATGTTGGTGATGGATGGTTTGGGTGGTTTACCCTTAACACCTGATGGGAAAACTGAGCTTGAAACTGCTAAAACCCCAAATATGGATCAGTTAGCAAAGGAAGCCGAGCTTGGCTTGCATCATTCGGTACCTTATGGCATCACGCCAGGAAGCGGACAAGCCCATCTGGGTCTGTTTGGCTACGATCCGATTAAATACGAGATTGGTCGGGGTGTACTTTCGGCTTTGGGTATTGATTTTGACTTGGGTCCCAATGATGTGGCAGCCCGGGGAAACTTTTGCACGGTTGATGAAAACGGTGTGATTACAGACCGCCGCGCGGGACGCATCCCAACCGAAGAAGGCCAGCGGCTGTGTAATTTACTAAAAGAAAAGATTAATTTGCCGGGCGTTGAACTCTTCCTTGAGCCTGAAAAAGAATATCGCTTTGTGTTCGTGCTTCGTGGCGAAGGTTTGGATGGACATGTTAGCGATACTGACCCGCAAGCGGTTGGTAAAAAGGCACATGTGCCTGAGGCACTTAAGCCTGATGCTGAAAAGACGGCTGAATTGGTGCGTGAATTTGTGCGTCAAGGCAATGAAATCCTCAAAAGTGAACATCCTGCCAATAGTTTTGTTTTGCGTGGTTTTGCAGGCATGCCAAAATGGCCAAAGTTCAACGATGTGTGGGGGCTTAATTCGGTTGCCATTGCCATGTATCCCATGTATCGTGGTGTGGCGAAGGTGGTGGGCATGACCGTTTTGCATCCAGCCGAGTCGATGAGCCAGGAAATTGATATGCTTGAGGAATATTGGGACAAGCATGATTTCTTCTTTGTGCACATCAAGAAGACCGACAGCTTTGGCGAAGATGGTAATTTTGATGGCAAAGTGGGCATTATCGAAGAAGTTGACGCGCTCATCCCACGCATTATGGCACTCGATCCGGATGTGTTGATTATCACCGGTGACCATTCTACGCCCTCAAAGCTCAAAGCCCACTCGTGGCATCCCATTCCGACCATGCTCTGGTCCAAAAATGCAAGACCGGATGGGATTGAGGCATTTGGCGAGCGAGAATGCCTTAAAGGCAGTTTGGGAAGTCGGTTTGATGCCAACGATCTTTTGCCTCTTGCACTTTCTCACGCTCTACGCCTGGAAAAGTTTGGGGCATAAAGCTATAAACAGAAACCAAAAAAGCGCTTAGGAAAACTGAGCGCTTTTTGTTTTAAGAGGGTATCCTTCTCAATCATGCTACAATTTAATCAGAGGAAAGCGTTATGAAGAACAAGCATCACCAACGCGCATTGTTATGGACAGCTTTAGATGAAAAAAAGCTTAGGTGCGAGCTTTGTGCCCATTATTGTGTTATTGCCGATGGAAAAAAAGGTCTTTGCAAAGAAAGGCAAAATGATGATGGTGTTTTGTTTAGCTTGAATTATGGAAGGTTGATAGCGGCAAACATCGACCCGATTGAAAAGAAGCCCCTTTATCACTTTTTACCGGGTTCCAAAAGCTTTTCGATAGCCTCACCGGGTTGTAATTTGCGTTGTGCCTGGTGCCAAAATTGGGATATTTCGCAAGCCAACGAGCGTAATGACCCCAGCCGTCTCGAATTTATTTCAGCTGATCGACTTTTTACATCCATTCTGCGTTCGAAAGCCAAAAGCATTGCCTATACCTATACAGAACCTACGGTGTTTTTTGAATACACGCTCGAAGTGTCCAGGATGGCACATGAATCGGGCATTAAAAATGTCTATGTCTCAAATGGCTACATGTCTTCCCAGATGCTGGACCTATACTTGCCATATCTGGACGCGGCAAATATCGACATCAAAGCTTTTGACAATTCGGTTTATCGAAAATACACAGGAGCAGGTTTGCAAGTGGTCTTAGATAATTGCAAACGCCTTAAAAATGCCGGCGTTTGGCTTGAAATTACAACCCTATTGGTGCCAGGTGTGAATGATGATGAGGCGCAAGTACGCGGTTTGGCTGAATTTATTGCATCAGAACTTGGTGTGGAAACGCCTTGGCATTTAAGCCGTTTCTTTCCTCAAAGGCAATTTGACCAAATTGAAGCTACTGCAATTGAAAGCATTCACCAGGCGATGGAGATTGGCAAATCAGCTGGCTTGAAATACATCTATGCGGGCAATATGTCTGGAAGCGCGGATACCCACTGCCCAAATTGTGATACCACGCTTATCATAAGAGATCGAATACTCTTGCAAGAAAACCGCATCCAAAATGGCGCCTGTCCGAGTTGTGGACAAAAAATCGCCGGCATTTGGTAAGCCGGCGATTTAATCAGTTGATGTGATAAGAGTTTAGCTTTTAGTTAAGCTTTGCAAACTCACCTTCCCATACCATTTCGTTAACCGTGAGCATATAGGGTTGGAACCATGCATCCGCTTCAAAGAAGGGTACGTGTTTGCGTAATAGGTCATAAGCTTTTGCTGTTCCATCGCCCATGATGGCGTTGGGAAGATCTTGCAATCTGAATTCTACCGCCTGGCATGCGCTCATCAATTCAATGCCAACGATCATAGACACGTTCTGAAGCACCTGCCGGCAATGAACAGCGGCAGTGGCACCCATTGAAACATGGTCTTCGATGTTACCTGAGCTTGGGATACTATCCAGGCTGCTTGGATGTGCCAGGGACTTGTTTTCAGAGGCTAAAGCCGCGGCGGTGTATTGCAAGAGCATAAAGCCAGAATTGACACCACCTTTAGCGATGAGGAAGTCTGGATAGGTGTTGGATTCAGGCTTGCTATCCACCAATTTGGCAATGCGGCGCTCAGACATGTTGCCCAGGTCGGCAAAGGCGATTGCCAGGTAGTCCAAAGCCAGTGCCAAAGGCTCGCCATGGAAGTTACCACCCGAAACGATAAAGGGTTTATCGTTTTCATCCCAGAATAAGAGGGGATTATCGGTTACCGAGTTGAGCTCGGTTTCTATGATGCCACGCACAAAGGCTAAAGTATGAGCAACCGCGCCATGTACCTGGGGAACGCAACGTAGTGTGTATGCATCCTGGATATTGGTGGGGTCGTCTGGTCGGGTGAGGTCGCTGTTTTCGAGCAGCTCTCTCATTTCCGCAGCCGTTTCAGCTTGGCCAAATTGAGGTCGAATGGCATGAATTTGATGTGTATAAGCACGGATTGTCCCATTTTGTGCTTCCAACGTGATTGCTGCGGCGATATTTGCGGTGCGCATCACATTTTCTGCGTGGTGAATCATGAGGGTGCCAATGGCGGTCATCAGGGTTGTGCCATTGGTAAGTGCCAGTCCTTCTTTGGCTGCCAATCTGACCGGTTCGAGCCCGAGTTCCTCAAAAACCTCCAAAGATGGACGTAGCTCACCCTCATAAATAACATAACCCTGACCAATCAGAGGTAAAGACATATGAGCAAGAGGAGCCAAATCGCCACTCGCGCCTAGAGATCCTTTTTCAGGGATCAAAGGCAGGATGTTGTGATTAAGCATGGCTAACAAAAGTTCGAGTACTTGAAGTCTGATGCCGCTATGTCCTTTGGCAAGGGTGTTTGCGCGGATGAGCATCATCGCCCGTGTGGTGGCTTCGTCTAAAGCATCACCAATACCAACCGCATGGCTAAGAATGATGTTTTCCTGGAGCTGTTCCACATCTTCAAGCGGGATGAGGCGGTCTTTAAATGCGCCAAAACCGGTGGTAATGCCATAAGCGATTTGGCCGGTTTCGATGAAATTGGCTACAACTTCAGAAGCCTTGTTGATTCTTTCAACGGCTTCATGGCTCAAAAGCACTTGGGTGGCGGGATCATGGGCAACTTCAATGACTGAAGCAATGGTAAGTGATTGACCGTCAATAGTTATTTGTTTCAAGGGTCTCTCCTTCTGCTCAACTTTATTCGTGGGTAATTTCGATTGTATGCAAGCTTACGGCAGGCGAGCCACGTAGGTTGGGGTCACGTGCGGGGATTGAAAGCAACACATCCAAACCTTCGACAACTTCACCAAACACGCTGTGTTTGTTATCCAGCCATGGTGTGGGTACGTGGGTCAGGAAGAATTGCGAACCGTTAGTGTTTGGTCCAGCATTCGCCATGGATAGGATGCCGGGTTTGTTGTGGCGCAGGCTGCTGTCAAATTCATCCTGGAATTTATAGCCGGGTCCGCCCATGCCAGTGCCGGTGGGATCGCCACCTTGTGCCATAAAGTCATTGATTACACGGTGAAAGATCGTGTTGTCGTAAAAACCTTCATTCGCCAAAAAAACGAGATTGTTGACGGTATTAGGCACTTTGCTTGCAAAAAGTTCAACTTTGATGTCACCAAGATCGGTTTTAAAAGTTGCGAAATATTTCTTTGTTAGATCCAATGAAAATTCTGGTGGTTTGTTCCATTGCTTTTGAGTCATATTGGCCTCCAATTGTCGTTTGCATTATTATAACCATTTTAGCCTTTTTATACATGCCTTGTTCTACCAGCATCCAGGATGACATGGAAAAAGGTGTGTGAACCGTTGCTCTTACAAGCATTTACTCTTCGCTATACTCTTAAGTAAAAGAATTGTATAATTACCTTATGCAAACCAAACGAAAAATCAATGCTTTGCCACTTATCGTCTACCTTTTGTTCTTCTTTCTTACTTTAGGCGTGTTGACTTATCACGCCAGTATGGGGATGCACATTCCAGCTTTTTGGGGAAGAGGTTATGACACAATCTCGCTTAACACTTCCATGATTAATGGCGTGGAAATTACATCTTTTAAATGTCCTAAGTTTATGGATGAAAAAGAAGGTGGACTTATTTCAGTATCGATTAAAAATAAAGATTATCGCAAGCAAACTGCAGGTGCTATCTTGATTGTCAGTAAAGCTGGTGTTCCATACAATCAATTTAAAACCGCACAGCGAACCCGGTTGGAGACGGGTGAGGAGCAAAGCTTTAGCTGGAAGATAGACAGTTCAAACCTTGTGGATAAGCGTGTTTCTGTGCGACTGTCTGTTGCTATGAGCCCGGATCATCCTTCGCATTCCGCGAGAGGATGTGTTGTCTTGCCATGGAAAGGTCCATTTTCGGCTAAATTTATGAACACCTGGGCCTATCCTTTGTTTGTGTTACTTTTCATTCTGTCTGCGGTTTGGTGTTACTTCAAGTCAAACTTGAATTGGGAAAACAAGAAACGTTTCTTCTTTTTCTTATTCGCCAATGTAATCGTTTTGGTGATGTTTTTCTTCCTGATGCTCAGATTGTATTTGGTTGCCTTGGTTGCTTTGCCTTTCCTGTTTATTGGCTTGGTGGCAACCATACAAACCAGCCCATACATTCCGGTGGATGAATATCGCAATTATTTAGACTCATAAAGTCGATTACAGTAAAAAAAGCTCCCATAGAGGAGCTTTTTTTTGTGTGAGTAAGCGTGACCTTAATCCCAGTCGGCTTCAAGCATTTTCTTGACTGACATTAAGAAGTTATCCGCGGCTTCGCCATCTATGCCACGATGGTCAAACACAAAGCTCAAATACACCATCGGTCGGATGGCTATTGAGTCATTGCCTTGCGCGTCGGTGATGACAATGGCGCGTTTTTGCATGGTACCTGTGCCCAATATGCCAAGTTGAGGTTGATTGATGACAGGATAGGCGAATAAGGAACCACCTGTGCCATGATTTGTGATGGTAAAGGTTGCGTCGCGCACTTCATCAGGTTTAAGCTGTTTGTTGCGGGCTCTGGCACTCAAATCGTTAATAACCTGAGCGATGCCTTGCAAAGAAAGGTTTTGCGTTTGTGGGATGACAGGAACGATCAAACCATCATCACCGCGTGCCACCGCCATGCCGATATTGATATCGTTGAATTGCCAAATGCCCTCATCGGTCCAGGTTGCGTTGATGTTTGGATGGCGTTTTAGTGCTTCAGTGATGGCTTTGACGAAATAAGCGGTAAGGGTGAGATTCACGCCAGCTTGTTCCATGATGGCTTTGTTGCGTTTGCGGTGCGCTAAGACCTTGCTCATATCTGCTTCCATTACCGTTAATACATGTGGCGAGGTTTGCTTTGACATCACCATATGGTTCGCGATGGACTTTCGAACAGAGCTGTGGGGAATGAGTTTGCCGGCTGCGCTTGGCTTTTGAGCTGGTGGTGCAGCCGTGGCAGGTGTTGGACTTGCTGGCATTGCAGCAGGTACAACTTGTGGTTCTTTCTTAGCCTGTGGCTTAGCCAAATAAGCTTCAACGTCGGCCTTTGTAACCTTGCCACCTTTGCCGGTACCGGGAATGTCTTGGATGTTCAAGTTGTGTTCAGCCAATAGTTTACGAACAAGTGGCGAAACTGGTGCATCCGACACTGTGATTGGCTCAGGTGCTTTTTCTTGCTGAGTTGTGTCCTGGATTGGTGCTTCGGCTGTTTTTGTTTCTTTTACTTCTGCGGGAGCTGCTTCAGTTTCATCTTTTGCTGGTTCTGCTTCGGGTTTAGCGTCAAGGCTCTCGCCAGGCTCGCCAATGACACCCATGCTCTCACCGACTTTTACAATTTCACCAGCAGGAACGTCGATGCGCAAAAGGGTGCCTGCTACGGGTGCAGGAAATTCAGTTACAACTTTATCTGTCTCAAGTTCAACGATGGATTCCATCTCTTCAACAGTATCACCGACTTGTTTTAGCCAGGTGATAATGGTCATTTCTTCTACGCCTTCACCAAGAAGGGGTGCAATAATTTTAGTGGTCATCTTTCCTCCTTAGAACAACGCCGGATATTTCGCGGGCGCGTTCTCGTGCATCATCTCATAAACCGCGTTGAAAATAGATTCCGTGCTGGGTTTCGTGTAATAGTCGCCATCGCTACCAAAAGGTGGGCGATGTTCAGCCGCAGTATGGGTTCTGGGTTCCATTTCGAGCCAGTCAAAGCCACCTTGCTCTTCGAGGACCTTTTGCATCATGAAGGCTGTTGTGCCACCGGGAACATCTTCGTCCACAAAGATGATTTTGCTGGTTTTCTTGAGCGACTCAACAATCATGCCAGGTCTGTCAAAGGGTAGCAGGGATTGCACGTCTATAACTTCTATGTCAATGCCGATTTCAGCCAGTTTTTCCGCTGCTTCAACCGTGTGGCGTAATGTGGCACCGTAACTTACGAGAGTCAAATCTTTGCCTTCGCGCAAGATTTCGGGAACACCCAGGGGCACTCTGAAGTCCCCCAGATTGTTGGGCACAGCTTCGCGTAAACGGTAGCCATTGAGCACTTCAACCACAAGCGCTGGATCATCGCCTTCAAGCAAGGTGTTGTAAAAACCAGCAGCCTGGGTCATGTTGCGAGGCACTAAAACATGAATACCACGTACAAGGTTGAGGATGCCAGCCATAGGTGAACCAGAGTGGAAGATGCCTTCCAAACGATGTCCGCGCGTGCGAATGATGAGTGGCGATTGTTGCACGCCATAGGATCGCCAGCGTAGATTGGCGAGGTCATCTGCCATAATTTGCAAGGCATAGAGTAAATAGTCCAGGTATTGGATTTCAGCGATGGGGCGCAAACCGCGCATCGCCATGCCGATGCCTTGACCCAAGATGGTAGCTTCGCGAATGCCTGTATCAGAGACCCTTAAACTGCCATATTTTTCTTGTAAGCCTCTAAATCCTTGGTTGACGTCACCCAGGTTGCCAACATCTTCACCGAAACCGATCAAACGCGGTTCACGTTCAAGCATCAGGTCGAAAGCCTGATTGAGAATTTCAAAACCAGGTAAGCGTTTGGGTTCGGCGTCATAACTAGCCGGAACGCCTTCTATCTTGAGAGGTGAGTGTTCTGAAGATGAGAAGAAGTGTTTGTCGTAATTAGCCACGCGACCTTGGTTGAGGTCTAAAATACTCTTGGCAAGTGCTTCACGGCTGGGTGTACGCTCATCTTTAGTGAGGACGAGTACTTCATTGCCAGCAGCGCTGATATCTCTGTAAAGGGGATCTTGTCTTTGCTCGAGTTTATCGCTAATCTCGTTAATTTTGTTTTGAGTCTTGGAATCCTTGGCTACTGCGCGTAGCATAGAGAGTGTTTCTGTGCGCAAAGTTTTGATTGGGGCCTGGAAGGCTTCCCATGCGGACTTGCGGGCGGCTTCGACTGTCTTTTTATCTTCTGCTTCCCATTGGGTGATTTCTTCATCGCTGGCGATATTATCAGCGACGAGTTGCTCACGGAATTTGAGCAAACAATCATATTCTCTTTCCCAGTCCAGGCGCTCGGCTGATTTGTAACGTTCGTGTGAACCAGAGGTCGAGTGACCTAAAGGTTGGGTAAGTTCGGTGACATGCACCAAGGCTGGAATGTGATAATCGCGGGCGTTCTTTGCCGCCTCGGCGTAAGTTTCGAGCAGTGCGTCGTAATCCCAACCTTTGACTGTGTAAATATCATAACCACGATCACATTTATCAGCCGGGCAGGGAATGCGTTGGAAGCCAGAAAGGATGGATGAGATGTTTTCTTTTACCATTTGGAAACGATTTGGCACGGAAATGCCATAACCGTCATCGTAAACACTAATCACCGCTGGTGCGTGGAGCACGCCTATCGCGTTGACTGCCTCCCAAAAGACACCTTCCGCGGTACTGGCGTTACCGATGGTTGCCCAGGTGACCTCATTGCCATTGTTGCTGAATTTGTCCATGCCTTTAAGGGATTCAAGCCTTCGGTAAAGCACCGAAGCGTACGCCAAACCCACCGCACGAGGCATTTGGGCCGCGGTTGGGGCAATGTCGCTGGCGGAATTGTATTGTTTGGTTTGATCAAGCCAGTTGCCGTCTTTATCAATCATTGGGATTGCGAAGTGGGCGTTCATGTTGCGACCGCCACTGTGAGGGTCGAACATCGGATCGGTGTGGGCATACAGCTGGGCGAAAAACTGCTCCAGTGTGAGGGTATTCAAAGCTAACATCCAGGTTTGGTCACGATAGTAACCTGAACGCCAATCTCCTTTTTGGAAATTTCGGGCAATTGCCAGCTGAGGCAATTCTTTACCATCGCCAAAAATACCAAATTTGGCTTTGCCAGTCAGCACTTCTCTCCGTCCAATGATTGAAGCCTGGCGAGAACGGTAACCCAAGCGATAATCTGAAATCAGGTCATCTTTGCGTAATTCTTTTGTTTTTGCCATATTTTTACCTGCTTCTTTTTCTTTAATTGTATTTAAAGAAATTCGCAAGGGCAAAAGACTGTACAGGAAAAAGTGTTAGTTTATGTTAACTTTTGATTAACCTTTGATGGCGCCGCTGCTTAAACCTTGTAAAAACTGTTTTTGAAAGAAAATGTAGAGCAAAAGCGTGGGAAGCGCGACGATGATTGCGCCGGCAGCCATTAGGGGAATGTTAGCCGAATAACGACCCTGGAAAAACGCTAAACCGACCGGTAAGGTGCGCAAGCTTTCTTTTTGAATCATGACCAGGGCTAAAAGGAATTCGTTCCAGGTCCACATAAAAATGAGCACGATGAGCGTGCTGCTTGCTGGTCTGGCGATGGGCATAAGCACTTTCCAGAGCACTTGCCAGCGGGAACATCCGTCAATGGTGGCTTGATCGACGAGTTCATCGGGCAAGCTTTCAAAATAAGAGCTCATCCAAAGTGTGCCAAAGGAAACACTCAACCCGATTTGGGGCAAAATGAGCGCCCAAAGGGTATCGGTTAGCCCAAGCGATCGCATCCAGTTGTAAAGAGGAATGATGGCAGCGTCAAAAGGCACCATATATCCAAGCAGAATGAGAGGTAATAACAGGCTTTTGCCAGACACTGACAGTTTTCCAAAGGCATAACCACTTAGGATGGAGAGTAGCACCGAGATTGCCGTAACGATAAGGGCGACTATAATACTGTTTTTGAAGAAAAGCCCAAATTTGCCTACCGTCCAGGCTCTTTTAAAGTTGGCAAGCGCACCAAAGCTGCCAGGGTCTGGGTTTTCGAAAGCTTTGCTCAACATACCCCACAACGGCAGCAACACAAAGAACAAGACAAGACATAAAAGCAAATAGTGTGGAATCAGTTTGCGAAAGGTGGGTTTCATAATGCCCCTTTTTCGCTTTGTTTGAATACCCGCCTAATCACCAGGGAAATAAGCAGAATGATGAGGGTTAGGACGGTTGCCATTGTGGCAGCGTAGCTGTGGTTATTCAATTCAAAAGCCCAACGGTAAATAAGTAATCCGGTAACCTCGGTAGATCCTCCCGGCGCGCCTTTGGTCATGGCGAAAACAAGGTCAAAAACTCGAAGGGCGGCAATAATGGTGGTCATCAGTGCCACACTCAGTTCCGGGATTAATCCAGGCAGAGTGACATGCCAAAATTGTCTGAAGGCATTGGCGCCATCCAGGCTGGTTGCTTCGTAAAGTTCTTCGGGGATGCGTTGAATGCCGGATAGAAAGAGAACCATGCAAAACCCATATTGCACCCAAGCGGCTGCCATGCCTACTGCCGGCAAAGCAAACGTGAAACTGCCCAACCAAGCCTGAGCAAATTGCTCTAACCCCAGCCATCGTAAGAAGACGTTGATTGGACCGATGTTGGGATCGTACATCCAGCGCCACATAACCCCAACCACAACCATGCTTAGCACTTGTGGGATGAAATAAAGCGTGCGAAAGAGCCTCATCCCAGGCACTCGCACCCGCGCCAGGAAGCTGGCTAAAAACAAGCCAAAACTAATCGGCAAGAAGCTATAAAAAAAGATAAATACAAAGTTATTGCGTAACGCAGATAAAAATTGGCTGGTTTGAAAGAGCTTGATATAGTTCTGAAACCACACAAAGCTCCGGGCGCCATAAAGGCTTTCAGCTTGAAAAAAGCTCGATCGAATGGTCTCAAGAATGGGCAGAAAGGTAAAAATCAGGTATAGCAACAAGGCTGGGAGCAGGTAGAGCAAGCCTTTCCACTTAGATTCGCCTGGGTATCGTTTCGCCTTGTTTTGCATGATAGAAAAGCGCGGGCACTTATTGGCACCCGCGCTCTAAACCTTTTATTGTTGGTAAGGTTTCCAATCTTCATATTCCTGGCTTATTCCGATTATGAATTCTTCCGGAGTAGATACGAAACTAAGCAGCCTTTGCAGCCAAAACACCAGGCGGTCATACATGGTTGGGGTTGCCCAATCGATATAATGACCGACTAGGTTGTTGGCGTTGATGTTTTGCCAGGCCTCCACAGTGTCTGCAAAAAGCGTGTCGTTTTGCAATTTGTACTTTTTGGGTAAAGGCATGGCTGGTACCATACCAGCGTCAGCCCAGAGTTCTGCAGCTCGTTCACTGACCATCCAATCGATATATTCAGCTGCTAAGTCTTTCTTTTCAGTTGTCGCGCGAATTGAAAAGGGAATGCCCAGCCCACCAATAGCCAAAGCTTGCTGCTCTTCATAACCAGGAAGCAGGAAAAAACCAAAGGTCTGATCGGTGCCAGTTAATAACTCAGGAGCAAGCCAGGATCCAGTAATGGTGAGTGCAGCTTCGCCTTTTTTGAAACTTTCATTGCTGGCATCGTAGCCAATACCTTGAAAATTCGGGGTGAAGTAATCCAGTTTTACCCAATCATAGAATTGGTAAAGTGCTTTGAGGTTAAACTCTGTGTCAAAAGAAACATCATTTCTGCTGTATACAAAATCATCGATGTATTCGCGGCTAACATGCAAATGTTGGATAGCGCTAAAGAGGTGAATGGCGTTCCACCCATCCAGAGAGCCAAAAGAAATTGGCACGATTCCCGCCTCGTAAATTTTTGCGAGCAAGTCCAGAAATTCATCAAAGCTAGTGGGGACAGCCCAACCATGCTGAGCGAACATGGATTTATTGTAATAAACGCCGACAACCTCGGCAGTTGGGCTCACGCCATAAATATGTCCTGTGCCAAATTGTTTTCCGTCTTCGCTAAAGCTGTTTCGGGCTAAAAGCGTGCCTGGAAAGCGTTCGTTCCATTTGTATTGTTTGGCGTAGTCGTCAAGTGAGAGCAACAAGCCGTCTTTAACCAAGGCACCCATGTCAACCCGACCTTGATTGACCTGCGCCACGTCTGGCCCATCTTCGTTGGCAAGTGCTAATTTAACGGTTAAGCTCAGATCTTCGAGTACTTTTACTTCGCGTTGAATGCTAACACCCGGGTGTTTGGCTTCAAATTCAGCGTTGAGCTGGTCGATAACCTTGCTTTCTTCATCACGGTAAAACTGATCCCAAACAACCAGGGTTTGCTTCTCAGATGGGGTGCTTTGTTTGGGTTGGCATGCCCCAAGAATGATGGTGGCAAGCAAGAAAATGATTAAAAAGGGTTTCTTCTTCATAGAATCTCCTCTTAAAAAGCTGTTTTTTCCTAACTTTCCCAATTATAATCGAGGGCTGCCGATTTTCGCCCGCTATGTCCATGCACTGGTATAATGATGTTACTAACGCTTGAACGATTAGGAAGGCAGATTGCGTGTTAAAAAACTGTAAAAAGCCGTATCAATCCCTTTATCCTCAATATCTTACAAAAGAATATTTGGTTGACGTCGCAACTAATTGGGTATCACCCTTAAAAAAAGGAGAACTTAAATAATGGTAGCTTCAGAAAAGAAAAGTAATATTGATATTTATAAAAGCCTGTCCTGGCAACTGTTGGAAGTCACAGAAAATGCAGCGATTGCTGCCGCGCGTGCCGCTGGCCAAGGGGATAAGAATTTTGCAGACCAAGCCGCGGTAGATGCCATGCGGCGCACCCTGGCAAACATGAAAGGCATTAAAACCACGATTAAGATTGGTGAAGGCGAGCGCGATGAAGCTCCGATGCTTTATATCGGCGAGGAACTCGGCGAAGGCGCCTTCAATCTGGATATTGCGGTTGATCCATTGGAAAACACCAATGCCACTGCAAACCTTAATTCTGGTGCGGTTTGTGTGCTTACAGCTGCTCCATCTGGCGGTTTGGTGACTGCCTCTGATACCTATATGGATAAACTTTGTGTGGGTAAGGACGCTGCAGATTATGTGGACATTCGATTAGCACCTGAAGAAAATGTGTATCGCTTGGCCAAAGCGCTTAAGCGCCATGACAACCGCGAACTCACCATTACTGTGCTTGACAGACCACGAAATGAGGACTTAATAAAGCGTTTACGGGCAACCGGCGCACGCGTGCGTTTGATTTTGGATGGTGATCTGATGCCTTGTATCTTCTCCTGCTTCAAAGGCGTTGGTGTGCACGCGGTGATGGGCATTGGTGCTGCACCTGAAGGCGTTATTTCTGCTGGTGCTATTAAGCTTTTGGGTGGCAAGATGCAAGCGATTTGGAAGCCTAAAGATGAAGCGGACAGAGAGCGATTGGAAACCATGGGCATCAAATTGGATGAAGTCTACACCCATAATGACTTGGCTCCAAGTGATGACATCATCTTTTGCGCAACCGCGGTTACACCTGTTTTGACAACATCAAAAGCCGTGCTGGAAGGTGTTAGCTTCTTCCCAGGTGGCGCCAAGACCAGCAGTTTGGTGATTACCAAGCATTTTATGAACTTTGTGCCCACAACACATGTCCTCGATCGGACAACTTTTGACCAGGAAAAGAGTGAATTCAGGCTCTATTAAAATTTTTCCATAAGAATGGTTTTTACACGCGCCCTGCTTTTGGAAAAAGGAAGGGCGCGTGAAGCCTTAAAGATGGTATACTTGCGTTTCGAAACTTATATTGAGGTTGTACTATGAAAAAAGCGTTAATCACAGGTATTACTGGTCAGGATGGCTCTTATTTGGCAGAGCTTTTGCTGAGTAAAGGTTATGAAGTGCACGGCATAATTCGTCGTGCGAGCACATTTAACACCAAACGTATTGACCACCTTTATCAGGACCGCCATATTTTGGCTGGCAAGGCACGCTTTTTTCTGCATTATGGCGATATGAGTTCGACCGGCTCGCTTGGTGATGTGATTTACGACACCAAACCGGATGAGATTTATCATTTAGCCGCCCAAAGCCATGTGCGCGTCTCTTTTGATATGCCCGACTATACGGGTGATGTAACTGGTTTGGGCACCACCCGCATGCTCGAGGCGGTGCGCCGATTGGATCGCGGCATCCGCTTTTACCAGGCTTCAACCAGTGAGCTGTTCGGCTCTGCAAAACCTCCGCAATGCGAAACGACGCCTTTTCAACCGCAAAGCCCCTATGCTGCCGCAAAACTGTACGCTTACTGGATGGTAAACATGTATCGCCAGGGCTATAACATGTACACCGTGAATGGCATCTTGTTCAACCATGAGTCGCCACGCCGTGGCGAAACCTTTGTAACCCGCAAAATTACCCGCGCAGTGGCGGCTATTTTGGCTGGCAAACAAGATAAGCTCTTTTTAGGTAATCTTGACTCGAAACGTGACTGGGGTTACGCGCCGGAATACGTTGAGGCGATGTGGATGATGTTGCAAAGTGATGAGCCGGATGATTACGCGATTGGAACCGGCGAGTCCCGCTCTGTGCGTGAGTTCCTGGAAGAAGCATTTGGTTATGTTGATTTGGATTACAAGAGGTATGTTGAAATCGACCCACGCTATTTCCGCCCGACTGAAGTGGACTATTTACTGTGTGATCCCACCAAAGCCAATACGAAGTTAGGCTGGAAACCCAAGGTTAAATTCAGCGAATTGGTGCGCATTATGATTGACGCCGACCTGGAACTGATGGGTTTGAAAACGCCTGGTGAAGGCCGTAAGGTTGTTGAAGAAAAGTTTGATGGCTGGCATCATTGGGATGAACAAGCCATCACCATGGAAAAATAGCATTTTAGCAATAGTTTTGCTATAATGGACGGTTGGAGGAGTAAGATCAAAACCGCCGGACAGAGAATGGCTTGCCTGTTGAGAGAGCCAACGGATAGGATGATCTGAAGTCGCCAGGCTGGATGACCGAAGAAACCGCAAGGGATTAGACCGGTCCGGGAGAGCCCGTTAGCGCTCATCCTGAGTGCGGCAGAAGGTGCCGAATTGAGGTGGTACCACGGAACTTGGCTTTCGTCCTCATGTGACGAGAGCTTTTTAATTTAAACCGCGTTGTTTGAGAGGAAACGGCGCAGACAGAGGATAAGATGACAGAATTACCAAAAACGTATGACCCAAAAGCTTATGAAGAAGCGATTTACGCACGTTGGGAAGAAAAAGGCTATTTCAAGCCAACCAATGACCCCAACCTGCCTGGCCACGATCCGAGCATTGAGCCTTTTGTCATTGTTATCCCGCCACCAAATGTAACCGGCGCGTTACATTTGGGGCACCCGATGTTCGTGACGGTGGAAGACATCATGGTGCGTTACCATCGCATGAAAGGTGTTCCGACGCTGTGGGTGCCGGGCACTGACCATGCTGGTATCGCCACCCAATTGCAAGTGGAAAAGCTACTCGCAGCTGAAGGCACCAGCCGCGAAGCGCTGGGACGTGAGGCATTTGAAGCGCGTGTATGGGAGTGGAAGCATAAATACGGTGGTGAGATTTCCAAGCAGATGCGCCGTTTGGGAGCTTCTTGTGATTGGGACAGGGAACGCTTTACACTGGATGAAGGTCTTTCGAACGCGGTGCGTGAGGCTTTTGTGCGCCTTTGGGAAAAAGGCTTAATTTATCGTGGCGCGCGCATGATTAACTGGTCACCTGGTTTGCAGACCGCGGTTTCGGACCTCGAAGTGGAATATTCCGAAGAACCCGGCAAGCTGTATTACTTCAAATATATGCTCTCGGATGGTTCAGGCGATTATTTGCCCGTGGCAACAACCCGACCGGAAACGATCCCTGGGGATACTGCTGTGGCGGTGCATCCTGAGGACGATCGTTATGCCGCTTTTGTGGGCAAAACGGTGCTCGTACCATCGCTTGGACGTGAAATTCCGGTGATTGCCGATGACTACGTAGAGAAAGAATTCGGAACCGGCGCGCTCAAGATTACACCCGGGCATGACCCGCACGACCATGAAATTGGTTTGCGCCATAACCTTGAACTGATCAACATCATGAATAAGGATGCCACGCTGAATGAAAATGCGGGACCTTATGTTGGCATGGAACGTTTTGCCGCGCGCAAGGCGATTTGGGCGGATATGAAAGAAGCTGGGCTGGTAATCAAAGAACAAGATTATCAAATGAGTGTGCCACGCTCGCAGCGCGGTGGTGAGATTGTTGAACCGCTTATCTCGACCCAATGGTTTGTAAAGATGGATGGTTTGGCAGCTGCCGCAGCCGAATCGGTGAACAAGGGTGAGATTAAGTTTGTGCCCGAACGCTTCACCAAAGTCTTTTTGAATTGGATGAACAATATTCAGGACTGGTGTATCAGCCGCCAATTGTGGTGGGGACACCGCATCCCGGTATGGTATTGCCAGGATTGTGATGAGATGATTGTCGGCAGAGAAACGCCAAGCCAGTGCTCCAAGTGTGGTTCGAGCGATTTGCAACAAGACAATGACGTTTTGGATACCTGGTTCTCATCTGGTTTATGGCCTTTCTCGGTCTTTGGCTGGCCAGAGGAAACGCCAGACTTCAAGTATTTTTATCCCATCAGTGTGATGGAAACCGGTTATGACATCCTCTTCTTCTGGGTGGCACGTATGGTGATGGATGGCATTGAATTCACCGGTAAAGCACCTTTCCATACGGTGTATTTGCACGGTATGGTCCGCGATGACAAAGGTCAGAAGATGAGCAAGACCAAAAACAACGTGATTGACCCCTTGGTTTTGATGGACGAATTTGGCACAGACGCCTTGCGCTTTACGATGTTGGTTGGTTCTTCACCAGGCAGTGACCAAAATGTTGGTGTCAAGAAGGTTGAAAGTAACCGAAACTTCGCCAATAAGGTTTGGAACATTGGGCGATATGTGATTAATGCCATCGAGCGAGTGGAAACAAAACCGCAAGAAGACCCCAAATGGACCCTGGCGGATGGCTGGATTTGGTCGCGTTTGAAACACTTGGTGAACAATGTTAACAACCTTTTTGAAGCTTACCAATATGGCGAAGCCGGCAAGCAGATTTACGAGTTCTTGTGGAGTGATTTTGCAGATTGGTATGTTGAAGCCTCTAAGCGCCAACTTGCTCAAGGTGGTGATACAGCGGCATACACCGCGTTTACACTATCATTGGTTTTAGACACGGTGTTGCGACTTTTGCATCCCTTTACACCATTTGTGACCGAAGCACTCTGGGCATATTTGAAAGAAGCTTGCCTTGCTGACCCACAGGTTTACACTCCTGAAGAAGGCTGGGCAGAAGATTTGATGATTGCTAAATGGCCAGAACCGATGGACATCCAAGGCTATGAGGATGACTATTTGCGTGGCTTTGGCTTGGTTCAAGATATTTCAAGGGCTATCCGTAACCTGCGTTCGGAATACAAAATTGAACCGCACAAAAAATTGAAAGCAGTGATGGTTTCTGGGGAGATGGCTGAGTTCCTCGAGGAGCAAATGGCGGTCATTGCTGACTTTGCCAATTTGGATTTGGAGGCTTTGCAAGTTTCAGCCACGCCTTTGGATGTGGAAGGCTTGACTGCTTTGGTGGTTGATCGTGTGGAAATTTTCCTCGAACTGACCAGTGAGGCTGATGACGAAGCCGACCGCGAGCGCCTGACCAAGGAACTACAAGAAGCTGAGAGCCATATCAAACGCCTTGAAGGCTTGTTGGCCAGTCCTTTTGCTCAAAAGGCACCTGAACATGTCGTGGCTGCAGAACGTGCGAAACTGGAAGACTACAAGGCGACGGCTGAAAAATTACGCGAACGCTTAGCTTAGATTTCAACCATTTTTAACAAAAAATGCCCGAGACCTGAATTGGACCTCGGGCGTTTTGTTTTTCTAGATGCTTGCTTAGAGATTGAGACGTTGGCGTTCGCGTTTCATGATGCGTTTGAGGATTGCCAAAGAAACCGCATAAGTTGAGTCCATGCCGAAGTAGGATAGGCTACCCGCGCCAAGGTTTTGGCCTTTGCTAAAGGGCGTATCAGAAACGTAGTGTAAAAATCCGAGGTCAAAGGGTAAATCGTAAAGGTTGACAATTTCGTTCAAAGGATGGCGCGCTGGTCGGAACATTTCATAGACCGCGCTCAGGTAGGGTCCTGCTTCCATTTCGATATCGGTGTAACCTTCACGATAAACGACGTCCATGACTGTGGCGTTTTGCAAATAAGTGCCCAAAACGGTAACAGCTTTTTGACTATCAAGAACGGTGCCAAAATTGAGGTGATGGCTCACATCAGTGCCTTTGAAGCAGTTGGAAAAGAGATAGCTGTTTTTGGAATGTTCGTCATAGACAACATTGGGAATGATGACATCCCCGCGCACGGCATTAAGGCTGGCGGCTTTGCCCATGATGTAAACGCCGAGGATTTTATCCACGTTTTCAGCAATTTTAGTGAGTAAGTTATAGGCTGAAGCACCAAGTGGGTAGTCAATGTTCAAAATAAGGGCGTCGGATTGTTTTAAGAACTCCCAGGACATTTCGAAACCTGGATGTTCTGGTGCTAATCTGGGGTCGATCCATTTTGGGTCTAAATCTTTGAGTTGGATGATATTGGCTTCAACATCAAAGCTGTGATCGCTGGAAACCCGATGAATGCCCTGAGACAGCTCTAATTGACGTAGCTCTTCGAAATAATGCCCACCCTGGTCGGTTTCCATGAGCTTACGCATGGCATAGTAGAAGAAGTTTTCTGCGTTGGCAGAGCTTCCTTGGCTGTTGATTTCTTCCCATTCATGGCTTAGTGCCGGTTCATGATCATGGATGAAACGCAGAATCTCATCTTTCTTGGATAGCGCGAAGCCTGAAAGCAAATTCGTTAAACTATGCGTGTTTGAGGATACAAAATAAATGGGCCGATTGATGATTTCTGGCACTTTTTCCTGGATGTTGTCCCACCAAATGACAGTCGCTTTACGATAATCGTTGAGCGATCCGCTTAACAAACGCACCTTGAAATCGAAAGGACGCTGGTGAATTTTAGCGAGCATTTCTGTAAAGCGATCTCCCCAAATGGCAAATAAGCGTGCCAGGTCATCTTCACCAATATCCAGGTGGCTACAAAGCTGCTTAAAAACTTCATGGTTGCTTGGCAATGCCAGTTTTAAGAAGTCTACCGGCAGAGATTGAATGAGCAGGTGCAGTTTGTTCCATTCCATTTGTAAAGCGGTTAGAACAGGGATGACATCATCAATATCTGAGCGCGATGCGATAAAACATCCCAAAGTTTCTTCACCATCCCAAAAACAGCGTCGACGCCGTGCGCGGGCAGTGACGTGTTGCCATTTTTCGATGTTACCGTAGCCAAAGTCTTCAAAAATGGAGGCGGATTGGCCAAGAACAACCTTTTTGGCGTCAACGATCTCTTCTGGCAGGCGCATCAGACTGTAAATGAGCGCGGAAATGTCTGGTTTGCTGCTACGCGCGTGAATATGCAGGGAAGAATTGGTGCCAGCGTGAACTTCTTCAAGCGTGCGAATGGACACCTCATTATTTGAGCGTAAAAGCGAATAAATGGTGCGTAAATAAAGATCAATCTCATCAGATGAGCGGATAGGGACTTGTCTTTCCATAAATACCTCTTTCAATAATTGCTTAGATTTTATCACGGTGGATGTTTTCAAGGAGGCATGCCTTATAATAGTGCCATGACTAAGATAAATACGCTCATTTTTGACTTTGGTAACGTGCTTGTGAACCTGCATGAAGAGGAAGAATTGCGCGCCATATTGGAAGATTTGGGAAAGCCCGCTAGTGGCACTATGGCTGAGATGATTCTGATGCCTGGTGGTTCTGAAGTTTTTTGGGATGTGATGCGTGGAAAGACCACTGAAGCGCAAATGTGGCAGATGATGGCTGATGAATGGGATATTCCTTTTGAGAAAGCCAAGGAAGTTATGCAACTTATTGCGGCGCCAAATCGCCCCAATTATCCCTTAATTGAATTTATCGAAAACCTGAAAGGGGATTATAAAATCGGGGTTTTGAGCAATGCAGGCGATGCAACCCTGGAGCGCCTATTGCAATGGTACCCTTACAACAATTTTGTGGATGTGTTTGTCATTTCAGCAGAAGTGAAACTGGCAAAACCGGACGCTGAAATTTATGAGCTTGCATTACGCATGCTTGATTCCAAAGGCGAGGAATGCGTTTTTGTGGACGATTTACTTGAAAATATCGAAGCCGCTGAGCAGCATGGCATCCTTGGCATTTGGCACCGTGAGAATGATGAAACGATCGCACGCTTAAAAGATATCTTGGGAGAAGCATAATGCTTTATCTTGTAGCGACACCTATCGGCAATCTGGGAGATATGAGTTTTCGGGCTATTGAGGTTTTAAAAAGCGTGGATTTAATTGCCAGCGAAGACTCACGACATAGCAGCATCTTGCTAAATCATTATGAAATCAGCAAACCGCAAACAGCTTTAAACAACTTTAACGAACGTAAAGTGGCACCAAAGCTCATTGAACGCATGAAGCGAGGCGAAACTATCGCATTAATTAGCGATGCTGGCACGCCAGGTATTTCGGACCCCGGTTATCTTCTGGTTCGATTGGCACTGGATGAAGACATTGAAGTGCAAGTTATTCCCGGTCCATCCGCAGGTGTGATGGCGCTCACCTTAAGCGGTTTGCCCATGCATAGCTATCTTTTTAAGGGATTTCCGCCGGTTAAAGAGGGTCCACGCAAGCGTTTTTTGGCAATGGATGCTGAGTCTGGTCATACAATGGTATTTTATGAAAGCCCATATCGGCTGCTCGCATTTTTGGATAGTGCGATTGAGGTGCTGGGTGACCGCCAAGCAGCATTGGCAAACGACCTGACTAAAAAATTTGAAAAAGTTTTGAGGGGTCGATTGAGCGACATTAAAACCTGGGTTCAGGAAGATAAAATCCGCGGTGAGTATGTGATTTGTATTGAGGGTTTATCCAAAGATGCGCTTAAAAAGCAAAAGGATTGAGATCTTTGGGGTCTGTAAAAACATCAATACCTTCTGATTTTTTCAATTTGTTGACAGACCAATAGGTGAGGGGTGTACAAAGCACTTCAACCAGGACTTTAAAGATGTAATTGGTGATGATCAAGGACCAAAACAGGTCTTTGCTGAACACACCTGTTAGCGTGGCAACACCCACAAAAAGGGCAGTATCGAGCAATTCGCCCAACAAAGTGCTGCCAATGGTGCGTAACCAAAGGTGTTTGCCTTGGGTGCGGTTCTTCATTATTGCCATGCTCATAGCGTTTGAAAAGCTTCCGCCCAGATAACCTGCCAGGCTTGCCAATACGATGCCACCACTGCTTAAGCCACCCAGAATGAGGTCAAAGGCTTCTTGTCCTCCATCCTTGAGCCAAAGCGTTTCCCCGGGTAAGTACCGGATGAGCAAAAACATCAAAAAGCTGAATACCAAGGCGCCAAAGCCAATCCAAATAACCCGACGGGCGCGCTTGAAGCCATAAACTTCGGTCAAAATATCGCCAACCACGTAAGCAATCGGAAAGAAGACCGTGCCAGCATCAAAGACGATTGGAATTCTGGCAATAGAAAAGCCCCAATCGATCAGTTTTGCCGAGGACGCAAAGTTACTCAGGACCAAAACAAGCACAAAAATGATTGAAATGAGATCAAGATGCTTAAAAGTTAAAGGTGTTTTTTCTTTGTTCATAGAATACGCAATTGGTTATACTACAAAACCACTAAAATAGGGCTTTTGTTTTTTCTTTTTTAAGCTACAATAGAGTATGGCAATGCAAAGATTCTTTATAGACCCACGGTATATAGTTGGAAACGATGTAACCTTCCCAGAAGAAGTTGAAAGGCAAATACGCAAGGTTTTAAGGCTGGAGAGCTCTGATGCTGTGGTTGTTTTGGATAACACAGGCATGACTTATCTTGTTGAACTTCAGATTAAGCGGGGGCAAGCTATAAAAGGTGTGATTGTCGACAAGGAACCTGGTATCGCAGAGCCTGGCACAGCCATTCGGCTTTGCTTTAGTTTAAGCAAAAAGGAAAAGCTGGAATGGATTTTTCAAAAATGTACTGAAATTGGTGTGACCATTTTTCAGCCTTATGTCTCCAGTCGTAGTCTGGTGCAGGATCCTGAAAGCTTCGAAGCGAAACGCGAGCGTTACACAAGCATTGTAAGGGAAGCAGCAGAACAGAGCATGCGCTCAGTGATGCCTATTTTGATGCCAGTTATGAGCTATGAAGCCTTAATCGCGGAAAAGTTTGAAGCTGCGAAGATTATTCCTTGGGAAGGGACTGCCACGGTGGAGCGTTTGAATGCGAAGATGATTTGTAAGTGCAACAACGCACAACCGGTTGAAATTCGCCTGTTGATTGGACCAGAAGGCGGGTTTAGCCGTGAAGAAGTTGAACAAGCAGAGGAATACGGCTATCAACAGGCTTCCTTAGGTAAAACACTTCTTCGAATGGAAACGGCATGCGTCGTGGCTACCTCACTAGCGCGTCATTTGTGCGAAACAGACAAACCAACTAACTAAATACCAATTAGCGTAAGTACCGATGCGGTAAAAGGTTGCGCAATCTTTGTGCGCTCCATTTTCCTGCGCCTATCAGGACATCATTTTCATTTTTAATAGCCAATATGCCCGGTTCGCAGTTTGCGGGTAATGCCAGGTTTCGCAGATCATGCCCTTGAAGCCATGTGTCTTGGAGTTCTGGTGGCATTTGCCACACATTGTTTTCAAATTGATCACCGAAACGCATCACAAACTCAAAGCCAGGTTCCAATTGACCCTTGATAAGCTTACCCAAGGGCAAACCGAGGGTGTTGTAGGGCAGGGTTTGAAAGTGTTGCAGGTATGCTTTGGGGATGAGGAAAAGCTGGCTTTCGCGTTGATAGATTTCAAATTGGTTAAACTGACTTGCTGTTAGCCCAAACCGATCAAATATTTGATTAATAAGTATCTCGGTTTCTTTTTCTCTAAGCTTGACAAGTCCGGTCTGAGAAAAGTCACGTTGAGGGATTGCCAGCTTATTGGTCTCGATCTGGCTTGTTTTAATAAGTTTGGCTGCGAAAAAGCCATTTGTTGCGTATAGATGAGGCCAGACGCGCATTGTGTTTTGCAGACTGTGATGAAATTCCAGGTCCTGGAAGTGTGTCAAACCTTTGCTGCGGGGATTTTGAATGAGGGGCTCAGCGATTGAGACCGATTGAGGATAAAGGCTTAAGATGGCGTTTACGACGGCTTCGTTTTCCTCAGGTGCCATGGTGCATGTGGAATAAACCACCTCGCCACCGATTTTTGCAGCTTTGAGCGCGGAAATCAGTAATGCCACTTGCCTTGAGGCTAGACGATCGCGTTCTGAAGTGCTGATGTCACGAAAGGGGTGGCTCTCAGATACGCGCAAGCTTTCCATGCTACAAGGTGCATCCAGCAGGATGCGGTCAAAAGTCTCTGGGAACCAATCGCCGAGCTTTTCGCCGGCATAATTGGCAATCATGCCGTTTGACATCCCCCAGCTTTGACTGACAACGCGCAAAGCTGAGAGTCGCGAGGCGCTCGAATCGTTAGCAATGATAAAAGTTTTATCCTGGCTGCGGTCAATCATTTGTGTGGTTTTTCCGCCTGGAGAAGCTGCCATATCGAGGAGCAATTGTCCTGCGCTCATTGGGCTAAAGAGCGCGACAGGCAACATGGATGCAGCATCCTGGATGTAGTAATAAGCAAAACGATGCTCAATGGTTTGGCTGATTGGCGTCTGGGCATTTGAAACTTGCATGCCAAATTCCCAAAAAGGGACTGCTTCGGTTTGCCAGCCATAGCGTGATTGCCAATCTTGCATCACGGCTTGGGGATGCTCATTTTTGAGCAAATTGACCCGCACTGCCAAAGCTGCGTTCTGGTTTGATGCCGCAACAAGCGTTTCAAAATCCTCATTGGAAAGATAAGGTTTGTATCGGTGCAAGGCTGAATGAATAACTTGGCTCATAGTTTCTTGATGAAGTATAGCAGCTCTGAACCCACTTGCGTCTGCTGCAGGCTAAAGTCTAAACCCTGGATGGCATTTTCAACCATTTTGGTGTGGTAATCGGCAAGGGAATGATGCCCGCGCAAGTCTCTTGCCGGCAGGCTGATCACGATTTGGTTTACTTTGAGCTTTTTAATCAACTGGCGAGTACAACCAGGCTTTCTTTTTTCCATGCGGTGGACTTCTTTGAATAAAAAGGCGCAATCTGCCTGAAGAAGTAAGGGTTGAGCGATGAAATCCTGTTGAAGCGTGCGCGCAAAGGGAAAATAGCTTTGAAAAAACATATCCAGAAAGTTTAAACGGGGTTGATGGATATCGATTGCGTAAAAGGTTTTGAGGCATGGATTATTAAACCAGGGAAGTGCCAAGGGATCCAACGCGCAGGCGAGGTCTAAAACACTTTCAACATGTCCGATATGCGCCCAAATTTCGGCATAAAAGGCATCAAGATGAGGTAGCCGCTCGCGGGTTGATGCATGTTTGCGCATCAAGTCTTTGGCGTAAGTTTTTAATTCCGTTTCGCTCATCTTTGATTGATTAAGCGCGATGAGTTTCTCGCTTTCTTGAGGGTAATCAATGTCCTCCAGGTATGGGGCAATGACTTCATGCAACTTTTTACGGAAGTTTTCTTTAACCTTGGCTTTATTTTGAGTTTGTTGTGCTTCGGAATCAATTAAATCACGTAAAAAGGCATGCGGCAGCTGCAAATTGCGGTACTTGCGACTGTTTTGCACGTCGTCAATCATTTTTTGGATGTCTGCTTCATTAATCATGATGACTTAAGATGAAAAATAGTTCATTTGCTACGGCATACTCTTGAACTTGGAATGATTTTTTCTCAAGGAGAGCTTCAAATTGAGCGCGATAGGTTTTTTCCATGCCTTTATTTTGTCTGCCAAGACTTTTGAGAGGGTAAGAGATAATCATGTGCCTAAAATTGAGCGTGTTGAGCAATTTTTCTGGCGCTGTTTTATCCATTTGAGCCAGCAAAGGCATCGTTTTGAGCAGGATGATTAAGTCAAAGGTTTGGTTTGGCTGTGTTTCAAGAATGTCACATTCAAAAATATGCGTTTGCGGTCTAAAAGTTTCAAAATAGGTAGATAGGAAGTTCAGCATCGGCAGGACAATGTCGCATGCCTGGTATTCAATATCTGCTGTAATGGGCATCCAAGGAATTGCCAAGGGATGAAGCCCACAAGCCAGGTCTAAAATGCTTTGTGGCGATGGGATGAGGCTAAAAAGGTCTTTGTAAATGAATTCGAGGTAGGGCAAACGTTCGGAGGTAGAGGCGTGCAGGCGCATGACTTGTTTTAATGACTCGAGATGTTCAGGCGCACGAAAAGAGGGTTGATCTTGCAATTTATCAAGCCATTGCGCGTAGTTTATATTGGTTGGGATAAAAGCGCCGGCAAGCCTGTGCAATCGGGTTCGGGTAGATTTTAGTGCCTTAACCTTATTGCCTTGATTATTGAGCTCTTCAGCAGCAATTTTTGAAACCAAACCTCGAGAGAGCCTGTTGTACTTCGCACTTTGCAAGACTTCTTCTAAAAAGGCGGCAATATCGACTGATTCAGGCATGCATCGCTCTTAGATCGTTGGTAAGCTGGGTCATAAACCGAAGATTATGCATGGTGGCAAGGCGTTGATAGTTAGCATCTCTTTGTCTGTAAAGATGATAAAGGTAGCCGAGGCTGTATTCTTGACAAGCCAGGCAATCACAGCCCGGGGAAATAGGCTCATTGGATCGGATGTAATAATCGCTGTTGATGTACACAAATTTGAGCCAATCGCCGGTTTCGTCCAGGCTTGCGTTTGCGCTTTGTTTGGCATAAAGCCTGCCATGGCGGGCATCGCGGGTGGGTAAGGCACAATCGAACATTTCATAGCCAAACCGATACGCAGCGACAATGCTTTGTGGGTGCCCAATGCCCAGCGCGTGGATTGGAAATTCAGATGGTATTAAAGAGCGCGTATATTCCAGGATTTCAGTAATCAAGTTTGATTCACTGTCGAGTGGCCAGCCACCAAAACCAAAGCCGTCAAAACCTATTTCTAAAAGCGCCTCTGCACAGCGTTTGCGCAGGTCAAACTCACCGCCACCTTGAACCACCCCAAACAGCAAAGGGCGATCATTTTCTTCTATATTACGGCTTTTTAGCAAGTCCTGGTAGGTTTTTTTAGCTCGTTTTGCCCATGCGATGGTCAGTTCGACTGAGGTTTCCTGCTCTTGACGACTGGCATCGACGTGTGTGCAATCGTCCAGGCAAACCATGATGTCTGACCCATAACTCATTTGAAGTTGAATGCTTTTTTCTGGCGTGAGCAAGAGCTTTCGTTTGGATGCTTCAGGGTAAAAAGTGATGCCTTTTTCTGTGAGGGAGCCAAATTTTGGGTTCTGCCGGATGAGCGAATAGGCTTGAAAACCACCGGAATCGGTCATCAGCACGCCTGGCCAGGCTGCCATCTTGTGCAGTCCACCCAGGGCGGAGATGACTGTTGAACCAGGTTTTTGCATAAGGTGGAAAGCGTTCATCATCAAGGCTTCCAAACCAACCGCTTGCAAATCCTGCCCGGTGAGAGCGCGAACATAGCCATAAGTCCCATCTGGCATAAAGGTGGGAAAGTTGAGCTGTTTATCACGCACCTTAAAAGTTCGGGGTTTGGTCATCGGGATCGCCTGCTTTGGGGTTTGTCAAGAATGAGAATAAACTCCGCCTTGGTGTTTTCAACTTTGGGCAAAATTTCTTCGATTGTGCCCAGATAACTTCTCTCGTTGTGAAGGGTTAGATCGCAAGCTAAAAAGATAGTTTGCTTTTTGCCAAAGACTTCAGCACATTCGTTGAGCAATTTGCCCAGACGATAAGGTGTGTCCATCAGGATAAGGGCTTGTTTGAGGTGCGTGTTGGCGCGGAGTACTTTGAGCCGCTTATCCGATTGTGGCGGCAGAAAGCCGAGAAAGGTAAATTGATCTAAATTTAACGGGCAGATTGAAATGGCAGCGATTAAAGAGGATACGCCGGGCACGGTGCGCACGGGAATAGCGGATTCGTACAGGATTTGAAGTAATTTACGCCCAGGGTCAGAAAAAACCGGTGTGCCGCAATCAGAAATGAGCGCCATGTTTTTGCCATTCAACAACTCAATGAGGATGTTTTGTACCATCTCGGTTTCGTTGTGCTCATTGAGTGTGGTCAATTCGTTTTGAATGTTTAAATGTTTTAGCAGGGTTGAACCCTGGCGCCTTTCTTCGCAAATGACCAAATCAACTTTTTTGAGGGTTTCAATTGCCCTCAAGCTGATGTCGTTCTTATTGCCAATTGGCGTGGCAACGATGTAGAGTGTTCCCGGTTTTTGATTTCTCATTTCATTTCCTTCACATTGGATTATAAACAATCTTTGCCTGATTTGCTTAATTCATTCTGTGGCATAATTGTGGCTTAGTATGGAGTGACTATGAAAAAATTAAGCAGACTTACCCGCGTTTCTCTTTTACTTGCCATTTTATTTGGCCTTGATAAATTACTCAGTGTCGTAAGACAGATGCTCATTTCGAAGGAATTTGGGCTTTCTGCGGTATTGGATGTTTTCAATGCTGCCAACAATTTACCGGACATGCTTTTTATGCTCATTTCTGGTGGGGCTTTGGCGATTGCTTTTATTCCCATCCTTACCGAAGTGCTGGGTAAAGAAGGGCAACAAAAAGCCTGGGACTTGTTCTCGAATATCCTGAACATCGGCTTCTTAATCACCGCAGCTTTGGCGGTTGTATTTGCGATTTTCGCGCGACCACTGATTGAGAACGTTATTACACCCGGCTTTACAGAAGCTCAAATTGATCTGGCAACAAAATTGATGCGTATGAATTTGATTTCTACGCTCATTTTCTCATTGAGCGGTTTGGTGATGGCTGGCTTGCAAGCTAACGAGCATTTCCTTTTGCCTGCGCTGGCGCCGGTTTTTTACACGCTTGGTCAGATCTTTGGCGCGCTGGTACTGGCACCAGAAAAAGGTCTTTCGCTTGGACCGGTTACCTTACCTACATTGGGTTTAGGCGTTGAAGGTTTGGTGTATGGTGTGATTATTGGTGCCTTTTTGCACTTGCTTATCCAGGTGCCTGGTCTCATCAAATACAATTACCGCTGGCGACCGATTGTCAACTTTAAGGAGCCTTACACCAGAAAAGTTTTCAAGGTGATGGGACCGCGTTTGATCACCATGTTCTTAATCCAAATGGTTTTCCTCGCGCAGGACAATATGGCATCTGGATTGGAAGAAGGTGCCATCTCAGCACTCATGTATGGCTATTGGATTATGCAAATTCCACAGACCTTGCTGGGGACATCCGTGGCAACGGCTGTTTTGCCAACCCTTTCAGAGTTCTTTAACAATGAGCGTTTTGATGATTTCAAAGAAAAAATTGAACGTGCCACCAAGGTGATGTTGGTTTTAACCATTCCAATCGCGGTTATTGCTGCTGTGGTTGTTGAGCCGGCAGTGGCGGTCTTTATTCGTGGACTGGACGCGGCTGGCGTCGCGCGGGTGGTCTTGGTTTCCCGCATATTCCTGGCGGGTATCATTGGCCACTCCTTGGTTGAGCTTTTTGCCCGTTCGTTTTATGCTCAGCAGAAACCTTTTATCCCGATGCTTGGTGCGGGTTTGACCCTGGCAATCTTTATGGGAGTTGGATTCGGTTTGATTGCCTTGCTGCCTGGTTGGGGCATCGCTTCAGAGGTGGGCATCGTTACTGCCAATGTTTTGGCTTATAGTGCCCAGGCTGTTTTGTTATTTTTCCTCTTAAACCGTGAGCTAATCAACAAACTGGGAACAGAAAAACTACAAACCGTGTTTGTGTTTGGAAAAGCCGTTTTAGCTGCGGTTCTGGGTGGCGGATTGGCTTTTGCGGCTTTTAATTACTTGCCAAGAATTCAACATACATTGATTCGCGCAGCAATGGCTGGATTGATTGGCGTTGCCATTTCAGCTTTGGTCATTCGTAAAGAATTGGTCTATATTCGCCAACTTTAGCTTGAAGGTATAATTTTAACTATGAACGATAAAAATGAATTAGACGATACAAATGAAGAAGTCATCTCTTCTTCAGACGAAACGATTAATGAGTCAGTCGGGTTGACAGAAGAACCCGTCGAAACCGACATGGTTGAGGAGCCGGTAAAGCACGAAGATGAAGTCTTAGACGCTGAACTTTTGGATAAATCACCCAAAAAGAAGAAAAAGAAGCAAGGCAAGTGGATTTGGGCTGCTATTTTGTTCTTATTGCTTGCCCTTTTGTTTGCTGGTTTTCTCGGCTACCGCAAAGGGATTGCGCGCCGTATGCAGAAACAATCTCAACAAGAAATGCAAATGATTGAAGCCCAATTAGCGCTTTATTTTGGCGACATGGCAAACAAAAACTATGAAAACGCTCATGCTCGCTTGGCTTGGATTAAGCGCATCAAACCCAATTTTCCAGGTATTGATGACATGTTGGCAGAAGCCAGTGAAAAAATGGGCTTTGTGCCCACCACATTGCCTGAACCAGTTGTAGGCATTGAGACGCAAGAGCCTATTCAAGTAGGTGAAACCCCAACACCTAAGCCAACGCTCGATCTGGCTCAGGCGGAAGCCCTTTATGCTTCTATTCAAGCAGCTATTGGCGCCAAAGACTGGCATTTAGCAGTTAGCAAAATTTTGGAAATCAAAGAAACGGCTTTTGAATACAAACGCATTTTGGTCGATGGTTATTACTTTATCGCCCTGAGAAACAGGGGTATCTCACGCATTTGGGCTGGTGAATTGGAGCAAGGCATGTATGACCTCTCCGTAGTTGATTCCTTAGGCGCGCTGGATAATGACGCGAATGGCGCGTATCAATGGGCAGCGAATTACATCACGGCAACCAGCTATTGGGATGTTAGCTGGGCGTCTGCTGTTGAAGCCTTTGGTGCTCTTTACGAGCAATCACCGTATTTTGCTGAATCTGGTGGTATGACCGTTGCTGAACGGTATCGCATCGCTTTGTATGAACGAGGTGAAGAATTCGCCAGACAAGCAGATTGGTGTACCGCGGCAGATTATTACAGACGCTCCATAGAGGTAGGTTTACATCTTGATATTCAGGTTACCGCAACTGCTTACGCGGAATATTGCGCCAATCCACCCGGTCAGGAAACACCAGAGCCTACACCAGAAGTAACTCCTACGCCTGATGGCGAGGAAACACCAGAACCAACCGAAGAAACTCCTGAACCTTAAATCAAGAAAAAAAAGATAAGGGCCTTGATTGAATCAAATCAGGGCTTTTTTATTTAATTTGGTATCCAAACAGGTCATGAGCGGTGGCGGAACTGATTTTTACCCGGGTGAGCATGTCTGAAGTGGGAAGACCCTCAGCAATGACTAAACCGTCAACTTCAGGCGCGTCTCGCCAAATACGCCCGGCAATAATCTGATTCTTTGTATCAAAACCTTCAATGAGCATGTCATATTCTTTTCCCACCCAGGCTTGGGATTTTTCCAGGGCGATTTCTTCTTGAATAGCCATGATTTCTGCCATTCGTTCTTCTTTTAACTCTTGTGGCACAGGATCGGCGAGTACTTCGGCAGGTGTTCCCAGTTCAGGTGAATAGGTGAAAACACCAACATGATCAAAGCGAATTTTCTTTACAAAAGCTTTGAGTTCTTCAAAACTTCCTTCGGTTTCGGTTGGATAACCAACGATAAAAGTGGTGCGGGTAACCAAATTTGGGATTTTACGGCGCATGCGCGACATTAAATCATGCACCCAGGCGATATCCGACGGGCGGTTCATAGAGCGCAACACCGCTGGATCTGCATGCTGAAGGGGCATGTCAAGGTAGGGTAAAAGTTGGTTTTCTTCTGCCATTAGGTCTATTAGTTCTTTGCTAACCATACCTGGATAGGTATAAAGCAGGCGCAGCCATTTTACATCCGGAATTTGCGGCATGAGCTCTTTTAGAAGATTTGCCAAGGCGTTTGGCTCAGGACGGTCTAACCCAAACGCGGTAACATCCTGGGCAATAAGGTTGATTTCTTTGACCCCTTGGCTTTGTAAGTAAAGCGCGTCACGGATGACTTGGCTGTTTTTTCTGCTGACCAAGGTTCCTTTGATGTTGGGAATAGCGCAAAACGCACAATTACGATGGCACCCATCGGCAATTTTTAGATAGCTACTGGCTCCTTGAATGAGCGTGTTGTGAAATTCACCGGGATTGACCAGTTTTGGAATGTTGATGAAATCACTGCTTAGCTGGCGGGCATGACCGGTTTCTTCCAAGCGCTCCAGGATGCGACCCAGGTCATAGAGATCGCGTGTGCCAATAATGGCATCCACGCCGGGAAGATCGGTGAATATTTTTTCCTGATAACGTTGGGAAAGGCAACCAGCGATAATTATTTTTTGTCCTGCAGGCTTAGTGTTGATGAAGCTTTTAATGGCTTCAATCGATTCTTGCCGGGCATCATGAATAAAAGCGCAGGTATTAATGATGACAATGCCAGCCCGTCGTGCTTTTTCAACGTTGCGATAGCCTTTTTCCGCGAGCATCTGTTGCATGACGCTGGAATCCACCAGGTTTTTGGCACAACCAAGGCTGTGAATGTTATAGGTTTTTTGTCGGATGCTCATTAGGGTGCTCCTGGCGTGAGAATGGCTGGTACTGGGGTGTTTTGTAGCGTTGCAGTATGTTCAAACACAGGTACTTCCTGCATGCCATTGAGGTCAAAAATGAAACGTGCAGGGCTACCAAAAGCGCGGAAAATTGGATCAATCGCGGATCCTTGGAATGCCATTTCGAGTCCTGAGATATTACTTGTTTCAAGTTGAATTGTTTCGTCTGCAGAAATTGTTCTCACTTCACCTGCCGCAATACGACCAACGTAATGAAGCTCTTTGTCTGTGAAAACACGGATCCAGACGTTTTGCCTGGCATGTAAGCTTAGCCGGATGCCTTTTTCAGGTTGGAATTGCACAAAAAAGGCTGTGGCAGTGGGGATGCCAGGCGCTTGCTCGACTTCTGGCTCTGGCGTTTCGGGCATATCGGAAGGTTCGGTTGGCGTGGTCAAAATAAAGTCAATTAATGCCGGTAGGGTTTCTGTGGTTTGAGGACTTTCTGGGCTTCTTTGACGCATATTTGAAATGCCCCAAATAAGAAAGGCAAGGATACCCAGAATCAAAATGGTTCCAAACAAGAGATCCAGCGTGAAAAAGCGGCGTAGATTGAGGAAAAATCTCGAAGCTGGTGAAGACCGTTCTCGCTTTGGACGCTTTTTAGGCAGGTTTTCTGAACGTCTTTTTTGTAGTGCTTCTGCGAATTGGATCATAACCGTTTCAACATCTAAATTAAGGAAACGGGTGTAGGTTTGCAGGTCTTTTCTAAATTCCAAAGGTGTGGAAAAAGCTTCAAGGTCGCCACTTTCGAGGGCGCGCAGCGTATCGCGCTTGAGGCGGGTTTGCTCGATGATGAGATCCCATTGGAGGTTCAAATAGCGACGTCGGGAAGCGAGTTCTCGTCCAACTTGCGCAAGGATTTTCTGGTATTCACTTTCGGGAACGGGTGTTGGGCTGGGTTCAACTGCGGCGACAGGTTCTGGATCTGGTTTTGGGCTGGGAGTCTGCAGGGCTTGTTCAGGAGCGTCCTTGGTGGGTTCTGGTTTCTCCTCTTCAATGCCAGGCGTCTCTTGTTCCGGGCTGGCTGGCTGGTCTGGAGCTTCTCCAGACTGTTGTGTTTCATCGGCTTCTTCTGGTTCGGTCAGTCCTGCTTCTTTGCGGATTGATTCCAGGTAGTTTTCATAAATACGTAAAAAACCTTTGGTCTGAGCGCCCGAACTTAATTCGGAATATTCTTCATCTTCCAGATCCTGAAGGATTGAAAGGCGAATCCGCGTTTCGCTGGCAACTTGCTCAAGCGGAACGTGAAGTGCTTCGCGCAGGCGTTTTAGTTCAGAACCTGATAATTCAGACATGGTTCTATTCTAACAAAAACCGACCCAGTGTGTTTGTTTCACATGGGTCGGTTGGAATTCACTTGAAAAGTGATTATTCGGTTGCGGTCTCTTCGTTGATAACTTCTTCAACGATTTCTTGAATGGCTTCAGCTTCTTCAATGGCTTCAACAAAATCTTCAGCAACGGCTTCAGCATCTGAAACTGGAGCGGGTCGTTTGCCAACTTCGCCTTCGCGAACGACGAACACTGAAACCTCGGGGATCAGGTCAAGCGTCAAGCTGATGGGAACCATGTACTCGCCCAAAGTGCGAATAGATTCGGTAACGATTTGATGGCGGTCGATTTCGATGCCTTTGAGTTCTTTGATTTTCTCAGCGATCATCAAAGGACTAACGGAACCATAAAGCTTGCCGGTTTCGCTGGCGCGCACACCAAATTCGATTTCCATGCCTTGCAGCACGTCTGCCATGCCTTGGAGTTCTTTGTTGAGAATAGCGCGGCGTTCGGTCGCTTTTTCAGCGATGCGTTCGGCGAGTTTAACTGAGCTGTCGGTGGCTGGGAGTGCCAGTCCTTGGGGGATTAGGTAGTTGCGTCCGTAACCATCAGCGACTTTCTTGATGTCACCAGCGCGTCCTAATTTATATACGTCTTTTAGTAATAGTACTTTCATGTCAAGCCCTTTCTTAACTTGTTGTTTTTATTCTGCTCTAACTGAAGGGTACAACAGCCGAGCCAAAGCATTCTACCACAAGAAAAGAGAAAAATGTCAACAATTTTTAACTTTTATCACCTTGAATCTGCAGTTTATGAGTGCTTTGCGATATACTTGAGGTACTAGAAATCAAAGACAGGAGCACTATGGACGACAAAGAACTCTACAACGAATGGATTGGAAAATGCTATGACCCAGCATTAGTCAGATTCCCGGAGAGAAAGAAAGTTTTCAAGACAAGCTCTAATATTGAAATGCCTCCGGTTATCCCAGCAGATCAAATTGTTTTAGATCGTGAAGATAGCTTAGGCTATCCTGGTCAGTATCCCTTTACCCGTGGCGTGCAACCCACGATGTATCGGGGCAGGTTGTGGACAATGAGGCAATACGCAGGTTTCTCTAGCGCGAAAGAATCGAACGAAAGATATCGATTCTTGTTGGAGCAAGGGCAAACGGGTCTCTCGGTTGCTTTTGACTTGCCCACACAGATTGGCTATGACGCTGACGATAAAATCGCTTTAGGTGAGGTTGGTAAGGTTGGCGTTTCTATTTCCTCCATCGAGGACATGGAAATATTGCTCAAGGATATTCCTCTTGATAAAGTGTCTACCAGCATGACGATTAATGCGCCGGCTGCAGTGTTGCTGGCAATGTATATTGCGGTTGCAAAACGTCAAGGTGTGACACCTGAGCAATTGCGTGGCACCATTCAAAACGATATTTTGAAGGAATACATCGCGCGCGGCACATACATTTTCCCGCCTACACCCAGTATGCGCTTGATTACCGATATCTTCCAGTATTGTAAGGAGTTTGTGCCAAACTGGAACACCATCAGTATTTCTGGCTATCATATTCGGGAAGCTGGTTCGACTGCAGCTCAAGAAGTTGCTTTCACTCTTGCCAATGGTATCGCCTACATTGAAGCCGCGGTAAAGGCTGGTATGGATGTGGACGAATTTGCCAGCCAATTGTCATTCTTCTTCAATGCGCATAATAACTTCCTCGAAGAAATTGCCAAATTCCGCGCGGCTCGCCGTCTGTATGCCAGGATCATGAAGGAGCGCTTTGGCGCAAAAAAGGCCAGTTCTCAAAAACTACGCTTCCACACCCAAACGGCTGGTTCGACGCTCACCGCGCAACAGCCTGAAAACAACGTGGTGCGGGTTACTTTGCAAGCTTTATCTGCTGTATTGGGTGGAACGCAATCCTTGCACACCAACAGTATGGATGAGGCACTATGGTTGCCCACACAAAAAGCTGTGCAGGTTGCTTTGCGTACCCAACAAATAATCGCTTATGAAAGCGGTGCGGCAGACACCATTGATCCAATGGCAGGCTCCTACATGATTGAATTCCTGACGGATGAAATCGAAAAGCAGGCTGCTGAGTATATTCGCAAGATTGATGAAATTGGTGGCGCAATGAAAGCCATCGAGCAAGGTTACATGCAAAATGAAATCCAGGATGCCGCTTTCCACGCCCAACGCAGTTTGGAGGATGGCGAAGCTGTTGTGGTCGGTGTGAACCGCTTCCAGGTGGATGAAACCATTACTCTGGAGGCGCTCAAGATTGATCAGACCATTGAACTTGAGCAACATGAACGCCTGGCTCAATTGCGTGCCAAGCGCGATAATGTGAAGGCAGAAGCGCTGCTCAACCGACTGGAAGAATGCGCCAAGGGCGATGCCAACATGATGCCAATCATTATTGAGTGTGTTGAAGGTTACCTGACCCTGGGCGAAATTTGTGGACGTCTACGTGAAGTTTGGGGCGAATATCGCGCGCCTAGCTTCTTATAGTTGAATGGAACATTAGACAAAAGGAGACAATATGGCGGTAAAAAAGATTAATCATGTTGCGATTGCAGTCAAAGACATCGAATCCTCACTGGATTTTTGGGAGAACAAACTGGGTTTAAAGCTCGACTACATTGAGGAAGTGCCCTCAGAGGCATCCCGTGTGGCATTTATCCCAATTGGGGATAGCCTCATTGAGCTGGTGCAACCAACCCGCGATGATACCGGAATGGCTGCTTTTTTGGAAAAACGTGGTGAGGGTATTCACCATATTTGTGTTGAGGTCGATGATATTGATGAAACTTTCAATATGCTGAAAGAAAAAGGCGTGCGCCTGATCAATGCTGAACCTCAGGTTTTGCCTGGTCGGAAGATGGCATTTATTCATCCAAAAGCCGCGGGCGGTGTTCTGGTCGAACTCTACGAGATTACAGACCAAGAATAATAAGGTAAGTAAGCCAGGTTATTTCAACCTGGCTTTTTTCTTTATTAACAATTTTTCGAACCCTTTATTTAGGAAAGGACTATCATGTTAATTGCTAACGGACCCATTGTTACCTGGGGTAGTCCAAATGACATTTTAGATGGGCATGCCTTACTCATTCGCGATGGCAAAATTGCTGCCATTGGTCTCGAACACGAGTTGAAAGCGCAACACCCGGAAGAAACGATTCTGGATGCCCAAGGGCAGTTGATTATGCCCGGAAACATCTGCGCGCACACGCATTTTTATGGCGCGTTTTCACGTGGTATGGCGATTCCCGGCGAGCCTGCCACAAATTTTGCCGAGATCCTGGAAAAATTATGGTGGAAACTGGATAAAGCCTTGGATGAAGACGGCGTTTATTACTCTGCTTTAACCCTCTTGATTGATGCGATCAAGTATGGCACCACAACATTGTTTGATCACCACGCTTCACCCAATTTTATTAACGGCTCACTTGACCTCATTTATGAGGCAATGTTGGCTTCTGGCTTGCGAGGTTCATTGTGCTATGAAGTTACAGACCGGGATGGCGAAGAAAAAGCCATTGCAGGCATTCGGGAGAATAGTCGCTTTATTGGGCGCGTTTTATCAGGCGAGTTGGAACCCATGGTGCGTGCACACTTTGGTTTGCACGCCAGTTTAACGGTTTCTGACAAGACACTGGAAAAGTGTTTGATAGAAAACAACGGTCGGGCTGGATTCCATAGCCATGCCGCAGAAGGTATCGTTGACCAACTTGACTCGCTTGATAAATATGGCATTCGGGTGATTGAACGTTTTTATCAGCACGGTGTTTTAGGACCAAAGACGATTATGGTGCATGGTGTACACGCTGATGAAAACGAAATTAAGCGCCTGGCTGAAACCCAAACCTGGCTAACCCATCAACCACGTTCAAATATGAACAATGCCGTTGGCGTGGCTCCGATTGAAGACATGATGCGTCATGGCGTGAGGGTTGGTATGGGGAATGATGGTTTTTCAAATGCGATGTGGTCAGAGTGGTTTGCTGCTTATGTGCTGCACAAGAACAACCAACGCGATCCGCGAGCGATGGGTGGTTACGACATCATCCAGATAGCGGTTGAGAATAATTCTGAGCTTGCCACCGAAACTTTTGACGGTTTGCGCATAGGTAAGATAGAAGAAGGCGCTGCTGCGGACATCATTTTCGTTGATTATTCGCCAATCACACCCATGCATGCCGGCAATTTGCCATGGCATATTTTGTTTGGCTTCAGGGATGGCATGGTTACAATGACGATGGCAAATGGGCGTGTGTTGATGAAAGACCGCCATTTGGTCTTCCTTGATGAGCAAGAAGTCGCTGCCAAATCACGTGAAGCCGCTGAACGTGCCTGGCAAAAAGTACAAGAGATGTGAGGAAAAATGAGCTATAAAATTGGCATCATTGGTGGCACTGGCCGCCAGGGACGTGGATTAGCCTATCGATGGGCACAAGCCGGGCACGAGATTTTGATTGGTTCAAGAAAGCTTGAGGGTGCGCTGGCGGCTGTTGAAGAGCTGGAAGAACGATTGGGTGGCGAGGGCAAGTTGAGCGGTATGACCAACTTAGAAGCCGTTGAAGCTTGTGACATTGCTGTTTTAACTGTGCCATTTGAACATATGCGATCAACATTAGAGGAATTAAAGGATGCATTGCAAGGCAAACTTTTGATTAACGTTTGCGTACCCCTGGTTCCACCAAAAGTAACCCGGGTGCAAATGCCGCCTGAAGGTAGTGGCGCATTAATGGCACAAGCCATTTTAGGCGATGGTGCCCGCATTGTGGACGCTTATCAGAATGTTTCTTTTGAGCATTTACTCTCCGGTGAAGAAATTGACACAGATGTGCTGGTTGCGGGTTATGACAAAGCCGCTCGTGAAACGGTTATTCAACTCTCTGCTGATATTGGCGTGAAAGCCTGGGATGCGGGTGTTATTCAAAATACCATGGTGGTTGAAGGCTTAACATCCATTTTGATCGGGCTCAACATCCAATATAAAGTGCCGTCTTCGGGCATTCGCATTACAGGTGTCCATGAATAAAGCAAAATCACTTTGTTTTACAACGTTACCCGGTATCCCGGTCATTAAAGAGGGTGATGATTTAGCTTCTATCATATTAAACGCTTTGGCAAGCTCTGATATGCGTTTGCAGGATGGCGACGTGCTGGTTTTGGCTCAGAAAATTGTTTCGAAAGCGGAAGGACGATTGGTAAATTTAACAAGGGTTATACCCTCTGCAGAAGCCATTGAACTTGCCGCATTCCTGGACAAACGACCAGAGTTGGTCGAGCTTATTCTGCAAGAAAGCAATGAAATTGTGCGAAAACGACCTGGAACAGTCATCGTTGAGCACAAAAGTGGCTTTATTTGTGCCAACGCTGGTATTGACCACTCCAATGTAAAAGGACCCTGGGGCAATGATGCTGATTGGGTGCTCTTATTGCCTGTGGATTCTGATGCGTCTGCCAGGCATTTGCGTCGGGAGCTCTTTCTGCGAACGGCAAAGGATGTTGGTGTTTTGATTATCGATTCGCATGGCAGAGCCTGGCGGAATGGCGTATTGGGAACAAGCATTGGGCTTTCGGGTATGCCAGGATTATTGGATATGCGTGGCGAAGAAGACATGTACAACTACAAATTGCGCGTAACTACTATCGGCGTGGCTGATGAATTAGCTGCTGGTGCTTCCTTGATGATGGGTCAAGCCAACGAGGGTACGCCGGTTGTGCTTGCCCGTGGATTCCCATACAAGATGCGTGAAGGACGGTCGAGCGAATTGTTGAGGGCGAAGGAGAAAGACTTATTTAGATGAGTTTAGAGCTGGAGGACCTTAAAGTTGTCGCTTTAGCAGGTGGCGTAGGCGGTGCAAAGCTTGTTTTAGGTTTGGACAGGGTTTTGAAACCCGGAAACCTTTCTGTCATCGTGAATACTGGCGACGATTTTGAGCATTTCGGCTTGAGTATCTCTCCGGATTTAGACACCATTTGCTACACTCTTGCAGGTATTGTGGACCCCATTAAGGGTTGGGGATTGGCTGATGAAACCTACCAAGTTAGTGAGCATCTCAAATCACTTCATTCACCAACCTGGTTCACACTTGGTGACAAGGATATCGCTACTCATCTAGAAAGAACCCGTTTGCTGCGTGAGGGCTGGTCATTAAGCCAGGTAACCCGGCATTTTTGCCAGTTATGGGGTGTTCATTCCTGGGTTTTTCCGATGAGTGATACGCCTGCCAGGACGCTTGTCAACACCAAAGAAAAAGGCTTGATGAGTTTTCAGGAATACTTTGTGAAGCACCAATTTCAGCCAGAAGTGCTCAGCCTGGTTTACGAACGACCTGATGGGACCCGAGTTCCAGAAGCTGCCTTAAAAGCGCTGGAGACCTGTGATTTGGTGGTCATTAGCCCTTCGAACCCGCTTTTAAGCATTGCGCCCATTTTGAATAACAAAGATCTGCGAAATCTGTTGGAATCCAAGCTTGTTATTGCTGTTTCACCCATCATTCAGGGTCAGGCGCTAAAAGGTCCAGCAGCAAAGTTGTACAAAGAGCTGGGTTTCGAACCGCATGCGAAAACGGTTTTAGCCGCATATGAAACTTTTTTGGATGCTTTTATTTATGACGTTTTAGACGCACCGGATTTCGAAAACGAAGTATTTAAGGATATAATTATCCATAAGGCACAGACGATTATGAAGTCTGAATCAGACAAGATTGCCTTGGCTCGGACGGTTTTAGAGCTTGGTCTTCAAATCATGGAGAAAGCACTAAGATGAGTACCTGGGCAATTGTTCCTGTTAAACCTTTTTCAGAAGGCAAATCGCGATTAAGAGCATGTTTTAATCCCGACCATTTGCTTGAAATTAATCGCAAATGCTTTTCTCGAACCTTAAAAACACTTCAGGCGTGTTCAGGAATTAATCAGGTTCTTGTAGTGAGCAGAAGTGATGAGGTGCTAAGCCTCGCGCTTGGCTATGGGGCAGAAGTTCTTATGGAAAAGCCACCTTATTCCTTGAATAATGGCATTAGTCAGGCTTTGGCGTATCTGACTGAAAAGGATTGTTCAAAAATCCTCATCATACCAACTGATTTACCAAGATTGGAAGTGGATGACCTGGATCAGCTGCTAAATCATACAAAACAGTCATCAACAATCAGACTTGTGCCAGATAACTTTCAAACAGGTACAAACGCCGTTTTGCTCACCAAAGGTTTTGATTTTGAACCGCAATTTGGCAGAAACTCATTTCAAAAACATTCGCGCCAGGCTCTCAAGCTCTCAGGAAAGCTTGAGGTTTTACTCCTTGAAAACATTCAACATGACCTGGATACTTATGCAGATCTAAAAATGTTGGACGAGGACATCTTAAAGCAATTCGAACTTAGAATTTGAAAGGATTATAAACATGTTAGATAAAGTCGCATTATATTTACAAGACTCGCATGATTTGCGAGACGGCTTGGACATTGTCCGCTACGCCGAAGAAAAAGGTTTTTATGCTGTTTACCAAGCGGAAAGCCGTCTTGTGCGTGACGCTATCGTGCCAATGGCTGCTTACGCTGCTGTAACCGAAAAAATCCATATTGGCTCTGGCGTGATTAACAACTGGACGCGAAACATTGGCTTACTTGCCTCCACATTTCTAACCTTGGATGACCTTGCACCTAACCGCATTATCTGTGGCATTGGTGCCTGGTGGGATCCTCTGGCGAAAAATGTTGGCATTAATCGCACAAAACCGCTCAAAGCAATGGAAGAAACCATTTTGGTCATGAAAAGACTTTTAAACATGGAAAACGTTAGCTTTGAAGGTGAATTCGTTCAGGTTAAGGATATTGAGTTGGATGTCGTTCATGGTCGACGCGAACCACGCCATGTGCCCATTTACATCGGCGCGACCGGTAACAAAATGATTGAAATGACCGGGCGAATTGCTGATGGCATCGTGATGAACTATTGTGTGCCGGTTTCCTACAATGATATGGCGATTGAGAATCTGATGAAAGGTCTGAAACAATCCGGACGCAAGCTCGAAGATTTTGACAGACCTCAACTGATTGTCTGTTCAGTGGATGAAGACCGCGAAAAAGCGATTGACTCAACCCGCGAACTGCTTACCCAGTACTTGGCACAACAGCCACATATCGCCTTGGCTTCGGGTGTTTCGATGTCGATCGTTGAGGAAATCCAATCCATTTTGGGTTGGCCAGCAACACATGAACAAATTCAGGCTGCCAAGCATCTGGTGCCGGATTCATTGATTCATCACATCACTGCCAGTGGTACACCAGAAGAAGCCAAAGCCAAGGTTCAGGAATACATCGACCACGGCGCCACATATCCCATTCTTTATGGCGTAGGTGGTGATACAAAGCTGTTGATTGACACTTTTTCGCCTCTCGGCTGATAAGTGTTGTTGATGAAGGGCAGACTTACTGCCTGTGATATGAAAACAAAATTGACCTGAACAGAAAGGTCAATTTTGGCATGCAATCTTCTAAAGGAGGATCTTGTGGATGAAATAAACATTCAATACTTTAGACCCCAATCGCTTGATGAACTCGAAGCGCTGATAGGAGAGCACGATGGCTCATTCTTGTTCCTGACTGGAGGAGACTACAACGCCAAAGGATATCAGGATGGAGACGTGCTCATCGATTTACAAGACCTCCAGATGGACTCAATTGTTGAGGAAGATGGTTTCATCGAAATCGGTGGATTGGTTCCGCTTGACGCTTTATTTAAAGAGGATGCTTTGTGGGCGGATTTTCGAGATGCTTTGCGCATTGAAGGTGGCTGGAACATTAGAAATGGCTTGAGTCTGGACAATTTTTTGCGCGTAGCCAATGGGCGTTCGCCGCTCTTAACTTGTTTGCGGGCACTGGATATCAACCTTTTTGTTCAACCAGAAGGTGGCGTTATGGCGCTGGATGAATACCTTAGTGATGAATATAACTGGCGGGATTATTTTATTGAGAAAGTGAGCTTAAATAAGCCAAAAGCAGTTGCTTATGAGCAGGTGGCACGCTCGCCAAAAGATCTTCCTATTGTTAATGTCGCTGTAGTGCAAGACCAGGATGACACCATTGTTGTGACGGTGGGTGGCCATGAAGCCCTTTTGGGTGGTTTGTTGTTTGAGCCCGGCACAGTCATTGAAACAGAACAAGTAAGAGAGTTATTTGTAGACACCGATGACGCATGGGCAAGCGCGGAATATCGTCAGGATGTTGCAGAATCCCTATTGAAGCGGTGCATAGCCAAACTGGGTTTGGCATAGAGGAGGATGAGCATGAAAATTAGCCTCAATGTTAATCAAAAAACTGAACAACTGGAAATAGTTGGCAATGAAAACCTACTGGACGCTTTGCGGTCGCTTGGGTATTTTAGTGCCAAAAGTGGTGGCTGTGCAAAAGGTGAATGTGGCGCTTGCGCGGTTTTGCTTGACGGTAAACCCGTTAATAGCTGTATGTTTTTGGCTGTTCAGGCTCAAGGTCACTTGATTGAAACCGTTGAAAAATTGGGCGAACAAGCGCAACAGGGTTGGAAAAAGACACAAGGTTTTGACCCCTTACAAACTGCTTTTATTGAGAGCGGTTCGGTGCAATGTGGTTACTGTACACCAGCGATGATCCTTTCTGCGAAAGCTTTGCTGCGGGAAAATCCCCAACCGGATGAGGTTCAAATCCGTGAAGCCCTTAGTGGCGTGATGTGTCGTTGTACAGCTTATGTGAAGCCAGTACAAGCGATTCAGCGCGCCGTTGAAATGATGAATGAACCCAAGGTCGATGCCGATGTGAGCCAGTATGAGCCAGACATGTTACAGGTGGATGAGATACCCGAGACGCAGAGGGTGGGCAAGTCTGACATCAAAATCGATGCAGCTTCTTTGGTGCAGGGAAAGCCGGCTTTTACGGCAGATTTGGCTTTGAAAGACACCCTGGTTGCAAAGGTTTTGCGTTCACCCTATGCCCATGCCCGAATTCGATCGATTGACGCTTCAAAAGCCAGAGCTTTGCCTGGTGTTGCTGCTGTGCTAACCTGGGAAGACTTACCCAGGGTTGTTTACTCTACTGCCGGGCAATCTGATCCAATTCCAGGACCTTTAGACATGTTTTCACTGGACAATAAGGTGCGATTTGTGGGAGATCGGGTGGCTTTCGTTGCCGCAGAAACTAGCGCTATTGCCGAGGAAGCTCTCGAGTTGATTGAAGTCGATTATGAAGTGCTCGAACCCATTATCGATATGCGCGATGCCTCGAAAGAGGGTGCGCCAATTTTGCATGATGAGCCTGAATATGTTCATTTTGCCGATTCTGATCCTTCCATAAACCTGGCTGCCAAAATTCGCATTGATATTGGCGATGTTGATAAAGGTTTTGCTGAAGCAGACCATATTATTGAAAGGGAATACATTGTGCCAAAGGTGCAGCAAGCCCATATTGAGCCACATGTAACTCTCACTTATTGGGATGAAAATGACCGTTTGGTTGTGCGCACTAGTACGCAGGTTCCTTTCCACGCCCGGCGTATTCTGGCACCGGTTTTAGGCTTGCCGGTTAAGCAAATTCGGGTGATTAAGCCCCGTATTGGTGGCGGTTTTGGGAATAAGCAGGAAATTTTGATTGAAGATATTGCCGCTCATCTTACGATTGCAACTGGCAAACCTGTGCTATATGAGATGAGTCGCGAAGAAGAATTTATTGCCTCACGTTCACGCCATCCGATGCGTGTGAAAATGCGCACTGGGGTGATGAATGATGGCACGATGACTGCCAACGAGATGGTTGCTCTTTCAGACACCGGCGCTTACGGATGCCATGCGCTTACCGTAACCGGCAATACCGGGCAAAAATCGATGGGGCTTTATGTGGGAGACGGAAAGTATCGCCAGTCACCCAATATTCGTTTTTATGCTGATATTGTGTATACCAACACACCTCCGGCTGGTGCTTATCGGGGCTATGGGGTGCCCCAAGGCTATTGGCCATTGGACAGGCACATGGAATACATCGCTGATGTAATTGGTATGGACCCAATCGATTTTCGTTTGAAAAACATTGTAAGAGCTGGCGAATACCAGCCTTTTAGCACAGCATGGAACGAAGGACGAGAACCAGTGCCTGAAGTTTTACAAACGGTTGGTTTGGTGCAATGTGTGGAACAAGGTCGCGAAGCAATTGGCTGGGATGAGAAATATAACAACCCCGCCTGGCAACGCGTTGAAGGCAAGCCTCACCTTCGCAGAGGCATCGGCATGGCAGCGGTTATGCAAGGTACCGCAATTCCTTTTCTGGATATGGGTGCCGCGAGTATCAAAATCAATGACGACGGTTCCTTTAATCTTTTAGTCGGTGCAACGGACCTGGGCACTGGTTCTGATACGGTTTTGGCTCAGATTGCGGCTGAAACGCTGGGTGTGCCAACGGACGATATTATCGTTTTGTCGTCAGATACCGATACCACACCGTTTGATGTGGGTGCTTATGCGTCTTCAACAACCTATGTTTCAGGTACGGCGGTGCTAAAGGCTTGTTTGGAAGTGGCGGAGCAGATAAAACGTCGTGCGGTGATGATTTTTGCAGACAAAGGATTTGATTACCTGGCGGAGGACATTGTTCTAAAGGACAAACATGCCATCGCTCCCAACGGCGAAAAGGTCAGTTTGGCAACAATTGCCCTGGACTCTTTGCATTGGCGAAATCAAGAGCAGATTATGGCGACTGCCTCTTATGTTTCACCCAATTCACCGCCGCCTTTCGCTGCTCAGTTTGCAACGGTCGAAGTGGATATTGAAACCGGCGAGGTGACCGTTAAGGATTTAATCATGGCAGTTGATTCTGGTGTTATCATCAACCCGGTTACAGCTTCAGCCCAAATTGAAGGTGGCATTGCCCAAGCCTTGGGTTATGGTGTTTGTGAAGAAATGGTTTATGATGAAAACGGTGTTGCCCGAGAGGTCGATTTAGTGGACTATCATGTGTTTAGGGCAGACGAAATGCCAAACATCAAGTCTATTTTTGTTGAGACTTATGAAACCACAGGACCGTATGGCGCTAAAGCTGTGGCGGAGATACCCCTGGATGGGGCAGCACCTGCCATTGGCAATGCCGTGTTTAATGCCTGTGGCGTTGACTTATTGGAAATACCGATTGTGCCAGAAAAAGTATGGCGAGAACTATACGTGAAGACTGAGGAAAAGGATGGAGTATAGCGGATATACACTAAGCAGAGCAGAAAGAATTTTTGTTACGGGGCATATTAACCCTGATACCGATTCGATTGCATCAGCGATTGGCTACGCCTGGCTTTTACGCGAGCGTGATAATTTGCCCACGGTGGCATGCCGCGCGGGTTCAGTGAATTTGCAAACAGCCTGGGTGCTTAAAACCCTTGGCATGGATCCGCCCATTTTGCTGACGGATGCATCGCCACGTTTTGAGTCGGTGACCAAGCGTTATGATGTTGCTACGCCAGATAAATCTTTGAACGATGCCTGGTTAATTTTGACCCGAACCGGTGGTATCGCTCCAATCGTAAATGCCGATGGAACCCCGTATGGCATGGTAACCGGGCAAAGCCTGTTTGATTTTTTGCGCCGTATCATTGGACCGCATCCAAAATACCGTGATATGACCATCTCAGAACTTTTGGATATCCCCAGCCGGGAAGCCGCAAAAACCGATATTCCCCGTTTTCAACCCCAAACCAGGATTAAGGACGTTATCAACCGTCTTTTGCGGCATGAATTTACTGAGTATTGGGTTGTGGACGATTCTGGCCGCTATTTGGGTCTCGCCAGGCAAAATGATTTACTGCATCCACCGCGGATTAAGGTCATATTGGTAGACCATAATGAGCCTCAGCAATCAATCGCATCCTTGGAGGAAGCTGAACTTTTAGAAATTCTTGACCATCACCGTTTGGGAAACCGCTCAACACATCATCCAATCAAGTTTACGGTGGATATTGTTGGCAGCACTTCAACCTTGGTGGCAGAGCAAATCGTAGAAGCCGGATTAAGCGCGCCACCTCAAATTGCTGGCATGCTATTGGCGGGTTTGCTATCAGATACGCTCATATTCCAATCACCCACAACCACGCCGCGTGATAACGCCGTGGCAGAAAACCTTGCTCGATGGGCATTTGTGCCAGGTTCACCACTTGAGAATGAAACCATCCACAGTTACGGAGAAAAAGTTGTCCGAGCAGGTGCAGGTTTGCTCACCCGAGATCCGGATAGCATCGTGAGTGGCGATGTGAAAACTTATGAAAGCGCCGGCTTTAAATTTGCGATTTCACAGGTTGAAGTTGCTGGCGTTTATGATCTGGGTGACATCCTTGGGCAGCTACGCAGGTCTTTGATTAAATATAAAGATGCCAATGGACTTGATTTTACAATGCTCATGATTACTGATGTGGTTGAAGGTTCAAGCCGTTTGTTAACGGTAGATCAACCTCCGGCGCTTGATGAATTGCCTTACCGCATTCTACGTGATGGCACACGTTTAGCAGAAGGCGTTGTTTCGCGTAAGAAACAACTTTTGCCGTTGGTGCTCTCGATTTTGGAGGAATAATGGATACGATTTATCTTGAATTGGCGCAGGCCTTAGAAGCACGTAAACCAGTTTGTTTATGTGTTGTGGCTGATTCTTCAGGCTCTGTTCCCAGGCCAGCTGGAAGCAAAATGTTGGTCTATGCGGATGGTTTGACATCAGGCAGCGTTGGTGGAGGCGGATTGGAGTCAGAGGTGATTAACCAAGCGCTTGAAGCTATGAGGCTTGGAAAGACGAAGCTGCTAGAGTATTCGATGAATCCCAATGATGAGAATGCCGTTGGTGTTTGTGGTGGTTGGGTAATAGTTTATATCGAACCTCAGTTAGAACAACCGACTTTGTTAATTTTAGGCGCAGGACATGTTGGATTGGCTGTGGCAAAAATTGCCAGTTTAATGGATTTTCGGATTATCTTGAATGATGACCGTGAAGATGCTCTTGAGAACTTAAGCGTGCCTGATAAAGTGGAATTTATCGCCTGTGATATGGCTGATTTGCCGAATAAAGTTAAAATCACGCCTCAAACCTTTATTATTGGTGTTTCAAGAGATGCCCAATTAGACATCGATGGTTTTCCGGCACTGCTGGAGACAGATTTTGCTTATTTCGGCGCGATTGGATCCCGAAATCGGTGGATTCATACCAAAGACGCCATGCTTGAAGCAGGCGTATTGCCAGAAAAAGCAGATCAAATAAAATCGCCCATTGGACTGCGCATCCATGCCATAACCCCAGACGAAATTGCAATCAGTATCCTGGCTGAAGTCATTCAGCATATGCACAAGAAATAGGAGCTCAACAAGCTATGTGGAAGCATTACCATATTGTAGAAACCAGTGAACAACTCGCCGAACTATTAGCCACGCAAGAAGGTCCAACCAAAATAATTGCCGGTGGCACAGACCTGATGGTTGAAATCAACAATGAGAAATGGCAAAACCTTGACACGGTTTTGGACATTTCACGGGTTGTTGCCCTGGATAAAATTTGGCAAGATAAAGAAAACAATTTGCATATTGGCGCGATTGTTACCCATAATGATGTCTTGCACTCGCGCTTGCTTCGCGATGCGGCTTTTCCACTTGTGCAAGCATGTTATACGGTAGCTTCGCCTGCCTTGCGCAACCGTGCCACCGTCGTGGGCAATTTGGTGACCGCTTCGCCTGCCAATGATACTATTCCCACGCTTATGGCATTGGACGCCAAACTCGTTTTGGCTAGCGTCCGTGGTGAGCGGATTGTGCCTTTATCTGAGTTTTACAAAGGGTATCGCCAAACCGCGCTTGAAAAGGATGAATATGTTAAAGAAGTCTTCTTTAAAGGTTTAACCGCCAATCAAAGAGGCTCTTTTAGAAAGCAAGGACTGAGAAAAGCACAAGCTATCTCGATACTCAATTGTTGCGTTTTGTTAAGCTTTGAGGAAGATGTCATCAGCGATGCAAAAGTGACCATGGGATCTGTGGGTCCGGTGGTGATGCACGCGCCGAGCGCTGAAGCGTTTCTGATAGGAAAAGTTTTGGACGACACGGTAATCGATGAAGCTTCTCGCATAGCTGCCAGTGATGCTAAGGCAATCAGTGATATCCGTGGATCAAAAGAGTTTCGTGACTATATGATGAAAGAGCTTGTGTTTGAAGCGCTACATGACATCACGCGGGATGATTTGCGCCAATCAATTCCGCGCAAACCAATTAGCTTGAACACTAAAGACGATTGGTCGGGTGTTAAACAAGGTGAATGGGATGGCGATACTATTCGCACAACCGTAAACGGTGAAGAGTACATCTTGACTGGTGCCAGCAAGATGAGTTTATTGCATCTGCTCCGCGACAAGTTGGGATTGACCGGCTCGAAACCCGGATGCGAAGAAGGTGAATGTGGCGCGTGTATGGTCTTTCTGGATGGGCGCGCTGTGGTAAGTTGCCTTATTCCGGCAGCCCGTGCGCATCAAGCCAACATCACAACCATTGAAGGTTTGGGTGAGAATGGCCAATTGGATCCGGTTCAGATCTCGTTTATCGAACATGCGGCGGTGCAATGCGGCTACTGTACACCCGGCTTTGTGATGGCAGCTGTAAAACTTTTACAAGAAGATCCCAATCCCACCAGGGAACAAATCATGGCTGGCTTGTCTGGCAATTTATGCCGATGTACCGGCTATACCAAGATAATTGAAGCAATTGAGGACGTAAAACACCCTTAGAATAAGGAGCGTCAGATGAGCGGAATCGGAAAGTCTGTAAAAAGGCTGGATGCCTACGACAAAGTAAGCGGCAAAGCAAAATACCCCGGCGATTTTAATTTTTCGGATGAGCTCATCATGAAAATACTTTTCGCGGGTGTCCCTCACGCACGTATCTTATCCATTGATACCAGCGAGGCTGAGGCATTAGAAGGTGTGGTTGCCGTTTATACCGCCAAGGATGTACCTGTTAATGAGTACGGTCTTGGCATCGCCGATCAACCTGTGCTTTGTGGACCGGGCTCTGCCAAAGTTGGGGGTGATATTGCCCGATTTGAGGGTGACCAAATTGCTGTTGTTATTGCAGAAACGGAGCCGATTGCCAAAAAAGCACTCAAGCTCATCAAGGTTGAGTATGAGATTTTGCCCGTTATCGACAGCCTGGAAAAAGCCCTTGCCAAAGATGCTTATATCTTACATCCAGGATTGGAGTCGAATGTTTTTCATCGCAATCGCATCCGCCATGGCTCGGTGGAGGATATGTTTGACCATTGTGATGTTATTATCGAAGGTGAATACCATACACCGGTTCAGGAACATGCATATCTTCAGCCAGAAGCTGGGATCGCGTATTATGATGACGAGGGACGCGTTACAGTTGTTGTAGCAGGTCAATGGACGCATGAAGACCGGCGCCAAATTGCGCATGCTTTGGCACTTGAAGAAGATCAGGTAAGGGTAATTTATCCGGCAATTGGCGGGGCATTTGGCGGGCGTGAAGACATGAGCGTGCAAATTGTTCTCGGTTTGGCTGTTATGCGTTTGCGGGAACAGAGTATTGATCGACCGGTTAAGGTTGTATGGTCAAGGGAAGAATCCATTATCGGTCACCACAAACGCCATGCTTATACCATGCGTGCAAAATGGGGTGCCACCAAGGATGGTAAGATTTTAGCTATTCAAACCGAAGTTTGGGCGAACGCCGGAGCTTATGCTTATACCTCTACCAAGGTGCTAGGAAATGCAACGCTCCTTGCCACGGGACCATACGAAATCCCGAATGTGGCTGTGGATGCTTATGCGGTCTACACCAATGATATTCCCGGAGGTGCCTTTAGGGGTTTTGGTGGACCACAAGCGAACTTTATGGTCGAAAGCCAGATGGACAAACTTGCCGAAGCCTTAAAAATGGACCCCGTGGAATTGCGTTGGCGGAATTTGTTCAAAGAAGGTTCTATCATATCGATGGGAAGTGTCATTCCCAAAGGTGTGAGCATTCGTGAAGTTGTTGAAAAAGCGGCCTTGGCGGCTGGTTGGACGCAAACAGAGCATGGTTGGCAAGGACCTGAGGCACCTTTGAGTGAAGATCCGGATATCAAAACCGGCATCGGTTTTGCTTGTGGCTATAAGAATATCGGTTTTTCGTTTGGAGCAAAGGAAAACTGTGGCGCAACGATTATTCTTGAAGGTGATCAAGAGATTGAAAAAGCGCACCTTTACCATGCCGGTGCGGAAGTAGGGCAAGGCGCGCACACGGTTTTTAAACAATTTGCCTGCGAGGCGCTTGGTTTGCCGGCTGAAAAGGTTGAAGTGCACTATTCAGACACAGCCAATACATTAGCATCAGGTAGCGTATCGGCATCGCGCATGACATTTATGGCGGGTAATTCCATTATTGGTGCGGCTCAAATCGCTCTGCAAAAATGGGCAGAGGAGAACCGCCCCGCGATTGGCTCCTTTGTTTACCGACCACCTGCAACGACGCCTATGTCGCCGGTGGATGGCTCAAGTTACCCGAACTTTGCCTACGGCTATGTTGCTGAAGTGGCAGTTGTTGAAGTGAATACCCGCACAGGTGCTGTGGAAGTTAAAGATTTTTATTGTGCTAATGATGTCGGCAAGGCGATTAACCCAAGTTTGGTTGAGGGTCAAATTGATGGTGGCATCTTGCAAATGCTGGGCTATGTTTTGATGGAGAATTTCAAAACGCGGGATGGCAAAGCTTTAACCAAGAATTTTGCAAGCTATCTTATGCCGACGATCATGGATATTCCGGGCAAGATCATACCCTTGGTTTTGGAGTATCCAGACCCGATTGGTCCTTATGGTGCGCGCGGGATGGGTGAAATGCCTTGTTTGCCTGTTGCACCGGCGGTGTGTAATGCGGTTTATGATGCTGTTGGTGTTCGCTTTGATGACTTCCCTTTGACCCAGGAAAGAGTTTTGCGAGGGCTAGGAAAATTCTGACCCTGATGAAGAGCAATCAGCAAAACCTAGATTCTATTGCTGCAATTATCTTGGCAGCAGGTGCATCGAGTCGATTCGGCGCGCCTAAACAACTTTTAATTTGGGAAAAAGATAATTTCTTAAACACCCTGATCAAAACAACTACTGAAGCGGGTCTAAGCCCAATTATGGTTGTTTTAGGATGTCATGCTGTTGAGATAGAGCAGCATATTTTGGATAAATCCGTTAAAGTAATTTACAACCAGGATTGGGAAAAAGGACAATCAACCTCGGTGAAAGCCGGTGTTCAAGCTTTGATTGAAGCATACCCAAATGTAATGGGTGCTTTTTTCTTACAGGTTGATCAACCACAGACACCGGTTGAATTGCTCCAAAAGATTAAAGAAAAGGCTTACAAAGGTGCCCAAATCGTTTTGCCCTTAATCAGAGGTGAAAAGAGTAGTCCGGTTTATTTTTCAAAACGCTGTTTCGACAAGTTATGCCAAATTACTGGAGACCAGGGTGGTAGGGCGATTATGTCTCATTTTGAAGTCGAGACTGTTGAATGGTCTGATGAACGCCAGCTATTGGATATTGACCGACCAGAAGATTATGTCCGGCTTCGCCAGCTTTATGGAATCCATGATTAGCATCTAGTATAATTTCACTATGGAAGAAATAAAATACATAGGCGTTCAATTTTCGCCTGTAGGAAAACAGTATCATTTTTCAGTCCCTGCTGACCTTGTTGTGCAAGCAGGGGACTTTGTTGTTGTTAACACCTCACGTGGGGTGCAGATGGGAAAAGTAGCTCAGCTGGACGTTGACCCCAGAGCTGATGTCGCGAGCATTATTCAAGTGGATAGGCTGGCAACCGAGGAAGATAAACAAAAGAGCCATGCCAATAAACAAAAAGCAGAAGAAGCCGTTGAGATAGTCAACCATTTTTTGAAAGAAAACGAATATGGTGAAATCAAGGCTGTTGATGCGGAATACACGCTTGATGGCGCAAAAATGACCATCTATATGACCTATGAGCAAGACCTTGAGTTTGATATCCGCAGCTTTTTACGGGATGTTTCGAAACACTTTAGCGATACTCGGCTTGAAGTTCGTCAGGTGGGACCGCGGGATGTTGCGAAACTCATCTCTGGCTTAGGCGCTTGTGGTATTGAGAAACGTTGTTGCTCGCGTTTTCTGACCGAATTCAGCTCTATATCAATCAAAATGGCAAAGGCTCAGGACATCTCTCTGACACCTTCTGAAATTACTGGTATTTGTGGGCGTTTGCGTTGTTGTTTGCGTTATGAAAACGAAACCTATGAAGCGGCGCTAAAAGAATTACCCAAACGTAAAAAGATGGTGATGACGCCGCTTGGAGAAGGTCGCGTTACCCAGGTTTTACCTTTGAGCGAATCGGTTATTGTCAATTTGCCTGAGATCGGACCTCGCCAGTTCACCCGTGAAGAACTCGAAACTGGGGTGATGCAAGTTAAACCCGTGGTTTTTGAAAACGAAAACAATGCTTATGAACTGGACCATTCGGATATTGAACTGGTAAAAATTGAGCCAGAACGAAAGGGTCGTTCTAAAAGGTCACCAGGCAGTTCGAGACGAAGAGATGACAGACCAGAAAAAACACGTGAAGATGGTGAACGTAGCCAGCAATCGGCTCAAAAGCGTTCTGAAGGTAGTCGACGTGGCGGTAAAAAGGATAGTCGGGTAAAGAAAGAGCGTCCCACATCAAAAAACAAACCGCAACAAACGAAGCAGTCCGGTCGATCTTCCAGAAATCGTGGTCAGAAAGCAGAACGTGGTACTAAAAAACAAGACAGTAGTCTTTAAGTGCAGAATGCCCAGCGATGAACACAGCTTTTAAAGAATTGAATTGGCAACCGAACACCAGAATCCTGGTGGTTTTAGCTCACCCGGATGATCCGGAATTTTTCATGGGAGGTACATTAGCCTATTGGCATTCTTTGGGCTTCCATATCGATTACCTCTTGCTTACGCAAGGTGGGCTAGGACAAAGCGAAGCTTTTTCTGATGAGGCGGCTTTGAAGGTAATCCGTAGAGCTGAACAGCGTGCCGCGGCAGATGTGATTGGCGTGCATGATGTCAGCTTTTTTGATGAGCCTGATGGCTTCCTTGCTAATAACCTTGAGCTGCAAAGAGACCTTGTGCGACATATCCGCGCTCTAAAGCCGGATATCGTTGTTTCCTCTGATCCAACCCTTTATTACCGAGGCACCCGTCTAAACCATCATGACCATCGCATGGCGGGTCAGATTGTGGCTGAAGCGGTTTTTCCTGCCGCACGTAATGATGGCTTTTTTCCGGAATTGAAAGAGGAAGGTTATCCTGCCCACAATGTTAAAGAATTGTGGTTTAGTTTGAGCAAAGATCCCAACATGACCCTTGATGTGAGTGCTTTTTGGGACACGCGCATTCAAGCGCTCAAAGAGCATCGTTCGCAGATTCAGGATATTGAACAATTAGAAAGGTATTTGCGCCACTTTGCCAATGAATTACACGGCGAAGGCAAGTATCTGGAGTATTTTCGCCGATTGGTCTTTTAGGTTTTTATGACTACTTACCAAAAAGCTATTGAATTGTTTGATTATTCCCGTGATTTACGCAGGCAATTTCATGTAATGCCCGAATTAGCTTTTAAGGAACATCAAACTGCCAGCTTTATTGCCAAAGAATTAATAAGATTGGGTTACCAGGTTCGTGAAGGTATAGGACAAACCGGCGTAACAGGTATTTTGGACACCGGAAAACCCGGGAAAACCACTATGCTTCGCTTTGATATGGATGCGCTACCCATATTGGAAGATACCGGGCATGATTTTGCCTCAAAAAACGAAGGAATCATGCATGCTTGCGGGCATGATGGGCATATGGCAATTGGTTTGACACTGGCAAGACTTGTAGCTGAGAACTTGCAAACCTTATCCGGAAAAGTTTATTTTGTTTTTCAACCGGCTGAAGAAATATGTCAAGGCGCTCTGGGTATGATTGCGGATGGCCTATTTGACGAGATAGCGGTTGATTATGCCCTGGCAAGCCATTTATGGGCAGAAAAGCCATATGGTTGGATTGGCATTCCAGATGGCCCAGTGATGGGTGGGTCCAGCGATTTGAGCATTATTGTGCGTGGAAAAGGCGGTCATGCTGCCAAGCCGGATGATACGGTTGACCCATTGAAGATCGCGGCGCACATCATCCTTGACTTGCAAAAGCTCATTTCGGGACGGTTATCTCAAGATGATAAAGCTATTGTGAGCATTACCCAAATAGAAGCAAGCGATCGCAAGAATATCATCGCAGACAGGGTTAGAATGGCTGGTTCGCTGCGCTGGTTTGATGAAACGACTCGGGATAAGGTGAAAACACAGCTCCAAGATATTTGTGATGAGATCGCAATTGGCTTTGGTGGAAGCGCTCATGTTGAAACAGAGGATCAAACCATTCCGGTAGTAAACAACAAAGGTTTAGCAAATGCATGCCGCCAAAGTTTGCGCGTTTTGCGCGTAGATGTACCAGAGTTGAAAGTCGATGACCAATACAGAACCCATCTTTCAGAAGATTTTTCATTTATTGCCAGGCAAGTGCCCAGTGCGATGCTGTTAATTGGGGCAAGTAAAGCGATTGATGGCAATGTTTATCCGCATCATCACCCCAAATTTGATATAGATGAAAGATCGATTAGCCTTGCGGTAGCTTCATTGATGCAAATTGTGACGACTTTGCACGCTCAGAAGGGTGACTAAAAAATGAAGGACGAAAAGCAAAGCTTGCTAGAGCACCTGGAAGCCTTAAGAAAAACGCTATTGCTCATTTTATTGGGTTTGGTTATCGGAATTGTTTTAGCATTGTTTTTTGTTAAACCCATTATTGCCTTTTTGGCAATACCCATTGGTGGGTTGGACCAATTGCATGCCATAGAAGTAACCGAGAGTGTGGGCGTTTATATGCGCGTGGCATTGCTAACTGGCTTGATTGTCAGCTTGCCCTGGGTTTTCTATCAGCTCTTTCAGTTTATTGGAAAAGGACTAAAAGAAAACGAGCGCAAGGGCATTTTAATCGCTGTACCATTTGCCACAATAATGTTTTTAGGTGGGGTTGCTTTTGCTTTTTACATCATGTTGCCAGCTTCACTTGAGTTTTTAATGGGCATTTTGGGGATTCAAACCCTTATTAGGATTAAGTCCTATTTTAGCTTTGTGAGTAATTTGTTGTTTTGGATTGGGGTTAGTTTTGAACTGCCCCTGATAGCCTTTGTTTTGGCGCGGTTTGGCATCCTTAAAGCAAAAGTGATGCTCAAAAGTTGGCGCATCGCGATTGTGGTGATTGCGATATTGGCGGCAATCATCACGCCGACCGGTGATCCGGTGAACATGGCTATTTTCATGATCCCACTTTTTGTATTATATTTATTGAGTATTGGTCTTGCCGCACTCGCCGAGAAACAACGCGCGAAAACGAATGCGGCAGAAAGATTGGAGGTATAGATGCCACATTTAAGTGTTTGGGAAATTTTGATCATTGTACTTGTGATTGTCATTCTTTTTGGTGCGGGACGCATTGCTAAAGCTGGTGGGGAGCTTGGGAAAGGTATCAAAGCTTTTAAAGATGGTTTGCAAGGAAAGGACGAGCAAACCAACCCAGAGAATGACCCTGTAGATTACGCCGATGATGGATCACAAGTTGAACAGGATCCAGCAAAGCTTGATAAATAAGACTGAATAATCGGAAGCATGGAATTCTTTAATATTGGTGGCTTGGAGCTACTGCTCATTTTGGTGATAGCCTTGGTGGTGCTTGGTCCTGACAGAATTGTCAAAGTCGGTCACACCTTAGGAAGTTGGCTGCGCAAATTGAGCAAGAATGTTTTGTTTCGTGAAGTTGTTCAGACCACTGACGAAATCCGCAATTATCCCCGAAAGATTTTGGATGAGGCTCATTTAAACCCTGAGGAATTAGACTTGTCCAAGCAGATCAGCTTTGAATTGGACGTGTTACATAAAAACCCGCAAAAACCTGGTGTGGAACAATTTCCACAGACCCAAGGTGATCCTGAAGATGACATAAATACTGCTGGAAAACCGTCTGGTCCCATTGGACCTTAACGAATAAACTAATCAATGTGTTATAAAACAAAAAGCTGTCCGAATGGACAGCTTTTTTGGCGGGAGCGACGGGATTTGAACCCGCGATCTCGGCCTTGACAGGGCCGCATGTTAAACCGCTACACCACGCCCCCGAGGAACAATAGTTTATCACAGCCAATTTTATGTGTCAAGCACATTTTTCAACGTTATCAATTATTTGATGCGCGTTCCGGAGGTCTTTTTATCACACCATATCTCTGTGGGTTTAAGAATGTAATTGAGGGTGAAAATGATAATTTTTTGTAAACATGTGGTAGAATAAATCTAGTTTTCAATTCAGAACAAAAAAAACTTAATCATGTTTCTTTAGGGGTTACCTGTTAATTAGTGTTAGATAGAAAGGATTCTAAAATGAAAGACCTTAGTCGAAAAGTACTCAATCTGTTCATTGTTTTAGCACTTTTGTTAGTCCTCGTCCCACAGCAACATAGCACAGCTACGCCAATGAGAAGTGAAGATAGGCCTGAAGAAGTCAAAGATCCTGAGACATATTTTACAGAAATGGTGGCTGGACCTGAAAAAGAGGCTCTCGGTGAGACTCAAATGGCAAGAAGTCGTGTTCTGACTGTCGCCGGATGGCATTTTAAAGCTTATTGGGATCAGTGTGATTTCTTCGATGGCGAGAATTTTGGCACAATCGCACCGCGAACGACACTAGATTGGACTTGCTATATTTCGGCACCGCTTATTTTACCGAGTGGATCAAAAATTACGCGTGTTGATCTGAATTATTACGATAGATCGGATAAAAATCTCAGGTTGACAATAAACAGATTTGTGTATAATGGTAGTGGTAATGCTGGTGATCCGATAGTTACCCTCGATTCCAGCGGAAATAGTGGATATGGTTATAAGGCCAATTACAATGTTTCACATGTCATTGAGGAGTTTACTTCATATCAATTCATTGTTACATTCCCGGTGGGAGCAGATACCACCTTACAATTTAGTAGTGTAAATGTTACTTACGAGGAACCGGGTATCTTTGGCAACGGCTTTCCGGTGATTATGCAAAAGCCCTAAGGAGCTTTTGAAACAAAACCTATAGTGAACTTTATCAAAAGGTAACCTTAAAGATAAAGAAGAGCGTAGCCTGATTAGCTACGCTCTTTTTGTTGTGATTTTTTTTGCTGTTAGAGTCATGTCTGAGGTAAGCTTCAAAAAAAGTGCCAACCTTTCGGCTGGCACTCTTAACTCACTTGATTTGACTGTGGGTCAAAGACTTAGGCAGCCTTTTTGACTTCTTTCACGGCTTCTTCGGTGGTTTCTTTAATCTCATCGGCGGCTTTTTCGATGGGGTGTACGATGTTCTCCACTTTGGCTTTTACCTGTTGACCAAAATCAGTGGCTTTTTCTTTGGTTTGTTCGGCGAATTCTTCGTATTTGGCAACAGCGTCTTTGTAGGCGATTTCAGCTTTGCGTTTGGTTTCTTCGTAGCTTTCGGTGCCTTTTTCTTTGAGTTCGATGGCGCGATCTTTGATCAGTTGGCGGGTTTCTTCACCGGTCTGGGGTGCCATGAGTAAAGAGACAACAGCACCAGCCAATGCGCCAATGGTGAAGCCCATTATGAATGTTCCAAAATCATTTCTGTCAGACATGTTTTACTCCTATCTTGTTTAATCTCTGATTATCTTAAATATTTGACCAATCCTTTTTAGGCTAGCCAAAGATTCGTTAAGTTTGATGACCGGTTCGGTGAGGTTATCACTAAGGAACCGGACTGTTCCTTTTAGGGTGTTAATGGTGTCACTGCCACTTTCAAGCATCGGTTTTATATCATTCTTCAGAATGTTAATCAAGTTAGACACCTGTAAAATGAGAATGACCATGGCTGTGCCGATAACGACCAACATAAGTGCCATGAGGATGATGAAGATATCTCGAACCGCGCCAACAGATTGTGGACTTTGAAACGCGAGAACAATAGAACCGGCGATAATAATGACAAAAAGTAGTGTGATAAGGGCAATGGCAAGCTTTCCGCCTTTGCCGCCCTCTTTTTCTTTAGGCGTTTCTTCTAAGCTTGAATCTAACTCATCGCTTTCTGTTTCGATATATTCAGTTTCTTCAGTGTTAATATCTTGGTCTTCCATGGTTTACCTGTAAAAAAATTATATCATTGAAAAAAGGTTAAGCCCTAAGAAACCGTATAAATATTTTGTAATAAGTTAGAGATCACCAATTTGCACCTCATTTTCAAGCACGTGATAGAGTTTTTCATTGGCTTGGAGGGTGATATCTGCAAAGAGGCTATCTTGATCGGTTGTAATCATTTCTTGTTTAACCAACTCTAAAATGGCAAGGAAAAGCACGATAGAGTCTAGCCGTGAAGGTTGGTCTCCCAGGAGTGTTGAAAAGCGTATTTGCGAGTCCTGGCGCAAGACGCGCATGATATCGCGAACTTTTTTGCGTAAGGTAAGCCGTGGAATACTGATGAGGCTACCTTCCTGCAGACTTTGCTCTTGAATGGCGACTTGCTCGAGCGCATTGACCAGATCAGCCAATTCTACTTTTGAAAGGTCCAATTGCACATTGACCGGATAAGATCGGGCAACGTGCAGATAGCTTCGCAAATTTTGCTCAACCCGTTGAGAAAGCCATTGGCTGGCTTTTTTGATTTCGCGGTAAATAATGAGCTGGCGTGCTAAGGTTTCACCAAGATCTTCTTCATCTTCCATGCGGATAGGTGGGCGCGGTAGCATGGCTTCGGATTTGATTTGCACTAATTTACTGGCAATTACCAGGAACTCTGAGCTGAAATCCGGGTCTATTTCTTTGTGAACACTTACATAAGCCAAAAACTGGTCGGTAACTTTTGCCAAGGCTAATTTAGTGATATCAAGCTCAGCCTTTTGAATTAAGTCTAAAAGCAGGTCAAGAGGACCTGAGTAAACTTCTGTTTCAATTTCATAGCCGTCTGAAGCACGGTGCCACAATTTACTCATAGGCATTATTATAGCTTGAAACCGGGAATATCCCTAATGGCTTGGTATAATTTAAAGGTCTTATGACCCGATATTACTGCCTTTCATGTGGAGAAAATTATCCTCCTGTTGGACTGCCACACCACTGCGCTTGTGGCGGCGTATTTAGTGTTGCAGACCTGCAATACGTACCAGAGATTTACCAGTCATCAAGTTTGCCAGGGATGTGGCGATATAAGGACGCTTTTGGCTTGGATGGCGGTGCAGAACCTTTTTATTTGGGTGAAGGTGCAACAGCACTGGTAGCTGATATGGATCATGTGCAGTCAGTTTATTTTAAGTGTGAGCATTTGAACCCCAGTGGCTCTTTTAAAGACCGACAAAGCGCCGTGTTAACGAGCCTGTTAAAAGCAAGGGGCATTAATGCGATTTTGGAGGATTCTTCTGGGAATGCAGGCGCTTCTGTGGCACAGTATGCGGCTGCGGCAGGTGTGAAAAGCCATATTTTTATACCAAGTTCCAGTGCGGGTCCCAAGCGGCAACAAATTGAGCTGAGTGGCGCCAAAGTAAATATGGTGGATGGGCTTCGCTCTATGGCAACCGCAGCGGTACTTAAAATGCATGCCGAGACGGGTGTGCCTTATGCCAGCCATGCTTTGCTTCCTTTTGGTTTGGCAGCTTATGCTACGATAGCCTTTGAGATTTATGAATCCCTTGGACAAATGCCTGAGCAAGTCTTTGCACCAATTGGACATGGCTCGCTGTTTTTAGGGCTTTTATTGGGCTTTGAAGCTATTGAGGCGCGAACCGGAGAGCGCAGGCCGCGAATGATTGGTGTGCAAGCAGAAAACTGCGCGCCGGTTTACAGAGCGTGGAAAGGTTTGTTCGTATTAGCGCCAAGCGCCACTATTGCTGAAGGAACGGCAGTAAGCGAGCCGGTTCGGATGCCAGAGATATTGGCAAAATTAAGAGCAGGTTACGATAAGCTTATAGCCGTGAAAGAGGACGCAATTGCGCGTAGTTATAAAGAGCTTGCTGCGAAAGGTTTTTATGTTGAACCAACTGCGGGAATGGTGTGGGCAGCATGGACCATGACGCTTGCGGATGGCGCTAATCTTGGTCAAAGCAGTGTGCTCATATTAAGCGGAAATGGGCTAAAATCAATAGAGAATTAGAAGATTTGTCGCATCGTTTGCTGTTAAGGGCTTGACGTCAAACGATTCTGCAAATCTGGAAGAGGAGATGGATGATTAACCTGATTGCAGAGCAAAACCTCTTGGCTTTTTTGCCAGATCGTTTTAGAAACCTGGGTTTGTTGCGGCGCGCGATGTGCCACCGTTCATATTTAAATGAAAATGAAGATATGAGCGAGGACAATGAGCGGCTGGAATTCTTAGGCGATGCCATTTTGGGTTTCACCGTGGCAGAGTGGTTATTTAAGCGCTTTCCTGAAAAGCCTGAAGGTTTCTTAACCAAGGCACGGGCGCTGCTTGTGCGCACACCGAACCTGGCAAAGTACGCCAGGAAAATTGAGATTGGGCCTGCTTTGCTGCTTTCAAAAGGCGAAGAGATGACCGGCGCACGCGAGCGTGATGCGGTGTTGTGTGACGCTTTTGAGGCTTTGATTGCTGCCATTTACCTTGATCAGGGCATGGATGTGGTGCAAGCTTTTGTAGAGTCTATTTTAGACACAGAAGAAGACACCATCATGGATCGTTTTGACTTAGAGCCAAAAAGCAGACTGCAGGAATGGGCGCAAGGCCATGGACATAAATCGCCCGTTTACGTTTTGCTGGCAGAGACTGGACCCGACCATGAAAGGGTCTTCTCTATCCAAGCGGTGATTGATGAGCGTCCCTTGGGCATTGGAAAAGGAAAAACCAAACAAGCTGCAGAAAAGAACGCGGCTGAAAAAAGTTTGAAAATGTTAGGAATTCATTGATGATAAAACTTTCTTCATTAAAAATGCAGGGTTATAAAACCTTTGCGAAAGAAACAGAAATGGGCTTTCCGGCGAGTATTACGGCTATTGTGGGGCCAAATGGGTCTGGAAAGTCAAATGTTGCCGACGCTATCCGTTGGGTTTTGGGCGAGCAGAGTTTTTCGCTGTTGCGCGCGAAACGCACAGATGACATGATTTATTCTGGTTCTGAAAGTCGTGCCAGAGCAGGCATGGCTGAGGTTTCGATCCACTTTGATAATCAGGACAATTGGTTGCCAATTGATTATTCGGAGGTTGTGTTAACCCGGAGGGCTTATCGGGATGGCCAAAATGATTATCTGATTAACAACCAACGTGTGCGGTTAAAGGATTTTGGAGAATTGTTAGCCAAAACAGGCTTGAGCGATCGAACTTACACGATTATTGGTCAGGGCTTGGTGGATGTCGCGCTTTCAATTCGACCAGATGAACGCCGAAAGCTTTTTGAAGAGGCTGCTGGCATTGGCTTGTATCGTTCCCGCAAAGAAGAGGCCTTACGGCGACTGGAGACGACGAACCGAAACCTGGATCGTGCTATGGATATCAGTGATGAAATTCGACCGCGTTTGCGTAATCTTGAAAAACAAGCCCAAAGAGTGAGCGAATACAAGCTGGTGAAGGAAAGTTTGCGGGCAAATTTGTTGGAATGGTACGGTTACCATTGGTCTAAAGTCAAGCAAGAAGTTGATGCCCTGAATCTTGAACTGAAAAAAGCGAATGAAACACGCGATGTGAGTCAAAAGCAAATTGCCGATGAAAAGCAGACCCTAAGCCAGGTGAAAAGCCTGATTGATTCGACAAGGCTTGAAATACGTCAGTTGCAGGACCAAATGCGAGGCTATCTGGATGCGCAACAACAACATAATCAAGATATTGCCATTCTGGAAAACCGCAAACAAAGCGCGTTAGGATTGATTTCACAGCTCGATTTAGACTTGGCCGCGCTTGAAGAAACGGTAAAAAGCAGTGAACGCAGCCTTGAAACCGCCAGAACGGAGACTGAACGCTTAAAAGGTGATCTTGACACAATCGGTCGCGAATATGAGGAAGCCCGAAAGGCACTTAGCAACGCGCGAAAAGAACGCCAAAATCTGAGAGAAGAGCGTAATCAGCTTCAGGGGCAACTGTTGGATACTGAAAAGAAGGGTATTCAGCTCAATTCCCATCACAGTGAATTGAAAGAGAGGTTGCTAACCAATCAGGCTGAGCTTAAACAAAGCGAAAAGATGCTTGCTGAACTGGACAAAACGCTAAAAGACCTTGAAACACAACAAAAAGAGCTTGAAAAGAACCTGGCGGCTAAAGAAAATGAGCTGGTAAATTCAGAAAAGCAACGTGAAAAGCTTGAAGAAGATTTGGCTGCTTTAAGACAGGAGCAATTGGAATATGGGCAAAGAGCCCACCAGTTTGAGCTTGAACTTAATAAAGTGAGCAATCAGTTGTCGCTCTTGATTCAAGCCCAGGAAAGCCTGGCGGGTTTTTCTGAAGGTGCGAAGACCTTGCTTCAAAAAAGTCGCTCAAAAGCCATTTCAAGCGAATTTGAGGATCTTGTAAGCAAGCTAAATGTGCAAGAACGTTACGAAACTGCGATTACAGCCGCGTTGGGCGATGCGATTGATGTGCTTGTTTTGAAAGAGTCAGACTTGAATCTGAAGGATTTGATGCAAGTGATCGATTCTGTTCAAGATCGGGTGGCTTTGATTTCGAAAGCGCCTAAAGCCAAACAATCCAAACCAGAGTCAATCAATGAACCAGGTGTTATCGCCTGGGCATCAGAGCTTATCCAGAACAACGGTGAATTTGAAGGTGTTATTCAAGCCCTTTTGAGTTCATTTTTGGTTGTGGAAGACCTTGAATCAGCGCAAAAAATACGCCAAAAAGTGGATCATGCTCATTTGGTGACCTTAAATGGCGAAGTTTTTATGCGCAATGGTTTGGTTTTGTTAGGCAAACATCGAAGCTCTGGCAAGGTTAGCTATCAACGGCTGAGTAAGGATTACGAAAAAGAGATTAATGCCCTGGAGACATCGATTAGCTCGTGCAAAAGCATTGAGGAAGATTTAAGCAAGAAAATACAAGCCAAAGAAAGTGCGTTGAGTGAATTTGATGTTGTGCTCAACACCGCGAGAAAAGATTTATCGGCTCAACACGCTACGCTTAATGAACTGAGTCTCAAACTAGCTAAGTTCGATGAGCAAAAGGACTGGTTCGCCAATCGACGGGATGATACTGAGAGAGCCATTGAGCGCACCAAAAGCGCTATCGATGACCTGGCAAAACAGACCACTAGCAATTCAGAACTAATCAAAACTTTAAATAAACAAGTGCTGGATCTTCGCCAAAAGGAAAGTAAAACCAATATTGAAGAACTTGAACAAAGGTTTGTTTATTTGGAAACTGAGAACCAAATCAGAAGCCAGTCGCTGGCTCATAACCAGAAAACGCTTGAAACGCTGACCTTGCGGATGAAAGAAGACAAGACCAGATTGCAAACGATGCAAACCAGAAAGCACTCCCAAGAAGAACTCATTGAGAGTTTGAACGCTCAATCACTGAAGACGCGAAATAGCCTGATGAGCCTAAAGGAGCAGTCAGAAGCATTGCAGAAAAGCGATCTTGAAGCCAAAGAAATAAGTCTGATGCAGTTGGAAGCGGAATATGAGCAATTGACAGAAGAAGACATAGAGAAACAAAAAACGATGTCTTTGAGAGAGCGTCAAATTACCCATTTGCAACTGGAGCTGGTAAGACAAGAAGAAAAGCTGGGTACCTTGCGAAGCCGTCTGGAAGATGATTTTGGATTAATCGAATTGGACGTGCGCAGTGAGTTGAGTGATTCAACGCCATTGCCTTTCCCGGACTTGGTGATTGAATCTCTGCCCGAAACGATTACCTTAAGCGATGGCATTGAGGATCTTATCCGCCAACAAAAAGCTCAGATGCGTCGCATCGGTTCTGTAAATGTCGAAGCTGAACAAGAATATCAGGAAGTCAAAGCCCGCTATACCGACTTGGTTGAGCAAATTGATGACCTGAATTTAGCCATTAAGGACATCCATGCCATGGTAAAAGAGCTTGATGAGGTAATGAAAGAAGCCTTTTTGAAAACGTATAAAGCGGTTAATGAACAGTTTTCTTCCATGTTTACAAGACTTTTTAATGGCGGATCTGCCAGATTGGTGTTGGTGGATGAGGATTCGCCTATTGAAGGCGGTATCGAAATCGAGGCACGACTGCCGGGTAAGCGTGAACAAGGCTTGGTATTACTCTCCGGTGGCGAGCGCAGCTTGACCGCGGTTGCTCTGATTTTTGCCTTACTAAAAGTCTCTCCAACGCCTTTGTGTGTGCTTGATGAAGTAGATGCGATGTTGGATGAATCAAATGTGGGTCGCTTTATTGATTTGTTGCGCGAACTTTCTCAGGAGACGCAATTCGTTCTGATTACCCATAACCGGAATACGGTTGCTGCAGCAGATGTTATTTATGGCGTGACCATGGGTAAGGACTCTGCCAGCCAGCTGATTAGCTTGAGACTTGATGAGGTTGACAGCAGTTATATGACTTCCTAAAAATCACAGCTAAGTAATAGCAAACAAAAAAGGACTGCCTTTTACGAGACAGTCCTTTTTGATTATCTTTTTGTGTTTAGCGCCCGGTGGGGTTCATGATTGCATCATAGAAGTTAGCAGGTATTTCTGGTTTCATGGGCATGTATTCTTCCCAGTTGTCATTGATGACAATATCTGAGCGTTTGGCACGTTGTTCGTCGAGCCATTTGTCAAAAGCAAGGTTTTTCAAGTTTTCATGGCTTTGTTCATTAACGCCATTCACGCCTTTGCCAATCAGTTGGATAATGTGCCAACCATGCTGGCTGTTGACTGGCTCACTGATGTCGCCAATGTTTTCAAGCGCGTAGCTGGCTTGTTCAAATTCAAGCACCATTCTGCCGCGTCCAAACCAGCCCAAATCACCGCCGCTGCCTTTTGAACCTTGATCGGTAGAGAGCTCTTGAGCTAAAACTGCAAAGTCTTCACCTGCGTTTAAGCGTTCGATAACAGCATCAGCTTCATCTTTGGAGGCAACCAAGATATGGCGCGCCCAAACTTGCTCTTCTTCGGCTGGGACGTCTTCAGTAATAGCTTCCATCACTCTCAAACGCAGGAGAGCACCCTTTAGAATGCGTTGGATATCTGCGGTGGGAATACCTTTTTTGTTCAAATCACTTCGATAGGTATTGTATTCTTTCTGGAACAAGCGTCTTGTATAAGGCGTTGGAGATGGTGTGATGGTGGGAACAGGTGTAGCGGTACCCTCAACAGTTGGGGTCGCTTCCGGTTCTTCAACTTCTGCTTCTTGTTCTTCTTCAGGTTCCGGTTCAGTTGGCTCTTCAGTTTCTTCGACGCTTTCTGTTTCGGCAGGAGCTTCTGTTTCTTCAGCAGCCTCTTCATCGGTGGGCTCTTCTGTTGCTGGAGGTGCAATCAAAGTTTCTTGCTGGCTTGAGATGGTGGGTGTGTTAAATGGGGTTGCCGTGTTAGCAGGGGTTGGTGTGCCATCAGCATAAAAGCCAAAGTTTTCTTCGATATATTTGTCCAACTCTTCATTGCTTACAGTAATACCAAGTTTTTCAGCTTCTTCGGCGATGATGATATCGTCGATCATGTCATTGAGGACACGATTGCCAATCACATCACCTTGATTAAGTTCAACTGCGTTACGCTGGGCAATGGCCAGGAACTGCTGAGCATACTCAGGTGAAAAACTTTGGAACTGATAGTAGTTCATGTAGTACTGATTAGCCTGCTTAAGCATGTTATCACGCGCATAGCGCACGCTTTTATCAAATTCGCCGGCTTTAATTTTAGTTTCGCCAACCGAGGCAACGACGGTATTGGGTCTAATGATGTAGTTGTTTACCAAAACAATAGCAACAATAATCAAGACGATGCCCAAAACGATGCCAGTAACGGTTATGGCAGCTTTTACTTGTTGCTGTTCACGTTCGGCACGGGCTGTGTATTTCTTAGTTGTTTGTTGTGGTGATGCAGGTTTTTTGGCCATAATCCATCACCGATTTAGTATTCAGCCCAGAAGTCGCCCTCAAAGGGGATTAAAGCAATGTGGCGAGCGTTTTTGATTGCGGTCGCAACTTCGCGTTGGTGCTTGGCACAAGCGCCGGTTTGTCGGCGAGGTCGGATCTTGCCGGTTTCATTGATGTAGCGTCCCATGAGTTCGACGTTTTTATAGTCAATCTTCAGATTTTTGTCGGTGCAGAATTGACAATACTTGGGTCTGGAGACGAAACGACGGCGGTCACCGCGTTGTCCACGCTCTTGGCGTTCAGGTCGTTCGGATCGTTCTGGTCTTTCGGGTCGTTCTGCGCGCTCAGGGCGTTCTGTTCGTTCTGGTTCTTGAGTGATTTCGGGTTTGTTGTCTGTCATTGTTACTCCTGATTAATCTAGACGCAGAATAATGAAGCGTAAAACTTGCTCATTATAGCCAAGGGTTCGTTTGATGTTAACAATCTCTGAAGGTTCGCTATCAAAGGTCATATAGACATAATAGCCTTCAAATTGTTTCCGAATGGGGTAAGCAAGTTTGCGTTTTCCCCAACGGTCGATTTTAGTGACCTCACCATTGGTTTTGATGAGGGTCTCAACGGTTTCGACAGCAGTGTTCAACACAGCTTCGTCCAGGTCTGCCTGGAAAACTAGTACAGTTTCATATTTATGCATGCGCTCGAGGCTCCTTTCCTCGGGTTTACTCTTGGTCCCGGCCGTAGGCTTGCCAAGAGTGGAAGGTTGAGATTCAGGATTATTCCTGTTTAACAGGCGTAAGTTTATCACAAAGAGGCTAAAAATCAAGCACGAAAAGCGATTTTAGGCACTTTTTATGATGGAAACTTATGCCAAATTCTGTTTATTAGTCTTCGCGTTCTTGTTTACGTTTGTTTTTAGGTGCGAAGAGCATTGTGGCAAGGCTCACGATGAGTGAACCAACCAAAGCCGGCCAAAAGCTGGTGATATTAAATCCGCCACCCAACAATTTTGTGGATATGTTGGATGCCAGCCAAAAGACTAATGCGTTTAGCACCAAGCTAAACAAGCCCATGGTTAGAATAACCAGTCCACAAGTCATTGTTTTTAATAATGGCAGTAGGATGGCTTGTAGGATTGCCAAAATGATTGCCATAACCGAATAGTGGACCCATCCATTGGCCGTTATCTCAAAGCCGTTCATTCTGGACATAACAAAACCCGCCAGAAACAATGCCAGGGCGATGACAAGAACTCTTTTTAGAAAATTCATAAAACTCCTAACGTTTATGCAGACACGACCGACCGAAGTCTAAAACTTTCAAACCTGCTTAATGCTTGGTTTGAAAATCATCTGAGCTTGGAAGCGGACAATTGGGCAAGCATTGATTGATCTCTTCAAATTTTTGGTCAACCCGATTTTGGGCTGCAACAGCTTTTTCAAGAAGTGACAAAGTATAAGCCTGACCTCCATAAGCACTCATTTGGGTTATGCCGTGCATGAGCAAGTAATACTCGATCATATCTTGACGAATGGGCTCAAAACAAGGTGGCAAGTTGATTTTGTCCATCGCATAGCGCTCAGACATAATAATCGTGCCACCTGATATAGGAATGTAGCCGTGATCCTGGACACGCATAACACGGTTTCTGGATTCATCGATTAGTTTTTGAACCCTGAGATAGTTTGTGCGGGAACATTCCTGGTTGGTGATTGGCATGCTCACATATTTGTTGAAAGCGATCAAGGCTATTGCAATCAAGATGATGAGCGTGATTGCAATTTTTCCTTCAGAGTAAGGGGTTATTTTGGGGTCGTATGGAAAATCTGACCCACATCTTTCACAGAAGCGTACGCCATTATCGAATAGGGTGTTACATGATTTGCATTGTCTCATGGGCTTTTAAACTCTCAGAATTAATGATAGACCTTACTTAAAATTCTATCAACTTTCAATACAGTATTTTAGCACCCCCGCCGCGACTCGAACGCGGAACCTACGGTTTAGAAGACCGGCGCTCTATCCATTGAGCTACGGGGGCGAGCAGTTATTGTAATCCTTTTTTAATTAAACGGGGCGAATTCCTTTGTAAACTCTGGTTGTTCCAATGGTTCGCAGAATGATATCCGCGTCTCTGCCTGTCATAGATGCCAATTCTTCAGCATTGAGTGGTTTGTTATCGTTGACGAGAAAGATTTTGAATATGCTATCCACCAAGGGTCCACTCGGGTTTAAAAAGCCATCTTGCTTCGCGCAGTGATGGGTGAGAATATCCAATAAGGGATCTCCTTGGGTAACTTCACCGGTCTCGAGGTGTACCAAGTCTGCACTGGTGGCATCACCGACACTTTTGAAAAATGGACGATGTTCTTCGCAAAGGAAGCTTTCAAGCGCGTTTCGCCAATTTCTGTCCTGGCTCTTCCACCAGTCAAAATCAATATGGAAATTGGTTGCGAGGGTTGGTTTTATCAGGCTGGGCAATTTGTTTAACATCTTATCCTCATTTAGGCTGCGCTTAGGTGGTAATAGTTGTCACCGATATGGGTGTATTCTTCGTTTTCGTTGAGCGTGAGGTAAAGGTCCTGGGGTGAAACCCGTCGAAGGACATTAATACCAGCGTAAAGATCAACAAAGTGAACATGGGCTTGATTGTTCAGTTTCGAGAGTTCATGCATCAAGCGGGTGACATCGGCTTTGAGCGGGATGTCTTTATTGGCGCGGTTTTCCCAAATCTGGTCCAATCCTTTTACATCAGGAATGGCGATAGCCATGCGGTCGTTGAAGCCAGCATATATAGACTGTCGAAGCAGGGCAAACACGATGCCACCGTCAGCGCCAACAAGAACGGTTTTAATCCATTCTTTATTGGATCGTTTACGCTCAATGTTGATTTTAATAACGCCAGGATCCTTAGTGCTCGAAATTTCAATAACGCTACCAGGAATCAGGTTTTGCGCTTCATACCAATCCTTTAGCCCAGTAACATACTTATGTGGGCGAACAACCCAGGCAGGAATGCGTTCTTTGGAGGTTTCATCGACAAAATCAATTTTAATTCGCTCGCTTTGCAAGGCACTGGGGAAAATAGTGTATGTTTCTGGCGTAATTGGCAGGCTTCCAGCGCGCCAATGGGGATAGTTGAGCGGAATGCGCACTTTCTTTACCGGCTCGTATTTTTCCAATGGATCAATGACCCAGGTTAGTTCATCAACGAGTTCAGAGAAAAGTTTTTCCAATTCAGGGTCAAAGTCTTCTCGCTCGAGGGCTTCGCTTTCGCTATGTAAGTAAAGAGGTACTTCGAGCACTGCTTTTGGTTCAAGCCGTTTCAAGAACCATGAAAAAACGCCACTCGAGCCGACCTCGTCAAAACGCGGGTCTTCTTGTAAGGCATAGTTGAGTGAGAAAGCGATCAATTGATTGTTTTCCTGGTCAGCCATATCCAGCTGTTTTAATAACTCATCAACGCCCACAGGACCGCCATCCATTGAGTCGAGCACAGCTTCAGCGATGTTCAAGGCACCAACGCCGACATCGATTAACAAGGATTTGGGGAACCATGAGTGCCCAATCAAGACGAGCTCGTTTTGGTTTTTTAAGGCTTGGGAAAGTTGACGTTTGATGTGCACGCCAAATTGTTGCATCACCGAATCAGCATCGAGTTCACCGGCTGAGTCTTTGGTGTAGGTTTTTTCGTTTAACGAGTGTGTGGCAAGGTTAGTGGCGAATTCTTTTTGGTCACCATTCTCAAATGCTACCGTGATAACCTGAAAATCACCATGAATGGGGTTGTTGCCTTCCCGACTGGCTGTTACCGTACCAGAAGCCCAATCTTGTTCGGGGAAGATGAGTTTGGTGCTAACGGGGTATGTTTCTTTGGGGTGGTAGAAAAAGCCGGCTTCTTCTTGTTTTAATTCTTCCTCTGCTTTGATTTCATCCAGGCGATTATTGATTAACACCATTGCCAATTCATCAATTTGTTCCGGGGACTCGGTTTCGAACAGGTGATTGGTCAATGCGTTGAGATCGCTCTGGTTGATTGTTAGGTTTTTCCAATAATTTGCAATGTTGTTTTTAGAATGCCAAGCCATACATACCTCTGTTAGAAGAATTCCCTCTGATTATACATTAAAACACTGCTTGAGGGTCTTAACGTGAATTTATGTTAGCTAAATTAATAAAAACAACCCGCGGATTAACGGGTTGTTTTTGAGGAGGATGTGAACTTCAAAAAATCAGCGAGACCAAAAAGCCTATCACCAGCCCAATACTCGCAAATGTAATCAGGTTTAATGCCAATGTTTTACCAAAGGCTAATTTTTGTTCTTTCGTTAATTGACCAGAGGAAGACTCAAGAATCTTTGAAAAATTTTCTACAACAAGTCTTTTGATGTCTTTATCATCTTGCTCTACAACTGTCATATCAGCCTCTCGATGTTGATTTTTTGAGGATGCGCCCTTGATCATCTACGACAACACGTAAGCTTTGTTGGATGCTTTTGCTTCCGGGCAAAGTGTCGCAATAAGAAAAGACAATTAAGTTCCTGCCATCCGCTTGCTTACTCACTTTTGGCGTGCAAGAGCGGGTTTTGGGATAGGAGGCATTAATTGACTTGATTACTTTTTGTAAAGTTGAGCTATCCATGCTGGCTCCTATTTCTGATTACCTCTGCGTCGCAGAAAAGCTGGTACAGACAAATCATTCGATAAATCGATGGACTGCGAAAGTGGGTCAACCTCGAATTCGGGCACATCGGCTTCTTGTTGAGGTGGCTGTGGCAGTTCTTTTTCGAAAGGTTTGTTCATCTGCGCTGCAAAATCCTGGTATTCTTGTTTTACTTGTACCGTGCCGTCTTGGTTGAGCTGGGGAATGTTGACAGGGTTGTTTTCGGATATGCCTGTGACGATTAAAATGAGCTGAATGCTATCGCCCATGCGGGTATCTGTGATAATGCCGGGAATGATATCGGCATGGTAACCGGTGGCTTCTTGCAGCCGTTGCATGGCTTCAGTAACTTCCTTGAATGACATGTCTGCCGAACCGGTGAAGTTTGCAATCATCGCGGTGGCTGAATATAGATCAATGTCATCCAGGAGTGGGTGATGGAGTGCTTTGTCGATGGCTTGTTGCACTTTATCGGGTCCACTGCCATGACCAACGGCGATCAGAGCACCACCGCCACGGGTCATAACGCTCTTGATGTGGGAGAAGTCCACATTGATGACGCCAGTTTCAGTAATGAGCTCAGAAATACCGCGTACACCTTGACGTAGAATGTCATCGGCGATGGTGAATGCCATTTCGAGGGGCAAATCCTTTGGTGCAATTTCGATGAGTTTGTCATTTGGAATGACTATGAGCGTGTCAGAGAATTCTTTCAGTTTTTCAATGCCTTCTTCGGAATTCTTCTGCCGGCGACCGAGCTCGAATGAGAAAGGCTTGGTCACAATAGATACTGTTACGGCACCACTGGCTTTGGCTACTTTTGCAGCAATTGAAATGGCACCGGTTCCGGTTCCACCGCCCATTCCAGCAGTCAGGAAGACCATATCTGCCCCGCGAAGATGCTCTGCTAATTCGCGTGTGCTTTCTTCTGCGGCTTCCTCGCCGATAACAGGTCGTCCACCAGCGCCCAAACCTCGGGTAGATTTGGGTCCTAATTGGATCTTAACTGGCGCGAGGCTCTTTGATAAAGCTTGCGCGTCAGTATTTGCGGCAATAAAGAGGATATCGTGCATGCCACTTTCAATCATGCGATTAATGGCGTTTGAGCCACCACCACCCAAGCCTAAAACAACAATTTTAGGCAGGTTGGGTTTGTTGCTGTTGTAAGAATATGTTGATGATGTGTCCATTTCCTTCTCCTGGGTACTACGCTGAGATGCTGAGACTATTGACGATATGCTCATCAATGATGCATCCAGCCTCTCTTAATGTTTGTAAATCTTGCTCGCTAAAAGCGCCATTTTCGTTCCAGACGGTCACTTTTCGCGCGTTGCATGCTTCAGTAATTGAAAAGCCAATGGTTGGCTTTGATTCAGCGATGATGGGTCGAACTTTGTCGAGGGTGTTTACCGGCACACCCCATTCGTAGGATGGCAGTAAGAGATAGTGATCAATTGCATGAACCCAATCTGCAAGGGTGTCTGCCAGTTTGTACTCTGTGGTTTGTTTTTGGGTTTCTTCAACTTTGGCTTGAAGGTCTTCAATCCATTCCGGCTTGGTTTGCTCTTGGGTTTCAAAGAGTGTGGTTGGGCTAGTATCTTGCTTTTCACGTTTTTTAGGCGTGTTAATCAACCAGAAAAGACAGCCAATAACGTTATCGGCAATTGAAATTGTTTCTTGGCTGGAGTCTTCATCCTCAATGACCAAACCAAGCAGTTTGTCATAGTCTAAGGTTTCGTCCATTTTGTTGTTTTGGATGTTGGCGGCGCCCATGTAAAGCATAAAGATTTTTGGCGTGCTATTGAGGGTATTCTTTGCGATTTGGGCATACCACTGATAGGTGTTGAGACCAAAGTGATCTTGCTCACCGATTTCAGGTTTCGCATAAGGTCTGGGCATGCGCCATTTTGCTTCACCACCGTTGCCCCAGTCAATGGGTCTGTTGAAGCTTTGTGCGCTTACCGCTATGTGCAGATTTGCGCCAAACTCAAGTGTTCGACGTTGGCTTGCCAGTTGGAAAGCTTTGCGCAAGAAAGACAGATCCCAATAGTCACCACCTGGTTCCAGAGGAGGGAATACCGGTGTGATGCCATTTTGCTCTGCGAGGCGAACAAATGGCAAATAGCGATCCAAAAAGCGTTCCACCAAGTCACCTTGTGACCACGTGCCAGGCATCCAGGCTTTTTTGGTGTTGGGTTTATCAAAAAAGATGACGTACTTGACACCCCATTTTGCATATTGGGTGAGCAAAATGCGGATGTCCTCTGGCTTTACGTTCGAGTTGACCTGGAAATCGAATTGCACGATTGGTTTAATGTCATTGGCAACGAGTTCGGTGATGAACTCTTCTGGAATAGCGACTGTGTGTGGGCTTTTGAGCAAAAGCCAGGTACTATCCAGCGATTTTAGTTCAGGTAAAACTTGAGATAAATCCCTTTCCAAATAGTGCAGGGTATCTTGAAAATAATGAAATCCTAATCTTTTGTTCATATCACATCCAGCTTCCTCATTTGCTTACCATATTAAGTGCAAGTAATATGCCAAACAAGGCACGGTTTGAAGGATGTTCTGCTATAATGTTGGCATGTTTTTACTCACCGGTGGAACCGGTTTTATCAGTGGCGTGATGCGCAAACAGTTGGAAATATCTGGCATTCCATACCGTTTGCTTGTGTCTACGAGTCCTAAATTTAATTACCTTGCAAAAGGCGAAAGCGTTAATATCGCCATTAGCTCTTCGGGTGATGAGCGAGGTCTGCGGGCTGCCTTAAAAGACGTTGAGGTTGTTTATTATTTGGCGGGCGTTGAACGGATTGGCGCGCGAGAGGGCTTGCACGAAAAAGAAGTGAAAGAAGTTGAGCTTCTTGCCAATGTTTCCAAGGATATGGGCGTTAAACGGTTCTTTTACCTGAGCCATATTGGTGCGAACCGGGCGTCTGCTTTTGGCTTGATGAAGGCCAAAGGGATTGCAGAAAACCTCATAATCAATTCCGGCCTTTGCTACACGATTGTTAGAACCAGCCTTGTTTATGGTGCGGGTGATGAGTTTACCCAAAACCTGGCGCGGTTGATTCGCCTTTCACCTTGGTTGGTTTTGATTCCTGGAGATGGAAAAATGCTTACACAACCCCTTTGGGTAAATGACTTGGTGACGAGTTTGTTGTGGGCTTTAGATCTTGACGCAACCAAAAATAGTGTGATTGAAGTGGGTGGCCCGGAACATTTGAGTTTTTTTGAAGTCATGGAAACGATTGCCAAAACGATTAAGAAAAAACCGAAATTTGTGAACTTTAATCCTGTCCATTTGGGGATTCTTACGCAATTGTTACAAGGTGTGATAAAAAACTTCCCGACAAACACCTTTTGGATTGACTATCTGGCAGAAAATCGGGTGGCAACTTTGGACTCTATGCCCAGATATTTTGGTATCAATCCTGCAAGGTTTAGCCAGCAATTGGACTACTTGAAGAAAGCAAAGACAAAGAAGCGATGAAATATTGTATTCACGGTCATTTTTATCAACCACCCAGAGAAGACCCTATCAGCAATCAAATACCTCAAGAAAGAGGGGCAGATCCTTACCAAAATTGGAACGAACGGATCTGCGCTGAATGTTATACCCCTAACGCATTGGCAGGTAATTTCGGGAAGATTAGCTTTAATATTGGCCCAACACTTTTTGAGTGGATGAGTGAAAATGTGCCAGAAACTGCCAGACTGATTATTGAGCAAGAACTTGCAACTTATCAAAAACACGGCGTTGGCAATGCCATGGCGCAAGCATACAACCACTCCATATTACCTTTGCAGTCCTATATTGACAAAGTTACCCAGGTAAGGTGGGGGATTGAAGAATTTAAAGCCCGATTTGGGCACTCGCCGCAAGGAATGTGGCTGGGCGAAACAGCAGTGGATTTAGAAACCCTTTGCGTGCTTGCTGATGAAGGCTTGATCTTTACCATTTTGGCACCCTGGCAAATTCAACCAATTGAGTCAAAGATTGAGGATGGACCTTTTCTGATTGATTTGCCGGAGGGCAGAAAACCATTTGTGGTTTTTCCCTATAATCGTGAATTCAGTACGATGATTAGCTTTATGCCCAAGTCAACTGAGAATGGCGACCATTTTCTGCATGGCATACAAAATAAAAACGGTAACAGGAAGGGAATAACCCTTTTTGCCAGCGATGGCGAGCTTTATGGCCACCATCAACGCTTTAGAGATCTGTTTTTGAGTTACATCCTGGGTCTGGGTGGTAAAAATAATGGCGTTAATTGGACGTATCCTGGTTTGTATCTGAAGGAAAACACACCGTCTGCACGGGCAACATTAGTTGAGCCAAGCTCATGGTCTTGCTTGCATGGGGTTGGAAGGTGGTCTGACGATTGTGGCTGTACGACTGGGTCGTCCTGGAAAGCGCCGATGCGTCATGCGCTGAATGCAATTTCGGATTGGGTGGATGAACAGTATTTGGAAGCTTTTTCAGGTTTGGATTCAATGGAATCGAGGCATCGCGAAGGATTGGCGTGGGAATTACGCCATCGCTATATTGACGTGATGCTGGGTTTGAAAACGGTTGATGATTTAGGCTTTGAATTGTTTGGTGAAAGCTGGCATGATTTGGATTTAGCTAAAATTGCTAAACTGCTGGAAGCGCAATTGGAACGTCAAAAAATGTTTACTTCGTGTGGATGGTTTTTTGACGATTTTAATCGTATCGAGCCGGCAAACAACATTGCCTATGCTGCAAAAGCCGTTTGGTTGTGCCAAAAAGTCAACCAGCGTCCATTGGATGAAGCTGTTTTCGCTCTGCTTAGAGAAGCAAAAAGCCCGAAGACCGGGCTGAATGCTGAGCAAATATTCATCAGCACTTTAGAACGTGCTGAGCGGGAATTGTCTATTTAAGCTTACTTATCAACTTGCCAACTTGATACTCAGATTGCATCTCAGACTGGGTCAAAGCTTTTATGAGGTCGTCCAGGATGGTGAGGCTCTTATCCATGGCTGCCTGGTGCGGCTTATGAGCAAGCAATTCCAGGCATGGGATATAGCGCATGTGCCAAAGCATGGTTTGGAAAGCTTCTTTATTGAACCACTCAATGCCTTCGTGTTCGTTGATGACCAAAGCTAGTCGGAAATCATTATTGTTTAGCTGTTTTTCAAGGTACACAGGGTGGTCAGCCATTTCAGCCAGGCTCATCGTATGCAGTTGGGCAATCTGCCAGCGCATGTTGACGAAATATTCGTGAATCTTGTCTATGGGCAAGCCGATAGATCTAAAATGCTCATAAATCCTTGACCTGACTTGTTCTTTGTTCAACAAGCTGAGCGTTTGTTGGACGCGGTTAGCGTCATAAACTGAGCCACAAAGACGGCTAACAAATGCATAGCTTAGTAAATAAGCTCTTTTGCTTGGCGTTTGGGTTATTTCTTTTGAGAAAGATTGAATGAAGGGATTGCTGATTTCTGAAATCTCAAGCTTGTTTTCTTCTTCATCTTTTTCTTGGTAATATTTCAAGGTTTTGAGCGCTTCAATGAGAGCCCTTATTTCTTGCAAGACGGGCTCTTGATCATCATTTACTGCGCCAACCATGGATTGTGAAATGGTGTTCAATCTCCGCCATTGATCGATTGACTGTTCGATGTAAAGTAACTTTTCATCTACGGTTTGGCTGTGGTAAACATTCCCAAGATTTTGCAAGGTCGCATCCAGAGCCTGCAAAAGTGGTTGCAATTGAAGGTCATCCAAGCTGGCTTCTAGATTGTCCACGCCACGGCCTTGCAAGTGACGATGCAGCTGGGCATATTGTTCTCCATAGGCAACGTGAAAGTCAGTTAACACCATGCGTTCATAGGCGTTGAGGGCAAAGTAAAGACCTTTATCATGCACCTCATGCATTGGACGCAGATAGCTTTTGCGGCTAACTTGATCGCGCATAACCAGGAAACCCTCGCGATTTTCAGGTAATCGCAATGCTTGGGCAAGGTTTTGGGTATGTAACTGGCCATCATTACCATGTTTGACTAAATAAGGTGCCGAGGTTTTGATCCATCCTGTGGCATTGCCAAAGTGATTGTTATAAATAACCAAAGCAGCGGTGTTGCCAATGGCATTGCTGTATGCAAAGACGTTCTCATTCACTTCATGTTCGGTTGGCTTGAAGTCATAAAGTCTAAAATCAGCAACTTCTGCAAACAGTTTCCGACGGTGCAAGATTGGGAAAATGTTATGGCGGTGGGCGTCCACAAAGCCTTGGTCGGGTTGTTCATCCCAATAAGGACGGTAATATTCCATGCCATACTTTTCGTTGTATCCCTCAATCTGACCATGTCCGAACATGGGCAAACCGGGCATCGTGGCAAGAAGGGTGCAAATGCCGAAGTATTTATCGCCTTTGCCGAATTGTTCGACCGCTGTTTTTTCATCGGGGTTGTTCATGAAGTTCACATAGCGTTTGAGGATTTCAGGGTCAAAGACGAGCGTGCTTTTTATTAGCTGGCGGTACTTGGCATTTTCTTCGTTGCGCAACATGTTCATAAAGGCGCTGTTATAAACTCTGTGCATGCCCAATGAGCGCACAAAATAGCCTTCCATCAGCCAAAACGCCTCGGCAAGTAGCAAGGTATCGGGCACTTCTGCTGCCACCCGATCCACAACCTCACGCCAAAATTCTTCAGGCATGGCATCATCAAAGGCTTGTTTGCTCATGGCATGTTCAGCGCGTGATGGAATATCACCTCCAGTGCCTGGTTGGGGGAACCATAGCCTTTGGAAGTGTTTTTTCGTTAGGGTCATGGCGGCATCAAAGCGAATAATAGGGAATTGACGGGCGACATGCAAAATAGTTTGGATGGCGGCTTCGCGAACCTCTGGATTGAGGTAATTAAGTTGTGCAGTGTCGTTCCAAGGCATGCTTGTGCCGTCATTGCCATGGTAGATGTATCTTGTTTTGCCACTTTGATGGTCGTAATGTTTAAAAACGACCGCCGCGTCGGTGCGATTGTAATAGTGGTCTTCAAGTTTGATGCTCACTTTGGGATCAGATGAAAGCTCGGGACCATCAAAGGAGTACACTGGGTATGGGCTTTGATCAAGGCTAATGAACCAATCGGGGTGGTCATGCACCCAATCAGAGTCGATGCCCATATGATTAGGTACCATATCCGATGCCAGGCGGATTCTGCGTTGGGCACAACGATGGCTCAGGTTTTGATAAGCGGCTTCGCCACCGAGGGCAGCTGCGATTTGATAGCGTTCAAGCGAGTAGGCTGAGGCGACTGCATCGGGGTTGCCACAAAGTTGCTTGATGGTTTGGGAAGCTTGGCTGCGTTCCCAAAGTCCAATCAACCATAGGGCTGTAAAACCCCATTGGGCTAATTCGTCCAATGTTTCGTCAGGGATTTGATCGAGGCGCGTGATCTCCCTGCCATATTGACGGGCAAGTTGGCTCAACCAGACAAAGCTGTTTTTAGCGATCATCACCACTTTTGGCATCCAATCGCTATCGGGGCTGTAATTTTCGATGTTTTCAAGGTCGCCTTCACGTTTTTGATCTGCCCAAAATTCCGCTGAATAATCGGGCAGATAAGTTGGCGCGTAGTCATCGTAGAAAGGTACATGAACGTAAAAGGCTTTGGCGTCCTCAGCGATGTGGTCGATGGCACTTAAAATTTTGCTTAGCCGTTCGCCGATATGCTCGGTCCAATGGCTGGAAATGTAGTCCAATTGCTCACTCAGCGAGTTGGGGAATAGGATAGCTGGTTGGCGTAAGAAGCTAATTAGATCCAGGTTTTCTGTGCCAAAAGGCGGTTGTACCTTAAAGAAGCTTTGGACGCTTTTAATGAGCGTTTGGTAATCACTGTTTTGCGTAAGGAAGGCGTCGGTAAAGAGTTCCTGATAAGGTTCGGCGGCTGGGTTTTGGTTGAGCAGCCAGGTGAGGATGAGCTCTTCGAGAATTAGCTGGGCGTTGGGAGTTTGCTCAGTTTTACCAAGATAATAATCAATGGTTGCCATTTTGCCACGATAGACATCCAAAGCGGGGAAGAGTTCGCTGTAAGTGAGCAGGGTTTTCTTGACTTTATAGGGTGCCAGGTCGGCTTGGAGTGCCTCAAAAAGCTGAGCCTGAAGCTCTTTACCGTGCAAATCATAATAGCGCTTAAAAATGATATGCGATATTTCGTCCAAGAGTCCGAGTGCGTTTATTTGACCAGGTTGAATATACGTGCTTGGATCTTGGGGGTTTTTGCGCAGGGCGTTTAACTTTTGAGTAAAGTTGCGGACTGCTTGAAAGTTGACAAAGACGAAATTGCCATCAAAGGCAAATAGTTGCTCGTCAAATTGGTATTTATCTCTTGCTGAATTAATGATGTGGAAATCCATAAAGCCTCCTGGTCAGTTGCTTAACGTTCAATAATTCTATCATTCTAAATGCAAAATTGGGTATGAAGGATGAGTCCTAAAGCAAAGATTTACGGAAAAGGTGATCAACAAAGGAAAAAAGCCAGTTTTCGCTGGCTTTTTTCCTGTTTGTGATTGTTTGGGGATTTGTTACTTTGCTATAACTGGCAAGTGAAGCATAAAGAGCTTTAACTCATAAGCACCGGAATCGCAAAAACTATCATCACGAGGCATGCCTCTTTGGTCGGTTTCGAGTACCAAGAGTTCCGGATCTGAACCACCACCTTTAGCTGAATGAAAATCATAGTATTGGCAATTTCCCATGCGTAAATCCCTTGCGGGGGAATCTGGCATAAGGGCTCTGGTTGGTGTTGGTCCGCCATAATTTGCCAGGTCGAGTAATCCGACTTGTTCATGGCTAACTTGAACATCACCATTCAGTGTATCTGGGCTACAAGAGTCGTCGGTTACGACATTGCCTGATTTTGAAGGTAGATAGCCGTCGTCCATAAGGCAGTTTTTGCCCGTATTGCCTTCATCATCAGGAAGGTTGACCAGGATGCTGAAATATAAGCGCAAGCTATACCTGTTCCAAATGTTGTCTGAACCACGTGCCACCAGGGTGGAGTGTTGAATCCACAAATCTGTACCTCCATTGATATTCATTCCTGACTTTGAACCATCTCCGGCGATGTTATCACTCATTGTACTGTTGACCATATTTAATCGTTTGGAAGTCATAATATGGATAGCGTATTGTGGGTCGGTAGTGGCGATGTTATGGTGAATGCTTGTCTCTTTTATTTGATCTGGATCTTTATATTTCGACACAGTGCTGGAGTAGGCATATATTACAGATCGGTTTTCGGCTTTATTATGGTCTAGCTCACAGTTATAGAGATAAAACTGGGAATCCGACGTATAAATGGCACCGCCTAAACCGACATCGTGACCAACTGGGCGGGCTTCATTGTTGGTCAAGCGCACAGTATTCAACGCCAATACTGAATTCGTGAGACTGATTGCGCCACCATATGACCCGTCTCCATCTTCAACCAGACCGTTTTTTAGCACGAGGTTTTGCATCCAGACAAGACGGTTACTTCCAATTTCGAGGACGCGGTCAATTTGGTTTGCGTCAATAATCGGTCTGTTTTTAAGGTCACCTTGTCCACTGATGATAATCAAATTACCTTTTCCCTCGGCGGCATCATGGATGTCGAGATCGCCAAAGGTGCGCTCATGGTTTTCTGGGTGAGAGGGCTCGGTGAGGGTTAGTTTATAGGTGCCAGATGGAACAATGATCTCAACAATTTGGTTATCGAAAAAGGATGCCTCAGAAATGGCAGCCCGCAATGAACAAGGTCCACCTGTAATTGATCCGACACTGCAAACGCTGTTTATGGCAAAATCTTCCCCATCTTCGAATGTGTTAACTTCGATAGTTACATCAGGTACGACTTGTGTTTGATTGGCAGAAACAGGCTGAACAGAATTAGTCAGACCTCCCATTAGTGTAAGGACAATAATGGTAGAAAACAAAAAAGCATATTTTTTTCATCATCCCTCCTTTGGAGATTTAAAAAATTTGTAATTAATTAATTATAACGAGAATTTGCTTTTTCTAACAAGTTTTTTTATCTTTATTTATTTTTTGTTGGCGATAGGCTACGGTTCAAGGTCTCAAGATGTTTAACTTTGCCATTTATTATGGTCTGCATTCTTGAATTACGTAGATCAAAGAGAGGATTTGTTTGGAAAAACTGTTTCGATTCAGGATGACAAACATTAAATACACCTGCCGGTCACGTTTTTGAGTACCGCTTGATTACTCCCGGGTAAAAATGTGCGTTGTTACACTCGAGCCCGTGCCGCTGATATTCTGGGTCATTGCAAACCTGGCATTTTCAATTTGGTTTTTAGCACTTAATCCAAGTAACTGGTGATAGGACTCAATGATTTGATAAATTCCAGAAGCACCAATGGGGTTGCCTCGCGCTTTGAGTCCACCCATGCTTGCCACAGGAATAGAACCCTTAAGGTTTAGCTTGCCGGCGTTTGCCAGTTGGGGCGCCTGACCTCTTTCTGCAAAACCGCTGGCTTCGAGTGAAAGAGCTGCCAGGATGGTGTAGGCGTCATGGTATTCAAATAAATGCAAATCGCTTGGAATTAAGCCTGTTTGCGCATAGACTTGCTTGGAGGAATGTTCCACAGCGGGCAAGCTCAGTGATTTTATGCGGTTTTCCAAGCCGAGTTTGTCACTTGCCGAACTGCTGGCAATCATGCGTACATTCCTTTGGCCTGTAATCGGACGGTTGCTAAGCACAATAGCTGCCGCGCCATCCACACTTGCCGCCGCATCAAAAGCGTTAATAGGTTCCGAAAGCATTGGGGCTTTTAGATAAGTTTCTTTGCTAATGGCTCGTTGGAACCGCGCAAAGGGATTGTTTACCGCGTTTTCATAAGGAATAGTGGTGAATGCTGCGAAATCTTCTAAAGTCCAGTTGAATTCATGCATGTATCGGCGCATCAGCATGGCATTTTGGCTGGTGAGCGTTGTGCCTAAGTCACTTTCAAGGTCCAGGTCCAGGACTGCTGCCTGTGTGGCATCCAATTCGCTGCTGGGCACATCGGTCATTTTTTCAGCGCCAATAACCAGGGCTGTGTCCACTTCGCCCGAAGCAATGGCTTGGGCAGCAACACGAAAGGCTTGAGCGCCTGAGGCATCACCAGCTTCAATTAAGACGGCTGGTTTATTGTGAAATCCAAGCCAATCCGCCAAAAGCGTTCCTAACTGCAGTTGTTTATTTGAAACCCCAGCTAATAAATTGCCCACAACGAGCATATCAGGGTAAGCCAATTGGCTGGAACGGGTCGTATCCAAAGCAGGCTGAGCATTTTCTAGTGCTATAAGTGCAGCATCCCCAGCCAACTCTTTGAGGGATTTGTCCCAGGATTCTAAAACAGGGATTTGACCAACACCAACGATGTAAACTTTATTCATAAGGCAGTCCTTTCAAAACTAATTGTAGCTTGTTAAACTATCTTAAACTATCAAAGCTCGTATAATTGCAGCAGAGGTCCTATGAAACTATATGACATTTCCATAAATTTGCATGAAGGTATGGTTACTTGGCCAGGTGATCCAGAGGTGAGAATTGATTGGGTGGCGCGTATTGGCAAAGGTAGCGATGCCAACATCAGTGCTTTAAGTTATGGTCTGCACACGGGCACTCATATCGACGTGCCTAAGCATTTTTTGGATGATGGTTGGGATATGGACAGCCTGGATTTGGGGGTTTTGCTTGGTGAATGTGTGGTAGTTCAGGTGCCGGATGATTGTGATTTGATTCGCCGGGAAGATTTAGAGGCATTAGAGATAGGCGCCTTTGAGCGGGTGCTGTTTAAGACGCGCAATAGCCAGACCTGGCCGAAGGATGCGGTGGCGTTTGATGAAGGTTTTGTTGCTCTTGGTCCGAGTGGGGCGGATTATTTGGTAGAAAAAGGCTGTAAATTGGTAGGGATTGATTATTTGTCAATTGCGCCTTTTAATGACCCGCCGACAACACACCTGCGCTTGCTTGAGGCTGGTGTGGTGATTTTGGAGGGTTTGGATTTATCGGACGTTGAGCCAGTCCGTTATGAACTAATTTGCTTGCCGATTAAATTGAAGGGTAGAGAAGGCGCGCCGGCGCGGGCGGTCTTGCGGCAACTACCCGATTAATGCGCGTAGCCACTTAGTAAGAGGTTGAAATTTCAGAAAAAACGGGGAAACTAAGGGAAATTTGTGCAAGGATCTTCATGTTGGACCGTTATTAATTCGCGTAGCCACTTAGTAGAAGTGAAAACAATAGAATAAATCAGGGAAGCGTGACTTGTTTGTCAAATCATCGCGTGTAGGCACTTATCATTCCGTATAGGCACTTTCAAGGAAGAAAGTGTTTACATTAAACGTTGGGGTTCATTGCATCACAAAGTGACTAATGCGCGTAACCAATTAGCAGAGATGAAATCAATAGAATAAATCAGGGAAGCGTGACTTGTTCGTCAAATCATCGCGTGTAGGCACTTATTATTCCGTATAGGCACTTTCAATGAAGTAAGTGTTTACATAAAACGTTGGGGTTTATTGCAACACCAAGTGATTAATGCGCATAGCCACTTGTTAGAGAGAAAATCAATAGAATAAACGAGGGAGGCGAGACAGTATTTGCCTCGTTGTTGCGAGAAGACATTTAGAGTGAGGGAAATGTTTACAGAAAACGTTGGGGCGCATTGCAACACTAAGTGGTTAATGCGCATAGGCACTTAGTAGATTAGTTTTTATTACCTTTGATAAACGAAAAGTATGTGATTTATCTATTGAGAATGCTCTCTTTTCTTTAGATTGTATTGCGGATAAAAAATTAATCCTCTATCACTGGCATCGTCAAGAGATGAAAGGCGAGGGTTTCGAGGTCACGGGCTTTTTTGCCATCGCCGAGATCTTCAATGATCTTGCCCAGTTTCTTGGTGATTTTGGGGTCATCCTGTAAAAAGAGCAGGGAGCTTTCATCATTCGATGCCAGGTCTGCCAACCCAAGCTTTTCATACAGTTCACTTACCATACCGTAGCTCCACTGATCCGAAATTTGGAGTTCATCTGCAAGGTCGCGTCTACCAATGGAGTAAATAATCGCCATTCGCGCAATTTCTTTTTGCCTGGCGGTAATGCCAGCATGAACCCGACGCTTTAAGATGACTTTATCATCAGGAATTTTTAAACCCAAATCAAAGGCGAGCTGATAAGTCGTGGGGGTATACACCGGCTTTTCATCAGCAATAAAGGCAATTGACCAACCCAGAGAAGTGCCAATTTCATCTTTTAGGAGATAACCAGCTAAAAGTTCAGGTTTAATCCGAGCCAAAAATCTGCGTTCAGGTCTGGAGCTTATCCCTAAAATCTTGATTGGTTTTTTATTGACAACCTGGGCATTTAGCATGGTGATCAAGCCTGGGTTGGATGGCAGTGAATCTAAATCCACAACCAGTAAATCACAAGGAATGTTGTTTTGTGCGAAATATGCATAAGGGTCCTGGTGGCAGTTTAATTCTGCTGTTAAACGCGTTCGCCAGTCACGAACAATGAGCAAGGACATCCAGTTTCTTGCAAAAAGGTCGTCACACATGATTGAAACGAATAAATCTTTGGGCATAAAGGTCTCCAATAGTTGATGGGTGAATTATAATGGCTAAAGAATAAATGATGGAGAGCTTATTATGATACAAAGAATCGCAGTTTTGACCAGTGGTGGCGATGCGCCAGGCATGAATGCGGCTATCCGTTCTGTCGTGCGTTGTGCTGTTGAAAAAGGATGGACGACGTTTGGTGTGCGCAATGGTTTTCAAGGTTTAATTAATGGCATTTTTGAACCGCTTGGCACACGTGAAGTGGGAGGTATTTTACAACGAGGCGGGACCATATTAGGTTCAGCCCGCTGTGAGGAGTTTAAAACTGTTGAAGGTCGTGAGCTTGCCATTCGCAATTTGAACCAAAAAGGTGTGGACGCTTTGGTTGTTATCGGCGGTAATGGTTCTCAGGCTGGTGCCAATGAACTTTATAAAATGGGGTTCCCAACTGTTGGTATCGCTTCAACCATTGATAATGACTTGGTTGGCTCAGATATCACCATTGGTGTTGATACCGCACTTAATATCGCTTTGGAAGCGATTGACCGCTTGAAGGTTACCGCTTCAAGCCATCAACGTGCCTTTATTGTTGAAGTTATGGGCAGAAATTGTGGTTATATCGCACTTATGTCTGGATTGGCAGGTGGCGCGGAAGCGATTACACTACCTGAAGTTGAAACGGATCCGGAACTTTTAGCTGAAGAATTGCGCAAAGCTTATGAACAAGGCAAAGCGCACGCTATCATCGTTGCTGCAGAAGGCGCTGAATTCAACGCTGAAAGATTGACCGAATACTTCGCTGAGAACCGTGACCGGCTTGGTTTTAGCATTCGCAGAACAACTTTGGGACATGTTCAGCGCGGTGGTGCACCAGGCGCTTATGATCGTATTTTGGCGAGTAAACTGGGTAAAGGCGCTATCGACGCCATTGAACGTGGCGAATTTGGCGTGTTGGTTGGGCAAAATGGAAACAATATTATCACCACGCCTTACGAAGCTATTGCTGGAAAAATCAAAACCCTCGATCCAGAAACGATTGAGTTGGCAAGAATTTTAGATTAGCTTATTGGAATCTTTAAAAACAGCAAAAAAGCTCAGTTCAGCTGAGCTTTTTGTCTTAAACTTGCCTCAATAATGGCATTTAAGTCGCCATCTAAAACAGCTTGCGTGTTACCAGTTTCATAGTCTGTACGATGGTCTTTGACCATTTGGTAGGGATGCAATACATATGAGCGAATTTGGTTGCCCCATTCCATTTTCTTGAATTCACCTTTGAGATCAGAAACCGCGTCTGCTCTAGCTTCTTCCTGTAATCGGAACAAGCGGGAGCGTAAGACCTTCATAGCGCTTTCTTTATTTTGGGTTTGGGAGCGTTCATTTTGACAAGTGACCACAATTCCGGTTTCATGATGGATGATGCGTACGGCGGTCATGTTCTTTTGCACGTTTTGTCCACCGGCTCCAGAGCTTTTGTAGACCTCAATGGAAATGTCTTCAGGTTTGATGATGACTTCATCATTGTCCTCGATTTCGGGTAAGACCTCAACCAAGGCAAAAGAAGTGTGCCGACGATGGGCAGAGTCGAATGGCGAAAGGCGTACTAAACGATGGACGCCAATCTCGCGACTTAAATAGCCATAAGCAAAGCGACCTTCGACTGAAATCGTTACCGATTTTAAGCCATATTCTTCACCCGGGCTACGTTCTAAAATGTCTGTTTTGTATGCCTGACTTTCTGCCCACCGTAAGTACATACGCTCGAGCATACCCGCCCAATCCTGCGAGTCGGTGCCACCCGCACCGGCATGGATGGTTAACAAGGCATTACCTTCGTCGTACTCACCAGACAACAAGAGGTCAATTTCCTTACGAGAAAGATCTTTTTCTAAAGCTTCGAGTTGAGTGCTGATTTCATCAGTTAAACTGCCGTCATCAAGCTCTAAAAGGGATGTGAGGGCATCGATTTCATTTTCAATGCTTTTCCAGGCATCAATATCCCGCTCAAGGCTGGCGATTCTTTTCATGACAGATTGTGCTTTGTGGGGGTCATCCCAAAAATCTGTTTGTTCAGTAGCTTTTTGATATTTTTCTAGTTCGGCTTGCTTTTCGGCAAGGTCAAAGATGCTCCCGGAGCGTGTTAAATTCCGTTTGAATCTTATTTAATCTTTCGCTCAGGTCAGACATTATGACTCCAAATTATCATCCGCGAAAATACCTTCAATAAAGTTTTCACGGTTGAAGAGTTGTAAATCTTCTACTTTTTCACCTAATCCGGCATAGATTACCGGTAAGCCGATTTGCTCTTTGATGCCAAACACCATGCCACCTTTGGCAGACGTGTCTAGCTTTGCCAGGATAGCGCCGTTAAGGTCTACGGCTTGGCTAAAAGCTTCAGCTTGTCGCAGCCCATTTTGTCCGGTTGTCGTATCCAGCACGATCCAGGAATGGTGTGGGGCGCCTTCGAGGGCTTTTCCAGCCACACGATGAACCTTTTTGATTTCTTCCATCAGGTTAAAACGGGTATGCAAACGACCTGCTGTATCAATCAGGACGACGTCAATGTCCCGGGCGATGGCGGCTTTAATGCCGTCATAGGTTACTGCGCCGGGGTCACTGTCTTGTTGGCTGGTGATGATAGGCACATCAACACGATCTGCCCAAACCTCAAGTTGGTCGATAGCAGCGGCGCGATAGGTATCCGCAGCCACCAAAAGCACAGATTTGCCCATCTTTTTGTAACGCGCGGCAAGTTTACCGATGGACGTGGTCTTTCCGGAGCCATTTACCCCGGTTACCATAATAACGGTTGGTTTGTGTTGGTTGAGATCAGGTTCTTGCGGTTGGTCAATGAGTTTGCTCATTTCTTCTTTTACCAGATCGCGAAGTTGCTCAGTTTTAGTGAGACCTTCTTTTTCCACTGTTTGTTGAGCGATAAATATCAGATCCAGGGTTGTTTTTACGCCGACATCAGCTTGAATGAGTAATTCTTCAAGCCGGTCCCAGCTCTCATCATTAATTTCTGTAACGCCAAAATAAGTGGCAATTTTTCCAAAGGTAACATCACGGGTTTTTTTGAGGCTGTCACGCCATTTATTGAACATGTTTTCCATAGGCTTCAGATTATATCACTATGATTTTATAGAACCGGCGAGTTGTCCACAGCCGGCGTTGATTTCAATACCACGTCTTAAGCGCACGGTTACCCGGATACCGTGATTCACCAAAATGTCCCTAAAGGCTTGCACCCGCGCGTGTGAAGAACCCGGGTAAGGGTATGCTTTGCTGGGATTGAGGGTAATCAAATTGACGATGCTCAACATGCCTTTAATCAGTTTTGCAAACGCGTGAGCATGCTCTGGTGTGTCATTAATCTGGTCAATTAGCGCGTACTCAAAGGTAATTTTGCGGTTTGTGGTTTTGATGTAATCATGACAGGCTTTGATTAGCTTATCAAGAGGATATTGCTTGTTTGCGGGCAGGAGTTGTGTGCGTAAGGTGTCTTCAGCTGCATGAAGAGAGATCGCCAGGTTTACCTGAGGATGGTCTTTTGCAAATTGGGCTATGCGTGGAATGACACCAACGGTGCTTACTGTGATATGTCTGGCACCGATGCCCAGGCGTTCTGGGTCTGACAAGGCATCCAGTGATTTGGAGACATTCTCATAATTGAGGAAAGGCTCGCCCATGCCCATAAAGACTATATTGCGCAAGGCTTCGTTTTTCTGGCGCAATTCACGTTGAAAATGAATGAATTGCCCCAAAATTTCTGCCATGCTCAAGTTGCGCGCAAAGCCTTGCTGTCCGGTTGCACAAAACACACAGCCCATTGGACAGCCAACCTGAGTGGATATGCACAAAGTGTTGCGCCGTTCAAAACGCATGAGCACGGTTTCAATTAAATGGCCATCGTGAGTTTGAAAAAGAACTTTTTCGGTGTCCTTGTTTTTTGAGAAGACCCGACTGTGTAATGTTAGCGGTGTGATTTCAAATTGTGCATCCAAAGAAGCTCGAAGTGCTTTTGGTATCGCATCAAAAGAGTCAAAACTTTCGTAAAGCTTGTTATACAAGCCTTGAATAAGTTGTTTGGTGCGAAAAGCGGGTTGTTCTAAAGCGTTCAGGGTTTCGGCGAGTTGGTCTGGTGTAAGATCATAAATAAAAGCTTTAGTCATGTAGCAACTCCCATAAATCTTCGGCAATGACATCAATTCTCAGTCCTGATTGCTTGGCTTGTTCAATGCTTGTTACCCCAGACAACACTAAGGCATTAAGAAGTCCAGCGTTTTGCGCGCCTAAGATGTCTGTATCCAATCTATCGCCGATGGCCAGGGCTTCCTCTGGCAATGCGCCCATCAATCTTAGTGCTTGCTTAAAGAGAAAAGCTTCTGGTTTTCCAACGACAATGGGTTCAATACCACTGGCAACTTCAACCGCTTTAACGATGGTGCCCGCGCCAGGAATAAGCCCGCCAGGAACAGGAAAAGTTAAGTCAGTATTGGTGGCGATAAAGGTCGCGCCTTTTCGGATGAGCTGGCTTGCGTAACGGATTTTGTCATAGGTTACGGTTTTATCCAAGCCTACCACAACGGCGTCAGCTGTTTTACTTGCGTCGATGTCAAGCACTTTAAAGCCTTCTTCTTTGAAGGATTGCACTAAAGATGGGGCGCCAATGATGTAAACCTGAGCATGCTTTGGGAAGTTTTCTTTAAAATATGCCAAACACACCACTGCCGAGCTAAGGATTTGCCATGGTTCAAGCTCCACGCCAAAGGAATTGAGTTTCTTTTGATATGCCTCAACTGTTTGTGTCGAATTATTGGTTGCCAGCACAAAAGAAAGCCCCAGCTTTCTGATTGTCTCGAAAATCTGGGGCAAATTGCCTATTGCTTCGTTGTCGCGCCAGAGGACCCCGTCCATATCAAGTACTAGCCCTTTCAAGCGCGGAAATCGATCTTTAATCATCAGGACAACTTATTTCTTGGGCGGTTCCAGCACCTTGTCTATCAAACCGTATTCAACTGCCTGATCCGCGGTCATGAAAAAGTCGCGGTCAGTATCACGTTGGATAACCTCAATGGGTTGTCCGGTGACATTCGCAAAGAAATTGTTGAGTGAAGATTTAAGGCGCAAAATCTCTTTAGCCATAATCTCGATGTCTGATGCTTGGCCTTCAGTTCCGCCTAAGGGTTGGTGCAGGTGGATGGTGGCGTGTGGCAGGGCATAACGCTGGCCTTTAGTGCCTCCGGCAAGCAAGACCGTGCCAAAACTGGCGGTAACACCAACTGCGACGGTGCTGATTGGGTTTGAGATCATGTTCATGGTGTCCAGAATTGCCAAGCCGGCGTAAATCGAGCCACCAGGGGAATTGATGTACATTTGAATGGCTTTATCAGGGTCACTTTGATTGAGATAAAGTAACTGTGCCACGATGAGGTTTGCCACTTGATCGTTAATCGCCGAGCCAACAAAAACAATGCGTTCTTTTAACAAGAGCGAGTAGATATCATAGGCACGTTCACCATGCGGGGTGGGTTGAACGACCATTGGAATTAATGATGTTGGTTGGTTCATATTTTTTCCTTAACTTGTTTTGCGAAAAGCATAACAAAGTTGTGTTAGAAGAATGTTATTCTTTGGGTTCCTCTGGTGCTTCTTCCTTAGCTGCTTTCTTGGGTTTAGCCGTTTTAGCTGGTTTTTCAGCTTTTTCTTCACTGGATTCAAGCTCAGCCTTGGCTCCTTCTGTTTCCACTTCAGCTTCTTTTTTAGCTGATTTGGCTTTACTGGCAGCCTTTTTGGGCTTTGGAGCTTCCACTTGGATGACATCCGGGCTGGCTAAGGATTTTAGAAGTTCAAATTGCGCCATGCCCATAGCGCGTTGGTAAGCTTCCATCGTTACGTTTTCAGAAAAGCGCTTGGAACCGAGATCTTTTTGTGCATTTTCAAGCTGACCTCTTTGAACCATTTCACGGATCACGTTTTGGATTTCGGCTTCAAGGGTTTTTTCATCGATTTGCACTTCGTGCTTACGGGTCAATTCGTTCATGATCAAGGAGCGTTCGAGCCTGCTTTTGGCGTGAGGTTTGATATCTTCTTCGATATAGGTCTCTCTGTCAGTCTTGCGCAATTTCAGCATCAACTCGAGATCCATACCCTGATGGGAGAGTTGATGTTCAAGGGCATGAAGCATATCTTCTTCTGCTTCTTCAAGTTGTTGCGGGCAGTACTTGATTGTAGATTGCTCTCGCAATTGATCGACTAAATCGGTGAAGTATTTGTCGTCATAAGCATTATTCTTTTGGTTTTCAATTGCTTTTTTAATGTCTTCACGCAGGACTTCTTCAGATTCATAGCCGCCAATTTGTTGCAGAATTTCTTCGGTAAGCTCCGGTAATTGCAGCTCTTTAATTTCTTGCAGATTGGCAACAAAGTGGATTTTCTTGCCGGCAAAATCTTCATCACGGGCATCTTCTGGGAAAGTGTGGTCAAATTCAAGCTTTTTACCAGCTTTTTTGCCGATGAACTTGCGATTGAAGCCTTCGAAAGGCCATTCGCTGGGTCGACTTGCGTTTTCTTCTTCAATCAGCAATTGTTGGGGCGTGTCTTTCACGATAATGGCATCATCACCTTCAGCAGCTGCTGTGTCAATAGCTTGGAGGGTGAGAAAAACAACGTCGCCTTCTTTCGCTGCTCGTTCGACTGGAACAACATCCGCAAAATTGCGTTTGATGCGCTCAAGCTCTTTTTCGATCTCATCCTCAGTTACCGGTTCAGGAGCGTATTCTTTTTCAAGTTTATCATCGCCGATGAGGGTCACTTCAGCTTCAAGTGGGACGATAAATTCAAAGATGGGAGGCTCGTAACTGCTGATTTTCTCAAGGTTTCCGGGACCCCAGGGTTTGATTTCTTCCTGGTCGAGTACTTTTGGATATTCTTCTTCCAAAAGCAGATCAACCGCTTCCTGGATGATACTGGCTTCACCAACATGGTTGAGCACCATGTTGTAGGGCGCTTTACCCGGTCTAAAGCCTGGAATGCGTGTGTTTTTTGCGATTTTACGCGCTGCGCGGCGTTTGTATTGCTCCAGCAAGTCCTGTTCGAACTCGGCTGTGATTTTTACCTGATGGTCATCGGTGTATTCTTTGCTAGTTTTCAAGGTATACCTCATTATGTCTTTATGTCGTTAGTTAGAAGTGGGGAAAGAGGGGCTCGAACCCTCACGCGTCTCCGCACATGATCCTAAGTCATGCCTGTCTGCCAATTCCAGCACTTCCCCTCGGGCGAGAATTATAAGCGTTTGAATGGGGCACGTCAACAAATACTTTTTATAAGGAGGTTTTTAAAGTCAAAATCGGTTGTCACTAAGGAATGTTTAGAGTATCATCCATGTTATGGAAATTGGCGAGCTCACAAGTCTTCCGGATCCATACTGTAATAAAGTTGATTTGATGCAAAAACGTGTTAAATTAGCTATTTGTAACATTCTCACTTTGTTTAACAAATATATAATTGTCTTTACTCCACCTTCGTTGCCGACGGCAAGAATTAGAAGGATTTATCAGCAATGTCTAAAAGGAATCTCATGAAAAAAATTCAAACTGGTCCTAGTGCTCCTATCGCTTGTAATGGTACTTTCAATTTTGCCATTGCCTGCAACTGCCCAATCTGCGATTAATTGTGGCCACAACAGTGACATTGAGACGCTTCTTAACCAAATAACCGAAAATGGGGTCGCCAAATGGATTCGGGATTTGAGTGGCGAAAACTCCGTTTTCATTGATGGTAAACCGCACTTTATTCGAACCCGTTTCACATCTGAGCTCTTCAATCCTTCTAATCAGAATGCTAAAGCTTATCCATACTTGACCCAGGAATTGATTAAGCTTGGTTATGTTCCTGGGAGCACATTAATCGATCATGAATACGCTTTTAATAAATATGTACCAAAGAATCTGGACCCAACTATTACCGCTCCTGCACCGATTGATATCGAAATGGTCAGTGCCAAGAATTTGGTTCTCACAATCCCTGGCCGGGGACCTAATGCTAATCAACAAGTGCTGATGACGGCGCACCTTGACAGTACAACCAACTATGATGGTGATCCACGTGAAGTTGCCCCGGGTGCTGAAGACAATGCCAGTGGTGTTGCCGCCTTGATGGAAGCGGCTGACCTCTTCAGATACTATAAATTTGATCGCACGATAAAAATGATTTTCTTTACCGGAGAAGAGCAAGGTCTGCATGGCAGCACTGCTTATGTTGAAGATTTTGCTTCAGAAATGTCAAACATTCAAGGTGTTGTCAATTTGGACATGTTTGGCTATGACTCCGATAAGGATATGTGTATGGAATTGCACGTGGGGAAATTGTCCGCATCTAATACTGTTGGCACCTGCTTCACAAACGTTATCAATAACTATAATTTAGGTGTAAAGGTTGACTATTTGATAAACGAAGCCGTTCGTGCTTCTGATCATGCGCCTTTTTGGGACGCCGGTGTGGGGGCAGTAGAGATCCTCGAGAACCATGATGAACATTCCACTTCTTATGGTTGCAAAGGGGTTAAGGACAGCAATCCTCATTACCATAAGAGAAGCGACACTATCGATAAAATGTATATGCCTGCCACGCACCGCATTACTCAAACCGGAGTTGGCACTGTTGCAAGCATGGCAGGGATGATGGGTAAATGTTTCAACGGTGACCCGCGCCTGACCGCGACACCTCAGCAAGAAAGTATATCGCTCACTTGGACTGCCCTTGAAGGTGCTGAAGTTTATCGTATTTATAGGGGAACAAGAACATGCAATGGCGAAATGACATTGCTCGCCGAAGTGACTTCTAATAGTTATATCGATAGCGATATTAAACTCGACCAACCCTATTTTTATAAAGTGCAGGCAGTTGAACCGGATGGTGGTTGCATCTCTCAGATGTCAAACTGTGCTGTCGCGACTGTGCCTAAACCACAAGAACCGCCAGTTTATGACTTTTTCCAGTATCTGCCATTGACTTTGACAGCTGAAGGATAAGCAAAGTATAGTTTAGAGCTAAAGAGGTTGTTCAAAAGACAGCCTCTTTTTTGTTAATCATCGAAACAAGACAGGCGTTTTGAAATGATGGTTCGAAGTTTGATTAGGAAGGTTAATTCGCATCAATTAATGCGCGTAGCCACTTAGTAGAGAGGTGAAATGCGGGAAAAGGGGCTCATTTATGCTGTTGGTTTACCCGACTGTTGATTTACTTGACTGTTGGTTTACAGCACCTCGGAAATAAGAAAGGGAGGCATGAAAGATTATGCGCATAGCCACTTAGTAGATAGGAAGAAATATTAGGAAGAGGGTTTATATTAACTATTGGTTTACGTAACTTCGGTAATAGTAAATGCAACAATGGGGATATAATTATTGCGCGTAGGCACTTGGTAACAGGGTGAATATTCGAGTAAAAGGTACCAAATCGCATTGGTGCCAAATCTATATAGGGTAAAGTTCCCATGTAAATGTGATTAATGCGTGTAGCCACTAAGTAAGAGGGTAAAAAGTGGAATAAGAGGTTCAAATTGCGATGAGGTTTTTGCAATCTCAGAATGAGCCAGCAGGGCACATATATTAATGCGCGTAGCCTCTTATATAGATCGAAGGTTACTAAAAATACTTTTTTCTGTAGCTTTGTAGCTTTTTTCTCAAAATGGCAAGGGTTTTTAGTTTACAACCAGGGGAGGTGCTGAAGCCAGAGGCAGCTGAATGCCCCCACGCTGGCTCCATTCCAGCATCAGTTTTGGGTCAATACCAAAGGGCAACAAAACTGCTGCACCGGCTTTGGCCAGGAGCTCTATATACTTCCCTTTATTAATCCGCGCTCGGTCTGGCTTGCCACCCAGCTCCCAGGGAAAAACATCCGGCATCCCCTTGGTGTACACAAAGCGCACACGCTGGCCGGGCTTAATCGTCATCCCGGCTGCTTCCATTTGTCTGGCTGCCCGCACCGCTGGGGTGGCTGCCTTGTAAGCCTCCAGAGCATAACTAACCTTGCCATTGATCACCAGTCCACTGACGTCCACCTGATCATTTTTAAGCGCGTTTAAAGCCAGTTCATACAGGCAAAAAGCTTCGTGCAAGCAGTCCTCGAGCTCGCGCCTTGTTTTCGCCTTGCCCAGGATGCGAATCATCTCTTTCTGTACACTGGCAATCCAGAGCGGCGTATCCCTTCGACGTGATTCGATGCCCCGCAGTTTTATTTCGCCACTTTGAAAGACGCCAAAATAGCGGTTGGCGATGGGAATACGGCTATCCACCTTGGATGGCAAAAAAGAAACCCAACGGTAGATGCCGTCCAGATTAATGGCTAATCCGGTACGTTCGTTGATGCGCGTGATTACATCGCTGAAGTGTTCGGGACGGTTACAGCCTTTTTTCTTTATCCACAAGGCGTCGACATACATATGCAAAACCTCATAACCCTCCTCTTCGGCGACTTCTTTGGCACGTAAAAGCACCTCACGTCCGCCTTTGGTGACCGCTTCATGGGCTTCAATGCGCCCATAACGCGCGTTTTTGTAGCCTAAAAAGCCAAAACACACCACCAAAAGCCATTTGAGCGCGTTGGCACGCTCTTTTAGAACGGCAACCAAGGGATGATCCGGTGGATATTCGCGGATTTTCATCTTGATGGCAACGCGCTTGTTGTATAGAGGCTCAAGCGTGGCTGGTACAACACCGAGCTCGTGGCTGGCAGGCTCGAGCACGTCTGGCAGAGGCACCTCCGGCGAGATGTTTCCTTTGACGATGATTGCCGGGTACATTGAAATGAAATCGACCTGTGCCACGTCGGTGTGCAGACCAACTTTGGGTTGATAAACCATGCCACCGCGGTCTGCTTGAATGAGGTCCATACCGGTTTTGAAAGCTTCCACCTGGCGCTTTTGATAGGGCACCAGGATGTCGCGTTGGAGCGCGGTGATGACCTGCATGGCAGAAATACCCTGGCCGGGGGAAACGCGCGCGGCTTTTTCGATGGGCAGGGTGGTAACCCTCGCCATCTCCAGTGTGCCGGCCAGGCTGTAATCTGACCACATCATAGCGGATTTCCGATCTACGTGGCAGCGCCCAAACAGATGCGCTTCCTCCGGACGAAAAATGATGTGACCATAGGAGAAGTAAGTGGTCTCTTTTTGCCAGCGCACTGGACGGCTGGTGTCGCGGTTGAGATCAAGGCGGATGCCTCGTTTCTCTGACTCAGAGATCAAAAATGGAATAAGCCAACTGTCACCCCAATCGGTGACGAGGATATCGGGGTTGTAATCTTGAATGGTTTCATGCAGGATGCTCAAAAAGCCACCGTGCGCGTCCAGTGGGATTTGCGCGTGAAATCGATCTGAGCGGACAAAAAAGCTGGTCGCTTTGCCACGGGCAGGGTCGCAGTTTGGGGATATTTCCATCACGCGAAGAGGTGGTAGCGCTGGCAAAATGTCCCATCGGCTGTTGAGCGTTTGGATATCTTGGATTTGCCCAGTTTCATCCACCTGAAGCTCACATAAAGCCAGTGGAAAAGCGCCATAACGTGCCAGGTAGCGTGTGCCAATGGTGAGGTCGGTATCATACCAAGTGAGGTCGTTAAACGCGTCTTCCAAATCACGAAAGATTTGGGTTTGATGCGCGGGGCTATCAACTTCCACTTTTAAAACGTCAACCATTTCATCAAGGAAAACATCTTGTTTTTGCGTGCGGCTAAGATTAATGACGCCTTTTTGTTTGGCAAGGTGTTTCCAAAGCGCGCGCAGGCGATGGTTTTCACCGGCGGCATAGAAACTGACCGGAAAAGCCTGTTTGAAGCAAACCCGGCTGTCATCTTGCTCGGAAATAAACCACAATTTGAGCCCGTCCTGCTTATCGAGGTAAATGTCTAAAAGCCAACCACGAAAGAGGCGCAGCTTTTTGTCTTCGGTTTTGTTCATGGCGATTCCTCAAAATCATCGTAGCAAACTGAGGGCTGATTGCTTAGCCCGGCGATTTGGTGACGCCGGGCAATCTTTGCTTGTGTGCTTTGCTTTTTATTGGCCCTGTTTGTTTCAGCTTTGTTCTCAGGCTTGTTTTCTTGATCCGCGCCTGAGAGGCTTGCCAAGTGCGTAATGCTCAAACTGGTATCTGCGCTTTGTGTGCTGGCTTGCACGGCGGTAAAAGTGGCATCCAGCAGGGCGATAAAACGCTCTTCTTTGCTGGCATCCAGTTCTTCTTTCGGGTCGATTCCGCCATTTAGGGCTCGCTGTGTGGCTTTGAGTTGTTTGTAAACCTCCAAAAGAATGGCAATCAGGTACATGTCCAAGGGATAAAGATTTGAGGCGTAAGAAGCTTCTGCCAAATGCAGGCGTGAGAGCACCAAAAGCTCGTCCAAAAGGATTTGGTCCTCTTTACGTAAGGCGCGTTTGAAGCGGTTTAGCGCGGCTTCTTCTTGCTGCCAGGTTTGGGTAATTGATGCAATTGTGCGTCCCATATTTGCCTCTACATCTTTTAGTGGCTTTTAGGCAAACAAACTGCCTTGCAAGTTCTGAGCGGCTGATAAGGGCAGCGGCTCTTCCCAGCAGAAATCGGCGCGTTCTCGCAGAGCGTCCAGGAGCACTTCGCGCTCGTGAGCGATGGGCGGGATGGGTTTGGCGCTGATGACCACAGGAACATGTTTGCTGAGCGCGTTTAGACAGTCCAGGCTACGCTGAAAAAGGCGTTGCGCGTCTTTAAGTTCCAGATCTTCATCAAGAAAGGTGGGTAAAAGATCTAAAACGAGCAAGGCTTCGGTGGGTGGCGCGGCAAGAACAGCTTCAAACATCGCCAGGCTTTGATAGCCGGTAAAAGCGCGTGAAAGACGGATGTTGTTTAGTGCGCCGACCGGATCATGCGTAAATAAGCGCACATGACGTGCCACGGCGTACATGTTCGACCGATTGCCACAATCCAGCACGGTTACAGTTTGGCGTAGGCATAGCGCGGCGCTGAGCTCGAGCATTTTATCGGCTAAAGCGTGCTGCCCAATCAGGACAAACATTTTGGTCTCCAGCGGGACGCTGAATGGCACAAGACTTTGCGTTTTCATGTTCTAAGTATATAGAACATTAGTTCTAAAGTCAAGTAAAAGGACCGTTTTATGCCTCTTTGGTTTTCGCGCTTAAAGGGTTTTGTTAGATAAGCAATGCGACTTGGGTATAATAGCGGCTGAAATTATTTGAAGTAAGAACGGTGATTTATGGCAATTAAAAATCAGGAATCGGGCACAACCTTGCGCAATCGTTTGTCGCGCAGTATTGTGTTGGCGATTCGATTGTTGATGGAGCAGGGAGCTCCGGGTGTAGAAAGTTTGGATAAAGTCGCTTTTGTGGTTTTGGCATTGAACAAGATTAGCGAGTCGGTGGATATGAGTGCCACAGCCTGGGAAAAGCGTGACTACTGGGTCAAGGCAGATGCTTTTCGCATGGAATGGGAATGGACAACGAACAGCGCGAAAGGTTTACACGCCGCGCTTTTGGCAGAAAACTGGCAGCAAATCGCGTCAGAACTGATTGTGGTGGGTCAAAAGCTTCATAAAGTGCAGATTTCTCCTAAGAATCGTATTGGCGAGCCTTGGGTGGGGGCTTGGGAAGCTTTACAAAAGCAAGACGCTAACAAGCAGGCTGGTTAAGAGCAGTTCTAAACTCTCTCATAGTTTTTGGTTTGGAAAAGCACAAGTTTTTTTCATGCGCTGGTACCAGTCGCTCTGTGTTTTTTCAACCTTCAACATTCTGTTCGTTTAAAAATTGGCTCTACAGAAACGTCTGCAAACTTGCAGCCCAAGATAATCAGCGTTTATTTCAGCGTGATTTAGTGGGGGATTAGATAAAAAGGTTATGATGATCGCGGTCGAGTAAAATTAAGCTCATGGTTATGATAAGTATCATTATCACAAGCATTGCTAACGAGAAAGTGATCCTCTTTGCAATGATGCCCCACTCATTTTATTGAAAAACAGTACTACTTCTTCTTGTTTCATTGTTTTGCTAACAAGCTCTCTTGTCGGTTCTGTTCAATATTTGTCAACTCATCTTGCTTGTTTCGGTTTCGGTCGTTAGCTCAGACCGCTAATGAATAATAGGAATACGCGTTCAATTAGCATATAGCATATAATAAACACATGAGTGCAGAATCTTCAACGATCTTACAAACCATAGAAGCTTACCTGGACGCAGTAACCCTTTCACGCAGTGAAAACACTGCCCGCACTTACCGTAATGCGATGACTATGTTTGCTGAGATTTTGGTGCTTCACAAAGTAGATCCGGATAAATTGCCCCTTGCTTCACTCAAAGAAGACGCAGTCATTTGGATGGCAAACGCTCTTAAAGACTTTTCACCTGCCACAGAACAGGTTTATTTGACCGCAACAGTTGGACTATACGAATACATTGCTGGCGAAAACCTGGCAAATGTCAATCTTCCACGTGTCAGACTGCTTATAAAACAGCGTGCTCGTCGTCCGGGTATCCGCCTACCTCAGTTTCCTAAACATGATATTGAAAAAATACTAAACTACGCGCAAAACATGCATAAAACGGATGCTAATGATAGAAATTTGCACTTAATTGCATACCGTGATCGCGCTTTTTTGCTCACTTTGGCGGATACAGGTCTTCGTGTTCATGAGGCATGCAACCTACGCCGTGGAGATATTGACTGGTTGGAAAGTCGTGCCATTATCATTGGTAAAGGCAACAAAGAAGCGATTACACGATTCTCCAAGCGTAGTTTGCAAGCTTGTAAAGATTATCTCGCCCAGCGGTCAACTTTAGATGGCAACAGTGGCAGACCTTTGGCGTCTTTACCCCTTTTTGCACGCCATGATCGTGGTGCAGGCACTAAAGTAAAACCAATTTCAACTACGACCGGGCGTGAGATTGTCAATCAAGCTGTTCTTCAAGTCATTGGACCGGAAGCCGTTGGAACAATTACGCCGCATAGTTTTCGACACTATTTTGTGACTACCATTTTAGTGAGTTCTGGCAACCTAAAACTTGCCCAGGAGCTTGCAAGGCATACCAATATCGCTGTAACACAGCGCTATTCCCATCTTAGTGATGACGAATTAGACCAAAAATATCAAGAAATCTTCGATTAATCGCACTATAATGGTATTATTAGCCCTTAATGAAATTGAACATTTTAGAGGTTCGTGATGACTGAATTTCGTATTAAGTCCCACCCTATTCTCGACACAACTGAAGACGCCGTTATTCCATTCTTTTGGAAATCTGAACAGCTTTTTGCGCGTCCAAACGAGATGATTTCTTCAGCTTTGATGGCAAATGGCATCAGCATTTTTAGCCATCATCCGATTGATAAAAGCGCCCAGGGTATTTTTTGCGCGAATGGACAATGCGCTCAATGCCTGGTTATTGCTGATGATATTCCGGTGAAATCCTGTATGACTCCGGTTCGAGCCGGCATGCGTGTTGAACCTGCTGAAGGACTGCCCACCCTACCCCAAGTAGTAACGGAAACGTCTTATGTCGAACCGGTCATTCCAGTCACTGAACCCGAAGTATTGATTATTGGTGCTGGTCCGGCTGGTTTATCCGCGGCAATTGAGTTGGGCAAACTAGGCATCAATTGCTTGCTCATTGATGATAAAAACCACTTAGGTGGCAAACTTGTGCTACAAACACATCGCTTTTTTGGTTCTACTGAAGCCGTTTTTGCCGGAAGTCGAGGCACAGAGATTGCCAAAAAGCTCGAAGCCACGGTGCGCGCCTTACCCTCAGTTGAAATATGGACAAGCGCGATCGCGGTTGGCGTTTTTGCTGACCATAAAGTAGGCGTTTTCAGGGACGATAAGCAGTACGAGCTTGTAAAACCCAAAGTTTTGCTTGTTGCAACAGGTGCTCGCGAGAAAAGTCTAACCTTTCCTGGGAACACCCTGCCAGGCATTTATGGCGCGGGTGCGTTCCAAACCTTGGTTAATCGTGACTTGGTGAAGCCTTGTGAGAATTTGTTTGTCATTGGCGGTGGCAATGTCGGTTTAATTGCTGCTTACCATGCCATACAAGCTGGCATTCACGTTGCCGGCTTGGTTGAAGCTGCCCCTAAATGTGGCGGATACAAAGTTCATATGGATAAACTGGTTCGATCTGGCGTCCCAATTTACACCTCCCATACAGTCTTAGAAGCTTTGGGCGACGAGCATGTTAAGCAAGTTGTCATCGCTCAGGTTGATGAACATTTTCAGGCAATAAAAGGTACTGAGCAGCTATATGACTGTGACACGGTTTTGATTGCGGTTGGACTGGATCCGGTGGATGAGTTTTATAAAAAAGCTAAAGAATTAGGCTTTAATGTACATGCAGCCGGCGATGCTGAATCCATTGCGGAAGCCAGCGCGGCTATTTTTTCCGGCAAAATTGCTGGGGTCAACATTGCCCGCGACTTAGGCTATGACACCGATGCCGATACAGAAGAATGGCAAAAGCTTGAAGACATCCTCAGTTCGCGACCTGGTGATGTTGTCAAACCACTTGAGGCATTTCCACTTGAGGGCATGTATCCAATTATGCACTGTACACAGGAAATTCCATGTAATCCTTGTTCAACCGTTTGTCCTAAAAAATTAATCCAAGTGGATGACGTGGATATACGCCATTTGCCCCATTATGAGCGGGCAACAGATGAGCAATGCATCAACTGTGCGCGTTGTGTTGCGGTTTGTCCTGGTTTGGCGGTGAGTATTGTTGATTTTAGACAGCAAGATGGCACTGCATTGGTCAGTTTGCCCTACGAACAAGACCCAGAAAAGATAAAAATCGGCGATTTGATTGAAGTTACAGGTACCGAAGGCATGCCTATTGGCAAATTTCCAATCAAACAAATTCGAAAAATTGCTGGTTACCGCGATGGCACCCTGGTTGTAACCGTCCAGGCACCAGCTGAACTTGCCACCGAAATGTCTGGTTTTCGTATTATCGAAAGCTCTGAACCAAAGCCTTTTGAGCTTGAATCAGATTTAATAGAGAACCTTGCTGATTCTGCCTATATCTGCCGTTGTGAGCGCGTTACTGTGGGTCAAATTCGTCAGCTCATACGCGAAGGTGTGCGGGATATCAATCAAATAAAGGCTGTGTCCAAGGCCAGCATGGGTGCCTGTGGAGGAAAAACTTGCTTAAACCTGATTAAGCGTCTCTTCCACAGCGAAGGCGTGAGTTTGGAAGAGGTCACCGAAACGGCTATCAGACCCGTTTTTGTTGAGGTTCCAATGAGTGTTTTGGCAAATTTTTCTGGCATGAAGGAAGAAACACATGACTAGTTCAAACATTTTTGATGTCATCATTGCGGGTGCAGGCTCTATTGGTGTGCCTTCTGCTTATTATCTTGCCAAAGCTGGTTTCAAAGTCTTGGTTATTGACCCACTTCCGAGCAATGGGCAAGGATCTAACAAACATGCCATTGGCGGTGTGAGGGCAACCCATACTAATCTCGCAAAAATAAATATCAGTCGCAAATCCATTGACATTTTGTCTAACTGGCAAGAAGAATATGGCGAAAACATCGAATGGCGCTCTGGTGGATATAGTTTTGTGGCTTACGATGAACCAACCAAGAAGACCTTACAGGAGATTGTAGCTTTTCAACAAGGCTTGAACTTGAATATCCGATGGCTGGAAAGAGATGAAATGCTGTCCATTGCGCCGGATTTAAACCCGAGCGGGCTTTTAGGTGGAACAAACGCGCCTGAAGATGGTTATGCTTCACCTTTGAAAGTAAGTTACGCTTTTTACCGTAAGGCACTTGAGGCAGGAGCTAAATTCCATTTTAATGAACGTGTTATCGCCGTTCAGCAATCCGTTGGCCGGGTTGAGGGCGTACAGACGGACAAAGGCAGTTACGCTTGTAAGTATGTGATCGATGCTGCAGGTTCATGGTCTTCTGAAATCTCAAAATGTGTTGGCATTGATTTACAAGTTCGCCCTGAAACGCATCAAGCCGGCATCACTGAAGCTGTTGCACCGATGCTGGAAACAATGATTATTGATTTGCGGCCTCGTCCGGGATCCAGTAATTTTTACTTTTATCAGCATCCAACTGGCAAAGTCATCTTTTGTGTTACGCCAGAACCATCTATCATCGCTTTTGATGAAGATGATACCAGTGATTTTTTGCCACATGCAGCCCAACGATTGATAGAAACCATGCCTCGCTTAGCAAATATCCGCATCCGTCGTACCTGGCGTGGAACTTACCCCATGACACCTGATGGCAATCCGATTTTTGGAGAATTTCCTGGCTTGGATGGTTTTATTCATGCCACCGGCACCTGTGGTCAGGGTTTTATGCTTGGTCCGGGTATGGGATGGTACCTTAAGAGTTTGCTTACAAAGACTTTATCTGAAAATGAAAAAGACTGTCTTTATTCTCTGCGTCTTGACCGTGATTATTCTATGCCAGAAAAGTTAATGTAAGTTGTAGTATAGTTCTATTGAAATGTTACTTAATCAGCTTTTAGCAAAAGCCCCAGCCAGCTATTCACCCAGCGATAAAGCACTTATTAAAGATGCTTATCACTTTGCTGAGGAAGCTCATGCTGGTCAAACCCGTGCGAATGGACAGCCCTACCTGACCCATTGCGTGGGTACTGCTGCCATTTTGCTTGAGATGGAGTTTTCGCCAAGCATGGTTGCCGCTGGACTTTTGCATGATGTGCTCATCGACACAGATACCAAAGCCGAAACCTTGCATGAAAAATTTGGCGACACGGTAGCCCGCTTTGTTGAAGATGTCACCAAGATTACTGCATTGCCCCAACTTGCGCGTGCTGATCAAACCGAAGATGAACAAAGGGCATTTGAAGCTCAAGCGCCAATGACTCAATCCAAACTTACCGAAAACCTCTCTGAGTTTTTGCGGAAGATGCTTTTGGCTATTGGTGATGACATTCGCGTGATTATCATCAAATTGGCTGATCGTGTGCACAATATGCGTACCTTGAATGCCCTACCACCTGCAAGACAAAAGAAAATTGCCAGGGATACGCTGGATGTGTATGCCCCATTAGCAAATCGACTGGGCATCTGGCAAATGAAGTGGGAACTGGAAGACCTCGGTTTTAGGTACACAGAACCAGAGAAATATCGTGAAATTGCTGAACATATCACCGCTAAAAGCGATAAACGCCAGGCTGAGATTGAACAAATCATCCACGAAATTGAGGAAATGCTTGCCAAATCTGGTGTTAAGTCCAATATTTATGGCAGACCTAAGCACATCTACTCCATTTACATGAAGATGCGCAACAAAGACAAGAGCTTTGATTCAATCCGTGACCTACGCGCATTAAGAATTATTGTTGAGGATATCGAAACCTGCTACAAGGTGCTAGGTATCGTGCATATGAACTATCAGCCTATTCCAGGTGAGTTTGACGATTATATCGCTGCAAAAAAGGAAAACAATTACCAGTCTTTGCATACAGCGATTATTTACAAAGATGGGAAGCCACTTGAAATTCAAATTCGCACCTGGGAAATGCACAAAAACGCGGAATATGGCGTTGCTGCCCACTGGCGATATAAAGAGCAGGATGCGCACGTTTCAAGCAATTATGAAGCGAAATTGAACGCGATGCGCAATCTCTTGGCATGGAGCCAGGAGTTTGAAGATACCCAGGAACTCAATGACCAGTTTAGAACAGATTCCTTCCGCGATCGCATTTACGCGCTTACCCCACTTGGCGATGTCATCGAATTGCCGGCTGGTGCAACCCCAATCGATTTTGCTTATCAGGTGCACACCGATGTTGGCAACCGTTGCCGTGGTGCAAAAATTAACGGCAAACTGGTCCCATTGAGTTACACCCTCAAAACAGGTGATCAGGTCGAAGTGCTCACTGCCAATCGAGGCGGACCCAGTCGGGACTGGCTAAATCCGAGTTTAGGCTTGGTAAAATCCAGCCGTTCCCGTGCAAAAATCAGGCAATGGTTTAAGCAGCAGGACCGTGATCAAAATCTTGCGCATGGCAAACTGCTTATTGAAAAAGAATTTAAACGGCTTGGTGTCAGTGACATTGACGTTGAAGAACTGGCAGCGCAGTTTAATGTCAAAAGTCTGGACGATTTCTATGTTGCGGTGGGCTATGATGACATTCCCATAACGCGTGTTGTTGCCCGATTAGGCGACATGAAGCAAGCCAAATTGGGCGAACAGCCATTACTCATTGAACAAGCCAAGCGCGAAGAAAAAACGGATTCAGTCCATGTGATGGGGCTTTCTGGCATGCTCACTCAAATGGCGCGTTGTTGTAACCCAATGCCTGGCGATTCGATTATCGGCTATATCACCAGAGGTCGAGGTGCTACTATTCACCGATCAAATTGCCCCAACGTGCTACGGGTGAAAGACGCTGAACGTTTAATTAATGTTGATTGGGGAACTGCTGAGAAAACCTATCCTATTCCCATTCAAATCAGCGCTTATGATCGTCAGGGATTGATGTCAGATATTTCTGGCGTGCTGGCTGGTGAGCCTGCTCGCTTGATAGACTTCTCAATGTCATCCCGTCAACATATTATGAAAGTCAACATGGTGCTTGAAGTGCCAGATATCACTGCGCTTAGTCGCATTCTTGCCAGACTTGAAAACTTGCCCAATGTCATCGAAGCTATTCGCGTGGCACCGGGTTAAACCATTTGACTTTACGGTTTCTAAATCCTAAGGTAAAATGCCTTCGATTAAACATAAAAAAGACCAATTTTGGAGAAACAATTATGGCGCCACGAGTTAGATGTCATTACCTAGATTGCGAATTTTTAGATCAGCGCTATTGTAGTGCTGCTGCCATCGAGATCAATCCCGATAACGGTTGTTTGACATACCGCCCCACCGAGGATATTACTCCAGGTGCCGGCTGGGATGATGATGAAACTCTGGATGACTGGGAAGAGCTCGGCGAAGATGATGAAGATGATGAACTTTGGGTTAGCCTCGAGGATGAAGAAGAGGATGACCTGGATGATGATTACTAAAGCGGTATAATAAACTTAAGTTTTGCAAACTTTACAACAAGAAATAGAAGCCTGGAGGATATTATGACCCAAGTCTATAAACCTATGATTGGACTCAATGTCTATCTTGAACCCCAATTCCGTAAGGAAGTGATTGAAAAGGTCTACGCTAATATCCAAGAGCTTTCGGAAGATATTCGCCGCGATTTACTGCAAATTACAAAAGAAGAGCTCAAAGTGTCTGGATTTAGAAATCCGATGCTCGCGCCGCTTGCTTTAAGGGTAAGAGCTGCGATTGAAAAATTTGAAAAAGAGTCCAGATTTACCAAACAAATTCTTGCAGCCTGGGCAGATTTGCACCGGGATGTGCATGAACCGGTATTATCTGGCTTAAAGGAGCTTGGATTTGAGGTTTTGGAAACTGCAGGAGTTTACCCTGACCCTGAGTTGGCTTTTGCATCGGGATGGCCAGAAGGTGTGAACTACGAACAACTTCACGAAACATTATCTAAAATTCCAGAGAATAAACTCACAAGTGATGAAAATGCCCTGCTTAGCATTTGGCTTACCGGTGTTTTACCATAAGCTATGCGCAACTAAGGAGAATATGGAACACGAAACCACATTTACAACCAAAATTGATCCTTCGGTACTTTACACCATTGCCCGTTTAACGACCATGGCAACACCGGGTGTAAGTCAATTTGCCCCTGTTTCTTTTGGCGCCAACAAGCTCGCTCAGGAAAATCAAGGTTTAAAAATTGAAATCGAAGATACAAAGATTTATATCGATTTGTACATCATTACCGAAGTTGAGGAAAATGTTCGCCTTGTTGCTGAAACGGTACAAGCCCGGGTCAATCGGGCGATAACCGACATGGTTGGCATGGAAGTTGCTAATATCAACGTACACATTACAGATATAGATTTGAAAGCAGCTTAACATGAAATCAAGAACCAAGGCACGTTTTGTTGCCTTGCAATCCCTTTATGAATTAGACCTTACCGACCATTCTTTGGGCGATGTCCTTTTGGAACGTGCCGAAGAGTTTTCTTTGTCTCCCAGTGAATATGATTTTGCACAAATCTTAGCCAAAGGTGTTTTGGACAATAGCGAAAACCTTGATTTGCTCATTTCTGAACATGCCCCCGAATGGCCACTGGATCAGGTTGCGGTTATTGACCGCAATATTTTACGCATTGCGCTTTGGGAAGTAGCATACTATCGTAAAACACCTCTCAAAGTTGGTATTAACGAGGCTGTCGAACTGGCGAAACTTTTTGGTACAGATAGTTCACCAAGGTTTATCAACGGTGTTCTGGGGAGTTTAGCTGGAAACATGAATAAAATACTTAACGCGATTGAAAATTGACTCCTATGAACCTTCCTAAACCTATAAAAACGTTCGCCTTTTTGCTCTGTCTTGTTGTGGTGTTCAATCTCACAGCATGCGGTCTCCAAATCAAACAAAAAGGACAGGTTCAACCAATAAAACCTGCACATGTTCCAAATACAATTGAAAAGCTTCGTCAGGTTCCGGTGTTTTTTACAGTAGATGCACCGTCTGTCGCTTTTGATGGTTTTGAGCTCGCCCTGGATATTCTTGATGATCTCAGTGGCTACCAGGATAACATCCGTCGTTACCCGATGCAGAATGTAAGCGAAAATCGATATGAGGTCAGCATCCTTTTGGATGAGGGTTTTGACATTCGCTACCGTTATACAATGATTCAACCCGAAGAAGCGCATGAAACCGATGCAAACGGAAAAAATGTCGCATTTCGCTTGGCTATCGCTGAAAAAGATCTAACAATTAATGACAAGATTCAGAACTGGATGCGTGAACCCAGCGATCAGGCAAGGGGTATTTTGACAGGCGTCCTGAGGGATGCAAAAAGTCAAGCCGGTATTCCAGATGTGCTTATCAGTATTGCTGGCAGGCAAACTTTTACAGACATGACCGGTACCTTCCGAATTGAAAACCTGCCAGAGGGAACTTACAATTTGGTTGCTTATGCTGTAAACGGCGCTTATCCAAGTTTGCAACAAAAAGCAATTATCGCAACAAACAGTACCACAAAAGTTGATGTAAGCCTGGAGCCTTTAAACAAAGTGAGCGTTCAATTTCAGGTGAAGCCTTCAGCTGAAACAATTGGCGTTCCCATCAGGTTGGTAGGTAATTTCCTGGGTTCGGGTGCCTATTATGGCAAGGACTATGCTCAAGCAGGAAGTTATGCCTCACTAATGCCCTTGCTTGACCAGGTAGAAGCAGAGTCGTATGAGATAAACCTGGATCTTTACGCGGGTTCTGCATTTAGATATCGCTACACCTTGGGAAACGGCTATATAAATGCTGAGCGCTCGGGTGAAGGCTTGCTGGTTACGCGCAGCTTTATTGTTCCTAAATCCTCCACTACGGTAAAGGATGAGATAACCGGATGGCGGGCAAACGCACAAACACCCATCACAATAAATGTTGACGCACCGGTCAATATGCCTCAAAATGAGCTAGTTTCAGTGCAAGTTAAACGTAATCAATGGGATCAAGCTATTCCGATGTGGCATGTTGCGGATAATAAGTGGATGTTTTTGCTTTACGGTAATGGGCAAGATGTGGGCAGTGAGTTACGTTTTTGTCGTAACAATGAGTGTGCCTTGGCTTCCGATGAAACAACACTAAATCAGCCTCTTCAGGTAAATTTCTTTGAAACCGTAGATATTGATTATCAGATCACGAAATGGCATAACTGGGAAGATGGCGGTGTTTCAACATTGCCAAAAGTTGAGTCTGGTTTTCAAGTCAACACAACGGGTATTGAACTTATCAAAGAGTTCAACGCCGGTGACCTTCCCTACATGATAAATCATCTAAGAGCAATAAGAGAAAATGGGGTAAATTGGCTTATCCTTCAACCGGTATGGGACGTGCTCTTAAGCAATGATTCACCTATTCTTGTTCCTTCCAGCGAGCATTTTATCCTCTTCCAGGAACTTGGGGAATTGGCTGAGGCAGCCAAAGCAAAAGGGATGAAAGTTTCGGTATATCCGAAGTTGAATTTCCCTGCCCATGCGGAGGAATGGTGGAACCTGGCATCGCGCAGTGAGCAATGGTGGCAAAGGTGGTACCAGGAATACGCGCATTTCCTGAATAATTTCGCCGTTTTTTCTGAAACTTTTAAGCTCGATCACTTTATCATTAGCGAAAATGATTTGAAATTTACTTATCCAAACGGTTTACAGGATCAGGGTGCGCAATTAGGAACCCCTGAACATGCCACAGAAACCTGGCAAAGCATGCTTGATCAAGTAAAAGGTGCCTATTCCGGGGAAGTGTTATGGGCAAGTCTTGTGCATGATTTGCCGGAAATTGGTTTTCTGGATCGCGTTAATGGCTATTATGTCCTTATTAATTATTCAGATGAAAGCCATGATGCCCAAAGTCTTTCTCAGACGCTTAATCAGGTTCTTTTACCATTTCATCAAAGGAATCAGAAGAAGATTTACATTGGCATCAACATACCTGCCCTATCTACGGAGGCAATGGAGTATACTGACCATATGGAACCTATTTCATCGACATCGAAAAATGGCGATGGTAGCTTTGTGGATTTGAACTTGCAAGCTGATCTTTATAAAGTTTTTACTTGCAATCTCAAATCATTGGATTGGATCGGCGGTGTTAGCACGCGTGGATTCAACCTTGGTATAGCTTTAACAGATATGTCATCGTCCATCTTTGGAAAACCGGCGATGATTGAATTTTTAAATTGCATGAACAATACACAATAGGAGATTGATTAATAAATGACCAACACCGAGCAAACAAGCATTCAAAAAGAAATGGAAAGAATTGGCTTAGGCCAGGTTAAGGAATACTATTACAACCTGGATAAGGCTGCAATCGTGACCCACGGCATCGCCAACGGCGAAGGTAAATTAACAAATGCCGGCGCATTCGTGGTTGATACTTCCCCATTTACTGGACGTTCGCCTAACGACAAATATTTGGTTCAAAATGATGATCCGGATCTTTGGTTTGCAACTGGTACAGAAGAAATTGATGACGCCAAGTATCAGGTCCTAAAATCCAAGCTCCTCGCTAAAATGAACACGCAACGACTTTATGTTCGTGATGTTTTAGCAGGTGCTGACCCAGAGCATGCCACTCGCATTCGTATTATCACCGATAATGCTACCCAAAGTTTGGCTGCCTCAAACATGTTTATCCCCCACAAGGGTGAGCCTCACATTGATCCTGACTTGACCATTTATGTGTCAAACGATTTTTCGGCAGATCCTGAAGCTGATGGACTGCGTTCACCGGCAATGGTTGTGCTCAACTTTGATGACAAAGCCGTGTTAATCGGTTTAACCCGTTATGCAGGCGAGATTAAAAAATCCGTTTTCACCTTTATGAACTATGTTTTGCCCAAGAAAGGCATTCTTTCTTTGCACTGTTCAGCAAACAAGGCGAAGAACGGCGATGTGGCACTCTTCTTTGGTCTTAGCGGAACTGGCAAGACCACCCTTTCTTCTGACCAGGAACGTGCTCTAATCGGCGATGACGAACATGGTTGGAGCGATAACGGTATCTTCAACTTTGAAGGTGGATGTTATGCCAAAACGATTCGCATCAATCCTAAGTATGAACCCCTGGTTTGGGAAGCCATCAATCGCTTTGGCGCGATGATCGAAAATGTGCCATTGGACGAAGATCATAACCCTGACTTCAACTCCAACGTCATTACAGAAAATACACGTGCCAGCTATCCACTGCATTACATCGAAAACTTTGAGCCAAGCGGACAAGGCGGACATCCTAACCACATTTTCTTCTTGACTGCTGACGCGTTTGGCGTTATGCCACCTTTGGCACGCTTAAGCAACGATCAAGCGATGTATTATTTCCTGAGCGGTTACACTTCGAAGCTCGCCGGAACTGAACGAGGTCTTGGCGATAAACCCCAGGCGACCTTCTCAACCTGTTTTGGTGCGCCTTTCTTGCCCATCAAACCTTCAATTTACGCTGAATTGCTGTCAGAACGACTGGAAAAACACGGAACAAAAGTTTGGCTCTTGAACACTGGCTGGGCTGGTGGTGGTTTTGGTGTTGGCGAACGCATCGCTTTACCTCTAACCCGCGCTATGATTGAAGCCGTTTTGAGTGGCTCTCTGGACGATACACCCACCCACACGCATCCCATTTTCAATATCGAAATTCCGAATGAGGTTGCTGGTGTGCCCGATGACGTGCTCAACCCTGAAAAATCCTGGGCAGATTATGAAGCTTACAAAGCCGAAGCCAATGGTTTGGCTGAGCAGTTCATCAAGAACTTTGCAAAATACGAAGATTCAGTTTCAGAAAGTGTTACAAAATCTGGTCCTAAAATTTTGAAGGATTAGTTTTTGACTTTTCGAGAAAGGACAGTTTATGGACAGATTTGTTATTAGAGGAGGCATTCCACTTTCGGGTGTGATGATTCCGCAAGGTAACAAAAATGCGGCTCTGCCCTTAATGTCGGCAACCTTATTGAGCGAAGAACCGGTCATCTTGCATAACATGCCCGATATTCGCGATGTTCAAACCATGCGCCAGCTATTGCAAAGCCTGGGTGTTAGCATTCGGCAGGTTGGAAACTCCAGCTCCTGGGAATTCCATGCCAAGGATATTCGCCCTGCAGATTTGGACCCCGAACTTTGCCGCAAAATCAGAGCTTCAATTCTGCTTGCCGGACCGATGACTTCCCGCTATGGATCCTTGGAGCTTCCCCCACCTGGCGGTGATGTGATTGGTCGCAGAAGGGTTGATACCCACGTTTTAGCGCTTGAAAAACTTGGTGCGACATTTGAAGTCGAGCAAGGCATGTTCAAATTCAGTGCCAAAGGCTTAAAAGGTGCTGATATCTTGCTGGATGAAGCTAGTGTAACTGCAACCGAGAACACCATTATGGCTGCAACGCTGGCAGAAGGCAAAACCATCATCCGAAATGCGGCTTCTGAACCGCACATCCAGGAACTGTGCCATCTACTTAACACAATGGGTGCCAGAATTGAGAATATCGGTTCAAATACCTTGATTATTCATGGCGTGGAAAAACTGCATGGTGGTGAATTTACCATTGGACCTGATTATTTGGAAGTGATCAGTTTCGTAGGTGCCGCAGTGGTGACTCGAGGCAGTATTCGCATCAAAAATGCAGGCGTTGAACATCTTAGCATGATTAAGTTGGTGTTAAAACGCTTGGGTGTGGATATTGAGTACGAAGGTGATGATCTCTTGGTAGATGCACGGCAAAGGCTGGAAATCGAACCGGATTTGGGTAATGCAATTCCTGAAATCAGTGTTATGCCTTGGCCTAGCTTCCCAACCGACTTGATGAGCATCGCCATTGTGATTGCCACGCAAAGCAAGGGAACTGTCCTTTTTCATGACTGGATGTATCCCAGCCGCATGTTCTTTATTGACAAATTGGTATCGATGGGCGCTCAAATTGTATTGTGCGATCCACATCGGTGTATTGTCAACGGACCTACCCCACTAAGTGGTGAAACATTGGATAGCCCGGACATTCGAGCTGGAACAGCTTTGGTGCTGGCGGCTCTCTCAGCTGAAGGCACGTCTGTTATTCGCAACGTAGCACAAATTGATCGGGGATACTCTCGCATTGATGAAAAGCTACGCGCACTAGGCGCAGATATCGAACGTATATCTGGCGATTAGCACATAAAAGCTGTAAATTTTTCAAAAGAAAAAAGCATCCGCTTATCAAAGTGGATGCTTTTTAATTAGCTTTATTATCAATTTTTGTTAGGCTTTGCTGCCGGCTACTTCCAAGAAGTTTTTGATGGTATCGCGAAGCATTGGCTCAGGAAGCACACCTACCTGGCGATGGACGATCTTGCCGTCTTTCATCATCAACATGGTTGGAATGCCTTGCACACCATACTTGCCAGCCCATTCTTGATTTTCGTCGGTGTTGACTTTGGCAACAATCAATTTGCCAGCAAAATCTTTGGCCATTTTATCCAGGATTGGACCCAACATCTTACATGGACCACACCAGGGTGCCCAAAAATCGACGATTACGGGCAGTTCGTTTTCCAATACGGTTTTTTGAAAAGCAGCGTCTGTAACATTAATTGGTTCGTTTATCATATTCGTTTCCTCCAGTTAGTCTCAAAAAGTATACAGATTTATTTCTGAAATGCAAGTTCGAGATTATTCAATGCCTCAGAAAAGAATCTCCAAAATCTTTGGAATGAAGATTATACTCCCAATAATGATAGCCAGAATGGCGGCAATCAGAACAAATGCCGCGCCAACATCTTTGGCAATTTTGGCTAAAGGGTGTGTTTCCGGGCAAATAATATCAACCATCGCTTCGAGTGCTGTATTGAGTAATTCTGCTATCCAAACAAGGCTGATAACAATGAGTATGGGAATCCACTCTTGCAGGCTCAGTTTGAACAAAAAGCTCAGGACAAGTACAAAGATTGTGATTGCCGCATGAATCCACGCATTCTTTTGCGTTTTTAGAGCGTAGGCAAGCCCATCAAATGCTGCGTAAAAGGACATTTTCCGCTCTTTTAAGAAAATTAGCGTGTCTTTGAAGCGTTTATTGTGTTGCATATCTAGATTGTACTTTACCCAGACTGAAAATGCGATAAAATGGAGATGTCGCGGGTGTTGCCAAGTGGTAAGGCATTAGCTTCCCAAGCTAACATTCGTGGGTTCGAATCCCATCACCCGCTTAAAAAAGCTCCGATGAATTCTCATCGGAGCTTTTATGTTTCAATTGTTTGCAGGCTTACTTGATTTCAATCTGGTAAACCCGGTGGTTTTTGTAGGGTTTGACCCCCAGATTCAACAAGTCTTTGCGCATTTGCACGGCGGTTTCAGCAACCTGTGAAAGCTCCCCATTGACAAAGGATGGGTGATTTTTGGTAGCGGCTAACAAGGTGTCAAAGAGCAAAGCGTTCCCACCCATGCCTTGGTACTCGGGCAAGATCGCAATGCCGTTGTAGCAAACCCAATCGGTTTTCTTTATCTCACGTAAAAGGCGCAGGATTTCAATGGGTCCTAACTTGCCTTTGTTCTTTTGCATGGCTCTTGAAATATCCGGGAAAGGTAACACAAAGCCGACCAACTCGTCTTGTCCGTTCAAAATCAGTTGCACCATGGTTGGGATCACAATCATCAAAGCGTTATTGAGCACATAATCCAGTTCGCGATCAGTTAAGGGGTAATACTCCCAGTTTTCCACAAAGGCGTTGTTATAAGCTTCTTTGACCCGGGTTTTCCATTTGACAATTTCACGTTTGTTTTTGAAAGACTTAATGCGTAATTTGCCACGTTTAGCCACAATCTGAACTGCTTTTTTAACCTTTTCAGGCATTTCAAATTCCTGGGGTCTCACAAAACTGCTAACAAAATCCACTTCTTTGCTAAAGCCATAGTTTTCAACCAAATTTTGGTAATAGGCAAAGTTGTAGTTTAGCATGTTCATCATTTGTCTGAATTCTTGACCTTCGACTTGAATGCCATAACCATCCAATGGTCCATATCCCTTAGGACCAACAAGCCTGTTCAATCCTCGTGCTTTTGCCCAGGCAATTGCGGTATCAAACAAAGCGTTGGCAACGTCTTGGTCATTGATGCTTTCAAAGAGGTAAAAAGAGGCTTGTTTTGTTTTGTGGAAGTCATTAAAGCGTTTGTTTTCCAACGCAGCTATGCGCCCCACAACCTTGCCGTCTCGCTTGGCGATCCATTGATCCGATTCTGAATGCTCGTACCAGGGATGTTTTTCTTTGTTTAGCTGCATATACACATCAGCTTTAAAAGGTGGCACAAACTGAGGCACGTCTTCATACAAAGCGTATTGAAATTCAACAAACTCTTTTTTGTCTTTTTTACTTAAGACCGGAATAATCTCTACCATTGTATTCTCCAGATAAAATCTTAATAAGCACATTATACACCTTGATAGGCTTATAAAGACCTAACTGCCAAGGACAAAAATAGTTACGCGAAAGGTGATGATAAACAACTTTTTTGGCGTTTTCTTTAAATACTTGCCTAGTCGTGCCCGTTGTTATATAATCTTGACGCTTTAGCGAGCAAGAAAGAGGATTATATGATTGATGTCAATGACTTAAGAAAAGGCGTTATCTTCTTACAGGATGGTAACTTATATCGCGTCTTAGAGTATGCCCACAACAAACCAGGCCGGGGTTCGGCAACGATTCGCATCAAGGCCCGTGATTTGCGACGTGGCACAACTTTGGAGATGACTTTTATCTCTGGTGATCGTATCCAATCAGTTCGTTTGGATTACCACCGTGTTGAATATTTATACCGTGATGATAATTTCTTCTACTTCATGGATATGGAAACATTTGATCAACCTGCCATTCCCAAGAGTTTGGTTGAGGATGTAGAAGGTTTCCTGAAAGAAAACATGGAAGCCAAACTAACCTTTTATGGGAGCGAAGCTTTGGATATTGAGCTCCCCACAACGGTGGATCTGCTGGTAACAACCGCTGAGGTTGCCGCGCGAGGTAACACCGCGACCGGCTTAACTAAACAAGTTGAAGTTGAAACTGGACTCAAAGTGCAAGTACCTGCTTTTGTCAACGAAGGTGACACCATTCGTGTTGATACTCGCACTGGCGATTATGTTACACGTGTATAAACGCTGGACTGATTTAGAAAAGTAAAACCAAGATGAAAACACCCTATGGCCGCGAATGTCGCTTTTTCTATGGCGATTATTATCGCGGCCGTCATTTTGAAGAATGCCGCGGTTTGGTTAACCCCTTGGATAAACAGCAATGGACTTCGGTACTGTGCAAAGATTGCCCCGTTCCAGATATTCAACGCAATAATAACTGTCCCAATTTGGTTCTGACAACTTATATCGGCAAATCCTGGTTTAAAAAACGCATCAAAGTTAAAGCTAGCTGTAGCAAAACACTGGAAACGGTAAAAGATCCAAACATTGGCTGTGGTTATTGCCACAAATAAGCCCATGTAAGAAAACCGTAAGAATAAGCCTTTGGCATGTTAGAACGCTTAGAGAACATTACCCACCTTGGTATAATTGAAAAAGACAGATAGTATCGAACCTGGAGGCTCGAGTGAAACCTAGACGACAATCCTTTTTAATATCCGCTCTGTTGCTTTTGGCAATTGTGACGATGACCTTTTATGGGCTTCGCGAACAATCCATGGGCACAGAGATAGTCCCTATTAATCGTGTTGCAACACAATTGAATGAGGGCAAAATTAGTAAATTAGAGGCTGATGGCGACACATTGTACATCACCTATGATGATTCCAAACAAAGTCACAAATCAACCCTTGATCCTAAAATGGGTCTTTTTGATCAGCTTACCCAATTGGGAGCCACAGAAGAAGCTTTGCAAAACCCTAAGCTGGAAATCCGTGTTAAAGTCCCTGGTTTCTGGTCAAATTTCTTTATTGGTTTGATGAATTTCCTGCCTTTTATCCTAATGGGCGTTCTGTTTTGGGTTTTTATCAGACAAGCTCAAGGATCCAACAATGCCGCCATGCAATTTGGTAAATCGCGCGCACGCATGCTTAGTGGTGAACAATCTACGGTCACCTTTGCTGATGTTGCCGGAGTGGATGAAGCCAAAGAAGAACTGCAGGAAGTAGTGGAATTCCTCAAGGAACCCCAAAAGTTTATGGCACTTGGTGCCCGAATTCCAAAGGGCGTTTTGCTAATCGGCTCTCCCGGCACGGGTAAAACCTTGATGGCAAAAGCTGTGTCCGGTGAAGCTGGCGTACCCTTCTTTTCCATTTCTGGTTCGGAATTTGTTGAAATGTTTGTTGGCGTTGGTGCCAGCCGTGTCCGTGACCTCTTTGATGAAGCCAAGAAACGCTCACCTTGTATCGTGTTTGTGGATGAAATTGATGCTGTGGGTCGCCAAAGAGGTGCCGGTTTGGGTGGCAGTCATGACGAACGTGAACAAACCTTGAACCAGCTCTTGGTTGAAATGGATGGTTTTGGAACAGATACCAATGTCATCGTTATTGCTGCTACTAATCGCCCTGACATTTTAGACCCTGCCCTGCTCCGCCCTGGTCGATTTGACCGCCGTGTCATGTTGGATAAGCCTGACATGAAAGGCAGAGAAGAGATTCTCAAGGTGCATTCACGTGGTAAGCCAATTTCAAATGAGGTTGATCTAGGCGTGCTTGCCCGTGGCACACCTGGTTTTGCTGGTGCGGATCTTGAAAACCTGGTCAACGAAGCGGCATTGCTGGCTGCCCGTCGAAACAAAAAGGTGATTGGAAACGATGAGTTCGAAGAAGCTGTTGAACGCGTCATCGCAGGACCTGAGCGAAAGAGCCGCTTGATGAACGAAGATGAAAAACGACTCACTGCATATCATGAGGCCGGCCATGCCATTGTTATCGCAGCCTTACCTGAGGGCGATCCCATTCAAAAGATTTCCATTATCTCCAGAGGCATGATTGGTGGTTTTACCCTTGCCTTGCCCGTTGAAGACCTCAATTACAAGTCCCGCAAGATGATTTTGGCAGAGATTACCGGACTGCTTGGTGGAAGGGCTGCTGAAGAGATTATGGCAAATGACATCACTTCTGGCGCGTCCAATGACATTGAGCGGGTTACAAAACTTGCTCGAGCCATGGTCACCCGCCTTGGCATGAGTGAAGAAATGGGTCCAATGGTTTATGGACAAAAAGAAGAACTCGTTTTTCTTGGTCGTGAAATTTCTGAACAACGCGACTATTCCGAAGCCGTTGCGGAAAAAATTGACGCTGAGGTTGCCCGTATCGTCAACGAAAGCTATCAGCTGGCGAAGAATATCCTCATTGAGCATAAAGCCAAGCTCATTGAAGTCGCAGAAAAGCTGCTTGAGCAAGAAACGATTTCCAAAGAAGAGTTTGATGAGATTTTCCCATCACCTCACCCAAAGACGCACGGTATACCGGTGATTATCACTGATTAGCGTCGTATAGCAAAGTTTTCTTCAATCAGACTCAGCATCTTTTCAAAGTATGCTGGGTCTGTTGCTTTAAACCAATGGATCGATTGGTCTGAAGGCTTGAACCAATTGGCTTGCCGGCGCACGTATTGGCGCGTGTGGCGTTTGATGAGCATTTTGCAGGTGTCGAAGTCAATCTCATTTTCGAGGTAGGCAAAGCTTTCAGCGTAGCCAATTACACCAATTTTCTTCACAAAATCTGCCAATCCTTGGTCAATTAAGTTTTGAGCTTCTTCAAGCAATCCTTCATCAAGCATGAGATCAATACGCTGATCAATGCGTTTGTAAAGACTCTCACGGTCCCAATCCAAGCCTATTGTTAGGGTATTGTAAGGGCTTTCGCTTCGGCTTCTTTGTTCGGAAAAAAGCTTACCAGTCGAGAAAATCACTTCCCAGGCACGGACGGTGCGTCTGATGTTACGGGCATCAATATTAACTGCCGCAGAGGGATCAATGAGCGCTAATTTTTGGTGTAAAGCGTCATAGCCAATCTTATCGCCCCACACTTCAATTGCAGACCGCAAACCAGGATTTGGAGGCAATTCTGGCGGTTGCCAGCCTTCCACAATCGCCCGGTAATACTGCCCGGTGCCTCCAACCAAGATGGCAATTTTGTTTTGCTTGTGGATGGATTGGATAATCGGATCCACCGCTTTTAGATACTCACCCAAACTCCAAATATGTTTGACGCTGCTTACATCAATAAGATGATGTCTTATTTGCCCTCTTTCTTCTAAAGTCGGTTTGGCAGTACCGATGTTTAATTCTTTGTAGAGGTAACGCGAATCCGCGGAAATGATTTCGGTTTCCAAATGTTTTGCAAGGCAAATAGCCAAGTCAGTTTTGCCGGATGCTGTTGCCCCAACGATGTAAATGATAGGCGCTTTTTCGCTTGCTTTAGTCATCATATTCCCCCAAGCGCTCAAAGTGAAGGATCTCAGCATCCTCATCTTTGTTGAATTTTTCTACAACAAGCAGATCCAATTGCCATTCCATATCTTCAAGGTCTTGTTCAACCAGGTAATGGTTTATGCACCTGAACAAGGCAGACAGCTTTTTGGGTGTGATCGAAAACTCCGCCAAACCGTATTCGTCGGATCGTCGGGTTTTTACTTCAAAGAACACAATCACCTTGTCCTTACGCATAATGAGGTCAATTTCGTCGTTTTGATGCCTAAAATTGCGTTGGATAAGCTCATAATCTTTATCGATGAGCCATTTTAAGGCTAAATCTTCACCCCAACTTCCAATTGCCTGACGATAAGTCTTTGCCATGCTTTAAGTATACAATCAAGCCTAAAAATTTTCAAAATGCGCGATTATAGGATAGAATTATCGGAATCATTAGGAGATAGTATGACAATAGCAGAACTTGTAACAATCGGTACAGAACTCCTTCTGGGAGAAATTCAAGACACTAATTCAAAATATATTGCTCGTTCATTAAGAGACATCGGCGTGGATATCTACCGCCTGACGACTATTGGCGACAACCCCAACCGTATCACCCATTCCCTCCAAGCGGCTCTCATGCGATCGGATGTTGTAATTTGCACAGGAGGATTGGGTCCAACGGTTGATGATCCAACCCGCAAAGCGGTTGCGGATGTCTTTAACGTGCCTTTGGTCTATCGCGAAGAACTTTGGGAAGACATTGTGGCACGTTACAAAACCTTTAATCGGGTTCCAACTGAAAACAATAAGCGCCAGGCTTTTATCCCTGCCAACGGGATTGCCATCCGCAATCCGGTTGGCACTGCGCCGGCTTTCTATGTTGAGTTAGGTATCAAAACCATCATTGCTTTACCAGGTGTGCCACGCGAAATGCAATTTTTGATGGAAAATTTCGTTATTGACTATTTGAAAGAACGTTATGACCTTCATGAGCAAATCATCAAAGCATGGGTTATTCACACCATTTCTAAAGGCGAATCCGCCATTGACGAAATTATTGGACACATGGAAACATACAGCAACCCCACCGTGGGTTTGGTGGCATACCCTGGGAGAACGGATATCCGTGTAACAGCCAAAGCCGCTTCTTCGGCAGAGGCCAAAGCGATGATGCGACCGGTTATTGATGGTATCCATGAACTTTTGGGTGAATACATTTATGGCGAGAACGAAACTACGCTGGAGATAGCCATCGCAGAGAAATTGATTAAACACAATTTACGTTTGGCAGTCATCGAAAGTGGCACCAAAGGTTTGATTAGCTCAAAGCTCAAAATTCATGCCGGTGAAGACCATTTTTACGGTGAGAACCTGGACGTATTCATTTCCGAAGAAACCCTTAAACAACTTATGACTGAAATCGCAGAAAGAAAGAATGCTGACATCGTATTAGGTATTCGATTTAGCGAAAAAGATGACACCCAGAACTTATACCAGGCTTTGCTTGCGCAGGACTTTTTCTGGGATGATGATCGCTCTTACGCCGGTCCAAAAGGAGATGGTTTGTTATGGGCGTTTAGCGCTTCTCTCGATTCTGTGAGACGCAAAATTAAAGACTACTGCTAAAAGGAGAGTTATGAAGACTTGCGCAACCATTCTCAAAAACGCACATATCCTTGCTATGGATGAGCAATCGAATCAGTTTGAGCCTGGTGCCATTGCGATAAAGGACGGAAAAATAGCCGCCGTTGGGTATCAGCATGAAATCCTGGCGGAATGGCAAGCAGAAGAAACTATTGACTGTGGCGGCAAAGTGCTTATGCCAGGACTTATAAACACGCACACGCACATACCCATGACTCTTTTGCGGGGTCTTTCTAACGACCTCAGGCTGGATGTCTGGCTAATGGGTTACATGATGCCCGTGGAACGTGAATTTGTCTCACCGGAATTTGTGCGCTTGGGCACTCAAATGGGATGTGCTGAGCTCATTCGCTCTGGTGTGACAACCTTCAACGACATGTATTATTTTGAAGATGAAGTTGCCCAAGCCACTGCTGAAATTGGCATGCGTGCCGTGCTGGGACAAACCGTATTGAAATTCCCCTCGCCGGATGCTGCGTCCTTCGAAGATTCTCTGGCTTTATCTGAGGCATTGATCGAAAAATGGAAAGATCATAATCTGATTATTCCTGCCATTGCTCCACACGCGGTATACACCTGTCCTGCAGAGGTACTCGAAGCGGTGGTTAAGATTGCAAAGAAGCACGACGCCATCGTCCATTTCCATGTATCGGAAACAATCGAAGAAGTTGAAAACCTGCGTAAAGAGACAGGTATGCCAGTTGTTCCCTACATCAAGAAGCTGGGCATGCTTGATACAAAACTAATCGCCGCGCACTGTGTGCATGTTGACGACGGAGAAATCCGCACCATGCTACGCGCTGGCACAGGCATTGCCCACAACCCAAGCTCAAACCTTAAGCTAGCCTCAGGTTTTGCACCTATTGCCCGCATGATGGAAATGGGTGCAAAGGTTGGCATCGGAACGGACGGAACAGCATCCAACAATGACCTCGATATGTTTGAGGAAATGCGTTTGGCGAGCTTAATTGCCAAACCCGTTGCGGGAGATCCCACCGTCTTGCCGGCTAAACAGGTTTTGGAAATGGTCACCAGAATTGGCGCTGAAACTTTGCACATGGCTGAGATTACTGGCAGTCTCGAACTTGGTAAGCGGGCTGATTTGATTTTGATCGATCTTTACCCAATGCACAATCAACCTCACTTTAGACGTGACCCAGAGAATGTCTACGCTCAGATCGTCTATGCCAGCAAGGCAACTGATGTGACGGATGTGATGGTTGAAGGACAGTGGCTCATGCGAGACCATGAACTTTTGACAATCAACGAAGCTGAGCTCATTCGCCAAGCCGCACCGATCGCTGAGCAGATTGATGCCTTTTTGACAAGCCGTGAAGAGTCTGTGCTTTCCAAACTATTGGCTATTGGCGGCTTCTCTGAAGAAGAGAGCTTTGAAGTGCAAGCCAAAGTTCGGGTTAAGGACGTTGAAAGCGTTCTCAAAAATCTCAACCAACCAGAAATTCAGATTATCCGCACACGGCATTACCATGAATATGACACCTATTTCTTTTTTGAGGATCCTTCACAGGGAATTTTGCGATATCGTGAAGATGAATTCCTAAACAAGCGAGGCGAAATCATAAATGTGCGCAGCAGACTGACCCTCATCGGCGAAGGTGACCCTGAAGGTGGCGAGTTTATCAAACAAGGCTTGCTGTCACGGAGCCGCTATTTTGCACCTGCAACCCATAGTTTGCGTTTCTACATTGAGTATTTTAAACCCAGTCACTCATTGGAAATCGAAAAGAACCGGCGCAGATATTTGGTTAGATTCAAAGATGTTGAGTTCTTTATCAATGTGGATAGGATCATCAAGCCAAATGAGGATTGTTTTGTTGAGATAAAAAGCCGCACTTGGAGCCGGCAAGATGCTGACGAAAAAACACATCTCATCAAATATCTCGCCGATGTTTTAGAATTAGACACCAGTCAAATTATCAATGAGGATTATTTTCAGTTTTTAGAAAGGCATTAGGTGATTTATGACAAAGTCCATTAAGGTCCTGTTTGCAAGTGCTGAAGCTGCCCCATTTGCCAAAGTAGGCGGTTTGGGCGATGTTGCCGGGGCGCTTCCTGGTGCTCTTAATGCGCTTTCATCCGTGGATTTAGACCTTCGTATTTTCATGCCCTTCCATTCCCAGGTCAAGAAGTATGATCCAAATCATCGTCTCATTGGCTCTTTTAAACTGCCATTAATGGATGGTAAGGACTTGGAATGCCAATTTTACCTTGCTCAGATTGGAGAAACCAAGGTTTACCTGCTCGATAATGAGTTCATCAACCATCAATCCCCTGTTTATCATGGCGATTGGCGTTTGGATGGCTTAAAGTATGCGAGTTTTTCATTGATGGTGCTTGAAGCTGCCAAATACCTTGACTGGAAACCAGATATTTTGCATTGCAATGATTGGCACACGGCTTTGTCCATAAATGCTTTGGAGCAACAATACGCTGAAGACCCGTTTTTTGATGGCGTGCGAACCGTTTTATCTATTCATAACCTGCCTTTTAACGGTTGGGGGTCTCAGGAAGCGATGAGCCAGTTGGGTTTTATCCCGTCAACAGATGGCGATTTACCGGATTGGGCAAAGTTTACGCCTTTACCAATGGGCATTTCAGCCGCGGATTTGATCATAACCGTTTCGCCTGGCTATGCTAAAGAGATTACGACGCCGGAATATGGCTGTGGGCTTGAAGATTACTTGCAAAAACACCACAATAAGCTTATCGGTATCCTGAATGGCATTGATACTGAAAGCTTTAATCCTATTACTGATGAAACACTGCCCAACACCTTTAGCTCAGAAAGATTGTATGATCGTGTGCTTAATAAGTTGAACTTACAATCAGCTTTGGAATTAGAAGTTGGACATCTGCATCCAATGATGACCATGGTTAGCAGGCTTAGCCATCAAAAGGGTTTGGATATCCTGCTGGATAGTCTTGAACTCATCAAAGATCTGCCCTGGCAGTTTGTTTTACTTGGCACCGGCGATGCAGAAATAGAAAAACGTGCCCTCGAATTTCAGGAAAGATATCCGGGTAAATTCTCTGCCATTTTGAAATACGACGAAGCCCTGGCACGAATGCTATACGCAAGCGGCGATATTTTCACAATGCCCTCTCGCTATGAGCCTTGTGGCTTGTCACAAATGATCGCCATGCGTTATGGTAATCTGCCCGTTGCCAGCGCCACCGGTGGTTTAAAAGACTCCATCATCGATTACACAACATCACCTGCAAACGCAACCGGATTTTTGGCAAATGATATTTCTGCAGAAAGTTTCGCCAATGCCTTGAGCCAGGCTTTAGACCTTTTTAAGGACAAAGTTATATGGACTCAGCTTCAGCGCAATGCCATGGCTCAGGATTTTAGCTGGCAACTATCAGCAGAACTTTATGCAAAAGCCTATTATTCTTTGTTAAATCCATCAGAAACTGATGACACCATTACTGAGGAAGAAGGATTAACATGATTAAAGAACGCGCCTCAGGCGTTTTGTTGCACCCCACCAGTTTACCGGGTCCCTATGGCATTGGTGACCTTGGTCCAGAAGCTTATCGTTGGATTGACTTTTTAGTGGCAAGTGGCACGCGATATTGGCAGTTTTTACCACTTGGACCAACCGGCTATGGCGATTCACCTTACCAATGCTTTTCTGCATTTGCTGGTAATCCTTACTTGATTAGCCCCGATGGTCTCTTGGAATTGGGACTCATTGAAAAAGAAGATCTCAGTGATCTTCCTGACTTTAGTGTTGAATCTGTCGATTTTGGACCGGTTATTGCATGGAAAACGGCTTTGTTAGACAAAATGAGCCAAAGGGTTATCAGGCATGGCATGCCGCCAGAGCTCTTGAAGGAATTTGAGTCCTTTGTGGATGACAATTTGGATTGGCTGGATGAATATGCCTTGTTTATGGCTATCAAACAAAGCCAGGGCGGTATTGCCTGGTCTGAATGGCCAAAATCATTGAAGTTTCGTGAAGCCGCAGCCTTGGAAAATGCTAAAAAACAATTGGCAGAGCAAATTTTCAGACATAAATTTGATCAATTTTTGTTTTTTAAGCAATGGTTAAAACTGCGCCAATATGCTCAGGCACACGGCATTCAGCTTATTGGCGATATGCCCTTTGTGATTGCTTTTGATAGCGCAGATGCCTGGGCTCACCCACACCTCTTCTTGCTGGATAGCAAACTTCAACCAACTCTTGTTGCAGGTGTTCCACCGGATGCATTTGGACCAAAAGGCCAGCTTTGGGGCAACCCACTCTACCAATGGCCGGCTCATGAAGCCGAAAACTATGCTTGGTGGCTCAAACGAATGGAAGCCACCCTCAAATTAGTCGATTTGGTACGCATTGATCACTTTAGAGGGTTTATCTCTGCCTGGCATGTACCCTTTGGTAATGAGGATGCTATCATCGGCGAGTGGATTCCATCACCTGGTGAGGCATTATTTAAAGCCTTCCAAACGAGCTATCCAGAATTACCCATTATCGCTGAAGACCTTGGCTACATTACGCCGGATGTGGTTGCCTTGCGCGAAGATTTTAATCTACCCGGTATGCGCATCTTGCAATTTGCTTTTGATGGTGATCCAGAAAATGAATTTTTACCCCATCACTACCCGGTTAATAGCGTTTGTTACACAGGAACGCATGACAACGAAACCGCCAAAGGCTGGTATATGCAAGCAGAACTTAAAAACAAGTTGTTTATGCACAAATACCTTGATTTCAAAGATGAGGATATTTCATGGGCGTTAATGCGAGCTGCTTTCCGTTCAGTATCGACTCTTTGTGTGGTGCCGATGCAAGATATTCTCAGCCTTGATTCAGAAGCGCGCATGAATAACCCGGGCATCGCGGCTGGAAATTGGCGTTGGCGCATGAAACCCGGCGCGATTACAGATCTTTTGGTGAAGAAATTCAGGGATTTAAACTTTACATACAGCCGTTTGAGTAGTTAAGCAAATCAATAAATCAAAAAAGCTCTCCATTTTTTGGGAGAGCTTTTCGCTTATATTCATTAGATTTATTCTGTTGCCATTGCCGCACCGATAATGCCAGCATCATTGCCTAAAGTTGCTCTAATAACTTTTTCTTCAGGGAAACTTAAATACTTTTGGAATTTTGCCAGGTTTGAACTAATCGCGCCACCCAAAACAAACAGATCGGGACTGAATAAAAAGTCATAACGTTCTAAAACTTCATTTAACCTTAATGCCCATTGCTTCCAGCTAAGTTTCTCGATCCTTTTTACGGCTGCAGATCCGTAATGTTCGGCTGATTGTCCATGAAAAAGGAGGTGCCCAAGCTCTGTATCTTTCCATATTTTCCCATCCAGAATTAAGGCCGAACCAATTCCTGTTCCCAGTGTTAAAAAGAGCGTGCGATGGGTTTGCTTGATGATTGGGTTTCCAATTCGTAACTCTGCCAAAGCAGCAGCGTCTGCATCATTTAGGATGCTGACTTTACAGCCAGTACCAGCGCTAAAAAATGTTTTCAGATCTTTTCCCCGCCATTCCGGATGCAAATTTGGCGCATTCTCGACGCTGGTTCCTCTTAATCTACCGGGAAAACCCACGCCTATTGGACCATCAAAGTCCAATCGTTTAATCATTTTTTTAATGCCTTCCAGCGCTCTTTCGGGTTCAGACTCGTTTGTAAATCTAAACCGAACTTTTTCTGAAGCAAAAGTGCCAGCTTTAATGTCAACCAATGCCGCCTTGATTGCCGAACCGCCAATATCAATACCTAATCGAATCATATTTCACCTAATCACATCCATTATTAAGATGTTCTTCGTATGTTATTGCAAAATTGTGTCTGCCAGATTGATCACATGCAGCCCTAAAAAACAAATAATCTGACCTTTCCGGTTGAGCCACAGCTTGAATGGCTTCCAGACTGGGACTGCAAATGGGTCCAGGTGGCAAACCATAATACCGATAGGTATTATAGGGCATATCCACCGCCAGGTCATCCCATGTGAGCCTACTTTTCCACCAGGTTTTTGTATTATCATCCCATCCAAGCGCATATTGTACGGTTACATCAGTTTGGAGTTGCATGCCCAATCTGAGCCGATTGTAAAAAACAGATGCCATCAAGGGCATTTCTTCCGTTGCCAGGGTTTCCCGTTGAATGATGGATGCCATGGTTAAACCTTCTCTTAAGGTCAAACCTAGCCCTTCGATCTGTTGGTCAAGACCACTTTTAACAACTTTCGTCTCAAACTGTTCTAAAAGTGTGAAGATGGTCTCACCAAGACTGATGTCTGGTTTGAAATAGTAGAGTCCAGGCAAAATAAAGCCTTCAAGACTAGCTTCAGGAATGAAAGCGAATTTATCCTTATAAAGTTGCGAAGGTGCTTTATTGGCTTCCAGGAAGTCTGAGCCGCTGAAAGAAAAAGGGGAAAAATCAATGGCAGAAGCTATTTCTTCAATCCGCCAACCCGCAAAAATACGGAGGCTGATGTCGCGATAGGTTTCGTTTCCAATTCGTTTGGCGATTTCGATCGTATTTTGACCGCTTGCAATGGTGTAAGAACCTGGTTGCATATTGCGATCGCGACCGTAATAAACGAATAATTGGCAAGCTGATTGGGCATTGCTTACAAAACCTTCAGTCGCTAGTTTCCTGCAAATGTCTGGAACGGTTTCGCTCTGGTCAATAAAAAACTTCCGTTCTTTGCCATCAAGGAAAAAGTTTGCTTTGTTCAACGCATCAGCGTTCTTTTTCAGTAAAAAAGCATATTTAAGCCTTGAAGGTAACGGTAAGCGTTTGTCTGCTGTCCCAAACTGCTTTTCTGCGCTTTTGAGAAAGTAAATCGCTATCACGGCAACCAAAATGATAAGGACCATCGTGATACCCAATAGCATGCCAGCCGCATTTTTTGGCTTTGCACTTTTGGGTTCAGGCATTTTGCGCCTCATCAAAGTTGTGATGGTCCAAAAAATCTTGCAAAATGAGTGCGGCTACCCGGTCATCAGACGGTTTTTGGCGCTTCTTAGCGGTTTGCCCCATCGTGATTGACAGGTTTTGCAATGCGATTGAACTGCCGCTTTCATCCCAAACGTGCACAGGCATGGTCGTCAATTCCTTTAGGGTATTAACAAAGCGCAAAACTTTTCTGGCACGAGGACCCTCACCACCATCGCTGTCATAAGGAACACCAACTAAAATATCTGTGCATTGTTCTTTTAGAGCTAAGGCTATCACTGCTTCGGCATCCTTTAAACGGGAAACATGCTCGATAATGCAAAGTGCTCGAGCAAAGCTTAAGGTTTCATCACTGACAGCGACACCAATGCGCTTGTCACCATGATCTACGGCGAGAAACTTTCGATACCCTGTGTCTAAAGACGCCACTTTATCGCTTATTCCTCGTTGGAACGCAAATCTATGCGAATAACATTTTTGCCAAGACTGCGCAAAACATCATAATCACCCAAGGCTTGAGCCAACTGCAAGGTTCCAAAAGTCATGCCTTCGCCAGGAATGTTGATGTCCATTTTGGTTTCCTGGGTAAAAATAATGTAAAAACCGCCATCTGGTCCACCTTTGTGGAACTGACCGGTTGAGTGCAAAAAGCGGGGTCCAAAACCGAGTGTCGTTGCAACATTATATTGGTTCAGCAAGCGGGCTCTCAAAGATTGCATTTTTTGAGTTTCGTCGCTTAATCTGGGCAAAAAGGCATTAATAGCGATAAAGCCACCCTTCTGTAAATCTTGGGCGTATGCATCAATGACATCTTCCAAGGACTCGCAGGTTTCAAGTTCTGGTAAATATTTTCCGTAAACAGTTATTTGATCATTTTGATAGACAGGCTCGCCAATTTCCAGGTTGCCGGTTTCTTTATATTTTTCAATGACGGCTTTGGTGACCAACTTGTTGCTTTGAACATCTGGTTGGTCAAAGGCGTTCACACCTAAAACCGCACAGGCAATGGCAGTGGCGTATTCCCAGCGGTAAAATTCACGGGCTAAATCAAAAGGCGTTTCCAGTTTGAAGCCAAGGATGGGATAAGCCTGTTTACGCAGCTTTTCTACCCTTTCAGCTTGACTGCCATCCACTTCGAAGTAGACAAACAAACGATCCTCAGGGTAATCAAAATAGTGTAATTCAGGCTCACCTTCGATGGGTAAAATGCCTAAGCCATTTTTTCCACTACTTTCAGCAATCAATTGCTCGAGCCAAGGTACCAGATGGGCGGCAAAACCTTCAGCGATAAAGGTCAGTTTATTGCGGCCTGCCTTTGCCGCGCTACCTAAAAGCAAGCCCAGCATGGCATTCGCATTCGCTGCCAGAGCAATCGGAATTTGACTCAGTCGGTCAGAAAAGGCTGCTTTATTAAGTAAAGGTTCTAAATCAATGCCAATCAGGCTTGCTGGCACTAAGCCGAAAGGTGTAAACGCAGAAAATCGCCCACCAACGTTTGGTGGCGCGTAAAATACCGAACGAAACTCGTCACGTTGAGCAATCTCAGCTAGTGACGAACCCGGATCGGTGATGGCAATAAACCGATTACCCGTGCCATAAGGTATGTGTTTTGCGACTTCTTCCAAAAAATAGTGGTACGCTGCCATGGTTTCGCTGGTGCTTCCACTTTTGCTTGCGATAACAAAAAGGGCTTGCTCCAAATTAACTTGTTTGCATTGCGCTAAAATTTCTTTTGGATTGGTTGTATCAATTATTCTCAGTTTTAAGCCATGTCCAGTAGGAATCAGACCTTCAAAAGCCTGAGCCAGAACTTCCGGCGCTAATGAAGACCCACCCATGCCAAGCACAAAAACATCCGTGATGCCTTCGGCTAAAACTTGTTTTAAAAAGGCTTTGTAATCGTCAATGAGCTCAAACTGTTTTCCAGGAAGCGATAGCCAGCCTAAGCGGTTCCTGATTTCCTCATGCTGGCTATGGTCTGATGTCCACAAGCTTGGGTCATTGTCAAAAAGCCTCTGGATGTAATCAGCGTCACTGGCAGTTTTCATGGCACTTTTTAGGTCTGTGCTTAAGTTGCCCAGATCAGCCGAAAAGTGAACGCGTTTATTTTCAATGACAGAAAGCAAACTTTGATGCGCTTTTTGAAAAGCCAAGACGCCATCAATCTCAAGTTGTTCGGTTACTTTCCACAAGTCAATACCTTGCTCGATGAGCATATCCAGCCGTTTAATCGACTCTTTGAGCTCATGCTCAATTTTTAATTCAACTTGCCCATGGTCTAAAAAGGCTTCCAGGGTGTGCGTTGGGATCGTGTTAACCGTATTAAGACCAATCAATTCATCCACATACAAGCAATCTGAGTATGCTGGATTTTTGGTGCCAGTTGAAGCCCAAAGGGGTCGTTGAATTTGGGCGCCTGCTTGTGCCAGGCTTTCAAACCGTGGACTGCTAAAGACTCTTTTGAATTCCTGATAAGCCATTCGCGCATTGTCAACGGCAATCTTGCCTTTTAGGTCGATGGCTTCCAATGAGCCGGCTTCGATTTTTTCATCCAAGAGTTTATCAATGGCGGTATCGATGCGTGAAACAAAGAAACTTGCCACGCTATGAATATTAGCAATGGCCAAGCCTTTCTTTAGCCTATCTTCCAGTCCAAGAATATAAGCTTCCATGACCTCTTGATATCGTTCAATAGAAAAAATAAGTGTGGCGTTAACGTTAATCCCCTCAGCAATCAATGCCCGGATTACAGGGATCCCTGCAATTGTTGCCGGCACTTTAATCATAATGTTTGGGCGATTTATTTGTGCCCACAGAGTTTTGCCTTCAAGGATCGATTTTTCGGTGTCATCGGCGAACATTGGGTCAATTTCGACACTCACATAGCCATCAACATGCTCAGTTTTTTGGTAAAGCTCTTCAAAAATATCGGCAGTAACCTGAATGTCTTGTTTAACCAGTTCGAAGTAAATTTGTTCAGTACTTAATCCAGCCCAAGCCATCGATTGCAGGCTTAGATCATATGCACTTCCCTGCCCAATGGATTTTTCAAAGATGCTCGGGTTTGAGGTGACCCCATAGACCTTGCCTTGGTTGACGAGCTGTCGCATCGCACCGCTTTCAAGATCCTTGCGATCGATATTGTCATACCAAATGGATTGACCAAGCGCTTTTGTTTGAATTGCATTGTTCATCGACCTAACTCCTTTGATTTCTTTCCATCATCAATTCGATCTGCTTTACAACATTTTCAACCGTGAAACCTAATTTTTCAAAAACAACATTACCCGGGGCACTATGCCCATAGTTGTCAATGCCAAGGCTTGCACCATATTGCCCTACCCAACGTTCCCAAGCCATTGTGCGACCGGCTTCAATTGAGAAGCGGTTTATTACACTCGCTGGCAGAACCTCATCTCGGTAAGTTTTCTCCTGTTTCTCAAAGAGCATCCAACTCGGCATGGATACAATCCTCACGTTGATGCCTTTTGCTTCCAATTCTGGCAGACTAGCGATTGCCAAAGAAACTTCAGAACCGGTCGCGATGATGACTAAATCAGGCTCGCCTGCTTCGCTTTGATAAAGAACATAAGCGCCCTTTGCCAGGTTTTCCGCGCTTGCAAAACGGGAACGGTCAATAATTGGCAGATTTTGTCGGGTCAGAATCAAAGCTGTGGGTCCTTCATCGTTTAATAAAGCTTGTTTCCAGGCTTCAACCGTTTCATTGGCATCAGCCGGCCGAATGACATTAAGATTTGGGATTAACCGCAAACTCATTAAGGTTTCGATCGGTTGATGTGTGGGTCCATCTTCGCCTACACCAATAGAATCGTGGGTAAAGATGAAGATGTTTGCCATTTTGGAAAGCGCAGTAACCCGTAACGAACCGCGCAGGTAATCCGAAAATACCAAAAAAGTTGCTGTATAGGGTCTGATGCCACCATGCACATACATGCCATTGGCAATGCCTGCCATAGCCATTTCACGCACACCAAAGTGCAGGTTGCGCCCTTCAGGCGTTTCTGCATAAAATGCTGCATAAGCGTCCATCCATGTGTTATTGCTCGGGGCAAGATCAGCCGAACCGCCCATTAGCTCAGGCAAAGCTGCGCCCAAGGCTTGGAGCGTGTGCCATGAGGCAACCCGTGTGGACATCCCTTTTTCACTGGCTTGGAATGTAGGTAATTCTGCGTCCCAAGCTTCGGGAAGTTGATTACTAAATCTTCTGTCAAATTCCTCAGCCAGTTCGGGGTATGCTGCCCGATATTGCGCAAACAAGGCATCCCAATCGGACTGTGCCTTCTCGCCTAGCTTAATTTGCTCTCTGAAATGAGCCAAAATGTCCTTAGTTGCATAAAATAGCGGTTCTTCTGGAATGCCGGCATTTTGTTTAGCCAAATTGAGCTCTTCCCAGCCTGCCGGTGTTCCGTGAATGCCAGATGTGCCCGCCTTATTGGGTAAACCATAGCCAATAAGGGTTTTACAGATGATTATGGAAGGTCTTTCATCAGCTTTGGCTAGCTCTATGGCGTGATTTATCGCTTCAACATCATGACCATTTTCAACCGTTTGCACATGCCAATGGTAAGCGTCGAATCGTTTGGCGACATCTTCGGTAAATGCCAAATCTGTGCTGCCTTCAATGGTAATTTTATTGGAGTCATACAAGTAAATAAGCTTACCGAGTTTTAACGTGCCTGCCAATGAAGCAGCTTCGGCGCTAATGCCTTCCATCAGGTCACCATCAGTCACAATGGCGTAGGTGTAATGGTCGACCAAATCGAAACCAGGCTTATTGAATGTGGCTGCCAAATGTGCCTCGGCGATTGCCATGCCCACACCAGCCGCAAAACCTTGCCCAAGCGGACCGGTAGTGGTATCAACGCCGGGTGTCATGCCCCATTCAGGGTGCCCGGGCGTTATTGAACCCCATTGACGAAATTGCTTGAGATCCTCAAGCTTCACATCATAACCAGTGAGATACAACATGCTGTACAAAAGCATTGAGGCATGTCCGCCTGAAAGCACAAAGCGATCGCGGTTTACCCAGGTTGGATTTTTAGGGTTATGTTTCATTTGTTGCACGTAAAGCGTGTATGCCAGGGCAGCTGCGCCCATGGGCATGCCGGTGTGTCCGGAATTGGCAACTTGCACACCATCGGCTGAGATAAATCTAATGGTGTTTAAGGCTTGCTCAATATCAATCTTCTGCATAGGGGTCTCCAATGTTGTGTAGTCAATAATGATAAAATTTTACCACGGCGACTATCAGGAAGCCCTCTTAAGGAGTTTGACATGAAACTAAATGGAAAGACAGCGCTCATCACCGGAGGCGCAATACGTATCGGCAAAGCCATTTCAACTGAACTTGCAAATCATGGTGTCAATATCGCCATGCATTACCATCGGTCAAAAAGTGAAGCAATGCAGTTACAAAATGAGTTGCGCAGCAAAGGCGTAAAGGTCGAACTATTTAAAGCCGACATAAGCGATTTGGAAAGCATTCCTGGCTTTTTTGAAGAAGTCAATCAAACTTTTCCGAAGATAGACATTCTGGTGAACAATGCTGGCGTTTTTCCAAAGGGTGGCTTATTAGACATCAATAAAGAGCAGTTAGATCAAGTTTTTGGCATCAATCTCTTCGCACCACTCTTCTTGATGAGAGCCTTTGCAAAGCAAATCCCAAGTGATGGTCAAGGCAAAATCGTCAACATTGTGGACGCCAAAGTTTTTAAAAGCGAACCTGCCCGTTTTGCCTATCGATTGACTAAAATTGCCTTATGGGAAGCGACTAAAATGGCAGCCATGGAGCTTGCTCCCAGAATAACCGTTAACGCCATTAGTCCGGGGCTGATGATGTCGTTGGCTGGGTATGAACATCTGGATATGCAAGCGGTTGCCGAACGACGCGTGCCGCTAAAAATCCTTGGAAGCGGTGAAATTGTGGCTCAAAACCTCATTCATATCCTCAAACAGGATTTTATGACCGGCAATAATATTATTATTGATGGTGGCGAATACATTAGCTAAACCAAAAGGATACCTATGGACACATTATTAATCACAGACCTTGAAGCGATTGCCCATATTGGCGTAAAAGAGGATGAGCGGTCTGTACCCCAAATTCTGCTTATCAATGTGAAGGCTATCGCTGATTTTAACAATGCTGCACAATCAGATTGTGTTGAAGATACCAATAGCTATTCGGCTATCGCAAAACGCATTAAGAAGATTGTTTCAGAAACAAGGTATCATCTGCTTGAAGCCCTCGCCCACCATATTTTGGGAGAGCTTTTTCAAACCTTTGACTTAAAAGAAATCACCATTCGCATTGAAAAGCCTCACCGCCTGGCAAATACCCGCCTTGTGGGCATTGAAATGACCCGAAAAGCTGAAGACTTTTCTTAATGTCGATTTTTAATGGATTTTGCTTTTTCCCAAAAAATAGTCAAAGCCGGTTTATGAAATACGGTTGAGGAACTCAAGCCGGGTTTCAAGGTGGGTTCTAAAACCGCCCAACATCGCAGATGTTGTCATGATGGCTTCTTCCTTGCGGACACCACGCATCATCATGCAAAGATGTTGCCCCTCGATCACCACAGCTACACCCAAAGGATGAATCGTGTCTTGAATGAAAGTAGCGATTTGTTGGGTTAAACGCTCCTGGACTTGCAACCTATGCGCAAACATCTCCACAATTCGGGGTATCTTTGATAGACCCAAGACTTTTCCTTTGGGCAGATACGCGACATGTGCTTTGCCAAAAAACGGCAGGATATGATGTTCACACATACTGTAAAATTTAATGTCCTTAACCACAACCATTTGGTCATAATCCACATTGAAAAGCGCATCATTGATTAAGGAATCCTTATCGATGAAGTAGCCGCTGAAAATTTCTTCATAAGCTCGGGCAACCCTGTCTGGAGTTCTAAGTAAACCCTCCCGGGTGACATCTTCGCCAATGGCTTTCAACATCATCTCGGTTGCTTTTCTAATTTCCTCTTGATTGGTGTTTTGTTTTTTTGCTAGTTCAGCCATATCTTTACCCATCTTAAAGTAATGAAAAAAATAGAGCAGCCCAAATAAAGAGCTGCCCTATTCAGCAAATACCTTTTACCCAATGATTGGATCAATCAACCCATAGGTGCCATCGCGACGGCGATAAAGCACGTTGATTTTATTTGTAGTTGCATTGTAGAACACGAAAAAGTCTTCATGACCAAGCAACATTAATTGTTCCATGGCTTCAAGTTCATCCATTGGTGTAAGAATAAAACTCTTGCGGCGAACGATAACCGGCTCTGGAGCTTCTTCAATTTCGACCTGCTCTTCAACAGCCAGTGAGGATTTGGCTGTGCCATCGTCACGTCGTCGCCAGTTCTTACCTTTGAAGCGTTCGATTTGCCGGGTCATTTTGTCGACTGTCGCATCAATTGCTGCAAAAATATTATCAGCGCGTTCTTCAGCGCGTAAGATAAAACCACGTCCGCGAATGGTTACCTGGGCAATAAAACGCTCATTGGCATTGCGAGCTGTTTTTGCATGCCCCAAATCAACGCGACATTCATCAATTTCGCTTAGAAACTTGTCTAGCTTGCCTACTTTTTTGGTTGCATAATCATGGATACGATCGGTCAGTTCTAATTCTTTGGTGTAAATATCAATTTTCAGTGCCATTGGAACCTCCGTTATTTTTTACCATTATACAACAATGTAAAGCGATTATTCAAAATTCTTTACAAACCGACTGGTTTTGGCAAGGGTTAAGGCATAAATCTTTTTAGCTCCTGCCATTTTTAATTCAGATGCAGCTGATTCCAAGGTTGCACCCGTCGTGAAAACATCATCAACCAGCAGGATAGATTTTTCTTTAGCTATTTTGGGATTTGCTCTAAAAGCATTACTCACGTTCTCTAATCGGGAGCGTCTGTCTAAGCCAACCTGGGAACTTATTTCCTTGATTCGAGTAAGCGCGTCCGGTCGGTATGGTTTTTCAAGCAAAGCAGCCAAGGGTTTCGCCAATCGACTGGCTTGGTTATAGCCTCGTTCTTCTAACTTTTGGGAACTTAAAGGTATTGGAACGATGATGTCAAAGGTCCAGTTACTTGATAGAACCAAAATTTCAAGATATTCAGCCAGTTTTCGGGCAATACCAATATCATTTTGATATTTCAATCGAATAACAGCGTCGCGGAGCACCCCAGTATAAAAACCATAAGCTTGAAAAGCTTCAAAAGAATGATCTTCACCGCGGCAGCTCCCGCAAATGTTTGCCCCAGTTACGGACAACCCACAGAATTTACAGCGTTTACCAAGCAATCGTGGCATCTTGCTTTCGCAAGTCTCACAAATCAACTCACCTTCGATGCCACAACCAGGACAAGTTGGTGGAAAAACCCAATCTACAAGTCGCCATACACCATTATGAAGCGTGTTATTTAGTTTTTGGCGTTTGATTTCGTTCATGGTTTATTTTTGCAAAATCGTTTCGTAGTAAAGTTTTATGGCTGGCCAAAACAGCGAAAAAATCGTGAACAGTACCATCAACACGAGTAAGATGAGAAGAATATATTCTAAGGGTCCCCAAGGATTGTTTGAGCCTCGCCGCATAGCATCTCCGATGAATTTGCAGTATAAATCAATTATAATGAATAACAGTCAAAAAAAGACAGTAGATAATCTGTAGTATAGTCTCATTTGTTCAGATTATCATATAATCAAACCAAATCATAATTGATGATAAAGGAGAGCTATGACTGATATCTTAGACAAAATCAATGAGTATAAGGGCGGTTTGGAGAAGCTTATCGCTAAGATCCCTGGCTTCAAAGGATATATTGCGCTAAACGATCGCCGAAAGTCCGACAAACTCTTGCGTGAAATGATCGCCAGAGAGTATGAAGTTCAATATCAGCGCATTTCAGGTGTGCAACGCTCGCTCATTTCTGCTGGCGAATTAGGTGCAGTTGGTGAACTTGAGAACGCGGCTATTAAAATGCGCCAATTCATTGACCGTGTACGCACTGCGTCTTATGGTTACGCTGGCTTGTTTGATGCCATTCGCATCCGTGAAGCTGAGCTTGAAACTGTTTACCGCTTTGATGCCATGTTGCTCGATAAGAACACAGACATCGCTCGCGCAATTGATAATGTCGAAAGCTCCATCGGCACCGATGGTCAAGCTGCGGCAATTCGAAATCTCATTAGTCATGCCCAGGAAGCTATCGAAGCCTTCAATAAACGCTCCGATATCATGAAGGGCATCGCTATTCAATAAGCTTTAGGAGGACTTTATGGCAAGAATTTTTGATGTTGTAGAATATCCGCGCGAAATGGTGGACGAAATCGTCCATCGCTTCCCAGAAACCGGTGTGGCAGATCTGCGAATTGGTTCGCAAGTAATCGTTCGCGAATCCCAGGCGGCAGTTTTCTTCCGCGATGGCCACGCCCTAGACGTGCTTGGTCCTGGACGACACACCATCACCACAGCCAATATACCCATTTTGACTGGTCTGCTGGGCAAACTGTTTGGCGACCGCACTCCGTTCACTGCGGAAGTCTATTATGTTTCTATGCGCGAATTCGCCGACAGAAAATGGGGAACTCCCCAACCCATCATCGTTCGCAATACTGGTGTTGGTCTTGGCGTTGCCCTGTTACAAGGCTTTGGCAGTTATAGCTTCCAGGTTTCTGATCCGCAACAATTTGTAACCCAGGTGGTAGGTCAACTGCATGCATACCGCACACAGGATATCGAAAACCGCCTTCGCACCATGTTACTTTCTAAACTTCAGGATGTCTTGGGCGAAACAACTGCCAACAAGAACGTCTTGGATTTGATTGGACTTACCGATGAACTTAGTGCAGCGGTGCGAGCCAAAGCACAGGATGATTTCCTGGCTCTCGGTTTAACCCTTAAAACCTTCTACATTGGCAACCTCAAACCGTCTGACAAATCTGCTGCTGAACTGCGTGATATGGGTATGCTGGATATGCAAACCTACATGCAGTTGCAAGCCGCTGATGCCATGCGCGATGCTGCCCAAAACCCATCTGGTGGTGCAGGCTTAACCGCAGGTATTGGAGCTGGTATGGGCGTTGGCCAAATTTTGGCAGGCTCATTGGCAGGCTTCCAAGGACAGACCCCTGCCCAACAACCCGCTCAGGGACAAGCTCCTCAGAGCACGCCACCTGCTGACCAGCAACAACGTTCTTCTTTGCCGGAACTTTTAACCCCAGAGAACGTGGCACAATATCTCAACGTAACTGAAGAAGACGTGATGTCTGCTATCAATGCCGGTGACTTAAAAGCCCGCAAGATTGGTAGCGCATATCGCATTTCCCGCGAAGCTCTAGAAGAGTTCTTGCGCAGTTTTTAGTAAATCCATAGTGATAAAGGCCTGAACAATATCAGGCCTTTATCTGGTTTATTTACCTGTTTGCTTCACAAGGGCATGAAATTACACGAATTTCAAACCAAAGCTATTTTTAGGCGCGAAGGCATCCCCTTACCCGCGTCTTATTTAGCTTCAAGCCCTGCCCAGGCTAAACAAGCCGCATCAGAAATTGGATATCCAGTTATTCTAAAGGCGCAGTCTTTGGTTAGTGGTCGAGGCAAAGCCGGTGGCATTCGACTGATACGCAATGATGAAGAAACTGAAAAAGCTGCCAGCGATATTTTAAGTATCAAACTTCGTGGGATTTCCATCCAAAACATCTTGGTAGAAAAAGCCATTAATGTTGAAGACGAACTCTTTATTGCTGTTCTCTACGACTCTGGCAGCGGTAACCCCTGTTTTGTTTTATCCGTTGAAGGTGGCATAAGCCTCGAAGACAAACTCCCTTTATCGCCCTTGTATAGCCATGTGCAAGATATTGATCCCTTGTTGGGATTACAGGCATTTATGGTGCGCCAGGCCTGCGCGAATTTGCGGATTGATCCTGCCAAGTGGAAAGTAATCGAACAAATTGCCTTGAAGCTTTGGACTGTTTTCGACAAATATGATGCCACCCTGGCTGAAATTAACTCCATGGTATTTGACAAAGATGGCCATGCTATCGTCCTGGATGGCAAACTTCTCATAGATGACAACGCTCTTTATAGGCAAAGAGAATTTGCCGGCTTTCTCGACCCGGCTATAACCAGTTTTGCCCAAGCAGAAGCCCGCAAGTTTGACCATAAACTGGTTCGTTTGGATGGAAACATCGCTGTTATGTCAAACGGTCAAGGATTAGCCAGTGCAACGGTTGACGAGCTTATCCGGCAGGGATTGAAACCCGCGATGGTCCTGATATTGGACCCCAGCGCCACAATTTCCAGCATCTATGCTGCATGTCAACTCATCCAGGATGACCCCTTTGTTGAAGCCATTTTAGTAAATGTATTTAGTCACTTAAAAGATTGCGATTTTATTGCCCAAGGTATCTTAACGGCAAACCAGGAAACGAATAAGACCTTGCCTTACGTCATTCGCTTAAAAGGCACCCATTGCGAAGATGCCAAAGCACTTCTCTTCAATCAGCAAAATATCAGCTTGGTTGAGGATCTCCAGGACGCTGTGAAAAGAACCAAGGAACTAATCGAGCTATAAAATGTCTATTCTCATTGATCAAAACTCACGCATTATCGTCCAAGGCATAAACGGCAGAGCCGGATCTTACTTTGCCAGGCGGATGCATGAATATGGCAACAATGTTTTCGGTGGCATTGCTCCATCGTATGGTGGCGGTTGGGCATTGGAAGGTAAAGTGCCCTTGTTTGATACTGTCCAGGAATGCGTAAAAAACACAGACGCAGATACCAGCGTCATTTTTGTGCCAGCTTACTCAGCTGCGGACGCTTGTTTTGAAGCCATGGATGCCGGCATTCAAAACATCATTTGTATTTCTGCTGGCGTGCCGATAAAAGACACCGCTATGATTCGAAGCCGTCTAAAGCATAAAGAAGCTATTCTGATAGGTCCAAACGCGCCAGGTGTATTTTCACCAGAAAAGGCTATGGCAGGCGTTTTTCCGGTGGATTTTGCCGTTGAAGGTCGTTTAGGCGTAATCTCCCGTGCCGGATCATTAACCTATGACGTTTTGCAAACTTTATTTGAAAACGGCATCGGTGTCAGCACCGCGGTTGGGCTTGGTGAAGATTGCATGTCTGGTACCAGCATTGTTGAATGCCTGGACTTATTCGAAATGGATGCGCACACGGATAATATCTTGATTATCGGGCAACCTGGCGACATCCAGGAAGAAACTGCAGCCACCCACATTCTCGAATCTATTACCAAACCGGTTTACGCCTATATCGCCGGTGAGAGCATCGACCCCGCACAAATTATCGGACATACTGAAATTTGTATGTTTGACCCTCAACACAACAGTCAAAAGAAAATTGAGGTCCTTGCACAATCGGGTGTGCGCATCGCTCACCGCATGCAGGAAATCCCCGGCATATTAAAAAGCAAAGCTGGCTAATTCAGCCAGCTCATATACTTGCTTGCTTTAGCTTTATTTCTCAATGACTTCGTCAATAGCTTTTACAGCGTCACCAATGGTTTGAATAGATCTGGCTGCTTCGTCATCAATATTGATGTCAAACTTTTCGCAAAATCCATCAATGAGGAAAAACTGATCCATTGAGTCAGCTTTCAAATCTTCAATAAAGCGAGTTTCCATGGTGAGTTCATCACCATCAATTTTGAGGACATCCATAACCACTTCTTTAACTAATTCAAAAGTATTTTCTGTTGCCATTTGTTCCTAGCTCCTTAAAATGTTCCGTGTCATAATATCTTGTTTTAAGATATCATGGATGATAACACGAAAATATGGAAAAAGTTAGCAAAACCTCTCACCGAAAAGATGAACATTTGATAATTTGCCTTGAGAAAGAGGTCGTATCAAGTGTATCTGCCGGGTTTGAAAAAATCCGCATCAAGCATCAAGCTTTACCAGAGCTGGATTATAAACAAGTCGACACCAGCACTACTTTCCTGGGCAAGCAGCTGGCTGCACCGATATTAATCTCATCAATGACTGGTGGTAGCGCTGCGGGTGGTCGTTTTAATGCCTTATTAGCAGAAACCGCAGAGCATTTTAAAATCGCAATGGGCGTGGGCTCTCAACGCGCCGCAATAGAAGACCCCGCACTTGAAGCAAGCTTCCAGGTGCGAGAAATTGCACCTTCTATTTTGCTCTTTGCTAATCTGGGCGCGGTACAGTTAAATTATGGCTACGGCATCGATCAAGTCCGTCGTGCTGTTGACATGATTCAGGCTGATGCGCTATATTTGCACCTTAACCCACTTCAAGAGGCGCTCCAACCCGAAGGAAATAGCAATTTCACAGGACTTTTTTCAAAAATTGAGAAGCTATGTGCTGAGTTAGAAGTTCCAGTTTTTGTGAAGGAAGTTGGATCAGGAATAAATCCACATATTGCCAAAGCATTGCTTGAACTGGGTGTTACAGGAATAGATTGTGCCGGACTTGGTGGCACATCCTGGGCATTGGTCGAAGCAGAAAGGCAACCTGACCCAGCTATGCGCCATTTAGCCCAACAATTTGGACATTGGGGCTTGCCTACCGTGGATTGTTTGCTGGGATATCGGCAGCAGGGCATTAACGGGCAGATAATCGCCTCTGGTGGCATTAGATCCGGTTTTGATGTTTTCAAGTCAATCGCTCTTGGTGCAAACCTGGCTGGTATGGCACTACCCTTCATTAGAAGCGCAAACAAAGGTCCTGAAGCATTACATAGCTTCACAGAGGGCATCATCAAGGAGTTGCGCATTGCTATGTTCAACGCGCACTGTTCCACTATTTCTGATATCGATTTTTCTACCATTACCTTAGAGGACTAAACCATGATAAATGAAATAAGAGCCCGCTTTGAGTTTAAACTCGAAGACAAATTAATGACGCAATGTGGCAAAACTGAACCGGAATTAACCGAAATGGTTCGCTATCATTTTGGATGGCACGCAGATGGAGAACAACGTGGAAAACGCTTGCGACCTATCATGCATATCCTGGCAACAATGGCTTTGGGAAGCACTGAAGAGGCAGCCATGTCCTCTGCAATCGCTTTGGAAACTTTTCACAACTTCACTTTAGTCCATGATGATATTCAGGACAAAGGGGAATTCCGCCAAGGCAGATTAGCCATGTGGCAAAAATATGGCATGGAGCAATCCATAAACACGGGTGATTTTATGTCCTATGCTGCCTTTTCTATTCTTAATCAGAACAACCATGAACTAGATGAGCATCAAGGTATTCTGCTCAATCAAACCTTCACTTTGGCAGGTTTGGATGTCATGCGTGGGCAACATTTGGATATGCGTTATGAGAAAATAGCAATCGTAAAGCTTGAGCAATACCTGAAAATGATTACCTATAAAACGGCAAGGCTTTTTTCCCTGGCATTTGAAATGGCAGGCATTATTAATCAGGTTGAAACAGAAAAGCTCACAAACCTACGCGCAATTGGCAAAAATATCGGGATTGCTTTTCAAATTCAGGATGATTACTTGGGTATTTGGGGCGATCCACTCAAGACAGGGAAATCTGTCAGTACCGATATAATGACAAAAAAGAAAACCTACCCACTGTTGATTGGACTGAATAATATCCAAGAAATGCTCGATTTATGGAATGAACCTGCCCCACTTCCAGATGATGTGATTGGCAAGATTACAAATCTACTAAGCGATAATGATATTGATACGCAAACCCTGAATGCCGCGCGATCTTATAAACTGGACGCCATAAACCTTTTTGAAGATACCTTTAGGCAAGAATCCGAATCCAAACAGTCATTATTAAATCTCTTAAGTTCGATGATAATTTAGAAAACAATATTAAACTGTTTGCTTTTCTATCTCAATAACCTGCGTGTTTTTAAACATGCGCCAGGCGGCAACCACCAAGCCAAACGCAACCCAATAATAGGGTAAACCAAAAGTATCCATGCTAAATCCTTCTATAACGAAGGACACAACAAAGAGCTTTCCAACCAATCCCATGGTTTTAAAAAAGCGATCTTGACCTTGCTTTTCAAGTTCGGTTGCAGATTTCCACTGGAGGTAAAGCCATGAAACAAACAATGCTGTACCAATTATGCCAGTTTCACCCAATAAGCGAGACCATAAATTCTTTGCATTTGGAATAAACCGATCTGTGTTTAGCATGCTAACGACTTCAGGTAGTTTAAAACCATAATAAGAAACATTCAATGGGAAGTAATAGCCAATCATGCCAAGCCCAACGCCAAAAAGAGGGTTAAGTTGGAAAACCCTAAAACCTGTAATCCAGTAGACCAGCCTTTCCGCTATTTGGATTAATGTTGCCCAGCCAAGCACACCTTTTTCTTGCATGGCTTGAAAATCCAGCAAACTAGCCGTGCGTTGCGGATTAACTTTACTCATGATAAATGCGGCAAGAACAACCAAGCCCATGGTAATCAAAATAATCACAATCCATCCAGACAGCTTAAGAAAGCGTTTTTGCCATGGTCCGTATGAAACGGATCTTTTTTCTTCCAGGTGGGTAACAATTTTGTCAAGATAATACTTTGCAGCTTTAAATATCAAATAAGCTATTAAACCAACAAAAGTGAGCCACCCAATTCTTGAATAACTGAAAAAGAGAGAGGCTAATCCAAAAAGGAGAAGTATGTTTTCAATGCTTACTTTCTTAAACAACCGGACTTTATAAACACTATAAGATTTAAGGCTAAAGCCTAACCAAATGGGCAAGTAAAGAATGTTTAATTGGTGTGCCAACCAGCTCGGTTCAAAAGCCAAGCCACTAATTCTACGGGGATACGCTCTTCCTGATGATGAAATCGCAGTGGTCATTTTCCAAAGCCAATTCGGATAAGTAGAAAGGTCGTTATTCATATGAAGAAATTGGATTGCAGAAAACGCAATCATCATCATTGCACCAATGTTCATCCACCGAAGAACATGATTAAACTTCTCTTTTGTTGTTAGATAATGCGCACAAAGATAATAAAAAGTTATCCCCATTAACAGGGTGATCACTGCTTCAAGAATGCTTCTCATATAAGGTGTTGATCGGAAGCTGGGAACTTCCCGCAAGAACACGAGTGTGGAACCCATCATAGCAAAGATGAAAAAAAACAAGAGAGGCAAAAACTGCCGTGAAAATAATCTTTGCTTAAAAAATGTAGGGATGATTAAGATAAAAACGAGCAGAAATGCAGGAATAACAGACAAGGGTGCTACTGCTGTTCCTCCAAACAGTTTTGAAATAAGCGGAAGGCTACTGATTGGCAAAAATAAGAACAATGCAGCAAAGGCTATTGAAACAAGTACTTGTCGAATTTCTTCAAGCTTAGTTTTAAGCATTATTTTCCCTAAATAAGAAGTAGGCAAAAGCAATAAGCATACCCAATGCGGCGCCTGCTAATGACATTGAACCGCGTGAGTAGCTCACCGGTTTTGAAGGCACCGATGCAGGCTCATAATGGCTGATGTTCAAATACTCACTCAGCCCAAGCGTTTTGTCTCCTAATTCAACAAGAATGCTTTCAGCTTCAGACAATGCCTGATCATATTCCGCCTTCGTCATGCTGCTACAAAACGCGTCTAATGTGACACCTTCATTGGGGTTTGCACAATTTTGAAGAAGGATTAGCGTGTTTTTCGCGCCTGATGCTTCGACAGCATAGGGATAAGCTGTTTCTGCTGCTTCCTTGAGGATTTTCGCCCAATTCGTCGCGATGCGGGCTGCAATCTCTGGGTTTTCATGACGCACCTTTATCAGGCTGGCGAGCATTCTTCGCTCAACTTGACCCATATCTTTTAAAGCTTCCAAAGTCAAATCAAGGCCTTCTTTGGCTTCTTGTGCAATCAATTCGCTCGTAATATAGGGTGTAAAAAATAGATCTCCAATGTGATTGACTTGCGAATCCAACATGAACTCTGTCACTGGACCTTCTTTGTGAAGATGAATATTGGTGGTGACACTGGCATGTGCTTCGAAGATTGGCTTTTTCAAAAAACTAAAACCGTAAGCCAATAAAGCGAAAATGATGATGCAAATAAATAAAACAAACCAATCTTTGCTTGATTTTTTCAAAAAACTAAACTTTAGGTTTGTTTTATCGTTACCTTGGGTCTCAGTAAAGTCTTTTTTCATGTTGATATTATAACCCCTATCACTATTCCTGCCCTTCACCTGTCTTTTGGAATCGCAATCGATCATGGGTGTTCAAGATCCGTTTTCTCAAACGCAAGTTCTTAGGCGTAACCTCTAAAAGTTCGTCCTCAGCCAGGTATTCCACTAACTCGTCCAAACTCATTTCACGGGGTACTTTTAGCCTTTCATCAATATCCCGGATGGACTGACGCATATTGGTAAGGTGTTTTTTCTTGACAACGTTAATTGCCAAATCCTGAGAGCGACCTGTTTCACCCACAATCATGCCTTCATAAACCTCTACACCCGGTTTTATAAACAAGATGCCGCGTTGCTCCGCATTCTTAAGTCCAAAAGTAGAACTGGTACCAGCTTCAATGGCAATAATCGATCCGTTTTCGCGGCTTTCAATAGATCCCTCCAAGGGTCGGTTGCCAATGTAAAAGCTGTTTAAGATGCCCTGACCATGGGTCATATTGAGAAAACGATAGCGAAAACCGAGCAAACCGCGGGTTGGAATGGTGAAACGCAAATGAACAGTGCCATCTGTATTGTTATTCATTTCTTCCATGCGACCACGTCGTTTGCCCAAACTTTCAATCACAACCCCAACGTAATCTGGGTTTACGTCAATATGTAACTCTTCAAAAGGCTCTGTTTTTGTGCCGTCTTCTTCGGTGATGATAATTGCCTCAGGGCGGCTAACCTGAAATTCATAGCCTTCCCGCCGCATGGTTTCAATCAGGATGCATAGATGCAATTCGCCTCTGCCAGATACTGAAAACACATCTTTTTGCTCAGTTTCACTCACATGCAAAGCAATATTGGTTTTAATTTCTTCTTGCAGACGTTCCCAAATCTTGCGGCTTGTGGAGTATTTTCCCTCTAAACCAGTAAACGGAGAGGTGTTCACACCAAAGCTCATTCTAACGGTTGGTTTTTGTACCGCAATGGTTGGCAATGCAACTGGAGCGTCTGCACTTGCCAAGGTTTCACCGATTTGAATGTCTTTCAATCCAGCAATAGTGATGATATCGCCAGCTTTTGCTTCTTTGATGGAAACCCTTTCGAGTCCGATATAAGCAAAAAGATACTTGGCGGCTGTCTTCTCGATGCTGCCGTCCAGTTTTATCCGTGAAATGGGCTCGCCAGCTTTTATTCTGCCGGCGTGGATCCGACCCGTTGCGGTAACACCACTATATTCATCGTAACCCAGGTTGGTTACTAGCATTTGAAATGGCGAATCCTCTTCAATCATTGGGCCAGGCACATGCTTGATGATCATTTCAAAAAGGGCGTGCAAATCATTGTCCAAATGTTGATCCAAACCAGCTTTTCCCTGCAGACCATCCGCGTATATGATTGGGAAATCCAAAAGCTCATTATCAGCATTGAGCTCAACAAAAAGATCAAATGTTTTATCCAGTGCGTCTTTCGGGTTGGCATCGCGTCGTTCAATTTTGTTGATGACAACGATGGTTGGGATATGCTTTTCGATAGCTTGCTTGAGCACAAATCGGGTTTGGGGTTTAGGTCCTTCAACCGAGTCAATAATCAGCAAGGCGCCGTCCACCATGTTCATAATGCGTTCAACTTCACCGCCAAAATCAGCATGACCAGGCGTGTCTACGATGTTGATGCGGATCATTTCACCATTTTGAGGATTTGGCACCAAAATGGACGTGTTTTTGGCGAGGATTGTGATCCCTCTTTCACGTTCCAGCTCATTGGAGTCTAAAACACGTTCCTCTACTTGTTGGTTATCTCTAAAAATACGCGCTTGCTTTAGCATTGCATCAACTAAAGTTGTTTTACCATGGTCAACATGCGCAATGATGGCTACATTTCTAATATCTTTTCGTTCTGTTAACATTCTTCCTCATCTTCAAATAAAAAACCCGGCGAACCGGGTTTTGTTTTTTACAATCCTATCACGCCTAAATGAGGCGGTGGTGGTTCAACCGGTGTTTCAACAATGCGGATTGAATCCTTCAATTTATCAATAGCATCTTGAATTGCTTCTGGTTTGTTGTAATGGACATCAAACAGCGTTTGACCCAATTCAACCTTATCACCCACTTTTACACGAACCATTACGCCGACAGCAGGGTCAATTAAATCGCCTTTTTTGGCTCTTCCACCACCCAAAATGACGCAGGCTTCGCCAACATTTTGCGCGTTGACTTCAGCAATATAACCGGAAGTGTCAGCTGTGATTTCTTGTTGATAGCTTGCTTTAGGCAGTAGGTTCAAATCATCGATGTAAGCAAGGTCGCCACCCTGGGCAGCAATAAGCTTACGCATTTTCCCAAACGCGCTGCCATCAAGAATGGTTTTTATTGCCATGTCTCTTGCTTCAGCCAATGTGGATGCCTTGTTGCCAATCAGAAGCATGTAAGAAGCAACAGAAAGACAATGCTCTTTGTAATCCTCAGGTCCTTCACCATGAAGCATGCGTACGGCTTCTTCAAGCTCCAGCGCGTTACCAACAGCCGTTCCTAATGGCTGATCCATAGGACTTAGCAAGGCTATAACTTTGCGTTGGCTTAGTTTGCCAATTTCGACCATAACCTCTGCCAATTCCTGGGCTTGCTGCAAGTTTTTCATAAAAGCGCCTTCGCCGACTTTAACATCCAAAACGATGGCATCAGCGCCAGCCGCAATCTTTTTACTCATTATAGACGAGGCTATGAGCGGAATGGATGGCACAGTGCCTGTTGCATCGCGTAGGGCATAAAGTTTGCCGTCTGCAGGGGCTAAATCGAGGCTTTGACCGGCTACAACAATGCCAATCCGCTTGAGTTGCTCGATAAAGTCTTCAGTGCTGAGTTCCGCGCGAAAACCAGGGATGGATTCCAACTTGTCAATGGTACCTCCACTGTAACCCAAACCACGTCCAGACATCTTTCCCACATCCAAACCACAGGCTGCCACGATTGGTCCAATCGTGAGGGTCGTTTTATCGCCCACACCGCCGGTTGAATGTTTATCGACTATTAATGTGCCTAATGATGAAAGGTCAAGCACATCACCAGAATGTGCCATGGCAAGTGTTAAATGGCTAATTTCTTCATGGCTCATGCCGTTCAGTTGGACTGCCATAGCCCATGCAGCCATTTGGTAATCGGGAATTTCATTACGCGTGTAGCCTTCAATCAAGAAGCTTATTTCTTGCCTGGAAAGTTCCCGCTTATCGCGTTTTTTAGTGATAATGTCTACCGCGCGCATCGTTTTGCCTACTTCTTTGGATAAATGAAAATCTTCCGATTGGGTTCTTCGCCCACAGATTCTGTGTAAACGGCATCATTTTTTCTCAATGCCATGTGAACCATGCGGCGTTCACTGGCTCCCATGGGTTCAAGGGACTGTCTTTTGCCCGTTTCAACCACTTGATCAGCAATCAAGCGTGCCATTTTTTGGATTTCACCTTCACGTCTTCCACGGTAATTTTGGACATCCAACTGAATAGGAACCCATTGGCTTTCTTTGTGGCTCACCATCAAACTAAGCAAGTACTGAAGCGCGTTTAAAACCTCCGACTTTTTACCAATTAGAAACTTTAAATCATCGCCTTCAATATTGATTTTAATGACCGGTCGCCGGTCATCATCTTGTTCTTCGATACTGGTTTGCAGTTCAGCATCAATATCCAGATAGTCGATAATCGAGCTTAAAGTATCAACAACGAGTGTTTCCTGATTTGCCTCGTTTTCAGGGTTGATCACCTTTATATCTGGATGCGAAGGTAATTCTACATCCCCGGATTTTACGAGAAGCTTGACTCGAGCCTGGCGTGAGGCAAATCGAAAAATCGTCTTTTTGCCTTCATCCAGGATTTGAACATCCACATCTTCACGATTGAGATTAAGCTGCTCTAATCCTTTTTCGATCGCTTCTTCAACCGTTGGGGCGATTGATTCGAGCGATGCCCTTTTTTGTGTCATGATTACTCTCTTTCAAAGGACAAAAGTCCCACTTACTTTTTCATCTTTTTTGGTCGCATCTTTCGAGCCGCTGAGCGGGCAGAAGGTTTGGGTGATTGTGGCACCGCTTCTTCATCTACCTCTTCATCTTCGTATTCTTCGGCAAGCGTTGTTTCAACAACCTTGTTTGTTGGAGCCGGCTCATCTTTTTTCGCCCACGGAATCAAGCTCTTCCAATTCAATTCCCCCATCAAAGCGTATTGCAGCATGGTGGTCAGGTTCGATGTTACAAAATAAAGTGCCAAACCAGCGGAGAATTGGTAAGCAATGTAACCCATAAACAAGGGCATAATCTTATTCATGCTACCCGTAGCCGCAGCAGCAGATGGATCCGCGTTAGCATCTGGGCCTTCCATTGCCTTACTTTGTAACCAAGTAGTAATTACCACCAGGATGGCCAAAACCGGAATGCCAATACCCAGCACATTTAAACGTTCAGGTTGCCCTAAATCCATCCACAAAAAGCGGTTTTGGACAGGGATAATTTTGTTTATATCGAGAAATGGGTAAACGATCCGTTCAAGCTTAAGCAATTCTACAGGCGTGCTTGCCATCACCCGCATGATTGACTGGTACAAAGCGATCATGATCGGGAATTGTAAAAACATTGGCAAACACGAACTAAAGGGGCTAATCCCTTTTTCTTTATACATTCGTTGTTGCTCCATGGCCAGTTTTTCGCGATCATCCTTGTATTTAGCCATAATCTTCTTGTAATGCGGATCATTTTGCAGCTCAGCCATCTCTTTGCGGGATTTCACCATCTTGGCTGTGAGTGGCATTGTGAGCAGTTTGATCAGCAAGGTAAACAAGATAATGGCAATACCAAAATTCTTCACCAGCATGGTGATGAGGAGAAGAATATTGGTCATCGGTTGTATGAAAATAAGTTCCCAAATGTTCATTTTTCTATCTCCTTATTTTTTTGCTGGTTTGTAGACCCATTTGGTCATACCAGTGTATTCAATTGGATAGGCGTAAACCAAGAATTCAGCACCCATTGGGGCAATGATAAACATCTCATCCGTTACCAATGGTGTGGTATAGATTTTGCCTTTGGGGATATCAAATTCAGGGAAAAGAGGTTTGCGATTGACGTCAAAGCCTCTAATCGTGCCGTCTTCCAAGGCAACAATAAAAGCATCCTCGCCAATTGCTGCGAGTCCTGCCAGCATCTTACCTTGCTCAGCAATAATCCAATTTTCAGCTCCGGTCTTAGGATCCACAGAGATGATGTTTCCAAGGTCATCATTAAAAATCAATTGACCCTGCAACATAATGGGTGGAGCCCAGATACCTGAAAGCTTGAGAATTGAACCCTCATAGCGCCAAACTTCCTTTTGAGTTTTAGCATCAATGGCAACAAACTCATGTCCCAGGCTGCCTACAAAGATGTAACCCAAGGTTTCATCATAATATGGCGCGCTAATGACTGCGCCTTTCATTGCAAACGACTTTTCTTCAGGTTTTCCGGTTTTTAGGTCCAACCAAAGGATCTCATGATTTTGTGAGCTGATGATCGCCTTACCATCTACGATAACTGGCTCGGCAAGAAAAGCAAACTTATCTTCATGGGTCCAAAGCAGTGTGCCATCTTTTGCATTAACACCATAAACATTCCGGTCGGTGTTCGGAGCGACAATAACACCATCTGACTCTGCCACTTTGGTCTGATACCAGCCTTTGGCTTCTTTGAATTCCCATACTTTTTGGGTGGGTGTCTCTAAATTCACTCTCTGCAGGGTGTTATAAAGATCGCCATAAGTGAAATATTCATCGTTGAGCAAAACCGGCGCATAAACCATCATGCGACTGTTGTCAGATGGATAACGCCATATTTCCAAACCAGTTTCCAATTCAACTTTGTAAATCTTATTAGCCAGAGAAACAAAAAGGTGGCTTTCATTGGCAGCCAATCCAGTTGTGCTTTCTGCTCTCGGTCCAGTAGCACAGCCTGCAAGTAATATCAGGCTAAGCAGGGACAATATAATGACTTTCAGGTATTTTTTATTCATTCATCTCCTTCTAAGGAACCGGGTCGATTCCGCCTTTGCTAAACGGATTGCATCGCGCGATGCGCTTAACAGCCAGCCAGCCGCCTTTCAGCGCGCCATATTTGTAAATGGCTTGGTATCCGTAGTGCGAACATGTTGGATAGTATTTGCAAGCGTTTTGCGAAATTGCCGGCGAAATCCAACGTTGATAAGCTTTTATAGTAAGTAAGCATAGGTATCTTGGTAGTGTTTTGATGTTGAGTTTTAGATCTTTTAGTGGCGGGTCAGGGTAAGTTTCTGCCACATGGTTTTTTGCCGGAGTCATTCGCTAGTCCAGAGCTTTGCGCGCGTGAGTAAACGGTTTACAGATAAATCCAGCTCTTTTGGCGTTATACTCAAAAGGGGCAATCTGGCGATCAAAAGCAAATCAACGTCTTGCGCTAAATTCTGAATAAAGCGATCGGCTCGATTTCGCAACCTTCGTTTACATCGATTTCGTTGAACCGCTCCACCAACTGCCTTACTTGCAATCACCGCATATCGGGAAAAACCCAAATCATTTTGCCTAAAGACTAAAACCAAGTTTGAATCAGAAAAAGATTCCCCGAAATTCTTTACTTCCAGAATTTCCTGGGAACTCTTGATCCGATATCTGACTGGAACATCGTTCACAAAACAAGAGCTGTTTTGTTACCAGGTTACGCGTTTGACGTGATTGTTTGCCACGGCAGCCAACTTATGTCGACCACGTAAGCGACGTCGCTTGAGGACGGCCTGACCTCCAGCTGTTTTCATGCGAGCGCGAAAACCATGCTCACGGACGCGACGGCGTCGTTTTGGTTGATAGGTTCGTTTCGTCATTTCAAAAATCCTTTCATATCCCGTGGTCCTACCAACAGGATGCAGTAGTCAAATTTATAACCTTTGAATTCTACCCGAATTACGCCTCGCGTCAAGCAGAAAGCATAAAAAGGCATCAAAAAATCAGGCGGTTACCAGCTTTCCCAATAACTGCCCCTTTGAGTTTATTGTCTCTAATTCTACCCGATGAATAGCGTTCTTCAAGTTTCTCTCACTTTTTACAAACACTCTCAACATGTCTTTGCTTAAACCGGAATAGTAAGCCTCTTCATCTATGCGCAGTTTGCTTTCAAAAAGAACGTCATCCGTTGTATTCAAACGATTCTTTTGATAGATCAACCCTAAATCTGATAAAAGATTTCTTGCAAGCTGGTTGCGCTCTTTTACAACGCTTTGTTGCACTTGGTGTGGCATTGTTTCTGCATATGTTCCGGGCATAGGTGAAAAACTAAATACATGCCCCCCACTTATGCCAGATTCCCGAATAAAAGCCATTGTTTCTTGAAAATCCTGATCGCTTTCGCCAGGAAAACCCAGCAAAATGTCACTGCTTAAGGCAAGGCGTGGCATACGAGATTGAATCAATTGAAACAGATCTAACAGTCTTGCTTTGTTAATAGGTCTTCGCATTGCTTTAAGCACATTATCAGATGCACTTTGAACAGGGATGTGTAAATGAGAACAAAGCCTGGGCTCATCAAAAAGAGAAATAAGTGCTTCATCAATATCCCAAGGCTCTATTGAAGATAACCGAATGCGAGGAATGCTACTATTTTTTAATAAAACCTCAATTAATCCACTAAGGCTCTGTTTTGGCACTAAGTCTTTTCCCCAGCTCCCCAACTGCACACCTGTTAGCACGATTTCTTTAGTATCCAGGTCTTCAAGTTTCTTTATGTAATTGAGGATGTCTTCAATTTGCGCGCTTTTGGGTAACCCTCGGGCGATGGTCGTTAAGCAAAATGAGCATTGGTTGAAACAGCCATCCTGCACCTTTGCAAAAGCCCGCGTGCGTTGACGTTCACCAAGCAACGGTTTTTGGTCAATGTCTTGCAAATCCAGAAGCCGATAGTCAAGCATTTCAAACTTGGCATCATTTGTGAGAATTTCGTCTGCTTCTAGCACTTCAAGCGCATCTTCCAGCATTGCGCTGGGCCAACAACCCATGCCAATAACGGTTGCTTGCGTTTGGCGCTGGTATTTTCGAATCATTTTGCGGGAATCAGCTGCAGCTTTTTTAGTAACGCAACAGGTATTAACGAAAATACAATCTGCCTCTTCCGACTTATTGACAACAATATCCCCCACCGACATATGTTTCATAGCTAACAGGTCAATCTCAGCTTGATTAAGCCGACAACCAACCATATCAAAAAAGACTTTCATTAGGGTTTTACAACAATAAAGTCGTTAAAGACGGCTGAAGCGCTGCCTTCTTCCGAAGTTTCAAGAAAAAGCCCAAGCTCGCCAATAGTGAATTGCTCATCCTTGACTGTCAAAAGGTCACTTCCATTGACCCCCAGGCTAAGCATATCGCCATTACATTCGGCAAAAATGGTATTCACGCCATCATTTTGGGCAATTACGTCAGAATAAATGTATTTATCACCAGAAAGCATCGAAGTTTCGCCATCTTTTACACGATAAATACCAGCATACCCATCTGTTGAGACGACAAAAGCGTAAAAGTTTTGTTTATCCATATATCGACAAACAAGGCCATAATTTGTATTGATTGGTCCGGTTACTTTTTGTACCTGGACACTGAATTTGGCATCACTAAATACTTTGCCTGTGCTTGATACGCTTCGACCATCCGCGGGATTAATAGACATAAAATAGCCTTCGTCAGAATAGCGTTTGAGCTCGTAAACATTATTCACTTCTTCCCAGTTGGTGGAAGGTGTTGAAAAATCCTCTTCCATTAAGACCTGTCCGGAATGCACCCAGGGTAATTTGTCCTGGCTGATTTTACCTTGATGAAAATAAGTACAAGCACTAAGGCTTAGGACTAACAATAGGAATAAAAAGAGGGTAAGAAAGGTTTTCTTCATAGGATATTTAGATGCTTATTAATGTTTTATAAAGCAAGCCCCACTATGCCGTGTGCAGGGTGGTTTTGAACCTGCGATTAAGCAGGATGATCCTACTATCGGGTTCGGTCTTGACTTACTTACGTCTATCACGTCTCCTGAATAAGTTCGGATCCTTTTTTTAGGTGTTGGCCCAAAACTTATTTGCTGCATCACGAGCACAGCAGGGTAACTAATTTATACCACAATGCTACAAATTTTTGAAGTTATGAGATAATGTTTTATGATGCTTAAATCCAATGATGAAAAAAGGTTATTTGTTGCCCTGGAACTATCCCTGGAACTTAAAGATTCTGCCATTTTGTTGAAAGATGAAAACCCACTACTAGCAAAAAATCGCAATATCCGATGGACTAAAGCCGAGAATTTACATCTCACGCTGTGTTTCCTTGGGAATACAAGAACCTCACTCATTCCAAAAATAATTAAGGAACTTGATTTCGTAGCAAGGGATTTTGACTCATTTAGTTTGTCATTTTATGGCTTAGGATTATTTTTTACCCAAAATCGACCGCAAGTGATTTGGATTGGCGTGGAAAATCAAGACCTTTTGCGACCTCTTTACAATAAAACCATTCGAAGAATTAGCATTGTAGATAATATAAAGAAGCCAAGATTTTCACCTCATGTCACGCTTGCCCGGATTAATGAACGAGCAAGTCAAGAAACGACCGAGATGATAAGGGCTTTGGCAATAAAAAATGAAACAACTAGATTTGGCATATTAAAAGTCGATCATATGAGTTTGTTTGAAAGCATTTTAAAACCAACAGGTCCGGTTTATAAAATAATCCACAAATCAGTGCTAAAATAAACTCAGAAAGAACTTAATTGAGGTGAACACTGGAACCAATTGAACTTGCAAGAAAAATTGCTAACATCCTTGAGGATAAACTCGCTGAAGATATTCTCATTCTGGACATTTCTGAAGTGTCCGACTTTACAGATTGTTTTGTTATAGCCACTGCATCCAGCCCACGCTTACTACGGAGCTTAATTAAATCGATTGATGAAGAGGTCAAGCAAGATACGGGTTACAATCCGGTAATCGAAGGCGCCAATAACGAAGACTGGGTCGTCATGGACTACGCCTTTGTTGTCGTGCACCTTTTTTCGGAAGACGCTCGGGACTTCTATGACATTGAAGAGCTTTGGGAAACTGGCAAGGTGGTGCTGAGCTTGCAATAACATAAAATCATTGCAAGCTGGCACCTAATAATCTGAGTATTGTCTTTTATTCAAACAGCGCTAAAACATCTTTTGCGTGATCCTGGGGTTTGACCTTTTCCAGAATATGCACAATTTTGCCATCTTTGTCGATGATAAAGGTTGTGCGTTCCATACCCATATATTCACGCCCCATAAACTTCTTTTGCACCCAAACGCCATACGCTTCAGCCACTTTGTGTTCAACATCGGCAAGCAAGGTAAAAGGCAAGCTGAATTTGTCTTGAAACTTGGCGTGAGATTTAGCGCTATCTTTGCTTACGCCCAATACGGTAATGCCCTTCTGACGATATTCTGCAAAGCTATCCCTAAAGCTACAAGCCTGTGCGGTGCAACCTGGCGTATTATCCTTTGGATAAAAGTAAAGCACAACAGGTGTGCCCAGGTAGTCTGACAATTTGTGGGTCTTTCCTTCTTGATCTTCTAATTCAAATTGTGGTGCGATATCACCAATTTGTGGTTTCATATGTATCTCCTTTTCTCGTTAAAAAACAAACTTGATGATCAGTAAGTAGATAAAGCTAATAACCTGCATAACAGCGGTTGCTTTTATCAGTGTAAAGTTTGGTTTCATGCCCAAAATAATACGATTGAGCAAAACCATTTGGAAAAAACTAATTCCCGCAACCAAAATGAGAGTCCAATGGCTTCTAAAAGTGCCCGAAAAGTAGAGGTAAGCCAGCAAACTGGCATATGCCATTAAAACCAAAATGCGGTGTAATTGGAGCGTTTGGTCCAAACCTGTTCGCGCAATTAAGCCGTTTTTATTCTCGTTTGGCGCATTGTCGAACTTGGGAAACTCAAAGGTAACAAATGAAGCAGATGATAAAAAGAAAATCGGCAACGCCAGCAAATAATGCAGGCCTTCAACGGGTATAGCCTGCACTGATATACCCAGAAGAAGCATTAGCGGTGAAATAATCAGGCTCTTTAGCAACCACTCAACGGGTTTTAGCAAATTATGTAAAGCCTGGCTTGTTTGCACAAAAGTTAAGATGCTAATTAAACTAAGCCAAATCAAATTGATTCCAATGAGAACTTGCTGTTTTAACAAAAAGTAAAGACAAGTAAAGATAAGCGCGAGTAAAAACAAAGCAGGGATGTATTGAATAGCTTTAATGTTTTTCTTGCCTGTACTAATACGTGTGTTTTCAACCACAGTAGGATTTGACAAGCTATGCGCAATTCTTTGCAATAAATAAATTGAAACAAAAAAGGTTAAGGCTGCGAAAAAACTGAGCAAATCCCAGCTGGAAAGCTTATTTTTAGCAAAAAGAGTACCCACTATAAAGACACCCATCCCGCTGATAAGGAAAAACCAATCGATTTCCAGCTTGTTATTCTTAAGCATTTTCATATCGAAATTTTAGCATAGTAAAAAAATGAATGCCATTAACTGTTATAATATCCCGACATGGAAAAGCGAATTTCAATATCAAATCTCATACTTACGTTGTCTATTATCTTTGGCGCTTTAATAATGTTGATGGTAAGTAGCGATGTTTCTGCAACCTTGAAACAGAACAAACTACTCCAAACGGATCTATATGTAGCAAACGCCAAGGAAGACTGCATCTCATACGGTGAGACAAATTGCTTTTTCAATGACCCTTCCATTGATGAATCGGATGGCGTTGGAACTGGCTTACGCCAAGCCATGCTGCACGCCAAAGAAAACAACCTGCAAAGTGTCAAAATTAACATCATAGGTCAATATCGCATCAAATCAAACACAGTCTTACTCGATTACCCGGTAACAATAAATGGCATGGAAGGTGCGAAAATACACACCTCTAACACCAACTGTAACAATGCCATGCTGAATATTACTGATGAAGTGACCCTCCAAAACCTGCTTATCGATGACGGTATCTGCACAGAAATCTCTCGGGATTTAATACTGGTTGACTCGCCAAAAGCTGTTACCATCCGAAACAACACCCTACGGAATGGGAAAAACGCAATCATTTTTAACGATAATACGGGCAATTTATCCCTCTTGTTTAATAACATCGAAAACAACAGTGGATTTGCAGCAATACGATCCCAGGATTCCAACTCCGCCATACTCAAGATCACTGCCAATCGGATTGTTAACAACAATAATAACGGTGTGCAGGTCAGTTGCGGCACTGAAGTAAAAGGAAATGCTAATCACAACTATTGGGGTGATGGCATATTGCCATCCAATGCAAGCCTGGCATGTAAGATCAACGACGCAAAAAGGCTTGGCGCGGAGCCAAAAATGATGACCACAGGCATTGCTGCTGAGAGAATAACCCTGCAAACTGCCTACTCCGAACCTGTGCTTGAGGGTTTTTCTGCCAAAGCCGATATTGCAGAAGGCACCTTGATTGTGGTTAATCATGGACCTAACCGCCCATTCGAGTCGAGTATTCCCAGCGCCTATGAGTTGTCAGCCTGTGGCAATTATTATGATATTTTCATGGATGAAGGTGCGAAACCTGAAACTGTGAGCATCCGTTTTTCATATGATGGATTGGATTGCGCGGAAGTGGTCGAATCCACATATTATTGCGGTTCCGATAAAGCTTCTAAATATCCTTTGATGTGGTATGACCCTGAATGGAGCCAAACTTATGGCTATGATAATGTCGGCGCGCGTCGCGAAGAAGGATCTGTGTTTGAAGGGCAACCGGTTGAATGTAATATCAATGCCAAGACAATCGCAGCTCACATCTCTCGCCCAATCAGTAACCGGCCAAGTCTTGACTTTGATATGGATTACACACCATTTACAATCGGGTTTGACAAAATCGCATTAAAAAGTTTTGAAGCGTCGGATGTGAGTAGTTCTTCGATAACCCTTAATTGGATCAGTTTTAGCGAAGCGAATGTAAAACATTTTCGTCTCTTACGCTCCGAAACATTAGAGGGTCCCTACACTTTACTTGAAGAAAGTTTTTCAAGAGAAGGTGATGCACAAACAGGCGCAAATTACTCTTATACCGACATGGATTTGCTGGCTAAAACAACCTATTATTACAAGCTTCAGGCTTTCTCAGACGAGACAAGCGTTCAAGATGAATTCGGACCTGTTTCTGAAACAACATCTGAAGAGGCACCTACCCATACACCCACATCCTCACCAACGGTGACCTTAACTCAACAAAGTACAAACACGCGCACGTCAACACCAACCAGAACAAGAACGCCAGGAAGACCCACCTCTACACCATACCCCATCCGGAATACACCAACCCCAACGCGTTTTAATTATCGATACACATCCACGAACACGAGACCCGCGCAAATTAGAACAGCAACGCCATTGCCTGAATTAACACGTAACGTCCAGAACCAAACCCTAACAGCCTTTTTCATGACCCAAACAATGCGTTATTCAACTCAAAGTGGTACTAAAACACTGGAAAGTGGGTCAAGAACTGAAACGCCATCACCCGAATCAAGCCCGCAAGCCATTGCAACCAATGAACTTGAAGAGCCAATTATTACAGAGCAAGCAGAACTTATAACGCCAACTGCCACATTAAAGCCAGTAACAACCGATAAATCTGATCGTTACGAAGAAAAAGCTGCTCCCAGATGGCCATTTTGGCTTTCAATTCTCTTGTTTGCTGTAATTGGCATTTTTATATATACACGCAAAAACACACTATAACAAAAGAACAAGTCCACAAAAATACGCCTGATATTGACGATTTTTTGACATTCATTAACGCTTATGCTATTCTATTGTCCTGAGTATTAAATCGGGTCTAAAGATGCAAAAAGAACGCGTTTCTGAAAATGTATATTGGTTCCAAAGCGATGTATATGCCCGTGTAACGGCTGGCGCAATCATCGGACCTCAATGGGCTGTCCTTATTGATACGCTTATGCCCGAAGAAACCCCTTACATCAAACATTTCCTCGAATCTGAACTTATGGTCCCTGTACGTTATGTGATTAACACCCACCATCACGCCGACCACAGCTGGGGAAATTGCCTCTTTCCAAATGCTACGATCATTGGGCACGATTTATGTCGTAAACACATGATTCAACGCTCTATGACTGCCCTGGCAGAGGCTATTGAAGGTGGCGCAGATTTTAAAGATATTTGCATTATGCCACCCGACATTACCGTATCTAACGGCAGTCTCTTTTTAAGAATTGGCAAAAAACAAATCCAAATCTTTGCCACCCCAGGTCATTCTGATGACTCAGTGGCAGTCTTGTTAGAAGAAGACCGCATTTTATTTGCAGGTGATTCTTTTATGCCGGTTCCCTTCTTCGTCGGCGGTGATTTTGATGTTCTGATGGACACGCTCGTTCGCTACGGCGAAATGGGACTTGAAAATATCATTCAAGGACATGGCGATATCATCCTTCGGGGTGAAATTGATGAAAAAATTCAAGCCAACGTTGACTATCTGAACAAAGTCAAAAAACTGGTAAAAACAGCAAGTCGAAGACGCTTTCCCTATGAGTTCTTAGCGCAACAAGATATTGAAGAAAGTGGTAAAAATCGCGTCTTACTCGGTGGCATTGCGGAGGCATTACACCAACGCAACTTAGCCTGGCTGTATTATCAGACTTTTCCAGAAGATTAAACCAATTTTGTAAAAAGAATTAATAAAGCAATAAAAAGGACCAAAGCTAAAGGTTCGATATAAAGGTGTTTGCGGTCGCCCTGACCTATTCTGGTTACCAAGGCATTGCCTGTAAAGAGAACTGCTGTCAAAATCAAACCATATTGGTTGGGTGTAATAAAAAGATAATACAAGGCAATGGCAAATTGAGTACAAAGCACCACAACTACTGCGATCCAAAATGAGCGAAATTTTCCTTCACTTCGAAGAAAAATTGTCCGATACGAAACAAAGGCAGATGCTAACATAATGCCAGGTATCAAAATGAAAAACCGTGTGACTGAAGCACGTAAAGCAATCACAAAAGCCAAAAATAAGGCATGTGCCAATGCTATGAGTAGAACGGAAAAAATAGTGCTGCCGCTTACACTCTCTTTTAGGATCTGGTATTCAGAGTAAAAAACGACCGTATAAGCAAATAGCCCTATCGCAAAAATACCCCACCATGCCAAACTTTTATCCGTTTGAATCAATATGAGCGCAAAGATGAGGATGGTAATTGTTGGTAAAACGATATTAGGAACAACCTGCCGCACAAGCCAAGCTTTTCTTGAAACATCAGGGTTGGTTATGAGAACCCAATAAGACCCAACAACACTAATGCCGGCAATAAAAAAGGGAATAAGTTGAATGGCAGAAAAAGTAAATGCTATCCCAAATAGATTAAGGCTTACACTTGCCGGCTCAGCAGGAAGGAAAAAAATGATGCTTAAATTCAACGCCAACAAAGCAGTCACAATGCTAAATTGTCTTAGAGCTGGCTTGGTTTTATTGCTATCCATCACAGCTGATTCTATCATGATTATGAGAAGCAAAACTGTCGTTTTTCCTCGATAGATGGTATAATTTAAAGGTTATGGAAAATAGCCAAATCATGATGCAACAGCCTAAAATAATCGAGGCATTTAAACAAGGTTTTCAAACAGTTTCACAAAGAATTTACCTTGTTTTGTTCCCATTATTTTTAGACTTGCTGTTTTTGTTTGGACCAAAAATAAAGATCGCAAAATGGTTTGAAACATTTATCAACAATATGCCCTTACCACCTTTGGCAGAGAATTTGAAAGCACAATGGCTGCTCATTATCGAACAAATGAAAACCGCTGCTCAAAACTACAATCTGTTAACCGTCTTGAGGACCAAGCCAATAGGGTTACCCTCACTTTACTCAGATCGCATTTTTGAGGATTTTCTGATTAGAAACAACTTGGTCGTTGAAACGCATTCCTTTGGTCAAGTTTTTTTGTTTTTTGCCCTTCTTTCTCTGATCGGCATTGGCATAACCGTTTTCTTTTACAAGTCAATTGCCATGGCTACTCTAGTTAAACCAGAGCCAGCTGACAGATTTAAAGCAGCAAAAGTGTTTCTTAACTTTCTGGTAATACCATTCGCATTTTTTGCTCTGTTGCTAGTCCTTTTTTTGCCAGGTATGTTTATTGTCAGTCTTGCCACAGTCTTTATTCCAATGCTTGGAAGTTTGCTTCTTATCGGTTTATTGATGCTGTTGATTTCCGTGCTAATACCAGTCGTGTTTACACCGCATGGCATCGTTTTTAACAATATGACTTTCAAAAGTGCATTACAGCAAAGCAGGCACATTGTTAGGCAAACCAGAGGCAAATCTTCTATTTTCCTTTTGCTCGCCATTGGAGTTAGTTTCTTTGGTAACATGCTTTGGAACCTGCCCAAGGATGGGTCATGGATGCTCATCGTAGGCGCGGTTGGTCACGCCCTTATAACGACAATCATTTTAGTCGCAAGTTTCCATTTTTTCCTTGATGCACAAAAATGTGCATCACAAGTTTTTGAAATTGACATTGAGCCAGATAGTCCGGCGCAATAAAATGGAGTAATACATTGAGTAAACAAATTGAACATTATGACGCAGGGGATATTCAAGTTCTTGAAGGACTTGAAGCTGTACGACGCCGCCCGGGCATGTATGTTGGTGGAACTGACGTAAAAGCATTACATCACCTCATTTACGAAGTTGTCGACAACTCAGTTGATGAAGCCTTGGCTGGTTATTGTGACCTGATTCAAATCATTATTCACGATGATGAAAGTGTTACCGTTCGAGATAACGGTCGTGGTATCCCTGTGGACATTCATCCGGAAAAGAAAGTGTCCGCCCTGCAAGTTGTTATGACAGTATTGCATGCCGGTGGGAAATTTGGCGGCGGAAGCTATAAGGTCAGTGGTGGCTTGCATGGTGTCGGCGTTTCTGCTGTAAATGCATTATCTGAATGGTGTGAAGTAACCGTTCGACGCGACCATAAAATCTATCATCAACGCTATGAAAAGGGCATCCCTCAAAGTGATGTCAAAGTTGTTGGTACTTTTAAAGAAAATTACACTGGCACCGAAACGACTTTTCGCTTTGACCGATCCATCTTCCTTGAAGAAGCAAGTTTTAAGTTTGAAACTTTAGTTAATCGTTTCAGAGAAATGGCATTTGTTACCCGAGGGGTTAGCATTCAACTGATTGATGAGCGAGTTGGTAAAGAGACAACCTTTCACTTCGAAGGCGGCATCGCCTCTTTTGCAAGATACGTAAATCGAAACCGCACGCCAGTCCACCCTATTATCAAAGGTGAAAAAGATGTTGAGGGTGTTGGTATTGAATTTGCCGTTCAATACACTGATTCCTATTCTGAATCGGCGTATGCCTTTGCAAACACAATCAACACCACCGATGGTGGCACCCACCTCACCGGTTTGCGTGCCGCTGTCACCCGAAGCATTAACGATTACGCCCGAAAAACTGGCTTGCTAAAAGAAAATGAAGCTAATTTTGGTGGCGATGACACCCGTGAGGGTCTGACAGGAATTATTAGCATCAAGCACCCTGACCCACAGTTTGAAAGCCAAACAAAAGTTAAGCTGATGAATCCTGAAGTCCAAACCTACGTACAACAGGTTGTTGGCGAAAGTTTTGCCGCATTCCTGGATGAGAATCCTTCAGCTGGACGCGCAATTGTACAAAAATGTCTCACCTCCGCACGTGCCCGCGATGCCGCCAAAAAAGCGCGCGATCTGGTCATTCGTAAATCAGCTCTTGAAAGCATGACCTTGCCGGGCAAACTTGCCGACTGTTCAGAGCGTGATCCACAAAAAACTGAGCTTTATATCGTTGAGGGTGACTCTGCAGGTGGTTCTGCCAAACAAGGCCGCGATCGCCATTTTCAAGCCATTCTACCGCTTCGTGGAAAGATTTTAAACACCGAGCGCGCCCGACTCGACAAGATATTAGGCAATCGTGAGGTTCGCGCGATGATTTCCGCTTTGGGAACAGGCATTGGAGAAAGCTTTGACCTGAAAGGTTTGCGTTACCACCGGGTGGTCATTATGACCGACGCGGACGTGGATGGTGCGCATATCCGCACACTATTGCTCACTTTCTTCTTCCGATACATGCCTGATCTCATCCATGAAGGTCACCTGTATATCGCACAACCACCACTGTACAGAATAAGTGCTCGTGGAAACATTAAATATGCCTATGACGAAGATGAACGAGAGGCAATCATCAAAGAGTTTGGTGGTATTTCACGTGTGAATATTTCGCGCTACAAAGGTCTTGGTGAAATGAACCCGGAACAACTTTGGGAAACAACCATGAACCCAGAAAATCGCACCATGTTCCAGGTAAACATTGAGGATTTGGCAGAAGCAGATCAAACTTTTGGAATGCTTATGGGTGCAGAAGTACCCCCTCGACGCCGATTCATTCAAACGCATGCCAAAGAGGTGCGCAACCTGGATATTTAGTGTCAAGCAGCTCTGTTAGCCAATGAAAATCATATGACCGAACGAAAAATATTACACCTTGATCTTGACGCATTTTTCTGTTCAGTCGAAGAACTCTTAGACCCCAGTCTTGTTGGAAAACCTTTCGTCGTTGGAGGCAGTCCGCAAGGTCGTGGGGTTATTGTTTCTGCGTCTTATGCTGCCCGCATGTATGGTGTGCGTACTGCGATGCCATCCGGTCGCGCCGTAAGACTATGCCCAGATTTAATCTTTGTAAGACGCGACCATCCTTCATACAGCACGTATTCACGAAAAGTGATGAATATCCTAAAAGAAATCACCCCGCTGGTACAACAAGTGTCGGTTGACGAAGCGTTTATTGATGTTTCTGATATCCAATTGCCCATCCAATCCATCTGCCAGGATATCCAGTCCCGGGTTGACCGCGAAACCAAACTTCCCATTTCAATCGGTGCAGGAACCAGTAAAATGATTGCTAAAATCGCAAACAATATCGGTAAATCCCGCGTCCGCACAGGTAAAGCCCCAAGATCAATCAACATTATCCCACCAGGCAAAGAAGCGGAATTTCTCGCGCCACTCGACATCCAGGAAATGTGGGGTGTTGGACCAAAAACCGCAGAACGCCTACGCTCACGCGGTTTCAAAACTATCGGGGATATTGCTGATGCTGATCCAGAACTATTAAAGACTTATTTTGGCAAATTTGCAGAAGTGATGCAAAAACGCGCCACAGGCATTGATCACTCAGAGGTGCATACCGACCACGAAGCCAAATCGGTTAGTAATGAGACAACGTTCAAACAAGACTCAGAGGATATCCTTTTTCTGAAAAACACACTTATGCGACTTTCTGACAAGGTTGCGTACCGTTTACGAAAAGATAACCAGGCTGGAAAAGTTGTATCGATCAAAGTAAGGTATTCTGACTTCACCACTTTTACACGCCAAAAAGCATTGGGGCGATTAACCAACGTTGGCGACGAAATATTTGAACACGCTTTTGATTTGCTCAACAAAAACCTGTCACCTGGGCGTCCAGTGAGACTTTTGGGTGTGGGCGTATCAAACCTTGAAGAACCTTACACACAATTGGAATTATTTGACGAAAGCCCTCTTAAAAAGCAAGAATTAACCCAAGCCATTGATGAGCTCAAAGATAAATTCGGGAAAGATGTTGTTTTTAGGGCAAATAAACTTAAACAAAACAAAACAAACTAAGATGAGGTAAAGCTATGGTCTTTTCATTTTTTCAAAATCTAAAATCAAAGAAATCGAAACCCGGTTCAGCGGGCATACCAGAAAAACTTGAAGACTATTTAGAGCTTGCTTTAAGCATTCCAGGCTGGGTGGATAATGATGAATTGAGCTACAAAGCCGAGATTACAGAGATACTCCCTCAAGACGCCGTCATCGTAGAAATTGGATGCTTTTTGGGGCGTTCAACCGTGCTTATGGCTGGCGTACGCAAAATCATTGGAAATGGGGTTGTCCACGTTGTTGATCCCTTTGATGGATCGGGTGATGCCTTTTCGGTACCATTTTATAAACTCATAACCAACAAAATAGACCAACCCATTCTCGACGAATTCAGGGAACATATACAAAACGCAGGCTTAGAAGACTATGTGATCGTTCACAAAGGTACTGCCGAATCAGTTGTAAACCAGTGGACGGAACCAATAGATATGTTGATTTTGGATGGCGACCAGTCGCCTAAAGGTGCCAGATCCGCTTACGAATTATGGCAACCCTTTTTAAAACCCGGTGGCTACATTTGTTTGCATAATTCTGGCGATAAAATTTATTTACCTGGACACGATGGTCACAGACGTATTTTCTTGGAAGAAATAAAAGAACCTGCTTATTCAGAAATCCATACTGAAAAGAAAACCAGTTTCGCAAGGAAAAACTAAATAATACGCCAAAAGACTGTGTAATTTGTGGATACTTTTAATGAAAATTTGAGGTTTACTTTTTTTAGAGCTTTGGTATAATCTTGCCACACGCCAACGTAGCTCAGTCGGTAGAGCAGACGCTTCGTAAGCGCCCGGTCGGGGG